>Ga0210394_10000198_pt1 | contig 145699 bp, 148 predicted proteins | sample IncBWC12MmetaG_FD_160121 | JGI IMG/M metagenome (GOLD analysis project Ga0210394, IMG submission 160121) | Forest soil microbial communities from Barre Woods Harvard Forest LTER site, Petersham, Massachusetts, United States - Inc-BW-C-12-M | ecosystem: Environmental > Terrestrial > Soil >... | reverse complement strand
GAACTGCGCAACGATCGCACCACACAACGTGAGCAGTTTGTGGCTTCAGGTGTCGCTCAATTGCGAACTTGGGTGGCTTCGGGTGGAGTCGTACTGTTTGGCACCGATGTCGGTTACATGGATGACTACGACACCTCCGAGGAGTTTGCCTTGATGAGCGAGGCCGGAATGAGCTTTCCCCAGATTTTGGCATCGCTCACAACTGCGCCGGCCGAGCGATTCGGCGAATCCGGCCGCCTGGGACGGATTGCCCCGGGATTCATGGCAGACATGGTTGTCCTGGATGAAGATCCTTCCAAAGATGTGCGCGCATTTGCAGCCGTACGCTACACCGTCCGCGACGGGAGACTTATCTACGAGGCCAAAACGATTCGGTCGCTTCATCTCCCGTAGGCCATACCGTCCAGCCATGTTGCGTTTCAGGCTTGTGGAATTCGGTCTTCTATTTTGCACCTCGGGGATCGAGTTTTTCTCGTCGCAATCTGTTTGTCTTTGGCCAATCGGATGCCATCCTTCAGGCGTACATCAAGTACCTCTGCCGCCTCACGCAGGAAGTCACATCGGGATTGCATGGACAGGAGAGCGCCGCGTGCCATCAAATATTGGAATTCGCCCTTTGCACGCTTCCGCTCACAATCTGCTTCCACCGCACGCAGATGTGCCTGAGTTCGTTGATGCGCATTCACAAGGAACGCCTCTCGTTGGTTGTTGCTTATCGCGTCGAGAAAGCGGACTCGAGTCCGTAAAGGATCAGGCGGGACTCCCGCTACCCACTCTGGAATTGGGACGCTAAACCATTGCTTCAAAGCCCGCGAGCCAGGACTGGTCACTGAAATTCGATAACCACGCCTTTTCCCAGTTAGACAGACTTTGGAATGAATAAGTTTTCGCCGCAGCAGACGTTCAATCAAAGGGTAGATAGTACCGGCGCTGCCGCTCCACTGTGGGCTCGGAGAATCCAGAAACACCTTTCGGATAGCGTAAGGCGTGGCTGGGCCGTCCACGGAGACAAGGGCGAGTACACACGCTTCGATTTCACTGAGTTTGCCGCTGAAAGAGCGTGGCTTCTTGCGTTGGATCCCCATCGTACGGATCGTACCATAACGCTCCTCCATCCTATAACGTAGTCGTTGACTTTCATATAGATCGAGTCGTACTATATGAAAAGTAAGGATTGTTACGAAGAACTAAACGAGGATACCCCATGCCAAAGAAACTCGTGATGCCGATTTTCCTGGTGGCGAGCGCGTTGATTGCCACTGCTCAGGTCCAAATACACGCTGGTCCGCAGGTTCCGGCCCCGCCGGGTATCGAAGTCCCTCGGGGCGGCGTTACGATTCCGATGCAGGATATGGGAGGCCGGCCCGTGGTCGATGTCAAAATCAATGGGAAAGGGCCGTATCGTTTCGTACTTGACACCGGCGCTGTAACCACTGTGGTCAGCGATGAGTTAAGTCGCGAGCTGTCTTTAACTCCGCCTGCGGGAGTACAGGTCGCATCCGTGGGTGACGGACCGGCGCCGGCGATTGTTGTGATTCACGACCTTCGCATCGGCAAAGTAATGCTAGAAGGCATGATTGCCGCGGCAATGCCGTTGGGCGGCCTGTTGAAAGGTGAAGACGCTCCCCGCGGTATCCTAAGCGCTGCCAGTTTTCCGGGCTGCCTTCTCACCTACGACTATCCCGGCAAGCGAATCTTGATTAAGAGAGGAGCGCTAAAAGCTGACGATTCCAGGAGCATCTTTCAATACACGGAAGATCAAATCCTACCCACAGTTCCCCTGCGCATTGCCGGCCATGACATGCAGGTTCACCTGGACACGGGCTCCGCCTTTGGCCTAACGCTTCCAGTGAAGTTCCTTACGGAGCTTCCCTTGGCGGTGCAGCCGAAAGAAGCCGGCAGAGTTCGCACGGGTGGGGGTGAGTTTCCGGTTTCCATCGCGCGTCTCAACGGGACGATCGAGTTGGGTAAGTACAAGCTTGACCTTGACGAGGTACGCTTTAGTGATGCGCGCCCTGGCCCAGGACCGGCAGTCGGCAATATCGGATATGACATTTTGCGCCATTTCGTCGTGACGCTCGATTCGAAAAACCGACGCATCCAGCTCGATCAATAGGCTAGACAGCCAGGCATTCCGGGAGGGTTAGTCAGCTAAATCGGGGGTAAGCACCACCCACCAAATAAAACTGTAAGCAGGCAACCCCGACCGAGAATTTCACTCCTCAGCCCGTTTTCTCGAATCACCGATCGAGCGCTTCTTTGTCCAGGCTCGATCGCCCACCGGCTTACGCAGTCATGTGTTCTTATCGCGCAAATGCTTCACTTCCTGTGCATGGCCAACTGCCATCCCGGCTACTTTGCCTTCCAGCCGTAGGTCGTGTGCATCCCTTCACAGCTCGCCCGCCTCCACGTTGGTGCCTGGGCGTGGCGGCTCAAATTTCATCCTACATATTCTTGAAAACGAAGTTGACCTCCTTACGTTTGGTTTGCATCAACAGTAATGGTCTGGGTAGCCGTGCCAAATTTCTCGTGCCAGGCCTTGATCGTGTATATCCCGGGTGGCAGATTGGGCAGATCAAAGCTGCCATCTTGCTTCGTCACCGCAAAATACGGGTTGTTGAGAACCGCAATGTATCCTCGCATCCAAGGGTGGATGTTGCATTTAACCGGAATCGCGACTTCTTCTCTGGCAAACGCCTCCTCCACTTTGGCACCCGGGGGTTCAGCTTTGTTCCACTCTCGGTTGTTGGCTGGCGTAGGGTGAATGTTATGCGTGGTCAGATCATCGTTCACAACTTCGAAGGGCTGGTTTGTCTGGACCGCCAGTACACGTGGTTGATACATGCAGCCTCTTTGAGAAAAGACAGCCGGTTCCCTGGGTAGATCAAAGGTTCGATCACCCAGCCCATCAGCGAGAAACACGAGGGCATTTTGCAATCCGCCTCTGGAATCAGTCACGACCTCCATAGTAAGAACGGACCCAACATGCTGCTTAGCGCAGCTTGGGTCAGCGGCCATGCTGAAGGGCTTGGCCTTCGGCGGCGTGCCCTCGAATTTGACCATGCCCTTTATAGCTGTTCCAAGCGAAGCCGGGGCTCCCGCCTTCACGCCTTGTCGGCTGGAAATCCAATTCGTCAATGTGAGAGCGATTACAAGGAGAAGGTTTTTCAGTCTCATACCACACCTCAAAGTCTCTTCGTGAGTGAAGCCGCGCACCGGGGGCTACTCGGCTCGGTGTCCGCGCGTGGTCGGCGCTGCTCGGCTGGGGAAAAATTCGCTGTATCCTCGGTGATAGCCAGCGGTAAAGGACGACCGATCTTCCAAGGTTGCCCACCGACCGCTCGCGACGTGGGGCTCAGCACCGCACTGGGCTGAAAGCCGTCCCAAATACAACCCATCCCGAAATGTTGGTGATCTGAGCTACGATCTCGTGCGGGCTGGGAGAGTGATACTGGTGATGAGTGCGCAGCATGGATGCCGTTCCCATGCCGAGCGCGACTACCGATACAAACAAAGAGGATCTCTTCATGATCTTGTGCTCTCATCCTCCCTAAGCTGGTCAACACCCACGAGATCCTGCGTTGTGCAGGAAAGAGCCTAGCGCCTGCGAGAGGTGACGTTGTCATAGGGTGGTTAAATAATCGTCATCGTTTTGTCCCAAAGGAGGAAGGGCAGAGTTTACAAGTCCTTGTCAGCCGGCGGTATGGTGAAGGCGAAATGAGTTAATAGTGAGAGAAAAATGAGACCGGAAGTATTGATGCATCTGTGCAACTCGAAACCCAGCCTTGCATCAAGCGTGCTCGCCGCAATCAGAATTTTGGGGCCCGCCGTTCCCGATCCTCCCGCAGGGTCTCACGTCGCGGAGGAAACTCGGAGACATTCGGTTTCAGATGGGTCCTCAATCAAAAAGGAAGTCAAATCGTGGTGGGCTACAGCACGAATATCGACTCACAAGGATTGCGGCGTGATCCTGATGGGGTTCTTGCGCACCACAGGGCCCACCTTGGTCCATTTCAGCGCGATGAACGAGGCCAGATCACAGGGTTCACCTACGACCTCCTCCAAATCTTCACTACCCGGAAACTTCCGGGGTAGAGTAAATATTTCGGCAAAGGCTCACATTCCTCCGGTTGGCGCGTCTACACACAGTCGCGTGTATGTGTGTGCACATCGAAGCTAACTAGGAGACCTCATGAAACGATGCGGGCTTTGGCTGCTAGTGGTCGCGAATTGCCTCTCGGCCCTATGGGGACAAGAGCAAGCGCACACTGTTCGATTCACACACGGTAACTGGTTTGATGGGGTTGCGTTCCATCTCCAGACTTGGTACTCAGTGAATGGCTTTCTCCGTTCCAAAGGACCATCGACGGTCGACGAGACCATCGACCTGAAGGGCAAGTTTGTAGTTCCAGCCTGCGGAGAAGCACACAACCATAGCGCTACCGGAGATCACCCCGAGGCGATCGACTCTTTTCTGGCCCAAGGTACCCTCTACGTTGAGAACCCGGCCAATCTGCCTAGGATCCGCACTGGCGAGCGGATCAACACTCCAGATGGTGTAGACGTGATCTTCTCTAATGGTGTGCTGACCGCTCCGGGCGGCCACCCTCTTGCGTTAGTTCAGCGCAACATTGAGCGCGGAGCGATGACTCCAGAGGATGGCGAGGGTGGCTTCTATTACACCATTGCTACTCCTGCAGATCTGGATCAGAAATGGCCAATGCTACTGGCCACCAAACCCGATTTCATCAAGACTATCCTCGCGTACTCGGAGGAGTTCGAGCAACGCAAAGCCGATCCAAAATATTTCAGCCGGCGCGGACTGGACCCCAAGCTTCTGCCTTTGATCGTTCAGAAAGCTAACGCTTCCGGTCTATGGGTCGCCGCCCATATCTGGTCCGCTGCGGATTTTCACGTGGCCGTCTCCGCCGGAGTCCACCAGATTGCCCACATGCCGGGTTTCTGGCCCAGCGAGGAAGCCATCGCAGACACAAACTTCGAGAACAGAAACTTCGAGCGTTACCGGATAAGCGAAGCGGACGCCCGTCTCGCCGGCAAGAAACACATCCAGGTAACTACAACTCTAGGTGAGGGCCTGCAGTTGACACGTGACCCAAAGAGCAAGGACTTCGGGAACGCTTTACTCGATGTGCATAAGAACAACTTGTTGCTGCTCAGAAAGAATAAAGTCGAAATCCTGATTGGCAGTGACCAATTCTTCTCTAATTCGCAGGGCGAAGCCCTCGCACTCGTCCGGTCGGGTCTTATGTCTGCGCAAGAAGCGTTGCACGCATGGTGTGAAGTAACTCCACAGGCCATCTTTCCCAGCCGGAAAATCGGTAAGATCAAGGACGGTTACGAGGCCAACCTCATGGTGCTGTCCTCCGATCCCTTGACAGATTTCACTGCGGTCAAGGATGTGAAGATGACAATCAAGCGTGGGGTTGAGATCAAAGTCCCCTGACAGTCATGCCAACCAAAAACGTGAGAGAACACTCCTACCACTGCTAGAGGTTTCGACAAACCACAGGCCTATGAAGTGTTTACACGGACGTCAGTGAGGGTCCGGCGAATAACGTACCAAAAGCTGCAGGAGAAATTTCGGACGCAATTGTTCGGTGTGCGCTATCTTCAGCTTGGCTTTGTATGGGCCATATAGTATCAACTCTACGGGGTAAATTGATAAATCGCCCCGTTGTTGCTGGTGCCGCCGTGGGTTGTGGCGCCGTAAAGATTACCGGCAGCATCCATAACCATTCCGTCGTAAGGGAAGGCACCGTCTGGCATGCCCGTGAAGCGGTGCGGAGTAGCATAAGTCGTCCGCGCGCCCGCACTGAACTTGAAGATTGTGCCACAACTGCAACCAGCCCCACCTTCGCTCGCGGTACCATACAAGTTGCCAGCCTTGTCAAAGACCAACGTGCTAATGGGACTGCTTCCATCGGATCCCCCTCTAAAACTGTACAGTCCGGTCTCGACCCAGGTCCCATGGCGCAGGCTTAGACGATATACGGTTCCGACATCGTGGGCTCCAGCGTAGTAGGTCGTACCGTAAATATTATTGTCCTTATCAGCCACCAGTCCGCCGTACGGAAACCCTGCATCCGGCTCGTCGTTGAAGGCATAGAGGGTTTGCTGATTCCATTCGCCCGCCTGGGTCGGCGTGAGCTTGTAGACCACCCCGGCCTGGTGAATGCCGCCCACTGTCGCAACTCCGTATAGAGTACCGGCAGCATCAAATGCCACCCGACCTGCGGAACCGGTTGCCCCATCCACTCCGCCGGTAAAAGTGTGGATCACTCGCAACGTCCATTCGCCCGTGACCTCGCGCAACTGATACACGGTGCCCAGTCCGTCAGCCCCGCCGGTCGGTGTCGTGCCATAGACATTGCCGGCCTTGTCGAGAACCACAGGACTACCGGGGCCGGAACCGTCATCGCCTCCAGTGAAATTGTGAATCACGGTTTGAGTCCATTGCCCACCCGAGTTGGAAAGCTCATAAACAACTCCGCAGCCTCCCTCACACGGCCCATTACCGCCCGTCACCGCGGTGCCATAGAGATTCCCCTGAGCATCAAGGATTACACCCTTATAGGGTTCGCCACCATCTAAGCCGCCAGTGAAGTTATAGAGGACGGTGTGAACCCACCGACCTTTCGAAGGCGACAACTCGAAAACCGTGCCGGAGGCGTGTAGGCCGCCCTGCACAGTTGTGCCGTAAAGGTTGCCGCTGGCATCTACCACTAACTCCGTGTCGGCATACTCGCCATCGTTACCGCCACTAAAACTGTAGATCACCTTGTTCGTGGCGGCTGACGCTGCCCCCAGCAATATACCCGCACTCAACGCTACGACTGCCCCCGACATGCTCCAAGACCGTCGAGTTTTCGCTTTCATATCTCGAGCCTCCTAATAACGGGGAAGATAGGAGCCATTCTCAGCCAGAGGCAGATCGAGATGCTGGAACCGGCTGCGCGCCGCCAATATAGCACCGACGGCGGGCTTTGGGCTGCAAAATGCCGGATTTGACGATCTTTTTACATTTCCTGAAGGCAGCGATGACGCAAAAAGAGGCAGGATTCAGCGCTCGCGACTCGAGAACCGGATATGAGATCGAACGTCGATGTCTGCGCACCCCGGATAGCTCAGTCGACTTTCCCTACGGCGAACTGGCCGTAGAAAAACGGCGTTGGGAGGGTCTTGCCTACACGTCGTTGCACGGCGGTTCACCGAGGCAGCGCAGAACCTCGAGGAGGCGGAGAGGCTGTGTGCCGCTAAGTGGCTCGGAAGCGAGCTCCTTTACTACTTCGTCGTACATGTGGACCGCCCGGCTGAGCCGTGAGACAGGCCCGGAAATCAGCAAAGCCCTGCCCCTGCCGGAACGGCAGTTGGCAACTGCCTTCTCATACAAGCCTGAGTCTGCCTAACGGCGTTCCGGAACGAAGTTGAGGTGTGATGATGGAAAGCTGATCTCCACGACCGGGATCAATGAGTGATGATCGCGACATTACGACAACTACCGCGAACATGCTGCCGGTGCGATTGTGCTCTGTCCTATAACCTATCGCAAACGTCCTCGGCCACGATGGAGTCGATGAGTGTAATGGCAATTGTTCACCAACTAGGGGATACAATGCTGTCGCTGCGCTACTCGAATCCTTGAAAATGGAGGGACGCAAAACGCTGGGGTCGTGATTTATATGCGCGTTCTGATCATTGGAGGGACCAAGTTCATCGGCCCACACGTTGTACGGCAGTTTGTGGACCAAGGGCATAACGTCATTCTCTACCATCGTGGGCAGACTGAGGCTGATCTCCCCAGGAACGTCCGGCATAGTCGCAGCCCGCTGGCTGCGATGCCGGTACTGCGCTTTCCGCATGAGTTGCTGACAGAGTTCTTCGACGCCGTCGTGCATATGATCCCAATGGGCGAAGCCGATTCGCGAGCGGTGATGAAAGCCTTTCGCGGTCGTACTGCGCGAATTGTGGCCCTGAGTAGCGGCGACGTCTATCGCGCATACGGTCGCCTGACTGGCTCCGAACCAGGTTCTATCGAGCAGGGACTCCTCCACGAGGATTCGCCTCTAAGGAGCGTCTTGTACCCTTACCGGAAACAAGCAAAATCGGCCGCTGACTGGATCTATGACTACGAGAAGATTCTTGTGGAGCGTGAGATTCTAGGCGATCACGAGCTGCCCGGTGTGGTTCTGAGACTGCCTAAGGTTTACGGACCGGGAAATAACGCCGATCTAGCGACTATCTATGCCTTCCGTCACCAACCACAGTGGCGCTGGACTCACGGCTATGTTGAAAACGTGGCGGCTGCCATTGTATTGGCCGCAACACATCCTGCCGCATCCGGAAGCATCTACAATGTGGGCGAATCCTCAACCCCGACGGTGGGCGAACGCCTTGCCGGGCTACCGCCTTCGAGCATAACTGCTGACGAAGGCACACAGTTCAATTTCGCACAAGACATCGCTTACGACACGAGCCGCATTCGGTCCGAATTGGGATTCGCCGAGCGCGTGCCGTACGAAGAGGGTTTGCGCCGAACGCTCGCTTGATGAGACTAGTGTCCCTGCGGCGCTTATCCGTCAGCAGCCCTTCTTCAAGCGAGGGACGGGACTTTCTACGGGAAAGTTGTTAAACAGGCGTTTAGCACTCAGAAACGGCGTCAATGGCTGGCTAGACCCTCAGAAAAGTGACACCAGTTCGGCAACGTTGGTTCGATGACAAACTTCCCCATCTGTTCCGATAAACCCCCAGCATCGTCCGGCCTTAACAGCTGCCAGATCTTCGTAAAAACGTGTGCTGTCGTCAAAAACAGGACCAAAGACAATTTTGCCTCGGTGGTTGATATAGCCGACTTTGCAGCGTGTCCTGCTCGTTCCTTGGCGCTCGAGGATCGGAAACAGATCGGGATCATCGGTCAAGAGCCTTCAACTATTCTATTGGAACGTCCGTGACGACGGTCCTTCGGCTCCTCTGTTGCCCCAGTCACGAACTCAGACTGCCGCTTCGCCGTCGCCCGTTAGCGTTTTCTTCAAGGCCTGACGGCCTGTCATGCCATTTGAAGTCTTCATATTGTCGAGAAAACCAGCAACGGTGGATGCATGAATTGTGCATTCTGCGGGTACACGGGGTTTTGACGAAGGACAGCGGATTGCCGTGGCGCTGGTGCGGCAATTTCATCGTGATGAGCAAGAGTTGAGATAAGAATGAGGCTCCGATCATTGACTCGACGCCACAACTCAGCCAAAATAACCGACACTTTCGTTCGACCCTTTTTGGGCGAACCCCCGGTTGGCGATTCCGGCGACGCCGCCTGACCGCTTGCTCGGCAAGCGGCAGCACGGGATGTCTTGCTCGATTGTGGCGGTCTGTTGACTTGTCTTGCCGAAGGCCAGTGCCCAGGCCCCCTCCGCACGGGCGGTCGGTTAACTCGGCAAGATGGGCCTGTGCGTCAGGGTGGGCTGGTCCCACACAGGCCCAAATTTCCCAATAGGCTGGGCAGCTTCCTGAAATCAGTTCTAGCGAGAACCGTGTGATTTAAGCTCGAAGTATGGAACGGAGGGAGCTTTTTGGGACTGGAACCTGTCACTGTTTTATTGGTGGAAGATTCCGAACGATTTCGTCGATACATCTCGTCGATGCTGCGGAAGAACACGAGGTTGCAGGTGATTGCGGAAGTGTCAGACGGACTAGAGGCTGTTCAGAAAGCTGTGGAACGTAAGCCAAACTTGATCTTGCTGGACCTGACGCTGCCAACGATAAATGGAATTGAGATTGCGCGGCAAGTCCGCCAACTCCCCGCCCTCGAGAGTACTTTTCGTGACTAGTCGGCCAGAGACGTACACGAACCATGTGTAGATAAAGTCTGGATTTGAGCGTCATGAAAAAAGGTGGAGACAAAACCGTCGAGCGGCTCGATCATCTGGTTCTGACGGTCAGAGATGTGGATCTGACCTGCGAGTTCTATGAACGAGTTCTGGGAATGGAAGTCATTACTTTTGGCCAAGGGCGGAAGGCTTTGCGTTTTGGTCATACCAAGATCAATCTGCACCCCCTGGGCAAAGAACTTGAGCCAAAGGCGCACCGTCCAACTCCAGGTTCTGCCGACCTTTGTTTCATCGTGACTACTTCCATCCGAGAGATGACGGAACGCTTGCAGACTATCGGTCTCGCGGTGATCGAGGGACCCGTGCGAACGCATGGTGCAACAGGCCCCATAGTGTCGGTTTATTTTCGAGATCCTGACCTGAACCTGATCGAGGTATCTAATGAGCTTTGAACTAGGCCCTATTCAGCGAGCAGGCGCAATCCTCTGAAAACAATTCGCCAGTCTGAGATATGATCTGCTTCTCCGGAGGAACGAATGCCCCGTGCGCTTCGCGGTCTTCTTACCGCCTGCATCGTCTCCATTACTTGTTTTGCCCAGGACGTGGCGCCACCCGTGCCACAGCGCCTGCTGGTTCACTCGAACGTTCTCAATGAAGATCGTGTGATGTGGGTGCGGATGCCGGCCGCATCGCGCGGGAAAACAGACCGCTATGCTGTTTTGTATATCACCGACGGCGGTTCGAATGTGAACGAAGTGGGCAGTGTCATCGATTTTCTGGCCGACGCCAAAAGCGTCCCGACGCTCACGTTTGGCGTTCTGTATTGCTTCTTTGTGATCGGTCACGACCGGAGAAAGATTTTGCGTTTTAATGTGACCCGAGATCCCAACGCTCTCTGGATCGTGCAGCAGTTGCGAGAGGCATGGCCGTACGCTCCGGCGCCACAGGTTTCTTTTATTCGATTCGTGACTCTAGGTTTGGCACGGATGTGACTTCGGCTGTACAAAACTTGGGAAGCCATCACCCCCAGAACTGCCTGTCTCAGTCCTTGGCAGAACTGTGTCGCGGAACGCTGGGTCGGGAGTTGCCGCTGACAGAACCTCGGTTTCATGGCTGACGTGTTTCAAAAGCCGCTCAAGTCTGCGTTGACGATCTCTACCGGCCCAGTGTCTAAAAGTAGGGTAACCCTAGCGGAGCGAATCTTAGTGATTGAGGACGGCAGGGCAGTTCGGCGGGTCTTGAAAAGGCTCCTCGAATTGGAGGGATACAGTGTGGATCTGGCAGCGGATGGGACCTCGGGTCTGGAACTCTTCTCTAAGAGGGCGCCTTCTGCGCTCATCCTTGACCTGGGTTTACCGGACATGTCAGGGGAGGAAATCTGTCAGAAAATCGTCAAAGTTGCTCCCGGGCTGCCGATCATTGTCCTTAGCGGAAAGTCAGACGTCATGGAAAAAGTCGGGCTCTTGGAAATGGGTGCGTACGACTATGTGACGAAGCCATTCAGTCCGAAGGAAATGCTGGCGCGAGTCCGCGCGGTCTTGAGGCGATCGACGCGGGTCAATGTTGGAGATGTTTTTGCTTTTGACGATGTAACGGTGAGTTTTTCGAAGATGGAGCTGATGCGTGGCGGTCAGCCGATTTCGCTTACGCCCCAGGAATTCAAGATCTTGAAATTCATGATGCTGAACACCGAACGTTTCATTTCGCGCGAAGAACTTCTGAGTGAGGTTTGGGGTTACCAGAATTATCCTCGTACGCGGACCGTGGACAACCATATGCTCAAGTTGCGGCAGAAACTGGAGAAAGACCCTTCGCATCCTGTGCACTTCAAAACCGCTCGCGGGCTCGGTTACAAGTTCGTGCACTAAGAACCGTGGCGATCAAGGAATGTGCGATACCGGACATACCGTTCTCGAATTTGAACAATCATGCGCCCTTTTGAACCAGTCCGGGCTCCTTTTCAAAGAGTTGTACGGGTGCTGTTGGCCATAAGGTTGCTTCTGGTAAAGCTGGAAGGGCAGGTCAAATGGAGTTCGTTCCGCGCGCCGTGCACGAAGGTCGATCCCACGGTGGTGCTGAGATACGAGCGAGGTTAAGAACATGGAAACTCTCTTACAAGATCTTCGCTACGCCCTGCGTATGTTGCGCAAGAGCCCTGGGTTCACTTTCATTGCCGTGGCAGCGCTGGCCCTAGGTATCGCCAGTACAACGGCCATCTTCAGCGTCGTAGACACAGTTCTGCTGCACCCGTTGCCCTATCTAGAGTCCAACCGTATTCTTTCCGTCAGTGAATCGCGGGCGAGCACCGGCGAGGGTGGGGGCGCTGTTGCTCCCGCCAATTACGTTGACTGGGCGGCCCAGAACCACGCTTTCTCGTACATGGCGGCATCGCGTGGCTGGCAGGTGAACTTCGGTGGCGGAGACCGTCCAGAGCGGGTTCGAGGCACGATGACGACCGGTGATTTCTTTCCTTTGTTTGGCGTTCGTCCAGTTCTCGGTCGCACGCTGCTGCCCGAAGACAGCACGTCCGGCAACGACCATGTGGTGGTGCTGAGCTACGGCCTGTGGAGACGCGAATTCGGTTCCGATCGCAGTGTGCTCGGGCGGAACATTACGGTCAATGGCGATTCGTACACCGTGGTTGGGGTGATGCCAGCGAGTTTCAATCCCGACAGCTATGGCGAACTGTGGTTGCCCTCCCACTGGGGCGTACCGCCGAATCTGTTGAGACCCAACGAAGATCCTAGGTCGGTTCGTGACAGCCACTATCTGGTTGCCTGGGCGCGACTCAAACCGGGAACAAACCTGCAGCAGGCTCGCCAAGACTTGAACGCCGTCGCCGCCCATTTGGAGAAGCTTTATCCCAACTCCAACCAAGACACCGGCGTCAGTCTCGTCGGCATGCAAGATAACTTGGTCAGCGATATCCGACCGACACTACTTCTCTTGCTGGTGGCGGTGGCTTTCGTGTTACTCATCGGGTGCGCTAATGTCGCGAACCTTCTTTTGGCTCGCGCGACGACTCGTTCCAGAGAGGTTTCGGTCCGCGCCGCACTGGGTGCGAGCCGCTTACGCTTGGTACGCCAACTGTTGACGGAGAGCGTGGTGTTGGCACTCATGGGAGGCGTAGCGGGAGTGCTGCTCGCCGCGTGGGCGGTGCCGGCCCTGCTGGCGATGAGTCCTCCTGACATCCGCGATTTCGCTATGATTGGCCTGAACCGCGACGTGCTGGCGTTCAGTCTTGCGGCCTCATTGCTCAGTGGAATCCTATTCGGTCTTGCTCCGGCACTGCACGCCTCGCGCGGAAACCTGAATGAATATCTGAAAGCAGGAGAACGTGGCAGCACCGGTGGTCATGGCCAAACTCGATCCGTGCTGGTAGTGGCGGAGGTGGGACTCTCGCTCATCCTTCTCGTCGGATCCGGCCTTCTGGTCAAGAGCTTCGCGCGCCTGATGCAGGTGGATCCCGGCTTTGACCCAGGTCATCTGCTGGTATTCAACGTGGGGCTTCCGCCCACAACTGCGACGTCACAGCAAGATGACTTTTACCGCCAGACTGTGGAGAGGTTACAGGTGTTGCCCGGGGTGCAGTTCGCGGGCGCAGTGAGCCGATTGCCGCTCGCAGGCGGCAATAGCGACAGAAGCTTCCAGCTTCCCGGAAGCAACACAAGCTACAACGCCGATATTCGCGTCAGTACCCCGAGTTACTTTCAGACGATGGGCATCCCGCTGCTGCGAGGCCGCATTTTTTCTGAGCAGGACGGGCACGGGCAAGTTCCGGTGGCGGTCGTGAACCAGGCTCTGGCGGAGAGTGTTTTTCCCAGCCAGGATCCGATTGGCAAGTACATCTTGAATTTTGGCCCGGGCAGCGACAAGCTCCAAATCGTCGGCGTGGTAGGCAATGTTCGTCACGTCGGACTGCAGACACCTCCTCGTTCAGAGGTTTATCTTCCGTTCGGACAGGCCCATTGGCCTTCCGTATTTATGGTGGTGCGCAGCAAGACTTCCGATCCGCTGGCGCTGGCTTCGGAGGCCCAGAATGCGGTCGCGAGCGTGAGCCGAGATATTCCCATCGCCAATGTGCGCACCATGCACGACGTGATCGCCGATTCAGTTGTGCGTCGCAGGTTTGCCGTGCTGTTGCTCTCGATCTTCGCAGGTCTCGCCATGCTGTTGGCAGCCATCGGACTCTACGGCGTGATGTCCTACACGGTGTCCGGACGCACCCGCGAAATCGGAATTCGCATGGCGCTAGGCGCGCAAAAAGAAGATGTTTTGAAGCTCATCGTGTGGCAGGGAATGCGGCTGGTTGCGCTGGGAGTCGCCCTCGGGCTTGCTGCCTCCATCGCGCTGACCCGCTTGATGTCAACGTTGCTTTTCGGCGTCGGCGCCCGTGACCCCATCACTTTCGGCGCGGTGGCGGCGCTGCTGGCTATCGTGGCTCTGCTCGCAAACTATGTTCCGGCACGACGCGCGGCCAAGATCGATCCCATGGTGGCGCTGCGGTATGAATAGACAATCAAGGCTTCCCGACAGGATTGTTGTCGGGAAAACGGGTGGCTCGGTTTCGATGAATAAAGACAATATAACCATTTACGATGCTGTTACGCCAAGATCACGGTTAACGGCTATGCGGTCCAAGCCAACTACTCACAGACGTTGAATACCACCGGAACAGCCATGGCGTCGGCTTTGACCTCTCTGTTGAATGCGAGCGGTTCTCCGGTTACCGCGACCTCCAGTGGCGATGTCATAACGCTCCCAACTCGAAAGATAACGCTCTGGACTGCGGTCTGGAGTGAAGCGCAAAATCACCTGACACTGCCGGGGCTAGGACGCTGGTTCTTCGGCGGGACGATTGCCGATGAGGCGTTCTTTATTCTCATAAGTCAAAACGAGAATTTGGGCCGAGTCCTTGCGGTTCTTCGACGCTGCCCGTCCACGCTGCGCGGCGTGTTGGAGACTAGAAACGGTCTCATAAATAGGCTGGCCTGGCACGCGTGGCTGTTATTTCGTGCTTAAAGCTGATAGCAAGACACCTCCTCCGCCCGGCGCGATCTAACGTTCCCTCCAACTCCCTGAAAAACCCAAGACCTGCTTACCAAAGCGGGCGGCTACCGTCCAATCGATAGCCCACTGTGCGTTCTAGACGCTACTTCAGTGAGCCGCTTCCCATTGAGGTGCATTTTGCCGACATCTCTGCGCTTCCTCTTGGTGTTCTGCATCGCACTTTTCGTTCCAGGGTCGTTCGGGCAGACCGAACCGCCGCCGAAGATTCATCAGCATGACTCATTTGACGCGAGTCTGGAGTCAGGACAAGCTCGCACATATTCCTTGATTCTGGAGAGCGGCGACAGCGCCTTGATTGTCGTTCGCCAAATCGGGATAGACGTAGTGGTCGAGGTGAATAACCCCAAGGGCGAAATGATCGATTCCATTGACAGCCCAACGGGACGATACGGCGACGAGATCGTTGAAATCGCGGCCGCTGAGTCGGGTGAGTACTCAATTCGAGTGCGTCCTTTCGACGCGAACGAGCCCAGCGGGAAATACCACCTAGAATTTGTGTTTCTGCATAACGCACGTCAGACGGCAGAGACTTTGCAAAACGCCACGCGCTGGTTGGCCCGGTACAGTTCAGAGATTCCAGCATTGGGGAACGTTGGAGAATCGCCCAATCTCACGCCTCTGGATCCCCTGTTGCGCGAAACGCGAGTCTTAGGAATCGGTGAGGCGACACACGGGAGCCGGGAGTTTGGCGACTTCCGCCTGTCGGTAACGAAACGGCTTATCGAGCGGAGCGGCTTTCGCATTGTTGCCATCGAAGCTAGTGAGAGTCGGTACGAGACCCTCGCGCCGTACATTCGTGGAGACGTACGCAGGAACGCCGAAATAACAAAGAGAATTGAAACGGGATGGATTGGCAGGCGAAGTCAGCGGGAGTTGATCGAATTGGTGCGCTCTTGGAACCAGAATCATTCTCGGGACCGAGTCCGGATCATCGGAATTGATGCTCAGGACAATCAGGATTCGCGTGAGACGCTCGGGCGTTTCATTGAGAAGGCCTATGGTGACAATGTTCGGAAGCGATGGAAGGAAGCGGCGGCTGAGCTGAGCGCCGCTGACCAGCAGACATTGGTTTTTGGAGATTCAAGCGTCAACCCAGCTAGCAGACAATTCCTGCTGGATCTTAACGCCATGCTTGGCGTAGACGCTCCGGTGCTGCAAGCGCGCTTTGGGGCTGATTTCGCGGCAGCCAAAGAAGCAGCTCAGACTCTGCTGGAATTCGCAGATTTCAACTCCAATGGAGAAGTTGCCACGATCAGTCACTCGCGCGACTGGTACATGGCAAATCGAGTGCTGCGCAGTCTACAAGAGAACGGCGACGCGTCAAAAGCAGTGTACTGGGCCCATAACGCACATGTCGTTCATCCAAAAGGGTCGACCCCAGCTGCCGGCGGGTTACTTCGCGATGTGCTGGGGTGTGGATATGCGGCGATAGCGGTTACGTTTGGGCAAGGTGCGTTCGTTGCGCAGATTCCGAACGACCTAGAAGACAGGCTTGCCGTTTCGACTCTTCCCCAGGCACCCAAAGTTACCGTTGAGGCGTTGCTCTCACAATTGCGTCCTGGCGCTTCTCTCGTAGCCTGGAACTGTCGTCTGGACCAATCGGAGACACCCGAGTGGTTCCACATTTCTCATCGGATGCATTGGGTAGGTGCTCTCTACACGCCAGGGAGAAATCCCGCACAGGCGTTTACGCCTTATTCGCTTCTATCCGACTTTGACGGGATCGCGTATCTGCCAAACGTAACAGCGGACGAAGTTCCCGCTGACCGGCCGCTGATACCGGCACGCAAACGCTAGCCTCGTTCTGACATTGCTCTTCTGAAGGTAGCGACGAAGAAAGCCGGGAACACTCACTACGCCATTGCGATCATCCCAGGGGCTGAGCACACCATGCGGCAAGCGAAAACCGGCGGACCGCGGGAGCTGCCTTATCTAAATCGCTTTGTTCCCGCTTATTTTGACATTTTGCGCGATTGGTTAAGGAAGACTACGATGGTGGGATCAGATACAGCAATTCCGAGGAGATGATCGCTGTGCGATGGCGCACGTACTTGTCGCTACCAGAAAGTCCGTTGTTGTTGAAACCGTTGAGTTTGCTACACAATAGCTTTAGCCTGTCGGAGCCATGTCGCGTTCTTCTTCTCGTTTGCCTGGTCTTTAAGAAACTGCTTGCGGACTCGCGCTGCGCTTCACGCGGGGGATCCTAGTGCTTCGGCACCAACTACTTGTGCTGCAGCGGTCGAACCGTGACCGTCGGCTTCGCCTGAAGCCTGCCGACCGCGTTCTCTGGGTTTGGATATCCCGGTTGTGGTCCGGCTGGCGCACTGCCTTGCTGATTCCCTGATCCTGTGAGACCGCCAGCCTGCGCCCGAAGCGAAGGACCATTGGGGTTGGAGAGGCTAATCTGGAAGCCACTCCCGATGAACCCCGTTCCGGCCAATCAACAGAATCTTCGACTTGGAAGCTTTCAGTCGGTTCATTGTGCTTCGCCTTCCTGCAACTGCTGCCGTTTCAGGGCTTGTATCCGCTCGACCGAAAGGTTCGTCCTGCCCTCTCTTGCCAGTTGGTCGAGAAAGGTACTGTCGACTTTGCCGATTCGCAATGAAGTGGCGTCATCAAGTGAAGCTCTCGAATCGACGACCCGACGCAGAAGACGCACGAATTCAGAGTCGCCGTGGTGGATGCGGAAAGCAATCAGCGAGTCGGTACTCGCCGTCAAATTGGCGGTCTGCACTGTCTGCAACAGATCCAGGTCAACGTCGTGGACTGCTAGCATGAACAGCTGGTCAGTTGAAGGCTGGCTGTAACCCAGTCGCACGAACTGCTGCGTGTAACGAGGATTAGGCGAGAATTCAAAATTGTCCGAGTCAAGGTAACTGATTTCACCCGCATCCGTGACTAGTCGTGTCAACCCGCCCTGTGAAGTCTGGAGCTTCGCAGCAGGCACTGACGTTGACTCGTGCAGTCGGGTTCCGCTCTCTGACAGAAAGACATGCGATAGATGGACGGTAGCGCCGTCAGTGGTTCGGGAGTATTTTCCGCGCAACACAACCGGCGATGATTGTGGCCGCGGGACCGACGGCTTTCTAAACGGCCCGGCCACGGCTTTGGCAGTCGTAGTCAGGGGTTCGCCTCCTATCGGAGAGAATTGACGTATCGTCAAAACTAAACCGCCATTTGACGCGTGGACTCCACGCACTAATCCAGCTGTCGCAAATATCGCCAGGCACAGCACAATCGGCAACAGCGATACTTGCGCGTGATTCCCGGGAGGCCCCAACAGGCGACGTACTCGGCGCACCAGATCTCCGCCCGCAGCTCCAACTGCCAAATATCCGCTCTGCCGCAGGCCCTCAAGGTCCGCGAGCGCCCTGGCGTAGGACCTGCGATCTCCAACGAAAGCGGCAGCCACATCATCGCAGCAGTGCTCGCGCTCTTGTCTAATCGCGCTCGAGAGCCACCACGCGGCCGGATGAAAAAAGAGAAATGCCTCGGCAACTGCCTGCAGCATATTGACCAGGTAATCGTGGCGACGAACGTGCGCAAGCTCGTGTGTAAGAATTGCTTCCACCTGTCGCACATCCAAACCGGCAACCAGTCCGATCGGGAGGAGGATGACGGGCTTCAACGCACCGAGCACCAGGGGCACTTCAACCGTCGAGGAGTGCATCAGCGTAATTGCACGAGAGATGCCCAGCTTGGCACTGAGGCGGGCCAGCCGTTGTTGCCACTCCGGCTCGGCAAGAAAGCTGGCTCTACGCCTGCAGATCCACCATGCGCTGCACCACGACATTCCGAAACGCGTGGAAGATAAAACGAACCCGAAAGCCCACAGTACAGAGATCCACGGAGTCAGCAGTTGCAAGGGCCCTGGCTCGTTGCCGCCTGCAATTCTTGTTGATGTTATTTCGCCAGCGACACTCCTTGCCGTCTTTGGTCCAGTTCGAGCGTCAATAGTGTGCGAGCGATCCGGTGGCGCGGTCGGCGCCGAGATGTGAGGTAGATCGCTGTCGAACGAATAGAAAGCACTAGCGACCGGCAGCAAGAGCATGAGCAATAGAGCCGCGCACGCGAAAGCGTAACGTGCCTCTGCAGTGCGATGGCGCAGGAACCTCAACGCAACGAGCGTTACCAGTGCTATGGCGCACCCTTGCCAGAGTGCATAGATCACAGCCCACGCGATGATTTGCGCCGCGATGTCGTAATGGAATGACATAGAGTTCATTCGCTTTCCCCCGTTTTTTCCTGGAACAAACGCCGAACCTCCAACAGCTCTTGCGGTGTTGCTTTTGTCGCACTAAGGGCCTGCATCACCAATTGAGTCGACGATCCGCCGAATAGCCGTTCGACTAGGTCGCGCACGAAAGCTCGTTGCGTGGTTTCACGGCTCCTGACGGCCCGGTAGACGTGAGTTCTCTGAGACTCGTCACGATTTACTAGACCCTTGTCATGCATGATCTGCATGAGCTTCAGAATCGTAGTAAGCCTAACGTGCTTCTTATCGCGAAGCGCGAAATGAACCTCGCGCACGGTGCTCGGGCCCCGTTCCCACAGCACCAACAGGATCTCCAACTCAGTTTCCGTAGGTTTTTGCTTGATCTTCATTCAATCCCTCGTGGTTCCTGCCCGCAGGCTGCAATGACACGGCGACCGGCCCTTCTTTGGCAATCGCCGACCGCGTACTACGACTCTGTCTAACCAATCAAGCATCGTTCCCATGTACTGCGGGTCCACTGATTGGAACAACGTTCGCCCATCTACCGAAACCGGAGATAACATGCTGTGTTCAGCAGTCGGGATGATCCTTGTGAAATTCCCCACTGTGGCGGGTAGGTATCTTTTCATGGTTTGCGCAACCCTCTCGCTGGGGAATGAGAGATCTCTGCCCCCCAGAATCGTCAATACCCTTGCGTGCACGCAGCCCAAATCCGGCGCGGGGTCATAGGAGAAAAACGCAATCCACCAAAACCGAGGGCTCGCCAAGGAGGTCGCGTCACCCGTATACGATGGAAACCACGTCACCTTTCCTTCTCTGAGGCCCTTAAGACGTTTATCCAGTTGCTCCCACCACAGCCCTGTTCTCCCAACGTCAAATTTTTGCTTCATGAGCGTCAGCGCATCTCGAGTGTCAGCGTCACTATAACCCTCTGCCTTCATCATCGACTCCGTCCGATACATATCTTGTTCCCATACTGGAATGCCACTTCCAGAGACGGAGATTAGGAATGACACGTCGGGGGAATGCGCTGCGACCATCGCAATGATCCACGTTCCTTGGCTGATACCGTACATTCCAATTCGTGTGCGATCAATATCGGGACGCTTGGACCCAAATTCGACGGCTGCGTTCGCGTCAGAAGCGAGCTCTTGCAGCGTGGCGACTTCCCAGTTCGCGCCAGTTGATTTACCAGCGCCCCGTTTGTCATAGATCAGCGCCGCGATGCCGTGGCGGGCAACTAAGTCTGCTTCGTACCTATGGCCGTTACGAGTTCGATCCCCCGAGCCATGAACGAAAATGATCAAGGGAGGCCTGGGGAAGCCTGAGGGCAATAATAGAGTGCCGCTGAGCGAGATGTCCCCGTTTGTGAATCGGACTTCTTCGGTCTTATACGGAGCCTGTTGAGGCTCACCGCGTCGTAGCAGAAGCGGGAATCCCTGACCGGCCAGCCGAATCTCTCCTCTGATTTCGTCTCCCTGAAGAGTTCCTTCGTATTCGACGGTTTGTTGTCCAGGCGATAAGCCAATCGCACGAAACATAGCGAGCCCCCATCCTGCAGGAATCGCCAGCGTCAACTTTGTGGACGTCGCCTTGATTTCAGGGATCGGGAAATCGGAAAACCCACACTTAGGCAAGCTAATAGTTCCTAGCGTCTCGGCCTCACCTTGCCTAAGGTCCAACGACATTGGAATAGTACGTCCTCCCGCAACGAAGGAGCCCTCCCAGTGCCCGGTGACTTGAGCAAGCAAAGTGAGCGGAATGAGCATGATTAGACCCAACATCAAGCCAACCTTAAATTTCATCGGTTCCCCATAGCCGCCACCCCTAGGCGCGGACTCTCATTAGACGAAGGGTTTCGTCGAATGTCAACGAAGATTTTCGTATTGCACATGCGACTGTCCCCCGCGACGAAAAAGCCCTCCCCCGTCGGCACGTCAATGAGTGATATGGCGATTTATTGCAACAACCTTTCTGAGATACTGCCAACTCCCCCGCTTTCATTGACTTGCCCGCTTCGTTGCACAACACGCATGTGCGAACACATTCGGTCGCATCATAGAGGTGTGATGATCCAAGCATCGCGAGGGCGATTTAGAAAAAAATGACACAATGGCGAGGATCCCTGAGATTAAGTAGATCGTGGGCTCCAGTACCAGTTCTCGCATCGTCAGGCTGCGGCTCGTGAGATCGGCCCGTGTGGAGCCAATCCAAGAATGGCCGCTTGGGCTTAACGATGGGAAAGCCGATGCTGGCCGCCCTGATTCCTACGGAATTTGAAGAGCAGATCGAGAGGCTCGGATTGACCTATCAGACCTGCGCGGGATCGGAGAGACTTAGGCAATGGTGCGAGCGCAACAAGAAGCGTTGCTATGTGCCCGAGTGGCTTTTGAAACTGACCGCTGTTCTGTTTCTGTTCGCTCAGCGCGAAGGGCGCATCGCTACCGACGGTCGCGAGCGAAGATAACTCTTCCGGCTCTGATGGTGTAGAGCACACGCGCGAAGTCTTCCATTTTGCCGGCAGAAGGATCAGCGACGAGCACGGTCAAATCACCATCATTGCCGACACGAATACGTCCGGCGTGCCCCGCGACGTGGAACTCCCCGGCCGACGCCGTGGTTAGCATTGCAAGCACCTCACGGAATGATAGTCCTGCAAGACCGAGTTGCCGGTATTCTTCATCGATCGAGTAGTCGGGCAGAAAGCCAGTGTCGGTGCCGAACATCAATCGGCCGCCCATCGTGTGATACTGTGCCACGATCTGTCGCAGGCGCGAAATATTGTGATCGTGTGAAAACACCTTCAGCGTCGGGGCCAAATCCGACCAGGACAACTCCCGTTGCATAATCGAGCGTTGTGGCGACACCTGGACGATGTAACCAATGAGACAGAAGATCCGTAGCGCAGCTAAGCAACAGGAACCAGAGAATTCCTTCTGTGGCGTGAATGAAAGCCAACAACATGCTGAATGGAAGAGCGTGTACGCCTGGAGGAATGAATTGGGGAACGAAGCTGAGGTAAAACACGCCCACCTTTGGGTTCAAGATGTTGGTCAAGAAACCACGAACGAACCAACGGGGACGACTCTCCCTATTCACTATTGACACACATTCCTTGGAAAGATTGGGGGGCGGAACAAGAGTCTGGCGCCTAAATACAGCAGGTAGCCCGCCCCTACCAGGCGAAGTGCATCGAAGGCGAGGCGAGAGAGTGCCAGTAACGCGCTCAATCCTATTGCCGCTGTGAGACCCCATATCAGTACTCCCACGCTGATGCCGACTCCGACCAGCATCGCGCGTCGACTACCCTCGACTGCGGCGGTGCGCAACACCAGCGCCGTGTCGAGTCCAGGGGTGATGGTCAAGATTCCGGCCGCAACCGTGAATGCCAGCAGTGCGTGCTCGACGGTCATTGGTTTTGAGAAGTCAGTATGTACCCGCTTCGCGCTTTGCAGGGAAAACATATGCTCCGGGGCTTTGGTACTCCACGTCGGGAGAATACGGTTCTCGCGCAATAATGTCTTCGATTGAAAACCTAGCTGTCTTGAGAAGCCTCCTGATCGGCAGCGGCTGGAAGAAAAGGACCATAGAACTGGCTTGGCCCCAGCAACTCATATGGATGCACGATTTCGTCGCCGATGTGAAATGACGGCGAACGTCGGCCTCGCGATTGCAGAACTCTCCACATTTCTCGAAATACCTTTGGCAGCGACCCTTCCGAAACGTTCACGATGGCATAAAGGGCGACGATTCCGGCACAGTGTTGTGCGAACAATACTCTGATGTAAACCAAGGTAAAGCGGAGCGCCTTTACTGCCAAAACCGGGCTGTAGACGCTCCGCTCGTTAAACGGCGTGCGAACTATTTCTTTACATCGAACAAGAAGCTCAGTCCCGGAAATCCTTGCAGCGGCTGTCCCTTGTACCAGCTTCCCGGCGCCCCCACGAGTACGGTGTTTGAACTCGCATCGACCGCCATGCTGTTGCAGAAGAGAAAAACGTCAACATTCAAATTGATGAGCTGGCTTGGGAGAAGCGAAAAAGTGGGGTTGTCAGTATTTTGCCAACCGCCGTTCGGTTCCACATACCCGTAGGCTTCCCCGGAAAGCCACTGCCGCCCGTTCTCGATCGCAATAGCGCCGCCGTAGCCAACCAGCACCGTCTTGCCGGCCATTAATACCGGGAAACCGAAAAAGTCTGAAGGCTGTCCCAGCCCGGCTGTGGGCGGTGAAATCGTGGCAGTCTCGGTCATATTCTTCCAACCGCCGACCGGTTTGACGTAGATATAGGCGTCGCCCATCAGGTTGTTTTGTTGCACCGCGCCGATGGCCACAATATTACCGTCGGTGGCTATTCCGGCGCCGAACTCATCGCCAAATCCCGGAGGGCTAGTCAGTGTAGAGGGAGCCAACTTCGCAGTGGGGTTCACTGCGCCATGCCATTGCGAACCCGGCCTCAGATAAACCAGCGCGACTCCATTCTGGGTCTTGGAATCAACGACGCCGTCCGCGATCGTGCTGCCATCGGGACTGATGCTCGCATAGCGCACGGCAGGATTCGTCGTGTCGGCCAGGGTCGCCGAAGGTGTGTTTGTGCTCACCCAACCGCCTTGGGGCTTGACAAAGACGTAGCCGCTTTGGCCTTCGGAACCTACGACCAAGGTGGTCCCGTCTCCGCTGAGCGCGAGGGAGGTGCCTAGGTAACCGCTGTTGGTGGCCGTAAGCTTGGCCGTTTCGGTCATCTTCTTCATCCAACCGCCCGCAGGTTTCACAAACACGTAGACTGACCCCGGAGGAAAGCCATTCACCGCAAGCACCGGGGCGCCGACAAAAATCGTGTTGCCATCAGAACTGATCGCTAACGAGAATCCAACTTCTTCCCCCGCCATATTGTCCGACGCAGTCAGCTGTGCCACCTGAGTCCAGGAATTGCCCGACTTGGTAAATACGAACGCTGCACCCTGTCGGTCACTGCCCTGGTTTTCAGCTCCAACAACGACCGTATCTCCGGCGATAGCCACAGAAGTCCCGAAAAACGAGTTTCCATTGTTATCAACCGTCAGGAAATAATGCGATTGATGAAGGGTTGGGAATGACGGCTGTTCGGCCGCGACAGACAGACCACACAGAGTCGAAAACAAAATAGCGCACAAGGCATGGCGGATACTCATAAAACCTCCTGGAAGAAACATGGCGCCCGCGCCGGGGACTAGGCGCCAGCTACCGACATGCCCACTCTTGCCCAACGTAAAAGCAGCGTCAATACCTCAACTCTCATTTTTCGCTCACTTTTTCACTCAATTCGGTGTGACGCCTTGCTGCCAGCTACACGATGCGAGGTAGATATTGTCACCAGCTTGTAACAAATCAGTAGGAGCATTAAGCCCGGTTTGTGTCCCATTCAACGAAGCTCCGGCCGGGCTAATCGCAAATACAATGTCCGATTCCGGCATTAAGTGTCCGCGTGAGGACATTTTGGTCAGTGTGCGTGGCTTGGTGAAACGCATAGATTGTGACGAACTGAGAGATATTGATGCGCGAGCGGTGGGTCGAATCGCAGCCGAATCGATCCGATGACCGCGTTGCGCCACGAGTAGTGCTGCCCTCTTCCAGATCTCCTTCGAAATGTCACGATGTTGCCAATCGTTGTGTCCATCTATTCTAGATTGACACTTGACATGGCCTCACGACTTGATGCCCTTAGAGCGATGAGCCTCCGAGCGGTATCGAGCCGGGGTCGAGCCAGTCCATCTCTTGAAAACCCGAGTGAAGTGGCTTTGATCAACGAATCCGCAGATCAGCGCCGCCTCGACGATAGAGGAACCGTCTCGTAGAAGCTGCTTGCTGCGGTGAATACGCCAGGCTGTCTGGTACGCATAAGGTGTGCACCCAATGGCTTTGGTAAATGACCGCAGCAGCATCGTCGGTGACGTGCCGGCTTCCTTTGCCAGTTCTGACAGGCTAAGGTTGGTTGCCGGAGAATCGGCCAGTCGCTCCCGAATCTTTTCGATCGGCGCGCTATATCGCACGGCAAGCCGGCTGCTGCCATAGCGATGGAAAATGTCAGTGAGCAGATTTAGGTAAAGTTCCTGTAGTTCCAGCGCGCTGGCGGGTCTGGTGTATCGGCTCAAGAGACCGACGATTCGTGCCGCAAAATGTGAGTCAAGTACTACCGCGGAACGAAAGCGGATTTTCGTGTCGCTAAGCTCAGGCATTAAGCGCATCAGCGCCGCTGGTGTCGGGCACAGCGATATGCAATTCCATGAATTCTCCGCCGGTTCGTTGGCGTGGGCTTCATCTGGATTGATCAATATAATCTCTCCACGACGTACTACCGTTTCCAGGCCACGATGAGACAACCGCTGTGCGCCACCGCTGTTCACACCAATCGTGAAGTGCGGATGCGCGTGACGCGCAAATCGAAAGTCAACGTACTCGCCTTCGACGAGATCCAGGCCTTCACAGCCGGGAATGGTGTGCATCCGTACCAGTTGTCTGGCCACCGCCTCTTTCCTCATGTTAACTGGTTGAGCCCCCACATCTTAGATATAGAAGGCCATGGAAAGCTCCACAGTCTGAACAAACCGCTGGCCGCGGACTGTATCCAACTGCGACCGCCTCTTCTCGTGCAATTTTGTACAATACGCGCTTCTGCAGCCATTATTCAATGGCACCAGGAGGAAAGCGCAGATGAACCTTGAAGGTGTGTTTGCCGTTCATGCGGATGGTGTTGCACCGGTTGATCTCTATCCTGGCATACGTAAACGCACGCCGCTAAGTTCGGACTGTCCGACTGGCACAAGAATACTGCTCGTTGAGATTGATCCCGGCCATCGTTTCCTAGAACTCGATGTGCACCAGCCCGGTCCAGAAGAGGTGTACGTTCTGGAGGGCATCTTCCACGATGGCGCGCGCGAGTATCCGGCTGGTAGTTTCATTCATAACCCGGTGGGATCGTCGCATATCCCGCAGTCCGCTACCGGCTGCAAGTTGCTGGTCATTTTTCCGCAAGGATAGCTGCAGCCTCGTAAACAGAAACTTAGCTCATGCAAGACAAGACAAAATTCATCACGTTTGCTGCTCTTTGTTGTTCTCCGGAGCATCGGCCAGGGAAAACGCCGGAATTGTATCTGCGGTTGGCGTGTGGCGCGAAACGCTTGTCCACATTACTGCCGCGACTCTCGGGGTCGCCGCCCTTCTACGCGCCAGGCCCCTTGCGTTCCAGGCGATTCGATGCGTCGGTGTAGCCTATTTGATTTTCTCGGCCTGAAGATGATTATCACGAACCGACACGCGACTAAACGCTTCTGCAGCTTCTTCCCCCGGAAAGACGACGGTCCGCACAATTTAGAAGAAGCCAGAAAGAGCGGCAACCATTCGAAATTGTCAAGCCCGGGAGCTGGGTTGCAGGAGTCCAAGATGTAAAAATCAATTCGGGCGTGCGCGTAGGCATGGACGCCCGGGTGAAGGGAAACAGTTACAAATCCGTGGTAGTGAATCCGTAAGGAGACAGTGCATTTATGAAGAGTCTGGTAATTCGGGAAATCCCCCCGCAGTTCCTCCGAAAAGGCGCCCGCTAGCATGATTCGCTCTGTGGTCGACCGGCTCAAAAGGCTGAATGCTTCGTCTGTCTCCGATGCGCTAGATGCGTTTGGCATAAAGGGTGTGGCTTTAGGAATTCACTGCCTCGCGGCAAACAAGCGTGTGGCCGGAACGGTGCTGACTGTCCGACTGAAACGAGCGACGCGCGAAAAACCTAAGCGCCATCTGGGCACAATTGCAATCGCCGCCGCTTCTGCGGGAGATGTCATTGTCATCGAGCATGCGGGAAGGACCGATGTGGCCGGGTGGGGCGGGATACTCTCTCTTGCGGCCAAACAAAAAGGAGTTTCTGCCGTGATCATCGATGGAGCGTTTCGCGATCAGCCGGAAGCTGAAAAGATGAGATTCCCGGTGTTTGGTCGAACATCAGTGCCAGTCTCTGCACGTGGCCGCGTAGTCGAGAGTTCATTCAATGCGCCGGTAAAGATCTCCGGTATTCAGGTTCGGCCTGAAGACTTTGTGCTTGCGGACGGTGATGGAGTTGTATTCGTCCCCAAAGATAAAGCCGATGAGGTGATCACTCGTGCAGAAGAGATTTTGGCGAAGGAAACCGAGATGGCAAAAGCAATTCGTAGAGGCAAAGCCGCAAAGCGTGTGATGGGAAGCAGTTACGAGTCTTTACTAAGACGGAGGGCACGATCGTGAATACAGATTTAGATGCCTGGGGACATCTTTCTTCCGCAACTATCAGCGACGCGCTCGACCGCGTTCAGGTGGCGGGGCAGTGTTTCGGCCTCAAAGCGCTAGACCCTGGGTTTCGACTAAAAGGCCGAGCCTTCACGATTCGCATGGCTCCAGTGGGCACTAACAAGGGCACGGTCGGTGACTACATAGAAGACGTGCCTCCCGGACAGGTGGTCGTCCTGGACAATGAGGGGCGCCTCGATGCAACGGTCTGGGGAGACATTTTGACCGCCGTGGCGCATCGCCGCGGCGTTGCAGGCACGGTCATTCACGGTGTATGTCGCGACTCCGCCCTGAGTCTGAAACTGGGGTATCCGATGTTCAGCCGCGGAGTATACATGCGAACGGGCAGGGACCGGGTACAAGCGGAAGGTTTTCACGAACCCGTCTCTGTGGGAGAGATCCGCGTCGAGCCAGGTGATTTGATCGTGGGAGATGGCGACGGCATTGTGGTTGTGCCGCAGGCACGAGAAGAGGTTGTTCTGTCCGCTGCATTGGAGATTCATGAAACCGAAGAAAAAATCCTCTTGGCTCTGAATGACGGAATGGCGCTGAAAGAAGCCCGAAAGCAGTTCGGCTACCATCAACTGCAGCGAAGCAGATAACAATGAAAGAGACACGTCCACCTAAACCATCACCCATCGCTGAGTCCCACCGTTCCCTGCTCACTCGCGCTAAGCGGTTCTCATCAGCGACGATCGTCGAATCGTGTCCTCAGCATTTGGCCCTCCCATTCGGGATCAAACCGATCGTAAGAAGTATGAAGCTCTGCGGGCCGGCGGTACCGGTGTCAAGCCCTCCTGCCGACAATCTGTGGTTGCATCGTGCGATTTATCGAGCTCGCCCCGGCGATGTGCTGGTTGTTCATACAAGCGGTTTCGTCGAGGCCGGTTACTGGGGAGAGATCATGACTCGGGCCGCCGTGGAGAAGTCTCTTGGTGGACTTGTGATCGACGGATGCGTGAGGGATTGCGAGCAGTTAGCAAAGATAAACTTTCCGGTTTTCTCTCGTGGAGTCTGCATTCGCGGTACCACGAAAAACGCGCTCTCTCCAGGAAGTGTCAACCAGACAATTCGGGTTGGGCAAGTCATCATAGCTGCGGGAGACCTAGTTGTAGGCGATGCGGACGGAGTGGCAGTTGTTCCATGGTCAAGTTTGGCGAAGACACTCGACAACGCGTCCGCGTGGCAGCAGCAAGAAAAACGGATCCTCCGAAAGCTACAGCGCGGTGCGACGACGATTCAGTTGCTCAACCTCGCGGAATAGCTCAATGGTTCTGAAGCTGAGGAAGCATTGGAGAGAAGCAGGTGCGCGAAGCTATTGTTTTCGTCCATGGACTGTACAATTTGCTGTTCCAACTCGATACGCTCGATATGTCGTCTCTTGCGCTGCACCCTGTGCTCATCCCGGATCTGCTCGGATACGGCGAGAATGCTGGTACGTCGACTGAGATTTCCGTTCCCACCCAAGCTCAATATGTTAAGTCATTGCTCGATAAAGCAGGTGTCGAAAGAGCTCATTTCGTTGCCCATTCGGTTGGGGGCGCAGTCGCCGTTATTCTGGCGCATCAGTATCCCCATCGCGTGGCATCTTTCATCAACGTGGAGGGCAACTTTACATTGAGAGATGCTTTCTGGTCGCGGGCGATTGCTTCGATGATGAGCGAGGAAATTAGCGAACTGCTCAAACGCTATCGAGAAGATCCAGCCGCCTGGTTGGGCGGAGCCGGAATCGACGTGACCACGGACCGGGTGGCGACTGCTCATTGGAGCTTGCGACTTCAATCCGCAGCTACGTTGCAAGCGATGGCACGCTCTGTGGTGGAGATAACTGCGGTCCCCAGTTACCTCGAGAAGGTGAAGGCAATTCTGGATTGTGGTATCCCCTTCCACTTGGTTGCTGGCGAGCGATCACGCAACGCCTGGGATGTGCCAGAATTTGTGCTGCAGCGCGCTGCAAGCATGACGATACAACCAGCTGCCGGACATTTGATGATGCTGGAGGATCCGCTGGCATTCTTGAAGATCATTTCTCGGTTGGTTGGCTAAGACCATCGGTGGCGCCTGTTCAAGTCCTGATGGACTCTCGAAGATCATCGCCGTCCGGTCGGCGAACGGCTTCGGGTTCTCGGTGCAGGGAGATATGGCTGTCGTGGCGCATCAGGTAGTGTTCGTAAGCCGCCAGGTTTGGCCTTTCTTCTCCTAGAAGTGCATTTGACAATCGAGGTAACCACAAAATGTACGTGGGTCCGCCGAGCTCTCATTTGTGCAACCCGGCGCGTATTGGAACACGTACAGAGTTTTGGCGAACGACAGGGCCAGAACGGGACACCACCTCCTGCGCGGAACTTCCGAACGATAGTTCCGGCTCAAGCCCGTGCGTCTATTGCGAAACATCGTCCTTCTTTGCTGGGTACACCCAATTGAATGCCGCGAACGCAATCGCGAACAACACGAAACCCACAACGCTGCCTTCAGGCCCGATCGTTCCGCCGGTTAGCCATCGTGGGCCGCGAATGCTCGAGTTCAGGAGATGCCCGGTCGCGAGCAGGCCGCTATCCGGAACCGAGTAAATGAACGTCTCAGCGTAGTCCGCCGCCGCGTGCAGTCCGATTGCAAACCACAGATTTCCCGTGCGGCGCAGGGTAAGACAATCGAAGATGCCAAACAGGAAGACGGCGAGTGCACCTACCCAGCCCTCCCCCCGATTGAACAGGTGAATGAGGCCGAATGCTGCCGAAAGTAGGATCGCCGCGGGCCAGAACCCGATTCCGGACGCGACCGTGAATTGCCCGTAGCCCCGAAACAAGAACTCCTCATACATGCCAACCATCACCATCCCGATAGCCCATAGAACAGCAAACTTCACCACCGCGGTGCTGGCAAGCGCCAAGGTTCCAAAAGAAAATCCGCCGAAAGCAAAAATTGCCAGCATTTCAATCGTTTCGAACGCCAGCCCCCAAAGAGCGCCTTGCCAGAACAACTTCCCAAACGCACCCTGCAGCGGAATCCCGTACACGCCGAACGATCGCCTCTCAATTCGGGACATGATCCACGCCGCAAAGAATGCCACGATGAGAAATGAACCTTCAAAAATGAGCTCGTATTGCGGTGTGAGCACACCACGGCTCTGCGCCTGCCTGAAAATTTCCCCCAGAGCCGGTATCGACCGCAGGCCGCGCTGAACAGTTACAAATTGGAGTGCAACGAACAGCAGAAGGAACACTGCCAATCGCCAGCCGGCTCTAATGCCGTTTTCGCCAAAGAAGATCTTGTGAAAACCGTTCGGTTCGGGTGGGGGAGATATTGGTTCAAAAGGAGCGGAGCCTGTGTTCATCGAATTCACAATCTCACTTTCAAGGTCTTCCAGGCTACGGTGCTTTTCCACTGTTAGCTGAGGGTGCAGTACAAATTCCACGAGCCTTCATTGCGGCGCGCAATTCTGCAATCACGGCGCACATTATAGAAGTAATCACGTGTTATCTTGGTTCTTCCCGAATCTTCGCTCCCGTTTTCTTTGCACGCGCAATTCACATTCACCCTTTACTGGATCACCAAATCCGTATACCTCATCGATAGTACCCTTGCTTTGTGCGAAGAACGAGGGTCCTTCCGCGTAATTCAGGGTGCGCCTGTAGAACAGAAGGGGCGAACTGCAGGTGGATAGCGTGGAAGGTTTGGTCGTGGCTGGCCGTGGTCGGCTTATATCCGATCGTGTAGGCCCCACGAATTTGATCGAGCAGCAGTTCCAGGCGGACCGCAGCCTCGCTCTTGCTCGTGTTGACCACTGGGCCGCCAGTTACATCAGCATAGTTCCGGATGTCGCCAATACGCGATCCACTGAGGAAGAAGAGGGGTGTCATGTGTGAAGCGGCGACCAAAGAATCCGTCAGCACGGATCGGTCGATCAGGGCGGAGACAACGACCGAAGAGTTAAGCAATTTGTCCATTGCTTCCCGTTTGGTATGCAGGTGCGGCGGAGCTTCGTGGCCGATAACCTTCTTCGTGACGGAATTCTCGACGTTCGAGGTTCCATCGGTTAGCCAGACTAATACATGCCTGCACTGCGTCGTCCTCGATTTCAAGGCCTGGTCCACAGCTTCGTACATATCTTCATGAATAAATGTTCCCTCATCACTTTTCATGTCTGCAACCCGCTTTATGGCCGCGCTGACAAGGTCGCGATCCGTGGTGAAGTCCTGTATCAACTCCGTATGGGAGGAGAAAGTCATGACGGAAATCTCGTCCTGTGGTCTGAGATGGCGAAGTATCTCATTCGCACCCTTTGCAAGTGGCCTGAGAATAGGGCGTACAGACCTTGTCAGGTCAAAAAGAAACACAATGGACAACGGCAGTTGCTCGTGGCTGAAATAGGTGATGGACTGCGGAGCGTGGTCTTCTGAAAGTAAGAAGTCCTTGGCTTCCAGGTTGCCAACCATGCTGTCGGTCTTCTTGATGTGCACTAATGCATCGAAAACGACAAATTGTGTGGATATGTGGAAAACTGGAGGCTGATTTGAGCGCGCAGGCCCTTCCTGAGCACGGGCGCTTAGGGTTGGCATGAGCAAACAGACAATTACGCACAGTCGTATTCTCTTCCGCATCAAGATCTTCGCGTGATGTAGTGCCTCTGCCAAGTTCCGAGCAAGTGCTCCATCGCCAAATCCGCTTTGAACGTCCTTGGCTGAAATGTCGCGTCGAGTCAAGGATTGCAGGCTCTCATTTTGATCGTGCCGTTTGCTCGCCGCGCGTTCGGGCTGTCGCATCATTTCCCAAGCCCCCAGGCTACAACTTGTGGTCGAACGATCCCAAAAACACTCGTCCGTTGACGACGGCTGGGGACGAATCGATGAAGCCTCCGTTCGCGAGTGTTTTCAGAACTTCTCCCGTGGAGGCGTCCAGAACGTAGAGGCTGTCGAGAGACCCAACATACACTACCCCATTCGCTCTTGGCGTTAGCGTGCCTGCCGAGACGTTCTTTCACCAGGAGATTAAGGAGGCGGTAATACTCCGCAGAGGACTCCCACCTCATGCCGCCGATCAAGCCGATTGTTTTCATGTGGCGAAGCCTCCTCGGCGCCTTAATTTACTTTCCTGCGATCGCGTCGCTGACCTGTCTTTCCAAAGGAGATGGCGCTTGGTAGCCGCCTTGCGCATAAGCGATTCTTCCATCGGGTCGCACCAGTACATTCACTGGGAGGTGGCCGCCGCCGCTGGGAGTGCCCACGCCATAGGCAAGCGCAGGCTGCGCCTTGAGAGGGCCGGCATCGAGAATCGTATACGTGGGCTTTACCTTCTCGACAAACTCATTCAAGTTCTTACGGCTGTCCTTCACCGCCAATGCCAACACTGTGAGCTGCTGGGGATACGTCTGCGCGAGTTTGGTCAGTATCTTCGCCTCTTCTTGGCAGGGGGCGCACCATGTAGCCCAAAAGCTAACCAACACCCACTTGCCCCTCTGGGAAGCGAGCTTTACCGGAACATCGTTCAACGTTGGCAGGGTGAAGTCGGGCGCCTCTTGCGCTGCGCTCACGACGCTTTCCGTCGGAGGTTTTGTAGTAGGTGCAAGGCCATCGTCCCTCCATAGACTGATCTCGTTGGGCTGTGTGCCCCGTTTCACTGTGAGCGGCACCGCGCGGCTGAATGCCTCGTTGAAAGCGCCCAACACGGCCAGCGCTCCCATGCGGCCTGCGTCTTTGGTGTCGATTGAGATCAGAAGATCGCCAGTCTGGAGGATCTGGAGGGAATGTTCGCTGGCGGCTCCATCATCTACAAGGTTGACGCGCCAGCCGGTCTTTTCCTGAGTGAGCAGAAGCGAGCTGACCCGCACTTTGCTGCTTTGAGCGAAGACAGAAACACTGAGCAGAAGAAGGCAGCAAGAGAAGTAGGCGATTCGGCGCATACAGTGGTTATAGACTCTGCGGCTTACTGCGTCTTGAATCTATTTGCAGCGAAGCGCCACGCCCGCGGTCCCTGGCCAGTCATGCTTTTTACACTACGGGTCATGTGGGATTGGTCGGCAAATCCGCAATCCGCGGCAATCGACGCCAGCGGCGCATCAGTCGTCCGAATCGCCTTCCAAGCATGATGCGTTCGAGCGCGCACTCTGAAGGCGGATGGGGAAACATCGAATACCTGGGCGAAGCCTCGCGATATGGTCCACGGAGCGATCCCTCTCACTTGACTCCAATGCGACAAACTCAGAGACGGATATTGCATCAGGGCAGCTGCCAGTTCATCCGGCCAATCGCGACATTCCGGTTCTTGTATCTCGGTCAACGAAAGAAGCACCAACGCGGCCTCCGCTTCATTCTTTTCAGCGATGCGAACGATGGAGTCTGGGTCGTCGATCCTTCCTAAACCCGGATTAAACGTAGATTGGGCTGGCAGAGAAATGTTGAGAACCTTCACACCGGACACCGGAAAGCGGTCCAGGTGTGCTTCGAATGCCTCGTGCAGCACCACATCGCCAGCGTGCACTCGAAGACGACCAAGGTCACCTGCTTCCTCATAGCAACCTGAGAGAACGAGCGCTGCGTACGCATGTTTGTGAACGTGGCGGCCTAACGCAGAGATACGGATTGTTTGCAACATGCGCATCTGTGGCCACCCGCTTTAGTTCAGTATGCCAGAACCCGCGTGTTGCCGACAATGTTCAGCCGAGTCCGACAGTTCCGCTTCGCTCTCCACAAGAGCGCGCGCAAGGTCAAGTCTCGGCTATCACATAATCATGATGCTCCCAAGGAGGGGGAACATCATGCAGGTTCGCTATTTCAGACGGCCATCACGTATCGAGCAATTGCGCAGTAGCACCGGTGGTCATCTGCTTGAAGGATTCGCCATCGAACTGTCCCAAGGTCGCTATCAATGGGTTGCAGCGCGAAAGCACATTCGGGCAGCGGAACACTTTCTCCATTGGATCGCCCATCGAAACCTGTCGATCACGAGCGTTGAAGAACGATATGCACTGCAGTTCCTCGATCACTTGAAACGATGCCGTTGTCGCGGACATCATCCACCTGTCTCTCGCCAAAATTCTGTCCTGTCCTGAAATCAACAGTTTGCACAGTTTCCTCAAGTCGTCGATTTGTTATGACTGTTGCCCATGTTCCGCTTCTTCCGGCTGTGCTTGGGCCTGTTTGCACGCTGCTTTTGCTCTCAACGGAGCCTGCGAACTGTCTTGCCTGAGCCGGTATGGTTCCGCTCGGTTCTGAGCATAGAACTACTACAGTTTTACTACAGTCATCTAGGTACAGCACGCTGAGTGAGCCGTCGGATCGCTGTCCATATGGCATACAGCCGCAGCCGTTCACATCCGTCCGCATTCTCGGCCGTATACGCAACGGTCGCAGCTACCCCTACCGCCTGCCCGATCGATCGAGGGTCGCCCTAAGCGATCTTCGATCCAGACTGAACCGGCAGACGGCAAGGCCGCGCCACACATCGGCACGGCCAGACCCCAACCCACAGCTAAAAGAAAAGCTCTCAGAATACCCCAGCGCCGGAGTACCTACACTTAACCCCTCATCCGCTCCCGGATCGCACGCCCTGGCCGACCAGGAACCCCAACGGCAGGTATTCTGTGAGGCGCTTGGATCGCGAACTTGCAGCTTCGGTTCTACCGCCAGACACCTGGCAAGAGCTGATGCGCGTCTTTACACCCGCCAACCGCCGTCAGACAGTCCAAGTTGAACTGATATGCGATTCGTCTTTCCTCTTCGGTGGCCCGAGTGTCGAGATTGACGAGCACTTTGTACGGGGCACCATTGGGGATGAGGTTATACCCCGGATTCCCGTCCCCCTCGCCAGGATTGAACTTCACCTCGCGAACCCGAGCCACGCAGCAGATGCCCTGTCCTAAGATCGCTTTCTTGCTCGTCAGCAGGCCGTTGTGGAAACCGAACGAGAAGTAAAAACCGGTGGGTGGAACAAGCCTCAGTGTCCTCATCCCGGTATTATCAAAGCGATATTCGAGTTCGCAATCGCCCGACGAGCATGATTCATTGGAGGACTGATAGCGATGGAACGGACGGAGTGTACTCACAACCTGCTCATACGAACTAGACCCCACGTCTAGATGCCGTGATCTTTCTAAGAGTGCCTCGGCCTCCGAACGCACATGAATTGACTGTAGAATGCTCCCGCAAACCGCGATGATTCCAGTCGCGAGAATGACCGCAAAAGCACGTTTGAATGTTCGCGTTGGTATTGGCATAGTGTGATCCGCCTTAGGGACTTGTCGGGTTCGTGAACCAGTTAAGGCCACCGTTTATTCGAACCCCACCTGAATCGATGTGCAATCCTAGGGTTCCGAAATCGCCAGCTTTCGAGTGGACAAAAATCGGGAATGAGGATTTCGCCTTAACGCCGGGAGTGGTTGAAATTGTGAAGGTTTGCTTGCTCTCTACGTTTCGGCAAGCTAAACAACCAATTAAATCTGTAAACTTGTTGTTTTCCTTACCGCCGGAGACTCCCGGCACGCCATCTTGGTTTGCCACGCTCTTATTGGTTTGATGCTCTGTGACGTACCAAGTTCCTTCTGGCTGCTTACCGTCCTTCGTTCGGACCTCGTATAAAACTTCTCGATAAGACTGATGATCCTTGCCGTCATCGGCGGTCGGGACTAGCTGTAGATTCTTGGGGTTGTCAGGGGGCTTCGGTTGGGTCGTATTTTGCGCCGTATCATGCAGCACCGATCCCGCTTGGCCCCGCTGGTCCTCATAGTAATCCTCCCAGCTCGCCGTATTCGCCGTGGACAAAGCGTTAAGGTTCATGTGCCCATCCGGGTCCGCATGATTCGTCGGGTCGCCACCAACGTAAGAGTACAGATTCAGCGTCTGCGGGTTCCCCAGAATCGCATAAGGCACCGACACCGGCTTCGTATCCCAGTCCGGACTCAGCCACCGCCCCTGGACCGAAGAATAATACCGCGCCGGAAAGTCGTCCAGATTCGTCTCCGTGTCCCGCTGCTTGCCCGTAAAGTGCATCGGACTGGGCTCCCCGCCCGCGCACGCCTGCTCGTCGCCGTACGGCAACCCCTGACAGCTCTCATAGACAACGCCGTTCACGTCCGTCCGCACCCGCTCCGTCCCCAGCCAGTCAGAGTTGTGAAAGTAGGTCGTCGTCCCGCTATAAGTCGCCAGATGCCGCCCGCCCACATACACTTCCTGCCGCGTCCATCCCCCGGACGTGTTCACCTCCGCAATCTGCCGCGCCGCATGGTCGTACACATAATCCACCGTCGTGCCCGCCACCTTCCGCACCCGCCGCCCCTCGGCGTCGTAGGTGTAGGTCGCCGTCGACCCGCCGTCCACCTGAATGATCCGGTTCTCCGCATCGTAGACGTAGCTGTGGTACCCGTCATTCAGCATGTTCCCGGCAGCATCATAAGACGCCCCAATCATGTGGTTGTTGGCATCAAAGCTATACTGCGGCGCCGGCCCCGTGCCCGCCGTCAAATCCTGCTGCCAGCGGTTGCCAAAGCGGTCGTACAAATACTTGTATCCCTGCGTGGCCGCGTTATCCGGACACTTCGCCGTGGAATTCCCGGCGCAAGCACTCGTCGCCAGCCGGTTCATCGCATCGTAACTATAAGTCCAGTTCCCGTTGACGCTGTCCTGGGCGCTGAGAACATTCCCGTTGCCGGCATACCCCATATCGAGGGTATAGGCAGCGCCGGTAATATTCTGCTCCGCGCCTCCCGTCAATGTGGAACCCGAAGCCGCCGTAGTGAACGACGGCGGGTTGAACTGCGACGGATTACTGGATTCTGAAGTGGCGGACAACGTGTAGTTGGTGTCAGCGCCTGTAGCCACGCTGGTGATGTGGACCACGTTGCCGCTTGCGGTCGCCGTGACAAGAGAATCACTGAGAGCGCTCGCCAATGCGGACGCGACCGTCGTTCCGGTACTGCTCGAGGTGTAGTTGACGGTGGCGTGAATGTTCCCGTTGACCGTGATCGACACCGTGCCGGCGTCGTAGATTTTAGAGTCGTCCTCCCCGCCGGTGAGCGTCGAGCCAGAGGGTTCGAGACCATACGAAGACCCCGTGAAGTCATTCGGATCCGTCGTGGCGGAGCTGGCGGAAAGGGAATAGTTGCTTCCCGAACTCTTAACCTTGGCGGTCAAGGTGATGACATCGCCACTGGAGGTCGCGGTAACCGGAGAACCGCTCGCATTCAACAGAGAGGTCAAAGCCGACGCCATGGCTGTTCCGGTGGTATTCAACGTCTGTGAGTAGTTGGCTTGGACCGCATAGCCGTTAACCGTGATCTTGGCGTAACCAGCATCGTAAATGGTTATATTGCATGGGTTCGGCGGAGTTGGTGCGTTGGGACAGCCGTTAATAACCGTGCTCCGTTCGCCTCCGGAAATGGTAACCGTTCCCGTACCCGCGGCGGCGGGATCGTCAACGTTCTTTTCGCTTCCATTGATGGTGGCGGAGCCAGTGCCAGGAGTTGCAGGATGCTCAACCATGCCGGAACCGCCGGCCGCTACCGATTGCAGCCACCCGCGAAGCATGTAAGCATAGGTTTCGTTGACGCCGTTGCCGAGTGAAGCGCTCAACTCCGATCCAAAACCGTCGTAATGCACCGCCGAAAACATAGTCGCGGGGTTGCCATTTTGGACGTAATTGCTGGTTACTGTCGTCGGTCGTTGTTCGCGATTCAATGCATAGGTGAACGTCGTTCCCACGCCGTTGTTCAACGAGGTCAGACCGCCAGCCAAATCGTAGCCAAAAGCAACCGGGAAACTACTCGTTCCGCAATTCTGTGGCGTGCACTCCCACTCATTCAACACCCGCCCCATGTTGTCGTAGCTGAAAACTGCCCCAGCTTTCCCGTTGGCTGAGGTCTCGTAGGTAAGGCGCCCGATCGGATTCTGCGGACTCTGCCCCGAAACCGAGCTTTGGTCGTACTGGAAACTGGAACTCGGCGTGGAGCCGTCCGAGTAGGTAATTGCTGTCGTGCGATGCAATGCATCCGGGGTGTAGTTGGTGGTGACAGTCGTCCCATTCGTCAAGTTCGGTGCGGGCCGAGTCCGGCTTAACACATTGCCATCGGAATCATAGCTGTAACTGGTCGTGCCCGACTCCGGATTGCTGGCCGAAAGCAGGCGTGAGAGGCTGTCGTAGCTGAAATTTCTGGAAGTCAGCCCACCCTGGGTGACAGTTTGTAGGTTTCCCAAGACGTCATATTGATAGCTCGTGAGGAAGCCCGTGGCGGCAATGGTCTGCCCGCAAGATCCGGGAGCAGGGGTGATTCCTACTAGAAGCGTTGTGCTCGTCACCTCGCAAACCGAGATCAATCGGCCCACGCCATCCACCTGGTTGACTTTCTGCGTCGCTGCCGTGCCGTTGCCCTCGTCGGTCACACTCGTGGCAGCTCCTGAATAGGCTGTAACCACGCTTGTCCCGTCGACATGGGTCACAATGGTCGTACGCTTTAGCGCGTCGTATGCATAGCTGTCCCCGATTCCTGAACACACTTGTGCGCTGTTGTACGCACTCGACTGGTAGGGATAGGACACGAAGGTCTTCAAACCTCGCACGTCGTAGCAGGTATCGGTCTTGTCCCATGGGACCGATTCGTCGTTCGCTTTGCTCCGGCTGATCTCTCGCCCCAACTGATCGAAGATGACGTACTCATTGCTGGAACGGCTGCCGTCGATGGTGTGCTGAAGTTGGACGCTCAAGCTCGGCGGAGTGTCGTCATAGGTGAAGGTGTCCGCACCGCCTCCCAGTGGATAGGTAACCGTCAGAATGCGCCACATCGAGTCGTAGCCGTAATACGTGACGTTTCCGTTTTCGTCAGTATGCTGAGTCGGAAGGCCAGTATTGGTGTCGTACAAAGCATGGGTAACGTGGTGCGCCAGATTCGGAGAGTTTGTGTCCGGGAAATTGGTCTGGATGACGTATGTTCCAGTGGAGTCGTATGTGTATGACGTTGGGTGCCCACCAGGATCAGTGGATGAAGCCACCGTTCCCGTGCCGTTGTAGGCTTTGTAGCTCGTCAGGTATTGGCCGGTCGTATTCAACCAGCGGCTGGCGGAAGTCTGATTTCCTCGATACGCCCCGTAAGGCCCGCCGGACAGGCTGGTTGCGTCATATCCGTAGGTGGTATAGGCGATCTGGTTAGGGGGGACGCTTGCGTCGCTTATCTGTACTGACGCTGGCAGACTCACAATATTGTTGTTCGTGTAAGCGGAACTCGTAACGTACTGGGTGTTGGTCGTCCGAATCAGGGGTCCAAGGCCGACGCCAGTACCGTAGTCGTACTCACCCTCGGAGATCAAATTACCGTAGCTTGCTGTGCCTTGTCCCCACACGCCAGCGTAGGTAATACTGTTTTGGTCATATGTTTTCTTCACTCCCTTCATCCGGTACGATGAGCCCGAATAGGAGTACGTGTCAATTTCCGATGCCAGCACATTGTTAATTCCGGTACCGGGGCCAGCACCCGCGTTCTCATCCGTGGAGGAAAAATACGAGGTTGCAGTCACCCTGAGAACGTTGCCTCCCGAACTCGGACCCTGGTATTCAGTCTTGCCTCCCTCATAAAAGGCACACGCCGCCAGCGCCCCGAAGGCGTAGACAGTCTGATTACCCGCGGGATCGGTCACGGTGGAGGTGAGGGAGGATGGGTTATTCGGCCATATGCTCGCGCCGTCCAACGCATACGTCCAAGTGTGCGCTCCCGAGCCGTCGTTAGCATTGACGCTGCGGGTACCAATACCCCGGTAGTAGGAATACGTGTGTGCGCCGCCCGGGGGAGCACACATCCTGGCCGTGCCCCAGGTGTATGAGATCGTCCCCCCAGTCGGGAGGGTTACGGTCGACAGATTGCCGGAAGTATCGTATTCGAACGTCCAGACTTGGAGATTCGGCAGCACCAGACTCTGCAGTAAAGTCGCCCCTCCCGAATAATTCTGGTTTTGCTGCTCCGGAATAGGAAATGAAAAACTGAAACTTGCCCAACAAAACTTGTAGGTGGAAGAGCCTCCAAATCCGGGAACGACCCAATTGAAAGCTCCAGTGGTGGGTTGTGACCCAGTGCAGTTGGAATAGTCGGAGGTGTTCGAAGTACCTGCGTTCGGCGGATTAGGAATGACACGGCCCCCGCTGTCCGTCCACCCCGAACTGGATCCGGTAATCCAGTTACCGTTCGGGTCTTCCTGGGAAATTATTCCGGACGTTCCCACACCAGTGTAGCGGACTCCCTGGCGATCAGTTGCAACATCTGCGCCAGAGTCGTAGCGCCAACCGCTTCCATCCAGCGTTTCACTCACCGTCCCGCTAACAGTGCCCAATTCGTGGATCGAACCATCGACCATCTTCAGTTGGGTCACATTCTTGTTGTTTGCCACATATCCGGCGAGCGACATCTGGAAGTCGGGCAAAACCTGAACACCCTTGGTATAGAAAACGTAGATGTTGTGGCACTGAGGATCGCAAATCTGATCAACATAGAGCAGGGGATTATCGTAGCGGAGCGTGAATCCCATGTTGAGCTTGCCGCCCCGTTGGGGGTACGAAACGATGGGGACATGCAAGTCGACCTTGCCGTTCATCAAATTGACCACGTCAATGTCGCCGCCGTGGTACGAACCGAACGGCTTCAGGCCCTGTTCGTCGGTGGGGTCGGTCTGAGCCTGGCAGAAGGGGGAGCACAAGAGGCAAGAGGCTACGAGAAGGACGAAACATTTGCCGCGGCTTCGGCTAAAAATCTGAGCAACCAACCCCGAAACTCGAGGCCTCGTGACGCATACGGCAGACAGAAAGAGGGATACACCAACCGCAAAGCGAGCCATAGGCTCCTCCTTGAGACGATCCAGTTCCCCCTCAAAAAACCGAACCGTGGGCGCGATTGTGGGGCATGATCCCACCAATGTCAAGCGTTTTGTTTGTCAAATCTTTCTTGTGCTAGTGGGCAATGATCTACGGTGTTTTCTGAAGCCGAAGTCGCGGAGTCTCGCGAAGAACCGAGTAGGTCCTCAGATCGGCGCTGGCATCTTTGAAGTACAAGATCCAAGACTCCCGCAGCCGCTGCCAGGAACCGATAGACTTGTCCGTAGCATCGACTCCAAAAACATACACATCAGTAGTCCGGAGATCCGCGACTGACACCCTTCTTTGTGTGAGCGCCTGCAAAAATCGAGAAACTCCCGATGGTGTGTCTAGGCTCAACTCGGGTGTGGAGTTTCGCATATCGGAGAAGATAACGAGAACTTTTTGCCGCACAGCGGCCTGCCCAGCAAATACTTCGCTTGCCACAAGTAATGCTCCAAGTATGTCAGTGCGAGAAAAACCCGGCTGTAGCTGCTGACTGCGCGACTTCCATGCCCGTATAAGCTCAGTTCTCGCGGCGGTCAGGCGTTCCCCGAAATAACCGGAGTCGTCGGGCACGGTGGCGGACAGCAGGATGTCCGGCTGAGAGAAGCTTTGGTCGGTGATGCCAATGATAGTAACTCGTGAACTCGAAGGAACCTGGGCCAGAACCTTCGTGACAGCGTCGATATTCTTCTGGAATTCACTCGGCTGCCCCGGTGCATGGACGGCGACGGACCGACTAAGGTCAACTGCGATGACCAGATTGAGCTGGGGCTCGGCAGCGGCACACCGTATCATAACGACAGAAAAAGCGATTGCCACGAGCAGCAGCTTCGTCATCGCACTCCGCGCAGTATGCGAGAGCATGGCGCGATAGAAGTTACTCCAAAACCGATTTACGAAGATTAACGCTTCATCTTGCAGCTTGGTAACGTCATGGGCAAGCCCGACTTTCCGCTGTAGGAGTTCCTTCAATCGTTCCCGCAGTTTTTCCCCATCTTCGGTGCTATCCGACCCCATGCGCCAAGCCTCGTGCAGTGCAAGTCCTGCCCCGAGATCCATCGCCACAGCAAGCAGAGCCATTACGAATCGCAAAAGCACGAGCGTCGTGCGATAGAAGTCGGTTTGCGGCGGCGGTGCTGGCTGAACATCATCGAAGATGACGACGGGACTCGAATTCACAAGCTGTTGCGCGAGCAGATCGCCGCGAATCACGGCGAGGAGAATGAGACTCACGACTGCTGCAACACAGGCCGTGGCAGTGAGAGTCTTGACGAGGTTGCCGCCATTCCACTTTTCGAGCGCCAATCCTAGAAGCAACGGCGCTGCTGCGGCAATACCCAGGCAGTACAGGTACGCCGTTGAACCCATGCGGAAGGGCTCGAAAGTGTAAAGGGCGAAGTACAAGGCCGCAGCTGTTAGGACCACGGCCGCAACCCAGTAATAGGCCGCTTTCCGATTGCGGAGGCGAATATTCCCCGGCGGCGGTGCGTGGCGCAACCGTTCCCGGAGTTCGCGTTCGTCATCAAGAAGCAGCGAAAACTCAGCTTTGAGAGCCACGATCTTCGCCTGGTTCGTAAGCTCGATTCGTTGCTTCTCGTACTCGCAGTAGGCCTCGACCTTGGTGATCGTCGCTTCTGCACTCTCCACTCCGAGCTGTTGTCCGATCTCCACGCCATTCACTTCAGGTTCCATGACCTTCTCTCCTTTGCAGCACATCCGTTGCCGACAAAAAAGGAGCTTGCCGGTGGCAAACTCCTAAAACTAAAGAGCTATGTGGCTTCGAGCACCTTGCGCGCCTCTTCGAGCTTTTGCAGTTGCCGTTTGGCATGCTTCAGCTCTTCTTCTTTGGCGGTAACGTCATCGCGAAGCCGGCTGATTTGGTCAAGCACCACGTCGACCGGGGTTTTCTTCTTCCACGGTTTCCGGGTGGGTTGGCTAGTGGTGGTTGCGCTTGAGGTTGCAGTTGAGGGCCGGGCTGGAGCCTGGTCCGTTGCTTTCGGTGTTTTCATTGCCTACGTCCTCCTTCTGAAAGTAGGTTTCTGTTGTATGCGGGACGAGCGTTCTACTTCTTGCTGGCAGGCCTCGCAAAGCTCCGGGTCATCGTCCACGTGCCTTCCGTGCTGGTCGATGAGGAACAGCCCAAAAAGCTTGGCCGAGAGCTCTTGCACGGCGAGGTCTGCGTCTCGGGGCGAAAGATTGTGGCGCAGGACGGAATACTCATTGCGTCCTGCGTCGTAGTGGGTCACGAGTTTCAAGGTGCGTTGCATGACAGGCGATTCACCTCCTTGAGAGTTGCGGTCTGCATGGTGAGCGAATCCAGCTCACAGTAGAAGCATTCAGGTTGCCTCGCCCACCGTGAGTTTCGTGATGCGGGTGAGAAACACCTTGAGGCAGAGCATGTCGTCGTCGAGACCGGCGAAAGCACCGAGGGCTCCAAGAAGGTTGTTATCGTGAAGGCACTCGATCACCTCCGTGAGTTTCTTCTGGATGTTCTCCGCCAGCCGATGGCAATCCTTGCGGATCAGGGCGATCAGGTCTTCCGTCGTGAATTGGTTCGGGTTTTGCATGTTCGTCTCCGTGGTTCGTTGGTTCTTGGTTCCGGCGTTGGACAGCGATCCAGGTTTCGAGCTTCCGAATGGCTTCACGCTTCATCGGGAGTTCGACGTGGGTGTAAATGGCGTGTACGTCTTCGCCCGAGGAATGCCCCATGAGCGCCTTCCTCACGTCGGGCATGACGCCGGCTTCCATCAGCCGGGTGTTGAAGGTGTGGCGAAGATCGTGGAAGCGGAAGGTGCGAATCTCTGCACGGCGGATGGCGGTCTTCCAGGCGGTCTTGATTTTGTGCAGCGGTCGACCTTTAAGGGTAAGGACCAGTCCGTCGGTCTTGCTAGGTCCCGAGAGCAGATCGACGAGCCTCGCCGTGAGCGGGATCTCGCGAGCTTCACCCTCGGCGGTTTTGGAGTGGGTAACCGAGAGCACCCGACGATTGAGGTCAACGTGTTCAAAACGCTGGGTTAAGAGTTCGCCCCGGCGCATGCCAGTATCGAGCGCCATAATAAGGATGGGTTGAAGGTGCGGCGCGGCGGCTTCGAGGAGCTTATCTTCTTCCGCCAAGCCCATGATGGGACGTGGTTTACGTCGCTCGCGCACCATGGGAATGCGGGCGATTGGGTTAGCGGTGAGGAATCCTTCATCCACCGCCCAATAAAGAAGATGCCGAAGCACTTCGATGTCGCGGTTCAGCGTGGTTTCCGAAAGCCGTTTTTCGCTGTGGCGCCGAGTACGGTAACTCCGCACCAAGGCCTTCGTGATGCGGCCGATCGGATAGTCGCCAAAGTACGGCAGGAGCACTTTCAAACGATCGAGATGGTGTGGGAGCGGTGGGCGGTCCGCGAGGAACCGGGCCGCGAGCGCGCCGAAGGTCATCTCCGGCATCGGTTGGACAAGTTGATGCCGTCTTCGGTTCAGTTCTTGGCGGAACTCGCGCTCGATGTCTTGCGCCTCACGGCGGCTTGACGTTCCCGTGGACTTCGCGTGCCGGACTCCGTCGACCCAGAGATAGGTCCAAAAGGTCCGGCCCCTCTTATAAAGAGTCACCGTATTCCTCCTTTCTGTCGTTGTTGTCGTTCGAGAATCCAATCAATGACCTGCTCACGAAAAAACACCAGCCGGCCCAATGCATTGGCCCGCAAGTAGGGCAACCCCTGGCGCAGGTATAGCTGGCGAACAGTCCACGCCGAGCAGCCGAGCAGAGATGCTACCTGGCCTATCGTCATGGGTTCGCCGAGCGAATCGGCCACTACGGTCGCGTGCGCGCCTTCGGCCGACCGCGGGCACTGCTGCGGGCAGCCCTGCCCTAGGCGGAGGCCTCGAAAGGCGAGGTTTTCCACGGCTTTCGCGCCGTTCGTGAAATCCGACTCGTGCCTCTTAGGCAGTTTTCGGGCCTCTCTCGGGTCTCTAGCGGCCATTGCCGTGCTCCTTGCGTCGAAGAGACTTGCGTACCAGGTTGCGAAAGCAATCTGGCAGCCTGCTCCAGAGCCACCAAAGAACTGCGAGGAGAATGCCGAGAAGGATGACTCCGTTCTCGACCTCTGGTCGACGGAACAGCTGCGCGAGAATCACGAGCAGTGCCGCGACCGTAAAGCAGACCAGCAACACGCCGGAGCAAAGTCGCAGCAGATAACCGCCGAGGTGCCACCACATGGAGACCTTGGGCTGGGGGGAAGAAAGATCCCTGCTGCCACACTGGGAACAGACTTCAGAAATCCGAGGATTCGAGTGCAGCCGGGGACAGAGTTTGACATCGTAGCTGCGTCCACAGCAATTACAGAAGAGTGGCTCTCCGCCAGTGATTCGTCCGCATTGGTAGCAATACTTCATTTGGGTTGCTCGATGAGTGGTACTGGCTGGGCTCCCTTGGGCCGCAGCCACAGGGGCTGAAAGAAGCCTGCTCCATGGGCGAGCGGCAGGGTTGAGAACCAGAAGATCTTTTCCGTCAGGGAAGCGACCGCAGCGCGGATCGAAAGCAGCCGGCGGTCGGATGTGGCTAAGACGAGCACGCGAAACCGAGTTTGATGGAAGCGCCGTTCGAACTCCCCTGAGAGGGCTAACTGGAGGTAATTGCGGGTTTTGTCTTTCCAGACCTTCAGGCTCTCGGTGCCGCGATCGAGTTCGAGAAACGAGGCAATAGTGCTCGAGGGCGTGCCCAGTTCGAGATAGCCATCCGGGATCAGGCGGAGGCCCTGCGTGAGCGGCTGATGGAAGCCGAGCCAGCGGATGAACGTGACGCCTGGCGGTAAGGCACGGTATTTGAACGAGCAGTAGACTTGATTGACTGCGAGTTGGTGCTGGACAAAGAGATCGGTCGCGAGCGTCTCGTCCTTTTTTCGCTGGAAGTTACGTGGCGGTGCGCCGACGAGCGAAACGCCTTTTGCGGAGAGGGAATACAGGGCTTTCCGCCCTGCGGCGGTAGTTCCGAGGAAAAATCGCCTGAGGAGGCCCGCTCGCGTGAGAGCGAGAAGGCGGACGTTCACGCGGGTGGTCGAACCGAATTCGGCGATGATTTTGGCTTGTTCCCGGTCAATGACGCGTATGAGCGAAAGCTCGCGCAGCAGGTGGCGATCGCGCTCCTGGATCACCATGCCGTGCCGTTCATTCCCATTCATGGAGCACCTCGTCCGCGCCGCGGGAGAGCGCCGTCTGACGGCTCGCGATATCACGCTCGATGTGCTGACGTGCTCGGCCGCGGGTGTACCGGGCACGGTTCAAAAGATCGGTGTAGTCGACCGCAGGGGTGTGAACATCCGGGACGCGAACTTCTGTCCAGCGCTCAGCTCCACTTTTCACGACGCAGTGCCGCTCATAGAGGTTCCTCAGGTGTTCGGCCAGGGACTTCCCGCCGTCGAGCGCCTGCGCGACCTGGGTCGCATCGGTACTTGAGAGCTGGAAAAAGACGTGCGTGCCGACGGCGAGAATCGCCGCTCGAATCTCAGCCGGGTACTGATCAAGGAACTGATTGGCGGAGACAATCCCGACCCCAAACTTCCTGGCTTCACTTAAAACGGTCTCAATGCCGGTGCCGTAAGCGATGAGGTTCTGGATCTCGTCACAGTAGAGGGTGTAGAGAGAACGCTTCTCACGGGTAAAGAGGGCATTCTTGAAGGCAGTAAAGATGAGGCTCCCGAGAGTGAGCGCCTGCTCGCCCAGACGTCCCTTGGCAAGATTCACGATGATCCAGTGCCCCTGATCCATGGCCTCGCGAATCGAAAAGGTTGAATGCTCTTGACCGACGATATGCCGGAAGTGCGGATCAGCGGTGAAGGCCGAGGTCTTGTTCAAAATAGGCTCCCGCATCGTCGCCCGCATGGGCTCGCTCGCCTGGTCGTAGCGTAGTTCGAAATACTGCCTGACTTCGGCATTCTCGATACGCTTGAGGCACGCTGCCCGGAACCCAGAGTTCGTAAGAAAGGGCGCAAGTTCGACGAGCGTGAGGTGATTCGCAGAGAGCGCAAAGAGCGAATTGCGAAGCAGTTCGTCGGTGCGGGCGCCGAAGTGGTCGAGCCCCCAGCGCTGTTTCAGGACCTGTGCAAACTCGGCAATGCGGACAAAGTCCGCATTCCCTTCCAGGGGGTTAAGTCCGACCGAAACCAATGGGTCTGCGGGTTCAATGAGGACCAGCTTGTCACTCAGATGACGCCGCAGCCGGCGTTCGCGGGCGTTGATGACTCGCAGGAGAAATGGCGTGGCATCGCCGTGGATATCAAAGTAAGCGAATCCGCGATCACTTTCGATGTCCTGTTGGCTGAGGTAGTTCAACAGGGAACTCTTTCCGGTGCCTGTCTTCCCGAGCACGGCAATGTGCATCGCGCGGCGCGTATTGCTGAGTCCCAGGTGTCGTCGTGTCACCTGCCCATCGACAACGCTTGAACCAAGATCAAGGCTCCCGCGTTCCTCCCGCCATGCTCCGCGTTGCCGTCCTCGCAGGCGGTTCCAGAGTCCAACCAAAATGTTTTCGAGTAGTTGTCTCATGGTACGAATCGATCTCTGCTGTGCAGAGACTATGCAAGCCAGTTCGCTGCAGGGCCAAGCAGAGTCACACGGAGCGATGGCAATAGCGCGGAGCCGCCGGTAGAGTTTCGTACGTGAACGGGCGGCACGTGTCTTGGGCGCGGACTGGGTAGTTACGAAATTCGCGCGTATCTAGCAGATAGTGAAGGAGACCGGCGGGTCGCGTGTTGCGGTCGGCAAGTCCTACGCGTGTGACAATTTGACTGGTGCCCGACGGAAGGTCGGGATGAGCAGACGAGGGATGGGGACGAGCTTTCATCACCAATGAGGTCTGCAGAGCAGTGAACTCCTTCCAAGCCTCTCGTCCCTGACTCACACGTTTTTCAATGAGCTACGCACGACAATTCCTTTCCGAGACCTCAGCTAGGAGAAGGCCTCTGGCTTGTGTCCTTTGTATGAAAACGCACTTGATCCCGGACCGAAGATCGAAGCGTGCCCTCACCCTACCGCACGTTGCAGAAGAAGAAAGACGGGATATATTGCTTGAAGTGCAACACAATGTCCGAACTGCTCTAACTCGGTTTGAAACTCATCCGACTTGTGGCGACTTTAGCAGGTGGCCCGCCTGCAAGTTGCGGAATTCAAAAGGATTGAAGCGTGTGACAAATGGTGAAATTAGCGCTCGATTTGGAGGAGAATTAAAAATGCCAGGGGCGAAGTTGCAGCTTCACCCCCGGCCTCCCACAGAAGGTGGGAGGGCATCCCACGGAGGCACCATGCGGACACCCGGCACATCCCGTGAAGAAGTCTCTTCGACTGGTGAGGACCAGGTTCGCTGCCAGAATCCCTCCTGCGACGTACGGTTCACACCGCGCACTGGGCAGCACAGATTTTGCTCCGACAAGTGTCGATGGAGCGTCAACGACAATACAAGACACGTGCTCCACCGCCTCGTCCCGCGGCGCGAGCTTACCGGGACCTCGACCCAGGCGCTGCTCGCTCTTGCGGCCCATCTCCAATCCCGCCCCGAATCTCCCGGTCTGCGGCGAGACTGGACCTGGGCAACGCTTCGGGAGCTTGATCTGCTTCTTTCAAGTCGCGGACCCAATGACGCTGCCGTGAGATCGTACGCGAGGCTCCGAGCTGATGCAGTCAGGCTGATTTTCGAGAAGATGGAGCAGCCCGCGGACCTTGACGACCTCTATCAGTATTTTGGGGCACTCGAAATCCTTCGAGATGTAGGCGTCGAGTCGGCAGACGAGGTCAGGAAACTACGGCAATACGGCTGGGCTGCCGTCGAGTTCTACCGCGACCGGCGCGATCTCTTCAAGCTCGCGCGCGCATTGCAAGCCTTCGCCAACACGTCTCGACTCGACGACGACGAAGTAACGGCGCGCCGAATGACTCGCCGCGCCTGGCACGTCCTGCACGAACAATGCAGTAAGAGCGAAGACCCGAATGTAATGACGATGACGCACCAGTCGACCTTGTGGGACCTGCGCCTCTTTGCCAGGGATACGGAACAACGCAGGACGAAAAGCAAGCGCGAAGAACTGGCCCGCTTGGCGCACATGGTCAACACTCCCGGCATTTGGATCGAAACCAGGCGTGAACTCGCAGGCTATTGGACAATGCAGGGCGAGTACGACGAGGCTCGACGGCAATTGCAAGCGTTGGAAACGCTGCGACGCCAAAACGACGGTCTTACAACCTACGGCGCTCCCACGCTCTTGCGGCCGCGCATCGAATTCTTGCTCGTCTCCGGGAAGGCAGCCGAAAGGGATGAAGCCATTCACCTCATCGACTCCTACGCCGAGCTCTATCGGCGAGACCCCCACCTCTACTACTACCGCCAACTGCAACGCTGGGGACGCAAACATCGACTGCCTCTCGAGCTGCCTCCTCCTGCTTACGCGAGCCCGATCTTGATTTATCTGCCCAGGGGATGAGGCGAGGCGCGAGGTAACTGTCCCTCGGACAGTGTGAAGACCAGACCATGAAGTCCGAAGCTAGCCGCTTCGGCTTGCCAAAATTGGGATCACTTAGAGCTACAGTGTCAGTTCTTCCTGGATCACCTCATTTTGCGAAATTCGTGATCAGGACTTCCCGGTAGCGACGGCCTGCAGACTTCTGGGCGGTGTAGTGTAGTTCCACTCCCTGAATGTGGAAGCGGTGGAACAGGGTGCGCACCTCGGGAATGTCGTTTAACGAAAGCACGAACTTCCCGCGAACTTTCCCAAGCCGCTCGGCAAGCTTCTCAAAGTCCTCAGTGCTGAAGTTGTGACGATACAACTTGCGCCCGAAATATGGCGGATCGAGATAGAAGAGTGTGGCCGGACGGTCATATCGCTTGAATATCTCCTCATAGGGCAGGCATTCAATTTGCACCCGCTCCAGGCGCTTGTGTGCATTTTCAATGAGCTCGGGAAGGCGCTCCAAATTGAAGCCGGGTGGTTGTACAACGTGCCAATGGTAGTTGGGCCGATTTACGAGGCTGGCGAAGGAACCTTTCAGAAGATACAAGTACCGTGCTGCCCGCTGGATGTCTGTCAGAGTGGCTGGGTCGGTTGCTCGCAAGAGTTCGAACCACTTGCGACTCACAAGCGAAAAGTGGAGATACCGGACGAGTTCTTCGGAGTGCTGCTGGCAGACGCGGAAGAAATTGACGATTTCCCCATCGAGATCATTCAGTACTTCTACCTTGGAAGGCTGTTTGTGAAAGAACACCTGGGCGCCGCCCGCGAATGCCTCTACATAGGTTGTGTGCTTCGGGAAAATCTGAATAATGCGCTTGGCCAGCGTCCGTTTCCCACCTATGTATGACAGGGGTCCAACCATTGTTCAAGATGTGGAACTGATTTTCGACCGAATACCGATCAGCCTACTGGACAGGAGGGAAAAGAAAAGATGGGAGATATTGCCGGTAAAAGCAAGTTTTTCTGAAGTTGGCCTTGCCGCTTACGCCCACGCGCCATCGCCTGCCACGAGCAATCAAGAAGTGAGCGAGGCCCGTCTATGAATCGAATCCCGCAGATAAGTTCCTAGATGGCCCCAGGCCCCCAATAACTCAGAGCTACAATCATAAGAAGGGTGAGTATGGCCATCGTCTTTGCCATTCTCTTGTTGGTTATAAGAAGGCCTGGCGGGAGTTGATACTTGCAGTATAGGCCAAGACAGCCGTGCTGCTGAATAGCTTCCTCGATCTGGCTCAGAATCACGAGTCCCACTGTCCAAAATGTCAACGCAACCAAACCGGACACAATCAAGAACTTTCCCAGAAGAGATTTCGCGTCAAGATTTATCGAAATGAGTGCTATCAGGAAGAAAGAAAAGTAGCCGTATTGATGCTTTGCGAAGCATTCCTGGATTAGCCGTTCTCGATGATGCGGTCGCCGATGTGCATGGTGCATGGCTAGATGTTCGACTATGGTGAATGCGAAAGTCGCGATCAGAACAGCGATCCATGCAAAACAGTCCTCGGTGATACCTAAGACATCGCTCCAAGAAGCAATCGCATATGCCCACTGTAGTCGGCTACTAACAATATATGTAAGGTCCATCGCCGAGGCAAAACTGGATCATGTAGGCGAGAATCATAGCAGGACAAAAAAACGAGGACAAGTCCTCGTTGTTTAATGAGTTTCGGAGGTTGGCATCCAGTAATAAATGATCGCGACCAAGGCCAGGATTTGAGCGGTTACGACGGGGATGATGAGCCACCCGTTTATCACCCTCAAAATGACAAGAGCGCTGACGAGAGCAAGGAGGGGTACCGGTAATACTTTACAGAACTCAATCCAATAGAGGCGCCGCATAGAGGCGCGTTGTTCGGCACTTTGAGGTCTAAAAACAGGCGCTGTTGCCATGCGAATAATTCTCTTCAGATCAAACATTGAGATTCTACTCCTTTCTGTCAATCAGCATGTCCGCTGCCAGCGGCAGACCAAGGCTGAGCCTTGATTTCTCCTGAACTTGCCTTACATGGGGATCAACCGGGCGTCTCAGGATGAGACGAATCTCATTTCTAAGAGGCGGGGTCTGAGATTCAGAAACCGCTAGCCGGGTTAGACGGGATGCTTGAAGCCACTGGGCAGAAATGCCGATGGGAGCTACTTAGAAGTGAATCGTGCAACAAGATTTCTGTCAAATCCTAGCCACAGCACACAAATCCGCCCGCCTTTTCAAACCAGGATCAATCGCTGGAATGAAACGAGCGTCAATCAACTCACGCGGCCTTCTTCTCGAAGGGATTTGCAGACTCTGCGAGGAGTTCTTGAATCCCAGAAATCATTTCGAGCGCCTTCGGGTTCTGGCCGATCGAAAAGGTGCGAACATCCCTCACGAAGGCCCGCATCTCAGAAAAAGACGACGATTTTGACCAGCGACGGAACGGTTTTCGCGCGTCAATATTGAGTTTTCCGTCCTTGAGCACGAGGTTCGAACCGGTGATTGTGAGGATGAGGCGTTTTCGTTGGAGATTAGGCGTTCGGAAGCGGGAAACCAGGCTGGTATTGAACGAAATGAGCGACCGCGCGGGTTCGAACCCTCCCTTGGTCACACTGAGCTTTTCTACCCTTTGGGAGATTGCAACGCGTCTCTTTTCGAGTTCTTCGCGCTGTTTCAGGTACTCCTCATCTGTCAGGAGATCGCGGATGCGCAGTTTCGTGAGGTTCCCGAGTTCTCGGACGCACGATGCCTGGGCGCGCACGAGCGAGTCCTTTTGCGCTTCGCCTTCCCGCCTCCTTTCCGTGACGGTCCGCTCGATCCGTGCGAGGGCCCAACGATCGAACCGGTTCGGCAGGGATATTTCTTCGAGGAATTCCCGAATCTGGTTTTCGAGATCACTGAGCGGGACGTAGGGCTGTTCGCAGTGGAGGTCGAGCCGACGTTTGCTGCAGTGATAGTAGGTGTAATGAGATCCATACCGATTGGTCTTCTCTTCCCCGGTCACCGAGAACCCGCACTCGCCGCAGCGGATCATACCGGTATAGGCAAAGTCGCGGGTCTGACGCGGTCTGCCGGGGCGCCCCAAGAGAGCCTGTACGCGCTCGAATTCGTCGAGGGTGATCATCGGGGAATGCTTGCCCGGATACGTAGTGCCCTCCCGCTCGAGGATGCCGGCATAGAACGAGTTCGTAAGAACGCGGTACACGGCGCTCAGCGAGATGAGGCTGCCGCCGATGCGCTTCCTTCGCGCAGTGCGCAGTCCCCAGTCCTCGGTCGCAACCTCCCAGATGCGCCGTGGCGAATACGCTCCTGTGAGCATGAGATGCCACATCCGTTTTACCAGTGAGAACCGCTCCGGGTCCGTGATGATGGTCTTCGCTTCCTTGTCATTCAAATATCCGAGGGGCGCGAGGCCCGGAAGCCAGCCGTTCTGGACCTTAGCGCGATTGCCGCGGCGCACGTTTTCGCTCAAACTGTCGACATAGTATTTGGAGTATCCAAAAATGATCGATAGCATGAACTTGCCCTGTGAGTTGTTCTCGAAGCTGAACGTCGCAAAGCGAAGATCCTTGAGACCCTTGGTGTCGAGGAGATAGATAATGCGGCCGCCATCAATCGAGTTCCGCGCCAGGCGGTCCGGATGCCACGCTACGATGCCATCTGCGTCTCCCGCTGTCATCCTTTTAAGCATTTCGTCGAAAACCGGACGCCCAGGTGCCTTGGCGCTGAAGGATTCCTCGTAGACTCGAACAATTTCCACGTCCGCCCATCCTGCGCTCAGCCGTTCCATCTCCTGGCGTTGCGACTCAATCGAGAGCACCTGCCGGTCCTCGTCTTCACTTGATTTTCTGCAGTAGAGAAAATATTTCATCTTGATAAGAAGTTCATCAATGTCCCTCCTCGGGAGACACCACGATTAAATAGAGCTCCAAGAGCATTGAGGCACACTGGCGTGCGTCGTCCAGGGTGATTGCTTCCTGGAATTCGTCCGACCAGATCTCCATGAACTCGCGAAGGTCGTGATCCGTGAGCTGCATGGAGACCACGGTACTCTGCGATCCCGCAAGGAGGAAGGCGGGCGCATTTGCTTCGTCCGCATGCTGGATTCAGGTTCGAACTCGCGGTTGAGTCCTGCATGTAAGTCACCCTTTGTTGCTCCAAGGGCACTTTGCATGGTGGGTGGAAATCGGCCTTTGCCTTCATCCTACGGTTCCGAACGAGTTCGTCAACGGCATATACAACTACCGTGTTATCTGTAGGTTACGCTTGACAAAACCACGATTTTATGTTTCAATTATGGCGGTCTTTGGGTAGGGCCTTTTTTATTAGGTCTTCGGCTCGTCTCTTTTTGGAGAAGCAATTTCTCGGTTTTCTTGCCGGTTGTGTCATATTAGCCCGTCTTTTCGGTTGGCTCAATTCCGCTATTCTGAGCGGAGATAGTCGTGTTTCCCACCCAGTTTCCTTCCTTCCACAACGATGTCTCAGCCACTCGCCAATTATCTACGCGCGTATCGCAAGCGATCCGGCCTCAGCCAGCGTGAGGTGGCTTTGCTTCTCGGCTGTAAGGATGGTGCACAAGTGTCCCGCTACGAGAAGCAGCACTACCTTCCTCCTCTTCGCACGGCTCTTGCCTGCGGCGTCATCTTTTGTATCCCACTGACGCAGCTGTTTGCCGGCATTCAGGCCGGGATTGTGAGGGAGATCGCAGGGCGGATCGACAACCTTCGGGTGGAGCTCACAGCGAAGCTAAGTCAAAGTCCCCGAAGTGCGCGAACGCTCAGAAAGCTGCATTGGCTGGAGGCGTGCCACAGTCGAGATCAAAGTAATTCAGCCCCAACTTCATGAAAAAGACAAGAGTCCTTGCATTAGATGTGCGTCCGCGTAGTCTCGGCTTTGTCGTATTCGAGGGTCACGATCAATTGCTTGACTGGGGAGTGAAAAGCTTCCGCCGCGGCGTGAACGCTGTGAAGGTTCCCGTAAGGAAGAAACTCGCGACCCTACTGGCAGACTGGCGGCCTGATGTTGTGGTCATGAAAAGGCCCACGACCACAAGGCTCGTGAAGGTGACCCGCAGGATACTGGCGATAGCTAAGACGCGGGGAATTTCGATCCGCTTATTTTCTCGTGTTGCAGTGCGAGGGGCCTTTCCTGAATATCGAGAGAACAAACACCAGATTGCCAGCGCCATAGCTGCTAGGTTTCCCGAGTTGGCGGCTCGCCTGCCGCCCAAGCGTAAGTCCTGGCAAAGCGAAGACTACCGCACGAGCATCTTCGATGCCGCGGCCATAGGCATCACGTTCTTCAAGAGAAGAGACGAGTCGTGACGAACCTTTCCAGCGGCCTCGGGGTTGAGCCCATGTGGCTCCATGTGCCCCATCGACTAGAGGCCGCTGGAAGGGCTTGTCCCTTCTATTCAGCACTTTGAAAAGGAGAGAACATATGAACCAGGGTCAGCTTCTTGCCCAATGCGGCAGCAAAAAACTCACACGTGAACAGTTGGCGCTCATTCCCTTACCGGAAGGCACCAAGACTTACCAGCCTCTCGCGCACCACCACATTGTTGAGGCTTTGGTTGAAGCGCTCACCTATCGGCACATTTCCGTCGTACGGGATGAGTACGCGGTTTCTGAGGATGGGATGAAGATGTTCGGAGTGCTTGATCTCGAAACCACGTTTGAAGGCTGTCGATTCTCGATCGGAGTTCGAAATGCGAACGACAAATCGATGCGTCTTGGGATGACAGTGGGGTACCGAGTCCTCGTTTGTGACAACATGGCCTTCCACGGAGATTTCACCCCAGTGCTCGCAAAGCACACGAAGCGTTTCAGCTTGGTGGATGCGGTCTCAGTCGGCATGGATCGCATGCAGAGGAGGTTTGCTCCGTTGCGGCACCAAGTGAGAGCCTGGAGAGCAAGTCGTATCCAGGATGAAACCGCGAAGCTTGTCATCTACCGCGGCTTTGTCGAGGGAGAGCTCGAAGCGCCCAAGCATCTTGCAAGGCGCGTCCACGATCTGTACTTCAACCCTACGGTCGAAGAGTTCGGACCGAGAACGGTGTGGAGTCTTGGAAACGCGTTTACGTCGGCATTCAAGGAACTCGATCCGATTCCACAGTTTAGGGCCACGGTAAAGCTCACGCCGTTCCTCGAAGGAATACAGATCGCCGCGGCATAGCCCCGAGGGTGGAATGCTTGGTACTTGCAGGGATAGAGAGTTTCCACCCTGACCTCCTACGTGACTCTCTATCCCGTTTTTCCCAACGACGACAGGGCAAATCGCCCTGTCTTTTTTCTTGGTGGGCGGCTACTAGCCTGCCGCACGCGCCCTTTGCTTAGCTTGAACATCGTGGATGACTACACCCGGGAGTCCTGGCGATTCGAAGTCGACCTTCGGCTGCCGGAACAGCGCACAGTTTCCAGACTTGCTATTCTGGCCGCGAGAGTTATCATTCAATTGAGCGACAGTCCCTTCTCTAAAACTTTAAGGCCCGCAATCAACCACCGCTCTCGGAACCTGTAAGTAAAGCGCGTATTCACATTGGACATTTGGCGCGGTTTACCGCAGCCGTAGGTAGGGTCCACTCCATTCTTATCTGCTCAACACCATTCTTTATTGAAACACGGAGTAACATCCCCATGGAAAACATTGAAACGCAAAACTTGGAAGGGTTCTCCCGCGATGCCCTAGAGGCGCAGCTCGCAGATATTGAACGTCGCATTTCAATAATCGAACGAGAAGTTGACGCGAGAGCATCGAAGTTCGAAGCCTATCCAGATTTTGCAGAGCAGGAACAAGAATTGCAGATTCTTGAGACACAGAAACAGAGGCTGCGAAAGCTATTGGGAGTCTGACAGACGACGCACTGATAAATAAGGAGAATGCCTTGACGATTCAAGCAATCGGAGGCAGAATTGGCAATCGTGAATGACAAAGCTTGGGTACCGCGGGTGCTGGATTATGTGGCCGGGGCGCAAGTTCTTTCGCGAACCGATCTCTCGTGCAACCTTGCCCTTGCGACAATCATACTTCATGATTCCCTCGAGATCGCCATTCGCTGTTGGTTACGTTATGACCAGCGAGTTTCTCTTCAGGATCTTGAGGGGCAGGCGTATTCAAAATTCGGTAATCTGTTGGCCACTCTTCGGCAACAATGTCCTCAATTGAGCCCCTACGTTATGGGGAATCTCAAGTGCCTTCAGGATCGGCGCAACGCTCTAACGCACGACATCCGTGGAGCGTCCATATCGAATCGAGAGTTCGCCATTGTCCAGAGTAGCGTGTTCTCCGCACTGGAGGCTTTGATCGGAACACCTATAGCAGTCGATCTTCTGGTACCTCCCATAACGGCTTCTGCTTCGGTGCCCAAAGGCGGAGAAGCAGCGCAGTATTCGACATCTGGGCAGCTTCGCGATGGGTTGCGTCTATTTTATTCGGGTAAGACAACTGATGCTCAGCAAATCGCGATGTCGGTCGTGTCCAAAGATCCCCAAAACTCTACCGCGCGTCATCTGCATGGGCTGTGTCTGAAAAGGCAAGACAAGCCCGAGGAAGCCTTCGCTGCTCTAGACTCCGCGGGAAAGTGTCCAGGCGGGGAAGACGATATGTGGCTGATGTTGGATATTGCAGATGCAGCTTTAGCAATCGGAAAAATTGACCGTGCCGAGGCAGCATCACTGCGCTCTCTTAGGTTGAGGGCCGTAGCCAGCGACAGGTCCCGGGCTTACGCGATTTTGGGAGATTGCAATATCAGTAAGCATGATTTTGCCTTGGCCGAGAGATATTTTCGCGAGGCACTGAACCACGACCACACCCACCAGCGACGTCTCAGAGGATTGTTCAAGGCCCTGCAATCACAGCACAAATTTGATGATGTTATTAAACTAGCGAGTCAAGCCATTAAAACGGGACCAAGAAATGGCCATTATTACTTGGACAGAGGCTTGGCTCTATGGAAGCGAAACCAGACTGGGGATCGGAATTCGGCAAGACAGGACTTGAAAATTGCAAATACTTGTTTTCATAACAGAAACGCACAGACACGTTTGTATTTCTCGTGGTTCCGAGTTGATGAATTCCTCGAATTAGAGACGCAAGAAAACCTAGGACCTGCCAGGGAAAAGTTGGAATCCGCTGTAACCTTTCTCAAGGAAGGAATCACGATTTCCGCGCCGTCGTTCCGTCCTGTTCTACGCAACCAGCTGTCCCTTGTTTATATGTACTTGGGCAATTCAGAGTTGGCAGTAAAGGAAACAACTGATGGTCTAAGAGAAAACCCCAAGTTTGTAACAAATTATCTGGCACATGCCCGTGCCCTTATTTTCGCTGGGAAGTTCACTGATGCTTATCGCGCTGGACTCGATTCAGAAACACATGCTCCAATGCCGGCTGGTCAGTTTTGGGGCAAGTTCTTGGCCGCCCTTAGCGATGCGCTCGCTGGAACTAACCTGATAGACTGGTCCAAGGAACGACAAGAACTGATCGACCTCTCATTACGGGCCAAGGTTAATAACGACTCGTATCAGTTCGGCCCAATGTTTAGGAAGATCAGCGAGCTTACTCTCACAGATGCAGCTCGCTCACGCATAATGGAACTGATGCGCATTGCGAACATAACCGATGTTGCCCTCACTCGTGGAGCCGCAGCGTGAAGAATACTGCACACCGCCAACGGTAGGCGGCCAATTCGAGCCGACAGCGATGCCCGCCGATGGAAGGTCATCCAAAGGAAACAGAGCACCGTTGAAGGCAAAGACCGGAGTGTTTCGTTGGGGACATCCGCAGAACTAAATCATGCGACAAATAGTTGCCATGGATTTCGTTGCTGAGCCTGTTGTGAACCAGATCACCAACCTTGAATCTGCTCATGGCGTTCATGGCGCGAGGTTGCGTATAGGCTTTTGGCGACGTGCGAAATTGACCATATATAGGTGTTTTCTTAGAATCCAAATTGGAGCGCTGAGCGCAGCCCGAGTTTTTCTTGGTTGGTCGACGTCGGTGCGACGCGTAGTCCTGTAATAGGGTGGTCCGCCGAAAAAATGCAAACTATCAAGATTGATGCGTAACGCTTCAGATTGATTCGCGAGGTCAGGATCACGAGTTGGCCTGCCGGGGCGTCATCGAACGAATAAACGGGAGCACGATTCGTGCGCCCGTACCCCCTCGTCTCCCTTGAAACTGTCAAGCGGCCTTCTTCTGTTTGGCCCGGAACCTCGCCCAACGAGCCCGCTGCGCCGCCGCAATTCTCTTGCGTGCCGCGAGAGACATCGTCCCCTTAACGCGCCTGGGAGGGCCCGGACTCGCTCCGGCAACGGTGCTCAAGACATGAATCGCCCGATCCAATTGTCGAAGCCCAGCCTCTGTACGCGCTCGTTCCTGTTTCAACTGCCCCAATACCGCCCCTAGTTCGGTCATTTATTCTCTCCGGGAGGATTAACTACCGGAATTGAGAATACTCATGGCCCGTGAGAATGTACAGTGCGTGACTCGCCTGCTTGCCGCCCTGATCGCTCGCGACGGGGCCTGATAGGTGGCATTGAAACTCTCACGACAGGCGATGCGTGGCATTGACAAACGCCTGCTTTTTACCTAACCTCCGTGTTGTCCGCAAAACCGTTTCATGTCGGAGTCTCTATGTCGACGAAGCTCCGTGGTTTCTCAGTAGTTTTCTTTCTGGCGTGCCTCTCGGGCTCTCTACTCGCATGGGAACAAGACCTGCACTATGGATTGACCAAATGGTTGGCTTTCCAAGCGGGCTTCAGCTTGCAGGATGCCGAGATCATCGCCCGTGGAACGCAAGATCCTGACGAGGGTAAACTATATCCGGCGCCGTCGGCAGTGTTTGCGTCTGCCTGTCTCGGGCGCCGAGATGTGGCGCTCTCTCGCCTAGTGCAAACCTACCATTTTCCTTCCTACGGCGTGATTCCAGGACTGCCGAGCGCTCGTCTAGTCGAGCCCGGCTTAGTCGAAAATGCGGCGACCGCGATGGTTGAGAAGGAAATTCAAACGACGCTGCCTACCCAACCTCGCGAAAAGACACTGGAGCAACTTGGAGTGGCATTGCATCCTCTGGAAGACTCTTGGTCACACCAAGGCGAACCAGCGATTCCCTGGACCTGCTCGCAAGAACTTGCGTTTGGCCATCCCGCAACACGTGGGGGATGGCGAAAACATGATGCGGATTTGACGTATTTGCATCAGCGACCCGACACAATCGATACAGCCCATCGCACCTACGACAAGCTTGTGTCGTTTCTCGCACATCACCCTCCAATGGCGGCCCACCCGGCGGTGCCTTGGAACCGGCTCGAGCCGCAGGTCGCAGAATTCGCAAAAGCCGGGAGCAAGAGCGAAAAGCGCGCATGGTTCCAAAGCCACCAAGACGTTCCATTGTCTAGCTACAGCAGCTATCCCAGCTTCCTGCAGCTGATCAACTTGCCCGATTCTGCTGGGGGCAAGATCTCGGGGTCTCAGTGCCCGCATGATTAACGCCAGCCAGGCTCAAGTATTGAACAATGATCGGCTACCACCGAACGATGCCAACGGGCTTGTCGAACGTTTTCTGAACACTTGGATTGTCGAGCACAGCCCCGAACACGCTTTAGAGTTTGTGAATCCGGACGAATTGGCAAAGCCTTTCACGGGAGAGTCCGGACCCCGCAGTAGCAGTGTGGACGTAACGCGGTCGATTCTGGCGATGTGGCTCGTAAGCGATCACGGAATGGTGAATTTGTTGGGACATGGTCTCGAGAATCACGCTTCGGCTTTGGAAATGTTCCAAAAGCTTCCACAGATTGAGGCAGAGTCGCTGCAATCCGCTATTTTTGGCAGCGGCGAGCGAGCTTACGACATGTTCCAACTGCCCGCTAGAGCGAACGAGGCCTATGGCGTGGTTTTCCAGTTCCGGCATGCCCCGCGGGACGCCGTAGTGTTGATCGTCGTCCGCGATCCTAAGAAAGGGTGGGCTGTGAGCCGATTGCTGTGGTGGGTCCTGTGAGTTCGCGAGGCCTACTTCGATCCGCCACAGCATCGTCACGATCTGCTCTGGCTTGTATCTCTTGATTGGCATGGCCAGCTGTTTCCTCCAAATTGATTGTCTCTCATTGCACCTGGAACAAATTTCGCCGGTCACGTCAGGTGCGCCAAGATGATTATCCGCAGGTCAGTCTGCGAGATCGGTGTCGATCCGACCAGAGATCCGAAAGTCACCATCAGCAACTACGGCGCGCTCACGCATCCGCGGACTGGCGCCTGCTTTCCTTCCGTCGACGCAGCTACCAGCCTGAGGCTCTCTCGATGCGCCAAATGACACCTCATTCGATCAACGCAGAGATTCGCTCGGCGAGTGCGGCAATTGTGCGAGATGGGTTCACGCCGAGTGGCCGCGGCACAATGGCTCCGTCCACCACATACAGATTGTCATAACCAAACACTCTTCCCCTGTGATCCACGACGCTTTGATCAGGTGAGGTGCCCATGTTGCATCCGCCAAGGGGAGCGGAGTAATCAACTCCTGACAAAGCAGCCAAGTGGGTAACGGGAAGGGATGCCCATCGGTTGTTCCTTTTGCTTTGCCAGCAGCGTTTCGAACAAAGGAAGGGACTGTTGAATATCCCATTTCAAATCGAGGTTTCCACCGGAAAGGGACAGCTCACCATTGCCGGCGTCAACTCCCTGCGCGAACCACAGCATGATGTGCTTGAAAACGTTCAAATTCGCGGACAATAGCGTGACGTGTTGAAGGAGAGATTGCATGCTAAACGCACTTAGAAGGTGGGTTTCCTCAGGGCTTTTTTGCAGACGATCCATGATCGCTTCGAAATACTTTCCCATCACGTTGGGGATGACTCCATCCTGTATCCAGAATGTTTTCCCATTATCAAACCCGTCCAGGTAGTCGATCACCGCTCCAATCGCGACGCCCCGGTCTGGCCAAATGTCTCGATGCAAGTAGAGCGCGGGAGTCAGGAAATCGCCGTTGCTGCTCCAATTCTTTCCCAGAAATCTGCTTACATCCGGTAGGGTTCTTGTCACATCACGACAACGAAGCAGAAGCTCCGTGGAACCCATCGATCCAGCTGCAACAATCACGCAGTTCGCGGTTGTATTACCTGAGACGCGTGCACCCTCGCGTAACTCGTCATGATATATGCGATATCCCCCTGGGATCACCTCGATATCCGTAACCAAATGGAGGGGACGGACTTCTGCATGATTTTTCCTGGCCAGAAAAAGATAATTCTTGTTCAGTGTATTTTTCGCTTCAACGCGGCAACCAATATCGCATTCCCCAAGATGAGCGCAGGTACCCTGTTGGGCGCCATGCTTGTTTTCGAAAGGAGTGCTGTTGGAAACGTCGGGGAGGTTTGCGAAGTCGTAGTGAAGATCCTTATCGAAGGACACTGCCACCGGTGCCAGTCGAAACCGTTCGCCTTGGCCCAGTTTGTCCGCAGCTTCTTTAAGGAGGTGGACGCGAGGACTCCATTGATTCGCGGGCACCTCCTGGACGTCGAGAACATCCCCGGCTTTCGTGTAATAGGGGATCATTTCCTCATAGGTGATCTCGGGGGGCCATCCTCGCTGAAAAATTGATTTCGGAGGGATAGCCGAGACATTTGCGTAGATCAACGATCCTCCACCAACGCCAGCCCCAGCAATGACCGCCATGCCTTTGAACATTCGCAGATCCGTCCAGCCATGATATTTTTCAGGATGAGTGTTGCTCCAAATCCAATCATCGCCTATCGCTCGAGGATAGGTGTCTTTGTCCCACTCTCGGCCGCGTTCCAGCACCAGCACTCTCTTGTTCTTCTCCGCCAAGCGGCACGCTGTTATCGCTCCCCCGAAACCACTACCGATGACAATCGCGTCGAAATCCATGCCTCACTTCTCAATTCAGGGACAGCTTGTGTTTTCGTAACGCCTCAAAGCTCTCGGCATGCCCCGACTACCCAGGGGGCAAATTCCGCTGTGCCATTTCCGTTGTTTTCTGCACCCTCCGTTGGCGTGTATCCTCAAGTTCTCTGGTCAGACGGGCGCCCGCTCGGAGCATCAACTTGCCGAAGCTCGACTTTAAGTTCGCAAACAGACCGAGTCCTTGTCCGAACTCGTTCAGTACCTTCCCGACGAGAGCTTCAGTCCGACCAGAAAGATATTGGGAAAATAGATAGAGTGCCTTACGGTGTTCACTGGAATCTTCTTTCTCGAGATCGACCCGTTCCGGCATAAGATTGGTGTACGGCACGCGGATAAAGGGAACCGTGTCCTCCCTGGCCTTGTCCTGGTTCAGTACAATTTCAATGCTGTTTGCCTGGGCTGCCCTTGCCCCAAGAGGGTTTGTTGTCCCGGGCCCTAGCTTCCATTTGTCCGTGAGATACCTAAGAAGGCTCGTGTGATCGAATACCGTCTTTTCTACTCGGGCTCCAACCCAAGGCGAAATCAGAATGGCAGGAACTCGCACGCCCAATTGGTCGAAGGTCCACTCTTCGCGGTGATCATCTGGAGGAACTGTCTTGGGCGGCGTGACGTGATCATAGAATCCTCCGTGTTCGTCATACACGACAACCAGCAAGGTACGCTGCCACAGCTCAGGGCTTGAGCGGATAGCGTTATAGACATCGGCTATAAGCTTTTCCGCCTTGAATATATTGTGTGGCGGATGATCATCATTCTGATCGGCGCCGAAATACTTCGGCTCAATCAAGGCAAACGCCGGAAACGCTTGTTCGTCAAGAACATCGTTGAAAAAGTGTTTGATGCGTCGGTAGCCCAGCAGATTTTGCGGAAGACGCTGACGGTTCAACAGAAGCGAACTAGGGAAGTCGTAGTAATAAATGCGCGATGATATATTCGCTTCCCTCAATCGGTCAAAGAGTGTGATCTGATTTTGAACGAATACCTCCTTAAGTCGAAGATGCTCGACCCCTTCCGGCATCAAAACCCTTCCGGATGAAGTACCGCTTAAAGCGAAGAAACGATTTGGCCATGTCGGCCCGGGCAAGGATGAGAACCAATGGTCGCAGACCGTAAAGTTCTTGCCTAATTCATGTAAAGCCTGCAAGCGGCCGAGCAGGTAATAGCTCATTATGTACTGTCGATCCTGTGTGGTATTTCCTTTCACATTTTTCTGGAAGTCGGTGACAAAACCCGAGTTCGCGTTTGCAATTTGATCCACAACAAATCGGTGTTCATGTTTGGGGTCGAGAGGGACTTGTTGCTCGTCTCCGGGCATCTGATAAACGGAGTTTCCAGCTAAATCAAGATTGAATCGCGGAGAAGTCGTGTTGATATCTATGCCATCCAGATCGGGATAGACCTCTTGCAGGCATCCCAACATCTGGTCAAAGGAATGGTTTTCCAGCATGAGGAGCACAACATGCGCAATTTCTCGATCAGCAGACATAAAACGTTGCTCAAGCTGGACTGAATTCGGATACAGTGTTGTACCTGCTGCTTGCCGCTTTCTCCGCGACCGAATCGCGCTCAAACCACACGCTACAACGCGCGCGAGAGGGTTTGCGCCACCCAGTTCCTACAAGCTGTCAGCGGCATCCCTGCCCGTGACCACCGCGCCTTCCATGAAACCCTGCTCATCTGCAATGTGTTCGCCTGCAAAGAACACTTTTCTGTGTGGCTTCTGCAAAATGGGCCGAAGCGTGAACCACTGCCCGGGGCGATAAAATGCATACGCCCCTCGCGTGAAGTTTTCATCTTGCCAAGCTTGGCGCTTGGCTGTCAGTGCAGTCTTTTTGACCCGCTTGTCCGGCCATCCCAACCTAGCTGCATTCGCAACATCTCCCACGATCCAGTTCTTCAAACTGTGGAGCGGCGACGCGGCAATGTCGTCTGCCTTGTCTCCGATCGCATAACTGCAAAGGATACCGTTGTTCCCCTTCTGCCCAGCGGTGCTGTCAAAGCAAAAATCGGACGCTAGTGTGGTGAACAAAAAAAACCCACCGCTCCGAGGCCTTGGCCAAAAACGCTCCGAACAGAGGACAGCGGTCTTGGTGATACGCGCATACTGAAGCTGGCGAGCTGCGTCCCGTTGATCCTGCGGAAGGTCCGTCTTTCCCCAGTTGATATTCGGTAACTGATGTGCGGGCAACGCGCACTGCGGGACCGCATTCGCGCCAAATAGATCTGCGACTGTCGAATACGACAGGAACCTCGGACGACCATCCGAACTTGGCTGCGTCACATATAGAAATGTCTGCCATGCTGCCTTATAGAATGGGCAGTCAGGTGCTGGATGAGGGGGCGGGGTCTCGTTTGTCGGAAGTGGTGTGGTTGGAAGCCATCCGCTAGGAGCCAAACAAACACTTTCAGCATAAACCAGACGCGCAGGACCTCTGAAGACAAATGTGACACACATCAACCAATAGAGACAAAATGCGCTGAGCCAGAAAAAATATCGACGCACGGTTTTCGCCTCTACTCGCATGCTGCAACCGGCCTGTTCCGACTGACAGCTAACGATAGTGATACCGCCGCAGGCAAATGCCAGCGTACACACTTACGTTTAGACGGGAAAGTCGGCGAGTAGAAGCCCCTCGGATGACACGCTCATACCAAACCTTGTACAAGCTCCGTCCTTCCGTTCGCCGGATGGGTTTAGAAGATAAGCTCCCGATGACAGAATGTCAAGACCCGCACCATCGGATGCTGGAAGGCAACGTGAGTTGCGGATTTGTTAACCGTCGACGCCAGATACCCTTGACTTTCGGGTATAATCGCCACCACTCCATGATCCAATGCATGAAGGAGGCGCGGTGAAAGTCACTTTCGTCCACTACTTCTTTGCTGTAACCCTTGCTTTGTGTCCGGGAACTATCGCCTGGGCGCAGACTGCGGCAGCAGCAAAGGTACTCGGTCCAGGTTGGCAATGCTTGCTCGCGCCGACGTCATTTGACGGGCCCGGAACGGTCTTTAGCATAGAGTCGGACGGTACCAAGTCCCGTATCGTTGATCTTCGCAGGGCGACCAAGTCCAGTAAGCCAATTCCGGTCAACACGCAGGCGGCCGGGATAGGAGTTATCACCAGCGACCGCAAGGTGAACGCGAGCATCGCGGTATCGCTGTTGGAGAAGATATCTCCGGGACTGGCGGCCAAGATTTCGGCAGGCGGACACCGCCTGGACGTCTCAAAGGTGCAATACGGCGATGTTCAAGAGGAGACTACATTCGATACCGATTTGAAGCCGATCCTGAATGCGTGGCTCGCCAAGAATGCGAAGGAATACATGTCTGGAGCGCCAGGAACGCGGTATTTTGTCGTACGAGATGCGTACCTCGCAGGCCTCGTAGATTACCACTTCTCGAAGGACAACGTCGTGGATCTCGGTGGCGAAGGCACGTTCAAGAGCCTTTTCAGTGCGAACCTCTCGCTCAGCGGAGGATACGAAGCAGGCTACGATCTCAATCAAAAATTCGATCCCCGGCTACGCGTTTGCGTCCGCACGTATGAAATCGCCCAGACGAGGGGGTTGTCGGGAGCAGCGGTGTATCAGATTGTCCCCGAAGACGGCATTGTGCCTGACGTCAAGAGCAAGTAAAGGATAGATCGAGGCATTATGTGTGCAATTCCGCCTGGCCCCTTGTCCAAGGCGTGGCCGACCTGCATCCTGCTTTTGACCTCAATCCTGTATTGTCCGCAAAGAACATGGGCCGACGATCCGGCTCAAGTTGTTGACGACGCTGAGCGGTCGGCCCACGCAACGGCCCTCTACCTCGATTGCAGCGCTGTTCCCAGTTGGGACCACGTGACAGACATAGATCGACTGAAGACGAGCTGGAATTCTACATACTCTGTCGTTAAGCGATACCTTGTCGAGCATGGCGGCGAAAGAGCCGGCAGAGCCTTGCAGATTGAAGCAGTCCTCACCCACAATCTTTATTCCACGCAAGCGACGGCACAGCAAGTGGTCGCAGTCTTGCAGTCATCGGAACTCATTGTGTCTATCGATTCGGGCGCTGCCTTTTCGGTAGATACAACACCTCCAAAATTAGTTGTAGACACCGCTCTGATTCGCTATGCCTGCGACTACCTACTGCCACGGGAGACTTTCGACGACCTCCGCCAGTCCGCGAGAGAGATATCCACTGCTAACGCGGCAAAGATGAGCGCCACGACAAAAATACTTCACGCAGAGAGCTTAAGACGCGCTAACGCATTCTTGATACAGAGCATTCGTTACGAGGGCTTGAAGCTTTTTGTTCTTGCTCATGAAGCTACCCATCTATCGCTTGACAAGTTCTCTCCCGATCTCCTCAAGGCAAAGGGGTACCAGGGGCAAACGGACTGTGTGTCTGCGATGTACACCGAAACCCGCGCGGATATTGTCGGTGAAAGCGCAGTGCGTAACATTCCAATCGCGAGTATTTCTCAAGAAGTCCACGACCACCCTGGGAAATATCCCGATTCTCTGCTGGCTAGCTTCAGCGAGCTTGCCACTCGTGCAGCCTACAAGGATCAGCTGACTATTATTCAACAGACAAAGGAATGGCTCGACTATTCCAGCTGCCAGTTTTCTCCGCAACAGCGACGGGACCAGCTTGACGCGGTTTTTGCGCGCGAAGATCTGAAGAAGCATATACCAAATTGAACCTCGACCCAAAAGATGCACTCGATCAAGTGGTAGTCGGGGCTACCAGTCCGTGGTCCTAGACCATTGAACCATCGGCTGTTGGTTCGTCAAAGCAAGAACAAAACATTTTGCACTATCTGATCCAAAAACTCTTTCTGCACAATCGCGATCAGTTTCAGAATGTGAGCCAGATAAACGAGATGTTCAGGAGACGCATGGTGACGGGCAGTATCCTTCCGCGCCTGTGTAGCTGTTTGAAAAGGTTCCTGTTTTATATCCCAAAGCGCAACCACTCCGATTTTCCACCTAGCGTTCGTGCCCCGTTCCACGCTTTCGTCCCTACACTCAGCGACCGCCCTGTTGCTAGTGGGCCGGACACGTCAGAACAAACCCGCTCCACAGAGCGTTCCGAATTTGTAACAGACATCCAGGATCTCCGAGCTCTTTTCATGTCCAACAATCCGATCAGCCTTCAACGAACATCGCGTGTAGGTCAATAGTCCACAAACGTATGCCAAGGTGTGTTATAAGTCTTTGTCATTGGGCCATCGACGGGTTTCACCTAAAGAGCTGGCGGTGTCTAGGAGGTATTTATGGTCGCCACGGGATATCGGACCCTCTTTCTGAGAATGTTGGTTTACGTTTTTGCCGCCGCTTTGAGCACCCGTACTGGATTGCTTATCGGCGCACAGGCACAAACTCCGATGCGAGCGCAGGCTCAGCGGGCCGTTCAACGACCGATGAAGCTCGATGTCCGCCCGCTCTCTGCGGTGGCCCACGCCGGCGATAAAGTACAAGTCGCGGTTACAATGCTGGACGCAAACAACGAGCAAGCATCCTGGAATCGGGAATCCCAAGTCGAAGTGAATGTGACAGGCCCTTCGGGCGCACCGCAAGAATACAAAGCAACGTTGCAGCCCGGCCAGAGTGCCGTTCAGTTGACAATCAATGCATCAGAGGCCGGATTGCTTACGTTGAGGGCGCGAGAGGCAAACGACACACTTCTACCTGGTGGCAATTCGCTGTTTGTAACCCGCCCTACGACGCGGACGGCCCACAAACTAAAACGCAACAAGCAACGGTCTGTGTTCGTGACCGGGTCGGGTAGATTTCTAACGATTGCGGCGCGCTTCAGCCAGTTCCCGATTCCTATCGCGCTGAGTCAAACCGGAGATGGTCAAGGCGGAGGCTCGACGACTGTGGCTTCCTCTCCAGAGCTAATGGTGGTCAATTCAAGCGGGAAAGACGAAATCTTGGCCGATGGAAGGGATTTTGCCCGCATCGGTGTCTACTACGTGGATCCGCAGGGAGGGCCGGCTGCTTCAGACATCAAGATATGGCTAACATGGTCCAACGGAAATCTTAGTCCCCAACCCCTGATCATCAAGAAAGGCGATACCGGCGCCGAAGCGCAGTGGACCTCGCTTTCGGCTGTCGACGCCACCGTCTCCGTTGTTGTTTCTGCGCCGAACTACGCGGTGGCAGGCAATCGGGAACTCCATGTTTCATTTGTGCCTCCGATCTATGGCATCGCACCGTCGAATCCGAGCCCACTGAAACTGTCCCTGATTGACTACGAACCGGTGGTAACCCAATTCTTCGATCGGGAAGGCCACACAGTTCAAACCAGCAGACTTAGGCACGTCACGTTCATCAGTTCGAATCCTTCGCTGCACGTTGAACCTGCCTCCTTTGACGTACCGGCAAATGGCTCCGGCGCCACCATCTACTTAGTACCAACCTGGAGTGGAAACTCTAAGCTGGACATCTGGACACCAGGGTATGACCACCAAACGCTCGAAATCGAGACGACGATGTGGCTTGTTTTGCTGTTGTGCCTAAGTGGAGGTGTGGTCGGAGGAATCGCGGCACGGGACGCACTAAAGGGAGGAGTGGTGTGGCGAGTCTTTGTCGGAATTCTGGGTTCGATCGTGCTGGTTTGGATTTGTGTTTATGCCGTGCTGCCGCAGACCAGTTCGATCATTGCACATAATCTCGTGAGCGTCTTCGTCGTCGGCATCGTGGGAGGGTACGGCGGAACTCGAGTTCTTGACTTTGCCGGGAAAAAACTCGGCTACCTGTGATGCCGCATCAACTCTCCACAACACAAAATGTAATGCCCCAAGCTCACGCTCGACGCACAGTTTGGCATAATGCTGAATGGCGACGGGGAAATTCAAAACGTGATGCCCTGGTTTGCACAGGTACTTGATGCGGCTAACGGACGATGAGTCTTAGTCTTCTTCTTGCGGAGAGCTGTCTATGCAGAGCAGACAGTCCTTAAGGCAAGCTAGGAAAGCGGCCATCTTCGATCCAAAGCTCTCTTCCAGACGCTACGATCCAGGAAATTGATTGCACAGGTGATCGTTGGTCCTTCGGATAGATTCTCCTTGCCGTGCGAATAAATGCTGGTGTTAAGAAGTCCCCATTTGAACTCCAATGACTGCCCCAGAAAACGACTTGCTTGCGGCAAGCTCGCGGCGTGCTCACGGCAGCGCAGGAGCAACTCCGTGAGCCCAGCGAACCCGCGACTAAAAACAACAGTACTTGCGGTCTGGCTTCCGGGGAGCCGAGTGCGATTGTCCAGTTCGTCGAATGAGACCTTGTACCCTCCCGGTATAGGGGCGACATCGGTTACCAGACGTCCCGAAACCAGAAATCTGATCTGCGGGAATAACAGATTCAGTGAGCTTCATTTTCTCCGCCGGCCCAGGCGTAGTTGATGGCCACACTCAACGCATTGATACTGGTGGCGATGTCCGTATGTGAGCCGCTCTTGTTCGCGTTTGTGTTGCGCCAAACAATTGTCCGAACAAAAGCGCGACCGCCCCTCCGGCAGTGGGCCTGTGCATTGAACGCATTTGGCGAGTAGGGTAATTGTCATACCACGCCTCGCGGTACTGAACCGAGTGCGATATCGTACCCATTTATTGTGCTCCGGTCGTTTCTCAACTACAGACGTTCCGGAAACAGAACGGTTCAATGCAAGTGATTGACTTCAAACGTGGATCAAGACGACCGTGTGGCATCCCAAGTCGACAGTTCGTTCCGAAAACCGAACAGGTACTCGGAAAAGGGTGGGAAGACGAACAACCAAGCCGGTGGCCGTACGCCGGAGAGTCTGTGATCGTTTCAGAAAAGAAACTGAAGCGATTCTTGAGACATCGCACCTCCAGTGGCAGCCACTTGGAGTTGCACAATGCCCAAGACTGCAAAATCACGCCACATTGGTTGGGATCGCAGGCTGTAGGCGGCGCATATCGACTATGGTTTCGGCTCCACAATGCGCACGTTTTACAATTGGGTCGACTCCTCAGATCCACCGCAAAATGCGGGTTTAGATGAACTTGAGAAGTGTGCGACAGCAGGCAGGAGAGTCAGACTGCCCCGACAGAATGACGCCAATGGAGTAGCATCTACCCTCTTGACATTGACGATGGCGTTAGCCCGCACGTGTGCTGACCTTGATGCTCGCCGTACGTGCCAGGACAGTCATAAACTGCAATGGTAGTGTGATGGCACTGACGCGAGGGCTATATTCGAACGTTGTCTTAGTGCTAACGTTGGATTAGAGAAGAAGGATCGGCATGAAGCCTTTGCAGGGTTGAAATCGTGCAAACCAGAACACCTTTGCTAGCTTTCGCAGACTCCAATATCTGACCGGCTGTAGCTGGCGTGAATCCGAAAACTTCCTGTCCATGGAAATCTGGATCGACTTTGAGCCGTCGCCAGAAGCGTTTGGTAATATCACGGATTAATTGTTTTTTGAGTGCAATCGATTGAGCAACAACCAGGACGTTTCGATATTCTCGGAATCCTCTGGAGATGACACTGATGACCCCCGTCTTGCCGGTGCCTGTCGGCATTCGCACCAGTGCCGAACCGCGGTGCTGAATGCGAGCGTGTGTCCCCTTACCGGGTCCGGAGTACGACATACGAAGCCCCAAGCAAAAGTCTTTTCCCGGGAAAGTCGGCGGTAGAAGCCCCCTCGGAAGTGAAATTCAGGTCGAATCTCACTCTTCCGCTCGCCGAACCTGCCGAAGATACGCTCAGAAAGGGGGTGATGTCAACGATGGATGTGGTGCGTGTGCTGGGATAGATGTGGTGGGCTCTGAGAGCCTGTACCGGTAGTTCCCACCCGAGTTGAGCCAGCAGCTAAAAGTGCCTATGGTTCCGTCCAACTCAGTTCTCCAACGTCGAAGGCCGTCGGTGAGAACGTGCCTTCGATGCTGCAAACGGCCCGAGTATAGCGGTGACTCCGACGGCATTGCCCATCAGTTTGCCCTACTTTGAACTGGGCGGCATGAGATCAGCAGCGTGGTGGCGAGTTCGTAGAGTGGCAATCACCTGTGTTCCGTGACCGTTCGACTGGATTTGCAGAGTGCCTCCTAACTGGCGCAAGCGTTCTCGCATTCCGTGAAGCCCGACTCCAGTGTGAGCCAAAACCGCTGCACCGCGATCAATAATTGGTAGCTCGGAGAGTCTCAGAAACGTCACGGCGCTCTGGTGGTGCGCGGGCAAGCAATTGCGGGGTAAATGGAATTTTTAATCGTCAGCTGAGACCCCATACGCTGAACTTTGGAAATCAACTTCACAGCGCCGCAATGGTTGATTACCGGCGGGGCATGTGTCACTTATGCAGTAATCCCGAAATGCGAGACAACAGACGGAAGCTGTTCTACCCAACTGGTTATTTTTTGGGTCTTGACATTTCAGCCTCGAAAGAATACGTTGGTCGCCAATCGGTGAAGCGGAAGAGCGGAACCCGTTCCGGGTTTCGCATCCGAGGGGGCTTCTACTCGCCGATTTCCTAGTTCAAGGTTAGTTTGGAGCAGGTGAGGTTCCCGTTTCGTGCGGGCGTGAATTCTCACTAATCGTGCTGAGCCTCATTAGGAGGCTAAGGCGTTAGTGTATGCGTCGGCCTGTTCAGGGGAGCAACTAGCAATCGGCAGGTGTCGGATTTACAGATCTACATCGTGTTTTAACTGACTTATTGAAACATCTTCGGAGACTGTATGGCCCTGACCTACGGTTTTGTTAAATGCAAGATCGTGTCTGCCCCAAAGCTGCAATCTTCCCGTCACAAAAATGAGATTCAATACCACGGGCCTACTGTAGCCGTTCGCGGAGCCGGGGCTTCGATTGAGCAATGGGATACGGCCATCAATGTCGGCACGAATGACTCGGATGACTTGCTGCAATACAAGCTGTCCGCGAGTTTCTAACGAGCGCTAAGCGAGGTCACGAATGAAACGTATACAGCCCGGCAGAGACACACAATGGTTTATCGTCGCTTGGGGACTCGCAATTGCAGTTAGCGTGGCCTCGTTGTCGGCATATTCGATACCTTCGTCGGCTCAAAATGCCGCCACAGCGAACACAGCGGCCAGTGCGCCTGAACTTCAGTGCACGAGCACGCCCGTGCGCAAGAATGTTCCGCCGTCTGATCCCTTAAAGGGTCAGTTCGATCCTTTCGAAGGCCAGTTGGCTGGGTCGAGTCTTCCTGCGACGTTACTCTCGATCGACGGCCGGACCCGAGATTCTATTCTTCTTTCCGGTTTGCCGTGTCAGGAAAGTGCCACTCCGGCTGGCCAAGAGAAAGAAGGCCTGGAAAATTTGCAGCGCGGCTTCGATTTCTATTCCTGGCGCACCTTTATTGCGCTGAATTCACCCGCCGATCGAACAATTCCCATCGGGAAAGCGAAGCCGGATACCCCGACTCTGTGGGAGGACATGGGTAGCTTCAAGCAACTGCTTGACGTCATGTTGCCGCGCGGTCAGGAGGCGGCAAACTGGCCGACAGATAGGCCGGGAATGGAGGTTGAACGTAAGCGATTGATGCCGCCGGCATGTCAAGCCGTGATCGATGCTCACAAAGAGATGAGTGGGAGAATGGTTGTAAAGATGATCGAAGAGAGCTTCAACGAGCCATTCAAGACCGGTCCGTTGATCGATCAAGACGGGCGCTACGCCATCTTCGACATTCTGATGAATGGGAGGATGTTCGATTACATCAAAAACCATGATCTGAATACCAAGGCTGGCCAGATTAGGAATTCAGGCCTCGTAGTTGACTTTCCCGTTGGGCTGAATTCGACGCCCAAAACCCCAACCAGCGATATTGGCGCTTTCATGCTGAAGGTATCGTGGAAGATCTTGTCCGACAAAGAGATCCATGATCAGAATTTTCACATGGTCAAGGCCCTCGTTTTGACTCCCGCTAATCCTAAAGGGCCGCAGAAGTGCTTGCCTGAAACAGTGGGTCTGATTGGATTTCACGCCGTGCATAAAACTGCGAGCCGGCCACAGTGGATATGGACGTCATTCGAGCATGTCAATAACGTGCCGGACAAGGATGAAGTTGCGCTCAAAAAGTTCAACGGTCCATACAATTTCTACGATGAAAAATGCAGTGGTTGTTCTGTGAATGCAACGCCGCCGAAACCGTGGAACCCGGATCCGAATCAAAATGATTTGATGTTCAGACCCAATGACTTGTCCAAGAAGGATTCGTTCAGGAGTCAGATCGTCCGCGAGACGGTGCAGACCGATGCGGCCAAGCATATGAATGCCATCTTTCAAAGCATGTTAAAAGGCACCGTCTGGGAGAATTACATGCTCATCAGCACGCAGTGGCCGAGCAACTTTTCCTGCACCCAGTTGCATTTGAAGGGAACACCCAAACCCAATCCTGACTTCACCAAGCCCGGTACCGACTCCACCAAGCAGCCCGATATGACCTGTTCGCCGGCGCCGACCTTCATGGCGAACTCCACGCTCGAGACCTACAGCCAAGGAGATTATCCGATCGCTGCTTCGAGTTGTATCGCCTGTCATGGAAACGCTGTGAGCTTCCAAAGAGGCGCGTCGGATCTGCAGACCGGCAAGCTGAATCAATCCGACTTCACTTTTATTTTGGAGAAGGCACAGTAGGTTGTGATTTGTCCGGGCTCGTCAGAGGATGGTCGAAAAAATCGTAGCACGGGGAGAACTTCGATGGATCATGGTCATGAACGTAACACGGGAGACACGGGCGCGCTGGTTCCGATCAGCAAAATATCCCGCCGAACGATGGTCGCTGGCACGCTGGCGACGACCGTGATGCTGGCGGTCTCGCCTCTCTCCCACGCGGCCGACGCGGTCAACGCGGATCTGTGCGATCCAAACTCACAAATTGAGATGGTGTCTTTCCTGGTGCTTTCCGCGGCTCTCACGGGAGTGAGCATACAGACGCTCGCACCTGAATTCTCGCGCGGTTCAGGCGACATCTTGAGTGCGGATCCAGGCGTCGACCCAATCAACATCGAGGATGTGTATTTAACGTGGATCAAAGGCCACGCACCCATGTCAAGATTTGCCACACTGCTGCAAATCGCCCAGGACAATCGGCAGTCGCCAGATGACATAGTCCGCAAGGTAAGCAGCAGCGATGACAATGTTAAATTCTTGGCACGGAGCATCGTTCTCTTGTGGTATCTCGGCTCCTGGTACGACCCAGCCGATCTGCGGGAGGTCCTGCCAGGGCAGAGCGTGTTCATTCCTTCACAAGTCGTCTGCGCCAAGGCCTACACGCAGGCATTGGTTTGGCAAATTGCCGGCGCCCACCCGATGGGCTATAGCAATCTGCAGTTTGGTTATTGGTCGCGCTATCCGGGCGATCCTAACGATCCGAATACTCCCGTTGAGTTCTTAAGTCCTGCGAAGTCTTGAGGGAATCGTCATGGCTGATAATTGCATTACATGTGATGTCGCGATCGTCGGATCCGGGTTCGCTGGATCGTTCATCGCGAACGAATTGAGCAAGAAGGGCCTCAAGGTGGTGATTTTCGAGGCTGGCCCCGGTCTTCAGCCCAATATCAACGACGCGATGCAACGCTACTATGAGGCCAGCGCCAAGGTGCCCGAGAGTCCTTATCTCCCGGCGATCGTCGACGACGAGAACGGCAAGGTAATCGATCCACAGAATATTGCCGCTGGCAGGCCGAATGCGCTGACCTTGTCCGCCAAGAACTGGAGGGATCTTAAGCAAGCATATCTTGATCAGACCGCGAAGGAGAGTGTGCGTCCCTTCAAGAGTACTTACGAGCGTCTCGCCGGGGGCACCTCGCACTGGATGGGTCTCACGCCGAGACTCGTGCCGCACGACTTTCTCATGAAGAGCACGTACTTCAAAGAGTCGAGCGTGGATTGGGGCTTTGTGGACTGGCCCATCAGTTATGAAGATATAAGGCCCTTCTACCAGCAGGCGGAAGCTGAATTGGGTGTTTCCGCCCAGGTAGCCGATCAGCGTTTTCCCGGTATCGACGATATGTTCCCGGACAACTACGAGTATCCGATGCCGAGAATTCCGCCATCTTTATTCGATCAACGCGTTAGCGACGCTCTTGGACAATTGGACGCCAAGGACACTCAATTCCTCGGAATGAAGCAAGCCCCTACATCGCTAGCCGTCCGGAGCCTGCCGGCAGCTCGTAATTCCCAGCCGTACCGGAACCGGCGCGCGTGCGCTGGCAACACTAGCTGTATTCCTATTTGCCCGATTCAGGCCAAGTACGATCCGACCATCACCCTGAACGAGGCGACAGAAAACGGGGCCAGGCTGATCGACCATGCGGTCGCCAGTGAGATCCTGATTGAGAACGATCGCGTTAGTGGCATCAACTTTATTAATTACGAAAAAGAATCCGGACCGAAGACGGGGGACGGTTGCGTCAAGGCGACGGTCTACGTGATCGCCGCCAATGGCATCGAGACACCCCGGCTCTTGCTCATGTCAAACAAGCAAAGACCCAGTGGCGTAGCCAACAGTAGCGATAAGGTGGGACGCAATCTGATGGACCATCCCCAATATCTCACATGGGGGCTGCTGCCGCAGCCGGTATTCCCTTATCGTGGTCCGCTGGTGACCTCGGCCATCGGCGAGCTATGCGACGGTCCGTTTCGCTCCCGTCGCGCCGCCTTCCGTGTGAGCTTAGGTAACGAGGGCTGGAGCGCCGTGGTCGGCGGCACGGGCGGCGATCCGAACGTGACGACTCTCGATTTCGTAAACGCGATGAACGCAAGCCGTTTAAACCAGAAGAAAGTCACTCAGTTGGCGAGCGACAACAGCGCTCTCTTGGGCACTGACCTCGCCAACAACCTGAGCAATTTGATTTCACGGCAGTTTCGGATCGCATTTCCGATTGAGCAGAACCCTGATGCCAACAATCGGGTCACACTGTCAGATGCCCGTGACGCGTTGGGTTTGCAGCGTCCAAAGATTAGCTACGATATTTCTGAGTATACGAAGCAAGGTTTTGCAGCTGCTTACCACTTGAAGAACCTGATCTTCAGAAAACTGGGCGCGACCGACTTCACCAGCGTTCCCGAAACCGATCCTGCCTCTTTCAAGATCGACGGCATATTCAAGATCGACGGCACGCCGGAGCTGTTTACTTATGGCGGCGCCGGTCACGTCATGGGTACGTACCGCATGGGAAAAGAAACTGAAACCAAGACGTCCGTCGTCAACGATATGCAGTGCTCGCATGATCACCCGAATCTTTATCTGGTTGGAAGCGGAACATTTCCGACGGTGGGCACTGCGAATCCAACCCTCACATTGTGTGCGTTGGCACTGCGGACAGCAGAGCACATTTTCGAAAACCTCCCATCTCTGAAAAGCTGAGGCGTCATCATGGAAGTCACTGCGCTCGACGAAGCAGGCAAAAAAGTAGACTGGTTTTTCATCTACAAAGTTCCCCAACTGGCGGCGGGTGCCACCACCGACAAGACGACGGGATATGAGTACGTCTACTACGACTCATCCATCGACCGACAACCGACGGTGAGCAATCGTAACATCCTGAAATCGCCCTATGTATTGAACAGTGACCAAGGAGCACTGAACAAAACACTCGATTCGGTCTTTATCAATCCGGACTCGACCACCGGCTGGATTCTCTATAACGACGAGAAACCCGGAGATGTGCCCGGCAAGGACAATGGCGCTCTCGGTCACACCAAGGGTGTGCTGGCTTTTGATACCGCGACCAAGACCGGTTATTGGCTGCTGCACTCCTGGCCGAAATTCGCGGAGCCGAAGGCTAAGGCCGACCCGACACCCAAGTATGGGCAAACATACCTGTGCTTGTCACTGACGTTCGATTCCTTCGAGCAAATTGCCGCGCTGATGATCGATCACCAACAGCCTCAAACTTATCTCAATCGCGTCGACTGTCTTAAGGACAACCAGACAAGCCCGCTTTACAAGCTCGCGCTGGCCGTCAATCCGAATGCGACCGGAGATTCGAAAGCTGTCGACCTGAAGACCGCAGGCGGTATGGCGTTCAAGGTGATCGCCAAGAACCGCCTCTGGAACCAGGACTTCTGGAACGGGTTGGTAGGGCCCAACCTGAAAGACGATATGGATGTCGATACCTGGATACGAGGCCCAGTACCCCCAGTGGCCGATACCGATGGTATCCACAAGACCTTTGACATCAAGTACATCAACTTGGGCCCCTTGGGTATCCACATGGCCTGGCCCGAAACTCACGATCACGCGAAGTGGGGCATCACTACGCACACGGACTGGGTGTGCGTCGGCGACATCAATCGCATGATCTCGCAGCGCAAGCGCGGTGGCGGAACCGTTGCGTTCCAAAATCAAATACTGTGGCAGGGGCTGTCAAAAACAGACCTTCTGTTGGCGCCACCGGGCATGACGCGCGACCAAGCTCGCGGGCTCATCCACGCGACCCATTACGACCCGCATGATCAAGTCGGTTCTTCTCCGGCACCCAAAATTCATACGATGGCCCATCTGCCACCGCGCATTGGCGCGCCTTTCCGCGGCAGACCCATGCCGCTTGAACCAGTAACGGAGCCACCGAGCGAGCCATCGAGTCAGCCCATCCATCAGTCTCGACCGAAAAAGGAAGGTGAAGAAGAAGCAGCCGACAAAGAAAAGTAACGAGTAGTCTGTCGCGTCGCATCGTCACCGGAGTGCGGAGGTTGGACTGAAGTTTTTGGTGACCATGTTCGCCACACATCAAGCACAACACCAACGTCGTCCGTTCGAGTCCCCACGACGGATGTTCCAGCGAGGACCACACATGCCTAAAACCACGACGCAAAACCCACGCGCCTCCCTCGTCGAGTCCATTCCTGTGGGGCTTGAAAGTCTGCGCGGTACTGCGGGGGTCCAATACACGGAAGACATTCTTGTACGCCTGACCCAGGCCGCGCAATCGACCATTGATCTTACCGCCATGTATTGGGCCTTGTTGCCCGACCCAAAAGGTCCCGATGAGCAGGGCTTCACCGATGAGCAGTTTCGGCAAATGGGAGCAGACTCGGGACGCGCTCTTTATGCGGCACTATGCGACGCCGCAGGCCGCGGCGTCTCGATTCGAATCCTGCAGAGCCCGGGGTTTTCAGGGCAAAAGCAAGAATCGGATGACCTTCGGGAACAGTTTCCGAAGCAGGTTTCGATTCACGAAATCGACATGAGCAAGTGGTACGGCGGTGGCATCATGCACCAGAAGATTTGGATCTTTGATTCGGTTCACTTCTATCTGGGATCGGCGAACATGGATTGGAAGTCGCTCATGCAAGTGAAGGAGATGGGCGTCGCCGTAGAGGACTGTCCAGAGCTTGCGGCCGATGCGATCAAGTACTTCGACTCGTGGTGGGCGTTCAGCGCTCTCAGCCCGACAAACCAGGAAGCATTCGATCCGGCTGTTCGCATCGACCGCCGCGTGCCGTCATGGTCGAGTTTGATTGCGGCTTCGAAGCGCTCTCAATCGCCACTGGCCGACAAGTACGCGACGGAGTATAGCGCGCGCACTCCGCTGCGGCTCGCATTGAATGGAGAGCAGTGTGGCATTTTTCTTTCCGGATGCCCGCAGGAGGTTCTGGGAAAAGGACGCACCTTCGATGGCGAAGGACTGGTTCACACCATAGATGATGCGCAGAAATCGGTTTGTATCAGCGTAATGGATCTTGCACCCGCCGGTCTTTTTTCGCGTCCGAGCGCGGGACCGCCCATCGGCGACGGTACCATCCCGACCGACACTCCGGTCTGGTGGCCTCTGCTGACCGATGCGATTCTGTCGGCAGTCCTGACTCGCAAACTGTACGTTCGGCTGCTCGTCAGCAAGTGGGCTCATACTTCCGCCCTGATCGAGCCGATGTTGAGAGCTCTTCAGAATACGGCGGATGCGGGTCGGGCAGACCCCTTCATGAGCTCTGGACAGTTGGAGATCAAACTGTTCATAGTGCCCGGATGGAATAGCACGAGCGGCAGCAATCGTAAGTTCCCGGGTCACACCCGCGTCAACCATACCAAATACATCGTGACGGACCGGCGAATCAACATCGGGACTTCCAACATGACCTGGGACTATTTTGCTTCCACCGCGGGCAGCAGCTTTAACACCGATCATCCCGAACTAGTCCGTACGCTTCAAGCGGTCTTCGATCGGGACTGGGCTTCGAGCTACGCGGGGCGATTGAGCTAAATCGAGGCGAGAGGAGAATACTTTGGCGAATTTGAAGAATCCATCTCTGAGCAACTTCCACCGGCGACGGGAAAATTACCTGGGCAACGAGCTCTATGACCCGGTCAAACTGGGCCTGGATATTTCTCCCCTTGAGGGAGCGACTGAATTCCGCACCGACCTGCCCGGCAATTCCAATCTAGGACACGAATTCAACGGCGGGCCAAAAGGAAACGGAGTGATCGGTCGCAAGCTATCCGAGAACTGGAGGATGCAGTGAAGAAACTTCTGGTCCTGTTTCTGTTAATCCTCGTCTCCCCAACAACGGCTCTTTCCCAAACTGCAACCGTTGCGCGCAACGTTAATCTTCGGCCGGATCCCTCTACCAATCAAGATGCAATCACAAAGCTCGTGGCCGGTGTGAAGGTCGAAATCCTTGAGCCGAATCCCGTCCGCGGTTACTACCACGTTCAGACTGCCGATGGAAAAACGGGGTTTGTTAGGGGCAGGAACATCCGCGGTCTCGGTGCAGCTTCGGGGGCCCTGTCCGCTGCCAAGCCCGCGAGGGCAACTTCCGCACACGTTGCAGAGGCGGGGCAGCCAATGCCTCTCCTGGCGGCCGGACACTCCGTAGATTGGTGGTTTGTGTTCAAGTTCAATTCAGCGTCCTTCCCGGCGTGCCCTGCCGCAGCAACCCATATGCGTCCACAACGTTGTCGGAAATTCCATAGCCGAACGCCAAGCCCATCACTCGCGCCCACCACTTGCCGACTCGGCTGAGTGCATTTCGCGCGCCCATCGTACCGACACCTGGGTGGTAGTAAGCGATTTGTGCATTGTTGCAGACCAGCATCTTGTAAAGCTTGACGACATTAGACTTCTGCTCGCCGAACTCATTGCCGGTGCCATTGCAACAGATCACGAGGTTCTTAGCCATTCCCACACTCCCTTCATGCGTTCCGAGCAGAAACAGTTCGCTCTCCGGGCCGATTCACTCCAGGCCACTGTGATCACTTCGATGGAGGCGCGGTCGGAGCTGTTCCGCCATTGATCAGACTTGTCAAGCTTCCCGAAAGGCTGGCATCGTTCACGACATAGAAGAGTCCACCTCGTCCGTTTTGACTGCTCGAGCAGTTTGGTCCCGAGGCAGACCCTTGCTGGTTCATATCGCCGAAAATCGAATAGTGTGCATCCCCGGCGGTAGACACGCCAAGTTTGGCGTGATTGAAATTTGTCCCCAGTCCTCCGGTCAAGCCGAATTCCTTCCCTGCCCAATGTCCCGTCGTGGCAATTTCGACGGGCCCCGACTTAGCGAGCGAATGGTCCCAGCACGCGATGTTTGTGGATGAGGTCGTTGTATAGATCATAGGGTTTTTCCACCAGGTTGCGGTTCTTAGCGGAACGCCGCCGAGAATTGCTGAGACCATCTGCCACGGCGGGACGTTCAGATGGGAAGGCTTGGAAATCAATGCCACGCCGCTCGATAGCGTGTCCTTCGTGTAGGCTCGACTGTCCGATTTGACTCCGAGTCCCGCGACTAGCTTTTGAACATCTGCTGGTCCACCGTTGTTGACCACTTGGGAATTCTTGGGATCGGTCACAACGCTAGCATTCCCAAGGGCCGTCAGCACCTTTACGAGATCGTCTTTGGTTAACTTCAATGCGAAGAAGTGCTGGCTCACTTGGACATCGTTGTCTTTGACGCAACCTAAGGTATTGCCGTCGGTTTTCCTGGGGAATTGTTTGCTGCCCGCAGCTGGCCAAGAAGGAGTAGTGACCTGCAAAACAAACCCCTCACCGGAGTCATTCCAAGCCAGCATGCCTTTCGAGTGGCCCCAGGGAGCACTGCAACTTGTAGTGCATCCTTTAATTGCTGGATCGTCGTAAAACTGATCGTTCCAGATCAGGTAGTGAAATGAGTTGTCATAGACCTGTTCGAAGGTTGCTCCGACTGGGTCGGCTGTTGTGTCACCCGCACAATCGTTTCCCTCTTGAAGTGTGGGCACTTCGCTGCTTGCGTAAACGAACCTCTGGCTGAACGCCTTATAGCTCTGTACGTCGCCGCCAAACGGACATGTTCTGGTGGCTCCGCCACCGCAACCAGGGAAGACCGACGAATTGAACTTGAAAACGAACCACCAGTTGACCTGATGTCCCTTCGACAGAAGCGGTACCGGGGAGTCTTGTGCATTTTGGACAGCTGTCTGAGCCAAGACCGAGCCGGATAACAGCGCTGAGAGCAACAGGAAACCAAGTATTCTTTTCATGTGGCAGCCTCCAAAGAAAAGGACATTCTTATTCGACCTGAGTCCGGTATGAGACCCAGCGTCAGCAACAGCTATCAGAATTGACCCACGACATGGCCGTCATCCGAAACAAAGAATATGAGGCCCAGATCGGAATCACAAACTGCCAGCAAGCCAGAATCCACGAACGCCTGGGCTGACTTGGGTCGAGTCCTGGTTTGCGAATCGCGAACAAAAGGTAATCAACAACAGTCCCCGCTGAACATTATCCGGATCCGGCCAAAATACTCGCAACGCGATTCAGTCGAGTCCGTTGGGGCGATCTCTCAAATCAACAAAGGTAGAATCCATATTGATTAATGCGGACCACCGATCGGCGGCCGCCTTCGTCCCGACGCCGAGATTTGGTGCAGGAACCATTATTCGCATTTGCCAACTTGAACCGCGAGGCTCGACTTTCGCTGTCCGCAAGGCAAATACATAGGGCTTGTCGCCTTCAATCTTCAATGTTCTAGTGTCACTGTGCGTGATCTTAACCTTCAATTCACCGCTTGCAACCTCCTTCGTCTTTCCTACGGTGATGTCAGGAGCGATATCAGTGTTTGACGTAGTCTTCAGCTTGAACGACTTCGCAGAATAGGTTTCATAGGCTATGTATACATCGGAACCCCCGTCCCAGCGGTCCTGGAGCTTTTGCTTTAGCTTGCCGCTCTTATCTGAATTCAATAATGTCTCGATGTCGTCAGGTTCCATGCGTTTCACCTGGGCATCCACCTGATCAAGAGTCACCGAGCCACTGAGTTTTAGCGATCCAGACAGGTTTGCGGGAAACACCGTATCCAAGAACTTCAGCGCCACATTGCCATCGAGTCCTTTCTTGCCGCTATAGCTCGGCAAGACTGCTTCAAAGCTTGATGTTGCGTCATTATTGTCAGCGGACTTTGGCATTGCAGACGAGTCCACATATTTGTCGATATTGCTCGCATACATTGTTTTCTCGGTGTCAGCGAGGATAACCGCTCCGGGTTTCAAATCCGTGCGTAAAACCGCCAGTCGATTCAACCCCAGATCTGAAAAGAACTTGTCAGCCATCTTGTTAGGATCACATCCATCTAGGGTCACCAAACTGATCAGCAGAAGGGCTAAAGACGAAGTCTTTCGGATTTTACTCATCACTCCTCCTTTTGACGCTCACTTGATTTCAGACTTAATCGCGTCTGCTTTCTGGAGCACCGTGTTGGCTAAAGCGGGTTTGTTTGCGTTGCTCAATGCTTCCGAATAACTGCCCAACATCGTGGCGTACTCGTTCGTGTCATCCTGGATCTGATCGAATAACGCTGCTGACTGCTTGTAGAGGTGCAATGCAGTCTTTTGATCGCCATCGAGGTCGTTTATCGCTGCGGCGTTTGCATATGTCAGTGCTGCCACACGAACGTCAAAAACCGACTTTGATTTTGAAAGCTTGCCAGATGCGGAAACGCTTTCAGCAAGGGCCGACTGGGAGTGCTCAATGCTGGCGGCTAAGGGCTCCTTCGCGTCAGCGCCACGACCCCCAATCGCGAATGCGATCGCTAGGCTCTGGGTGACCACTAATGGATCTAAGCCAAGGACCTCCTGAGGGTCCAGGGCCGTGCTACCCGTTCTGTAGGCAAAAGAAAGAAGGTCTATGCCTCTTTGAATGTCACCTGATCGCACCAAGTTTGCGCCCGTCTCTGCGACGAGCTCGCTACCCGAGACATTAAGATACGCTCCGCCCGCCGCGTAGTAGTAACTTGCCCTCGCCGAGCTGCCGGATAGCACTTCCGCTCTAGCGAGTGCCACATTCGCACTTGCCATTGCATACGGGGATTGGATGTCACGTGCTGCAGACTTGGCTCGCGTGAAGAGATCCTTGGCTTCGCCGAACCGCCCTTCAGCCAGTGCCTTGTATCCTTGCGCAAGGGGGGGTAGATCTCCAGAATCCTCGACCGAAGAAGCCAATACGCGCATTTCTGGAGGAAGTGTTGGTGCGAGCAGACTACCGTTCCGTACATTCAATTGGGTAACTGCCGTCGACACGTAGTCTGGGATAATATGCTCGGTTATTAGTCTCTTGTGCATGGAACTCTGTAAGTTGTGGTCTTTTGTTTTGTCGTAAAAGATGAACAAAGGCTGATCGGTATAGCCTTCTGGATGCATAGCAACGTCAATCTTCTTAGCCGTTGCTAACTTTGCGAGCTCATTTTCTTCAAATTGCCTTAATTCCCGATATTCCAGAAAGCCATCATTGTTATCGTCGGCGCCGCTCCAGTCTGTTGTCGTACCCCTTTCGAATACAGACGTAAAAGCACTAGCGTCTTTATCTTTGAGTTTTCTTGACAGCTGGTCAACTGAGCTTGAGGCCAACACGGCAATGGGAAGTTGGAAGTCGCGCAGAGTCAGCGAAGTTCTCCACACCCCATTACCACTGTCGCACGCATCCACGATGAAGACGAGTTCGCCCTGATACGACGGATTATCGGCTGTTCCGCCTCTCGCCGCCCGAACCCAATCGCTGAGGAGCATGTCAGAAGTGCTATTTAAGATTAAGTGCAGATCGGTATCTTGCGGTCCACGATGACCATGACCGCTGAAATAGACGACGATTATGTCATTCTTGCCGTGTCCGTTATGGATCGATTCGATAGCGTCTCCGACTTTAGAGGTCGAGGCGTCATCGCCGACGAGAGGGTCGTGCAACGGGCGATAACGGAAGCTCTCCAATATTCTCTTGACATTATCGCCATCCTTGTCAACCCAGGATATCGGCTCGTATAGGTTCCAGTGAGGGTTAGAGGCGGTAATGATCAGATACCATTTTGGCTTCTTCGCCCACCAGTTCGAGATTATCTCCTTTGGATCGGTCGGCCCTGGTGCGCCTTGCGCGTGTGCGCGCAGGGAGCACAAAGCTACGCACAATAGAGTGACGAGAATACGCATATTGCGCGATGCACGGATCTTGTGGCCATAACCGAAAGGCAGGGTAAGAACGATTGGTAATCGCAGGCAACCGAGGAAACGACAATTGACGAGGGGACGCATTTGTACGGATCGACCAACCAAAGGCCGCCTTGCGGGCCGCCTTAGCGGGTCCGCGAAGATCCGAACCTCCTGGCACGGAGAGCCGGGCCCCCTCTGCCGCCCAAAACAGTTGAACGGCTGATCTACCGCGCTCTCGTCGGCTGGTACTCTATGACAACAATTGCGTGGTGTCAAACAGAATTTGTGATCTTCTGACTTCAGCAGCAGCAACGAGAAGATAGGTAATGGTGACGCCCACGGATAGTCTACCGAGACGTATTGAAATACGACGGTCCTGTATAAGAGAAACGGGAGAGATTCCCGTAGATAAATCGACCCACTCCACGGCAAACGTTCAAGACCAGTCGTTCCAGAGCTTGACGACCGGGTCAAGAAAGCCATTGCAATTAGCGCACGGCCAGCACTCTGACGCGCCATCCCGGGAAAGATAATGTTGTCCGCTAGGCGTAACGAATTTGGTCCGATCCGCTGTAAGAATCCAGTTCACAGCTGCCACAAAGGTATCTTCATATGAGGTGCCAAACTTATGGTTTGGCACGTTATACCCAGGAATATTTTTTCCAGCAAAGTGACAAAGTGCTTTGGATCGATCCAACTAACAGGTTCGGGGTATTCGCCAACCCCGATGCTCAACGCCTCAAGGCAAGTGATTGACTTCAAACGCGGATCAGGACGACAGTGCGGCAGCACAATTCGACAGTTCGTTCCGAAAACCGAACAGGCACTCGGGAAGGGGTGGGAAGACGAACACAACAAGCCGGTCACCGCACACCGGAGAGTCTGTGATCGCTTCAGAAAAGAAACTGAAATGATCCTTGAGCGACACCGCACCCAGATATGCCGGACAATCTTGCTGCCGAAGCTCCCAGCCGCCCTGCTCGTGATTATCTTTGTGTAACGGCTTGGGGCGTGTTGCTGGACGCTACCCACCTAACCGGCCCGAAGGTAAAGTGCAGTTGCAAAGTGACGATGAGGGAAGTATGCTGGGCGATCACTTAGCCGAGGCCTAACCTTCGTGTGTTCAAATTCTGCGACACATGAATATATTGGAGAACATACTATGGCGAACGTTTACGTAGAAGCCCGTCCCAAAGGCCGCCCTGAAGGGTCGGCCATTCAGGATTATGTAGTCGAAGACCATGCGAATCACGAACTCGGCACTTTCAGAACCCAGAAAGAAGCAATTGATTGGGCAAAAGCGAAGGGCCATGCTCCCCTTGTCGCTCGCGTCCGGCACCTGAATGACAAGAAGAACCCTGACCATTGGCGGTCGGCCTAAGGCTGATTGCAAAAGGTGCGGTTTCGTAATCGACGGTTGAGTTCGCCCACAGAGATACACATCGGTGCGAAAACATTCGGTGTTCTCACCGACGACACCGGGTTAGGCAAAAGAAATCACTGTTGATTGGTTGCCTCATTTACTATTCGCAGATCATGAGAGTCGAGCCGGGCTGTCCATTCCTTCGGAGGTCAACCGCATGCCACGTCCTATCGCCGAGCAGATTCAAGGAACATATTTTCGCCTCCGATTCACCGTGGCCATCATTGGCCTTATGTTTCCACTCATCCTCTACTTTGGTGGAAGGATTCATCACTTTGGCCTGCGTGGTTCCATGAGCGCTTATTACTGGGCTACTCCGAACGCCCCGTGCCCATGCGGTGAAGACCCCGATCACTCCGGAAAGTGCAAGAAGATCGAGAAGAACAGCGAAGACGAAACCTCCTGTCTCGCACTGCCAGCGGTTACGGAAGCGGGATCGATGAGGAGTTATTTCGTCGGCCTCCTCTTTGCTGTTGGGGCGATCCTGTTTGCAAACAAGGGTTACAGCCGGCGGGAGGACATATTCCTTAACATCGCTGGCATATCAGCATGGCTGATTGCTCTCTTTCCGATGCCCTGGACCGGCAAATTAGCACCGCTCTACTGGGTGCATTATGCAGCAGCAATCATATTCTTTTTGGCCATCGCGTCCGTGGCCGCCTTTTGTTCCAACGCCACCGTCAGACTTATAAACGACCCTGCACAAAGAAAGCTCTACATGGGAGCCTACCGTTTCCTTGCGGTCTTGATGATCGCTTCCCCCATCGCCGCATACATCCTTAACGCTCATGTCCTCCGGAAGGACAATGCTATTTATTGGGTCGAGTTCTGCGGCATCTGGGCGTTCGCGGCGTACTGGATTGTCAAGGGTATTGAGATGTCCGGGCCTGATACGGAGAAGAAGGTCGCGGCTGGGGTATCCTATGACCCACCCAAGTTGAACATCGCGGCAAGCGTGAAGAGTATGTTGTCCGGCGGAACTGGCACGACCACTCCAACCCCTCCCACACGGTGAGCGGCTCCCGTTGTCGATAAACAGGGGGCTGTCCGGAGACGAGCTTCGCGGAAGCGTTGGCGATCTCATTGGAAGGTAAACTTGTTGCCTGGGTCGATTACGCAATGCTGTACCTGTTGTCTCGTGATCACTAACATCACCTGGAAAATCAGCGTGTTCGCGGTCCATCGCCAGTACGACAGACGGGGCAGTCGCATCCGCACGGGCTGCCGCCGTCCACTACAAAAATGCAAGAACTGGCACCGATGCGGTGACAAACAGATGCGAAGGAACCAAGGGTGGTCGAGGTATGTTGTTAAATCCACAGGCTCGGCCTTCGAGTATGCGATCTAGGCTTCCCTGGTTTGGGAACAGGAGGCCTAGTCAGCGCACTCAAACGCAGAGCATTTGATTTCAACCACATGGCCTCGGCCACCGGGTGGTTTGCATCGAAGCTGTGGGCGGAATTGTGAGCACGTCCGCAACCGGATTGTAGACGGTCCGTGGAGACGCCGTCCTGCCCTACACTTTAACTGCGATCAGCCAAAACTATCGTTACCAATCTCATAGAGGTCTGTTAGCCTGGAGCTGACAGCATCAATTTCTGTTCTTAACCGCTCAGGATCCAAGTTGTGGCCTATTGCAATATCATCCGCATCCATCCGCAGCATGTGAAGAAGGCTGCGGATGGAGAGATATGGGGACACGTTGGCGTCATGCTTAATTATATGATTTTGTGTACCCAACAATTCGTAGCCGCACCCTCTTGCTTGAAAGCGAGAATTTGTTGCAAAGCTGTACCGTGTATTGGCCAGGAGCCAACCTAATGCGCCACTCGCCGTGGTTGGAAATTCGACCTAACATACTTTCAACGCTGCCATCCCCCTTGAGAATCAGGGCGCCGATATCATTTCTAGTTGTCCCCGAGATCCACAATTGGAAACGAGCAGTAACGCAGAGTCCTTCTTCAATCGCAAAGCTGTAGCTCATGTTCTGTCGGCGTGGAACAACGAAATGCACGTCTGCGAACAACAGCAGCGACTTCCCCAGATGGCCAGGCAACAGTTCGACAGCTATCTTGAAGGAAATCAACAACAACCACAATCCGAAATAGACGTTCATCGCCGAGACGCGGGGTCCGAACATGTCCAGCAACCTTGCTTGATTTCGCGTGAAAAGAATGAAAGCAGAGAGTGCTTCAACACCTACCAGAATGAACCAATGAACTGAGCTGTAGGCAAAGCGCTGCAGTTGGTTGATTCCGAGAGAGCGGGTGGCCTCCGGTACCCGGCCAAGTCCAAACAGAATGAGCGAGGCCAGAAACGCAAAGAGTCCTTCCCCCGTAAGCTCTTGGAGAAGAACGAAACACTGACTCGACACATAGACTTCCGCCGCCAGCTTCACCAAAGTGAAGTATCGTCGAATGTTGAGCTGCTTCATGACTCGTCGTTTGGTCGTCACGGGTGCGAAACTCGATCTACGACGCTACATCACCACCGTGCGTGCGATGAGGACCAAAGGTGGAGAAAAACTTGACAAACTAGGCGACGAGAAGCAAATTGGACTGTCCACTATTTGTCGACTTCATCTGGAAAAGTTGAACGTATGCCAAAAGCATTCGGGCAAACGCTTAAACGCCTCCGTAAGCGCATGGGCATCAAGGTGGAGGTGCTCGCCCCCCGAGTGGGTATCGCTGCTGGTACTTTGCACAAATACGAGGAGGGCCGACCTGTGCCTCCTTCGGCGGTGACGAAACTACGCAAAGAGCTCTGCACATCTTCCGATGACGAGAAGAACTTTGACGCGGCTTTGTTGCGCGATTCAGGAACAGTCCGTTCACCACTGACGTTGCCTCTCGATTCGGACAAAGCCAGACTACGAATCTTACCTGTGTCTTATCCTCCCTTTTCCGGAGATGAACATCGCTTTCTCGATTCTTTCGTGAAGAAAATGCTGGAGCTAGCCGTGATTCGGTACGAAGTCGCGGATGTAGTTCGAGCTCAGTCAAAACCTGAAATATTTGACATGAATCAACGGATCGAATGGTTATCCCAGGATGATGCAGATGTACTTTTCAACTTAGCGAGTCTCCAACGGTTGAAGAAAATACGATTTCTCCTGACGCCAATCCGTGTCTCTCTCAACGCCGTGATGTTGAGGAGTTATATGGAACCAGGAGAATCAGAAAGGATGCTTTCCCGCGCCAAAACCCTACTTGCGGGGGTCAGTCAGGAACATGGCCATGAGTTTAGACTATTGGCGATCAAGAACGAGGTTGGTTGGGTTCATCTGATTCAACAACTGAAGGTTCCAGCAAGGGAGATTGTGACGCTCTCCACGTTAAGCGCTTTTGACCTGGCTGACTCGCTGCGCAAATGCGGGAAAGACAGACTCCCCGTACTGGTTTGCGACGAAATTACCGCCATGGCAGTCTTGAAAAATCTTGACAATGAAGGGATGCTCGTTTTTCAGCCAAGCTCGGATGAAGCGGTGATCAGCTCTTTAAGGCGACGTAGCCTGCCGGCTCATCCGCTAGGAATGGGGTTCCGGCGCGACGATCGGGAGCTATACAGTTACATCTCCGAAGCTTTGAGACTGTTCCTAGCATACGAAACGGAGACGATCGCAGTGATGTATGAAGAGCTTTACAGGGAGTTAGTTAAGCATGTTCAGGACTGTCTTAGGCATGACAACGGTCTTTACCTGGGTGGTGCTCGACGCATTTCTATGGACAGCTTAGACCCTGTTGATCGGGACAACCTGTTACATCAGAATGCACGAGCTTATGCTCGGCGATGTCTTCAGATCGGCCGAAGGTCGATTCCGAGTAGCCCTGTGTACTCACACGGCTGGATTCGTGTTCTGCGACGAGCCCGTGAGCGTGTGCAGACCTTCGACGCAAAGGACCGAAAGGCAATTAAATCAAGTGTCATTTTTTCCTTCAAAGCGGTCATGGGCCTCGACCCAGGCCAGAGGGACAAGAGTTTGGACTATCGCCTCTTTCGATTAGCAATTGAAAAACAATGGTTGGCCCTGAAGTATGTTCTTGAACGAGAGTTGGATGCCGATCTGCCTCTGCAGGACAAGAGATTTCGCGAAGATCTGGCAGATAAAGATCTGGAGTACTTTGTCTCTCAAGTGCAAAAGCTCTTAGAGGTTTCAGGACACACCGAGAACGTTGTAGCGGTGGTCCAGGTCGGTCCACAAGAAAGGGAGACTTACGGCAGACTGCGCGAACGCTACAAATTGGAAACGAACGCGTCTGACGGCAGGCTTGACCACTCCGTCGACAAGCCAACACCAGCACCGGATACGGTAGCATTCATGGCCTTGAACCTCGGGGAGCCCGTGGGTTTCATCGAGACCGTGACTGAACCTAGACCTTTAGAACAAGCCACCTCAACCAGATCTGGCCTCCAAGTAGTGGATCTGTACGTCGTACAACACATGTGGGGCTCTGGCATTAGTCATCGAATGATCCGTGAAGTCGTTGATCACGCTGATCGTCAGTCACTGAACTCCGTATGGCTACACAATCGGTCACTCGAGAATCGCGTTAAAGAGAAATTTCTGCGGTGCGGGTTTACGGTTCGGGACAATCAGACGCTAGCATACGATATCGACCATTTAAAATTGCAATCGCAGTCGGCAGAAAAGCACGCCGCGAAAATAAGGCAGATTAGGTCACAAGTGATGATACACCCCTGACCAGGGGCGACGCCTCAATCGGGGAGATCGGGATTTCAGGTGCTTCTGTCGTAAGTGCGGGGACTTGAACCGGGCCGCATAAATCCTATGCCAACTCCCGAAGAGCACATTTTGAGCGTTCTCAGCGAGGCGTTGGAGCCTCTCTATTCCTCGGACATCGCTGCCCGCTTGAACCACGAACTTGGTGAGCAGGCATACTGGCCGATGGACGTCGTGAAGCGAATGCACGGCATGGCGGATCAAGTCATCCAATCATCGGATGGGCGCTGGACATTGAAGCGGCTGATCAGGACGGCAATGCGGCAGCCCAAGTCGACAGTCTGTTCCGAAAACCGAACAGGCACTCAGGAAGGGGTGGGAAAACCAACACCAAACCGGTTGCCGTACACCGGAGAGTCTGTGATGGTTTCAGAAAAGAAACTGAAATGATTCTTGAGCGATATCGGGCACCAGAGTTGACAAAGTTTTTCGCACAATTCCCAAAATGGCAAAAACCACCCACATTGGGTGGGATCGCGCAGGTTGTAGAAGTGGCGCATATCGACCATGGTTTCGGCTCCCCACAATGCGCGCCGTTCGACAGTTCGACAGTGGGTCGACTCCGCAGATTCTCAGCGCCAAAGGGCGGAGCTTACTGAACTTTAAGAAGTGCAACAACAAGCTGGGAGAGGCAGACTGCGGAATATTTTGTGAGGGGTATCCTAAAACGGAACATTCACGAGGTAACATGTCCTCGGCGGTGTGTTGAAAGTGTATCGGGGATTTGTACCTGAGTAATCGGGTCAAGCGGGACGGTGCTGGAGTTAAATGCTCGGCCTGCCATCAGACAAAGTGAAGGTCATCGCGTCGAGCGTTCTCTATCTTCCGCAAGGTTATGAGATTTTTAACAGCCTGGACTTCTGCAGGATAAGGTTGTTGGAGCTAAGCCACGAAATTGTAACGATAATGCAAGGACAAGGCTGCCGACTGTTTGACGACTACCGCAATTAGGAGTACATTTCCCCGGTGCGCAGCGTAGTGATTTACTTTCCTTGCTGCGAGGCCGTCGTTGACAATGAAATGGAGTCCTAAATGGCAGCCGCAAGGCCTCCACGTAGAGGAAGCCGCGCTCAAGTAATGGCGGACGCATTGGTTGACAGCATCGAGCCGCGCGGGCGAAATAGGTTCTCCGAAGCTGGCGGGCCGCGCAAGTTTCCGTACGACCAGGATAAGCAGGCTCGACTCGCGTTTCGTACCGAGGAATACGAGCAAGCTCGGCAAGGTGCCCACACCGCAGACATCGAGGCCAGTGTTCTGCGATTCGACCGAATGGTCCAGATTTCTACTCACTTTCATCGACCGCCGGTTGCTCACGAGCTTCTTCTGGTGTGGCTTGATGATAACGAAAGACCAATTCCAATTGACCTGACCGAGTCCTTCTTGCGGGCCTTAACCGTGGGCGGAGGAATACTACACCCTATCGAATTCGACATGCGCTTCGATGCTTTAGACATGGATGTGTCAGAAAACGAGGCATTCAGCGAGAAGAGAATTAGATACGTCAGCTTAGAGGAAGCGAAGAACGCCTTCCGATCGGGCCTGGTCGAATTCTTGACGGTTCGACTTGAGGAGGGAGGTAACGTAGACCCGGAAACCGGCGGAAGCCTACCGCTCAGCGATCCCGGTGATGCCGGTGCAAAAACGTCATTAGCTCGGACCAACAAGGCAGTCGAAGTGAGGAGAGCTCAGCCGGCTAGGGCAGTGAAGGCAGTCGCACGCAGCCTGGGTGCCGCTGCTGCGACGACATCAGGGCTTTCCGGGTCGCCATACCTACCTTTCACGGTCCATACAAGAACATCTGGCCTGGACATCGAACAGGCCCCTGCGTACTTTCTGACGTGGACTTTCTTCGGGGGCCCCACGACGCCAAGGGATGGCTACATCCTGCCCGGCTTATATCGTTTCAGGGGGCAAGACTCTCAAGGTGAATACCACTACGACCCCAAAAAGTTCAGAATACCTCCGTTGCAATACGCGAGCACGATTCTCTGATGTGTTGGGCAGCCAATTACGGACCGTTTGCACCTGTTGTGGCAGCTTCGGGGTCGATTCTTGCAATGGGAGCGGCGTTAAGGCTTGGGTGGCGAGGCCGGGCGAAGTGGGAGCCGATCGAGGAGGACGTTCCAGCTGGGCCGCAGAAGGTCGGTGGCCTTGCGGCCGCAATCGCTGTCGCCTTGATCTGGGTACGGATGTATGAGATCCGCTACGAGACGGACCTAACTAAGATCGCAATCTACTGTTGGATCCTCGCATTCGTGTCACTACTGATATACATCATGCTCCAGATGCTTCTCTATGAAAAGGAGCGAACGACGGCAACTAGCACCCCAGGGAACGTCGAAATAGAAAGACTGAAAATAGTTGGTGGACTTTGGTTGTTACCGAAGGCAAAGAGAAAGTTGGCGGAGCAGGATGGGCCAGGGACGGTTCAGGAGCTATTCGAGGGTGCGGCCTACAACAAAGACTTACTGTGGTCTCGGCCAACTCAAGGATTGTCAAAAGTGCTCTTTGCAATTGCCTACGTGACTCTGACTACCGGCGGAACTGTAGCTCTCGGAGCTACTTCCATACTGATCGCTTTGAAGATGAAAGGTACCTAAAGTGTCTCCGCGCGCTGCTGGTCCATGGCGCTGTTCCCGGGGAGCGGCCCGTCGCTTGCGAACAGCCGGACAGTAGCGTGCTCGGACACCGCTCGTCGAATCGTCGAATGACCTGCATCCTCCAAAGGGTCCTCAGGAATATAGGCATTGCGTGGAAGTCCTCTTACCTTGGCGGCGCGCACCCTACGGGCCTGTTTGCTAGGGCCCCTGGCTTGGCAACAGGGGGCCGGCCTAGCGCACTCAGACGCAGTGCATTTGATTCCAAGTACATAGCCTAGGGCACCTGGTGGTCTGCATCGAAGCTGTGGGCGGAATTGTAGCGGTGCTCGCACCTTGATTGTAGACGGATGGAAATTGGCTACTGCCCGTACACAGGATCCAATCGACAGCAGAACCCACGAATCCTCGGTGGCATTATCGCAACTGCCCTTTAGCTGCGAAAAGACGCAGCAGTTTTCGCAAACACAACACGTCCGAGGCCCTGGCGATACGGAAACTATTTCAGCGAATAGAAATCGAGCGCAATCGCTCCAACGAGCGCCCTCATCCGAAAGAGTGCCTCATCGACTGGCACGCCCTCCATAGTTCCCGGCTCACTGAACGCCACGGCGAAATTGAAACTCATTACCTGCTCAAGCTCTGGTATCGGTAGGCTCACTAGTTCATCTCCGGCCTTCAACGGAAATTGAACAACCCTGCTTGGTGCAATCAGCGTTTTGCTGAGGTCCGGTGCAAAATGATCTCTTGGATAGCTACCATAGAAGTTCTTGATGATCCTTGCTCGCTGCGACGGCGACATTGAATGTGCGGTGAGTCGAGACCCTGTTGTAACGAGTAGTCGGTGCTTGTCGATAGCGTTGAGCCTATGCAGGCACCAGAGCAGATTCTCCGGGTCGCCACCGCCTTTGTATGGCCTGAGATTGTCTATCGCGTCGATGGCATTCTGACTCATGCCTTTCAGCCGTTTCCGGCTCTCATGCTGGTGGTGCTTCGCGCTATCGCAAATCGGAAACGCGGTGACGTTTGTGGGTATATTTCCTGCTTTAATCACAAGCTGCCATGCCAAATGATCCAAGGCGCTTCTGAGGTTATGTAAAGCGTCTCCGATGATGGCGACCAATTGCAGCGGAATGTCGGGAACCTGAGTGAGATAAAACGTGCATTCTCCCGTTTTGGGGTTGTCCCTTCGTTGGATGCCGTAAGGATTGCTCTTAAAGTAGCGCGCCGATTCGGTGTGGAAATCATCCCTAAGTTGCACTGCCCGGTCGAGTTTTGTGCGAATGCCATCGAATGATGCTGTCGCCATACATCGCAGCATACCTCGCCACCTGCACAGCCGCTTTTTAATTTTTCCGGTAATTAAGCTTGTAGATGGCACAGGGAATCAAAGCACCCATCAAGAAAGTGATTGACATCTATTCACCTCGAAGCGTAATTAAATTATGAGAAAGGATGGTGAATTGATGGAAGATCCCAATGGACAGGAGTTCGTGGCACGCATGTCTAGCAGATTTGCAATCCCACGGATTACCGCTAGCGCTATCGACCTACGGCCGCCGAAGCTAGTCTTGAAGCGGACCAGTGATATCTCTCAACCCGACTCGCATGGGTCACACTCATCGCATTCGTCACATCATTCGCACTGTTCAAGAACTATGTAGATGTGGCGGGGGAATGTCGCAAAGTACGATTCCGTTGACCGAAAAGGTTATTTTCGCCTGGCGAGTAGCTGAACAGCCACGGCCCCACACTCTTGTGGACCCACCTTGCGCTCTTTGTAGAACTCCAATCTAAAGGCTTCCTTAAGCAAAGAGCGCAATTCCCCAGCTTTAGGCAACTGCAGATAATTGCCGCCGCATCCCGGAACGGTTTCCAACAAGAGATATCCGCCCGGCGACAAAGAACTCTCAAAATGTGGAAATAGACGTATCAGGAGAAAGTGAACGTTGACGACTCCTCCAATACTCGACCTCTCAAAGGGCCACGCGTCTACAACTAAGTCTAGTTGTCGGGGAATCAAATGCCCGGCCATGCCATTCGGTGATCGGAGACGAGTCAGATCGTTATCTGCACAGATCACGGTACATCCCTGCGCAACAAGGGGAAGGGCGTTCCGACCACTCCCGCACGCGATATCCAAGATGGGTTTCCCCATCGCGGCTTCAGCCACTTTCGTGCAAAATTTCCTAATCAATGGACAGGCGTGTAAAAGAAGCGCCTCCGCATTCGACTCGGCTGGCTTGCTACTGCCTCGCATTTTCTCTTTTCAGTGGATGAATGTGCGCACTATGCAGCTTAGTGGCCCACTTGAAGAAGCCTCCACAGTCACCTTGCACCTCGCAGCCATCGCACTTGTCGAGGTAGATGTTCTTCCAATCGGAAATCGACTTTTTTGCATACTTCCACAAGTCAGGCTCCAGGATGCAGAGTTGATGGTTGTAAATGGAGACATTCATTCCACGTTGCCGGAGGATCAAAACGGCTTCATGCAGCTTATCTTGGTACTCATTAGGATCGATCCACAACACTCCCATGTTCTTCGGCGCGTAGCCAATGTTTTCAAGACCCATCAGAGCCACATGTTCAACAAACGTCAGGTTCCGATATATGAATTCAGCCAATTCTGGGAGTCGCTCTATTGTCTCGGCGTGCAAAACGACACGAATTTCGATCCTCTGTCCCCATCGAGCAAGCTGATGCAGCCCCATTATCGTTTGGTCGAAGGCGTCCTTTGCCTGCACCACAAAATCGTGGTCGTTAGCGATGTCGGAATACAAGGGGATGCCGAGACTTAGATTTGGGTGATTGACCGCCGCAAACTGCTGGGCAAAGCTGGCCCATGCGAACTTTCTTCCATTAGTAAGCATGTGAATAGCAGTGTCCGGCATTTGCTTTGCGAGCGCGGAAATCAAAGTCAAGAGTCTATCGCCTAGGAGCGTGGGTTCGCCCCCGGTGATTGTGAGATAAGGAGGCGCGGGATTTATTAGGCGCACCAGCTCTAGGTTGCGCTCAGACAACTCCTCTGTGTCATCCCGGTCTTTTGGTGGCTGAGAGCACATCAGGCAATTGCTGTTGCATCGTTCCGTGGTGAAGATGGAATTGTGCTTGTCAGCGGGCCGGTACAGCGACCGCACAAAACCAGAGCCCGGCTCCATGACTACAATATCGCCGTCACTTATGTGGTCAATCTCTCGAACCTTATACACGTGAGGGGTACCAGTCTGCGCTGCAAAATCCGAAATGGTGATGATTCCCCGGTATCCCGCCAAATCATCTGGAGGTACCGTGCCGACCCAAATACGCTTGTACCGTTCGCTCGGGGGGACTGGAGACGTTGCTGCGATGCCGACAACGGCCTTGTCAAATCCAGAGGCCACGCCCGCTGTGGTCAGCTTCATGTCGCCATCTCCTTGGCTGTTTCAGAAACATTGCGGTCAGTGAGCCAGGACCAGAAAATCCTCATTGTGTCAGGGTCATTGTGACCGATCATTTCAAAAAGATAGCGAATCACTTCCATGTTCCGCTCACAGAATGCACTCGTTGGACGGAACCCGAAGCTGTCACCCTGCGTTGCGTGATTGAATATCGGGTCTGAGCCGCAGTACGTCTGATATGCACAGTCTGAACATCCGGGAAGGCTCTGATTGCAGGATGCTTGTTGCACTTCCAAAAATGCCTCACTGGTAAGTATGTCTCGCCTTGAGTGCTTGTGAACGTTACCGAGACGAAATGTAAAATCATTCATTTCCGCAAGCATTCTGGACTCGTCAGAGACGTAAACATCGCCGTCGTAGTTGTAGACGAGAACATTCCAGCCTGCCCCTGCCGGGGACTGGAGATCGACAAACCCTGTCCCGTGAGGAGTCAGAATTTTCGTCAGCAGAATCTTTGTATAGACTTCGACGAGATGATATCCACGGCGGTTGATATCGAGAATGTGTGCGAGTCCTTTCTTGTAAAAATCGAGAAAAGCCCGCATCTCATATCCGGTTTTTCTGCGGGTGCGAATCGCAAAGCCGTAAGGACTTATTGGCCTCAAGAAAACCGAATGAAATGACTGCTGCACATACTCGTCTATTATCTCAATCGGATGTTTTAATGACAGCTGAGTAGTTGTCATCAGCGCTGCAACTTGGTCGAAACCTAAAACGTCCCGGCACCTTTCAATATTGCGAAGAACCAACTCATGGCTGTTATTCCCTGGGCGAGGACGGTTAGCGTTGTGAATGAATGCTGGGCCGTCCAAAGAGGTTGATATTTTTATGTGTTCCTCTTTGAGAAAGACCAGAATATCGTCCGTCACATTGGCCAGGTTTGTCGTCAAAACGATATCAAGGTTCTTTTGACGTTGCGAAGCCAGCTCTTGCGCGTTCCCAACAATATATTTCACCATGTCGAAAGCCAGCATGGCTTCGCCGCCCTGCAACTCCAAAGTCAGATCCTTGCCCGGACTGTCCATCATCATTACCAGAGAGCGATCAGCGGTCGATGTACTCATGTCGTATTCAAGGTGACTGGCGGTTTGCCTCGATACCTGGCAATAGTGGCATGAGTGATCGCACCTCAGCGTTACGACGAAAATGTGTAGCTTTGTTGCGCCGTCTAGGAAGGCATGCTTAGTGCGGTATTTGGTCGCTAACAAATCAAGATTGGGAGAGGAACTGCTGTCATAAATAAATTGCTTGGCCTTCAAAGATGAATAGAGGGGCGACCCGAACACAACTTTGCGGTCAACGAGTTTGGCGACCGTTCCCGCAGGCGCAAAGAGATATTCACCCGTTTCGTTGACGAGGAGTTCCCGATCTCCCTTGAAGCGGGTAAACCGGAAGGGCAGTAGCTCGTAAGACATTTCCACTGGCCTATAGGCTTCTGGAGGAAGGAATATTCTTGACATGCGAAGCACCGCCCTCTGGGAATCTATTCCTTCGGAGTGATCGTGATCAAATTTGACCGTATGTCTTGTTGAGCCGATTGAACAGGATCGTAAAAAGAACCAGGTGGGTTGTCTTCCAGAACGCCTGCCTCGGCAAACGCTTTGGCGAGTAGCAGTTCGCGAACTGACGATGTTTCTCTTTGCACTCGGACGCGGAGTTCAGAATCTATTAATGCATTCTGAAATTCGGAGGCAAGTTCAGCGAGTGATTTGGGCTTGGGATCATCGAGCATCGGCAGCGCGGTCTTCAGCTTCAATACAACAGTATATTTAGACTCGCTTTCGGACGGTGGAAACTCAATATCTAAATCTCTTGAGAACCAGTATGCAGCTCTTAAAGCCGCGTCACGGCTGAATTGACAGGACTCAAGCTCAAGCGTCGTCAAGGCCAGATCTCCCGCCGTTGCTTGCGGCGACGCCATAATTACATCGCGCCCGACGTGTGAGATGTGTGCGACGTATGGGATGAATGTGAAGAGTGGGACGAATGTGACGAGTGCGATGAGTGCGACGAATGAGAATCATGTTGCGCGATCATCTTGTACCCGGCACCGGTTTGTTTCAAAATGAGCTTCTGTGGAAGTGGGCGAGCTGTGGTGTTGGACAGCGCTGTCCGCTCCTGGTCCGGGGACGCTGGGGTAGTTGTAGCCGCACCGGCTGTCGTTGGCATTGCCGGGGTTAAAGCCAAGCTACCGCCGACCAAAAGAGCTAGCTTGCGAGATATACCAGTCAGAAATGTCTGAAGGCGAACACGGCGATCTTCCATATCTACCGTCCTTTGTCACGGGTACTATATGACTAAGGTGACCACTGGTCAAGAGCCTGCGTAAATAAAACGCTTCCCGAGCCGCCGCGCTTGTGGGTTTCTTCCCCGATCCTTTCGTAAGGCACCCTCAAAGAACCGGCCTCCGATGACCCCAGCCGGGCAACCAAATAGCCGAGGACGAGGCTGCCAAGGGTCACTCTGCGTTTGCTCCGCTATCCAACATCCCTTAGCGAGAAAAACCCACGAGGATGGAATTCCGACATGACTTTGCGTTTTCGGGTCATTGAAACGTGCGTGTAAATCTCCGTAGTGCTGATACTCGCATGTCCCAGAATCTCTTGAATCGACCGTAGATCTGCACCGTTCTCAAGAAGCATTGTCGCCATGGTGTGACGAAACATGTGGGGTGTGACCCGTATAGGGAGTCCGGCGGCCTCTGCGAGTTTGCGGACGATGGATTCGGCAGCGTAGATTGAAAGCCGGTTGCCGCGATTGCTGAGAAAGAGAGCCTCAGTTTGTGCGGGCATATCTGAACGAACATTCATGTAGCGCTTTAGCGCGTTCGTAACAGGATCACACCCGAGATATGCAACCCTTTCCCGACGTCCCTTTCCCTTGATCTTGGCAATACCCGAATTCAGGTCGATATCACTGGTGTCGAGCTTGAGCAACTCTCCAATGCGAGCACCGCTATAGAAAAGAAGCTCAAGCAGAGCATGATCCCGAACGCGAACAAAACTGAGGGCCCTTCCCCTCATGCCAGTTTTCCTTTTCGCAACCGCCAACACTGCTTCGACCTGAAGTCGACTCAGAACCCTTGGCAATTTCCTCTCGTGCCGAAAGTGCAGCCGCAATTTCGCGAGTGGGCTCTGATGAATGAGATCAACCCATTCGAGATGCTTTATGCAGGCCTTTAGAACCGCGAGTTTTCGTCGAACTGAACTTTCGAAATAGTCGGCCTGATTCAGTTCGGCAATGAACGCCTGAATGAGCGGTCCCGTTATCTGATCCAATTGCTGCATTCCTCGAGTCGTGGCAAATAAACAGAACTGAGCCAAATCGGCCCTATACGCACGAAGCGTAAGCTCCGTCAGGTTTTTTTCAATCTCGCACGAGCGAAGAAACTCGCGAATCGCTTCTCCAATTGTCACGACTAATGCCCTCCGTAGAAAGATTTGCGCTCCGGACCATTAGAGACGCATGAAAGTTCTAGAGAAAGCGACACGTACATGCAAGTTTGAGGCGAGGAAATGACCGCTATCGTCAAGATCAGCTTCGGGAAAGCGGAGGAGCGCGGAGTATTACCGAAGCACAAATAACTGAGAATTATTGTGACTACGATCACCGACAAGGGCAGCGTCTCAGTCCATCTGACAGGCCTCAGAGTGTTATCGGAACTTTCAACAGCGTTCACGCATGCAGTGCTGTACAGTCACCCTCAACTTGGGCGCATCTTAACCCTTAACGAGGAAGTTCAGCACATCGAGGCTTGGGCGCCGCTCTACCACGAACCTCTTGTGCATCTTCCCGCTGCCTTCATTGAGGCTCCCCGTTCTGCACTGCTACTCGGTGGCGCTTCGTTTTTTGCCGCAAAAGAGGTATTGAAATATGACTCAATTGAACGAGTGCTGATGCTGGAGCGCGATGCGGAGCTTGCCGTGCTGATGTCGCGAACTTATGATCACGCGACTGCAGCTTGGAGCGACTCTCGTTTGGAAGTGCGTTTTGTAGATGCCTTTACAACTCTGCCTACTATCACTGAGCGATTTGATCTAATCATCAACGATTCCGTTGACCTGCTAAGCATAAATGGCGGCACGATTTTTGAATCAATGGGGCGGATGCTCGAGCCAAACGGCGTGTGTAGTGACGTGATTTACCGTCACATATTTGAGCGTGAATATGCAAGGCGGACGCTGCAGACGCTTAGATCCAGCTTGACTATGGCTGTGGCTCTCATTTTTGTACCAGAGTATCCCGGTGTTCTTCATCTATTGGCACTGTGGGGACGAGGCCAATCGTTGACTCAGGATCTGAAAAGTACCAAAAATTTGCAGCAGCTCAAGTGGGCGACGCAACCGCTGCTGAATGAATGCGAGTATTTCGACCCGCGTTTCATGGCTTATTACCTCCATTTGCCCCGATACGTCAAACAGGTTGTTGGGGACGAATCACTCACAGAAACGCCCGCTTGAAGCTCAACTGTGCGCTGGGGCAGTCAATTTCGTCGCAGTAAACTCTGGCCCTTGTCCAAGCTTTCGCGGCCTGGAGATGTTCAACGCATGCCTTTCTCTCTGCCTGATTCGTAAGATAGCCGTACTGAACTAAGTACTGCTCTTTCGGAACTTCTGTGGCCGCCCAGATCGAGCCTAAGAGCGAAACGGTGTTTGCTGAACCGTCCCTGAATGGGCTGACGGAGTCAATTTTCATGTACCAAGTGTTTCGATATCCGCTTACATCAAATCGAACGCCAGCGCGTTCAGCGATTGCTTGGATTACGTAAGCATGCTGACCAGGGCACCGCGACAGCCTACCTTTCACCACGGCCCGGACCCCGATAAACTCAGGCAGGAAAAAATCAGGAACAGCTTTCTTTATGAGCGATGTGGGCACGACGCCGACAACGCCTTCGCCAACGAAACCGTATCTACCGTATAAGCCTACGACGGATTCTCCGTTGAGGCTTCCCACTCTAAGCGCGGCGTCAGAGCCAGCAAAGAATTCCATCGATTGGTATTCTGCATTTGAAATCTTGCCCGTGAACTGATAGAGATTGTTCCAGCGTTGCGCGTTGGTAAATGGATCGCCAGGGAACAGTTGCGTGTAGGGAGAAATCAATCCGTCGAACCGGATGGAATCGTTCTCCTCAATTGCACAGGCTTGGATTCCTCGGTGCCATAAATCCATAGCCCCATCAAATGTATTCTGCCGAAAATACCGCGCTACGAGTTTGGTCGTAGCATAAGAGCCAACGATGCCAGCAAGTGTCTGCCCGGCTGCCTCAAAGAGCGGCTTCCAGACGAATTCCGTTGCCGTCATTGCGCCTCCGCTAATAATTCTCAGTTATTTTGCGAATTCTGTCGCTGTCTGCACTTTATTCCCGAATATCAGCGATGGGATCAAGATACACTCGATCCGCAAGCCTACCAAATTGTTACCTTAAAGTCAGCAGTCTCACAGTGAAGGAGGATGCGCCCGATGTTTGGGTTGACACCCATTGCAGTTGTGCTTGACTCAAGGGAAAGGCCGTGCAGACTAAATGAATCGCTGCACAATCCATGCGATCACGAATTAGAATTTCGCCCATCCCCCTGTCCTCGAGCTCGGCACTAGAGTCGGCGGGCCTGTTGGTCGTCAAGTTTTCTTGGGGCGAGGATTACCCAGTAACTCCTATCTCTGAGATTCGGGCAGCTGAATTCTGCGTTGGAGCCTGGGTGGGACAAATGCTCGTAGGATTTGCGGCAGTCAGTCGAAATGCGAGTCCTGATGGCCTGAACACGGGCGATCTATGGTTGGGCTATGCCGTTGTGGTCCCGAAATATCGCAATCGTGGCATTTTTAGGCGGCTCTATAGGGAATGTCTTTCATACATAAAAGGTCAATCGGGCAGAATATTTTGCTGTACCGACAATCCAATCATGATCGGCTTTCTTATTCGGCATGGATGGCAGTTTCATCGAACAACCCATGATGACTCTGGAGCAGGTTGCATCGTTTTCGAATACCCCCGCGGATTTGCGCAACGAGGGCAATAATGCAAGGAGATTTCGCGACACAATCTCTCGATGGCCGCACAATGACTGAGATCATCAAGGAATTCATCTTCACTGGGCTGTTAATTACACGCCAAATTTTATAAATTTATGCAGGTCACTCTGGTCAAAAAGCCTTATTTTATGACTTTCTGATGTTTTGAGGCTTCATTTTTTTTATAAGATTTGACGTGTAATTAAACAACTGGACGCCGTAGGCTGGTAGTGGCTTCACTTGGCCTAGATCCCTGATCTCGGCATGGAGCGCTCTAGCAGGAGCGGATGCAAATTGGACTACGCGGAGTGCACACAGGTGCACGGACATAGGCAAGGTCTAGAATCCCGCGAGAAACTGGCTGACCGACAGTCAGTCTCAGTAGCGACCTCCTGCTGAGTCTGGCACACCCGTGGCACACAGCGCGGTGCGATAGCAGCCCTCAGCACGAGAATTGCATCTTCGATGATGATCATTTCGTGACCGCGAGCTGCCTATCGGGCTTAGGGCTCGAAGTATTATGCGACCGCTAGCCAGTCTGACTCCTGCTGTTTGATAGCCGATACAATAGTTGGACAAATGGACAATCCGTCGCAATCTGACGCAGGCAGCATTGACGAACTTGACGAAGTAGAAGGTTTTATCTGCAAGGGCGCAGATCGGCTTTTTAAGCAATTCGAGAAGTCTAACGGATACACTTCGCTCGGAGATTCACAGTTAGCCGAAGCTGCCATTGTGGTACACATCGCCTCCTCCGCATCTCAGTGCGGACATGCCGTCTGGCCAGAGTCCCCATTTCGAGAGAGCCCGAAAGCGACCACAAAGCATATCGATATGTTGATCGATCTTCACCCTGATACAAACGAAAGGCCCATCCTGGTCACGCTCGAGGGAAAGGCTGTCTCGGGTAGCTGCTTGGCAATGAAGGCCAAAGAGATTGTCAGGGATCATGGCCGCGTCTGCGAGTGGAACCGTTTAGATGAAACGGGGATCCCCCTCTTTTACGCCTTCAATAGGCCGCGTCAGGTATACGGGGTACTGGTTGTACTTTGCACGGAAGATCTGGATAGCAATCTCCAGCCCCAGCCAGGGTCATTTTCGACATACTGGGCAGATCTTACCGGCACCGTTTCAGGTCTCGAGGCTGATTCAACAGAGGCCCTAAGGAGTCGCTTGAAAAAAGCGATTAGAAGAGATGTCGTTCGGTGCTCATACAAAGACGGTGGCATCTGCTACTCAGTCGCGTACGCCATATTCAAATCGACAGCCGAGACTTCAGGTGAGTTGCGTGATACAGCAGAACACGAAGCGGCACATGCAGTTGTTGCTGTGAAATGTAGCTTGTCCGTGAGCGGCATCGCTCTCGTCGAACAAGGACCTCTGAGGGGTGGTGTCGTCTGCGATTGGAAAGCGAGGAGGGGTTCAATAGCGGATCGTGAGCTAGTTGTCTCTTCGTTCGCCTTAGGCTACGCCGGTGCAATCATTGATATGGAGAGGACTCGTCAGGGCATTGGTCAGACAATAGACAGCCTCAAATGGGACAAAGCGTCAATCGAAGATTCACGGCTTACCGCAGTTGCGTGGAGCGTTGTGCCCACCGTGGAAGAAACAGGTGCATTGTCCAGCGAGGGCTTTCGGCGGGCATCCGCTTTGGTTAGTGATCATCGACATCTTATTCAAGATCTCGCTGATGTGTTGATGATCAAGAAATCACTGGACCAGCAGGAGTTCGCCGCATGGTACGCGGCTGCGCAATCATCCAGTCGACAAAGCTGATTGGTAGCGTCAAGCCGCACGTTCAAAGTCATGTCCGGAAGCGCGACGGCTGACCGACAGTCAGCCAGCACAACCGGAAAAGAGCGTGCTCGTTCAGCGGGTGCGAGAGCAGCAACGCCTTTGGTCGCTCACATATCTTAGGCTGCGAGCCACTTGGCATATGCTCGGATGTCGATCATAGGAACTGTGGCTCACTGAACCGGGCCAGCTTCATCAATGAAGATTCGCATCTGAAACCAGTTAATGCTTTTGTTCGTCCGAACAGTGCGCGACGAGGCTGGGGCAGCTCCGTCGGGTTACTCAAAGCTTATTTGTTCGTCATCTAGGCGTTCGCGATTCAACATTTCGAGGGCGCTATCACGCATGCGAGTGAACAGTCTGTGTCCTGCCGACCCCGCGGCAAACCTCTCGCGGAACGCTTCACTCCTTTCCTTCAGCGAAACGTACCTCGGTGAAGGTTGGCCCGGTGCTCGGTTGAACGAACCGGTCTGAGAATTCACAAGGAGAACTGACTCCGCCAACTCGCCGAGTTTCGCGTTCACGCCTCGGCACTTCTCAATGACCTGCACCGCAAAATCAGGCTGGTTCAACGCGAATTCTGGCGGCGCACCTTCGATCAGTTGGAGGGCGATTCGGATCGACCCCGCTTCGCGCCGGTCCAGCAATTCATTGATGACTTCGAGAGCAGTCGCATCGATTGACGCAATCGACCAGAAGAGCTCACGCAGCCAGAAACTCTGGCCGGGTTGCGAAAAGAAACGGTCCCTTACCTGCTCAAGGAAGGTACGGTAGTTAGCGGCCTTCTGCAGCGGCCGGAATGCGTTTCCGAAACGGTGATGTGGGATCGGCGCGTAGCCAGCCTTCTTCTCGTTCCGTCTGTCCAACTCAGCGTCGCGATCCAGACGTCGGAGAATGAGCTCGAAAAGTGTGCTAGGAAAGTGTTCCCCGGCCCAAGCAAGAAAACGCTCGGTATGGTGCTGGTCGACTTCTTTCGTGACGACCAGTTTATCGAGGAGCATTCGAACCTGATCTTCCGACAGGTGCTCCTTGTTGATTCCAGCATAGTCGAGGGCACCGCACATTTCGTCAGCCAACTTCGAATCATCGCTAATATCGGACGTTAGCAACATTTCGATCGCCTCGCGTTCATGCTGCTGGTGCGCTCCGAGGCGGCGAATTCCTGTGAATGTCAGATAGCGAACTGCCACAGCCGGGTGCCGCGCCAAAGCCTGTAAGATTGGAACGTCCTCCGCTATCGGAGTGTTCAGGTTCGGTCCATAGGAAACTGCATTTGCCGTCCCGTACGCGACCAGATAATTCTTGTTGGTCGCTGCTTCGATTCCGGCGCTTCCATACCTGGCTGGGTTGGTCTGCCGAAGCCATCGGAGCGGAACCATGATCATCTGTGCGAGCAGAGGATGCGCGTCATTCATGGCATAAGGCAGAAAGGCACGCACAAACTCTTCCGAGCAAAGCTCCTCGATGAAACCGTACGGTTTGCTGCCGGGATCAATGCCAGCCTGTTCTGCGTCCTTCACCAGCTGAACTAGACCTTCAACTTGCTGGCGACCGTCGCAAAATTTCGCACGAAACGCCGCAACTCCACGCGAAATCAGTTCGCGTCGAGAGCGATCGGCTTCCGCGAGGTCCTCATGGCGTCCGTCCAGATCCCATTCGCCCGTCGAGAACGCGTCGAAAATCACTAAGTCATCGGATTGCGGAATGCCAGCAAGGATCTCGTCAATTTTTCTGCCGAGGGGACTGTCCTGGGTGTGGGGACGCGCGTGGCGAAGCACCGAGCGAATTTGGCGAAGAAGAGGAGTCGGTGTATTTTTCTTCAGCCTGTTTTCAACCATGCCGGCGACGGCGAGCCGCTCCTCCATCTGCCATCTAGCTTCCTCTTCCGAGACTAGGTGGCCGATCATCGGCAGGTACCCTGATAGCACACGTGCAGTTGACTCCGCCGCACGCAGGGCGATTTTCGGATCGTGCGAGTTGAAACAACTTTCGATAATCCCCAACGCCTTCTCGCGAACCGGCCGCACCACGGGATAGTTCAAACCAAACCCGCCGAATGAGATGGTGAATCCTTCCGACTCGGTGAATTTACCTTCTTTCGCGAGCAATTTGTCAACGATATCCAGCGGGGTGAATGCGTCCTCGAACGCGTTCCGCTCTCCGCACATCCGCGCTGCGAAGCCTGCCATCCAATCGTTGTAAATCACGGGCTTGTAGCGCCCGTATTCCGCCATCTCGTCCAAGACACGACGCGCGTGGTCTGGATACTGCCGTGGAGCGCGGCGATCACGCTGCGCCAATTCCCAAAGAATCCCAGCTGCCTCCTGAAGGTGGTCGAAATGAAGGGCGATAGCTTTGAGCAGTGGCGGAATCTCTCGGAGAACGTCCTCTTGCTTGACCTCCCAATCTGCCCACACCACGACCGTGGCAGCCTCATTTTCCAGAGCGCGATGAATTAGTCTCAACACGCGAACCGGCTGGAAGAGTGCAGCTTCGTTCAGCGTCTTGAAAAGTTCGATGCGAACGCTTGCGTCGTCGGCCTCGAAAGTGCCATCGATTTCCGTCCAAATTCCTTCGAGAAGACGCGCGCCTTGATCTTGGTTCCGCTGCGTGATGCGCCAGTCGAGCTCACCAAGATTTCTCAAAACGTTCGACAGGTATGTGGATTGGAACTTCTCAAAAACCAAATCCGAAAAACCCGTGCTCTCGCCGGTGCGCGTCAGACAAGCACCTTCAAGGAGAAAGTCGGAGAGCAGGTCCGGCACGATCCTGACAAGCCTCCCGCCCCGCAAGAGGAGACCGTGTTTTTCGAGCAGATCGATCGCGGACGCTATTTCGTCCGGTCGAATGTGGAGAATCTCCGCTGCTGGTTCAACGAATTGATTCGCGGTCGGTGTTAGGGGCCCGACAGCCGCTATGAGATTCAGCAGCTGCCGCCAGTTGACCGGTCCGGATGGGAGCAGCTTCTCGTACTCCGCAGAGAATCGATCAAAAACCTGATGGCGGAAGTCATCTTCGTTGGCCAACAGCGCCGGCGGAATTTCTCCTCGAGCGATCAAACGGCCGCCAACGACCGTCACGAGGGGCGTGTCAGCAGAAACGGCGGCGAGCGCAACTGCGTGTTGCGCATGGTCCGCTCCAAGAACTTCGAGCGCGAGATCCCTGACACTCTGATTCCCGACACGCTCCAGTTGGGGAAAGCGTTTGATCTGACTGACATCGAACCGTATCGACAAGCTCGCGTCGATGGATCCACTCCCACTCGGCCGTGCGCCTAACACCAGTTTCACGTTCTGCCGCTGCCCTAAGTTTCGAACCAGCAACACCAACCGATCGAGGAAATCGAATCTGTGAGCGTCATCCGCGACGATCAGCAGGTCGCCAGCGGGAATTTCCTTGGCAGCGTCGGAGTGCCAATCAGCATCCTCCATCACGTAGAGGACTTTGCGGTTGTCAACTATCTGCACCCAATCATGGAGCAGTTTCGATTTCCCGATTCCGCCCCTGCCAGTTAGCACACCGACTATTTCTGTCGGATCGGCGAGAAACGCACTGAGCCCTTGCAGTTGCCCTTCTCGCCCGCGAATCGTTTGCTTGAAATCAAACAATCTCGGAGAGTCCGATTCAAACGGCGCGAAGAACTCCTTGGGAGTTGTAAAGACGCGGCGAGCACCCGGCCGACCTTGTGCGTTCCAGTTGGTCACAGCAAGGAGCAATTCCGTAGTTAGCCGATCAGGTGAATCAAAATAGGCGGGAGTGATTCCCGCGGAAGTCACGGCGTTTTTGAAATCGTCGAGCGCTTTCTTTTTGTCCCCATCCGTTTCCTTGTTTACGGGAACGCCGCCCTCGGTCTTAAAGAATGCGAACACTGGCCTGCCGAGCTTTTGTGCGAGCTCGAACTCCGCACGCGTGTACGTCAGTTCTGGACTTTCGGGAATCAGAGACCCAGCCATAAAGCCTACGATCAGAATCACCGCATCAGAAAGCTGGACCTGCCCCAAGCAGACGTCGAGCGGTGTCGACGGTTCAGACACAAATAGTTCCATCCCCCAGGGAACCAATTCCGAGCGGCGGAGCGAATCCTGGGCAGACTCTCGCTCAAGGCGAAGATCTTTAAACGTCGAGCTGACAAAAATACGCATTCGACTTACCGTAGCGCACTATTCCGGAGGCGACGCTGCAGCACTGCGCGCCCGCCCTCTGCCCGCGGACCTAACGACGCTGCCGGCGCCGGAACCAACCAGCATCCTCTGTAAGCCTAAGTGCGTCGATCGCGCAACATTTTTTCTATGAGACCAAGGATTTCGGCGCGTTGTGTATCGTCCAACTCGAGCACTCGACGGACAAGGAACGTTGCGGAACTTCCATGGCCCGGAAGTCCTTCAGGTTCTCCTGTCCAGCCGGCCCACTTGGCCAAGGTCATGAAATCGAGCTTGTAGAGCTTCGCGAGTTCTAAGAGTACTGACGGATCTGGCTGGCGGATGAGCCCGCGTTCTATTTGTGAAAGGTAGGCGCTCGATCTTCCCAGTCGACGCCCGACCTCTCTTACCGCAAGCCCATAGTGCTCGCGCGCCCGTCGAAGAACCTGACCCACCGGTGGTATGTCTTTGCGGGGAATCGCGAATTCTGAGCCTGCTTTTGTTCCGCGATTCTGAACGCCTTTGGTCGCTCTTGGTTTGCTCATTAATAAAAGCTCACTGCTAGTTTTTCACAGGTGGCGGCAACTGCCCACTTGCGGATCACACAATTGCATAGTACATTATCATCATTGCAAAGGAGCTTTGCAAATGGATGTAAGCGAGCTGGTAAAGACAGAATGCAAGATGCCGGACAGCCGCTACGCAGGCCTTTGGAATTCGATCGTGGTGGACCTCTCCATTAAGGATCGACTCCTCCGGTCAGCGGCGCTCAGCCTTCGGCTCCGTGCCGATTTGCCGTTTGAGGCTACGGCTCTTCACGGATTGACGATATTATACGGTCCGCCCGGGACGGGAAAGACTACGTTGGCTCGCGGCCTCGCCCATCAGTTAGCACCGCTTACGACTCAGCGATCAGCTCGGCTCATCGAAATCAACCCTCACGGTTTGATGAGCGCAGAGCACGGGCAGAGCCAGCGGCGGGTGACAGAGCTTTTGACGGACTACGTACCCTCGTTAGTAGACGATGGGGTTCCGACGGTAGTGCTTCTCGACGAGGTGGAGTCTATGGTCGTCGCCCGAAGCCAGGCTTCTCTGGCGGCAAACCCTGCGGACGTTCATCGCGCCACTGATGCCGTACTCACGGCCATTGACTCAAGCGCATCGTCTTTACCGCATCTGCTTTTCGTGGCGACGACCAACTTCACTGGGGCAATCGACGAAGCATTTCTATCGCGCGCCGACGTTGCCATTTGCGTACCGACACCGGATGCCGCCGGCGTGCTGGCGATCTTAAAGACCACACTCAATGCGATGTCTGAGTCATTCACGCCATTGGCCCAACTGGCGCGGAACCCAGCACTCGAACAGGTTGCGAGTGCACTTGCCGGAATGGATGGCCGTCGCATCCGGAAGACGATCAGCGAGGCAATGCTTGGTCGAATCGAGACCGTGATTGAGCCCGGCGTTCTGACCATCGATGATCTGCTGTCAGCGGTGCAACGAGTGAGGCAAAGCGCGCACATAACGCAATCCAATTCGGGAGGGAGAAATGGAGCGCACTAGGTTAGTCGCGGCGGCGCCAGTCCGCAGCGCATCCGAGGCCTGGCAAGTTCTCACCACACTTCTGTCCGATACGTTGGAACGAAGTTCCTCGATTCCAACTGGGAGTGTGGCTGCAGTACTTGCAAATCTGAGTGGCCTTGGGCCAGCACTCATAGCCGGAGGGCACCTGGAGTCCAAAGGCATTGTCCTTGTGGACGAAGGACTGCACCTGACGATTCGAGTGCTCACTGCGGATGCAGCCCTCGATGTGGAAGAAAACCTCAACCCGGTGCCAGGTGGTGCAAGCGCTACGGACGGGTGGACTATCTACTTCCCTCCGGCTGGCCCGTTGGACAATGCTCTCAGGTCTGCGGTGAAAAGCTCTCCGCATCTCTCGACGGCGGAGCCGCCAGCCTCCGGTCCAGCGCAAAAATCGGAGCGTACCAGCAAGTCCTTAATCGACATTGATGCCCTCCGCGGCTTGGGGAACTGAATAATGACATATACTTCCGTTTCCACCCCGACGCATACCATAGCGCACACGGCCACGCATCTAGCTGATGTGATTCTGGGCTCGATTGCAGATATCCTCGGCACCCTTGGGATTGACGCTACCCAGGTCTTTGCTGATTGGGACCGAGACAATCGAGCGATAAGCGAATGGATCAAGGAAGGGTCTCTGAGTACTGTTGCGCTTGAGTGTCATCAACCCAATGGCGTCGTCGCGCCCATCTTCGAATTCCCGGTCTCGTACACGGGTACAGGTGAAGGCGACCGGAAGTTTACGGCGGACCGTGCTGCCCTAGCGCGGTATCTTGCGAAGCTTCAAACAGTTCCTTCAGGGACGATTTACAAGATGTTTTGCAGCTACAACGGTTGGCATTCAGGCCAACAAGGATGGGGGCCGGCAACAAGGGCATCCGTGACGGGTATGCGCTCGTACAGTTTCGGAACGCTTGCAGCAGGGCCGCACGCAAGTACGGGCCTACGTTACTTCACCAAGTGAGTTGACCAATCATGAGCTACATTGACGACGCATTCGACGGGTTGAAATCGAATCTCGAAATCACGCCAAGCGAAGAAGATATCGCGGTCAGCCGGCACAATCTGATCCGCGACCACATTAGCGCATCTTGGAAGCTGGCTGGGCATTTTCTCACCGGGAGCTACGACAGGAAAACCAAAACAAAGAAGCTGAAAGATGTCGATATCTTTGTTGTGATCGATCCGAAGGGGCCGGAGGGATACCTTGCCAATGGCACCGGCTCAGACGCTATTACGGCGCTGCGGGAGGTTTTGGCTACTCGCTGGAATAACCTTGATTCCGATGAACATGTGGTGATCATCAACTACGCGGGTGAAGAAGTTGCCTCATACGAAGTGGCTCCGGTGTTCCCGCGAAAGGGCGGAGGCTATCTGATGCCGAATGGCGCAGGTTGGATGGCGACCGACCCGACGAAACACGGCGAGCTGGTGACAGCGAAGAACAAGAGTTGTGACGACAAGTTTGTACCATTCGTGAAGATGGTAAAGGGCATCAATCGCGAGGCGAATGACGTTATCAAGCCGTCGTTTTTGCTCGAAGTTATGGGCCTTGATTTAGTTCTCGAACCATTTGGACGGTATCGCGATGAGATCCGGTTCTTCCTCGCGTCCGCGGCCGATCGAATGATCGAAGACTGGCCTGATCCAGCGGGGCTCGGACCCAATGTGAACGCTGGAATTGGCAACCCAGAGCGGGAGACCTTGGCTCAAACGGTGCGAAAGTGGCTTGCTGTTGCTGAGGACGCATTGCTGCTTGAGAGCGAAGGTAAGGAACGGTCGGCGGTTGAGAAGTGGCGCAAGCTCTTCGGCTGGCGAATGCCGTTGCCGTAAGATTTGCGAATATTCGTTAAGCCATGTGCGAGTCAGCGAGGTTGACGTTTAATTTATGGATAACGGTATCGTTTCTCGTCAAAACCTGCCGGACAATATTAAGAAGTTAGCAGCACAAAGGCATTTCTACTCACGGGCGAAGCGATTCAGTGCGTTTCAGGCAGCGCTGGATGTTCTTTCCCCAATTGGGGGGGCGATTGCTGTGGTACTAAAACCCGACGCAGATGTGTGGGCTGCCACCATCGGCATTGCAGTTGCCATCTTGGACACGCTTTGGCTCGAGCCGAAGCAGAGCGACTTCCGGGAACTCGGCGCAAACATTCAAGAGGAGTTCGATTGCAGTGTTCTTGAGCTGCCGTGGAACACTCCGTTGGCGGGGGAACGCGTGAGCCCTGAAGACATTCATGAGGCCTACAAGACGTACAAGCCATCGAAGGCCGCTCCTTTGGAAGATTGGTATCCAAAGGCGGTGGGCACTCTGCCGCTGTTCCAAGCGCGAGTGATTTGTCAACGTACAAATTCTTGGTGGGACTCAAAGCTTCGGCGGCGATACTGTGGCTGGATAAACGGTACGTTGGCCGTGGTCATTGCCTCCGTGATCATCCTCGGTTTGATAAATGGGATGTCTCTTCAGAAATTCGTACTCGCTGTCGTGGCTCCGCTATTACCAGCCATACTCTGGGCCGGACACGAATACCGACGCCAGAGAGACACAGCCCTTGGGTCTGATCGCCTGAGGGGGTACGGAGAGTCCTTATGGGAGCAACTTACTAAAAACGAAATGGATGAATCTGAAGCATCAAAACGCTCCCGCGAGCTCCAGGACGCAATTCTGATCCGAAGACAAGAAAGTGCGCCGGTATTCGATTGGATTTACAAACTCCTCCGCTCGAAGCACGAGGAACAGATGAACATTGGCGCACAGAAAATGGTGGATGAAATAACGCAGGGTAGGGCAAGCGTCATTTGAAATAGCTCTCCTGCCCGCTGTAAGGACCTTCGTCGCAAAGCGCACCCGAAGTTAGCGCCGCAAGCGATTTCAAACCAGATCCTGCACTATCGCCTGCACACCTGGCTCCAAACAGTGAGGCACAACGATTGGCACGACTGAAGTTTGGACACGTGATCTGCGGAAGGATCTGTGAAGCAGCCACTTGCGGAGGTAAGTTCCCTGATCGGTTAGATCGATGCCTTGAAGCAGAATGATGAGAGACTTAGAGAAAGGGGGCCGGCCCGATTGGCGCACCTATTTATTCGCGTTGAACTGCGTGGTACGCCCAGTAGGCAAGATTACGAGAATCTGCACGCATATATGGAAAACAACAACTGGCACAGGAAGATCGAAGGAACCGCCGGAGAGAGCGTTCTTCCTCACGCCATGTATCAAGGTAACTCGGACAAGGACATCTCCGCAGTCACCAGCGCATTGAGGAAAGGCATCCAGACTAACGTTTGGACGCAAGCCGTGGTTCTTATCATCTCCGCGCAGACGTGGTCTATGGGACCCGCCTGAAGGCGCGGGTCTTGAGCCGCTGAATCTCGTCCCGGCAGAAACGGTGGCATCGAGCAGTCTCGCTGGGCGACTTTGTAGCAGTTTTCTAGATAACAACTTCGGATTCGGCATACGTTGGTACGCTGGAAATTGAGTCGACAGATTCCGTGAAGCTCCCGAGGAATCAGCTAGGATCGACGCTCGGTCTGCAAGCGGAGGTTGGGAAACAATGAGCGTTTCATCATCATTCCAGAAACTGATCAGCCGGATCGAACCCTCAGCAAGCGAATTGGCTTCAGCAGCTCAGCATGCCAATACAATTAAGACCCGGCTTAAGGCTTCATTTCGCCTAAAGAAGCTAATGGTGATCGGAAGCTACTCCCGAAAGACGCATATCGGCGGATCCAGCGACATCGATGTTTTTGCAGTTTTGGCGCGTGATGAGATGCGCTGGGGCGGGAATTACGTAAACCCCGCCACCGCTCTCGATAATCTTAGAAAGGACCTTGAAGCGAGATATCCGTACACGACAATTTATAAGGATGTCCATGCGATCGTTGTCGATTTCTCGGGGACTCGAAGCCATGTAGATGTTGTTCCTGGATTCTTCTCTGGGATGACGTCGCAAAACTGGCCTCTTTATTCAATGCCCAACGGTGCCGCTGGATGGATGGGGACCTGTCCAGAACTCCACAACGCATATATCAAACAAAAGGACGACGCCAGTGGCGGAAAGCTTCGGCGCTCAGCTCAGTTGATGAAGTTCTGGCGTGAATGTCGCTCGCCGAAGATCCCTCTTTCCTCCTTCCATATTGAAATGCTTCTGGCGGCAAATGGCGTCTGTGAGGGAATAAAGAGTTACGCAAATTGCATGACCGAGACTCTTCAGCTTCTTGCTCAACGCGAGTGCCAGGCATTACGTGATCCACTGGGAATTGCTGGTAACATTTTTGCGACACGGAGCTATCAGCAACGCGAAACTACACTGCGTTCAATCATCTACTCCCGGGATCATGCAAAGGCTGCAGTGAGAGCGGAGCAATACGGTAATGTGTCTGAGGCCAAGCGGCAGTGGGACATCGTGTTCAATGGCTACTTCCCTGAATGATTGCGAATCCGTGGCATATACGAATTCATGAGCAACACCATCCGCAAGTTATCCGAAATGACCGACGAAGCTGCTTTTGAGAGGCTCGCAACGGCCATCCTTCGTGAAGCACAGCCGGAATATGCCTCTTTGCTTCATCCCGGCGTCAATTCAGAGGGTAAGACGGTGAAAGCACCCGTGGACGGGATAGGGTTAGTTCTAGGCGCCAAACCGCCCCATATGATCGCCGCGCATCACACCACATGCACGCGCGATGGTCTGCGTAAAAAGTGGTTGCATGATCCGGCCACCGTAAGTCCGCGAAAGGGCGGGCGGCCAACGGCGCCGGCCGGTGACCTGATCAAGACTGCAGAAATTGTTAAGGCCGAGAGAACACGCGATGCCGCGCTGCGTGCAACCCTGATACTGACGACCAACCAAGAGCCGCCTGATGATCTTGTACGCGATTCACATGCTGAAGGCGAATCCCGCGGACTCAACATTGACATATGGTCGGTGTCCCGTCTGGCCCATGTCCTGGATAACACTCCGTCGGGGCAATGGCTGCGGTATCACTATCTCGGCATTCAACAAGAACGACTCTCCCTGGAACTGTTGGCGAAACTCTCACGCGACAGTTTGGATATTCACCGCCCGGACGATGATCCCGGCGCGTGGGTGTCGAGGGGCCTTGATAGAGCCATAGCTGAAGCTATTCAGGGGCAGGATGCTCTCTTCATTATTGCCGAATCCGGACTTGGGAAGAGCGTTGCGTGTTACAAACGACTGGAGCAGCATGTCGCCGCGGGCGGGTTCGGGCTGATCTTGCCGCATCAAGTGGTCAACTCGGCACTCACAGTTGAGCAGGCGGTCGAAGCGGCCCTCCTTCAACTCCATCCCAAACTCGTTGCAGGTGCAGGACTTGACGCACTTTCGTTTTGTTCAGCCGATCGTCCGCTCGTGATGGTTGTCGAAGACATCAACAGGTCGGGTCAGGGTCCATTCCTCGCTGAGAGACTCGTCAAATGGAGTTCAGTCGGAAAGGCGCCCGGAAGCTCCGACAATGCGTCGGGCGGACGACCGGATCGAGGTCGATGGGGGCTGCTTTGCCCGATTTGGCCAGAGATTGTTGCTTCGCTTGGCGATACCACGCGAAAGCAGATCCAAAGTCTGGCTACAGTGGGTACGGCTCTCACAACGCAAGAAGGGCGCGAAGCCGTTCAACGCCGCGCCAGACTAAAGGGCCTTTTGCTAAGTGATCTTGATGCCGACGGTGTATCCGAAGCTCTTGGTCACGACCCCCTTTTGATAGCACTTCATGAGCCCGGAGGTCAGCCACAGCCCGAGCTTGTGATCGAGCAGTTCATAGATGCAAGCACAGAGCGTTTGGCAACCAAACGGGGTGAATACACGGCCACTGATTATCGCCACGCGCTTCGTTCAATGGCCGGCGCGATGCTGTCGCATCGGGAACTGGGCACGTCCTGGCCGGCACTCTTGGCTTGGGTCGCTGGCCGCAGCGACACTTCTGCAATGCTGCGTCATCTCGTTCGCCATGGCGAGGTTATTCGTCTGTCGGGCCCTGCGACCAAAGGAAACATTGCCTTTCGCCACGACCGCGTCCGTGATGCACTTTTCAGCGAAGCTATTGCTTCGATGATCCGAAGCGGTACTCTCAATGACGATCTGCTTGCGGAGCCCTACTTTGCCGAGGTGATAGGCGCCGCGCTGCTTTTCGACGAAATCCCTATGGCGGTTGTGGATCGCGTCCTTGCAGCGAACCCTCTCGCACTCTTTCACGCCTTGCGCCTGTTTCGCGAACCTAGCACCGCAATTCATCACGCTGTGCTCGCGGCCATTGAGGTTTGGCTTGCGGACGCCAAAACCCATGCGCCCCAGAATTCACACCTGCGCCGGGAAGCTCTGGCCGCCTTGTCGCGTACCGAGTCCAGCAAGGTAATCGGGCTGGTTCGCAAATTCAACGACACAATATGGACAGCCTGGCAGGCCTTGTTCATAAATGGCGATGTCGCCGGCGGACTACAACTTTGTCTCAAAGTCGAGCCGGGAGCAGGCGCTATATGGCGTGATCGGCAAATCTCGCATGCAAAAATGCGTTTTGGCTCGCAGCTCAGAACCGCAATCGGTCAACTCCTGCGCAGGCCTGACCTTGACAGTGGATCACGCGTCGGAGCGTTGCGCTTGGCGGGGCACTTGGCCCACTCGCTACTGGCGGAATCGATCGAAGTGTCATGGAATCTCGACGTCGAGAAAGTCACCCATCTTAAGGATTATCTGTGGGCATCAGCACAGTGCTGTGGCAACGATCCGGATCGCTTCCTCGGCCCCGTATGCGATTCTTGGGGGGCGCTGCCATCCGAGATGAATGACAATTTGCCATCGCCGCGTGACAACCTGGCCGCGAATCATATCCGATGGGCCTTTCACAAGGACATTCCGGTGTCCGCCATTGATTACTTTATTAGGCGTGCAAAGGGCGATGACCTGCGCTGGCAGATCACCTACATGCTGCACGGGCTCGATCATCCCGACGCCGTTGAATTTGTGATACACGAACTTGCCGAAATGGATCGGAGATTGGAAGGAACCGATAGATTCTCACCCTTCTCGATCTCTGCGACGGACGACTGGCGACGGCGACAGGAAGATGAGGGTCGACCAATGTCGCGAGAATCGAGGGACAGGCTTCTGTCGCTTTGGCAGAATCAGGGAAATGACAAACACATCCGTAAGCAAGCGTTTCGTATCTGGGCCTCCACAGAAACCGACGGGGACTTGAACATTCTGCGGGCCGTGGACACCTCAGGCCCACTGGCTGAATCCGCCTTATGGGAGCGATTGAAACGAAGTGACCACACAGCTGTCCACGGTTTGCTTCTCAAGCTAAGGGGCGAGACCAATAAACGTTCGTTCTGGTGGCAATATGCTCGTGCAATCTGGTGCGATGAGCTTAGGGATGCATTGGAAGAAGAACTGTCTGCCCGGCGCGCTTCAGCCTCCCGCGCCTGGGGTACGACAACCGATACTGACTATCAGATTTCTAGACTGATTATGGCTCTCCCGCCCAGCCAGGCTGAAGCGTTGCTTTTGGAGCACTGGGACCACCTGCAGTTCAGTGACGTGTTCGTGCAGGCCGCGTTGTATGTCGCAACACCATCTCTGCTCAGCCATGTCGAGCACGCAGTCAAGAGCTGCCCGACTCCGGACAAACTGTTCAAACATATCGACATGAATTACGGCATTCGTACGAAGGGACGGACGGGGATCACACACACGAGGCAGTTCGAAGCGCTGGGTCCGTATCTGGACTACATGGAGGACTCGACGATCTACACGTTTTGGGAGCAATGCAACGAGCACGGGTGGTTCGACTTACGGCGAGAGCTTTTCGACCACCGCTTGAGTAATAAATATGGCAGAGCTTATGTTGACGAGAATCAGATCATCTCATCACTCGACAGGCTGGTTCTCGAAAAGAACATTAACTGGATCGATTACTGGATTGAGGAATATCTTAAATCCGGGTTTTCGCCTGCTGATGTCATCACAATCATCGGCAAATGGTTGGCAACACAAACAAGCTTCGCGGCTTTGCAGCTTGCCGCATTTGCGGTCGTCCACGTTGGCCGACGCCAGGATTTGCAACTTTTGAGCGTTCCTTTTGAGCCAACGAATGCTGCAGATGTTTTGCGTGCTGATACAACGTTTGCCGTCAAACGCCGTAGTTTGGCCCAGCCATGAATCCGCTGAGAGATCGGAGGAAGCTGCGTGTCCGAGGAAAAGATCCGTCCTAGCACGGTTCCGGTGATGGTTGGCTTTGATGCTCTGCAGGAAGCGCTCAAGCCGTTGGTCGAGTTGGTTAGGTTAATAAGTAAGCCCGAGACCGGTATTGTTATTCGGCAAGCAGTGGAGGACCTGGAACGCCACTGGCGCGAAGAAGATCGGTCCTTCATCAATTTCACCGTGACGCATCGCTGGCTAGGTCTGGAACGGCACATGACGTCAGAGCAACTACGGCTCCTGATTCGCGTTTCGGAGGCTAACGGACCCGCTGCCGCCAACGAGATGGTTCCGAAGGTATTCAGACCGGAGAAGATCGAAGAGATGGTCACCCGGTGGAGTACCATTCCGTATCTTCAGGCACGGTCCCCGGTGATCGCCGATGCAACCGCCGCATATCGGTCAGGCATGTATAGCCTCGTCATCCCGGCGCTGCTGCCACTGGCTGAGGGTCTCGCGTATGAGTTGGTTGGTGGAGGTCGTCAGAAGTACGACGCAGTACAGCGTGCCGCGAGAGCGCAAAAGGACCAAGTGAGTGCAGACGATCAACCCTGGTTCGATGCAATGATGAAATTCCTGGATGATGTCTATTCGGATGGATTTCGCGCAAACCGCACGAGCGGGATCATTTCACCGGGGCATGCTAATCCATGGGCGAAGCCCCGATTACGCCACGGCTGAAAACGCTGTGCGGTCGTTTCTCCTTCTGGACACCGTGACGGAATTCTGGCAGCTCAGGAGTCGACCACCGCTGTCATGATTCGTTGAGCAGCCGGCAACGGGCCCTCGTTTTTGTTGCGCGGGAAAGAGCTGCCTATGCATGGCTGGAAAAGCGACAGGAACCGCAAGCCTCCGGCAAACCCATTGCAGGGGGGCACGAGCGCCAATTGCTAGACCCCGCAATCTAGCGTTTCTTGTCAGGATCCGCTTTGAACTTCACGTGAACGGGAACCTTCGTTGGAACCTTAGCCTCAAAATCAACTGGTGTCCCGTCTTTCTTAGTGAAACTGATTTCCTTTTCCTGCTTAACTGTCTTGTGGGCATCAAATTCTACTGTTTTCTTGCTCATGTATTTTGACTCCTAGGGCCAGATCGGTGAGTGACAATTTGCACCAGCTCCATTATATGTGGGCCTGCACGGACTGGGCTCCATCAAATTTGAGGTCCCTGTCTACCCAGAAACGATTCGGCGGGAGCCAAAGCGGGGGCTTCCTTACCTGTGGATCGGGCACACCATCGGCACACTGCAAATCAGAAACATGCCGATTTTTCGTTGGTCGGGGAACCAGCCGACTGATGGGCCGTGAGTCGTACAGCCGGGCATTGCTGCTTGTTGAACCCTGAGGATCTAACCGTCTACAAAATCGACTACAGTGATGTAGACGGAAAACCAGAAGTGATGTACATGTCTTTGAAAAGATTGGTCGGGGAGAGAGGATTTGAACCTCCGACCCCCTGGTCCCGAACCAGGTGCTCTACCAGGCTGAGCCACTCCCCGACAACTTGTCATCCGGCGTGAAATGAGGCGGGAAAACGCCGCCGGAGGTTACTTTCAAGTGAAATTATAACATCCATCAGGATCGGCTCCCCTGCGTGCCACAAACTGGATGCCACGTGGCATGTAGTGCCTCAGTTGTTCTGCCCCTGTTCTCCGCGCACCCTGCGAGTGTTCCTCCCCACCGCCACGTTTTCAAAGACTGACCTCGTGATCCTGCGCTTACAATGAGGACGAGCCGGGTGACTGCGAGGATGCCGACGCTATATCCACGCAGAAGAATCCGCTAATATAACGATTTAATAGTCATGATTGCTTTGACCGCAAGCCGGCTGTACACGCCCCTCGAATCGGTAGAACAGCCGGTGGTCTTATTGGACGGGTCGCGGATAGTCGAGGTCAGCTCCCAGGCCGAGCACCCGCTTCCCAAAGGTGTGCAGCAAATCGACTTCGGGGATTCGATCCTCGCCCCTGGATTTGTGGACATCCACATTCACGGCGGGGCCGGCCACGACGTGATGGGGATGGATCCGGCGGCTCTGCCGGCAGTGGAGCAGCTCCTGGCGAGATACGGAGTCACGAGCTACTTGCCCACCACAGTGACTGCTTCCGGCGACCACATCCTTTCCGCTTTGGACCGCTTGGCCACGGCGATTGAGGCCGCTGAGCGCGACCCCGGTTCGCGTGGACGGCGGGCGCAACCCGTTGGTATTCATCTGGAAGGCCCGTTCATCAGTTTCGAGCGCCGGGGAGTCCATCCCCCGCAAGACGTGGTACTCCCGACGCTACCGGTGTTCGAACGTTTCTGGGAGGCGTCGCGCGGGCGCATTCGAATGATGACCATCGCTCCCGAGTTGGAGGGCGCACGCCAAGTAATTGCCGAGGCGGTGCGCTGCGGCGTCTGCGTGAGTCTCGGACACTCCGATGCCAAACTGCATGACGCCCGCGCCGCGGTCGAGGCTGGAGCACGCCATGCTACTCATGCCTTCAATGCCATGCGGCCGCTGGGCCACCGCGAGCCGGGGATTGTAGCCGCAGTACTCACGGACCCCCGACTCTCGGCGGACATTATTGCGGATGGAATTCATCTCGATCCCACCATCGTGGAATTGTTCCTGAAGATGAAAGGTCCCGAGGCTGCGGTGTTGATCACGGATGCAACCGCAGCCACGGGAATGCCTGACGGCCGCTATCGTCTGGGATGGTTCGAGGTGGAAGTCAAGAATGGCATGTGCACGGCGGAAGGCGCACTTGCGGGAAGCGTGCTGACTATGGATCGTGCCGTGCGCAACGTAATCAAGTTTGCGGGTTGGGGATTGCAGGCGGCGCTCCGTCTAGCCACACTGAATCCGTCCAGGGTTGTGGGGCTGACGAACCGCGGCAGACTGGAAGCTGGCTGCGAGGCTGACATCGTGGTGTTGAGTCCAAATGGCGAAGTGAGAACCACCTTCATTCATGGCGTGAGGACGGAAGCCGCGGCCGGCAGCTGAGAAGAGAGGCGGGTCAGGAGACCGAGTGGCAGACAAAGGCGGATTTCCCCATTACATGCTGAAGGAGATTTTCGAGCAGCCGCAAGGGTTGCGCGACACCATCCTGCCCCGGGTGTCGCCCGAGGCGGCTGAAGTACGCCTGAGCGAAGTAAAGATCGGCAGGGAAGAGCTGTGCGCTTTGCGCCGGATCCATATTGTGGCGTCCGGGACCAGTCGCCACGCCGGGATGACCGGTCAATACATGATTCAGGAGTTGGCGAATCTGCCGGCGGATGTGGATTACGCCAGCGAATTTGAGTATCGCAATCCGATGATCGGAGCCGGCGAACTGACCATCGTGATTACCCAATCCGGCGAAACCGCGGACACGACCGCCGCGCAGCGGGAGGCGAAGGCGAGAGGGTCGCGCACCATTGCAATCTCGAACGTGGTCAATTCTACGATTGCGCGCGAAGCCGACGGCGTGCTCTACACCAACGCCGGGCCCGAAGTCAGCATCGCCTCTACCAAGGCTTTCACCGCGCAGATGGCCGTGCTGTTCTTGCTGGCTGCTTATTTGGGTCAGGAGCGGGGCCATCTTGGCAAAGAACAGGTGCGGCGCCACATCGGGAAACTGCTTGAGCTTCCCGCCAAGATCGCAACCGTACTGGCATCCGCGCCGCAGTGTGAAGAGCTGGCAGAGAAATATGTCTCCGCGCAAGATTTCTTGTTTCTTGGCCGCGCTATCCACTACCCCATCGCCATGGACGGGGCTCTTAAGTTGAAGGAGGTTTCCTACGTTCACGCTGAAGGCTATCCCACCGGAGAAACCAAGCACGGCCCCAATGCGCTGATCGATGAGAGTCTTCCGATAGTGATTATCGCAACCTGTGACCGCAGCGACGCTGGCTCAATCCTGCGCTATGAGAAAAATGTAGCCAACATCAAGAGTTTCAGGCAGCAGTCAGCACGTGTCATTGCGATTGCCTCGGAAGGAGATGAAGAGATGGGGCGCATCGCCGATCACACGATCTTCGTTCCCCAGGCTTCCGAGTTGCTCTCGCCCATTCTAGAGATCGTCCCGCTGCAGCTCTTCGCTTACTACATGGCAGTGAAAAAGGGCCTGGACGTGGACCGGCCGCGGAATCTGGTGAAGTCAGTGACTCGGGAGTAACGACTCCGTCGTCTCCTCGGGTTTACGCCGCGAATGAGTCGTCGTCGGGATCAGGCAGTGACGATGGAGGATCGCTGGCAGGGAAGGTATCCGCCACGGTCTTGTCCATCATCTTCTCTTTCCGCTCTTCGATGTTGCTCTCGTCGATGTGGCGGTCCTCGGGGTCACGAGTGCGCATATTCAATGATTCAGACATTAGCCCTCTGCGTCTTAGATGCTATTACCGCGGAAAACGGCCCACCCGACAAATCTCAATGCGTAAACGATACATTGATCCCCGTGGTCAGTTGGACGTCATTCTGCTTCTTGCCTGCCGGCGGGTTGGTAACGTAAATATCGCCAAAAGCATTTTGCCAGCCCAGCCATTTGCTGATCTTCGTGATCGTGCCCAGATTGAACGTTCCGCGGTACTCGCCGGTATTGCTGAGGTTGGGGAAAAAGTAGAGTTTCTCCGCCAACACCGTCGATGCGCCCAGCTTGTACGTGAGTTCCTCGCCCAAAGTAAGCGCGGCAAAGTTGCGATCCATGCCGATGTAGCTTTCCCTGGTGTAGTTCAGGCCGCCGAGTAAATCCAGGGTGGTGCGGCTGGTATTGATGGCATGGAACCCTAAACCTCCGCCGAGGACCGACCGTAGGTTCAGATTCTGCAGAGCGTCGGTCTGGAAGTCGGCACTTCCGAAGGCGAATATGCGCTTAGTAAGATTGCGGTCATAGCGGGCGCCGCCCTGAGTGGCGTTGGCGGTCACGCTGGGGACGGCACCGGCGGCATCGTTGGTGGCATAGATGGTGTTGGTGTACAGAGCAATTTCATCGTGCGAGGTTTTGCGATCGGCGGTAAACGCGATGGCCAGGTTCTTGGTTTCGCTGTTCCCCCCGGTGAGGGCAAACCCAAGGTTGGCTCCGCCCACCCAGCCTTGCAGCAGCGTGGGATGCAGCGACTTTTCGTATGCTGCCTGTTCCTGATCGTTGCGCAGTGCCGTCACATCGGTCTTGGAGACATCGACGGTTCCACTTTGCGCCGTGCTCACCGCCAAGCTGCCGTCTGAAGTGGTTACCGCGCCGACAACAGTTTTTCCTTGCGTTACGACATGCAGCGGCGCTGCGGAAGTCAGCGATTGAACCGACGTCCACTGCACCGTGACTTCTCCGGCGAGGTCGGTCTTGATCACCAGCGTCTTGCCATCCGACTTGGTAACGGTTCCTGTCAGCCGGTCACCATTGCTAAGCACCACTTGATCAGCGAAAAGCAGAGAACTCAACCCGAATACTGACAACAATGCCCACAGTTGCAGCTTACGCATAAGGGTTCTCCTTGAATTGTTTTGATCTCGAAGGGCGACAGGCTGAGCCAGCTAGCTCTTGGTGTCGGGATTCTTGACTTCCGTACTGGCGGCCTTTGGTGGGTCGGGAGGCGTGTCTTTCATGCCCTCTTTCAGAGCACGAATGCCCTCGCCGAGTCCCTTGCCCAGCTCGGGAAGTTTCTTGGGCCCGAATATCAGCAGAGCGATCACGAAGATAACCAAAAGGTGCATCGGCTGAAACAGACCTTCAAACATACAGAACCTCCACGAGAGACGCCTTCTCTTATATGTAACGTTACTCAAGCCCGAATATTCCGTCAACCGGGTTGGCTGGCTCGCGGAATTGATTCCTGCAAGCCGAAGACATAGAAGACTTTAGTGGGGAGTGGGAACCTTCGGGCAGCCTCCGGCATTGAACTCCGGTGCTCTCGGCAGGTGACCGTAACCACCCTACAATCGCTACTGACGCTGCTTTGCGCGGCGATAAGTTCACTGAATTTGGTCCACCGAATTAAGGAGCGAACATGAGCTCTACAGCAGCAGCGCCGGCAACCAGTCCAAGGACGGCCAAGTCAGCAGTTCGGGACGGCAACGCCCGGCCCGCGCCGGAGTCTGCGGTCGCCGTCGCCAGTCCGATGGGGGAGCCACTGGCCCTGAAAGCGGTTGGATACGGGTTGCCGTGCTTAAAATGCCGGACTTACTATGCGGCGAATGTGAAAGTTTGCCCAGTATGCCAGACGGTGGAGCGTGTTTCTCCCATCGTGGTGGCTGCACCTCCCGTGACTGCCTCCGCCCTGAGTGAAGAACCGCCTGATCTGGCCACGTTGGAAGCGGAGCGAGAGCGCTTCTTGAAGGACTTCAAGGCCCAACTGCTCACCTCACAGATGCAGGTTCGTACGGGCTCCTCGACGAATTGCACCCGCGCCGAAAGCCACGAGAGTGGCCCGCAGACCGCGACCGTTTGCCAGATCTGCTTCGATCACCTGCAGGAGCGCGCGGACATCCTGGAAGCCGCTCTCCACATCGACTTGAAAGAGGCAGCACAGATTGTTTACGAGGCGGTTTGGGCTGACACTTCAGATTCCACCAAGACCTACGACAACGCTGCACATGCGCTGCTCAACGAGATGCGCAAACGCGCCGGGATTACACAAACCTACGGCATACTGCAGCCGTTGACCGACTGAACTGATCTATCGCGCGAATCGCAGCGTCCCAAACGCCGCCGGCACGTGGAAGCTTGGCTGCGGCGTGTGCGTGGGCTGCCACGCCATGTAGGCACGTGGTTCCTCCTTCCCTTCAACCCGATAGAAATTCCCCCGCCAGGCTCTCGCCGGATCGAACTGCTCGTTTAGGGTGCTCATCGGAATCGCCAGTTCGGCATACCAAGTGTGGGATTTCTCGTCGAGAGCCACAGAGCGCCGCAAGCCACTCTTCAAGTCAGCTCGTCCGCCGGGGAAGATGTCGAGATCAATCCACATTCCATTGGGGCTGACCTCGAACTCTTTATAGAGGCGCTGTTGCGTCGGATCGGGCTGGAGAAAGGCTTCGGCTACATCGCGGTCCCAAAGCTGGTCGCGGCGGCCGTTGGGGTCGGAGTCTTCGAAGACGTAAAGCTCACGATATTGGCATTTGAAGCGCAAATACAGTGTGCGCTGCGACCATAAGATGCGGACTACGGTTTCCCGCGTGGGATCGGAATTACTGCCCTGCCAGTCGGAAGAGAAAGCGATGGGCTGGGCGTTCTGCCATTCTGGTGCCGGCCGGCCAGCGTCGAGCTTGATTTCGTGATCAATGTGGCTGGCCACGGCCTCCGGTGAGGGCGAGACGACCGGCGACTTGTTAGCGCCCAGACTCATCAGACAAAATACCACCAACTCAAACCTGAGAACCACCAGCCGGGAGGTCGTTGACGCCTTCAAAACCAGAGCCTGCCACGTTGCGAAATCAGCATATCGCAATAATCTTGCTTTGACCGCAAGATGTGGATAGCTCACTGCCGTTGCTTACAGCTAATCTTTTCTCACTATGACAACCAGTGCGATACTTAACCTGAGTGGAACTGAAGTCGGTGGAATCGAAATGGCAAGCAGCAGCCAAAATCGTTGGTGGCGGGCGGTCGAGGCTCGCGATGCCAGCCAGGATGGCAGCTTCGTATTTGCCGTGTCCTCGACCGGCGTTTACTGCCGGCCGTCGTGTCCGTCGCGGCGTCCGCGACGGGAGAATGTAGCTTTCTTCCTTCATCCAGATGAAGCCGAGAAAGCTGGCTACCGCGCCTGTCTGCGCTGCCGGCCGCGATCTGCGGGCGGCGGATCGGCAGAGAGAGTTCGCTCCATTTGCCGCTACATCGAGCAGCATCTCGATGAACCCTTGACGCTGGCGCGATTGGGAACGGAATTTCAGCAGAGTCCCTTTCATTTGCAGCGTAAATTCAAGGCGGTGCTGGGAATCACGCCGCGCGCCTACGCCGACTCTTGCCGCATGAATCAACTCAAAGGCAATCTACGTGCCGGTCATTCGGTGACCCGTGCCATGTATGACGCCGGATATAGCTCTAGCAGCCGCCTCTACGAACGCACCGCCTCGCAACTGGGCATGACGCCGGACAAATATCGCCGCGGCGCCATTGCCGCCCCCATCCGGTACACCTGCGCCGATTCTCCCCTGGGACGCATGCTGATCGCCGCCACTGACAAGGGGATCTGCGCGATCCAGTTTGCCAATTCCGATGAAGAGCTCGAACAGGGTCTGCGGCACGAGTTTCCCTTCGCCAATCGCAAGCGTGACGACGGCGCCATGCGGGAGTGGAAAGAAAACCTGCTGCGCCAGATGCGAGGTCAGCGCTTGAATGCCGCGCTTCCGCTCGACATCCAGGCCACGGCTTTTCAGCGGCGCGTGTGGTCATACTTGCAGGAGATCCCGTTCGGCGAGACCCGTTCTTACGCTGCCGTCGCGAAAGGCATTGGACGGCCTACTGCGACCCGAGCGGTGGCGCGGGCGTGTGCCACCAACCCGGTAGCCGTGGCGATCCCCTGCCATCGTGTGGTTCGCCAGAGAGGAGAAATGGGTGGCTACCGATGGGGTGTGGAACGGAAGAAGACGCTTCTGCAGCTAGAACAAGCTTAGAATCAGCGGTGGATTTGCACGGATTGCCACGGATAACCCTAAAGATTTATCCGTGGCAATCCGTGTAAATCCGTGGCCGGTTTTTATCGCAGTTTCTTATACACTTCGCGCGCGTCGTCCAGCGTCTTCAGCACGACGGTCTTCTCTGCTTCTGTGTTCCAATCCTGATTGGCTTTCACCGCCTCCTCAAGCCGTCCAATCCATGCAATGAAGTACGCGGCGTCTTCGGGGTCTTTGGGAGTCGAGCCTGCGACGGTCACGTAAATTGGGCTGGTGGTGGCGTAGGGATAGAGGTCTAGAATCGGGTGCTCGGCCTTCTCGCTCCAGGCGCGCAGCAGGCACCACCCGCTGCGGGAAATAGGAATTGTGCCCTTTAGGTTGACGGTTTCGCGATCACCGCTGACTTCCAACTCTCGCGCCACCTGCCCGTTGCAAATGACTTCCAAATGATCGATGGGCACAATTGAGCGCATCCAGGCCGTGAACTTCACTTTATGGTCGCCCGCCGGAAGCTTCACATCGCCACCGATTGCTGTGCCGCCCAGCGTAAAGCCAAGCAGCGGACCATTGCTGGCGAATGTGTGTCCTGCTTTCAGCGACCCAAGCCACGCGCCGATGTTGAGCGGGCCCGGTGGCACGCGGGCATACACGCGCGTCAGCCCCACCGGCCCACGAAGAGACGCGAAGTTGGCCATCGTGTCCGACCCGGCGCCGGTGGGTAAGCGGAAGCCGCAATTGAGCAGCCGGTACCATACTGCGGCGGTCGATTGATGGTCACTAAAGCCCATAGCTTCGATGTAATCCACCTTGCCGAGCGCGACATCGACGGGCAATTCCAAGGCGACGTCCAAAGGCTCGCCGTGAGTAAGCGTCGGATCCTTCACAGGGTTGGGAATGAAGTCAAAAGGATGGACGTATCCGACCACTCCCTGCTGCGCGTGCGCCAGATCGGCCACGGCCGCGTTGGTAGGAAAAAGGCTGGCTGCGGCAGTATTTCCGTAGGATGCGTAGCCGGGGAGTAGGAAGTCCTGCGACAGGTTCAGCAGTCCTAGATGTCCCCAGTAGCTGGTGTGAAACTCCTGCGCGTGGAACAGCAGGTGGTCCGGCTTCGACGCGGGGTCGAGCTCCGGGCTGAAGTAGGCGATGTCTGGAATGCGCTGTTCCTTGTTTACGATCAAGTTCTCGATGAGCGAAAGATTTTCGGCTTCCCCCTGTTTCACCAGGTTTGCCGGCGTATTGCGGTAAGCACCGCCATAGTTCATGTGGACATGCAGATCGCCGCTGGCCCAGCGAAAATGCGGGTCGTGAGGGATGTCTAACGGCCGCAGATGGACGCTGAGACCGGCACGCTGTCCGGCGACAACCTTCACCTTCTCTTTCTCGACGTGATATTCCAGGCCCTTCATGCCTTCGACCGTCACTTGTCCGGCGGGAACCGTGACTGCGGAAACTCCGGAAGTGTGGAAGTAATGGGATTCAAAAGGCCGCTCCGAGCGCACGAAATTGTCTTCCGCCTGCATCCAGGCATCGTCGGGCGCGTAAGCGCGGCCGTCTTCGCCGGTAAGGAAAATGCGCGCCGGCGTAGGATGGCCGGAAGAGTCGAGCACCTTAATTGACACTGTGCCCATCGGCTTCAAGTAATGCTTCTCCTTGGCGGTGATCTGGGCCTGCGCACCACCGATCACCTCTTGAGTCCATAGCGAAGTATTTCCGCCTTGGTTTGAAATGAACGCAATCTTGCTGCCGTCCGGTGACCAGCGGGGATTCGTGTTGTCGAAGTCTCCGTAGGAAATCGGAAAAGCATCACCGCCCGCAGAAGGCATGACCCAAAGCTGGTGCCATTGCCCGCCGAGATAGGACGCGTACACAATCCGCTTGCCGTCGGGAGAGAACTCAGGCCGGGCCTTCCACGAGGTTTCTTCGTAATGAATTTCGTGCGCTTCCGCGCCGGGTTCGGCTTTCATGCGCCAGAAGCCTCCAGTGCCATAGATGTGGCCACGGTTGGAGATAAACATCAGCTCAGATCCATCCGGCGACCAGGCCGGGCTGATCTCGTGATCGAAAGGGCTGTAGTAAAAACGAGGCAGATTCGTTCGGGTCTCTTTCGTGATTTGCTGGATATTGGTCACCCAGCCGTCACTGAAATCGGCCACAAAAATGTGAAAGCGTCCGTTAGGGAAGGTTGAAACATAGGCAAGCCGCTTACCGTCGGGCGAGAAACGCGGGTCCACGTTGACGGCAGCGCCGGCGGTGAGCTGGCGGGTTTCTTTCGTATACAGATCCAATACCCAAAGTTCAATGGCGTCGTTCTGATAGGACGCGTACACGACCCAACGGCCATCCGGCGAACAGTCGGGCTGATAGTCGTAGCCGGGGCCGGCGGTCAGTTGTTCCGCTGCCGTCGAATCGAGCTTCTGACGCCATAGTGACCCGGCCATCGAATAAACCAACGACCGCGAATCGGGAGTCCACGCCACGGAACTTGGACCGGTGGTGAGCTGCGGCAGGTACATCTCGCGGTAGTAATAACGATGCGGCAGGTTGACCTGCTTAAGCACGGGCTCAAGCTGCGGCAAGGCGGGTAGGGAAGTGAGCAGCAGAAGCAGCACCAGTTTCATTCGGCATCGCTCAGGCAATTGGCGGCCTCCCGGCTGAATGCCGGATTATATCGAAGCTGGCGCGGGCGGTTCTGGTAATGTATCAGCGCATGCGGCGTGCGCTTGCCATCACCGCCTTCCTTCTGCTGGTGCTTCCTGCCTTCGCTGCTGCGCAATCTTTGTGGTCTGCGTATCTGGTAGTGACGGCGCTTTCCGCCGTGCGCTGGCTGGTGCTCATTGGGCTAGTGGCATACGCCTGTATCCGCCCTTCGCTTACCACTTGGATCTTCATCTCCATGCTGCTGGGAGCGGAAATCGGGCACGACTTCCCAGCCTTCGGCGTCAGCCTGCGCCTGCTGGCACAGATCTTTCTGCGGCTGATCAAAGTCATCATTGCACCTCTGCTCTTTAGCACACTGGTCAGCGGCATTGCCGGGCATTCCGATCTCAAGAAGGTCGGGCGCATGGGAGCGAAAGCCCTGATCTTTTTTGAAGTGGTGACCACGCTGGCACTGTTCATCGGACTGGCCGCCATCAACATTAGCAAAGCTGGAGTCGGGGCTCAGATACCGGCGAACACAACCGAAACGGTGAGGATCGAGAGTCTCACTCCCAGCGAAACTGTGCTGCACGTGTTCCCCGAGAACATTGCCAAGTCAGTTGCGGAAAATCAGATCCTGCAAGTGGTGATCTTCAGTTTGCTGTTCGGGGTTGCGCTTGCCCTGGTAAAAAACGAAACCAAGCGGCGTCCGATGCTGGCCTTCTGCGAAAGTCTTGCCGAGGTGATGTTCAAATTCACCAACATCGTCATGTGGTTCGCGCCGCTTGGAATTCTCGGAGCCATCGCTTCCACGGTCGGATCGACAGGAATCGGCATTCTCGGCAACCTCGCCCGGCTGCTCCTGACGCTGTACGGCGCCCTGGCCATATTTCTGTTGGCGGTGTTTTTGCCGGTGGCGTTGCTTGCGGGCGTCCCGATCATGCGCTTCATTCGCGCCATCGCCGAGCCGGCGACCATCGCCTTCAGCACTGCCAGTTCTGAAGCGGCCCTGCCGAGCGCCATGGAACGCATGGAGGAGTTCGGCGTGTCGCGCCCGGTTGTGGCTTTTATCATGCCCACGGGTTACAGCTTCAACCTGACCGGTTCGGCTCTCTATCTTTCACTAGCTGCGGTGTTTGTGGCGCAGGCTGCCGGTCTGCATCTCAGCTTCGGGCACCAACTCTACATCCTGCTGGTGCTGATGCTGACCAGCAAAGGCGTCGCCGGAGTCTCTCGCGCGTCCATCGTGATCCTGCTGGCCACGGCGGCAACGGTAGGGCTGCCACCCGAGCCGATATTCATTCTGCTAGGCATCGACCAGTTGATGGACATGGGAAGAACGGCAGTAAACGTAATCGGCAATTGCCTGGCAACGGTAGTGATCGCGAGGTGGGAAGGGGAATTTCCCGCGGAAGGGGTTAGCTAGAGGCTAGAAGCTAGAAGCTGAAAGCCTAGCCAACAGCTGCCGATACCCGCTCGACTGGCCTCGCCGGAGCCAGCACGATCAAGGCTACACCGATGATGAAGAGTACAGCCACGCCCCACAGTTCACCGCGTTGGACCATATTGCAGAATGCCTGCGTCCCCATAAACGCGGCGTGCACCAGGCTCGACCATGCCGTGAAAGCAATCACGCTGCGATTCGCCGATGGGTTGCGGGCGGCCAGCAGCAAGAAAATGCCAAGCGTGACATAAAGGCTGAGCATCATTGCCAACGCAGGCTCTTGCCGGACAAACATCGTCATGGGATAAACCAATGCGCAAAAGATCACGCCCACCACCACCAACACAACCTTCAGCGCACGTTCTCGGCCCAAGCTACCCTCCTACCGCAAACGGAAACCAAAAAATACACGCCTATCTCGGAGACTACTGAGAGATGTTAGGTCGAAGCGGGGCCAATTGCAATGACGAAGCTCGCGCTGTGCGCGACCATACTAGGAGCCAACCTGAGGCAAGTAGGCCGCGGGATGAGGCGCGCAGGCGGTCACGACCGCCCAAAAACCTTACAGACCAAGGTAATTAGCTGAATTACCAAAGCGCATGCACATGGGACATCTATTCGCACCGGGGTGTGGATGAGATGGTGATGATGCAGCCCGCGCCCATGCAAAGCGACGAAATCCTGGACGATGTCCACATTCGCATCCTGCGCGTAACCGAAGACCTGCGCTCGATTCAGCAGGCCTTGAACTGTGCAGCCATGCAGGCACCAAACGATCCCGAGCTGATGGAAGCTCTCTGTCAGTTGCCCGAGTTGGAGTCGTTGCACCTTCTGAAAACGGCCCTTGACCAGATGCGCCATTTCCTCTGGTTCTACATGCAGGTGATGACCAACGGGTCGGAAGAAGGGGAGCGGCTGCGTGAAAGCATTCGCCAAAAACCTTCGGGAAATATGACGGTCAGCCCACGAATAGCGGCGGCGGAGAAGTTCAAGCAGGCCGCCGACGCGGCCCTGCTGCAAATGCTCTCTGACGGTAAGACCCGCAAGCCCAACTAGAGCCTTCGCAGTGTAAAGCTAGGCGTCGAAACCTCTACAAATCTTTACATACAAACTTCTGCATCCCCATCTAACGGGCCCCAATCGAATAAAATACTTGTTCTTGGCCTGGACAGATGCGGAGGCGTCTGACACCCTTGCCAGATTCGGATAGACCTGGGCCACGAAATACTGATAACTACACTCCGTACTGATCCGCGAGCCAGCGGGTTCCGGCGGTACGCGCCCCGAGAAATTTATGTGGATTGTTCGACTTGCCTTAAGGCGGCCTTATACCTTCGTGGTGGTTTCGCTGCTGCTGTTGCTGCTCGCGCCAATCGTCATTCTGCGTACGCCGACAGACATCTTTCCCAGCATTAATATCCCGGTGGTCAGCATCGTTTGGAACTATACCGGTCTGGACGCGCAGCAGATGTCAGACCGCATCGTGTCGCAAACCGAGCGTGCCTTGACCACTCTGGTCGACGACATTCAACACATTGAGTCCCAGTCGCTCAATGGGATTGCAGTGGTCAAGGTGTTCTTTCAGCCAGGCGCAGACATCGACAAAGCGCTGGCGCAAGTGACTGCAATTTCCCAGACCCAGCTTCGGCAACTGCCCCCGGGAACCACTCCGCCACTGGTAATCACGTACAGCGCCTCGACCGTCCCAATCTTGCAACTGGCGTTGTCGGGCAAGGGAATGTCGGAGCAGCAACTGTTTGACCTTGGGACCAGTTTCATTCGTACCCGTCTGATTACGATTCCGGGATGTGCCATTCCTTATCCCTACGGCGGCAAGCAACGCCAGGTCCAGGTGGACCTGGATACCAATGCACTGCAATCCAAAGGACTGTCTCCGCTCGATGTGGTGAATGCAGTCAGCGCACAGAACCTGATCCTGCCCTCGGGCACGTCAAAGATCGGAACATTCGAATATGACGTTCAGATCAATGGCAGTCCGAAGACGGTAGCCGAATTGAATCAGATGCCCATCAAAACCGTGGGCACAAATACCATCTACATCCACGACGTGGCCAACGTTCGCGATGGCTTTCCTCCGCAAACTAACATGGTCCACGTCAATGGGAACCGCGCGGTTCTGTTGAGTGTTTTGAAGAGCGGGAACGCGTCCACGCTGGATGTGGTCGCTGGAATCAAGGCCATGCTGCCGACCATTGCGGCAGGCATGCCGCCTGAGTTGCGAATGCAGCCCTTGGCCGATCAGTCTTTATTCGTCCGCGCCTCGATTGACGGAGTCATCAAGGAAGCAACGATTGCGGCTTGTCTCACCGGCCTCATGATCCTTCTGTTTCTAGGAAATTGGCGCAGTACGCTGATCATCGCCACTTCCATTCCACTTTCGATTTTGACTTCGATTCTCGTACTGAGCGCGTTGGGACAAACCATCAACATCATGACCCTGGGGGGATTGGCTCTGGCAGTCGGCATTCTGGTGGACGACGCTACTGTCGAAATCGAGAACATCAATCGCAACCTGGCTCTGGGCAAGGAGGTTGAACATGCCATTCTGGATGGCGCACAACAGATTGCGGTGCCGGCTTTCGTTTCGACGCTGGCGATCTGCATTGTGTTTGTGCCCATGTTCTTCTTGACTGGGGTCGCCAAATTTCTGTTCGTGCCGTTGGCGGAAGCAGTGGTGTTCGCCATGTTGGCGTCGTATCTGCTCTCTAGGACACTGGTGCCCACCATGGCCAAGTACCTGCTCCGCGGCCATGTCGCCAGGCCGGCTCACTTTTTCACGGGAAATCCGTTGGTACGGTTGCAGGTCCGCTTTGAAGAGGCCTTCGAACGGTTCCGCGGAGGTTACCGCGGCCTGCTCGAGCGTTGCCTGCACCACCGTGCAATTTTCCTCACCGGCTTTTTCGCAGCCAGCCTGGCCTCGCTGGTGTTCCTGATTCCATGGTTGGGCCAGGACTTCTTTCCCACGGTCGATGCCGGCCAGTTCAAGTTGCACCTGCGGGCGCGCACCGGCACACGGATTGAAGAGACTGCCCGGCTCTCGGGGCTGGTGTCGCAGTCGATTCGTGAGGAAATCCAACCATCGGAAATTCTGAGCATTATCGACAACATCGGCCTGCCCTATAGCGGCATCAATCTTTCATACAGCAACTCCGCGCCCATCGGCCCCGCTGACGACGACATTCTGGTCAGTCTGAACAAAGGTCACCGTCCGACGGAAGAGTATATCCACGATCTGCGCTTGAAATTACCCCAGGAATTTCCCGGCGTGACGTTTTCGTTCCTGCCGGCTGACATCGTGAGTCAGATCCTGAACTTTGGGCTGCCGGCGCCGATCGATGTCCAAATCGCGGGCTACAATGTTGCGGCCAACCGGGATTTTGCCGGCCGGCTGATGAGCCGTATCCGACACGTTCCCGGCATTGTCGATCTGCACATCCAACAGCCCTATGATCAGCCCTACCTAAACATCGATGTGGATCGAACCAAGGCCCAGCAAGTCGGCTTTACCCAACGGGACGTGGCCAACAACCTGCTGATTTCACTGAGTGGCAGCTTTCAAACCACACCCGAATTCTGGCTCGATCCGAAGACCGGCGTAAGTTATTCCATTGCCGTACAAACCCCGCAGTATCGAGCACAGTCATTACAAGACTTGGAGAATGTTCCGGTCACCGGTTCGGGTAGTGCGCCGCCGCAAATTCTGGCTAGTCTCGCTTCCATCAATCGAAGCACGGGGACTGCGGTGGTTTCGCACTACGATATTCAGCCGCTGATCGATATTTATGGCTCGGTGCAGGGACGGGATCTCGGTGGCGTGGCGCGCGAGGTTAACCAGATCGTGGAGGACGCCAAGAAGGACGCGCCGCGTGGCACTCAGGTGAGTATTCGCGGACAGATCCAAACCATGCGGTCATCGTATATCGGGCTGATCGGCGGGCTGGCCTTTTCGATCGTGCTGGTGTATCTGCTGATCGTAGTGAATTTTCAGTCGTGGCTGGACCCGTTCATCATTATTTCGGCCCTGCCGGCGGCACTGGCCGGGATCGTGTGGTTTCTATTTGTTACGCGTACTACCGTCAGCGTGCCGGCCCTCATCGGTTCCATCATGTGCATGGGGGTCGCGACCGCAAACAGTATCCTGGTTGTAAGCTTTGCCAACGAGCAGATGGTGGAGGGACATGATCCAATACTCGCCGCAATGAACGCGGGATTCACGCGCTTCCGGCCTGTAATCATGACTGCACTGGCGATGATCATTGGCATGGTGCCGATGTCGTTGGGGCTGGGTGAAGGCGGTGAGCAAAATGCACCGCTGGGACGGGCCGTGATCGGCGGCCTGCTGTTTGCTACCGTAGCGACGTTATTCTTTGTACCGTTGTTCTTCAGCCTTGTGCATGGCCGCCGAAATCGGCTGGCAAAGGCAGACGCCAGGCACTAGTGTGATCGGTTCGGGGAGATTCTAGATGAGCGTGGAACGAGAGAGCGTTGTTGAACCGCCGGTTGGGCTGAAGAACAGTCCTGCCGGACGGCCGTCGAGCCATTGGTGGATCGCGGTTCTGGCCTTTGTTGCGGTCGTGGCCTTGGTGATCTCGGGCATTCTGCCGCGAATCCAGGCACGGAACACGCTGGCCAAAGAAACCAAAGAGATGGCCATTCCGACGGTCGCGGTGGTTCATCCGCAGCGGTCCGCGCCATCGAACGAACTGGTTTTGCCGGCCAATGTGCAGGCTTATATCGACGCGCCTATCTACGCTCGCACCAACGGATACCTCAAGAAGTGGTATGCGGACATCGGGGCGCGGGTCACAACCGGGCAGTTGCTTGCGGAGATCGAAACTCCTGAGGTTGACCAGCAGCTCCGGCAGGCTCGGGCCGACCTGGCCACCGCGGAAGCCAATCGTAGTCTGGCTCAGATCACCGCAGACCGTTACGTTGGACTGCTCAAGACCGATTCCGTATCCAAACAAGACACCGACAACGCGCAAGCCAACTTCGCGGCGCAGAAAGCGACGGTTCAGTCCGGGGAAGCGAACGTGAAACGGCTGGAGCAGTTGGTATCTTTCGAAAAGATATACGCCCCGTTTGCAGGCGTCATTACGGCACGCAATACCGACATCGGCGCGTTAATCGATTCCGGCAGCAGCGGCGGGGCTCGCACCGAACTGTTTCACATTGCCCAGCCTGACCGGCTGCGAGTCTACGTGAACGTTCCTCAGGTGTACTCGCAGGCGACAAAGCCCGGTCTGACTGCCGACCTGGTGCTTTCGGAGTTTCCCGGACGACGCTTCTCGGGAACGCTGGTACGCACCGCCAATGCCATCGATCAGAACACGCGTACGCTACTGGTTGAAATTGCCGTGAACAATCCCACGGGAACGCTGCTGAGTGGGGCCTATGCCGAGGTGCATCTCAAATTGCCCGGTGCCGCGTCTTCATTCACGCTTCCAGTAACGACTCTGCTGTTTCGTTCGGAAGGGTTGAGGGTGGTCACGGTCAAAGATGGTCAGCATGCGGAGCTCATGCCGATCACGATTGGCCGCGACTACGGTGCCTCGGTCGAAGTGGTGGCAGGGCTCACGGGCGACGAATCGGTGATCACCAATCCGCCGGATTCGATCGTGTCTGGCGAAGAGGTTCGCGTGGCGCAGCCTTCCTCAGGAACTTCCGCCGCGGGAGGTACGAAGCAGTGATGCTGGCCGGACATAGAGTTTGTGGCGCTGCGATGCTACTGGGACTGACGTCTCTGATCGGCTGCGCCGTCGGCCCGCGTTACGCTCGTCCGACGGCGCCCACGCCGGCTGACTTCAAGGAGACTCCTCCCAATTGGAAAGAAGCCCAGCCCTCGGACCAAATTCTACGCGGCAAATGGTGGGAGATTTATCAGGATCCGCAACTCAATTCGCTCGAAGAGAAGATCGCCGTTTCCAACCAGACTTTGAAGGCATCCGAAGCGCAGTTCCGGCAGGCGCGGGCTTTGGTTCGCTACAATCGCGCGGACTTGTTTCCAACAATATCAACGGGAGTGTCAGCCACTCGCGAGCGTTTTTCCAGGAACCGGCCACTATCTCAGTTTGGCGCTGGCGGGGGCACGTTTAACGATCTGGTGCTTCCGGTCGATATGAGTTATGAGCCCGATGTCTGGGGCAAGGTACGGCGGAATGTCGAAGCCTTTCGCGCCAGCGCGCAAGCCAGCTTTGCGGATCTCGAGGCGGTGGGCCTTAGCCTGCACGCTGAGCTGGCCATCGATTACTTTCAGGCACGGGAACTGGACGCCGAGGCGCAATTGCTGGATTCCACCGTCGCCAGCTACGAAAAATCCCTGGAACTCACCGAGAACCGCTATCACGGCGGCGTGGTTTCGCAAGTCGACGTCGCGCAAGCTCAGACTGTACTCGAGACCGCCCGTGCCCAAGCCATCGACGTGAAAGAGCAGCGAACGCAGTTTGAGCATGCCATTGCGGTGTTGGTGGGAGAGCCCGCTCCAAGCTTCACGCTGCCGCTGGCGGCTCTGAACGCCACTCCCCCCGCGATTCCGCCTGGCCTGCCTTCGCAGCTCTTAGAGCGTCGGCCGGATATAGCTTCCTCGGAACGCCAGATGGCCGCGGCGAATGCCAACATCGGAGTGGCCAAGGCGGCATATTTCCCGCTGTTCAATTTCTCTCCGTCAGCCGGGTACGAAGGTACGGCCATGGCCAACTGGCTTTCTAATCCGAGCAGCTTTGTCTCGGTCGGAGTCTCCGCAATGGTCACGGTGTTCGATGTTGGCCGCCGCCGCGCCGCTCTTGACCAAGCTCGCGCCGCCTACGACCAGACGGTGGCGAGCTATCAGCAGAATGTACTGGTGGCGTATCAGGAGGTGGAGGACAATCTTGCCGGATTGCGTCTGCTGGAGCAGGAAGCCAACACCGAGGCGGCAGCAGTGGCAGCAGCGGAGAACTCACTCAATCTTTCCAAGAACCGCTATACCGGCGGTGTTACGACCTATCTCGAAGTGATTACCGCCCAGACTACTGCCCTAGCCGACGAACGCAGCGCGGTTCAAGTCTCCGGGCGGCGCATGGTTGCCAGCGTGCTGCTAATCAAGGCGCTAGGCGGTGGATGGGACTCTGCCAGCCTGGCGAAGTTGGACCTGACGTCGCGTAAGCCCTATCCTCCGCCACCGGCAACGACTCCACCCACAGGCCAGTAACGAATCCGAGTCTCGTAGCGGACAACTATTAGGTCCCGCGCTTGCGAAACGCATGCAGAACCACCGCGCTGCTGATCGAGAAGCTGCCAATCGCCCCCAGCGCCATCAATTGCGCCATATCCGAACTCAGATGAAGCACGTCCGCGAAGAGGGCGGCCAGGGCAAATACAATCCCCAGAATGTTTAACCACAAAGGCGCACGCACTGGCCGGCTGCGTTCGCGATTGTAGAGGCGGAGCTGCAACATCACCGCGACCAGACCGATTGCGGCAACCACGACCACAGCCAGCGGACTGCGGAATGCGTTGGACTTGGGATAGATGACGACCAAGGCCAACAGCCCGCAAAGCAGGCCGGAGGCAATGACTGTCCAGCGTCGAGACTTCGAGGACGAAATGGGCGAGGTGCTGTCAGACACGACTGCCCATTGTAGCCACAGTCGGGCACAGTTGCGAGTGGGCCGATTACCTGCCGACAGCCACTCCGCCTGCACGCGGCCTGGTGCGAGTTCGTTAGCCCGAGGGCCCCGACCGACGGCTACCCAATGCGGCATGCCTTACCTTTTTCAATGTGCGGCACATCTATGCCTTGCGCACCACTCCCTGTATGGGAAAGGATTGGAGGCGAGATTTCCGCCGCCCGGTTTGTCACTGAAACAAAAGGGGCTTCTCGAGTTTTCTTAACATTTTGTTCTTTCCTTCCGATTTTGATTCGCGATCGATTGCAACCGCTGCGCGATTCGCCTGACTTCCTCCTCCTCCTCCTCCTCCGATTCACTCATGGGAGCACACCACTGTTGATCAACCGGTGGTCGGCTCTTGGCGATCTCGTCCCGAGCGAGCAGCTCAAGCTTCCGGAGCCTTGACTGTTCTTCGATGGGCAGTTCTCGCGGTCTTTGCGTGGCGTCCAAGCCATTCAATGTTCCTGGTCGCACGCCTGGGATGTACTGACGGGCACTCCGCAACACGGACAGCTTTCCACCCGCGTGGTATTCATTGCCAAACTGATCCCTGAAAACCAAGTCGAACGGCACGGGGAAAGGGCCGTATTTGGCCGGAACCGGCCGAAGGCCTGTGGCTAGAAACCCGCCTTCCACCACTTGGCCCCTGATCATGCGCAGATTGTTTTCGATTCGCTCGTTCAGCACTTCGGATTGTTGCAGCCCGCACAGCTTACAGACTGAAAGTCGGTCGTCGAACGGCTCGGGCACGATTTGATCGTCGTACTCCGTGGACATGCCCCAATCCGTCAGGGTCACATTTCGCAATGCGGTCGAGCGCGAGCGAACCACATAGACGACCCCACCTCTGGAAGTTTCCCAAACCGTGTTGTCTGCCGGCCCCGCCAGCACGATGTTGAGTGCTGGCGAATTTTCCAGCCATTCCTCCGGGGTTTCGACATTAATTCCTTCGTCTTGCAGTTTTCGCAGGCGACCCGAATACGTTGCTTCTTCCGCCCGGCTCAACCGGGGTTTGCGTATTGGCATCTATTCCTCCTAGAAAAAAACGGCAGAAACGGCAGAAACTACTCAACCGATTTCTTTTCCGTCTCTTGCAGTTTCTTGCAATCGGGGCAGTCGTCGATAAACGGCAACTGTAGCCCGAATTCCCGGACAAGTTGGTGTATCCGGGAGCGATTCTCGGCCGAGAACCGCAACACCTTGCGTTGCCCGTCGCTGCGGGTAGGCAGTTTGAGGTTCCGCAACCTCCACCCAATTTCCCTGCTGTTGTACTCGTCAATGTCGCCAAGCGACCGCAAGATTGCATTTACGCGAGTCGTAATTTCACCGACGCTCATTTCTTTCTGATTGTGCGAGGGAGTCCAGACCGCTTGCAGACTCGCAACCCGGGGATCGTGGGGACCCCACTCCACAAGCCCTTGCTGGAGCGACTCCAGCAGCGGGGTCAGCACCCGGACAATTTCTGCGTCTGCCGGAATGCAGGGTGCCAGGTTGCGCACCAGCTCAAATCTAGCCAGGGGGTGCGACTTCGCGACGACGGGCTCCCCGCCCAGTAGGCGCAGGCGAAACATCTCGAGCTGTGGCTGAAGTTCCGCCGCGATACCTGCGAGTTGCGGATCGCTCAGGGGTAAAACGTCGGTGGGTGGCAAGGGCAGAAACATGGCTTCTGGGCCCCACATCAACGGCGACTGATCCGGCTGCAGAACCACGACCTTGGGGCAATCGAGGGCGCTCAGTGTGCTCCCAGTCCCTGCAACGAACACACCGGGGCAGCTCGCGGCGCGCCAGAAGGCGCTTTTTCCCTTGAGCATTGGATCATTCACCACCAATGTCGGGCGCAAGAAAAATGGAAGCCGACGATTGAGTTCCGCTACCAGGAGCGCACGACGACACAGAGCACCAAGAAACCGCAAGGCATTGCATACCTGCATGAATGCACCGCTCACACACAGCGTGATCGGGATCAGGAGGATTTCATGGACCCAAGAACTCAGAATCGCGCAAGTCGCGAATGCTGCCCAGTCCTCCGCCAGCCTCAGGTGCTGGCTGCAGGCGTCGGCAACTTTCCTGAATAACTCGAGGGTCGTACGGTAACCGGAAGCACCGTTCGGAAACCTTATTGCTGCACGGATGCTGGGGTGCAAGATGGGAGGATGGTAGGAGATGCCGTCGCAATTGATCACCGGTCGGACAAGCGTACGCTTCCCGTCCCAGAAAAGAAGCGTCAGTCCGTCCCGATCGCCCGCATCCACCAAATCGAGGATCGTGCCGTTCGTTAGTGTCTCGCCGTAGGTGGTGCGCTCTTGCGGCTTCGCTGTAAAGCTGGACGTTCCGCCTGGATTCTCCAAAGCTCCCCCCGTCATTGCCTGCTGCGGTGGCCACGTCAGGAAGGCACCGGATTGCGTCCGGCCCTAGAAACGAGGCAACGCTAGCAGGCAGAAATACTTCTTGGGAACACTTTGGACACCAATCCAGAACAACGATACTTACCGTGAGGGTGAAACGCTTACTTGACCGCCATCTTAACAGACTCACGACGTAATGCAAATTTTTTTTGCATCGGGGGACCGGCAATACCGCGCACTGTTGCCCAAAGCTCGCCGGCGGGATCTTAATCTCACCCTCGCGGTCGGCCGGTGCCCGCGCCCAGCAACCAAGCGATCTGCGCACACATACACCGGATATGCTGGGCAACCGAAACGAGAACGTAAGGCAGGACATGCAGCGCGTAGCGATGGATGCGGCGACCGGCCAGCGCTCCACGGCAACGCGAACGCAGCAGGAGCAAACTCCACTACCGGAGTACCTCACGCGATGTCTTCACGACCAAGCTGGAGAAGATGATCGCGATGTCACCAGCGGAAAGACGCTTACGGGAAATGGAGGCCCGGCTGGCTTGTTGAGCTGATTGTGTCAGGCGCGGGCGAGAGAGTATTTCGATGATGACGGCCAGCGAGTTCGAACAAACAGCAAGGATGTCTCCCATTCATGCTACCATTTCGGAAAATGCCCAAGAACCGACCGCGGGTGTCCAAGTCCCGGAGGCGATCTAAGACACCTCTCTCAGGGAAAATCTTCGTCTATTTTACCGATGAGGAGCGAAGGATCATAGATAGCGCGGCGGACGCTGAGCGGAGGAGCATCAGCAGCTTTGTCGCCAATGCAGCAATTGCCGCAGCCGAGGCGGTGCACTCCCGTCAGGATAAGAAAAGATAGATAAAGTCCCCTTTTTTCTTGCAATAACGATACTAATACAGTATTGTAATTATAACGATATCGTAATACTGCTGATAGGAGAACGAACATGCCGACGATACCTACCCAAACTGAGAAGTTAGCCCGCGAAAATCGGAAGCTGGCGCGAAGACTATGGGGCGGGCACCTGGATTCTACCCGGCTCAGTGCGCTGCGAGAGATCACCAAAGATTTCCGGCTCTCTGTTGCTATGGGCGACTTGCGGCTGCTTGAAGAGACATGGTACGTCACGCATACCGGACTGATACGACTGGCGCAGCGGCGTCATTGCGCTGGTATAGATATCGAAGCAGTGCCTCAGTTCTGCGATCCTACTTCCGCCCGCTGGTCATTTAAGGCGACAGTGTACAAGTCACGCACCTGCCGCGGCTTCACTGGACACGGTGATGCCGATCCATCCAATGTTTCACGAGTGGTGCGCGGCGCAGAGATGCGCGTGGCGGAAACTCGTGCTGTGAACCGTGCCCTGCGCAAGGCGTATGGCATCGGCATCTGCTCGCTCGAAGAGGTCGGATCTTTCTCCGGCCAGCCCGCTTCCCCTCCAGAGTCCAAGAAGCTGCCGCAGCCTGCCAATGGCAACGGAAACTCCGGCGGTCGCACCGTTCGCGATCGCCTATGCCAATTGATTCGCCAGCATCAACTCGATGCCACCCTAGTCAAGTCGTATGCAACCGACTTCTGTGGCGTAAAGACGCTACGCGAAGCCACCCGCGAACAGATCGAGAACTTCGTTGCCCACCTGGCCGACTGGGCCGAGAAAGACCGTAACGCCCTGCTCTGCCAACTCAACAGCTACCCGATTCAGAAGGAAGGTGCAGCATGAGACGCCGCATCCAAGGCCTACATGACGCCGACCAGTCTGCGGCAGCCCAAGTTCGCGATGGTCTGTTCCTGGTCCGGGTCGAGCGAGCCCACCATCAATGGCACGCCCGGAAGCCGTTTTATCTACTCCGCTTCTCTGTTCTGAAACCCAAAGAACTCTGCGGACAGCCGATTACCGGCCGTCTTTACTGCACACCCAGAGCTCTGTGGAAACTCAACTGGTTCTTGCGTGATTTCGGCTACGACGCCGACCTGCTTGGGCGAGATGAAATTGATGAGAAGAGCCTGGTCGGCCTGCGTGGAGTGGTCAAGATCAGCCACGTCGTCGTAGACGGCTTTTCCCTGCTCAACCTCGATGGCTTCGCACCTGCTAGCCAGTGGGAAGAGTCGTCGAACCTTGCGCCGTCAAGTACATCCAGCACCGAGGTGATGCGATGACCTACAGCTATACCCAAATGAGCAACTATTTGACCTGCCCGCGCCGCTACCGCCATCGCTATCTCGACGGCTGGCAGGAAAAGGACACCCGCGCTGCCATGCTCTTCGGGCGGGCGTTCGAACAAGCCCTCAGTGCCTACTTCCTGCGCGAGGACGCAGCAGGCGTTCTATTCCGTGAATGGTCCGCCTACAAGGATCAACAGCTGCATTACTCAAAGGGCGACACCTGGGACCGGATGCTGCAGCAAGGCATCCAGCTTCTGGACCGGTTCTGCCAGGACGACCGCATCCGCATTCGCCAACCGCAACGTAACCTGCAGATCAAGTTCGAGCGGCCGCTGCCCGGGAAAAACGACTTCGTAGCCTATGTTGACGCCGTCGGAAAACTGGATGGCACGCGCTGCCTGATCGAATGGAAGACCACCGCGGCCCGCTACCCAGAAGAGCCGGAAGGGTTGCTGGCCCTCGATCCCCAACTCGTGTGCTATTCCTGGATGACTGGCATTTCCGAAGTCGCCCAGATTGTCTTCGTGCGCAAGCGGCTGGTCGAGGTGCAGTACCTCCGCACCACGATCACCGACGAGCAGCGCAACGAATTCGGCCATTTGGTCGCAGATACGATTGGCCGGATCGAGTCTGCCCAGTTCTTGCCACACAGCGGAATCCGTTTTCCGCAAAATCCCTGCAGCATGTGCCCGTATATCGGGCTTTGCCTAGGGAAACAAGAGATGGTCGACACCCGTCTGGTGCGACGACCGGGAGCAGAGCACCTTGGTTGGCTTGACGAGCTTGCGTACTAACAATCCGCCCATGCTGCCCAAGCTCAATCGCCGGCGAGCCGTATTCGTGCTCACGAAGATCGACGAGATTCTGGCTTGGGAAAAGCAGAAGGAAATGGAGCGGGACACCCGGTTCGTCGAACTGGGCCGGTATCTGTGTGAAGTGCGGGCGGGACAGTACTGGCGGGTGGAGCACGTGAAGTCGTTCGATGAGTTCCTGGAAAGACGGTTTCCGGAGTCGCGCAGGAAGGCGTACTACCTGATGTCCATCCACGAGAACCTACCGCCGCGGGCGCGGCGAGAGTTGAAAGAAGTAGGATGGACGAAGGGGCTGGAGTTGGCCAAAGTAGCTCGGAGGGACCGGGAGCACTTCGATTGTGCAACCTGGTTGCACAAGGCGCGAGAGATGCCCAAGGAGCAGTTCAAGCAGGAGGTAGAGAGGGAGCTTACCGGGAAGGAGAGCGAGCCGTCGGAGATTGTTTATTTCAAGCTTTTTAGGAGCCAGATCCCGGTCATCGAGCAGGCGGTTGAGACCGCCGCTCTGATGCTGGGGACGGACAAGTCCCGCGGCTATTGCTTAGAAATGATCTGCGCTGATTTCCTGGCTGGAGCCAACCTCGAAAACGGCAACTCGCAAGTCCTTCTGCAATCGGTCTTGCGTTTCTTCAAGTTCCTGCCGGGGGAAGAACGAAAGACATTCCTGGATCACTTTGCCGAGAAGGCATCGTGAATTTCCTCCGACCAAAACGGGCCCGCCTGCGGCTTGATTCCCGGCTATACGAACAGTTACGCAGCGACGTGCTGCGCCGGGATGGCTGGAGATGCCAGGTATGTGGTGCGATGTCCAATCTTGAGGTTCACCACCGGGAATTTCGCAGCCAATCCGGGGACGATTCGGAACAAAACCTAATTACGCTCTGCATTACATGCCACTCTGACATTCATCGGATGACGGACAAACCAGAAATAAACCACAATTGAAAAGCGGCTTTGAGAGGGCGGAGTCTCGCTGGTTTAGGTAACTAGGCACTCATTGAGAATTGGGCAATCCGAGGTCAACCAGTGTAATGATTCCATAACAATGTCGGCTCCCAGGCCCGAGTAAACTTTGGAGGCGCAAACCAACCAAAGGGCTCGGAGGAAAGGAGCCGAACATGCTGATTATAGGGTGTGACTATCATCCGGGCT
>Ga0210394_10000197_pt1 | contig 146118 bp, 128 predicted proteins | sample IncBWC12MmetaG_FD_160121 | JGI IMG/M metagenome (GOLD analysis project Ga0210394, IMG submission 160121) | Forest soil microbial communities from Barre Woods Harvard Forest LTER site, Petersham, Massachusetts, United States - Inc-BW-C-12-M | ecosystem: Environmental > Terrestrial > Soil >... | reverse complement strand
CCATTTTGGGGCATTTTCCGCGGGCCAGGAGCGCGCGCTCGCCGTCGGGGTTCCCTACCTTAACCTTTGCGGCTTCGTGATCGGCGGCTGGCTGCTGGCGAAATCCGCGGCGCTGGCGGTGGGGCGTCGCGCCGGCAGCGAACGCGAGTTTTATGAGGCGAAGCTTGTGACCGCGCGCTTCTACGCGCAGCAGGTGCTGCCGCGCAGTTTGGCGCTTGCCCGCATCGTTCAAAGTGGCGCAGCCAGCGTCACCGAGAGCGACGCGGCGCTGATCTAGCGCTTCACCGTCCTGCTGGCCGTGCGCCGTGTCGGCAGACGCAGCCTGAGCGTTGGCGGCTCGTTCAGTGATTGCAGAAAAATGCGCCGCGCACTGGGCGGCAGCGCGCTCCAGTCGACCTTTGGTATCTGCGTCTGGCGCAGCTGCCGGTCGCTGATGCGTGCCTCAGCTCGGCTCGCTCTCAGGCGGCGAGTCGGCAGACGCCGTGTCCTGCCGTCGCGCAACAGGTCGGCGACTGCCCGGGCGACGCGGTGATCACGTGCGAGCTCGCTATGCGCAACGGCGGTGAAGTAAGTGCGCGCGCCAGGCAAGAGCGCCTGTGCGGTGGGCACGGTGCCGTCGCCATTGCGGGTGATGGTGTAAATGAAATCATCCCGCCGGCGCGCGACCGCCGTCACTGTCTCCTGATTCACGCCGGCGATGACGACGAAGCGCTCATCGGCGGCGGCGAGTGTGCCCGCCAGGCGGCGCGCCGCTGCGAGCAGCCGGGTGCGCGGCCGCGGCCCGCTCTGCGGCCATTCGCCGGGGTCGAAGAGATCAAGATCGCCCGTGTGACCCGGCGCGGGCAGCAGGTGGTAGAGGCTGGGAAAGGCATTGAATACCGTCTCGACGAGCCACTCGGCGGAGTGCCTAGGGTTCAGGCGCGCGATCTTGCGCACCACCGCATAAGTGCCGCGCAGCGCCTGCACCGGCGCGAATGAGCCAAAATTGGGAGTTCCGAGCAGCACGACGCGTTCCACCCGTCCGGTGCCGGGCATGGCGAGCGCCGCGCGGCCGACGAGACCGCCCATGCTGTGGGCGACCAGCATCACACGCTTCGCAGGATCGAGCCGCAGCCGCTCGGCGAGCGCTCTGCCGAGCACATCCACACCCAGACGCCAGTCGTAGTCGTGGAAGGCGCAGTCAAATCCCGCCGCCTGCAGATGCAATTTTAGACGCAGATACGTGTACAAGACGACGCCGAGGGAGACGACGCCGTCATCAGGCGCGGGCTTCAAAAGCTCGAGGCGTCCGGCGGCAATGTCCACCGGGTCGAGCCAGAGAATGTCGTGGGGCAACGGCGCGCGGCGTGCAAGTCCGAGCTGCGATCCCATGATCCCCGGAACGATGATGACGCGCGCGCCGCTCGCAGAAATGGCGGTGCTACGCGCGGCGCGCACCAGCATGACCAGCTCGCGGTATTCAGCGGCACCGAAAAAGCTCTCGAGCGCACGGCGCTGCGCGCCGGTGACGAGCAAGTCTTCGACTTGGCTGTCGCTCCACGCCAGGCGGTCGTAGGGCGAGATGTGATGCGGCAATACGTCAGGCTTGGCCACGCGGTGCTCTCAACGATGTGCGCGGCGGGTGCGCACACGCGGCAGGCGATTATGCCAAAGCGGCGTGCGCGGTGATCTGCGCGCACACGGCATCGATTGCCGCGCGGCGGGCGGTGCTCCGACGCCAGATGCCGCCGATCTTGCGCAGCGGCGCGGGGCGGACGAAGGGCCGCACGACGACTCCGCGCGCCTGGCGGTACGCCCCGTGGGTGGCCAGCTCGGGTAGCAGCGTGATGCCCGCACCGGTCGCGACCATCTGCCGCAGGGTCTCGAGGCTCGTCGCGCGAAAATCCTGCTTCTCCTGCATGTCGACCTGACTGCACACCGCGAGCGCCTGATCCCGTAAGCAGTGGCCGTCCTCGAGCAACAGCAAGGTCTCACCCTGCAGGTCCTGGATGCGGATCCCAGGGCGTCTGGCGAGCGGATGGGTTGCCGGCATCGCCACCATGAAGGCTTCATCGTACAGCTCGCGCGCTTCGAGGCCATCCAGATCGACCGGCAGCGCCAGAATGCCGAGGTCTATCTCCCCGGCGCGCAGCCGCGTGAGCATGGCGGCGGTCGGATATTCATAGAGCCGCAGGTCCAGCCGCGGCAGCGCCTTTCTGATCTCGCGCGCCACGCGCGGCAGCAGATAGGGACCTATCGTCGGCAGCACCGCGATGCGCAGCGCCCCCGCGAGCGGATCGCGATGTGCGCGCGCGAGCGTCACCATCTCATCACTCGCCTCGAGGATGCGCCGCGCCCGCGCCACGATTTCCGCCCCGGCGGCGGTCAGCGCGACGCGCTTCGGCTGGCGTTCGATGAGCTGCACGCCAAGGGAGTCCTCGAGCTTCTTCAGCTGCGTCGACAGCGTCGGCTGGCTGACGAAGCAGCGCTCGGCGGCGCGGCCGAAGTGCCGCGTGTCTGCGACGGCGACGAGATAGCGCAGATCCTTCAGCTTCAAGTCGATCATGACGGCGGCAGTCGATTGATAATAACTATCAATACTATCATATCAATCGATTGGAACAATGTGTTGCGGCGGGCCATGATGCGCACCCTAACCTCAAGGTGTCGCGTGACACGGCCCTACGGAGACTTGCGTTCACCCGCGAAATCGAGGCGCTGGCTGCCGTGCATCTCGATGCCGCGCACATTCAGGCCGCCCACGCGGCGGCGGCCATCATGGGCATGAACAACGTGTACTACCGCTTCCTGCACCTGGTGGAAGACGAGGAGTACAAGCAGCTGCCGGCGCGCCTGCGCATGAACGTGATTGGCAATCCAGGAATCGACAAATTCGATTTCGAGTTGTTGTCACTGGCAGTTTCCGCGATCAACGGCTGCGGCACGTGCGTGGTGGCCCATGAACGTCAGCTGCGGCAGCACGGCACCAGCCGCGAGGCTGTGCAAAGTGCGGTGCGCATCGCGGCGACGGTTCACGCCGTCGCCCGGGCCTCTGAACTAGCCCAGGCCGCCTGAGCGGCACGCAGCAAAGCGGAAATTTTTCTAGGCGTCGCGGCTTCGCTGACATTGGTATAGCAGTTATACGGATGTCTATTGCGTGCGGCTCATTCAAGCGGTCGCCGACACCGAGCGGCTCGCGAGAATAAGCCCCTGGTCGAGAAGGCTGCGGATGCTGACGCCACGGCGGCCGACGAGATTTGCCTTGCTGGCGGAGAGCTGGATGACTCCATGCAGAAATCCCCACAAGACGATGGCAACCGCGGCCGGCTGCCCGGCGTCGGCGCGGATCGAGCCGTCGCGCATGCCGTTCTCCAGCGTGCCGACGAACATGCTCTGCAGCGCGTCGCCTTTGCGGGCGCACTCGCCTTCGTTGCTATCGGGGTTCGCAGCGGTCGACGAGCGCAGCTCGCAGCGCGCCAGCACGCCGAAATACACCGGAAACTCCTGAGAAAATTCTACATAGGCGCGGCTAATAGCCTCGAGCTGAGTGATACCGCGCCGGTGCCGCGCCGCAGCCTCGCTGCAGCGCTGCGTGAGAATCGACATGGCCCTGTCGCCAACGCCGAACAGCAGATCCGTTTTGTCCGTGAAGTAGACGTAGAGGAGCGCGCGCGACAGCCGCGCGCGGCGCGCGACTTGATCCATGGTCATGTCGTCCCAGCCTTCGCTCGCAGCGACGGCCTCGGCGGCGTCCAGGATCTCGGTGCGGCGGCGCTCTTTTTCTTCGGTGCGGCGCTCAGCAAGGTCATTCATTACCGGACTACCTTAAGGCACAGCTTGACACAGTGTCAATGATGCACATTAAGACAATCTGCAAGGGCCCGGATGCGCGCGATGCGCCGGCGCTCGTTTAGACTTGCCGCCCAACAAATACGCTGCGGAGTCTGCCATGAGCGACCCACCCTTCAGCGAGAAAGACGGCGCGAGCGTCGTGCAAACGCTGAACCAGATTCTGGAACTTGAGCTCGCAGGCTTAGTGCGCTATCTGCACTACAGCTTCATGATTTTTGGCCACACCCGCATCCCGATCGTCGCCTGGCTGCGGGCCCAGGCGAATGAGTCGCAGGCGCACGCGACCCTCGCGGGCGAGCACATCACCAATCTCGGCGGACACCCGTCGCTGAAGATCGGAGCGCTGCTCGAGACTCACAAACACAATATCGACGAGATTCTGAGCGAGGCGCTCGACCACGAGCAGCAGGGACTCGAGGAGTATCGCAAGCTGCTCGCGATGGTGACCGGCAAGAGCATCATGCTCGAGGAGTATGCGCGCGCTCAAATCGCGGCCGAGGAAGAGCATCTTGCAGAGATTCGCAAGATGATGCGCCGTCCCGGCTCCATCAAATAAAAAGCAGTGCGCCGCTGCGGCAGCAACGCCCGAGGCGGCGCATTTGGAAATGCAGCGCCCGCCGAGCCTGCGGTAGCCGTGAAATCGCCGCGCTGCCGTGCCGCGCTGCTGATTTGGGCGGCCGCCCTTGCAGCGCCCGCCCCGGCCGCCGTCAGCGTCAGCGACGACATGGGCTTCGCGATCAGCTTGCCGCACCATCCGCAAAGGATCGTCAGTCTGGCTCCGGGTGCGACGGAGATGCTGTTCGCTGCGGGCGCAGGCGATCGGCTCGTCGCGACGGTCGAATACTCCAACGATCCACCGCAGGCGCGCCTGGTGCCGCGCATTGGCGACGCTGCGGCCATCGACATGGAGCGCCTGGTCGCGCTGCACGCCGACGTTGTTGTGGTTTGGCCGAAGGGCGGCAATCCGGCGCAAATCGCGGCCGTTGAGCGCGTCGGCTTGCCGGTGTATCGCGAACAGGTCGATGCGTTCAGCGAGTTTGCAGGCTCCTTGCGCCGGCTGGGTGCGCTCGCCGGTACTGCCGCGGCGGCCGATCACGCAGCGCATGCCGTGGAGGAGGAGCTGGCGGTGCTCGCGCGACGCTATGCGAAGCGCGCGCCCGTCAGCGTTCTGCTGCAAATCTGGGATCGACCCATCTACACCGTCGGCGGAGCGCAACTGATGTCCGACTCGCTGCGGTTGTGCGGCGCGCGCAACGTGTTCGCCGAGCTGCGGGAGGCGGCACCTGTGGTCGACATCGAGGCCGTCATTGCGCGCAATCCCGACATGATCATCGCGGCGGCACCCCCCGGGGCGGCGGCCGCGTGGCTCGCCGCATGGCAGCCGTTCGCGACTCTGCAGGCGGTTCGCAGCGGGCGGCTCATTGCCTTCGAGGACCAGCGGCTGACGGGCCTGGGTCCGAGCGCCCTCACGGCGACCGCCGCCTTGTGCCAGCTCATCGATGCCAAGCGCGCCGCGCCTTGAGGCGCAGCGGCCGCGCTAGTCCCTGAAGTTGGTGTACTGCAGCGGCACTGCAATTCCCGCCTTGCGCAGGTACTGGATCGCGGTCTGCAACTCGTCACGCTGTTTGGCGGCGATGCGCACTTTGTCGCCCTGCAGGCTCGCCTGTACCTTGAGTTTCGAATCCTTGATCAGCCGCGCTATTTTTTTGCCCGTCTCCTGGTCGATGCCATGACGCAGGATGACCTCCTGATGCGCGGCGGACAGCGTGGTCTGGGGCTCCTTCACCTCGATGCAGGCGATGTCGACACCGCGCTTTGACAGGCGCAGCTTCAGGATGTCGAGCATTTGCTTCAACTGAAAGTCCACCTGCGCCTGCAGCGTCACCACGAAATCGGCCAGCTCGTAGCGCGCCCCCGTGTCTTTGAAATCGAACCGCTGGGCGAGCTCCCGGTTCGCCTGGTCGACTGCATTGGCGACCTCATGGGAGTCAAGTTCCGAGACGACATCAAACGACGGCATCGCCTGTCAGCCCTTCTTGAGATCGGTCTTCAGTTTCTTCTGATTACGGCGGGTGAGCTCCATGAAGCGTGGCGTCGGGCCCGCATCCTCGTAGATCGGATCACCCTGGTCGTCCGTGGCGATGATCTTGCTGCCCGGAACGTAGGGCATGGCCGCCGCGACTTCCTGCAGCGCGATGCTTAGAAGATCGGTAATGAATTGCTCGGGGGTGCGGCCGGGAAACATCTCGGTCAGCGCGTGCAGGCGCGCCGCGTCGTCAAGCGGCAGATGCACCGCATATTTGCTCGTGGTGCGTGCAGCGCTTGCGCCGTGCCGCCAACTCTCAATGAGCTCGGTCCACTTCACGTGTGACTCCTCGGGAATCTGCCGTGGCAGCGCCATTGTAGCCGAGGCGGCCATTCTTGACGGCCGCGCAGGCGTGCAGCCATACTGCCGCGCAAATGTCGCGACAGCACTTGAAATTCTCCGCGCGCTGCTGGTGGCGGCCCTTCTGAGGAGGGTGCCGGGCGCTGTCAGTTTTCACGACTTAAAGATACTAAGGCCACGAGAACCCATCCTCCGGATATCCGCGGGGTGGGTTTTTTTTTGGGAATTGCGCTGTTGAAGCCACCGTTCGACATATCGGGTGATCTGGATACGCCGGTCTCAGCGTTCATGAAGCTCGCCGCCCTGAATCCGCGCTTTCTCCTGGAGAGCGTCGAGGGCGGCGAGCGCCTGGCCCGTTATTCCTTCATCGGCTTCGGCGACTGCCTCGAGTTCAAGGTCGAGCAGAGCGGGGTGCTGATCGACGGACACACGGCGCCGCTGCCGGCCAGCGCCGCCGCGCTGTTGGACTTGCTGCGCCGCGGGCTTGCGCGCGCGCCGCGGCCGCTGCCGGAAATGAGCGGCGTGCCCCTTGCGGGCGGCCTTGTCGGCTACGCAGCCTATGACATCGTGCGCTTTTTTGAGCGCTTGCCGGCGCGCCGTCCGCTCGCGAACTCCATGCCGGCGATGCATTACGTCGCGCCGCATTCGCTCCTCGTATTTGACCATTTGACGCGCGGCATCGCGCTGCTGCACGCAGGGTGCGAGGAGGAGCGGCGCTGCCTGCGTACGCAGGTCGTGCGCGCCTTGCGGGGTGCGCTGCCAAACGGCGCGCGTGCCGCCCGCTACGGCGCGCCCACCGCGGCCTTCAGTCGCGCCGACTTCATGTCCGGGGTGCGTCGCACGCAGGAATACATTGCAGCGGGAGACGTCTATCAGCTCGTGTTGTCGGCGCGCTTTGGGGGGCGACATGAGCTTGATCCGTTCCAGGTATATCGCGCGCTACGGCTCATCAATCCGTCCCCCTACATGTACTACTGCGCTCTCGGCGACGTCACAGTCGTAGGCTCATCACCCGAGGCGCTGGTGAAGCTGAGCCAACGCCATGCGCAGCTGCGCCCGATCGCCGGCACGCGCCCGCGATCGGACGACGCGGCCGTCGATGCCGCGAGCGAAACTCAGCTGCGCGCCGATCCCAAAGAGAACGCCGAGCACATCATGCTGGTGGATCTGGCGCGCAACGATCTCGGACGCGTCGCCTGCGCCGGCACGGTGCACGTGGACCCCTATCGCTCGATCGAGCGCTACAGCCATGTCATGCACATGGTGAGCGGCGTGCACGGCGAGCTCGCCGCCGCACGCGACGCGTTTGATCTCTTCGCAGCCGCCTTTCCCGCGGGCACCCTCGTCGGTGCACCCAAAGTGCGGGCCATGCAGATCATCGACGAGCTCGAGCCTGTGAATCGCGGCCTCTATGGCGGGACCGTCGGCTACTTCGGGGCGCGTGGCGACATGGATCAGGCGATCACGATCCGCACGCTCGTATTCCGCGGCGACGAATACAGCTATCAGGCGGGCGCGGGCATCGTTGCCGACAGTGTGCCCGCCACGGAGCACGAGGAAGTGCTCGCCAAGAGTCATGCGCTCGTGCGCGCGCTGGAGCTCGGCGCGGGCGGCCTGTGATGCGCAAGCTGCTCCTCATCGACAACTACGACTCCTTCACCTACAACCTGGTGCAGGCATTCCTCGTGCTGGGCGCCGACGTCCACGTTTATCGCAACGACGCCATCAGCGAGAGCGATGCGTTGCTGCTCAATCCCACGCATCTTTGCATCTCGCCGGGGCCGGGTACGCCGTACGACGCGGGCGTGTCGATGCAGATGATCCGCGCATTCGCGGGCCGCGTGCCGGTGCTGGGCGTATGCCTGGGCCATCAGTCGATCGTGGAAGTGTTCGGCGGCAAAGTCGTGCGCGCCGCGCGCCTCATGCATGGCAAGACCTCGCTCGTCGAGCACGATGCGCGCACGGTGTTTGCAGGATTGCCGCAGCCGTGCGAGGTCGGCCGCTATCATTCGCTCATCGCCGCGGCCGACCGCATGCCCGCCGAGCTCGAAGTGAGCGCGCGCACCGCCGAAGGCGAGATCATGGGCGTGCGGCATCGCAGCCTCGTGGTCGAAGGTGTGCAGTTTCATCCGGAGAGCATTTTGACGCCCGACGGACCGCAGCTGCTGCGCAATTTTCTCGATCTGGCTCCGGGCGAGCGCCGCCCCGTTGCCGCTCCCGGAGTCCTGCATGCAGCCTCTGCGTGAGTTCCTCGAGCAACTGCTGCAACGGCGCGACCTCTCCGAAACCGACGCGGCGGCGCTCCTGACGCATTTGACGAACCCGGACGCCGCGCCGGCACTCGCCGGCGCGGTGCTCGCGGCGCTGCGCAGCAAGGGCGTCATCGCTGACGAAGTGCGCGGCTTTGCCCGCGCCATGCGCCGGCTCGCGCAGCGCCCACAGATCGCACCCGGAATGCGTGCGATCGACGTCGTCGGCACCGGTGGCGACGCCTCCGGCAGTCTCAATATTTCCACGGGCACGGCATTGCTTACGGCCGCGTGCGGCGTGCCGGTAATCAAACACGGCAATCGTTCGATCTCCAGCCGCGCCGGCAGCGCCGACGTGCTCGAAGCCCTGGGGCTTGCGCTGCCGCTCGACGCGGACGCGGCCGGGAAATGTCTGGCGGCGACTAATTTCACGTTCCTGTTCTCGCCTCACTACCATCCGGCGATGAAGGCGATCGCACCGGTGCGCGCCGCGCTCGGCGTGCGCACCATATTCAATATCCTGGGCCCGCTGGCGAATCCTGCCGAGCCGCCGCTGCATCTGATCGGCGCCTTCAGCCTGGAGGCGGCGCAGCTCATCGCCGACACGCTCGCCGGGCTCGACATCGAGCGCGCCTTCGTCGTGCATGGCGCCGAAGGATGGGACGAGCCGACGCCGATCGGTCCGTTCACGCTCTTCGATGTACGTCGCGGCGAGGTTGCCGTCGGCGTGCGCGCGCCCGAGGACTATGGGCTCGGCCGCTGTGCGCCAGCTGCGCTCGCCGGCGGCGATGCCCTGCACAATGCGCGCGCGCTGCGCGCCGCGCTCTATGGCGAGGATCGCGGCGCGCATCGGGACTGCCTGCTCCTCGGCGCCGCGCTCGCACTCGAAGTGGCGGGCGAGGCGCGGGTGCCGCGCGATGGCGTGGCACGCGCCGCGGATGCGATCGACGGCGGCGCCGCCCGCCGGCTCCTCGATCGGGTCTGCGCCTTTGGGTCGCGCGCGTCATGAGCGGGGATTTCCTCAAGCGCATGGCCGAGAGCAGCCGCCAGAGGACGGCGGCGGCGATGCGTCTCAACCCTGCGGCGCGCATGCGCGCGCAGGCACTGGCGTCCGCCGCGCCTCAGCCGCTGGTGCTGAATGCGGCGGGCTTCGACATCATTGCGGAACTGAAGCTGCGTTCTCCCGCCGCCGGAGCAGTGGGCACACCGGAGGAAGACATCGGTCGCCGTGTCGGGCGCTATGCAAGCGGCGGGGCGGCGGCGGTTTCCGTGCTGACCGAGCCCAGTGAATTTGCGGGCGAGCTCGCGCACCTCGAGCTCGCGGCGCGCGCGCTGCAGCCGGCGGGGATTCCGGCGCTGCGCAAGGACTTCCTCGTCGATCCCTATCAGGTCGCCGAGGCGCGCGTGGCCGGTGCGGGCGGCGTCCTCATCATCCTGCGCATGCTCGCGCGTGATGAGCTGCAGGCGCTCATGGCCGAAGCGGAACGGCTGGGATTGTTCGTCTTGCTCGAGGCATTTGACGAGGTGGATCTCGAGCTCGCGCACGAGCTCGTTGCCGGCTACCGGGACAGTCCGAATCCGACGCTCCTCGTCGGCGTCAACTGCCGCGATCTCGTGACTTTGCAGGTGGTGCCGGCGCGTCTTGAACGCCTGGGGCCGCTCCTGCCGGGCGGCGTTCCGCACGTGGCGGAGAGCGGCATCGCCTGCGCTGCAGATGCACGCCGCGTGCGTGCGGCAGGCTACGACCTGGCGCTCGTCGGCAGCGCATTGATGCGCGCGAGCGATCCGGAGGAGCTCCTGCGGCAGATGCTGAGCGCGGGGCGGGTGTAGGCGCGCACGCGATGTGGATAAAAATCTGCGGCATGACGACACCGACGGCAGTGGCCGCGGCGCTCGAGGCGGGCGCGGATGCGATCGGTTTTGTGTTTGCTGATTCCGTGCGGCGCGTGACGCCGCAGCTTGCGACGCGCCTTGCGACGCCGGCGCGCGGCCGCGTGCCCTGCGTCGCGGTCATCCGGCAGGCGACCCAGCGGCAGCTGGACTGCATCCTCGCCGACTTCGCCCCGGATGTTCTGCAGGCGGACCTCGATGACCTGGCGCGCCTGACTCTGCCGCGCGCGCTCGGGCTGCTCGCCGTAGTCCGCGCCGGCGCCGCGCCGCCGCACCCGCCACCCGCGCGCGTTCTCTTCGAAGGTCCCGTGAGCGGCACGGGCGTGCCCTGCGACTGGGGGCGCGCACGCGCGTACGCGCAGCAGACGCAACTGGTCTTGGCGGGCGGTCTCAACGCGCGCAACGTCACAGAAGCGATCCGCGTCGTTCGCCCGTTTGGAGTCGACGTGTCGAGCGGCGTGGAGGAGAAGCCGGGCGTCAAGAGCGCGCCCGAGATTGGCCGTTTTGTGCAAGCCGCGCGTCAGGAGGGCACATCATGATTGCACCGCTACCGGCCATCGATGCCGAACAGCTGCTCGCCGATTTCATGGCGGGCAAGTTTCCCGACGCACGCGGACGCTTCGGGCCTTTTGGCGGTCGCTACGTTCCCGAAACGCTCATCCCGGCGCTCGAGCGCCTGGAGAGCGGCGTGCGCACACACCTGCACAGTCCCAAATTTCAGGAGCGCTTCAGGCACGAGCTCGCCTCCTGGGTGGGCCGGCCCACGGCCCTCACGCACGCGGCGCGGCTGTCGAAGGCGTGGGGCGCGCAAATCTGGCTCAAGCGCGAGGATCTTGCGCACACCGGCGCGCACAAGATCAATAATGCGATCGGGCAGGCGCTCCTCGCGCAGGAGCTCGGCGCGCAGCGCGTCATTGCGGAGACCGGCGCGGGCCAGCATGGAGTGGCGAGCGCCGCAGCCTGCGCGCGGCTCGGGATGCCCTGCACGGTCTACATGGGCGAGATTGACATGCAGCGCCAGGCGCCGAACGTCGGTCGCATGCAACTCCTCGGTGCAACGGTCGTCCCGGTCACGAGCGGCGATCGTACCTTGCGTGCTGCGATCGATGAGGCGATGCGCGACTGGGTGGCAGACCCGACCGATACCTATTATCTCCTGGGCTCGGTCGTGGGTCCGCATCCGTACCCCTATCTCGTGCGCGAGCTGCAGGCAGTCATCGGCCGCGAGGCGCGCGCGCAGATACTCAAGGAAACGGGCGCCCTTCCGGATGCGCTCATTGCCTGCGTCGGTGGCGGGTCGAACTCCGTTGGTTTGTTTCACGCGATGGTGCCGGATCGCAGCGTCACAATTATTGGCATTGAAGCGGGCGGCCGCGGCGCGCAACTCGGTGCGAATGCGGCGACTCTGACCTACGGTCGTCCCGGCGTGCTGCACGGCACCTATTCACTGCTGTTGCAGGATGAGGAGGGGCAGATTCAGGAGACGCACTCGGTGTCGGCGGGACTCGATTATCCGGGAGTCGGGCCTGAGCACGCGCTGCTGTTGACTACGGGGCGCGTGCACTATGAGGCCGCAAGCGATGAGGATGCACTACTCGCCATCAAGGAATGCTGCGAGCTCGAAGGTATTCTGCCGGCGATCGAGAGTGCGCATGCGCTCGCCGGCGCGAAGCGCTGGGGGCGCGAGCACCCCGGGCGCTGCATTCTCGTGGGACTCTCGGGCCGGGGCGATAAGGACATGTCGACTCTGCAACGCACGCTGCTCGCCGCGACGGCTACGCAGCCCAAGGAAGATGCGCCGTGAACGGCCGCGAGCGCATCAGCGCCGCAATCCGCGCGGTCAATGGCCGCGGCGCCCCCGCGCTCGTCGCCTTCATGACCGCGGGCTTCCCGAGCCGCGAGCGCTTCCGCGAGCATCTGCAATCCATCGCGGCCGGTGCCGATGTGATCGAAATCGGTGTTCCCTTCACCGATCCGATGGCCGACGGCGTCACCATCCAGCGCGCCAGTCGCGCGGCGCTCGCCCAGGGGGTGAGCCTGCGATGGATACTGGGCGAACTTGCCGCGCTGCGCCTCGACGTGCCGATGATCCTCATGAGTTATTTCAATCCGCTGCTGGCAGTCGGTCTCGCATGGCTGTGCCAAACGGCTGCGGCTGCCGGCGTTGCCGGATTCATCGTGCCGGACCTGCCGTTGGATGAGAGCGACGAGTTGCGCGCGGCGCTGGATCCGCACGGCCTGGCGCTCATCCAGATGGTCACGCCGGTGACGAGCGCGGCGCGACTCGCACGCCTGTGCGCCGCGAGCCAGGGCTTCGTTTACGCGGTCACGATGACGGGCACGACCGGGCGCAGTGTCGCCGTGCCACAGGCGGTGCTGCAGTACCTTGACCGCGTGCGCGCCTGCGCGCGCATCCCCGTCTGCGCCGGTTTCGGCATCCGCAGCCGCGAGCAGGTGGCGCGCCTCGCCGCCCACGTCGACGGCGTGATCGTCGGGTCGGCGCTTGTGGAGGTGCTTGAGCGCAATGCAGATCCGGCGGCGTGGCTCGCGGCGCTGCGCGCCGACGCGCAATGAGCGCAGCGCAGGCCACGCTCGCCGAGGAAGCGCGCACCCATCGCGGCCTGGCGACGCTGCTCGCGGCGCTCGCCACGGTGAGCCCGTTCTCGATCGATATCTTCTTTCCATCCTTTCCGGCGATCGCGGCGCAGTTTGCGCTCAGCGCCTGGCAGATGCAGCAGACGCTCACCGCGTATCTCGTGCCGTTCGCGATCATGGCGCTGGTACTCGGGCCGTTGTCCGATGCGCTCGGCCGCAGGCCGGTCGTGCTGGCGGGGCTCGCGATTTACGCCGCAGCATCGATCGGCTGCGCGCTCGCTCCGAGCTTTGCATGGCTCCTGGCGTTTCGGGCGCTGCAGGGGATGAGCGCGGGTGTCGGCATGGCCATCGGGCGCGCCATTGTGCGCGATCTGCACGATGGGCCCGAAGCGCAGCGATTGATGAGCACCATCACGATGATATTCGGCATCGCGCCGGCGATCGCTCCCGTGATCGGGGGCTGGATCCATGTGGCCTTCGGCTGGCGCAGCGTGTTCGGCTTCATGGTGCTCATCGGCGTGACTCTCATGATCGTAAGCTACGTGCATCTTCCGGAGACTCACCCCGAGGAGCGGCGCGCGCCGCTGCACCCGGGATATTTGGCGCGCACCGCCTGGCGGATCGCTTCCCACCAGGAGTTCATCCTGCTGGCGCTCGCCGCCGGGATGACGATTTGCGCGATGATGACCTACCTGGGAGCGGCGCCCGCCATCGTGCTGGGGTTCTGGCACTTGCAGGAAACCGAATTCGCCTGGCTTTTTGCGCCGATCATCGCGGGCTTCATGCTGGGCGCGTGGCTCTCCGGGCGTCTCGCTGGACGCCTACCCGGGCGGCGGCAGATCGTCGCGGGGTTCACCGTCTCCCTCGGCTCCTCGGCAGTGCTGCTCGCGCTGCACGCAGCGCTGCATCCGCTGCCGATAGTCGTGCAGGAAACTCTGATCGGCGTCGACGCGGTGGGCGTGCAGCTTGTGATGCCCATCCTGGTGCTGCGCATGCTCGATCTTTTCCCTGGGTCGCGCGGCTCTGCCGCGTCAGTGCAATCCTGCGTGATGCTCCTGACGGGCGCGGGCTGCATCGGGCTCGCCGTCCCGGCGCTGGCGCACTCGCTGTGGCTGTTGGCGGCCGGCTCCCTTGCCTGCACGCTCAGCGCCTGCGGACTTTGGAATGCGACGCTGCGCCTGCGGCGCTAGGCGCAAGTTCCGCCAGTTCTCTTAGATTCGCTGAAGCGCGTCCAGATCGCATACCCGGAAGCGAAACTGAAAGTCGGCGGCGGCGGCATCATCCTCACGCCATCCCGCCCGCACGTCAGCCGCGCCGCACTCGCAATATCGCAAGAACTGCCGGCGCCGGCACTTCCGGGCCGAAAGCGTTGCAACTCTTCCGCCTAACACGGCAAGCGATTTATCAAAAGCGCCAGAACTGCTGGAAATATAGTGATTTGCGAGAGGGCGAGGGGAGGGCGTTACATCTCTTCCGTTCTCAACCTAAGCCTTTGTTTCATAAGGCTAAGAGAGAACGCGCCCCCAACAGGCCGCCGATGCATCTCTTCCACTCTGGCGTTGCATCTCTGGCGCTTTCTGGCTTTCTCTCTTTATTGTCCACCATTGTGGGCTGCGACTGGAGAAGTGCCGTGCAGATTCTCGTCGGCATCTCCAAATTGAATCCGCATCTTCACGCCTTCGCTACCGCAGAGAGACCGAAGTCGCCGTTGGTACTCGGCAGCTGGGAATGGGAAGCGCTGCGAACCAGTAAAGGGCAGATTTCCGTAATCGACTGGAATTGCGGTGATCATGGCAGCGAATTCGAATGGAAAGTGATTCTCAGCGCGGAAAATGGCGTGCTGCATGCTGAACGACACAAGTCTCCCTGCAACCACTTGGGGCCTTTGCACTAGCGCTAGGGGCTTAGCGCCTGGGGTGCCGCGACAGCCGGCGCCATGCGCGCCGTGCGCCAGCCGCCGACTTTGTAGTAGACGAGAGCAAGGCCGGCCAGCGCCGCTCCCGTGAGCGGGAAGCTCAACCAGACGGCATCGCTGTGCCAGCGGTCGAGCAGCGCGTAGGCGAGCGAGAAGCGCATGACGAGCACGGTCAGCGTCAGGATCAAGAGCGGCATCACAACCGCGCCGGTGGCGCGCACCACGCCGAACAGCACCGTCGAAACCCCGAAGAAAACGAAGGTGACCGCGACGATGCGATTCGCGTGCACCGCCAGCGGCAGGGCGGCTGAGCCCGCCGGCAGGAACAGCGCCAGCGCCTGCCGGCTGTAAATCTCCGTCAGGACGATGAGCGATCCGGTCAGGAGAAAGTTATAGAGCACGCCGATCCGCGCGGTCGCTGCCACGCGCTCCCAGTTCTGCGCACCGACGTTCTGTGCCGCCACAGCGGTCACGGCCATGCCGAGCGCGAAAGCGCTCATCTGGATGTAGTTCCACACCTGCCAGCACGCTCCAAACGCCGCGGTCGTATTGACGCCGAACCGATTGACGAGGCTGATCATGAGCACGCTGCTGAGCGAGACCACGAAGATCTGCAGGCCCATCGGTATGCCCTTTCTGATCAGTGTTGCGATGATCGCGCCATCGATGCGCAGCAGCCGCAGCTCGTTCCTGTGCAGGCAGAGCACGTGCTTGCGGCGATACAGCGTGGCGATGAGCGCCACCAGGCTCACGGCCTGGGCAAAAAAGGTCGCGAGCGCGGAGCCGGCGATGCCGAATGCCGGCAGGGGACCCAGCCCAAATATCAAGAGCGGATTCAGGGCAATATCCAGCGCCACCGACAGCACCAGGAAATAGAACGGGGTCTTCGAGTCGCCCGCGCCGCGTAGCACCGCCATGACGAACGCATACATGTACATGAACGGCAGGGCGAGAAAGATCACGCGCATGTAGGCCGTCGCGAGCGGTATGGAGCTGGGGGGCGTGCTCATTGCAGCGAGCAGCCGTTCGCTCAGCAGCCAGCCGGCCGCAGACATCGCCGCCGAGAGCGCAGCAAAGAATGTCGCGCTCGTGCCGACGACACGCTTCGCCTCCGTGAGATTGCCGGCGCCGATGTGCTGCCCGACCAAAATCGTGGCGGCCATGGACAGGCCGAACACCCCGCCCAGCAGCAGAAACATCACGGTATTGGCGTTGGACGTCGCGGCGAGCGACGCCTCGCCCAGGAATTGGCCCACCCAGACGGAATTGACGGAGCCGTTCAGGGTCTGCAGCACATTGCCGCAGAGGATCGGCAGCGCGAACAGAAAGAGCCCGCGGCTCAGCGAACCCTCAAGAAGAGCGCGTGTCGGTTGCATGGCGGGCGCGACGAGCTAGTAAGGTCGATAGTGCGTATCGAGCCACGCAGCGAGCCTCTCGAGCGTGGCGACATCGAGGTGCAAACGCAGCTTGCCCTCGCGCACGCGCTCGAGTGCACCCCTCACGAGCGTCGGCAACACGCGGGCGAGCTCGATGAGCTCAGGAAGCTGCGCGCGGAAAATATGCCACAAGCGGCGCGGACTGGTGCGCTCGCGCATCCATTCGCGCAGGATCGGACTGGCGGTGTTCCATATGTCCAGGTCCGGATACAGCTGGCGTCCGAGACCCTCGACATTGAGAAGCGTCTTTTGCAGCAGCACCAGCTGCGGCTGCACGGTCATGTTGAATCGCCGCGAGATCTCGAACAGGCGCAGGAGGATCGTGCCGAAAGAGATGTCCTTCAATGGCCTGTCAAATATGGGCTCGCACACCGTGCGCACCGCGGATTCCATCTCATCGATGCGCGTGTCGGGCGGCACCCACCCGGACTCCAGGTGCAGCACCGCGACCCGGCGGTAATCGCGCTCGAAGACGGCGAGAAAATTTCTCGCCAGGTACTGCTGGTCCTGCGGATCGAGCGAGCCCACGATCCCGAAGTCGACCGCGGCGTAGCGCGGCTCGGCCGGATCGTCGATGAGGACAAAGATGTTTCCCGGGTGCATGTCCGCGTGGAAGAAATTGTGGCGGAAGACCTGGGTGAAGAAGATCTGCACGCCGTTCTCGGCGAGCTTCTTGAGATCGGTCCCAGCGGCGCGCAGGCGCTCCACGTCACTGATGGGCACGCCGTGGATGCGCTCCATCACGATGACGTTGACGTGGCAGTAGTCCCAGTACACCTCCGGCACATAGAGCAGATGGGAACCCGCGAAGTTGCGCTTCAACTGCGCGGCGTTTGCCGCTTCGCGCATCAGATCGAGTTCATCGAGGATGGTCTTCTCGTATTCAGCGACGACTTCGACCGGCCGCAGCCGGCGGCTCTCATGCCAATAACGATGCGCAAGGCTTGCCAGCGCATGCAGGACCTCAAGGTCGCGGTCAATCCATTCGCGCATGCCCGGGCGCAGCACCTTGACCACGACTTCCGTGCCCTGCGGCAGGCGCGCGCTGTGCACCTGGGCGATCGAGGCCGCGGCGAGCGGAATCTCATCGAAGGCCGAGAACGCATCCTGCACCGCTCGTCCGAGGGCGCGCTCGATGAGGGCGCGCGCTTCGGCTCCCGGAAACGGCGGCACGCGGTCCTGCAGCTTCGCGAGCTCATCGGCGATATCGCTCGGCAAGAGGTCGCGGCGCGTGGACACGGCCTGTCCGAATTTGACGAACACCGGCCCCAGCTCCTCGAGCGCCAGGCGAATGCGCGCGCCGCGGGTCGCCTTGCGGCGCCGTTCGAACCACAGCCCCGGGGAGAGATAGAAAAGAAAGCGCAGCGGCCGGTACAGGTGCGTGGCGCCGACGAAATCGTCGAGCCCGTGCCGCAGGAGCACGCGCTGAATCTCGATGAGCCGCACGATGACGCGCAGCTTCATGGCGCAAGCTGATTGATGCGCGCCTCGAGGCGATCGACGTCCTCACGCAATCGGTCGACGCCGTTTGTGAATTGCTCCGCTTCGGCGCGCGGCACGAGGTCGGCGCGCTCGTGCGCGAGGTATTCGGCGACGTTTCGCGCCGCGGTCGCCGCCGTCTGTCGACTCCAGTCAAACACCGCACGTGCCAGGCGCCCCAACTGGTGGGCCGGCACGTCGCCGATGGCGAGCGACAGCTCCTCTTCCAGATCTGGCAGCAACAGACGCGCCAGCTCGCGATATTTGCGCGCGATGTCGGCGTCGCCGCGAATCTCGACAGCGCCCTTGTGCAGGACCTCTTCGGCAGATGGGCCGGCGAGCGCCAGCAGACTCAACGGGCTGCCGCTCACTTCCGCCTCGGCGGCGCCTGCCGCGTCGCGCGTGCAGTGCAGGACATCGCCGTTCGAGCGCACGACGATGCGGGTCACGCCGCGCACCTCGACTCCGAGGCTTCTTCCGGCTAGCTCGCCGCACAGCTGCCGCGCGCGCGGCGAGCGCGGCAGTCCCCGATTCAGCACGTTTTCCACCGTCGTCAGCATCGTGACGTCAATAGCGATAGCCGCGATGCACGGCGACGATGCCACCGGAGAGGTTGTGGTATCTGCAGCCCTCGAGGCCGGCGCTGCGCATCAGGGCAAGCAGCTGTTCCTGATCCGGATGCCTGCGGATCGATTCGGCGAGGTAGCGATAGCTGGCCGCATCGTGGGCGACCAGCCGGCCGAGGAGGGGCAGCACGTGGAAGGAATAGGCATCGTAGAGAGGCCGCAGGGCAGGCAGCGTCGGGCGCGAAAATTCGAGAATGAGCAACTGTCCGCCGGGCTTGAGTGCGCCGGCCATCGATGCCAGGGCGGCCGCTTTGTCGGTGACATTGCGCAGCCCGAAGCCGATGGTGATGCAATCAAAGGAGCCGGCAGGAAACGGCAGCCGTTCGGCGTTGGCCTGCACGCAATAGACGTTGCGCACCAACCCCTCGTTGAGAAGGCGGTCGCGTCCACGCTGCAGCATGCGCGCGTTGATGTCGCTGAGAACGACGCACCCGGCGTCACCGACCTGGCGCGCCAGGCCCGCCGCGAGGTCGCCGGTGCCACCGGCCACGTCGAGGGCGCGCTGGCCGGGGCGCAGGTGGGTGAGCGCCAGCGTGAAGCGCTTCCACAGCCGATGCGCGCCGCCTGACATCAGATCGTTCATGCGATCGTAGTGGTCGGCGACGGAATCGAATACACCGCGCACGCGCCCCGACTTCTCGCGCCATGGCACGCGCTCGAAACCGAAGTCGGCTGAATTCTCCTCGCTCATGGATTCGCCGCACCGACGCAATGAAGCCACAGGAAGTTAAGGCCCGAGAGGCAATTGCGCAATCCCGCTGGCGCGGAAGCGCCCGCGAGAGCAGACGCTTCAGCGCACGCCCATGCGGCCCCGCCGTGAGGGTCCCCGGCTCTGGCGGATTGTGGCGGCTGCAGCCCTGCGGGGAAACGCAGCCCATCGCTTGATGTCCCTGCAGGCATGGCAAGTCAGCGGGGCTGCTGCGCCTGCTGCTTGCGCTCAAGATATCGCGCCCAATTCCTCTGCCGGTCGCGTCCGAGCTCGTAGAGATATCGCCACGAATACAGCCCCGTGTCATGGCCGTCGTCAAACACGAGCTTCACGGCGTACTGACCGACCGGCTCCACCGAGCGGATGGCCACGTTTTCCTTGCCGAGCACCAGGACTTCCTGGCCGGGACCATGCCCTTTCACTTCGGCGGAAGGCGAGTGGACACGCAGGTATTCGAAGGGCAGTTCGAAGCCCGCGCCATCGTCGAACGCCACGCACAGCAAGCGCGAGCGGCTGCGAAGCTTGATTTCGGTCGGTACGGGGTCGGGCACGGCGGGGTTAAGTATACTGGCCGGCGCGATATTGTGCAGTGCACAAAAAGACGGGTTGCGACGGTGACAATTCCTGATGCAACACTATACTTACGCTCATTCCACGATTGAGGACCCCCGCACCGCCGCGGCACTGAATGCACCCTACAGATACTTCGCATCCCGACTACTTTCATAAGGTCGTGGATTGCCAGTGGGCCTGCCCGGCCCACACCGATGTCCCTGAATACATTCGATTGATCGCCCAAGGCCGGTTCACCGAGGCCTACATGGTGAACCGTCATTCCAACGTGTTCCCCGGCATTCTCGGCCGCGTCTGCGATCGGCCGTGCGAGCCGGCCTGCCGTCGCGGCCGGGTGGAAACGAAACCGGTGGCGATCTGCCGCTTGAAGCGCGTCGCCGCCGACAACCGCGACGACATTGCGGGGCTCCTGCCCAAGATCCCGCGGCTGAAAAACGGCAAGCGCCTCGCCTGCATCGGCGCGGGCTGCGCCTCCCTGACGGTCGCGAACGATCTCATGCCGCTGGGCTACGAGGTCACGATGTTCGAGCAGTACGCCGAGCCGGGCGGACTCATGCGCACCAATATTCCCGCCTTTCGCCTGCCGCAGCAGGTGCTGAGCGACGAGATGCGCGTGATCCTCGACATGGGCGTGGATTTGAAACTGAATCACGCGATCAGGAGTTTGCGCACGCTGCTGCACGACGGCCGCTACGACGGCGTGTTCATCGGCTCCGGCGCCCCGCAGGGCAAGGAGCTCAATCTGCCGGGGCGTGCCGCGGGCGCGGGGAATATCCATATCGGCATCGCGTGGCTCGGCGCAGTCGCCTTCGGGCACACGGAGCGGATCGGCGCGCGCGTACTCATCATTGGTGTCGGCAACACCGCGATGGACTGCTGCCGCACGAGCCTGCGCCTCGGCGCGCGACAGGTGAAGGTGATGGCGCGCAAGCCGCGCAGTTTCTTCAAAGCCTCCGCATGGGAGCTCGAGGACGCCGAGGAAGAGCATGTCGAGATCGTCGTCAACCGCGTGCCCAAATCCTTCGTCGTCGCCAACGGCAGGCTCAGCGGGATGCTGTTCGACAAGATGGAATACAACATTGACGCGGACGGCCGCATCACCGCCGAGCGTGTCGTGAGCGAGGAATTCGAGGCGGCAGACGACGTCATCCTCGCCATCGGCCAGGAGAACGCGTTTCCCTGGATCGAGCGCGATCTGGGCATCGACTTTGACAAATGGAACGTGCCGCTGGTCGATACGAAGACCTTTCAATCGACCCGCCCCGGCGTGTTCTTCGGCGGCGACGCCGCGTTCGGGCCGAAGAACATCATCTGGGCGGTCGAACAGGCGCATCAGGCTGCGATCTCGCTGCACAAGCACTGCCAGGGCGAGAGCATCAGCGAGCGCCTCGCCCCCGGCATGAATCTGCAAAGTCGCAAGATGGGGATGCACGAATGGTCCTATGCAAATGACTACAACGCGCTGGAGCGCCGTCTGATGCCGCACGTATCCCTGAAGGAGCGATTCAAGAAGCTCGACATCGAGGTCGAGCTCGGCTTCACGGCCGAGCAGGTCACCGCGGAAGCGCAGCGCTGCCTGAATTGCGACGTGCAGACGGTGTTCGATGCAAAGCTGTGCATCGAATGCGATGCCTGCATCGACATCTGCCCGGTCGATTGTCTGACGATTACGGCGAATGCCGAGGAAGCCGAACTGCGCACGCATCTTAAGGCGCCGGCGCTGAATATGACGCAGGCGCTCTATGTCTCCAGTGCGCTGCCGCAAACCGGGCGCGTGATGGTGAAGGATGAGGATGTGTGCGTACACTGCGGACTGTGCGCCGAGCGTTGTCCCACCGCGGCCTGGGACATGCAAAAGTCCTATGTGCACTGGCCGCTGGCCGCCGATGAGGCGCGTGCTGCGGCTGAGCGCGAGCCCAAGATCGCGTAACCGCTGCCGGCGATTCCCCGGCGCCTACCCTTCAGTCAAAACGAGCGAATGCCACTCATGCCTGCCCCTGACTCCGCGAAGATCAACGACTTCGTCATCAAGATCGCCACCGTCAATGGCACGGGCTCGGCGAGCGCCAACATGCTTCTCATGAAGGCGATCTTCCGCAGCGGCATTCCGGTGATGGGCAAGAACTATTTCCCGTCGAATATTCAGGGTTTGCCCACCTGGTACGAGATCCGCGTCACCAAACAGGGCTATGTCGCCCGCTCGGGCCGCGTGGACATCATGGTGGCCATGAATGCGGAGACCTATTCGAAGGATGTGCGTGAGGTCGCCGCGGGCGGCTACCTCGTGTACGACTCGACCTGGCCGCGGCCTGCGCTGCTGAAGCGAGAAGACATTACGGCCATCGGCGTGCCGCTGGCAAAGCTGTGCAACGAGAACTTCGACGGCGTGCGCACCCGCATTCTGATGAAGAACATCTGCTACGCCGGCGTGCTGGCTGCGCTCCTCGACATCGACCTCGGGCACGTCCGCACGCTGCTGGCGGAGACCTATGCAAAAAAGCCCAAGCTCGTCGCGAGCAACATGAAGGCGATTGAGCTTGGTTACGAGTGCGCCAAGGCCACTTTTCCCTGCCCATTGCCGCTGCGCGTGGAGAAGATGGCCAAGACCGGCGGCTACATCATGATCGACGGCAATACGGCGGCGGCGCTGGGGTGCGTATTCGCAGGGGCAACCGTCGCCGCCTGGTATCCGATCACCCCGTCGACGTCGCTGATGGATGCCTTCAAGGCTTTCAGCGACCGCATGCGCACTGACGCGGCAAGCGGCCGGAAGAACTTCGCATTCATCCAGGCGGAGGATGAGCTCGCTGCCATCGGCATGGTGATCGGCGCCTCGTGGAACGGCGCGCGCGCCTTCACGGCCACCTCCGGCCCGGGCATCTCGCTGATGAACGAGTTCCTGGGACTGGCGTACTACGCGGAGGTTCCGGCCGTCATATTTGACATTCAGCGCGTCGGGCCTTCCACAGGCATGCCGACGCGTACGCAGCAGGGCGACATCATGGCCTGTGCCTATGCCTCGCACGGGGACACGCGCCAGGTGTGCCTGTACCCGGCGAACGCCGAGGAATGCTTCGACATGGCGGTACAGGCCTTTGATCTGGCCGAGCGCCTGCAGACGCCCGTGCTCGTGCTGTCGGACCTCGATATCGGCATGAACGACTGGATGTGTCGCGAGTTCAAGTGGGATGACGCCTACCGGCCGGATCGCGGCAAGATGCTCGACAAGACCGCGATCGAGAAACTCGAGAAATTTTACCGCTACGTCGACAAGGACGGCGACGGCATCACCTATCGCACGCTGCCGGGGATCCACCCCAAAGCGGCATATTTCACGCGCGGCTCGGGACACACGCAGTTCGGCATGTACACCGAGGATTCGGCCGACTATCAGCTGCTTCTCGACCGGCTGCTCGGCAAGTGGGCGACGGCGAAGAAACTCTTGCCGCGCGCGCTCATCGATGCGACCGCCGGCAGCGAGCTGGGCATCGTCTCGGTCGGCAGCTGTGACGGCGCGATTCGCGAGGCCATGGATCTGCTGCGCGCGCGCGGCGTGGGAGTGGACTACATGCGGGTGCGCGCCTTTCCCTTCAGCGAAGACATCGAGAGATTTCTCGCCGCGCATCAGGTGCTGTTCGTCGTCGAGCAGAACCGCGATGCGCAGCTGCGCGCGCTGCTGACGCTCGAGACCCAGGTTGAGAAGACGAAGCTGCGCTCGCTGCTGCACTACGACGGACTGCCGATTTCCTCGAGCTTCATCGTCGAAGGCGTGCTCGCGCACCTGCAGCCCGGCGCCAAGAGCCGCAACGCCGCGGCACTGTAGGAGCTCTGTCATGACCTTCCTCGCCAAACCCAAGATCGCCCATCCCTCGCTGCCGCGCAACCCGCTCGGCATGACGCGCCGCGACTACGAAGGCGCCCTGTCGACGCTGTGCGCCGGTTGTGGCCACGACTCGATCACGGCAGCGATTGTCGAAGCCTGCTGGGAGCTTGCGATCGAGCCGCAGAACCTGGTCAAGCTCTCCGGTATCGGCTGCTCGTCAAAGACCACGGCCTACTTCGTGAGCGGCGCGCACGGCTTCAACTCCGTTCACGGCCGCATGCCCTCGATCGCCATGGGCGCCAACGCGGCAAACCGCAATCTGCACTACATCGGCGTGTCAGGCGACGGCGACACGCTGTCGATCGGTCTCGGACAGTTCTGCCATGCGATCCGCCGCAACCTGAACATGCTCTACATCATCGAGAACAACGGCGTGTACGGCCTCACCAAGGGCCAGTTCTCGGCGTCCGCTGATGTCGGCAGCAAGGCGAAGAAGGGCGAGACCAACTTCCAGCCGCCGATTGACCCGGTGCTGCTCGCCCTGACGCTTGGCGCCACGTTCGTCGCGCGCAGCTTCTCCGGCGACAAGGAGCAGCTGGTGCCGCTCATACAGGCGGGCCTCAAACACAAGGGCTTTGCACTCATCGACGTGCTCTCGCCTTGCGTCACCTTCAATGACCACGAGGGTTCGACGAAGAGCTATGCCTATACGCGCGAGCACTATGAGCCGGCGATCCACACCGACTTCGTGCCTTTGCAGCAGGCGATCACCGCGGAGTACGCGGCGGGCGCGACGCTGCCAGTCGTGCTGCACGACGGCAGCCGTATCGTATTGCGCAAGCTCGATGGCAACTACGATCCGACCGATCGGGCCGCCTGCGCCGCGACGATTCAGGAACGCCTGAAAGAAGAGGAATACCTGACGGGTCTGTTATTCGTCGAACCCGGACAGCCGGAATTCCATGAGCTCAATGGCACACCGGATGGGGCGTTGAATGCGGTGCCCTACGAGGCGCTCTGCCCGGGTTCTGCCGGGATGCAAAAGGTTCTCGCGCGGTATCGTTAGACAACCCGCGCTGCGTTTCCCGCGCCTCCTGCGCGCGCGGACGTGGGCCCATTTCCCTGCCATTGAGATCCTGAAGGGCGCGGGTGGCATCGGCGCGCGACATTTTTCACGAAGCTGAAGTCGCGCGCACCAGCGGCGCAAAAAAATTGGACTCTATGCTGCGGACGATGAATGCGCCGACGCTACTGCGGGCGTTACGACCCACACCGCCGCGGCGCGCGTGCTGGAAAGGCTTTTGCTTGCCCGGCGCGTCTCGCCTAGACTGCGCGCCCTGTCCTCAAGATCGCCAAGGGAGTCGAATTGCATGGGTAAAGGTGACCGCAAAACGCGCCGCGGCAAGATCTATCGCGGATCTTTCGGCAAGTCGCGCCCGAAGGATCCGGCCAAGCAGAGAAAAAAGGCGGCGGCCAAGAAGTAGGCCTCCGGCATCGTGCGCGCGCCAGCAAAAGCGGAGGATTAATGACAAAGGGTTCAAGGGCGGCTTGCGTAGCCGCCACGCTGCTCGCGACGGCGGTCGGCGCGCGCGCGGGTGACCCGCACGGCGCTGACGGCCCCTACCAGAGCCTGCCCTACACGCCGAGCCTCGATGTGGGATCGATGGACCGTTCGGTCGATGCCTGCGAGGATCTCTACACCTATTCGTGCGGCGGCTGGCAGAAGAGGAATCCGATTCCCGCCGACCAGTCGAGCTGGACCGTGTACGGCAAGCTGCATGCCGACAATCAGCATTACCTCTGGGGGATTCTCGAGGATGCCGCAAAGACCGACCCCGAGCGCACCCCCACCCAGCAGAAGATCGGTGATTATTTCGCGGCCTGCATGGACGTCGGCGCCGTCGAGAAGGCAGGCAGCGCACCGCTGGCGGCGGACCTTGCGAGCATCGACGCCGTGCAGGATAAGGGCGCACTCGGCGCCTGGGTGGGCGAGCTGCACGCTCGCACGGCGAGTGTCGGAATGCTTTTTGCACCGGCCGTGGAGCAGGATGCGCGGGATGCTACCCGGGTCATTGCGGCTCTTCACGCCGGCGGACTCGGGCTTCCGGATCGGGACTACTACGTGCAGGAGGATCCGCACTCCAAGGAGACGCGGACGCGCTACCTGGCGCACGTTGCGCACATGTTCGAGCTGCTGGGCGCGGACGCAGGCGCTGCGCATGCCGATGCGGCGGTGGTGATGCGCATCGAAACTGCGCTTGCCAAAGCCACGCTCACGCAGGTCGAACAGCGCGACCCCTACAAGATCTATCACCGCCAGACGCTGGCCGGGCTGCAGAAGCTGGCACCCGCGTTTAACTGGCAGGCTTATTTCAACGCCGCGGGCCTGCAGCCGGAGCCGTGGATCAACCTGGCGCAACCGGCCTTTGTGCACGAGCTCAATGCGCGCATCGCCGGCGAGAGCCTCGCGGATCTGAAGACCTATCTGCGCTGGGCGCTGGTCGATGCGAGTGCCAGCTACCTGTCGCATGCATTTGTGGACGAGGACTTTGCCTTCTACAGCGCGTACCTGCGCGGCGTACAGGCCGACCAGCCGCGCTGGAAGAAATGTGTGACCTGGGTCGATCGCGATCTGCCCGACGCGCTCGGCAAGGAATTCGTGCAGCGGGCTTTCCCCGCCGCGATGAAGGCAAAGACGCTGTTGATGACCCAGCAGATCGAAGCGGCGATGAAGGCGCGGATCGAGCGGCTCGATTGGATGCGACCGTCGACCAAGCGCGAGGCGCTCGAGAAGCTCGCGAAGGTGCGCAACAAGATCGGCTATCCCGACGTGTGGCGCGACTATGCGCAGCTGCGCATCGAGCGCGGAGATTTCGTCGGCAATGTGACCCGATCAATCGCCTTCGAATCGCGACGCCAGGCGGCAAAGATCGGCCAGCCGGTCGACCGCAATGAATGGCCGATATCTGCGCCGACGGTCGACGCATTCTACGAGTGGCAGCTGAATGACGTGAATTTCCCCGCGGGCGTGCTGCTGCCGCCGCTCTATGATGCCAAAATGGACGACGCGCCGAATTATGGCGACACCGCCGGCACGATCGGGCACGAGCTGACCCACGCATTCGACGACCAGGGCCGCCAGTTCGACGGCGACGGCAATCTGCGCGACTGGTGGGGCACCCGCGACGCGGTGAATTTCGAGAATCGCGCGCAATGCATTCGCAACCAGTACTCGCAGTACGTAGTCGTTGACGACATCAAGATCAACGGCGCGCTCACCTCCGGAGAGGACATCGCCGATCTCGGCGGCGAGCTGCTGGCGTGGATGGCGTGGCAGGAACAGACGCGCGCGCTGCAGCTTGCCGCCGTGGACGATCTCACGCCCGAACAGCGTTTCTTTGTGGGCTTCGCACAATGGGCGTGCGCGAACATGCGCCCGGAGAAGCTGCGGATGAACGCCATCATCGATCCGCATTCGCCGCCGCGCGACCGGATCAACGGCGTCGTCACCAACATGCCCGAATTCGCACAGGCCTTTCATTGCAAGCCCGGACAGGCGCTGGTGAAGCCGCCGGAGAAGATGTGCAGGATTTGGTGAGCAGCGGCCGACTCCCAGGCGGCCGGGAGCACTGACCAGGCAGGAGCGCAAGCTGATGTCAAAGATGCCCGCGTTGTGCGTCGTGCTCGCTTTGGCAGCGGTTGGATCTGCCGCAGCGCGGCCCTTCACGGCCACGGATCTGGCGCGTCTCGAGCGGGTTTCCGATCCACACGTCTCGATCGATGGCCGCTTCGTGGCCTACAATGTCCGCTCCACCGACTGGGAGGGCAACCGCGGCGTGAACGCCCTGTGGGTGCTGGAGCGCACCCGTGGCGACGCAGCGCCGCGACTGATCCGCGAACAGGAAAAATCGGCGACCGCACCGCGCTGGTCCGCCGACGGCCAGTGGCTTTACTTTCTCTCCTCCCGATCCGGCTCGACGCAGGTCTGGCGGACGCTCGCGAGCGGCGCCGAAATCTCCCAGGTGACGAGCCTGCCGCTCGATGTCGCTTTCTACCGCCTCGCGCCCGACGGCCGCGCCATGGTCGTGGCAGCGAGCGTCTATCCCGACTGCGATACGCTCGCCTGCAGCAAGGCCAAGGATGACGCCAAGGCGAAGGAGAAGAGCACGGGAGTGCTCTACGACAGCACGACCACGCGGTTTTGGGACACCTATCTCGACGGGCACTTCATCGAGTTGTTTGCGCTCAAGCTCGCCGCGGACACGCCGCCGACCGACGCTGTGGCACTGACGCGCGGCTACCGGGCGGACATCGTCGCCAAGCCCGACGGCGATGAATCCTCATTCGTCATCAGCCCGGATGCCGGGTCGGTGTTCTTCGCCGCCGCGCCCTCCGGCTCCGCGCAGGGCCTGGGTGATCCGAGCGCTCTGTACAGCGTGCCGCTGGACGCGAGCGCGCCGCCGCGCAGAGTCGATGCCTCCGCGGCGACTTCCGATGCGGTACCCGCGCTTTCACCCGACGGCTCGCGCCTGGCCTATCTTGCAAAAAAGGGCTCGGTTTTCACCGCGCCGCGCGCCCGCGTCATGATCCGCGACCTGCGCAGCGGCGCCACTCATGAGCTCGCTCCGGCATTCGATCGCTCGCCGGTCGCGATCGCCTGGTCAACCGATTCCCGCACGCTCTATGCGGTGGCGGAAGATACGGGTCAGGAGCGGATCTTTGCGCTCAATGCCACGAGCGGCGCGTCCAGGCCGCTGACCGGGGACGGCCACGTCGCGGGACTCGACGTGGCCCGTGGCGTGCTGGTCTACAGCCGCGACGCGCTGGATTCCCCCGCTCAGGTCTTTGAGCTCGCAGGTGCAGGCCGCGTGCGCGCGCTCACTCATGTGGGCGAGGCGAGCCTCGCGCAGACTCCCATGTCGGCCTTTGAGCCGTTCACGTTCAGCGGCTGGAACGGCGAGAGCGTGCATGGCTACGTGGTGAAGCCCGCCGACTATCAGGCCGGCCGCAAGTACCCGGTCGCGTTTCTGATTCATGGCGGCCCGCACGGCTACTTCGGCAATGCCTGGAGCTACCGCTGGAATCCGCAGGTCTGGGCGGGCATGGGCTACGCGGCGGTCATGGTGGATTTCCACGGCTCCAGCGGCTATGGCGAGGCGTTTGCCAAATCCGTCGTCGGGCACTGGGGCGACCGGCCGCTCGAGGATCTGCAAAAGGGCTGGGCGTACGCACTGGCCCACTACAGCTTCCTGGACGGCGATCACGCCTGCGCGCTCGGCGGCTCATACGGCGGCTACATGGTCGACTGGATCGCCGGCAACTGGAGCCAGCCCTGGAAATGCCTGGTGGACCACGATGGTGTTTTTGACATCCGGCTGATGGCCTACTCCACGGACATACCCGGCTTTCAGCAGGCGCAGAATACCGCGTCGACCTGGGAGAATCCCGAAGCCGTGGAGCGCTTCAACCCCATCGACCACGTCGCCGACTGGAGCGTTCCCATCCTCGTCATCCACGGCGGGCGCGACGACCGGGTGCCGCTTGATCAGGGCATGGGCGCCTACGGCGCGGCGCAGCTGCGGCACATTCCGAGCGAGCTTTTGTATTTCCCCGACGAGAACCACTGGGTGCTGAAGCCGCGCAATTCGGTGCAGTGGTACGCCAGCGTGCAGGCCTGGATGAAACGCTGGCTTGATAGCCGCTGACGGATGCGCGCGGCGCGCAATGCGTCAACCGCCTGCGCGTTTGACGGTGAAGCCGCGCTTCGAAAGTTCTGCCACCAGCGTGTCGCGATGATCGCCCTGGATCAGGATACGATCCGCAGCAACCGTTCCGCCTGCGCCGCAACGTTTCCGGAGTTGGGCCGCGAGCGCTGCCAGGTCGGCGCTGGGCAGCCCGAGCCCCGCGATCACGCTGACCCCCTTGCCTTTGCGCCCCTGCGTCTCGCGGCTCACCCGCACAACGCCGTCACCGGCTTTGCCGGGCGTGCCTTTGCGGCAGACGCACTCGGCCGCCGGCCGCAGGCAGTTCGGACAGCGCCGGCCGATCCCCGTCGAATAGACAATGCGATCTGCGCTGGCCATGGCCCTCGGGTGTCGCGGGAAGCGCGTGCAGCTGCAGTAGCTGCCTCAGCGTTGGTGAATCGCGGGAGTTTAATTACGATGTTCATGAATATCGAGTTCCTATCGACAGGAGCGCTGAGGCGAACCCTGCACGGGCTCATTGCAATCCTGCTGTGCGCATCGACAGCGGTCGTAGCCGCCCCCTATCCCGCGCCGTCCGAGCGCGACTTTGTCCTGCAGAACTTTAAATTCACCTCGGGCGAGGTGCTGCCGCAGCTGCGCATCCACTATCGCACCCTGGGGGAGCCGCGGCGCGATTCCGGCGGTGTCGTCACGAACGCCGTGCTCATCCTGCATGGCACCACCGGCAGCGGCGCGCAGTTCATCCGCCCGGAGTTCGCCGGAGAGCTCTTTGGCGCTGGACAGCTTCTGGATGCAAGCCAGTTCTTCATCGTCCTGCCCGATGGCATCGGCCACGGAAAATCCAGCAAGCCGAGTGACGCATTGCACGCGAAATTTCCACGCTACGGCTATTTGGACATGATCGAGGCGCAACGACGCCTGCTGGTCGATGGAGTGCACGTCAACCACCTGCGGCTCGTCATGGGCACATCAATGGGCGGCATGCACACCTGGCTCTGGGGCGAACGGTATCCTGACTTCATGGATGCGCTCATGCCGCTTGCGAGCCTGCCTACGCAGGTTGCGGGCCGCAATCGCGCCTGGCGCCGCCTGGTCATCGACGCCATACGCAAGGATCCGGCGTGGCATGGCGGCGAATATGCGGTGCAGCCGCCCAGCCTGGATACCGTCGCTGAAATGCTCTGGCTCATGAGCAGCAGTCCGGTGCTGCGACAGGCGGAGGCGCCGACGCTTTCGCGGGCGGATGCGACTCTCGATGAGTACGTCGCAAATTTCAGAAAGACCGATGATGCGAACGATGTGCTCTATGCGGTGGAGGCGTCGCGCGACTATGACCCGGGTGCGGCGCTCGGCAACATTCGCGCGCCGCTTCTCGCGGTCAACTCCGCCGACGATCTCATCAATCCTCCGGAGCTCGGCATACTGCAGCGCGAGATCGGGCGCGTCCGCGCCGCTCGCGCAGTCGTGATTCCCTTCAGCGCCGAGACGCGCGGCCACGGATCCCATACGATCGCGAAGCTGTGGAAATCCGAGCTTGCGCAACTGCTGCAGGAGAGCGCAGGAGCCCGCGCTCACACCGGCAAGCCCTGAAGCGGCGTTCCCAATTCCACATATTCCCGGTGCCGCGCCGTGCGGGCTCGACGTATCGAGCGCACCCGATACCCCGTACGGGGTGCTTGACGATGTTTGCGCCGCCCGGTATGGGTTTTGCATCACGCGTAGTCTTTGGCTTCATCGCCAGAAAGACTGGCCGTGAACTCGTTGCAGCGCGCGCGGAGGGGTGGGTGATCGCGCACGACGCCTGGGCACTTGTAAATTTTACGCATTCCGCACGCGCTAAATTACAGCGCGGCGGTCTGCCGATCCCCATTATTCAAACCGCCAGGCCCTCGCGCCCAGGCCCATGGCTGGAAACGCGTCGCGGCCGCCGGGGTTCCCGGCCCCTGCGCGTATCCGGCTGCACGCTCTTCACAAAACCGGGCGGGCGCGACCTGCCCTATCACACCGCCCACCCGTCCTGCCCCGGTGGCGCGTGCCGCGCACCGATGCATTCACATTTGATCTCTCGGAGTCAGCATGCAGATCCAAGAACGTAAGAGCCCCGGCACTCCCCGCGGTGGAGCGAACGGCAATGGCGCGGCAGACAACAGCCAGGTCGATTTGCGCAAGTTGCTGCGCGCTCTGCAGGCCGTGCGCGACGGGGATTTCTCGGTGCGCATGGCAGGCGACCAGGTGGGCCTCGCCGGCAAGGTGGCCGATACGTTCAACGAGATCGTGGATTCCAATCAAAAACTGGCGCTGGAGCTCGAGCACGCCGGGCAGATCGTCGGCAAAGACGGCCGCACGCGGCATCGCATGCGCAGCGAAAAGCGCTCGGGCGCGTGGGGAGCGATGGAGGCCTCGGTCAATACGCTGATCGACGACCTGCTCTGGCCGACGACCGAGGTGACGCGCACCATCACGGCAGTCGCCAAGGGGGATCTGTCTCAGGCGATGCGCCTGGAGGTCGACGGGCGGCCGCTCAAGGGTGAATTTCTGCGTTCCGCCTCGATCGTCAACGCGATGATCGCTCAGATGAGCGCCTTCACCTCCGAAGTGACGCGCGTCGCGCGCGAGGTCGGTACCGAAGGCAAGCTCGGCGGCCAGGCGGTGGTGCCGGGCGTCGCCGGCACCTGGAAGGATCTCACCGATTCGGTCAATTCCATGGCCGGCAACCTGACCGGCCAGGTGCGCAATATTTCCGATGTCGCAACCGCGATCGCAAGCGGCGACCTGTCGCGCAAGATCACCGCCGACGTGCGCGGTGAGATCCTGCAGCTGAAGGAAGCCATCAACACCATGGTGGACCAGCTGCGCTCCTTCGCATCCGAAGTGACGCGCGTGGCGCGCGAGGTCGGCACCGAAGGCAAACTCGGCGGCCAGGCGGTGGTGCCCGGTGTCGCCGGCACCTGGAAGGATCTCACCGACAACGTCAACTCGATGGCGAGCAACCTCACCGGCCAGGTGCGCAACATCGCCGAGGTCACGACCGCCGTGCAGCGCGGCGACCTGTCGCGCAAGATCACCGTCGACGTGCGCGGCGAGATTCTGGAACTGAAGGACACCATCAACACGATGGTCGACCAGCTGAACGGCTTCGCCGCCGAAGTCACGCGCGTGGCGCGCGAGGTCGGCACCGAGGGCAAGCTCGGCGGCCAGGCCATCGTGCCCGGGGTCGCCGGCACCTGGAAGGATCTCACCGACAACGTCAACTCGATGGCGAGCAACCTCACCGGCCAGGTGCGCAATATCTCCGAGGTGACGATCGCGGTCGCCATGGGCGACCTGTCGCGCAAGATCACGGTCGACGTGCGCGGCGAGATCCTGCAGGTCAAAGAGGCCATCAATACGATGGTCGATCAGTTGCGCTCCTTCGCATCCGAAGTGACGCGGGTGGCGCGCGAGGTCGGCACCGAGGGCAAGCTCGGCGGCCAGGCCATCGTGCCCGGCGTTGCCGGCACCTGGAAGGATCTCACCGACTCGGTAAACGCGATGGCCACCAACCTCACCGGCCAGGTGCGCAACATTGCCGAGGTCACGACCGCCGTGCAGCGCGGCGACCTGTCGCGCAAGATCACCGTGGACGTGAAGGGCGAGATTCTGCAGCTGAAGGAAACCATCAACACGATGGTCGATCAGCTGAACGCCTTCGCCGCCGAAGTCACGCGCGTGGCGCGCGAGGTCGGCACCGAAGGCAAGCTCGGCGGCCAGGCGGTCGTCAAGGACGTGAGCGGCGTGTGGAAGGACCTGACCGACAACGTCAACTCGATGGCGAGCAATCTCACCGGCCAGGTGCGCAATATCTCCGAGGTGACGATCGCGGTCGCCATGGGCGACCTGTCGCGCAAGATCACGGTCGACGTGCGCGGCGAGATCCTGCAGCTGAAGGAAGCCATCAACACGATGGTGGACCAGCTGCGCTCCTTCGCATCGGAAGTGACGCGGGTGGCGCGCGAGGTCGGCACCGAGGGCAAGCTCGGCGGCCAGGCGGTGGTGCCGGGCGTCGCCGGCACCTGGAAGGACCTCACCGACTCGGTGAATGCGATGGGCGGCAACCTCACCGGCCAGGTGCGCAACATCGCCGAGGTGACGACCGCCGTCGCGCGCGGCGACCTGTCGCGCAAGATCACCGTGGACGTGAAGGGCGAAATCCTCGAGCTCAAGAACACCATCAACACGATGGTCGACCAGCTGAACGGCTTCGCCGCCGAAGTGACGCGCGTGGCGCGCGAGGTCGGCACCGAGGGCAAGCTCGGCGGCCAGGCGGTGGTGCCGGGCGTCGCCGGCACCTGGAAGGACCTCACCGACTCCGTCAACTCAATGGGCGGCAATCTCACCGACCAGGTGCGCAACATCGCCGAGGTCGCGACCGCCATCGCCCGCGGCGACCTGTCGCGCAAGATCACGGTCGACGTGCGCGGCGAGATTCTGCAGCTGAAGGAGACCATCAACACGATGGTCGACCAGCTGAACGGCTTCGCCGCCGAGGTGACGCGCGTGGCGCGCGAGGTCGGCACCGACGGCAAGCTCGGTGGCCAGGCCGACGTGAAGGACGTCAGCGGCGTGTGGAAGGATCTCACCGACAACGTCAACTCGATGGCGAGCAACCTTACCGGCCAGGTGCGCAACATCGCCGAGGTCGCGACCGCCATCGCCCGCGGCGACCTGTCGCGCAAGATCACGGTCGACGTGCGCGGCGAGATTCTGCAGCTGAAGGAAACCATCAACACGATGGTCGACCAGCTGAACGGCTTCGCCGCCGAAGTCACGCGCGTGGCGCGCGAGGTCGGCACCGAGGGCAAGCTCGGCGGCCAGGCGGTGGTGCCGGGCGTCGCCGGCACCTGGAAGGATCTCACCGACAACGTCAACGTGATGGCCAACAACCTCACGAATCAGGTGCGCGGCATCGTGAAGGTCGTGACCGCGGTCGCGAACGGCGATCTGCGCCAACGGCTCATGGTGGAGTCGAAGGGCGAGGTCGCGGCGCTCGCCGACACCATCAACAGCATGACCGACACGCTGGCGATCTTCGCCGATCAGGTGACGACCGTCGCGCGCGAGGTCGGCACCGAGGGCAAGCTCGGCGGCCAGGCGGTGGTGCCCGGCGTCGCCGGCACCTGGAAAGACCTCACTGCCAATGTCAATTTGCTGGCGGCAAATCTCACGACTCAGGTGCGCGCCATCGCCGAGGTCGCAACCGCCGTGACGCAGGGCGACCTGACGCGCTCGATTCAAGTGGAGGCGCGCGGCGAAGTGTCGGATCTTAAGGACAATATCAACGCGATGATCGGCAACCTGCGCGGCACGACGGCGCGCAACACCGAACAGGACTGGCTGAAGACCAATCTCGCCAAGTTCAGCCGCATGATGCAGGGGCAGCGCGATCTCGTGCCTGTGGGGCAGATGCTGCTCTCGGAGCTCGCGCCGCTCGTCAATGCACAGCACGGCATCGTCTATGTCGTCGAGGGCGGCGAAGGCGCTATTCATTTCCAGCAGCTGGCGACCTATGCCGATCCGGAGGTCGGCGCCGAGCCGCGGCGCTACGCACTCGGCGAGGGAATCGTCGGGCAGGCGGCCGCCGACCGTCAGCGCCTGCTGCTCGAGGACATCCCCGAGGAGCTCATTCACGTGCGCGGCGGCCTCGTCAGCGCGCGGCCGCGCAATGTCATCGCTCTGCCCGTGCTGTATGAGGGCGAGGTTAAAGCGGTCATCGAGCTTGCCTCGACACATCAGTTCACCCTCTCGCATCTCGCCTTTCTCGAGCAGCTCACCGGCAGCATCGGTGTCGTTCTGAACACCATTGAGGCGACGATGCGCACCGAGGGCCTGCTGAAGCAATCACAGCAGCTCGCCGGCGAGTTGCAGACACAGCAGACGGAGCTGCAGCAGACGAATGCGGAGCTCGCCAACAAGGCGCGCCTGCTTGCGGAACAGAACGCCGAAGTGGAGCGCAAGAACCAGGAGATCGAGCTCGCACGCCGCGCCCTCGAAGAGAAGGCCGCGGAACTTGCGCTGACGTCGCGCTACAAATCGGAGTTCCTGGCCAATATGTCGCACGAGCTGCGTACTCCCCTCAACAGCATCCTGATTTTGGGACAACAGCTCGCGGAAAATGCCGATCACAACCTGACCGCACGCCAGGTGGAATTCTCCAAGACCATCCACAGCGCCGGCACGGACCTGCTCAACCTCATCAGCGACATTCTCGATCTGTCGAAGATCGAGTCGGGTACCGTCACCGTCGAGGTCGAAGACGTCTCGTTCGCGCATCTGCGCGAGACACTGGAGCGAAACTTCCGCCATGAAGCGGATGCGCGCAAGCTCGCCTTCACGGCGGATTTCGATCAGCACCTCGGACGCACGATGACGACCGACTCGAAGCGCCTGATGCAGGTGCTGAAGAACCTGTTGTCGAACGCGCTCAAGTTCACCGAGCACGGCGGTGTGCGCCTGCGCGTCGGCGCGGCGACCGGCGGCTGGACCACCGATCATCCGTCGCTCTCACAGGCACCGACCGTGGTCGAGTTCTCGGTAAGCGACACGGGCATCGGGATACCGCTTGAGAAGCAGCGCATCATCTTCGAAGCCTTCCAGCAGGCCGACGCCGGCACTGCGCGCCGCTATGGCGGCACGGGACTGGGACTTGCGATCAGCCGCGAGCTTGCGCATCTGCTGGGCGGAGAAATCCGCCTCACGAGCGTTCCGGGCAAGGGCAGTACTTTCACTTTGTATCTGCCGCTCGCCTACATCGGTCCCGCGCAACCCAAGAGCGCGCTGCCGGCGTCGGCTGTCGGGGTCGCGGACGCGACCGGAACATTCCAATCGACGATCATTCTGCCGGCGGCACGCAGCGAAGAGCTGGCCGACGACCGCGAGGCGCTGGAGCCCGAGGACATGGTGCTGCTCGTCGTCGAGGACGACCCGCATTACGCCAAGGTGCTGTTGAATCTCGCGCGCGACAAGGGCTTCAAGGTCGTCGTTGCGAAGAGCGGCACGGAAGGACTGCGCCTCGCGCGCGAGCACAAGCCGACGGCAATATCGCTCGACGTCTTCCTGCCCGATATGCTCGGCTGGACGGTGCTGAGCGAGCTCAAGCGCGACCCCTCGACACGGCACATTCCGGTGCAGGTGCTCACGGTGGAGGAAGAACGGCAGTACGGACTCGAGCGCGGCGCCTTCTCGTTCATGAACAAACCGCTGACAACCGATGGCCTCGAGGAGGCGCTCGAACGCATCAAGCATTTTGTCGCGCCACGCATACGCCAGCTGCTGGTGGTCGAGGACGACCCCAGCGAGCAACTGAGCATCGGCGAGCTGCTGCGTTCCGAAGATATCGAGATCACGACCTCCGGCAGCGGCCGCGAGGCGCTCGAGCTGATGCGCGAGCGCGGCTTTGATTGTGTGGTGCTCGACCTGAAGCTGCCCGATATCAGCGGCTTCGAGCTGCTCGAGGAGGTGCAGCAGGATCCGCAGCTGCGCGATACGCCCATCGTCGTGTTCACGGGCCGCGAGCTCTCGGAAGAGGAGGCCGGTGAGCTGCGCAAGCGCGCCAAGAGCATCGTCGTCAAGGGCGTGCGCTCACCGGAGCGGCTGCTCGATGAAACGGCCCTGTTCCTGCATCGCGTGGTGACGGATCTGCCGCCCGCGAAGCAGCAGATGATCGAGACGCTGCATCGCAGCGACGAGCCGCTGCGCGGCAAGAAGGTGCTGGTAGTCGATGACGACATCCGTAATATCTTCGCGCTCAACAGCCTGCTCGAACGTCACAGCATGCAGGTCATCAGCGCGAACAACGGCCAGGAGGCGATCAAGCTAGTCGACGATACCGAGGACCTGTCGCTGGTGTTGATGGATATCATGATGCCGGAGATGGACGGTTACGAGACGATGCGGCGCATTCGCGCCACGCCGAAGTTCCGCACACTGCCGATCATCGCGCTGACGGCGAAAGCCATGAAGGGCGACCGCGAGAAATGCCTGGAAGCGGGGGCCTCCGACTACGTCGCCAAGCCCGTCAATACGGATCAGCTGCTGTCGCTTGTTCGCATGTGGTTGTACGGTTAGGAGAGCCGCTGGCAATGGCTGCCGACACAAAGAGCGAGAAGGTCAATATCCTGCTGGTCGACGACCAGGAGTCGCGCCTCCTGACGTATGACACGATCCTGCGGGATCTCGGGCAGAACCTGGTGCACGCGCATTCGGGCTTCGAGGCACTGCAGTGCCTGATGAAGGCCGAATTCGCCGTGGTCCTGCTCGATGTCAGCATGCCGGGAATGGACGGTTTTGAAACCGCGGGCCTCATCCACGAGCACCCACGCTTCGAGCGCACGCCGATCATCTTTGTCACCGGCGTGCACGTGACGGAATTCGAGTGCCTGAAGGGCTACAAGCTCGGTGCGATTGACTACGTCAACGTGCCGGTCGTCCCGGAGATACTGCGCGGCAAAATTTCTGTGTTGGTGGAGCTGCATCTGAAACGGCGCGAGCTGCAGACCCTCAATGCCAGCCTCGCCGAGGCGAATGCGCTGCTCGCGCTCAAGAACACCACGCTCGAGGCGGAAAAGACCCGCGAGCTCGAGCGGCTGAACCTGACGCTGCGGCGGGCCAATGCCGAGCTCGAGCAGGCGAACCAGGCTCTGCAAAGCGAGATCATGGTGCGCGCCCGCGCCGAGTCGGCCCTCAAGGAAGCGGATCGGAACAAGGACGAGTTTCTCGCCATCCTCGCGCATGAGTTGCGCAATCCGCTGGCGCCGATCAACAACGCCGTCGAGATCATGCGCAGGCGCCCGCTCGAAGATCCGCAGCTCACCTGGGCACGCGATATCGTCGCCCGGCAGCTCGGCCATTTGGCGCGGCTCGTCGATGATCTGCTGGACGTCTCGCGCATCACCCGCGGCGCGATCACCCTGGCGCGCGAGCCCGTGCAGGTGGCGACCGTGGTGACGCGTGCGATTGAAACGGTACAACCATTGATCACGCGCCAGAGCCACGAACTGCTGATCGACGTGCCCGATCCGGCGCTCGAGGTCGAGGGCGATCTGACGCGGCTCACGCAGGCGCTCAGCAACCTGCTCAACAATGCGGCGAAGTACACCGAGGCCGGTGGCCGGATCAACGTCAGCGTGGTCCCCGTGGCAGAGGAGCAGGTGGAAATACGCGTCAAGGACTCGGGGCTCGGCATTTCCCCGGAGCTGTTGCCGCGACTGTTCAATCTTTTTACCCAGGCGGATGCCACGACCCATCGAGCCGACGGCGGTCTGGGCATCGGATTGGCGCTGGTGCGCAAGCTCGTAGAAATGCACGGCGGCTCGGTGGCCGCTTACAGCCAAGGCGCGAATAGCGGCAGCGAGTTCGTGATGCGGCTGCCGCTCATGATGCGGCGCACGCAGCGCCGCTCCGCGGTGTCGACGGCTGCGCAAGAGGGGCGCGTGACATCGCGGCGCATCCTGGTGGCCGATGACAATGCCGACTCGCTCGAGAGTCTCGCCGCGCTGCTGCGCTGCGACGGGCACGAGGTGTACACCGCCTGCGACGGCGAGCAGGCGCTCGAGCAGGCCACGAAGCACCGGCCGGAGATTGCGTTGCTCGACCTCGGCATGCCGAAGCTCGACGGCGTCCAGGTGGGCCGAAAGATTCGCGCCGAACCCTGGGGGCGGGACATGACGCTCATCGCATTGACCGGCTGGGGCCAGGACAGCGATCGCAAGCGCACGCAAGCGGCCGGGTTCGATGCCCATCTGGTCAAGCCATTGGACGTGAGCGACCTGTCGGTCTATTTGCAGGTGCCTGTCGAGACGGTCGTCGTCCTCGCGAAGTAGAGGAGCGCAGGCGACGGCCGCGCACTTCCAATGCGCGCGACGTCACTTCCGAATTTGCACACGCGCAGGGCGTTTGCGCTGCGCACCGTTGCAACTCATGCGGGTGCCGCGCGGCGCTCTCCGGCTTGGGAACGATGCTGCGGCGCGAACGTTTCAGTTACGGGTCCATTCGGCGGCACCAGGCTGTAGCGTCCTGATTAACATAATAAAGGTCTTTGCGACTCCTGCCCGCGCAATGGGTGACGACCCTGAGATCAGGGCCTAGGTGCAATCCATGGTGCGGCACAATTCCAATCGCCCCTATGGGGTTGCAGCAGCGCCGGGTGCAGCTGCCATCAAAACGATACGCCGGCTCTGCGTCGCGCTGTCGCTGCTGACACTGCTCGGTGCGTGCGCATCATTGCCCCCCGGCTCCCACTATCCGAAGGCCCACTCGGAAGCCTTGTCCGATGGAACCAGCACCCGCCTTTCCCAGGAAATCGCCGTCACGGTGCGCAATCATGCGGGCAGATCGGGGTTTCGCATCATTAACGTGGGCGTAGACGGATTTCTGATGCGGCTCGAAATGATCAACGCCGCGGAGCGAACCCTTGATCTGCAGTATTTCATTTTTCGCGAGGACGAATCCGGTCATCTGCTGAGCGACGCGCTGGTGAAGGCCGCCGACCGCGGTGTGCGCATCCGCATTCTGGTTGATGACGGCGACACCGTGACGGGCGATGAACAATTGCTGGCGCTCAGCGGACATGCTGCAATTGAAATCCGGGTCTTCAATCCCTTTGCATACCGGGGACACAGCAAACTCATTCGTGGCACCGAATACCTTCTGCGGCATGCGCGACTCGACTACCGGATGCACAACAAATTATTTGTTGCCGACAACGCGATTGCCCTCACCGGCGGGCGTAATGTAGGCGACCAGTATTTCCAGATCGATCCCGCGTCGCAGTTCGCCGATGATGACGTTTTTGTCGTTGGATCGATCACCCAGAAGCTGTCGGCGGAATTCGACGAATACTGGAACAGCGCGCTGGCGATTCCTGCGGAAGCTCTGCGCCACAGAGGCGCGCAGGGCTACGTCGCGTCGGCGAATGGCGATTATACCGCCGCGCGACAGCAGAAAGTCAGTAAAGCGGGCTTCGACTATCGCGATAAGCTCGCGCACGGCGAGCCTTTGGCGAGCGTACTGGCCGGTCAGCAGCCGCTCATCTGGGCCGATGCGCAGGTTGTCTACGACAGTCCCGATAAGAAGCCTGTGGTGGCGGGTGCACTCGCCGGCTCGCTGATGTATGAACCGCTGGCCAACGACGTGAAGGACGTGCAGAGCGAACTTCTGGTGGCGACGCCCTACCTCATACCGACAAAAGGGGAGATGCGCCTGCTGGAAGAACGCCGCGAGCACGGCGTGCGCGTCCGCATCCTCACCAACTCCCTCGAAGCCGCGCCGGATAAGGCTGCGCATGCGGGCTACATGCACTATCGAGGTCCGTTACTGAAGGACGGGGTGGAATTGTACGAGGTACGATCGTTGCTCGGCAGCACCCGCGGCAGCGGCGAGTCGGTAACGGTGTCCCGCTACGGGAACTACGCGCTGCACGGCAAAATATTCGTAATGGACCGTGAGAAGCTGTACATCGGGTCGATGAACTTCGACCAGCGATCGAGACGGCTGAATACCGAGATGGGATTGATCATCAACAGTGCGGACCTTTCGCAGCAAATGGCCACGCGTTTCGAGGCGATGGTGCAGAAAAAAAATGCCTACACCGTAGCGCTGCGCTCGCACAATGGGCGCAATCCATCGGGGCTCGTCTGGCAGACGGACGAATCCGGCACCGCCGTCGAGTATCAAAGCGAGCCGGCGCGCAGTGACTGGCAGAAATTCGCGGTCAAAATCCTGACGCTGCTGCCACTCGACCCGGAGCTATGAGCCGGAGTGCATTATTGGCCGTCGTGGCGAGTATGTTGCTGGTTGCCACGGCGCGCGCCACGCCCCCGCCCAGCGCGGTGATTGAGATCGATTATTTGCTGCAGCACTTGGAGACCTCCGCGTGCGAGTTTTACCGCAATGGCAGCTGGTATGACGGGTCGCATGCGAAGGCGCATCTGCAGATTAAGTATGATTACCTGGCGGCAAGAAATCTGATCGGCAGCACTGAAGATTTCATCGACAAGGCGGCCAGCAAGAGTAGCCTGAGCGGCCAACCCTACAAAGTCAGATGCGGCAACGCTCCGGTGCTCGAAAGCGGCCAGTGGTTTCGCGATGCGCTTGGCAGCTACCGTGCCGCCAAACAAAGTGCAGCCGCCCCCTGATTGCCGGACGAGCGTGGCGCGACCTTGCGGCGAGGCGGCTGGGCAGATCGCGCACTTGCGATCTCGGCAGCACAATTACGGGGCGCGTTTGACGGACCCCTTCGGTTGCGTCGCAGCGTATCCCGTGCGCTCAATGGCGGCGGGACGCAGCGCTTTGGCTAGAGGATATAGCGGCTCAAGTCCTCGTCCTTGACGAGATTCCCCAGGTGGTCGTCGACGTATTTGGCGTCGACGGTCACGGCGCTGCCGTTCTGCTCGGTTGCATCGTACGAGACGGTCTCGAGCAGGCGCTCCATCACCGTATGCAGGCGCCGCGCGCCGATGTTCTCGGTGCGCTCGTTGACCTGGAAGGCGATCTCCGCAATGCGGCGCACGCCGCTCGGGGCAAACTCGACCTTGACGCCCTCGGTGTTCATGAGAGCGTGATATTGCGTCGTGAGCGATGCGTCGGGCTCGGTGAGGATGCGCACGAAGTCCTCGACTTTCAGGGAATCGAGCTCCACGCGGATCGGCAGCCTGCCCTGCAGCTCCGGGATCAGGTCGGACGGCTTCGACATGCTGAACGCGCCCGAGGCGATGAAAAGCACGTGATCGGTCTTCACGGGCCCGTACTTGGTCGTAACGGTGGAGCCTTCGACGAGCGGCAGGAGATCGCGCTGCACGCCTTCGCGCGACACGTCCGCGCCGAGGGTCTCCTGGCGCCGCGTGACCTTGTCGATCTCGTCGATGAAGACGATGCCATTCTGCTCGGCGTTCGCGAGCGCAGTGACCTTCAGCTCCTCCTCATTGATGAGCTTGGCGGCCTCCTCGTCGACCAGCAGCTTCGCCGCCTCTTTGACCTTGACCTTGCGGGTACGCGTGCGGTTGCCGCCCAGGTTCTGAAACATGGACTGCAGCTGCTGCTGCATCTCCTCCATGCCGGGCGGCGCCATGATCTCGACACCTACGGGCAGGGCGCGCAGCTCGAGTTCAATTTCGCGCTCGTCGAGCGCGCCCTCGCGCAGCTGCTTGCGCAGCTTCTGGCGCGCCTCGGCGTCGCGCGGCTGGGTGGGCTCGTCGGTCGAGAAACCCATCATGCGCGGCTTGGGCAGCAGGGCGTCGAGCACGCGCTCTTCGGCGGCGTCGAGCGCCCGGCGACGCACCTTCTCCATCTCCTGCTCGCGCGTCATCTTGACGGCCACGTCCACAAGCTCCTTCACGATGGAGTCCACGTCGCGGCCGACGTAGCCGACTTCGGTGAACTTGGTCGCCTCAACTTTCACGAATGGGGCGTTGGCGAGCTTGGCGAGGCGCCGCGCAATTTCGGTCTTGCCAACTCCCGTCGGCCCGATCATGAGGATGTTCTTCGGAGTGATTTCCTGGCGCAGCGGCTCATCGACCTGCATGCGGCGCCAGCGGTTGCGCAGCGCGATCGCGACCGCGCGCTTGGCCGCCTGCTGGCCAATGATGTGCTTGTCGAGCTCGAGGACGATTTCGCGCGGTGTGAGGGCGGGCAGCATGTCTAGCTCAGCTCATCGATGACGAGATTGCGATTCGTGAAGATGCAGATCTCGGCGGCAATGTTCAGCGCGCGCTCGACGATGCTGCGCGCCGCGAGGTCGGTGTTCTCAACGAGCGCACGCGCCGCGGCCTGTGCGAACTGGCCGCCCGAGCCGATCGCGGCCACTTCGTACTCGGGCTCGATCACGTCGCCGTTGCCGGAGATGACGAAGATCTTTTCCGGGTCTCCCACCAGCAACAGCGCCTCGAGGCGGCGCAGATAACGGTCGGAGCGCCAGTCCTTGGCGAGCTCGATCGCGGCGCGCGTCAGGTTGCCGTATTTTTCGAGCTTGCCCTCGAAGCGCTCGAACAGCGTGAACGCATCAGCGGTGCCACCGGCAAAACCGGCGAGCACCTTGTCGTTGTACAGGCGCCGCACCTTGCGCGCGTTGCCCTTCATGACGGTGTTGCCGAGGGTGACCTGCCCGTCGCCGCCCATGGCGACCGCGCCATTGCGGCGCACGGCGAGAATCGTCGTACCGTGCGGATCAAATTTTGAAATGTCGCTCATCAAGGATGCCGGTCAGGCCTTCCTGCGTGCTCGAGGGTGGGTACGGTCGTAAATGCGGGCGAGGTGTTGGAAGTCAAGGTGCGTATAAATCTGCGTGCTGGAGATGTCGGCGTGGCCGAGCAGTTCCTGTACGCCGCGAAGTTCTCCACTGGATTCAAGCAGATGGGAGGCGAAGGAATGCCTGAAGAGGTGCGGGTGCACCGGCACGCCCAACCCCCGGCGCCGCGCCCATGCGGCCACACGCAGCTGCACCGCGCGCGCTCCCAGGCGCCGGCCGTTGCGGCCGATGAACACGGCCGTCTCGTCAAGCTTGACCAGGGCGGGTCGCTCGCGCAGCCACCGCCCGAGCGCCTGTACGGCCTTCTTGCCCACCGGAAGGATGCGCGACTTTCTGCCCTTGCCGAGCACCCGCACCGTGCGGTCCCTGAGATCAAGGTCGGTCAGGTCAAGTCCCACGAGCTCGGCGAGACGCAGCCCGGAGGAGTACAGAAGCTCCAGCAGCGCATGGTCGCGAGCGATGAGCGCATCGCCGGGCGCTACATCTAAGAGCTGCGCCATCTGGTCCGCATCGAGCGTGTGGGGCAGCCGCCGGCCCGCCTTCGGCGCACGGATCTCATAGGCCGGATTGCCGTTGAGCGCGCGCTCGCGCACCAGGTAGTTGCAGAAGCTGCGCACCGCCGACAGCCGTCGCTGAATGCTGCGCGGTGCCAGCCCCGCCGCATGCGAGTGCGCGGCAAAGCTGCGCACATGCTGACTGTCGAGCGCCGCCCACTCTTTGAGGCCGTGCCGATCGCAATACCTCACGAGTGCCGCGAGGTCGCGGGCATAGTTCGAGTCGGTGTGCGCTGAGAGCCGGCGTTCGGTCGCAAGGTGGCGCCGGAAGCCGGCGATCCACTCCAGCGCTGCCGGAGTCATTGGCGTGCGACGGCGTCCGCGATCAGATCCGCCATGCGGCCCAGGAACTCCGTGCTCATGCCCGGATGAAAGCGGTCGCGCTCCGTGCTGCCGAGCGCCAGCAGTCCCATCGAGCCCTTCTCGCCGAGCGGCACCAGCGCGACGGATCCGATGTCATTCGCATCGCTGCCGAACAGGAACTCGCGCTGCGAATCGCGCACCTGGCCGCAGCGCGGTTTCGCGCTCGCGAACAGGGACTCGAAGGATTTCAGGTTCGGGTCATCGCCCATTATCGTGCGCGGAAACCGCTGCGTGGATTCCTGCGGCGTGCTGCCGACGAGAAGCAGCACCGAATGGAAGGCATCGAAATCATCACGCAGGCTGGCCTCGATCTCATCGAGCGCTGTCTGGCGCGAGGGCGCGCGCAGCAGCCGGCGTGCGAAGCGGTGAAAACGCTCCGCGATCGCATCGTTGTCGCGCGCGACGCGCATGAGCTCGGCCAACTTTGCCTCGAGCGCCGCATGCCGCTCGCGCATGACTTCAATCTGGCGCTCGACGAGGGAGATGGTCGAGCCGCCGCGCGAGTGCGGCAGCCGCAGCCGTGCGAGCAGCGCCTGATGGCGCTCGAAGAAATCGGGATTGTGCTGCAGGTAGCGGGCGATCGACTCTTCTTCGGCATTCGCCGCCGGCAGCCCGCGAGCTTCACGTGTCGTCATGTCTACACCTCAAAGTAACCTGCAAATGACACTTCGGCAGGCCCAGTCAGCCAGATCGGTTCACCGGGGCCCGCCCAGTTTACGCGCAACTCGCCGCCACGCACGCTCACTTGCACATCGGCATCGAGCTGGCCGCGCGCTCGTCCGACGGCGACCGCCGCACAGGCGCCGGTGCCGCAGGCGAGCGTCTCGCCGGCGCCGCGCTCGTGAACGCGCAGGCGGATGCGGGAGCGGTCGGTGATTTCCATAAAGCCGACATTCACGCGCTTAGGAAAGCGGCGGTGATGCTCAATGGCGGGACCCCAGCGCTCGACCGCCGCGCTCGCGACGCGGGTGACGCTGAGCACCGCGTGCGGGTTGCCGATGCTGACCGCGCCGATCTCAAGCTCTTGACCTTCGACCTCGAGGAGATAGACAGCCGCCTGACGGGGCGCTTCGAAGGGCAATGCGGCGGGTGAGAAGTCCGGGACGCCCAGGTCGACGGCGACGAGGCCACCTTCCGCCACGCGTGCGCGTACCAGGCCGCCCGCGCTTTCGAGCGTCACGGCGCCGGACGGATTCGTGCCGCGGCGCCTCAGAAGCGCAGCGATGCAGCGCACGCCGTTGCCGCACTGTTCGACCTCGACGCCGTCCGCATTGAAGATGCGATAGAAGGCCGCCGTATCGGGCCGCCGCGGCTTCTCCAACACCAGCGCCTGATCAAAGCCGATCCCGGTGTGGCGCGCCGCCAGGCGCTGCATGAGTTCGGAGGAGGGCGCGAACCCGCCGGCGGGCGCGTCGAACACGATGAAATCATTGCCCAGGCCGTGCATTTTCGTGAAGTCCACGCGCATGGCGGCGAAGAATACCCCAATCCAACCGAGGTACTGCGGCACCGGTCCGCGTATCGTAGCGGCCGCGATGAGCGAGTTATTCGATGTCCGCATTACGCCGCACGGCAGAGTCGTGCGCGTGAAGCCCGAGCAATCGATTCTGGATGCCGCGCTGGACGCGGGCCTTAATCTTCCGCACAGCTGCAAGTCGGGGCATTGCAGCTCCTGCCGGGCGCGGCTCCTCTCCGGAAACATCCACTATCCGCACGGCACGCCGCTCGGGCTCTCCGCCGAGGAAGCGCGCGCGGGCGAGGTGCTTCTCTGCCAGGCGCGAGCGCTCTCGGATCTCAGCGTCGATGTGCGCCTGGTGGCGGCCGTGGCCGACGTTGAGATCAAGACGCTGCCGTGCCGGATCGCGCATCTGCAGCCTCTGGCGCCGGATGTCATGCAGGTCTTTCTCCGGCTGCCGTCGGTGGAGGCGCTGCGCTTTCAGCCCGGCCAGTACCTGGATGTGCTTCTGGAGGAGGGCGGCCGCCGAAGTTTCTCCATCGCCAGCCCGCCGCACGATGCCGAGCTCATCGAGCTGCATGCCCGCCATGTGCCGGGGGGCGGCTTCACGGAGCGGCTCTTCAAGGAGTTGCGCCCGGGCGCGCTGCTGCGCATCGAGGGTCCCATTGGCCAGTTCGTTTACCGAGCCGGCACTCGTCCCCTGCTGCTCATCGCCGGCGGCACGGGGTTTGCGCCGCTGAAGTCCATGCTGCGCCATATTCTCGAGCGCGGCATCGAGCGACCGATTCAGCTGTACTGGGGGGCGCGCAGGCCGGAGGATCTGTACGAGGAGGCGCTCGTCCTGGAGTGGGCGCGCAGGTTTCCGCAGTTGCAGTTCTCGGCGGTGCTGTCGGAGGCGCAAGCGCAGGAGGCGGGCGCGCGGCAGCTCGGCTTCGTGCATGCGGCAGTGCTCGCGCGGCATGCGGATCTCGCTCCATTTGATGTCTACGCTGCGGGACCTCCGGCCCTGATCGAGGCCATTCGCGCGACCTTCCCGCAAGCGGGCGCGCGCGCGCTCTACTTTGACTCCTTCGACTACGCGCCGAAGAGCTCGGCCTTCAACCGGTAGGTGGCGGAGATGTCCTCATCGCCATAGCCGCGGGCCATGAGCTCGCTGTAGACATCGAGCACACGCTCGACCACCGGCAGCGTCACGCCGAAGCGCGCCGCCATATCGCGGCAGATGCCGAGATCCTTGGCGTGCAGGCGCACCTTGAATCCCGCGGGGTAGCTTTCGCGAATCATGTTGGGCGCGCGGTGGACGAAGTACCAGCTCGAGCCTGCTCCCTTGCCGAGGGTATCGACCAGCTGCGTGAGCGGTAAGCCCTGCGCGTGTGCAAAAGCCATAGCTTCGGCGACCGCCTCGATGATGCCGGCACACATGATCTGATTGGTCGCCTTCGCGGCCTGGCCGTTACCAATCGGCCCAAAATGCGTAATCGTCTTGCCGAGCGCGCGCAGTAGCGGCCGCGCTCTCTCGAACGCCTCGGAGGCGCCTCCCGCCATGATGACCAGCGTCGCGTCGCGGGCGCCTTCGACGCCGCCGCTCACGGGACAATCGAGGAACTCAGACCCGCGCAACATCTCGGCCGCGCGCTGCGCGGTCTGAGCACTTACGGTCGAGCAGTCGAGGACGAGGCTCCCCGCTTGCAGAGCCGGTGCGAGTTTGCCCACGACATCGAGCACGTCCGCATCCGCCGCGACGCAGATGACGACCGCATCGACTTCAGCGGCGAGGCTGGCGAGTGAGGTGGCCGCGTGGCAGCCGAGCTCGGCGGCGAGGGCCTGCGATTTTTGCGCAGTGCGATTCCAGACAGTGGTCAGTAGGCCTGCACGATGCAGATTACGCGCCATGTGCATGCCCATGGCGCCAAGCCCAACGAAGCCTGCGCGCATACGGATCCGGTTAGCCCTCGGCCGGAGCGGCCGCGCAATACTCTAGCTACTTTGCGCTGGTTCCGCAGGCCGACTGCACATCCTGGCGCAGCTGCAGACGGTACGCATCGGCATCGGCTTCGCTCAAGTACTCGCGCTGACCGTCCTTGTCCGTCTTGATGATGCGCCGCGAGCGCACGGCCTTGTCGTAGCTGTCTTTCGCCTTGGTGCAGTCGTCTTCCCGGGCCTGCGCCACATCGGCATGGACGGCGCGCTCGTCGGCCTGCCTCGCGAGGTCGGCAGCCACCTTGTTGGCCGGGGTTGTGGCCTGCTGGCTCTGTGCCGTGCGGGTGGTGGGCGGCGGGGCGCCACCGCTCGTCGCGCGATGATCCATCTTGATGAGCGTCGAGCCGGGTACCCAGGTATCGGTGTAGTGAATGCCGCCCTGGGCATCCACATAGCGGTAGACGTCCGCGGCGGGGGCGGCCAAGGCGGCGCCTGTCAGAAGCAGGGCAAGGGATAAGGTACGAAACATGCGAACGCGCCTCCCGCGCTCGACAGAGTATCCCCACTTCGAGGGGGCCGACCTTTGACCGGCGTCACATTATGCACCGACTACAGGTCGTAGGCGCGCTCCCCATGCAAGGAGATATCCAGCCCCTCGCGCTCCTCTTCCTCCGTCACCCGGATGCCCACCACGTATCGGACGATATGGAATGCCACGAAGGACACCGTGGCGGTCCAGATGGCCACCACGAGCACCGCCTTCGCCTGAATGAGCAGCTGCGGCCCGATCCCGGGATAGCCGATCTTTCCCGTCGCCCAGTCGACGACCTGGCCGGGCCCGCCGAGCTGCGGCGCATTGAAAATGCCCGTGAGCAGCGCCCCCAGCGCACCGCCCAAGGCGTGCACGCCAAATACGTCAAGCGAATCATCCGCCTTGATGATCCTCTTCAGGCCGGTCACGCCCCACAGACAGACCGCGCCGGCGGCGATGCCGATGACAAACGCGCCCGGAATCCCGACATTGCCTGCCGCCGGCGTGATGGCGACGAGGCCCGCCACGGCTCCCGAGGCGGCTCCCAGCATCGAGGGCTTTCCCTTGACCATCCACTCCACGAATATCCACGACAACACCGCGCAGGCGGTGGCGAGGTAGGTATTCATGAAGGCGAGCGCCGCGGAGCCGCTCGCCTCGAGCGCCGATCCGGCGTTGAAACCGAACCACCCGAACCACAGGAGCGAGGCACCGATCATCGTCATGGTCAGACTGTGCGGCGCCATCGGCTCCTTGCCGAAGCCGATGCGCTGGCCGAGCACGAACGCGCCGACGAGACCGGCCACGCCCGCATTGATGTGCACCACGGTGCCGCCGGCAAAGTCGAGTGCGCCCCATTGCCACAGCAGCCCCGCGGTGGCATTGACTGCATCCGTGTTCGCGTTGGCCGTGTAGGCGTCCGGGCCGGCCCAGTACCACACCATGTGGGCGACCGGCAGATAGCTGAACGTGAACCACAGAACCAGAAAGAGCAGCACGCCGGAGAATTTGATGCGCTCCACGACCGCCCCCAGGATCAGGCAGCAGGTGATGGCGGCGAATGTCGCCTGGAAGGCGACATAGACGAGCTCGTACATCGGGGTGTTTTTGCTGAAAGTTCCTGCCAGCGCAAAAGTGTTGTTCGCAGGATCGAAGGTCCCGGCGAGGAAGACGCGGCTGAAACCGCCGATGACGGCGTTGCCCGCTGTGAAAGCCAGCGAGTAGCCATAGACGCACCACAGCACCGTGATGAGCGAGAAGCCGACGAAGACCTGCATCAGGACCGACAGCATGTTCTTGGTGCGCACCAGGCCGCCATAGAACAGGCCGAGCGCCGGCACGGACATCAGGAGCACGAATGCCGTGGAGGTCAGCATCCACGCGGTATCGCCCTTGTTGGGTACGGGTGGCGAGTTGGCCGCGAAGCACAGCGCCGGGCCCACAAGCGCCAGCGCGGCGACCATCAGTCGTAGAATCACTCGAGCAGTCTTTGCAGGCATGCGCATGATCTCCCCCGGATCAGATCAGACTCATCATCGGCGTAGCGAACGGTCTGCGCCGTGCGTATGCTTGAAGAGCGCGACGTCTGCGGCTGCAGCTTTCATGCCACGAAGAATTATCCGCGAAGTCTCGTTGCTATGCGCCCGCTCGCACGCTGCGCGGCGCACCATTTTAGAGCCTAATATGCGTGTGTGTGTGAATTCAGTGCAACAGCCGGCAGGTACGACATCTTATGGAACCGTTGAGAATGGATGAGATCGCGCGGCGACTCTTTGCGAAAGTGCCCGAGGCGGCCCGCAACATGCAAGCTGACCTGGAGGAGAACTTCCGCGCGGTTCTGCGTGCAAGTCTTGCCCGGCTCGACCTTGTCACCCGGGACGAGTTCGACGTGCAATCCAAAGTGCTGGAGCGAACGCGCGCGCGGCTCGAGGCGCTCGAAGCGCGTGTGCAGGAGTTGGAGGCGGCAAAGACTGCGCGCGGCGCTTGATCTCTACGGCTGGGCCATGCCGACCATGTGATCAACCGCGGCCTTGACCAGATCATCCGGTAGATCGGTGCGACCGCCTTTGGCCGGCATCACGCCTGCGCTGCCCTGAAAGCCCTGCAAAGCGTGCTGATACAGCACGGCCTTTCCCTTGGCGATGCGCGGCGCCCAGGCCGCGTGATCCCCCGCCTTGGGCGCGCCAGCAATGCCCGGACCATGACAGGCGCTGCAGGTTTGCTGGAAGACCTCCGCGCCGTCCTTGGGCATGGCCGCCGAGCCGCCGGCTGGCGCGGCAGTCGTGCCCGCCGTGATCGCCAGGTGCGAGTTGTCCTGGCCGGCCACGGCCTCGTGGGCGAAGGGCTGGATGCGGCCGTCGACGCTCTTCAGGTACTGCGCCTCTGCCAGTACCTGCACATCCTGCGTGTGGCTTGCGACATTGCGCGCCAGCGCGAAGATCGCGATGGCGATTGCGACCAGGATGCCGATGACGAGACTGAAGATGTTGATGAAATGAGTGTCTTGCTTGCTCACGATGTCATCCGGGCGCAGTTAGGAAGCCTGCGCATTATAGCGACTCGGCAACAGGCGCCGCTAATTGCGCAGCGAGCGCCATGGCGGCTTGCGATCGGGTAAGCTTTGGCCCACGCGCCCGTAGCTCAGTTGGATAGAGTGGCAGCCTCCGAAGCTGCAGGTCGCTGGTTCGAATCCAGTCGGGCGCGCGCCTGTACTGCGCTCGATAGATTTATCAATGCACAATTTCCGAGCGTGCAGCGTAATAACTCTTCTGCATGTAACCGGGTATGTAACCCACGGATGACCTGCGACCTGCGCAGTGGCGCTCGCCCTGCCACCGTCGCTGTGCAAAGCAACCGTGCCACGGGATTCCCCGACACCCGACGGTAATCACTCGCTGTGGCGACAATCGCTCATCAAGCTGCGGCTTGCAGACAAATTGGGCCTAAACGCAAACCTGAAAGGGGCTGCGCCCCGGAGCCCAGCAGGGAGGCTTAGCCTGCCTGGACTCTCCACTAGGGAAAGTTCCTGGAACCTGCACCGAGGAGTCTGGGGTTAGAGCTCAGTTTGACTCGCTGAACTCAATCGAGGGCATCGCTGCGCCCGAGCCAGTGCAGCTCCCCAACGTCAAATTATTGGTTTCTCCGGTTGTACCCGCATGCCGACCACCACAGCTCGGCTTGCTCGTGGATCCATCGGTCACCGCGATCTTCACCGTAATCGAGGAGCCTTTGTTGAAGACCGCTTTCGAGCCGCCGCCGTCACCGATGACATTGAACTCCGAGTGATGCCAATCGGTCGCCAGATCAACGACGCTATCCTTACCGGTCGTGCTATAGGCCTGGGTTTCGGTGGTGAAGATCAGCGTATCCTTACCATTGGTCACCGCTGAACCCGAGAGCTTCAAATTCGCAAGCTGGGTAATCGCTTGCTGAGGTGCCGCCACGGCGTGACTGTTTTTGTAGCAATCGGGGGGGAAAGTATTCCACCCGGCCGGGCAGGGAGAGCCAAAGTTGATCAGCCAATATTGCATGAACGCGAGCTGTTCACCCGACGAATACACGAATTGTTCCCAAGACAGACAACCCGAGATGCCGTCACAAGCAGCCGTGGTCATGAAGTTCGAATTGAGCTGCAGCGAATAGATATTGGCCCCTCCATCCTTTTCACTTGTCACGCCAGTAACCGTTGGAAAGGTCCCGACCGATTTGGTCATCAGGTTCGAAACCTCGGCGGCATAATCCAGACCATTGCCCACCGTGAGACCGATCGCGCCGCTGCGCGGCATATACGGACGGTCCGGTGCCGTGGTGCATTCCACCCGCATCCACTCGGTATCGGGATAAGAGGCCTGAAAGCACCCTTCATCCGGCACCGGGGTGCTCACCATGATCTCGCGCCAAGCCTCGCGCGCCTGGGCTTCTGCATCATCAACGGCCGGCGCTGCAAATGCGGACGAAAGCGAAACTGCACTCGCCAGAGCCGCTGCAAGCGCGATCCCGCTCAGGTAACGCGCGTCAAATTTCATCATTTTCATGTTATCTCCCTCGTGCTTATTAACATAACGTCTCATTGGCAACTGGATGGCGAGTCGCAAGCGCTGTGTTGCATTAAAGGGCTCCTACCGGAGGCACCGTCGCCCGCAACCGCGCGACAGACGCAGCCGGGCAATGTCGGTTGCTTGGGCTTGACCTGGAATCGGCCTCGATGCGCCTTGAATGCCCATCGTGCCGCTTTCGAATTTTCAGCATTGATTATTGGAGGGTGATGCAGTTCGAGCGAAATCATCGAAAGCGAGACGCCAATAATATCAATACGATCTGCGTATCTACAATCTCCGGCGCTCTTGACGTGCATTGCACCCAGGGCTGCATTTCGCGCAAAAGATCGATCGCTCAATTGCCCTCGCGCATTTGCGCGGCGTTGCGAATTGTCACCCTGATGCCCCGCAATATTGGAGTTGCCATGGGCACCGTGAGCATCGTGCTGCCCACGGCCATCAGCAGCAATGCCGTGAACAGGGTGCTGGTGATGATGCCCTTATCGAGCAGGATATTGGCAAAGATAATCATGATCAGCGCTTTGGTTTGCAGCAGCCAGCCGATCAAAGAACTCTCGCCCGGCTGCCAATGAAGGAGGCTGCCGGCGAGGCGCGTGCCGAGCAATTTGCCGCCGACTGAGGCTATCAGCAGTCCGGCACTTGCAAGCACGACCGCGGGGCCGCCCATCGTCCAGGCGGTTCGCAAGCCGGTGCTGAGGAAGAACACCGGCATGATGAGCAGCAGCACATTCTGCCTGAGCGCATCCATTTGTTTCTGATCAAACCAGTGGCTGTCCATGACGGCGCCGGACAGGAACGCCCCCACCATGAAATGCAGGCCCGACCAGTCCGCGCCCAGACCGCACAGCGCAAGCCACACCAGACCGACATACCATCGATCACGCTCCGGCAACCGGACCATGAACTGGCGAAAGGCCCAGGCCGCGATGGCAAAGCTGATCAGGAATGTCAGCTGCTTGCCCATGCGGTGCCAGTCCATCAGGATCAACGCAAGCACGCCCCAAATCGCCACATCATCCAGGCTGGCGTAGCGCAGGATGCGCTGGCCGATCGGTTCGCGCAGGATCTCCAGCTTCTCCATGAACAGGATGAGTATCGGCAGCGCCGTCACGGCGCAAGCCATGCCGAGGCCCAAAACAAACTGCCACGCGGCCGCATTGGGGCCAATCCATCCGCTGTAGCGGACCATCCCGATCGCCGCCGCGCAGCCGGCCAGTAACGGTGTACCCAGCGCCAAGCCGGCGGCAATGGCGCTTTCGCGCCGGTGCCTCCACACGCCGCCCAAGTCAAGTTCGATCCCCGCGATCCACACGAAGCTCATGACCGCCCACCAGGCGATACCATTGAGAGACTGCACCACGCTCGTGTTGAACACGAAGGCGTAGTAATGCGGATAGAGCGCGCCCAATATCCCGGGGCCGAACAGAATGCCAGTGATGATCTGCACCACCACCAACGGTGCGTAGTACTCGGTCCTACCCAGGCGCCAGATCGCATAGGGGACCAGAAATATGATGCCCATGGCGATCAGAAATATCTCGGTGGTGCTCATCGGTTCGTTGACCGGTCAGATGGCCTCACGATCGAAGAGTGGCACACGATGTCAGGCGGAGAATGTTCTTCTGATGAGACGGGACGGTTTGCGTCTTCACACTGATATCTGCCTGCTTAGCCTACCGCAAGCCGCGACACGCCGCTTCGGGGCAACCCTCCCGGCGCTGTCGGGGTAGTTTTGGCCGTTAGGGACCATTGACGGTCTTGCGAAGCCATTGACTGCAGCACCAAAACAGGCGATACGGGAGAGGGCTCGCCGGCCGGAGCGATGCAATTGTCGGACGATAGAGAGAGGCGACCGCGGCTTTTTAGATTAACCTGTCACCCGAGGCACAATGAGCATGTTTTCTATAAGGAGCTTACTCGTATGGGGAGCGCTGCTGAGTCTCGGTGGTGTCTCGGCATCGGTTGCAATGCACAAACAAATCAATGATGAGGTCGGTGTGAACCCCGTCGTCCACGGATTCGAGGACGCGTGGAACCGCCATGACATGGATGCGTTTGCGAAGCTATTCGCTAGCGACGCTGATTTCGTCAACGTTCGTGGCCTGCGCTGGGTCGGTCGCGAGGACATCACAAAAGCTCACGCGGCAGTTCATGCCACTATATTCAAAACCAGCACGCTCAAAATCGGGGAGACAACCGTTCGCTTTCTCAAGCCCGACGTAGCGACAGCGCGTTCAGTGTGTACCCTAACCGGCCAGATGTCGCCGAATGGACAAGAAGTGCCGACGCGCACGGTCATACTGACTCATGTCCTGGTAGGAACCGACGCACATTGGTTGATCGTACTGACTCAAAACACCGAGGTCGTAAAGCCCGGCGGCTAGTGGTTCGGCGGTCATATCCCCGCTTCGCAACTGCCTGCTATCCTCGCTGCTGGAGAACCGCAGTTAAATAGTGATGGAAGAGCGACCCACAGACGCGACATTGCTCAAGAGCTTCACTCCTTTGGATGGGCTCAAGGCACCGAATCTGAGCGCGCTCGCGAAAAAAACGCCGCTCAAACGCCTCGAGCGCGGGCGCTTGCTGTTCAAGGAAGGCGATGCCCAGAAGCTGACGTACTACCTGGTATCGGGCAGCGTCGAGCTGCAGGTGGGCGGTCGCACCCTGGAATTGATCAAATCGGGTAGTCCGGAAGCGCGCGCTGCGCTCGCTCCGGCCGTGCCGCGGATATTTTCCGCGCGCGCGGCCACGGACATCGAGTACATCAGCATCGACAACGATTTCTTCGACGCATTGCTCACTTGGGATCAGACCGGCCACTACGAGGCGCTCGATATAAGCGCAAGCAATATTGACAGCCCGTCGGACTGGATGACGGCTTTGCTGCAAACCAGGTCATTCCAGCGGATTCCGGCGCCCAACATTCAAACAATCTTCATGCGGATGCAACGCATCAACTGCAGTGCTGGCGAAATTGTTGTCCGACAAGGCAGTGAAGGCGACTATTTCTACGCCATTGTGTCGGGGAAATGTGTAGTCAGACGCGAAACCCCATTAAATAGAGAAGGCATCACGCTGGCGGAACTCGGGCCGGGCAATAGCTTCGGTGAGGAAGCTCTCATTACGGACGCAAAGCGTAACGCCACCGTGACGATGCTTACCGCAGGCACCCTGATGCGTTTGGGCAAGGAGGATTTTCGCACGCTGCTGCACGAGCCGCAGCTGCAGTGGGTCGCCTTTGCCCAGGCCAAGGCATTGGTGGCCAAGGGCGCGAAGTGGCTCGACGTGCGGCTGCCCGGCGAGCTGCAACACTTCCCATTCAAGGAAGCGCTGCATATCCCGCTGTATTTGCTGCGCCTGAAGATAGAGACGCTGGATCCAGCTGTCGGGTACGTGGTCTGCTGCGACAATGGCCGGCGCAGTTCCGCGGCCGCATACATTCTGAGTGACCGCGGCATAGATGCGTACGTTCTGAAGGGCGGGCTGGCGGGGCAAGCCTCTGCAGCCGACAAACCCGCGAGCTGAAGCCACACTCGCTAGTGGCGTTTCTCGCTCGCGACCAGATCGCTGATGAGCGCCATGAGCTCGCTTGGGCCGCCGGCCTTGCCGACATCAGTCTCGTACTTGCCGTTGACGATGATGAGCGGCACGCCGTCGACGTGATAGCGCGCAGTCAGTTCCTCGGCGCGCGCCAGGTTCGAGCTCACCGTGAAGGAGTTATAGGCGGTGCGGAAGGCGTCCGCATTGATCCCATGCGCGACCGCGAACTGCACCTGCTGGTTGAGCGTCTCGGGTTCGTTGTTGGTGAACAGCATGTTGTGGTCGTTGTGGATGGTCTCGAACACTTTTTGATCGAGGTCCGAGCGCTGCAGGGCCTGCAGCGTGTAGTACAGATGCGCGTGCGCGCGGTGCACCGGGCCCCACATGACCGGCACGCGCACGAATTCGACATTGGCGGGCTTCTTCTTGAGCCAGCTTTGAATGAAGGGTTCGAGATCGAAGCAGTGCGGGCAGGCATACCAGAACACCTCCAGAACTTCGACCTTGTCGGGCCCGACGCTCGTCGGCTGCGCCGGTACGATGGGCACGTAATTCGTGCCGGCCTTCCAGCGGCCGCCCGGCAGCTGCTGATCGGCGGGCATCGCGGCCAGATGCTCGAGAGAGGTGTCTGCGCGCTCTTCGCTCGGGGTATCGGCGGCTACTGGCGCGCGTGCGGCCTCGCTCTGCGCAGCAGGCGGCGGGGCCTCGGCGGCGGCGGGCGCGGCCGCCGGCGGCGCGGAGGGCTGCGGGGGTGGCGTCGCGCGGCTGCAGGCGACGGCACTCAGTGCCACGAGAGCAGCGACGGCGACGGATCGAACCAGCATGGAAGGCCTCACTTAGCGCAGACCCTGAACGTAGGATGCGAGATTGCGAATGTCCTCGGGGGTCAGGCGCTTGGCGATCGTGGTCATGATGTAGGCATTGGGGCTTGCGGGATTGGCGGCGGTCGCGCCCGCATAGCGGGTGCCCTGGGCATAATCGTTGAGCTGCTTCATCGTATAGCCCGACTGCTGTGCGCGCAGCGCCGGATAACCCGCTGCGAGATTGCCGCGCCCCACGGGCCCGTGGCAGGCGATGCAGGCGGGAATCGCGCGGCTCTTATTGCCGCGCACGTACTCAATCTGTCCGGCCTGCCAGTAGGAGGGGTCCGCCTCGAGTCCGGTCGGCGTCTGCGCCGCAAAGTACACGGCAAGATCATCGATATCGGCATCGGATAGGGGCGCCGCAAGCGCCGTCATCACCGGGTTGTCGCGCACTTTCGATCGAAACAGGCGCAGCTGTGCGGCGACGTACACGGCGCTCTGTCCGGCAAGCGTTGGCCAGGCGGCATTCGTGCTGTTGCCGTTCGGACCGTGGCACCCGAAACAAACCGCGGCCTTACTTGCGCCGCTCTGCACCGAACCGTGGTCATAGGGAGTCGCGGCCGTAGCCGTGGCGAGCCACGCCGCCAGCACGAATCCCCACAAGCCCACTGCCTTATTGCTGGTCGCCATGTAGCTATTCCGCATCCTTCCCGACGTGTGCGGGTGCGGCAAATTGTACACTACAGTCCGCAGCCGCTTGGCAGCTCCCGATAGCGCGTCATGAGCCGATTTCCCGATGCCCGCTTTCTGGTGAGCGCCGCCACTGCGGCACAGTTCCCGCCGGACGAGGGCGCGGAAGTCGCCTTCGCCGGACGATCGAACGCGGGCAAGTCGAGCGCGATCAACGCCATCGCCCACCGCCATGCGCTCGCGCGCACGAGCAAAGCACCCGGAAGAACGCGGCTTTTAAATTTCTTCGAACTCCTGCCGCAGGGGCGCATCGTCGACCTGCCGGGCTACGGCTATGCGAGCGCCCCGGAGACTGAGCGGCGCACCTGGGCGCCGCTCATTGACGCCCTGCGTGCGCGCCGCTCGCTGTGCGGATTGTTTTTGATCGTCGACGCGCGCCGCGGAATCGCCGACGCCGATGAGGAGCTTATCGCGTGGAGCAATCCGCAACAGCGCGGTGTGCATGTGCTGATGTCAAAAGTTGACAAGCTCACGCGCAATGAGGCCGCGCGTGTGCTGCAGAGCGCACGGGCACGCATCACGCAGGGCGTGAGCGTGCAGCTCTTTTCGGCGCATGCAGGTAGCGGCGTCGCTGCGGCACAGGGCAAGCTTGCCGAGTGGCTATCAAATAAAAAAACCCCGGTAACCTCCAACGAGGTCACCGGGGCAGACTAACCCGGCACAGGTCTCGTGAACCGGGTTTGACCCGCCTAGGGAGGGAAGCGGGGAGCGCTGGAGGCGCTCAAAAAATTAGACGGAGAGCGCTGCCCAAAGTTCCGAAGCCGCGCAGCGCGATTATTATCAGGCGAATCAGTGACTTCGCTTCATCCGAGCTCGGTCCTTATCGCTACAGGAACGTCCAGATTGCATCGAGCGAATACATGTTGAGCCCGTCCGTATTGCGAACCTGAAAGCCGTCGTACTCGAAGCGGGCGGAGAACGCTCCCCAGTTCGCCTGGATGCCGCTGCCGTATGCAAACTGCGTCCCGCGGTTGTCAAAGGCGAAGAACTGTCCCCCGCCGGAGATGCTGCCATCCAATTTCCAGCGCGCCGCCCCCGCCTTGGCAAAGAAGTCGAGGTAGGGAAGCGGCAGGATCCCGACGCCGTAGGCCCCAAATGCCTTTGCATTCGCACTCTGGGTGCCAATGCCGAAGTCTTTGGTCTGGTTGCCCAAGTCGAGATAGTTGGCCTCGACGGCAAAGAAGTCGAACGGCCGAAAGCCCACGAGCGCCTTCCAAGAGACACCATTGGAATCGAGGTTGAAGCCGTCGCCGAAGACATTATCCAGATTGCTCTTGCCAATGCCCGCACCGACATAAACGCCGTTTGCCGCCTGCACGGCGCTGCCTGCCAGTACAAGAACACTTGCCAACAATAATTTATGCATGACGAGTCCTCATTGATTCGAAAGGTGTCGGACGTCCCGCTCAAGGCCACGCTCACGTCGGCAGGGCGGGCTAGTGGGCTTCGTCCCAGTTCATGCCGACTCCAATGTGAATACGAAGTGGCACCTTGAGTTCCGCGGCTGCCGCCATTTGTTCGCGGATGCCCGCGGCGACTTTCTCGATTGCATCCTCGCGCACCTCCAGCACGAGCTCATCGTGCACCTGCATGATGACACGCGCGGCAAACTTCTCGCTGCGGCACCAGGCGTCGACGCCGATCATTGCGCGCTTGATGATGTCGGCCGCGGTTCCCTGCATGGGCGCATTGATGGCGCTGCGCTCCGCAGCCTGGCGCAGCTGCTGATTGCTGGCGCGAATGTCGGGCAGATACAGGCGGCGTCCGTAGACCGTTTCGACGAAGCCGTTCGCGCGTGCCTGCACGCGCGTGTCATCCATGAAGCGCTTCACTCCGGGATAGCGCGCGAAATACACATCGACATATTTCTGCGCCGCGCCGCGGTCGATACCCAGTTGCCGCGCGAGCCCAAACGGCGACATGCCATAGATCAGTCCAAAGTTGATCGTCTTCGCCAGGCGCCGCTGATCCGCGCTCACCGCGTCGAGCGCCACGCCAAAGACTTCCGCAGCGGTCGCGCAATGCACGTCGAGATCCGCGGCGAATGCGGACAGCAGTCCCGCGTCGTCGGACAGATGCGCCATGATTCTAAGCTCGATCTGCGAATAGTCCGCCGCCATCAAGACGTGTCCCGCGGGTGCGATGAACGCCTGGCGGATGCGGCGCCCCTCGGCGCGGCGGATCGGAATGTTCTGCAGATTGGGGTCGGAGGAGGACAGGCGCCCGGTCTGCGCCACCGCCTGGTGATAGCTTGTGTGGATGCGGCCCGTGCTGGGATTGATCTGCTGCGGCAGCTTGTCGGTATAGGTGGATTTGAGCTTGGCGAGCGTGCGGTAGTCGAGCACGGTGCGCGGCAGCTCGTAGGACGCGGCAAGCTCTTCCAGCACGTCCTCGGCGGTCGAGGGCTGCCCGGTCGGCGTCTTGCGCATGACCGGCAGCTGCAGCTTCTCGAACAGCACCTGCTGCAGCTGCTTGGGCGATTCAATGTTGAAGGGCACACCTGCCTGAGATTGCGCGAGCGCCACGAGCTCCGTGAGCTCGGCGGCGATGGCGCGGCTTTGCGCCTCAAGCAGAGCGCGGTCGATGAGCACGCCATGGTGCTCCATATTGAGCAGGATCGGCACGAGCGGCTGCTCGATGTCCTCATACAGGCGCCGCAGCGCGGCGACGCTCTCGATCTGCGGCCACAGCGCCCGATGCAGCTGCAGGGTCACGTCGGCATCCTCCGCGGCGTACTCGGCGGCGCGCTCGACCGGCACCTCATTGAAGCCGAGCTGCTTCGCGCCCTTGCCGGCGACGTCTTCATATTTGATGGTCGTGACGCCCAGATAGCGTTGCGCCGTGCCGTCCATGTCGTGGCGCGTGGCGATGCTGTTCCAGACGTACGACTCGAGCATGGTATCGAAGCGCATGCCCTCGACATGAATGCCGTAATGCCGCAGAACGTGCGCGTCGAATTTGAAATGATGGCCGAGCTTGGCGATCCCCGGGTTTTCCAGGATTGGCCGCAACGCGGCGAGCACCTGCGCTCGATCCAGTTGCTCGGGCGCGCCCGCATAGTCGTGCTGCAGCGGCACGTAGGCCGCGAAGCCGGGCTCGACGCAGAAGGATACGCCGACGATCTCGGCACGCATGTAGTCGAGACTCGTGGTCTCGGTATCGAAGGCCATGAGCGGCGCCCGGCGCAGTCTTTCCAGCCAGCGCTCAAGATCCGGCCAAGTCGTGATCGACTCGTAATGACGCGGCACCTTGGGAGAGGCAGCGGCGACCGCCGGTTCGGCCGGCGGCGACGCACGTTCCTCGGCAGTGCCCGCGCCTTCGAGCTGCCGCAACAGCGAACGCAGCTCGTAGCGCTCGTAGAGCGCGCGCAGCTCTTTGAGATCCGCCGCTGCCGGGCGCAGCTCCTCGGGCTGCAGCGGCAGCTCCAGATCGGTGCGCAGCTGCGCGAGACTGCGTGCCAGCGCGAGCGTCTCGAGTCCCGCGCGCAGGTTCTCGCCGACCTTGCCTTCGATCTCGGCGACGTGCGCGATCAGTACATCGAGCGTGCCATACTGATTCAGCAGTTTGGCGGCGGTCTTCGGACCTACCTTGTCGATGCCGGGGATGTTGTCGGACGAATCCCCGACGAGCGCCAGATAGTCGACGATCTGCTCCGGATAGACATCAAATTTGAGCTTGACGCCCGCGCGATCGAGCGTGCTGTTGCTCATGGTATTGACGAGCGTGATCGACTCGTTGACGAGCTGCGCCATATCCTTATCGCCCGTCGAAATGAGCACTCGCTGACCGGCGCTCGCCGCGCGGCAGGCGAGAGTCCCGATGACATCGTCGGCCTCGACTCCGGCGATGCGCAATACCGGCAGTCCCTGCGTGCGCAGCATCAGCAGCAGCGGCTCGATCTGCGAGCGCAGGTCGCCCGGCATCATGGGCCGATGGGCCTTGTACTGTGCAAATAGATCGTCGCGAAAGGTCTTGCCCGGAGCGTCGAAGACGATCGCAATGTGCGTCGGTCGATACTCCTTGACGAACTTCAAGAGCATATTGAGCACGCCGAGGAGCGCGCCGGTCGGCTCGCCGCGCGAATTGGACAGCGGCGGCAGCGCGTGAAACGCCCTGTACAGGTACGAGGAACCGTCGACGAGTACTAAATCGGCAGGAGTGCTCATGATGGATGCGCGCGTCGGGTGCGCAGTATAGCGAATGCGGGCGCCGTGCCCGCGCGCCGCTGTCAACCGCACCCCTGGTGGCGCGCTGTACGGATTATTGGGTTCAGGACGGACGCAAGAAATGGTCGCCCCTGCATTAGACGCCGCAATTGCCGCGAACCGCTTCGGGCTGGGAGCCCGGCCAGGCGAGCTCGCGCGCATCGGCGGCGATGCGCGTGGCTGGCTCGCCGCGCAGTTGGCCGGCGGCGCGCCGCGTCTGCAGGGCGGCGAACTCAAAGGCTCAGCTGACATATTGTCGCAAGCGGTTCAACTGCGGCGCGAGCGCCACGATGCGCGCGCCACTGGTGCTGCACAGAATGCCGACGTCGCCGCTGTCATGAAAATCGCGCAGCTCTACAGGCCGATCTACGTCAATGAGACGAACGCGCGCATCGGCGAGGCACTGACCACGGAGCGGCCGCTGCTTGAGCGCCTGACCTATTTTTGGAGCAATCACTTTGCGGTTTCAGTCGATAAGGTCGCCGTATCCGGGCTCGCCGGCAGCTTCGAGCGCGAGGCCATCCGCCCGCACGTTCTCGGCAACTTCACGGATCTGCTGCTCGCCTCGACGCGGCATCCGGCGATGCTCCTCTATCTCGACAATCAGATTTCCGCGGGCCCCAATTCGCAGCTCGCGCAGCGCGCAGCGCGGCATGCAAGCGAGCGCCGCTTCGGCATCAATGAGAATCTGGCGCGCGAGATCCTCGAGCTGCATACGCTCGGCGTCGCGGGCGGCTACACGCAGGCAGACGTCACGAGTTTCGCCAAGGTCATCAGCGGATGGTCGATCGGGGCGAATCGCGGAGCGCTCGCGGGCGGATCGCCCGGGCAATTCGTGTTTCGCCCCGAGATGCACGAACCGGGCGCGCAGATCGTTTTGGCCAAGCGCTATGCCGAGGGCGGCATGGAGCAAGGCCTCGCGGTGCTGCGCGACCTGGCGCAGCGTCCTGCCACCGCGCAGTTCATCGCAACCAAGCTCACACGCCATTTCATCGCCGATGAGCCGCCGCCGCAGGCCGTCGAGCGCCTGGCGCGCGCCTTTCACGACAGCAACGGTGATCTGCCCACGGTGTACCGCGCCTTGCTGGGCCTGCGGGAATGCTGGACCCAGGCCCTGGCGAAATTCAAGACGCCCTGCGAATACATCATCTCGAGCCTGCGCGGCCTGCAGATTGCGGAGAACTTTGCGGATCAGGCGCGCGCCTCATTCGCGCTGCTCGGCCAGCGCATCTACGCGCCCGGCTCGCCTGCCGGCTGGCCGGACCGCAGTGCCGACTGGGACGGCTCCTCCGCCGTGATGAAACGGATCGAGTGGGCCGACGCCCTGGGGCAGAAAATGGGCGCGCATCGCGATGCCGCACAACTCGCGCCCGAGTGGCTGGGCGCCGGGATGAGCGCCGCGACGCACACGTCGATCGCCCGCGCGGCGAGCGGCTCACAGGCCCTGACCTTGTTGTTGAGCGCGCCCGAGTTCATGCGCCGATAGGAGAACTGAGCATGCGAGCGATCAGACGACGCGAATTCCTCTCGGGCGCAGCGCTCGCCGCGGGCAGCGTCCTCTTCACGAGCCGCATCGCCTTCGCCGGCAGCGGCACGCGGCCGCGCTTCGTCTTTATCATTCTGCGCGGCGCGCTCGACGGTCTCACCGCCGTGCCGCCGTACGCGGATCCCAACTATGCGCGGTTGCGCGGCGAGGTTGCCGTCGCCGCGCCGGGAGCAGCCGGCGGCGCGCTCAAGCTCGACGGGCTCTTTGGCCTGCATCCGAGCCTTGTCTTCCTGAACGAGTCGTTTGCAGCCCGGGAGCTCGTGGTCTTTCACGCCGTGGCAAGCCCCTATCGGGAGCGCTCGCATTTTGATGGCCAGGACGTGCTCGAGAACGGCTGCGCGCGTGCACACGCCGTGCAAACGGGCTGGATCAACCGCGCGCTCGCAACGCTGCCGCCCGATCACAGCGCGCGGCGCGGCGAGCTCGGCATCGCGCTCGGACAGAATGTGCCGCTCGTGATGCGCGGCACAGCTCCGGTCGCTTCGTGGTCGCCGTCGCACCTGGCGGCCCTCGACGAGGACACGCTGCAACGCATAACCGATCTATATTCAACCGATCCCATCCTGTCGCAGCGCCTGGCGGATGCGCTCGCGACGCAGTCGGTGGCAGATGCGTCCCAGGAGGAGGCGATGACGGGCGCCGCGGCGCAGGACTCCCCGGCGCAGCTCCTCGCGCGCCGTGAGCAGCCCAAGGCGCGCGGCGCTGCTCCCTATAAGGAAATCATTCATGCGACGGCGGGTTTTCTTAGGAGCGATGACGGTCCGCGGGTCGCGGTGTTTGACGCCCTGGGTTGGGATACCCATGCCAACGAGGGTGGGGCGCAGGGACAGCTCGCCGCGCGGCTGGCGGGTTTGGACGCCGGGCTGCGCTTGCTGAAGGAGGACCTGGGACCCGTGTGGCGCGACACCGTGGTGATGATCGCGACCGAGTTCGGGCGCACCGCGGCCGTCAACGGGACGCGCGGCACGGATCATGGCACGGCGGCCGCAGCGTTCCTTCTGGGAGGCGCCGTGCACGGCGGCCGCGTGATTGCAGACTGGCCGGGCCTGTCAGAGCGCGCCCTGTACCAGGGCCGCGATCTGGCGCCCACTCTGAACCTGCACTCGATCATGAAGGGCGTGCTCGCCGATCACCTGGCGGTGCCGGCGCGCGCCCTCGATACCGCGGTCTTCCCGGACAGTGCGGCCGCGAAGCCCGTGCCGGGACTGCTGCGCGCCTGAACTCTTTAGGGCGTGGGCGCCTTTTGCGAGTCGTCCTTCTGTTCGGGATCAATCTTTTCGGGCGGACGGGACGCGTCGGGGGCAGCGGTCGGCTTCACCACACTCGCCTTCTTGTCGGGCAGGAAGAGCGGGCCTTTCTGTCCGCAGCCGCCAAGGAGGACGAGGGCAAGAACCGCGCATGTGACGGGCGCAGCGCTGCGGCTCATGCGGTGCCCATTCTCCGCGCCGGCAGCGGCGCCTGCGGGTGCGGTGCTAATCATTTGCCGTTCACGGCGACCACGGCCAACGTGATGCGCGAGACGCAAACGAGTCGCTCCTGCTCGTCGCGGATCTCGATCTGCCAGACCTGGGTGCGGTTGCCACGGTGCAGCGGCCGCGCCGTGGCCGTGACTTGCCCCGTGCGCACGGGACGCAGATGATTGGCGTTGATTTCCTGACCCATGCACACTTCACGCGTTGAGTCGACGCACAGGTTCCCCGCCGTGCTGCCCACCGTTTCCGCGAGCGCGACCGAGGCGCCGCCGTGCAGCACGCCCATCGGCTGATGCGTGTGCTCGTTGACGGCCATGGTGGCGCACAAAAAGTCCGGCCCGACTTCGGTGAAGCGGATGTCGAGCCACTCGATCAGCGTGTTGCGCGCGCGCGCCTGCAGCTCTTCGACGGTCGCGGCGTTGCGCCAAATGCTCATGGATCGGTAGTCTACTGCCGATGAAGCTCTATACCTACTTTCGCAGCTCGGCCGCCTATCGAGTTCGCATCGCGCTCAATCTGAAGGGGCTCGAATACGAGTCGTTGCCGCGGCATCTGACGCGCGACGGCGGCGAGCATCGGCACAGCGATTATCTGGCGATGAATCCGCAGGGACTGATCCCGCTGCTGGTCGATGGCGAGGCGACGATCGCGCAATCGCTCGCCATCATCGAATACCTCGAGGAAACTCGCCCCGAGCCGCCGCTACTGCCGCGCACGCCGGCCGCGCGCGCGCGCGCGCGCTCGCTTGCGCTGGCGATCGCCTGCGATATCCATCCGCTCAACAATTTGCGCGTGCTCAACTATCTGCGCACACCGCTCGGCCACGACGCCGCCGCCGTCAACGAGTGGTACCGCCACTGGGTCGCGTGCGGATTGCGCGCGCTGGAAGCGGAAGTCGCGCGCGCGCCGGGCGACGCGCAGCATCTTGTCGGCGCGCAGGTGACGCTCGCGGATATTTGTCTGGTGCCGCAGATGTACAACGCGCGACGCTTCGACTGCGATCTCACGCCCTATCCGCGGCTGCGGCGCATCAGCGCACATCTTGAAGGCTTGCCCGCCTTTGCCAGGGCCGCACCCGAGGCGCAGCCGGACGCGGCGTGAGCGCGCCGTCAGCGCTTGAGGTTTTCCCGTACCCGCCGGTAGGCCTCGCGGAAGGGAATGCCCTCGGCGACCACGAGGCGGTTGGCTTCCTCCGCGGCGTGGATCGAGGCATCGAGACGGATGCGCTCCGCATGGAATTTCAGGGAGCCGATGGCGGCCGGCAGGATGGCGAGCGTCTCAAGCGCAAGGTCAATGCCGCGAAACAGCGGCGCCTTTAGCAGCTGCAGATCGCGCTGGTAGCCTGAAGGCAGCTTCGCGCACAGGCCGAGAACTTCATCGAGGCATGCCTGCGCCGTGGCGGCACGCGCGCGAATGAGCTCGAACACGTCCGGGTTGCGTTTTTGCGGCATGATCGATGAACCGGTCGTGAAGGCATCGTCGATGCTCACAAAGCCGAACTCCTGCGTATAGAAGAGGAGTACGTCGGTTGCAAAGCGGCCGAGGCCCTGCAGAAGGAGGGTGAGTTCAAAGAGAAGCTGCGCCTCGCCCTTGCCGCGCGAGAGCTGCACGGCCGTGACCGGTACCTGCGTGGTCGCGAAACCGAGGCGGCTGCGGGTCGCTTCGCGGTCAATCGGCAGGCCCGGCGTGCCGTAGCCCGCCGCGGAGCCGAGCGGATTCTGCGCGAGGCGCCGCTGCGCCAACTCCAACCCTACAGCATCGTCGCGCACCTGCGCGGCGAAGCCGCCGGCCCAGAGGGCGACCGAGCTCGGCATGGCCTGCTGCATGTGCGTGTAGCCGGGCAGGAGCGTGGCCGCTTCGCGGTGGCCGAGCTCATCGAGCGCGGCGGCGACGCGCGCGGCGCGCGCGCACAGCTCCTCGATGACGGCGCACAGATAAAGACGCAGCGCCGCGAGCACCTGATCGTTGCGCGATCGGCCCAGATGAATGCGGCCGGCGCGCGCGCCGATGCGCGCTGTCAGGCGCTTCTCGAGCGCCGTCTGTCCATCCTCATCGGCAAGTTCAATGTGCCACAGGCCGCGCGCATGCTCCTCCGCCAAAGCGGCGAGTCCGCCGCTCAGGGCCGCAAGATCCGCGGCGTCGAGGAGCTGTGCGGCGTGCAGCATTTCGGCGTGGGCGATCGACGCCATCACGTCGTAGCGGACGAGGCGCGCATCGAGCGCGTAGTCTGCGCCTGCCGTGTAGGCGAGCACACGCTCATCGAGAGTTGCGTCCTGGTTCCACAGAAAACTCATAGATGGCCTCGCTATGCGCTCGCCGTGATCTCCGCCGGCGTCAGGGCGTTGACATCCTCTACCACCAGGGTCCCGGTGCCCTCGTTGGTGAACACCTCGCCGAGAATGCCCTCACCGCTCTTGTAGGAGACGATGTGCACGCGGCGCACGCCGCCGCGAATCGCGTCCTCAATCGCCTGCGCCTTCGGCAGCATGCCGTCGAGGAGCGCACCGGCCGTGCGCAGGCGCTGCAGGCCGCGCAGATCCGTATAAGAGATGAGTGAGCCTGGGTCGGCCGCATTCTCGAGTATGCCTGGCGCGCCCGTGCAGAGAATGAGCTTCTCCGCCTGCACCGCCGCGCCGATGGCCGCCGCTACCGTGTCGGCGTTGATGTTGAGCAGCACTCCCTTGTCGTCGGCCGACAGGGGACTCACGACCGGCATCAGCCCATTGTCGAGGAGCTTGAGCAGCACCGCGGTGTTTATGGCGTCGACGTCGCCGACGAAACCGTAGTCAATGGTGCAGTCGCTGCCGTCGTCGAGCTTCACGGGTGCGCGCCGGTGCGCGCGCACCAGTCCCGCATCGACGCCGCTGATGCCGACCGCGTCGATGTTGAGATCGCGGCAGATGGCGAGAATGCGCGTATTGATGAGTCCGTTCAGCACCATCGTCGTGACGTCGATCGACTGCGCGTCGGTCACGCGGCGGCCGTGCACGATCTGCGTGGCAATCCCGAGGGACTCTGACAGCGCGGTCAGCTGCGGGCCGCCGCCATGCACCATGACGACGCGCACGCCGAAGTAATGCAGGATGGCGAGCTGCTCGATGAGCAGGCGCGTCGAATCCGCATCGGCAAACACGCCGCCGCCCGCCTTGACGACGAAGGTCTTGCCCTTGTACATCCGGATGTAGGGCGCGGCGCTGCGCAGCGCGCGGATGGCGAGGGCGTGGTCACCGCGGTTCATGATCATGACACTCTTATACTCCGTGCAGCATTTGATGCAGCACCGCCATCTGCACGACGAGGCGGTTGTACGCTTCGTGCTGCACGATGCTGCGCGGACCGTCGAGCACTTCGTCGGCGACCGCGGTGTTGCGTCTGACGGGCAGGCAGTGCATGAGGCGGCACTCGGCGCGCGCCGGCGCGAACCAGCTGTCCCGTACGCACCAGTGCGTGAGGGTGCTGCGCAGGCGCGCATCGGCCACGGCATCGCCGTACGGCGCGGTCGCGCCCCACTCCTTGGCATACAGGACATGAGCGCCCGCGAGCGCATCCTCGCGCACGCTCGTCTGCCGCACCGAGCCCCCGGCAAGAGCCGCGGCGCGCGCCGCCTTATCCATGAGCGCGGCTGGCAATGCGAAGCCTTCCGGCCGCAGCACGACGACCTGCATGCCGCGCATGGCGGCCATGTGCACCACCGCTGCGGGAACCGCGAGCGGCAGCGCGCGCGGATGATAGGCCCATGCAAGGACGAACTTTCCATTGTCGGGCACGGCCACATCATCCAGCGTCTTCCAGTCCGCCAGCGCCTGGCAGGGATGATTGGCCGCCGATTCCAGATTGATCAGGGGCTTTGCGACGAGATCGGCCATCGCGTTGAAGGCGCTCTCGGACAGATCGTCGGACAAGTCCTTGCCGGCGGCGAAGGCGCGGATGCCCAAGGCATCGCAGTAGGATGCAAGGACCGGAATGCCCTCGCGCACGTGCTCGGCCGCGTCCGCGTCCATGAGCGCGCCGCGGCGCGCTTCGAAGCGCCACGTCCCCTGGCCCGGGGTGATCACGAACGAGCTGCCTCCGAGGCGCGCCATGGCGGCCTGGAAAGAGGCGAGCGTGCGCAACGAAGGATTGAAGAAGAGCAGGCCGAGGATCTTGCCCGCCAGCGCCTGCGGCTCAGGATGCGCCTGCAGCCGTCGCGCGAGCGCGAGCAGCGCCAGCACCTCATCACGGTGCAGATCGGCAAGGTCGACGAAGCGCTTCATGGTGAACCGTTTGCTTGCAGCCGCGCGCTCAGGCCGCGATCGCTGCCAGCGCCGCGCGCAGCAGATCGACGTGCTCTTCTTCCAGGATGTAGGGCGGCAGCAGGCGCACGATCTGCGGGTCGCTGCTGGTGCCGGCGAGAATGCCGCGGGCGAGCAGCGCCGCGTGCACATCCTTCGCGGGAGGGCGCGTCACGAGGCCGGTGAGAAAGCCTGCACCCTGATGGGCGATGACCGGGCCGACCACGCAGGTGTTGCGGATATACGCGCCGACCCGGCGCACCTGCTGCAGAAGCCCCTCGGTCTCGATCGCTTCGATCACGGCCTCGATCACGGCGCTTGCCATCGGGCCGCCACCGAAGGTCGTGCCGAGGCTGTCGAGGGTGAGCGCGGCCGCAACTTTCTCTGACATCAGCACGGCGGCGCACGGGAAACCGTTGCCGAGCGCCTTGGCTGTGGTGATCATGTCGGGCGTCACGCCGTAGAGGTTGGCGGCAAAGGGATGGCCGGTGCGGCCGACGCCGCACTGGACCTCGTCAAAGATGAGGAGCGCGCCCGTCGCATCGCAGCGACTGCGCAGTGCCGCGAGGAACTCGGCGCCCATGTCGAACGCGCCGCCGACGCCCTGCACGGGCTCGACGATAACGGCGGCGGTGTCCTCGCGCACGTGCTCGGCGATGGCTGCGACGGCGCGTCGCGGGATAAAGGTGACATCAAATGGCGTGCGCGGAAAGCCAAACCATTTCTGCCGCGCGCCCCAGGTGATCGCGCCGGCCGCGGCGGTGCGGCCGTGAAAGCCGCCTTCAATCGCCGCAATTTTCACGCGCTCGGTAATGCGAAAGGCGAGCTTCAGCGCGTTCTCGTTCGCCTCGGCGCCGCTGTTGACGAAGAAGACGCTCGCAAACGGCAGCTGCGAGAAACGCACCAGGCGCGCCGCGGCGCGCGTGCGCACCGCCATCGGCACGGCATTGCTCTGAAAGTTGCAGGCCGCGGCCTGCGCGGTCAGAGCCGCCGTCCAGCCCGGATGCCCGTAGCCGAGCGCCGCAACGGCGTGGCCGCCATAGAGATCGAGGATGCGCCGGCCATCACGCGTCGTCAGCCACACACCCTGGGCGTCCGTGACCTCGATCGGATACTGCGCAAAAACCGGCGCCAGATAATTGACGCGGCTCATGTCCATCCGGGCGCCGGCGCAGTGAGGCCCGCCGTCTCGGGCAGATCAAACATGCGATTCATCCATTGCAGCGCGCCGCCCGCCGCACCCTTGGCGAGGTTGTCGATGACACAGAGCACGACGACCGTGCGGCCGTGGGCGACCGCCGACAGATGCGCATAATTGCTTGCCACCACGTCTTTCATGCGCGGCGCCGCATCAAGCACGCGCACGAAGGGTGCGTGCGCGTAGAAGCTGCGCAGAGCGGCGAGCACCTGCGCGCTGTCGTACGCCCCGCTGAGCTCGGCCTGCACGCTCACGTGAATGCCGCGCGCGAACGGCCCCGAATGCGGCACAAAGGCGATCTCGGCATCAACTCCGCAGGCTGAGCGCACGCAGGCCTGCATCTCCGGCACGTGGCGGTGCGTGAGCGCGTTGTAGGCGTAGAGATCGCTGTGCCGCAGCGGATGGTGCGTGCCGGCGACGGGCTTGCGGCCGGAACCGGTGCTGCCCGTAATCCCGGCGACGAAGAGTCGCGCGGCAGTCAACTTGAGCGCGAGCAGCGGCACCGCAGCGAGCAATGTCGCGGTCGCGAAGCAGCCCGGATGGGCCACGTGCGCGGTGCTCAGCGTCGCCAGGTGCTCCGGCACTGCACAGGTGAATTCAGCGATGCGCGCCGGCGCGCGGTGCGCGTAGTGATAATTGGCCTCGAAGGCCTGCACGGAGCGGTAGCGAAAATCCGCGGACATGTCGACCACGCGCGCATGGGTGCCGGCCGCGGCCGCGCTGCTGAGCAGGGCGTCGATGAGCGGCGCTGCCGCCCCGTGCGGTGCGGCCGAAAACACCGCCGCCGCGGGCAGCTGTGCGATGCGCTGCTCGATGTCCGCCTGTGAGCTGAAGAGCGTATCGCCGTAGGCGCTCGCCAGATGCGGAAAGGCGTGTGCAAGCGGCTCTCCCGGGCGGCTGTCCGACATGACTGCCGCAAGCTCGAAGCGCGGATGGGCGGCGATCAGGCGCAGCAGCTCTCCGGCGACGTAGCCCGATCCGCCGAGCACCAGGGCTGGAATCGGCACGTTCACTGCGCCGCCCCGAGCCCGACCGCGGCGATCACCGCATCCGCAAGCGCAGCCCCGCTGCCGAGCGCGTTGAATGCCGGCACCTGCATCTGGCTGGTTATGATCTCGATGCCGACCTGGTTGTCGGTCGCGGGACCGGTCACTGCGCAGGGCTCGATGCCGAAGCGCTCGCGCAGGAGTTTGACGCCGCCCCAGGCGGCCACCGGATCGTTCGCCGACAGCAACACGGCGCTGAGCGCGCCGCGGATGTCCGCGCTCTCGAGGATGGCGTCGACGCCGTAGGTGCCGAGAATGCCGTCGCCGAGCTCGAAGACGATGACGTCTGGCTTGCCAGCCGCAAGCTCCGTCAGCATGGTGCGGGTGAGGGCCGGACCGTTGCTGCGCGTGGTCGTCACGACGCCGAGGTCAGTGAAGATCATTGCGCGCCGCGCGCCCGCATCCTCCATCGCCAGAATATCGCGGCGCAAAGACACACCGGTCGCCTTGAAGACATCGATGGTGAGCCCGCGATGGCGCATGCGGCTCACGATCGCGCAGGCCGCCGCGGTCTTGCCGGCCTCCATGCAGGTTCCGGCGATGGCGACGACCGGCACGGCGCGCGCATCGAGGGGAGCGTTGAAATCGAGCGGCCGCTGCCCGACGCGCGCCGGCACACCGATGCGCTCGCCCAGGTACGGGAAGTGCAGGACCACGCCGATGACGCGGCAGTCAAAGGGCCTGCCCTTTTCAGCATTGATCGAATCGCAGATGCCGAGCACGCCGCCTATATTGAGCAACTGGATGATGTCGCCCGGCGCAACCTGCGCGGGTACGTGCCCGGAGTAGCCGAAGAGCGCTTGGCGGTGTCCGAGCGCGCCGGCAACGATGTCGCCCTTGCCGACCTTGGCCATGCGGCCGCTCGTGAGCTCCAGGGTGTTGTAGATGCTCTTGTTGTTGAGTATTTCGACGACGAGCACCACGCCTTCCTCAGCCGGGATGTCCGCCGAGACGCGCAGCTCGCGCGCCAGGCCGCAGGCCTGCGTCACGGAGGCTACTTTGTCGACCACGACGCGCAGCATGCCGTTTCCCATGGTGCGCCCGTTCAGCGCGTTGCGGCGGCGGCGTGTTCGCCGGCGCGCCGGTAGAACATGCCGGGGAGGGCGGCGATCTTGGAAAAACCGAGCGCGTCGACGGCCGTCCACTCGCCCGCGGACTCGCCGTACACGCCGCGCGAGGCGCTCATCAGCGAATACGCGGAGTCGACGCCTTCCACGAACAGCGCCCCGGGCCGCAGCAGCAGCCGCACCTCGCCCGTGACGCGCTCCTGCGAGGATGCGAGCAGCGCCTCGATGTCGCGACACACCGGATCGAGGTGCTGGCCCTCGTGCACCAGATCTCCGTACGGCTGCGCGACCAGTTCCTTGATGCGCTGCTGGCGTGCGGTGAGTACGAGCTTCTCGAGTTCACGGTGGGCGACGAGCAGAGTCTCCGCCGCCGGCGCTTCAAATGCGACGCGGCCCTTCGTGCCGATGATGGTGTCTCCGAGATGGATGGCGCGGCCGATGCCGAAGCCGGCCGCGAGCGTCTCGAGAGCTTCAATGAGGGCGACCGGCTCGAGCGGCTGACCGTCGAGCGCGCACGGACGCCCGCGCTCGAAGGCGAGTGTGTGGCGCTGCGGCTCGCGCGGCTGCACGAAGGCGTCGCGTGTGAGCACCCAGGCTTCATCGGGAATGCTGCCGGCGGAGGTCAGCGTCTCCTGGCCGCCGATGGTCACGCCCCAGAGCCCGCGATTGATCGAATAGGCAGCGCCGAAAGGTGGCACCGGCAACGACCGGGCGCGCAGATATTCCAGCTCGTCCGCACGTTTGAATGCCTGGTCGCGCACCGGCGCCAGCACCTGCAGCTGCGGCGCCAGCGTGCGCAGCGCGACCTCGAAGCGCACCTGATCGTTGCCCGCCGCCGTGCAGCCGTGCGCAATCGTGCGGGTGCCGAGCGTGCGCGCCATGCGCGCGATGGTCTGCGCCTGCATCACGCGCTCGGCGCCGACGCACAGCGGATAGAGCTGGCCGCGGCGCACGTTGCCCATGATGAGGAAGCGCAGGACCTGCTCGAAGTATTCGGCGCGCGCGTCGACTAGGTGATGCTGCACCGCGCCCAGTGCGCGCGCGCGCTCGGCGAGTGTGCGTGCCGCCGGCGGGTCGATGCCGCCGGTGTTGACGGTGACGGTGATCACCGGCCGGCCATAACGCTCGCCGAGCCACGGCACGAGAAAGGAGGTATCGAGTCCGCCGGAGTAGGCGACAACGATGGGCTCGCCGCCGGCGCTGGTAACGTCTGGCATGGTGTTCAAACCCCGAACATGGCGCGCAGGCGGCTGACGATGCCCGACTGCGCGCGCGCATTGCCGGTCGCGATGAAGATCGTGTCGTCCCCGGAAAGCGTGCCGACGACTTCGCGCCACTGCGCCTTGTCGATGGCCACCGCGACACTCTGCGCCGCGCCGGTCGAGGTCTTGACCACCGTGAGGCACGGGCCTGCGCGCCGCACCTCGCGCACGAACTGCGCGAGCGCGTTGAAGTTGCCGTTGGCGCGCACCACGTCCTGCGGCGGCAGCGCGTAGCGACCGCGCGCCTTCAGCACGCCGATCTCGCGCAGATCGCGGCTAATCGACGACTGCGTCGCGACGTAGCCTTCCTTGCGCAGCAGGCGCACGAGCTCCTGCTGCTTGTGCACTACGCCGCCCGCGAGCAGCCGCACGATGGCGTTGCGGCGATCGGCCTGGTGGTGGTCGGTCAGGGTCATGGCTGCACCTGCATAAAGTTGCACGCATTGTGCATATTAATGCATATGCGGTCAACACGCTGCGGCGCGCCGCAGTGCGACGCGGTCGTTATTTCTGAATCGTGTAGACGAGGTCGGCGCCGCGCGCCTGCCCCGCTTCGGTCTTGATCGTCCAGCGGTCACTCAGGCTGTAGCGCAACTTCACCGTGTTGAGCTGCTGGGTGAGGCTGACGCCGTAGCTGACGTAGAGGCGCGGGGAGAGATAGCGGCCGAGCACGAGCGAGGTATCGTTGGTGAGATCCGATTCGAGGCCGACATCCTGGATGCCGACCTTGGAGCCGAACTGCTGCGCGAGAATGGCGCCGCCCTGGGCGAGCATCTGCGAGGCGGCGCCGTTGTTGCGGTTCTGCACGCTCTCGAGAGAGCCGCCGGCGAGCAGCAGCGAGAGGATCTGCGATTGCGTCAGCGACGGATCCGAGAAATATGAAATGCGCGGCTGCAGCAGGCTGCCGCGAACGTTGATTCCGGCCGTCACATCGGGAAAGACTTTGACGGCGCGGATGTCGATGCCCGGATCGCCGATGACGCCGCCGTTGAAGATGAGCCGGCCTCGCTGAATGTCGAGCTGGCGTCCGTAGGCGGAGTATTTGCCGTCGGCGATCGAGAGCTCGCCAGTGCCCGTCGTGACATTGTCCGCGCCGCTGTGGACCGCGACGCTGCCCGTGAGGCGCGCCTTCAGCCCGAGAGTGTCGATGCTCACCTTGTCGCCGAGCGCGAGCGTGACGTCGCTCGTCACCTCGAAGCGCTTGTTGGGGTCCTCGGGTTCCTTGCCGACGATGACCTCGTCCGAGGAGGTGCGCACGGCGCCGGTGAGATCTGCCGGCACGATCTTCGCGTACGGCACTTTGATGTTGCCCGCCACCGTGATCTGGCGCCCCTTGACGGTGAAATCGAGATTGGGGGAGGCGTCAATCTGCGCCTCGGGAACGTCCGCCACGCGCAGCTCCGTACCCTCCAGGTGGAATTGCCCGTAAGGCAGCGAGTCGCGCCATGCGAGGCCGCCCTTGGCGCTCAAGGTTCCCTGCCCGATGTGCGCCGAGCCGCTGAAGTCGAGCGCGTTAGCGTGCAGCCGTGCCTCAAGCTCGGTCTGCCGCAGGGAAAGGTTGATCTGATAGAAATCAAGCTCGGCGTTTGACAGTTTGATCGTACCCTCGATGAGGGGCGTGCCGAGCGTGCCCGAGATGGCGAGGTTGGCATCGAGCTGTCCGGCGGCCTTATCGACCTCGGGAAAGTAGAGCGTGACGTAGCCAAGGTCGGCGGTATGCGCGTGCACCTCGCCCTCGAGCGGCATGTGCTGCCATTCGGCAGTGGTGCGCGCCACGCTGGCGCGCCCTTTGATCGTTCCAATCTCGCCGGCATCGAAGCTGACCTCACCGACGATGGTGGCGCGGGTGGCGTTGACCGTCACGAGTCCGGTGCCGAGCTGGATGAGTTCGATCCTCCCGGCGGGGGTGTGATGGGAGAGCTTGGCATCGACGAGATCGGCGCGCAGGCTGCCGAGAAGGGGCTGTGCGCCACCACCGGAGGCGCTGGCGACGACGTTCAATCGGCCCCGGTATTCAATTGACGGCGTGAGCCCCGCGGTCAGCGTGCTCATGGGCAGATCCTCAGCTGCAAGATCGGCCGACCAGTGCGCGGGCGTCCAGTCGGCATCCAGGCACATCCGGCCGGGCTGCCCATGCACACAGAGCTTGTCGACGCGAACATGATCCGCGGATGCCAGCAGGCCAGTGGGCGTCTCGAGCTGCAGGTGCAGCGATTCATTGCCATCCACATTGAAGTCCGTGAACTGCCCCTGCCAGATGTCGTGTGCGACGCCGCCGGCAGCCTGCAGCTGCAGCGCGAGTCCCACGGCCTTGGCGTCGAGACGGATGACGTGGCTGGCGGTCGTGCCATCGAGGCTGAGGTCGAGCGTGGTGAGCTTGCGTGCCTGGTAGGCGAAATTGTGCGCGTGCAGGTCAATCTTTGAGCGCCGCACCGCGCCCATGTCGAAGTCAACTTCCGCATCGATGCTCTCGAGCGTCATGCCCAGGTGATGAATGCCCTTGCCATGTGCGCTCAGCGTGAGCGCTGGCAACCGCCGCGTGCCGCCGAGCGTGCCATGCGCGTGCAGCTCGCCGCGGCTTTCGGGGGCGAGCAGGCTCAGGTCCGTCGCATCCACCGTGAACTTAAGAGCCAGCTCCTCGGCCAGCTTGCCATCGAGGGCGACGTCGGTCTGGCCGAGGCCGACGCGCACGGCGGTGAACTCCCAGACTTTGCCGCGACGAGCGAGTCTGCCGCCGCCACGGGCGCCAAGGCCACGCAGGCGCCCGGCAATCCCCTTCAGCTCAACGCTGAAATCATCGTCGCTCGCGAACCCCTCCCCGGCGGCGCTGAAGGCGAAATTCAATTGACCCGGAAGATCGGCGCGCAGCTTGCCGGGATTGATGCCGACGGCGTTGCCTGCCACCGACCAGCTCTGTCCCGGCGCCCACACGACTTCTCCGGAAACACTGGCCTCACCGTCGAATGCATGTAGCTGCGCGGTGCGCACGCTGAGCCGGTCCTTGGCAAGTTGCGCCTCCATCCGGAGCTGCACCGGCGCAAGGTCGCGCACCGCGACGACCGCATTGCCGCGCAGGTCGTAGGGCCACGTACCCGAAATGACGTAGTCGCCCGTCGCGCTCCTCACCGCCGCATCGCCGCTGAGCGGCCAGCGGAATGCACGCCAGTCGCCCTTGAGCTCGAGCCGTGGGCCGTTATCCACCACGCCGATCGTGCCCGCACCCGTCACATGAGCGCCGGAGGCATGATGGGTCAATTCGATGCGCCTGGCCGTCAGCACATGGCTGGAGTACGCGCCCTCAAACAATGCATCGAAGGCGCCGACACCCAGGCCTGCCGGTGTGACGGTGCCGCGCGCGTTGAAGCCGGCCGCGTCGCCCGCGAGCGCCAGCTCACCGCTCATCAGCCCCAGCGCGTTGCCGCCTCCCCATGAGCGCAGATCGAACTCAGCGATCGTGGCGTGGCCGGACCAGTTCCAGCGCGCGGTCAGCTCGCGCGCCGCGCCCTGGAAGTCAGCGCGAAACGGTGCCGTCAAACCCACCGTGAGCGGCAGCATGTTGAGATCGCCTTGGGCATTCGCGGAAAAGATCCACGGCGGCTGACCCGGGGATCGCAGCGCGGCGTGCACGGCGCCGCTGATCGTGAGCGGATTCGCCGCACCGAGCGTCGTCGCGCCCGTCACCTGCAGGTTTCCCATGGTAAAGGCGCTGTCGAGGATGCGAATCGTGTGCCGGCGGATGAAACCGGCGGTGTCGACCTGCGTGCCGTCCATGCGCTGGCCGTTGGGCAACAGCAGCGTTACGGCATCCGCATGCACGGCGTCCGCGCGGATGACGAGGCCGTGCGGCAGGAAGTGCGGATCTGCGCTCGGCGGTTCCTCTTTGTGCGGCTTCACCTGAATGAATGCGCTGTGCGCGGACGCCCGCGGCGCATGGATGGTCTGCCACAAAAGCGAGCGCAGATCGATGCGTGCGCGCACGTCCTCAAAGCGCAGGTAGACCCGCTCCTGATCGATCTCCAGCCGCTCAATGCGCACGCCATCGACCAGCGTGCCGCTGACGTTGACGAATTTCAGGCGCACTCCGCCGATACGCCCGGGCACTCGCTTGATGATGAACTGCAGGCCGACTTGCGTGAATGCCGCGTAGTAGATCACCGCAGTGGGCACCGCCAGCGCGAGCACTGTGATGAGAACCGCGATCAGCACGATACGACGGCGCATGGGACTCCTATAGCTTCGTCGAGAAGTCGATGTTGAGGCGCGGTCCGGCACCCGGAATCGTCAGCGGCTGCGCGATGTCGATGCCCACCGTCAGGACCGGCAGGCGGTAGCGCACGCCGAAGCCGACGGCATATTGAAGCATCGGATTCGTGAAGCTGTTGAAGGCATTGCCGTAGTCACCGAACACGGCGATGCCAAAGTTGCGCGGCAGATCGCGTTCCACCTCCACGGTGCCGGTGAAGATGTTCTTGCCGCCGATGCGGATGGTCTGCAGCTCAGGCACGCCGTTCGGGCCGATCACCGGCTGCCCCGTTGGGCCGAGGACCGCAACGGTCTGCAGCGGCGAGAGCTCCTCGTAGGCGAAGCCGCGCACGCTGCGATCGCCGCCGGCGAAGAAACGCATCGAGCCGGGCAGGTCATTGAAGTTCGACACGATGGTTGCGCCGATCTCATCCCGCAGCAACAGGTGCCATTTGGGAAAGAGATCGAAGCTGCGCTCGGCCTGCAGGTGTAGCTGCACGAACTCGGAGTTCGAGCCGAACGCGGGGGCGGAGCCGCGCAGCTCGGCAGTGAACGCGCGCGTGAAGAGATCCTCGCCGAGATAGCCCTTGGGGACGGTGGCGAGCTCGATTCCCGGCACCAGCAGCTGGTCGGTGAATCGCTCGGCAACGTCTTCGGTGATCGCGTGCACGGCATTGATGTAGTAGACCTGCTGCCAGCTGCCGTGCACCTGGGTAATGCTCGGCCCAATGGAAACGTCCTTGGTCGTCAGGTCGCCCGGGGTTTGGTTATTGATCGAGAATTCGAAGGTCAGCTTTTCAAGCGCCGGATCGCCGATCGGTATGATGTAGTCGGACTTGAGCTGCGTCTGCCGCGACGCTTCCTGCAGTGTCGTGTTGAAGCGGTGGCCTTCGGCGTTGACGCGCCGGTCCTCCCAGGCGAGCGTGCCGCGCGGGCCGGTGTCGGTGCCGTAGCCCGGGCCGATGGAATAGCGGTTGCGCTTGTTCGCCTTCGCCGTGATCTTGATCGGCACGACGTGCTGCGCGCGATCCGGCTCGCCGGGAAGCACCTCGAGGGTCGCGAAATATTGGCTGTCATCGAGCGCGAATTGCGTGCGCAGCAGGAGCGACATGTCGAAAAAGTCGCCTTGCTTGTAGCGCAGATAACGGCGTACCAGGCTATTGTTGATGGTGTCCTGCTCGATCGTGGTCTCGCCGAAGTAGTAACGCGCACCGGTTTCGAGCCGCAGCGTGGCACTGGCCGAATGCTTTTCCGGATCCACCAACAGCTCGTTGACGCTCAGGCGTGCGTCAAGATACCCGTAGGTCGCCGCCGTGCGCTGCAGGTCGCTCTTGATCTGCTCGTAGGCCGCATGGCTCAGGCGCGCGCCCACGGACAGCGGTAGATGCGCGCTGATGCGCTCGAATAGCGGGTCGTGCTCGCCCGGCCCGAGCACCTGGACGTCGACTTTCTCCATGATCACGGGTGGCCCGGCATCGATTTGGATGCGCACGCGCCAGTTGCCGCGGCCGCGGTCCTCGAGATTTGCTTCGACCTTGGGCTCGTAGTATCCAAAGGGCTTCAAAGCCGCCTGCACCTCGCGATCGACGCGATTGAGCAGACGGTCGAGCGTATCGCGGTCGATGTTGGGCCGCTTCTTGTAGCGCTCGAAGCTTAAGTAGGTGAGGACGTTTTTCCGCAGCTCGTCATTGACTCCCTTGATGTCGACCTCGATATCGGCCCACGCCGGCCCACACAGCAGCAGGCAGCCGATGAGCAGCGCAATTCGACTGCGCTGCAGCGCCCGCAGCAAGAGAATAGGCTCGGCCATCGAACCCCGCGATCATAAAGGGAGAATTCTAGAGCCTCGCGGGCCGCCCCGCTTGCAGCTCTTCATAGACTTCTTCAACGCGACGCGGCCGGGTTCGATATACAGCAGCCGCTGACCCGTAGGGACCGTAGCCTGAACGCCAATGGCAGGCAGCGAGTTTCAACTCAGCTCGACTGCAGTTTCGCCGCTGCAATCTCCCGCGGCATCGAAGCGGCGCTCGGTCACGTGCATGGTCCCGCTTGCCGCCAGCAGCACGACTGTCGAGCAGCGCGTCCCGTATAGCGGGTGCTGCACGAACGGTGCGGACAGCGCTCGGCGCCACTCGGGCGCGAGATCGGCGGGATAGGCATCATCGTCAGCAGCGCTTGGCGTTCGATCATCCAGCATGGTGAGCAGTTCCCGCGCGTTGACGGCCGCTGTGCTGCTCACCCAGGCTTCGAAGCGGCGGCGCACGCGCATAAGCTTCGGCCAGGGGGTATCCAGGAGACGATTGCTGAGCCCGTAGATTCCCGGCGGCAGACGGCACGCAAAATCCGTGGCGCGATTTGAGGCATACCAGAGTTCCTGTGCATCCCCGAGAAGCACATTGAAGCCGGCGTACTCGGAGGCGGCACGCTCAAGACTCGCAAGAAAGCGCTGTGGCGGCGCGCGACTTCGCAGATAAATGGGAATCAGGCGGCCGCGCGAGGGTGCGGCCGCCGGCGCTGCCGGCCCCTCGCGAAAGTTGGTCACGACTCCGAAGCGCCGCTGCCGGTCCACGCCGAGCCAGGTGCCGCCGGCTGCCAGATCGCGACCCGCGAAGATCTCATCGTCCGGCCACTCGGCAAAGGGCGCAGCAGCGCGCGCGTGAAACTCGTCGCGATTCGCCGCGAGGATCAGCGGATAGCGCGGGTGAACCTGCCAGGCGAGCACTAAGAGGCACAAGATCAGGTTGCCTGCGAGAAGTCAGCCGGACGTAGTGGCCGCGCCGGCGAGCCAGGTACTGATCAGACGGTAGGAGATGGAATGCGCGGGCGGCAGGCCGGCGGCTCCTGCGCCGATCTCGCTGCGCGTAAACCAGCGGGCGTCCTGCAGCTCTCCGCCGACATGAATCGGCGCGTGCGGCGCGCAGCGCGCCTGAAACCCGACCATCAGCGACGCCGGGAACGGCCAGGGCTGCGAGGAGTGGTATTGAATGTCGTGCACGGCGACGCCCGTCTCCTCGGCCACTTCGCGCACGACCGCATCCTCGAGGCTCTCGCCCGGCTCGACAAATCCCGCAATCGTCGAATAACGGCCGGCCGGCCAGCTGGCCTGTCGCCCAAGAAGCGCGCGTTCGCCGTCGCTGACCATGACGATGATTGCCGGGTCAATGCGCGGGAACGCTTCCTGCGCGCAGCCGGCAGCCGAACAGCGCAGCACGTGCCCGGCGCGTTCGGGCAGGAGCGGCGCGCCGCAAGCACCGCAGAAGCGGTGCCGCGCACGCCAAATGGAAAGTCCGCGCGCATAGGCGAGGAGGCCCGCCTCATCAGAAGGAAGCAGGCTCGCCACGGTCCGCAACTCCTCGAAGCGCGCGCCGGCTGGCAGCGCGGCCGGGTCCGCCGTCGTAAGCTCAACGAGCACGCAACGGGCACCCTGGAACCATCCGAGAAGAACGAGCTCCGTGTCCTGTGCAGCGGTTACGAGCGGGTGATCGCCCTGCAGAAATGCAATACGCGGCGCGGGTCCGGTATACACCAGGTGTGTCGTGCCGAGCGCTGCGACGTAGCGCGTCGCCGCATCAGCTGCGGCCTGCGCACGCCACTCGGGCGTCTCGCGGGCGGAAGACTGCCGATCAATATATGGACCGGCAAAAAAATTGGGGCTCTCGTGATCGTGATCCATGAGCGCGCGGACAGGTCATGCGGGACCTGGAATTGTATCAGCACGTGTGCAATCCCCGCGCGCACAGGAGACAGCGCGTCTCGCGCAGCATGAGCCGATCGACCACCACCAAAGCGCTGCAGTCCGAGCAGCGACCGTATTGAATCTCGTTGCCGCGCGCGAGCGCCATGACGAGGAAGATGGCATGTTCGAAGCTGATCCGGGCGGCCGGAAATGTTGCTCTGAAGAGCTCAAACGCCTGACAGATCCGCTCGCCGCGCACGAGACCCGGCAGCGTATGATTGACGTCCGCGACCTTGATCGTCGGCACCACACCGAGCAGCGAGAAGAAGCTTGCGAGAATGCCGGCCTCGTGCTGTGCGTGCGGCCCGCGCATGAAAAAGCTTACCTGTTGCGGCGACTTGCCGCGATGTCGCGGCGGGCCGTCCGCTGCGCGCACGTACGAGCGGTACAGCTTGCGGATGCGATCGTCCGACAACATGGTCCAAGCGCGGATCGTGTGAGTGCGCGCTCCGTGGTTCAGGAAGCGCAGCGCCAGATCCAAACGCAGGCGGTCGCGACTGTAACGATCATCCGAGATACGCATGTTGTTCTCCTTCGAGTGGATTAACTGTTGTCCTCGATCTATTTTGGGAGGAAAATCCCAAAACGCTCCTCGCCAGAATTGGGCGAAAAATCCCAAATTTCGGAGAGGATTGCAAGAGCCGAAGGGTCGGGAAATTGGCAGATTGGGAGCAAACGCAATGAAGACCAGAGGTATGCCGGTCGCAGAGGAGATGGCGGGGCCCTCATGGTCGGCGCAGCCGTGGCTGGGCGGTGCGACCTTGAATGTGCTCGCAGAGCTCAATGAGCAAAGCCTGAGCCTGCTCGCCGAAGAGGCGGCGCAGCCGGCAACGTCCCCGCATCCGCTGCTGCGCGATCTCGCGCCGCTGTGGTCCAAGCTCGATGCGCCGGCACTGAAGCGGGCGGCGGCCTGTCCCTATCTCCTCCTGGATACCGGCTTCGCCGACCCGCAGCGCTGGCTGTGGGTGCAGGGCGCGCAGGTTCTGGAGCGTGAGCGTGGGCCGGTCGTGCCGTTTTTCACTTCGCCGCGGGCGCGCATTCTACTGCGCACGGTGCTGACCTACGGATGGCATCTGGTGCAGAACCGCCAATCGGCAGCGCGACTGTTGCTCGGTATGTCGCCCCAGTGCGTGAGCCTGGTGCGCGCGTGCACCTTGATTCAGGTCGCCGATCTGGCCGAGACGCATCCGGCATGGCTGCAGCCGCGCTGGCCGCAGCAGGTGCGCATTTGGCGCGAGTTTCTAAGTGCGGCGGTGGCCGGCGAAGGGCCTTCGCTGCAACAGGCGCGGCTGCGCGGGCTGCAGATCCTGGCCGCTGATGCGCGCGCGGCGGGCGGTGGCTGACGGTTGGCGAGGCGCCGGATAGGCATACGGATCCCTGTAAGATCAGCTACTTATGTCGCCTTGATGGACTGGGCCGCAAGTTGGACTTGACGCTGTCGCCCCCGCCGACGGAGGCTACGTCTTGCCGCTTTTGCCCCCAAGGGAGAACAACAATGGCCGGTCGCCCCATTGCTTCAATCACCATATCCTTCGGTCTCGTCTCTATTCCCGTGCAGGTCTATACGGCAGCGGAGTCGGCCGCGCGCCTCGCGTTCAATCTCCTGCACAAGGACTGTGGCTCGCGGGTCAAACAGCAGTACATCTGCGTGAAGGATGGCCAAACGGTCGATCGCGCCGACATGGTGAAGGGCTACGAGTTCGCCAAAGACCAGTACGTGCAGTTCACGGCCGAGGAGATCAAGGCGTTGGACGCCGTGGGTTCTGACTCCATCGACATCGTCGAGTTTGTTCCCCTGCAATCGATTGATCCGGTTTATTTCGAGAAGAGCTACTATCTCGCACCCGATAAGGGCGGTCTCAAGCCGTACGCGCTGCTGGTCGAGGCACTGCGCGATTCGAAACGCTGCGCTGTCGGCAGCTGGTCATCGAAGGGCAAACAGCATACGGTTGCGCTGCGGCCCGCCGGCGGCGTGCTGGTCATGCAGCAGCTCTTCTTTGCCAGCGAGATCCGCTCCGCGGATGAGATCGTGATTCCGGAAGTGACGTTCAAGGATGCCGAGCGCAAGCTTGCATTGCAACTCATCGCGCAGCAAACCAGTGCGGCCTTCGACCCCAGCGCGTATACCAATGAGGTGAAGGCGCGCATCGATGCGGCGATCGAGGAAAAGGTAAAGGGCAAGGAGATTACAATGACGGAAGCACCGCGGCGCGCCTCAGCGAATGTCGTCGACCTGATGGAAGTGCTGCGCAAAAGTCTCAAAGATGCGGAAGGCTCGCGCGGCCGGGCTGCCGGACTGGCCGCGCGCAAGCCGCCGCAGCGCGCGACGCAGGCTACCGCGCGTAGCCGGAAGACCGCCAAGCGTTGATCAAATGCGATGACCGTGTACGACGTCCGTGAGGTCGCGACCACGCTGCGGATGTCAAGCCGCGCGGTCTATGGACTGGTGCGGAGCGGCTTTGTTGCGCCGGTGCGCGGTCCGCGGCGACGCCTGCAGTTTTCCTTTCAGGACATCCTGCTGCTGAAGACCGCGAGCCGCTTGATTGCCGCTTCCATTCCCCGGCGCAAGGTAACCCGAGCCGTGGCGGCGCTGCGCCGGCGGCTGCCTTCGGAGCTGCCGCTCGCGGGACTGCGCATCAGCGCCGTTGGCGACCGCATCGCCGTGCAGTCCATCGGCCACGCCTGGGATGCCGAATCCGGCCAGGGCCTCTTTGCCTTTGACGTCTTGTCGGGCCATCGTGGCATCCGCGTCATCGAAGCGGGCGCGCCGGCCGCGCCGGAGCCGAGTATTGATCGCTGGTTCGCGGAGGCGCTGGCGCTCGAAGACGCGGACAGCGCCGCGGCGCAGGAGCGCTACCAGCGCATCCTCGCGGCCGACGCACAGCATCGCGAGTCCTACATCAACTGCGGCCGGCTGCTGCACCTGGCGCGCGACTGGCAGGCGGCCGAGCATTTATATCGTCAGGGAATCGCATCCTGCGAGGGATGCGCCATGCTGTTCTTCAACTTAGGTGTGTTGCTCGAGGATCAGGAGCGCCTCGCTGAGGCGATCGCGGCCTACCAGCAGGGGCTGCAGTGTGATCCCGATCATGGCGACTGCCATCACAACCTCGCGCGTCTCTATGAGGCGAGCGGGCGGGTACAGCACGCCATCCGGCATTTCAATCACTACCGTCGTCTTAAGAAGTAGAACGCTGCGCAACCCACTCGCGATCATGGCGGATCAGCCGGCGGCGCGGGCTCACGGCGCGATCCGGGTCGCACGGCGGCAGTACTCACCACAATGCTGAGCGGGCGCGTCGCCAAGGTCGTCTGGAGTTTTATCCTCGGCGCGACTGTCGTCGAGGGCGCGGCCCTCGGCTACTCGTTTCGCCCGCACGGCAACTGGCTGGTCACGGTTTGGCGTTACTCGATGCATCCGCCGGGTACCCCAGCGGCGTGGTGCTTTGCCGCAATGATCATGGGCGCCTACGTGGCCCACGCCGCGCGCCGCAGTCCGGTGATTCGTCACTATGCGTTTCGTCCCGATTACTGGCGACCCTTTGCAGCGCTGCGTCTTGTCGCGATCCTGATGGCGCTCGTGACCGGCTTTTTTGAAGAGCTGATGTTTCGCAAGGTGTTCATGGATTACGCAGCCGCGTCGGGCTACGGCGTCGCGCTGCAGATCCTGGTGTCCGCCGTCACATTCGGGGCGGTGCACGCGATCTGGGGTCTCTTTGCGGGCAAGCTGCGTGCGGCCATGGCTGCCATGATCGCAACCGGCGCGTTGGGCGGGTTACTCGCATTGGATTACATCATCGGCAACCGCAGTCTCGCGCCCTGCGCCGCTGCCCACATCGGCATCAACCTCATTCTCGAGCCGTGGCTGATTCTGACCGCCGTGTCGGATTGCTGGGGAAAGGCGTCCATGCCGCCTGCCTGGGCCGCGCCAACCCGCTGACCCAAAAACCCAGAGGCCGCGCTTCCGCCGGCTATGCGCCGTCGCGGTAGATGGCGATTTCGCGCCGTCCGCGCGCATCGCGCGCGCCGCGGAACATGCCCTCGGTACTGAATTCCATGACGAGACCGCCGCGCGCATCCACGGCGATGATGCCACCGCTGCCGCCGAGCGCACGGATGTTCTTATGGATGGCCTCGTGCGCAGCCTCCGCCAGGGTGAGCCCGCGATACTCGACGGCGCAGCAGATGTGGTAGGCGGCGACGGCGCGGATGAAGTATTCGCCGTGGCCGGTTGCCGAGACGGCGCAAACGCCGTCCTTTGCATAGGTGCCGGCGCCAATAATGGGCGAGTCGCCGACGCGCCCCTGGCGCTTGTTTGTCATGCCGCCGGTTGATGTGGCTGCGGCGAGATGGCCTTGGCTGTCGAGCGCCACGGCGCCGACTGTGCCCTGCGACGAGGGAATGAGGTCGGAGACGCTGACGCCCTCCTGCTCCTGAGTGAGCTGGCTGCGGCGCTCGTCGGTGCGCAGAAGAAGGTTGGGGACGAGCGTAAAGCCCTCCTCCAGCGCGAACTCCTCGGCGCCGACGCCGACCAGCAGTACGTGCCGCGACTTCTCCATGACGCGGCGCGCGAGGTCCACGGGGTTTTTGATGTGGCGCACTGCGGCCACCGCGCCCGCTTTCTGCCGGGCCCCTGCCATTACCGCGGCATCAAGCTCCACCCAGCCGTCGCGCGTCAGGGCCGCGCCGCGGCCGGCATTGAAGAGCGGATCGTCTTCGAGCAGGCGTACGGCAGTGGTGACCGCATCCAGGCTCGTGCCGCCGCTCTCCAGAATCGCGAAGCCGGAGTCGAGCGCGAGCGCAAGGCTCGCCTGGTACTCCCGGGCGCGCTCATGTGCGACGCCCTGGCGCGGCATTGCACCGGCGCCGCCGTGAACGGCAATGGCGTGCATGCTCAGAGGCAATCGCGCAGCGAAAGATTCGGATCGCCAAGCCTGTCGAGATTCGGCCGCGCCCGCGCCGCGATCAGCTTGCGCGCCGCCATCTGGTCCTTGGCGCTGTTCACCGTGTCGATGGCGATGAGTTCGCCGCCTGCCAGATAGCAGGCGCTGAAGCTGCGCGTCGCCGGGATCCCGCGCATCACCAGTGTGTCGTAGCCGTGGTTCAACCCGACAATGATGAGCTTCAGGTCGTACTGGTCGGACCAGAACCACGGGACCTTGTCGTGCACCAGCGGCGTGCCGAGCAGACTCAACGCGGCGCTCGCACCCTGCTCGAATGCATTGTCGACCGATTCCAGGCGTACGCGGCGACCGTAATGCGGGCTGGGATGGATGCAGCAATCGCCGGCGGCGAGAATGCGCGGGTCCGACGTTCGGCAGAACTCATCCACCGTGATGCCGTTGGCGCAGTCGAGCCCCGCGGCGCTCGCGAGCTCATCGGCGGGGGCTACGCCGACGCCGACGATGATGATCTCTGCCGGATACTCGGCCCCGTCTTCGCAGACCACCGCGCGCGCGCGCCCGGTGGAGGCGTCAGCCGCAATCGCTTGAACCCGCGTGTTGCACACGATGGTGACTCCGTGGCGCGCATGCTCGGCCTCCACGAATGCGGACACTGGCGCGCAGGTCACGCGATTCATGGTTCGCTCGGCCATCTCGAGCACCGTCACGTCGAGACCGAGCTCGCGGCACGTGGCCGCCACCTCAAGTCCGATGTAGCCGCCGCCGACGACGACCACGCGTCGCGCCTGCGGCAGCGCGCCGCGAATCGCCGCGACATCCTGCACCGTGCGCAGCAGATGCACCCCCGGCAAATCGGCGCCGGGCGCCGCCAGCGTGCGCGGCCGGCTGCCGGTCGCGAGCAGGAGCTCATCATAGGCAAGGTTGGTGCCGTCATCGAGGCGGATGCGCTGCGCGCCGCGTTCGATGTGGGTTGCACGCCGCGTGAGGTGGACCTCGATCGCATGGTCCGCATAGAAGTGGGGCGGCCGGATCAGCAGGCGCTCCTGCGCCAATGCACCGGCGAGGTATTTTTTGGACAGCGGCGGACGCTGGTAGGGCCACGAGTCTTCCTCGCCCACCAAGGCAATCGCGCCCGTAAAACCCTTGCGGCGCAGCGTGTCGATGGCGGCGGCAGCGGCTTGGCCGGCGCCGACGATGACAATTCGCGAGGGTGACATGGGTGCAGAGGATAGCGGGGCGACTTCGAGTGCACCAAGCCTAAGCCGTTCGTGCGCGCAAGTGCGCTAGAATGGTGCGACAGGCGCCGCGCACGTGCCGGCAGCACCACGCCAAAGAACGTCATTTGGCGAATGTGTGAGGCGTGGCATGAAAGCTGCAAAATGCCCCTGCCGGATTGCCCGACCCTGATTTCGATGTGCCGACGGAGAGCTGTCCATGAAACTCGTCACCGCGATTATTAAGCCGTTCAAGCTCGATGACGTGCGCGCAGCGCTGTCCGACATTGGCGTCTCCGGAATGACCGTCACGGAGGTGAAAGGCTTTGGGCGGCAGCGCGGCCACACCGAGCTGTATCGCGGCGCCGAGTATGTCGTGGATTTCGTCCCCAAGACGCGCATCGAAGTCGCCGTGAGGAATGATCTGCTGGATCAGGTGATCGAGGCCATCATCAAGGCGGCGAAGACGGGCAAAGTCGGCGACGGCAAGATCTTCATCACGGACATCGGTCGTGTGATTCGTATCCGCACGGGGGAAACGGACGACGCGGCGCTGTAGAGCCGGCAGTTACCCCGAGGCGATGGATGAGCTCAAAGCACTGCGCCTGGCGGTGGAGGAAGCAGGCCTCGGCCGCGCCGGCCGACACATCTTTCTGTGCGTGGGCGGCAAGTGCGCCGCGCAGGACCTGCAGCAGGAGTCGTGGACGTTTTTGAAGGGGCGCCTGAAGGAACTCGGCCTCACGGCGCCCGACGGGCCGGTGCTACGCACCAAGGCAGACTGCCTGCGCATCTGCGTCGGCGGACCCATCGCGGTCGTCTATCCGGAGGGCGTCTGGTACAAGGAGTGCACCCCGGAGAATCTCGAGCGGATCATTCAGGAGCACCTCATCGGCGGCCGGCCGGTGCGCGAGCTTGCCATCGCGAGCGCGCCCCTCGGGCCCGTCGCTAGCGCACGATCCTGAGCGCGCGCGCACTGCGGCCCATCCCCAGGGCGCCGCTGCGGGCAATTTCCAGCAATTGCGCCTGGCGCGCGAGCTCGGCGACGAAGACGGTAACCTCGGCCTCGCTCGCCGTCAGCTCCACCACGAAGCCGTCGGGCGCGGGGTCCAAAACCCGGCCGCCGGTGCGCACGACGTAGCCGCGCACCGCGTCGCTTTGCCCGGCGCGCACTTTGAGCTTCAGAAGCACGAGCTCCCTCTCCAGGTGCTCGCCGAGGGTCATGTCCTCGACGCTGACCACGTCGATGAGCTTGTTCAGGTGACTGACAATCTGCTGGATGACGGCCTCGGAACCCTTGGTGACCAGCGTGATTCGCGAGACGGTCGCATCCTCGGTCGGCGCAACCGAGAGTGATTCGATGTTGTAGCCGCGCGTGGAGAAGAGTCCCGCCACGCGGGACAGGGCACCCGCTTCGTTCTGCAGGAGTATGGCAATGATGTGACGCATGGCAGTCAGCCGAGGCCTCGTCGGTGAAGAATAAAGGATTGCCTGCCGCGGCGCTGCCGAGCCGGCGTCCCGGCGGGGGAAGTTCGGCCCTAGGCGGGGTACGCGCCTGATAGATGAGAGTAGCCTTGTGGATAAGTCACAGACGAGAGGGCAGATGCGATGATCTTTGGGGCCCACATCATCCTCTACAGCCAGGATGCAGTGGCGGACCGCGCCTTCCTCAGGGACATCTTGGGATTTGCATCCGTTGACGCCGGCCACGGATGGCTCATTTTCGCGCTACCTCCGGCAGAGGTCGCGGTTCATCCCGCTGCAGAGAATGATCGGCACGAGCTCTTTTTCATGTGTGACGATCTGCAGGCGCAGATTGCGGCGCTCGCCAAGCAGTCTGTCCCCTGCTCGCCGGTGCAGGAAGCCCGATGGGGCTCGATCGTCAAGATCCGGCTTCCCGGCGGCGGCGAAGTCGGCCTCTATCAGCCGAAGCATCCACAGGCCCTGAACATCCAAAACTGATCGGCTGCGCGCGTCCCGGCCCGCTTGCACCGCGCCCTTAAGCTGCTAGGCTTCCAAGGTTTTCCCCTGTGTGCGTCGACGACGGCCGACCCGATGAACGACACGTTAATCCTGGCGCGCTCCGCTGCTCACCCGCGGGCAGGAGAGCGCATGAGCGGCGCCGAGATGATCGTGCAGGTGCTGGCGGACGAGGGCGTGTCCGCCATATTCGGCTACAGCGGCGGCGCCATCCTGCCGACCTACGACGCGGTGTTTCTCTACAACGAGCGGCGCGGCGCCACCGGTGAGAAGCAGATGCCGCTCTACGTGCCGGCGAACGAGCAGGGCGCCGCCTTCATGGCGGCGGGCTACGCACGTGCGAGCGGCCGCGTGGGCGTGTGTCTTGTCACCTCAGGTCCCGGGGCGACCAACACCGTGACTCCGGTGCGCGACTGCATGGCCGATTCGGTGCCGATCGTGGTCATCTGCGGCCAGGTGCCGACCGCTGCCATCGGCACGGATGCATTTCAGGAAGCGCCCGTGCCCTCCATCATGGGCGCGGTGGCCAAGCACATCTTTCTAGTCACCGATCCCATGAAACTCGAGGCGACCTTGCGGACCGCCTTCGAGATCGCCCGCACCGGGCGCCCTGGCCCGGTGGTCGTCGATATACCCAAGGACGTGCAGGCCTGGGAGGGAGAGTTCCTCGGCAGTGGCGCGCTGCCCGTACCGGGCTATCGACGGCGGATGCAGGAGCTGGCCGCACAGACAATCACCGCGGTCGAGGCGGAGAAATTCTTCCAGATGCTGGGCAACGCATCGCGACCGCTCCTCTACGTCGGCGGCGGAGTGATCAACTCCGGCGCGGCTGAGGCGCTGGCTGAGTTCGCGCTCGGCTTTGGCATTCCGGTGGTGACGACTCTCATGGGCATTGGCGCGTTCGATACGACGCAGCCGTTGGCGCTGCGCATGCTCGGCATGCACGGCGCCGCATTCGCGAACTACGCCGTGGACGATTGCGATTTCCTGATCGCCGTCGGCGCGCGCTTTGATGATCGCGTCGCCGGAGTGCCGGCCAAGTTCGCGGCCAACGCCAAACGCATCGCTCACCTGGACATCGATCGCGCTGAAATCAACAAGGTGAAGCATGTGGACTGGAGCCACGTGGGCGCGCTGCCCGAGGCCCTGCGCGCGCTCGTGAGCTACGGGCAACACACAGATTTTCACCCGGACTACGCGCTCTGGCACACCGAGCTCGACGCCCTCAAGCGCACGCATGCGATGAACTATGACCGGGACAGCGCGCTGATTCAGCCCTACTACGTAATCGAGGAGATCAACCGCCACACGCGCGGCCAGGCCATCATTTCAACAGGCGTGGGGCAGCATCAGATGTGGGCGGCGCAATACTGCGATTTTCGCACGCCGCGGCTGTGGCTCACCTCGGGCAGCATGGGCACCATGGGATTCGGTCTGCCCGCCGCCATCGGTGCGCAGATCGCCCACCCGGAGCGGCTGGTGATCGATATCGACGGCGATTCGAGCATTCGCATGAACATCGGCGAGCTGGAAACCGTCACGACCTACGAGCTGCCCGTTAAGATCGTCGTTCTCAATAACTGCGGCGACGGCATGGTCAAGCAGTGGCAGAAACTCTTCTTCAAGGGCCGCCTGTCTGCGAGCGATCGCTCCTTGCACAAGAAGGACTTCGTCAAGGCCGCGCAGGCGGATGGCTTCCCCTACGCGGTGCGGCTGGACCGCAAGGAAGACGTATCCCGGGTGATTCGCGAGCTCATCGAGTTCAACGGGCCGGCGTTTGTCGAAGTGATGATCGATCCGGACGCCGGGGTCTATCCCATGGTCGGCCCGGGACAGACCTACACGCAAATGATTACGGGCGACTACATTGCTTCGCGCCACGACGTCGAGATCAAGACGCCGGGGCCTGCAGAGATGTTCTGACGGCCATGAAATACCTGCACACCATGCTGCGCGTGAGCGATCTTGATGCTTCGCTGCGGTTCTTCTGCGACGCGCTCGGCCTCAAGGAGCTTGCGCGCCAGGATTATCCCAAAGGGCGCTTCACGCTCATTTTTCTCGCCGCGCCGGGGGATGAATCCGCGCAGATCGAGCTTACGCATAATTGGGAACCTGAACGTTACGCGGGCGGGCGCAATTTCGGCCACGTGGCCTACGCGGTGGACGATCTCTACGCGACCTGCAAGCGCCTTGCCGAGCACGGCGTTACTATCAGCCGGCCGCCGCGTGACGGCCACATGGCCTTCGTGCGTTCCCCCGAGAACATCTCGATCGAGCTCTTACAAAAGGGTGCGGCGCTCGAGCCGGCCGAGCCCTGGAAATCGATGCCTAATACCGGTGAGTGGTAGGCGCTTAACTAAAAGGAAAACCATATGAGCAACGCTGACTTTCGGGGCCGATTCGTCTGGCACGAGCTGCTGACGACTGATACCAGGGCGGCTGCCGCCTTCTATCCCAAGGTGACGGCCTGGAAGACCCAGGCCTGGGATAAGGATCCCTCCTATACGCTGTGGGTGGGCAGCAAAGGGCCCTTCGGCGGTGTGCGTACGCTGCCCGACGCGGCACGTGCCTCGGGTCCGGCGTGGCTGGCGTACGTCGGCACGCCCGACGTCGATGCGACCGTGCAGAGCGCCCAGGGTTTGGGCGCGCGTGTGCTGATGGGCGCGACCGACATTCCCGAGACCGGACGGTTTGCCGTTCTGGCTGACCCGCAGGGTGCGGCATTTGCGCTCTACAGTCCGGGCCCCTCATCGCAGGACGGTGGCGGATCCATGCCGCAGGAGTTTTCCTGGCATGAGCTGATGACCACGGATGTCGCTGCCGCGTTGCGCTTCTACACCGAGCTCTTCGGCTGGCAAGAGGTGGGCAAGCACGACATGGGCCCGATGGGCGTTTATCACCTGGTCGGTATCCACGGCGTGCAGTCGATCGGCATGTTCAAAATCCCTCCGGATCGACCGATGCCGACGGCGTGGATGTGCTACGCGCACGTCGCGGACGTCGATAAGGCGGCCAACGGCGCCAAGGCGGCCGGCGGAAAAATCATGAATGGCCCGATGCAAGTGCCGGGAGGCACCTGGATCGCGCATCTCAGCGATCCGCAGGGTGCCGCGTTCGCGGTGCACGCTGATAAAAGAGTAGCGGCTGCGACGCCGGCTGCGCAGCCAGCGAAGGTTGCGCCGCCGAAGAGCGCAGCGACGCCACCGGCAGCGAAATCTCAGCCTCCGACTGTCAGGCCCACAGCGCCGGCAGCGCCCAGCCCGGCGCCATCCAGACCCGCTGCCCCGCCACCGGTGAGCGCCGCCGCGGCGAAGGCGCCGGCTCCCGCCAGGAAACCCGCCGCGGCCAAGAAGGCCGCCGTGAAAAAGGCACCCGCCAAGAAGTCCGCCAAGAAACGCGCGGCGAAGAAGGCTTCCGCCAAGAAACGTCCGCTGCGCCGGGCGAAGCGTGCCGCCAAAAAGGCGGTGCGCAAGGCGGTCAAGCGCAGGGGCGCGAAGAAGCGCGCAAAGCGGGCGAAGTCGGCCCGGCGTCGCGCTGCCGGGAGCTTGGCTGTGGCACGGCGTTTCGCCGTGAAGCAGGCCGATTCGCTCCTGAAGCGGCTGCGCGGCAAGAAGAGGCGCTGAGGTTCGAGGAGGGGAACGGGCGCGCTCGGGATCGCGGGCGTGCCCGATCCCGCGCGCGCTCGCGCGTTACTGCGTGGCGGCTTCGCCCGCTTGCCGCTGGGCGTCGGCCGCGCGCATGGCGGCGTCGAGCTCGCTCTGGGCGCGGGCTTCTGTGGCCTTGCCCTGTTTGATCTCCTGCGCCTTGGCGTTCGCTTCAATCGCTGCGGAACCGACCGTTTCAGTGAGTCCGCAGCCGCCCAAGGTCGCCGCCAGCAAAGCCAGGACTGCTAAGCGGATCATGACAACACTCCTTTCATATTCCCTATAGTTCGCCGGCAGGCGCGTACTCAAGGTCCGAACCCGCGCCGGGAGCTCACTATGGCAGTTCGATCGCGCGCGAACCGTGACGCCGGTACACAGCCGCAGGTGCGGCGTGGCTATTTCGAATGCCGGTACGGCCAGCTGCACGTCTACAACGCCATGCCGCGCGGCGGTGGATTCGAGGAAGGCACGGCGCTTCTGTGTCTGCACGAGACGCCGCACACCGGGCGCCAGTTCGACGGCCTGCAAAGAATCCTCGGGCGCGACCGGTCGGTGTATGCGCCGGATCTGCCGGGCTATGGGGAATCCGATCCCCCCACCGCGCAGCCCACGGTCGAGGACTATGCGGCGGCTCTCGGTGACTTCCTGGATAGCATGCGACTGCGCCAGGTCGACGTGGTGGGATGCCAGACGGGTTCGCTGATCGCAGCGGAGCTGGCCATCGCGCGGCCGGCGCAGGTGCGGCGCGTCGTGTGGGCGGCGGTGCCGGCTCTCAACGAGGCGGAACGCGCGGAATTTGCGCGCTCGCCCTGGCCAGGGCCGGTGAGCGACGACGGCAGCCATCTGCAGACGGAATGGCGGCGCGCGACGGCCGCCGCGAAGCACCCGCTGCCCGCGTCCATCGCGGCGCGCCGCGTCGCCGCCATCCTGTGGAGCGGCGCAAACGCATCATGGGGCATGCATGCGGCTGTGCGCTATCCCGCAGCGCAGCGGCTTGGGCGGGTCACTCAGCCCGTGCTGCTGCTGCGTGCCGCGGATGAATTTCGGGAGTCGATGCTGCGCGTGCGGGAACTGTTGCCGAAGTCGCGCCTCTTAGAGTGCTCAGGCTACGGCGCAGCCTTGTTCGAGAGCGCTCCCCAAGCTGTGGCGGATGCCGTGGCGGATTTTCTGCGCTGAGGCGCAGCGGTTGTCTTATGTAATGTTGCGCGACCGTGCTCACATTTTAGTCGGCGGATCTGCACGCCGCCGCGCGCGGCGCGTTACACTTTGGTTGCTGAATTGCAAGGGTGAAGGGATGCGCTAGACATGAGCGTGCAGCGCCAGTCGGTTCCAACGAGCGAAGTGGATCTGGAGTCCACCGCGGAGCTGCCCGTGCTCGACGTTGCCGATTCGACCGCGGAGCATGCCAGCAGCACCGACACCTGGATCGTCCCGGCGGGTATCGCCGCAGCGCCGTCTGAACCGTTAGTCGACGAGCGCAGTACCCAACTCGAGATCAATCTTCGCGCGCTGTCGACCTCATTGAAGGACGTTGAGGAGCGCCTCACGCGCAAGGGCGAGCGGCTCAACGAACTCGAGAGCGAACTTGCCTCCACGCGCAGCGCGCGGATCGCGACCGAAGAGCGCGCCAGCGCTCTGCAGAAGGAACTCACAAAAGTACAAACCGCGCTCGCCGAAGCCGAGGCGCGCAGCGACGCACGGCGGCTCGCGGTTGAGGAACGTGACGCGGCTGCCCGTGCGCTGCATGCGCGCGAGGGTGCCCTCGATGCCAAACTGGCCGCGCGCGAACGCGCCGTCGAAGCCGCACAGCAGGAAGTGCGCGAGCTGCAGATGCGCAGCTCCGGCTATTTGGAGACGCTGCGCTCACTCGAGGGTCGGCGCACGATCTTTGACGCGCTCCTGTCGGGTCTGGATCACGCTGTCAGCGACCGCGAGGCGCGCCTGCAGCACCTGCAGGGCGAACTCGGCAGCCGAACTCAGGAAGTCGGCGAACTGCAAGCGCAGCTCTCGGCGCGCAATACGCGCATCGCGACGCTCGACAAAGAAGTGAGCGACCTGGGCGGAGCCCTGGCGCGGCGCAACGAGCAGATCGGCGAAGTCAAGAGTGACGCCGCCTTCCTCAACGACAACATCGCCGCACTCACCGCGACCGTTGCGGAACGGGACGCGAGCGTCGCGGCCCTCAAGGCGGCGCGGCTTGCGGAGGGCGAGACTCTCGCTGCGCGGCAGCGCGACCTGGCACGCGCGCTCGCAGAGGCGCAAGTGCAGCGCAAGAATCTGAGCACGCTGGAAGCGGCCCTCGCCACTGCCAACGCGCGCCTCGCGGAGGAGGAGGCGGCGGCCCTCGCGGCGCTGCAGCTGCGCAACTCAATGGAGGGCGCCATTTCCGAGCAGCGCCAACGAGTCGCGCGTCTCGAAGTTGAGCTCGCAGGCGTCGTGCGCGCCCGTGACGAGCACGCTACCGCGGCCGCGGCGCTCCAAGCCGAGCACACCGAACAGGCAGCGCGTCTCGCGACGGCAAGTGCGCGCGTGCTCGAGCTGGAAGCCCGCGCCACCGAGCAAGCGCAATCCATCACCACTTTGCAGGAGGAGCTGCGTGTGAGCCTGGAGCGCGCTCGCGACCTGGAAGGCGACCTGCGTGCGGCTGAAGACTCCATTCACCGCCTCGAAACGGATTTGCGCGCGAAGAGCGCGCGGCTCGATGAGCTTGCGAAGACGCACGACGACTCGCGCGGCACGGTCGAGCAGGCGCGCCGCACACTCGCCGAGCGCGAGCGCCTCATCAACCGCCTCGAGACCGAAGCGGCCAACAGCCAGGCACTCCTCGGCAATATTCAGCAGAGCATCAAACGGCTCGACCCCGGCGCGAGCGGCACGCACGAAGTGGCCCCGGAGGGCGCGGCGCGGCTCTTCATTCGTACCGGTGACTCAGAGGTCGTGCACATGCTCGGCCGCAAGACGACGATCGGGCGCACCCCCGACAACGATGTGCAGATCGACGCCAAATTCATCAGCCGCCACCACGCGGTGATTCTGGCGGGGCCGACGCACACGATCATCGAGGACCTGAACAGCACCAACGGCGTGATCGTGAATGGACGGCGCGTGCTGCGCCAAACGCTCAAGGACGGCGACACCGTGCTCATCGGCAAGGCGCCTTTCCGCTTCGCCGTGCGACCGGTAAGTGATCGGCGCTGACGCGCTGGCAGTTCGCAAGCGTTTTCGCGACCGGCTAAGCTTGCCGATCCTTAGGCGGCGAGGGTCGACGTGGCGAGCCCCTACATCGAGAGAATTCTCAGAGCGCGCGTTTACGACGTCGCGGTAGAAACACCGCTTGAGGAGGCCACGCGCCTGTCGCAGCGCGTGGGCGCCCGGGTCCTGCTCAAGCGCGAAGACCTGCAGTCGATCTTTTCCTTCAAGCTGCGCGGCGCCTACAACAAGATCGCCCACCTGTCCCAGTCCATAGCGCAGCACGGCGTGATCTGCGCTTCCGCCGGCAATCATGCGCAGGGCGTGGCGCTTGCGGCACAGCGCCGCGCGATTCCGGCGCTGATCGTCATGCCGCAGACCACGCCGCACATCAAGGTTCAGGCGGTGCTCGACCTCGGCGCCGAAGTGGTGCTGCACGGCGATGATTACGATACGGCGGCCGATCGGGCATTGGCGCTCGCGCGCGAGCGGCACCTGGTGTTTGTGCATCCGTTCGATGATCCCGATGTAATCGCCGGGCAAGGCACTGTGGGGGTCGAGATCCTGCGCCAGTGCGGCGGCGCGCTCGATGCGATCTTCGTGCCGGTGGGTGGCGGAGGGCTCATCGGCGGCATCGCCGTGTACGTCAAGTATCTGTACCCGCACGTCAAGATCATCGGCGTCGAGCCCGAGGATGCGCCCGCCATGTACGAATCGTTACGGGTGGGGCGGCGCGTCACGCTCGAGCGCGTCGGCATGTTTGCCGACGGCGTGGCCGTGAAGCGCGTCGGTGAGGAATGCTTCGCGCTCGCCCGCGAGCACGTCGATGAGATCGTGCTGGTCGACACGGACGAGATCTGTGCGGCCATCCAGGATGTTTTCGAGGACACGCGCTCGATCGTCGAGCCGGCCGGCGCGCTCGCCGTGGCCGGAATCAAAAGATACGCGGCGCGCGCGGCCCGCGACGGCCAGCGGCTGGTTGCAATCGCCAGTGGTGCAAATATGAACTTTGACCGGCTGCGACACGTGGCCGAGCGCGCCGACCTCGGAGCCGCGCGCGAGACGTTGCTGGCAGCCGAGATTCCGGAGGAGCCGGGGAGCTTCCTGCGCTTTTGCGAGGCGCTCGGCCAGCACAGCGTCACCGAGTTCAACTATCGCTACGAAAACGCACGGGCAGCGCAGATTTTTGTCGGCTGTGCGCTCTCGCACGGGCGCAGCGAGCAGCACTCAGTCGTAAATGCGCTGCGCGCGGCCGGCTACAGCATCACCGACATGACCGACAATGAGATGGCCAAACTGCACGTCCGCTACATGGTCGGCGGCCACGCGCGCGCCATTGAGCACGAGCTCCTGTACCGCTTCGAGTTTCCGGAGCGCCCGGGAGCGCTGCTGAAGTTCCTGCAGGCGATCGGCACGCGCTGGAACATCAGTCTCTTCCACTACCGCAATCACGGCTCGGACTACGGGCGCGTACTCGCGGGGATCCAGGTTGCCCCGGCCGAGCGCGCGCAGTTTCTCGACCACCTGCGCGAGCTGCATTACGCGTACGTGGAAGAGACCCAAAATCCCGCCTATCGAATGTTTTTGGGCGCGTAGACGCCCGCTATTTCACCAAGCGCACCGAAAACGGGTACCGGTAGGCCGCGCCCTCGTTCGCCTTCAGGGCGGCGATGACTGTCATGACCAGCCAGAATATGAACAGCAGCGCCCCAAAGAGGATGCCAATCGAAAATGCCACCAGCAGGCCACATACGAACGCGCCCAACAGGAAGGTGATGTTGAAATTCAACGCCTCTTTGGCGTGCAGGGCGACAAATGCCGAGTGCTCGCGCTTGGCGAGCAGGACCACCAGCGGCCCCAGGATGTTGCCGACGAACGGTACGACGAAGAAACCCAGGGCCGCCAGGTGCGCGACCATGCCCCAGGTGCGCTCGTCCTGCGTGGGCACTCCGGTCGGGTCGGGGACGGAATCGGCAAGATTCATGCTAGCCCTCCGAAGCGCCTGGCAGCGCGCCTGTCTAATTATGACGCGGGCACCTCAACATGCAACTTCGCCCCGGTGCGGCAGCTGCTCCTACAGGCTCGCTTTGACGCCGGCAAAGATGCCAAGACCGGGCCGGTCAAAACCGACGGGATCCTCATAGCGGCGGTCGAAAAGATTATTGATGCGCCCGAAGAGTGACAGGTTTCGCGACAGCACGTAATTGGCAGCGATATTGGTCGTGGCATAGCCGCCGGCCGTGAGAGGTTCGAGATTGGTGAAGGCGCGGTTGTCGTCCATCCACGGCCCGACGTAGACCATGGTCGCGGTCAACGACAGCGCGTCGCTTGCCTGCCAGGTGCTTGCGAGGCTCGACTTGACCTTCGGACGGCGCAGCAATTCCGCATGCGAGATGTCGTCCGTCGCGAGAGTGTAGGTATAGTCGGCGCGCAGGACAAGGCGCACGCTCGGCGTGTAGGCGACGAAATTCTCGAACCCGTAGGTCGTCGCGCGATCAATGTTCACCTCGGTGGTGAACGTACTGTTTTCGCTGATGAGATCGCGGATGTGATTGTGGAAATAGGTAATACCAAAGCGCAGCTTCTTTTCGAGCAACGCCTGCTCGAATCCCAGATCGTAGCCGACGCTTGATTCGGGCTTAAGATTGGGGTTTGCGAAGAAGTGGAAGTCGGGAAAGCTCACGAACAGCTGATTGAGCGTCGGGGCTTTGAAGCCGCTGCCGATGCTGCCCTTCAAGGTCGTGCCGGTCTCAGTGACGATGAATTCAGGGGCCAGCCGGTAAGTCGTCTTGCTGCCAAAACGATCGTTGTCATCGTAGCGCACGCTTATGGTATCGAAAAAACGTTTGCCAAAGCTCGACTGCAGCTGCGCAAAGCCCGCGTTCGTAGTCGTTTGCGCGGAGATCGGGCTCTGCTCGATCGCGTCGCGCTGGTGTTCGGCCCCGACAACGAGAAGCTCATTAGTGGCAAGTCGGATGTTGCCCTGCCAGTCGACCTTGAGGCGATCGCCGCGGTTAATGCTGGGGGTGACCTCGGGGCCGTAGTCGCTGGTATGGTCGTGGCTGTAGCCGACGCCGAGCGTCTGCTCGAAAAGGCCTTGCAAGAGCGCGAAGTGCGCGCTCGCCCGTGTAAAGAGTTGCTGCACGTCCTCCTCGCTCCTCGCTGCGTCCGGAACGCTCGGGAAGACATTGAAGTTGTCGCCGGTGAAGAGCAGCGTCGAGTCGACATAGCGCGCAACCACGGAGACATCAAGATCATCGTTGAGCTTGGTGCCCAGTTTTGTCGAGAACGACTTGTTGTCGTAGGAATCGGCGTTTCTTTGCTCGCCTGGCGGCAGGAGATCAAGCGGCGTCACGGGCGTGTCGGTCGAACGGAAGTGGTCGACAGTGAAAGCATAATTGGCGCCGCCTGAGGCTCCGCTCACCGACCCGGTCTGATTGAAAGTCCCGAACGAACCACCCTCGAGGCTGGCGGCCGCAGTCAGCGGGCCGGCGCCCGCCTTGGTCAGGATATAGATCGCACCGCCAATCGCGTCTGATCCGTAGAGGCCGCTTTGCGGCCCGCGCAAGACCTCGATGCGGTCGATGTCAGCGAGCAGCACATGCTGCAGGTCAAACGTGTCTGTGGGGGTGCTGGGATCACTGACGTCGATGCCGTCGATGAGGATCTTGACGTGGTTCGAGTTCGTGCCGCGCATGAAAACCGAGGTCGCGCCGCCGGGACCGCCGGTCTGAACTACGTTTAGGCCAGGTACGGTCTGCAGGATATCCGGCAACGTGCGAGCCTGCTGGGCATCGATATCCGCGGCCGTAATGAGAGTCACGCTGCTTGCGACCTCGCTCTGCGGAGTCGGCACTCGTGTGGCGCTCACAATGACGCGCGCCAGTAACTCGTCAGCCGGGGAGGTTTCAGGTTGCGCGCGTGCGGACGGGGCGCGCAGAACAAATGAACTCGCAACAAGCAATGCAACGAGCGCGTCGCGACGCGCCTGGGTTTGATGATCGCGGAACATGAATGGCCTCGCAGTAACGTGACACGTCACTACGAACCAAAGCGCGGAAACCCCAACCTCAGCGGCTGACTGTAATTCCGTTCGCCATCGGGGCACCCCGCCCAATGTGTTCGTGCGTGACCACGGTCGATGGCAGGTCTCCTGGCTCGCGAGTCAGTGCCTTGCGTTGCCTTCCCGGTTGCCCAGTGGCGTTCTGTGTCGCTCGGCTCATCGCTTACAGTTGCGGGGACAGCCGCGGATCAGAATAAATTCCTACCGCGTTCCCATTTAATCCCAAAGGGGAACCATCCAAACGGATCATGCTCGCAACGCGGCCCGATCGTCAATCAGCTGTTAAACTTGCGGGCCTCACGTGCCCCAGTCCACAGCACCGTCATCGCCGACGCGGCCGCTCGCGGCCCTGCGCCATGCGGGGTTCGCCGGGTTTCTTGCCGCGAGGTTTCTCGCGACCTTCGCGGTCCAGATGCAGACCGTGGCCGTCGGCTGGCAGGTGTACGCGCTGCGTCACGACCCGCTCGACCTGGGACTAGTCGGCCTATCGCAGTTTCTGCCGTTCATACCTCTGGTGCTCGTTGCCGGGCATGCCGCCGATCGCTTCAACCGGCGCAAGATCCTCGCGACCTGCTATTCAGTCCAAGTGCTGTGTGCGCTGCTGCTGCTCGCGTTCACGCTGCAGGGTGTGCGCATTGTCTGGCCGGTGTTTGCCATTATGATTTTGTTTGGCATTGCACGCGCCTTCAGCATGCCTTCCTCGCAGGCGATCGTTCCCACTCTCGTGCCGATTGAAAGCTTTGGCAACGCAGTGGCGTTGAGCTCCTCGAGCTTTCAGGTGGCAACGATCGTCGGACCCACTTTGGGCGGCCTTCTCTATTTGAGCGGACCGCAGACGGTATACGCGGTGGTCGCAACACTGCTCGCCCTCGCTGCCGTGCTGATGAGCCTTGCGCGGGCGCGCCCGGTGAAAGTGGCCGCATCGCCCGCAGCCGCAAGCGCACCAGCCGATCCCGCAGCGTCGAAGTCCTGGCACGCCGTTCTTGAAGGCCTGCGGTTCGTGCGTTCGCGTCCGGTCGTGCTGGGAGCGATCTCACTCGATCTATTCGCCGTGCTGCTGGGGGGCGCGACGGCACTATTGCCCGCCTACGCGCGCGACGTACTGCACGTCGGCCCGACCGGGCTGGGCCTGTTGCGCACGGCGCCCGGCGTAGGCGCTGCGCTCGCGGCCGCGGTCCTGGCGTTCTCGCCGATGGTGCGCCATGTCGGTCGCTGGATGTTTGCCGGTGTCGCCTTGTTTGGTGTCGCGACCGTTATATTTGGACTCTCACAGTACTTCGTTGTTTCGCTGTGCGCACTGCTCTTCCTCGGCATCGGTGACATGGCGAGCGTCTACATTCGTCACATGCTGGTGCAGCTGGAGACCCCGGATGCGATCCGCGGCCGGGTGAGCGCGGTAAACGGGGTATTCATCGGCGCCTCGAACGAGCTCGGCGAGTTCGAATCGGGCCTCACGGCGGCATGGTTCGGACTCGTGCCGGCGGTCGTGATCGGCGGTGCGGCGACGCTCGTCGTCGCCGGCATCTGGATGCGGTGGTTCCCGGCGCTGCGCACGATCGACAGGTTCCCAGGCCACTGACGGCGGATTATTGAGATACGCTACCGCACGCAGCCGCACGCCCGAGCAACAGGGCACGTTCGCGTCCGTTCTGCGCCAGCGCCGCGGCGCGGGCGAACTCGGCGCGCGCCTCCGCAAAGCGTCCGAGCTGCTGCAGCAAGTCACCGCGCACACTCGGCAACAAGTGGTAGCTATCGAGTCGGGATTCGCTGATCAGGGCATCCACGATCTCGAGTCCAGCCAGCGGGCCGAATGCCATGGATACAGCCACCGCTCGATTGAGATCGACGACGGGCGATGGCGCGATCTGCGCAAGCGCATCGTAGAGCGCGACGATACGCGCCCAGTCAGTCTCAGCGGCGCTGCGTGCTCGCGCGTGACAGGCCGCAATCGCGGCCTGCAGAGCGTACGGTCCCAGTGCGCCACCCAGCGCCTCTGCGCGCTCCAGGGCCGCAAGTCCACGTCCGATGAGTAGCTGATCCCAGCGCGCCCGGTTCTGCTCGAGCAACAGGATCGGCTCGCCTGCCGGCCCGAGCCGCGCAGCGGCGCGCGAGGCCTGGATTTCCATGAGCGCAGCCAGGCCGTGCGCTTCCGGCTCCTGCGGAGCGAGCTCCGCCAGGATCCGCCCCAGGCGCAGCGCCTCCTCGCACAGGCTCGGGCGCATCCAGTCTTCACCGCCGGTAGCGGCGTAGCCCTCATTGAAGATCAAATAGATCACCTCCAGCACGGAAGACAGTCGTGCAGCCAGCTCCTCGGCCCGAGGTACCTCGAAGGGAACATGCGCTTCGGCCAGTGTCCGTTTGGCACGCACGATGCGCTGTGCGATGGTCGGTTCCTGGAGCAGAAAGGCGCGGGCAATTTCCGCGGTCGTGAGGCCACCCAACAGACGCAGCGTGAGAGCCACACGCGCCTCGGTTGACAGTACCGGGTGGCAGGCTATGAATATGAGGCGCAGCAGATCGTCACCGATGTCATCGTCAATCGCCTCGCCCGCCGCGGCTATCCCTTTGCCGAGCAGCTCCGCCTCCTGTGCGACGCTCGCATGTTTGCGCTCCAGGAGCTTGAGGCGCCGCAGCTGATCGAGTGCGCGGTTCTTAGCCGTTACCATCAACCACGCTCCTGGGTTGTCCGGCACGCCGCTTTGCGGCCATTGCTCGAGCGCGGCCACCAGTGCATCCTGTGCCAGCTCCTCGGCGCGTCCCACGTCGCGCAACATTCTCGTCAGTTTCGCGATGATCCTGGCCGACTCCATGCGCCACAGCGCTTCGACCGTGCGATGAATGTTGGATTCGCCCATGGTTGTTGCGGCACGACCCGGCGACTTCATTCAAAACAGGGGCCGAGCTCACGAACTTCGACCGTGGCCCATTGCGCGGCCGGGCACTCGCCGGCGATTGCAACCGCCTGTGCGCGCGTTTCGCAGTTGAGGAGAAGGAAACCACCAATCATTTCCTTCGCCTCGGCAAATGGACCGTCGACTACACGCGGCGCGCCGTCGCGGACCTTCACGCGCGCGCCGGCGGTGTCGGTCTTCAGTGACTGGCTCATCGCGAGCAGGCCACGGCTCTTGAGGTCAGCGCTGAAGCGCAGCATGCTGTCATAGAATGCGCGGCCCTCCGACTCGCTGCGCGCCTGCCGTTGCCGCGGGGGCTCAACAATCAAAAGCATGTATGCCATCACAACCTCATCTGAACCAGAAACACCATACAAATTATGCGGGCGTTCGCGGCCGATGTCTCAGTGCCCGGATGGCTTATTGAGTTGCTCGCGTTGACGCTGCTCTTGAGAGCGCAGCTCGGGGGTCAGCTCGGCGCCGAAATCCTCCATTTCGAACACCGGGCGAATCTCCACTTCCACGTCAGATTCTCCGGGTGAGGGATTCGGGCAGCGCTTCAGCCATTCGACGGCCTCGTCAATGGATTTCACTTGCCAAAGCCAGAACCCGCCGACGAGTTCCTTGGTCTCTGCGAACGGCCCGTCAATGACGGCGCGCTTTTCGCCCGAGAAACGTACACGTTTGCCTTTGACACTCGCGCGCAGCCCTTCGGCCGCGAGGAGCACGCCCGCCTTAACCAGTTCCTCGTTGAACTTGCCCATGGCGCTCAGGAGGGCCTCGCTGGGCATGATTCCCGCTTCGCTCGCTTTGCTGGCTTTCACGATGACCATGACTCTCATTATCAATTCTCCTCTTGATTCAGCCTGTAATGGCTCGAGCCTGGGCCCTGTTACGCCACGTGTCGATCCATTGCCTAATGTGGACGACGAACGAGCGGGCCCTGAATCGACACGCCCAGGATCCATTTGCAGGTCTCCACCCATAGAGCACTCCGCAGGAGTGCGCTTGGTGCCACCGGCTGTGTAATGCAATGACCAGCGCCTCCCGCCGAATACGCAGCATCGTATCCCTAGGCAAGCACCGCTGGGGATGCAACATGTGCATGCCGAAACGGGAATGTCGCCTAGGTCGTAGAGGAGACGGCGCCCAAAGCAGAAGCCCGCAGCACCTGCGGACACGGAGTCACAGTGAAATTCGGGATCCATGGGTCGTTATGAGGCAACGTCGTTCGTCTAACGAATTAGACCACGCGTTTTTGAATTCGCCATGGATCTGCAATGATCAGCCTAAATTCGCTCATAAAGTGGATCATCGTCAGCACTCGTGCTGCAGGCCCTCATTTTGCGATCGCACTGGTGATGCCGGGGGGTTGCTTGATCGCGCTCCTCCTGTGGATTTGCGCAATGGGCCGGAGCGGACCGTCGCGATCCCGGTAGAGCCGCCAGCGAATCGAAAATTCGCGGTTTATTTTCCGTCGGACGCTGCACAGATTTCATCTCCGTCATCACAGGCGAGCCGACGGGCTGCGGTTTCTATTTGGCCCTCACACATTGAGAGGCGAGCGGCGCCCGCAGCCTCCTATCGGCTTGCTTGAATCGTCCGCTGCGCACCTGTATATTTGTACAGGTGATGGTTCCTCCGCCAAAACCGCGCAAAGGCCGCGGAGCACTTTCTAATCCTGAAGGCCGCTTCGAGTCGCGACGTGTGCAGCCCGTCGATGACGGGTGGGCACTCGACTCGGAGATGGAGCCGCCGTCGCCTGCAACGACCGTATCGGCGGAGCATGCGAGGTCCATCATCTCCCGCAACGACTCGCCGGACATTCCCTTCGAGCAGTCAATCAATCCGTACAGAGGATGCGGCCATGCGTGTTGCTACTGCCTCTCGGGTGATACACAAATCCTGATGGTGAGCGGGCAGGCCAAGCGACTCGGCGATCTCCAAATCGGTGACGAGATTGTGGGCACCCACGGTCATGGACAGGATCGGCGCTACGTCAGGACGCGGGTGCTCGCTCACTGGGAAACATACAAGCCCGCTTATCGGGTAATGCTTGCTGATGGAACCGCGGTCATCGCCAGCGCCGATCACCGTTTTCTTACCGACCGCGGGTGGAAGTTTGTTAGGGAAGCAGATCAAGGACGCCAGCGGCGTCCCCATCTGACGACGGGCAACAGCCTGGTGGGGATTGGGACGTCGACCGGCACGATCGCACCCCCTTGCCAGTTCCGGCTCGCTCTGGCGGGCGGCCCAGGCGTGCTGCACAGTGGCTCGTACCTGGAAGAATTCGGGGTCCAAACAGGCGTATTCCTTTCTCAAACGGCAACGGCGACCGCGAAAAAAGCGGATGCGATAAGCGCGTGGTCGCGCTCTACGTTTCGTGCGATGGAGAAACTGACGGCATGGTGCGGCTGCGCGCCTGCCGATTGGATCCGAGATGTGCCGGGCGGCCCGCGGTCTCTCCATCGGGTCGAGTCGGCTCTTGCGCGCAAGCGCGCGATCTTTGGGCTTGGCGTCCAATCGCAGGCCGCGCTTGCCATTGTCGAGATCGAGCCGCTCGGCGTATCGATGCCGATGTATGACATTACGACGGGCACGGGCGACTTCATCGCCAACGGCGTGGTTTCGCACAACTGCTACGCCAGGCCCGCTCACTCCTATGTCAATTTGTCTCCGGGACTCGATTTTGAGACCAAGCTCTTCTACAAGGACAATGCCGCGGAATTGCTCGAAGAGGAACTGCGCCGCCCGCGCTACGTGTGCAAGCCCATCAACTTGGGCGCGAATACCGACCCCTATCAGCCGATCGAACGCACCCTCAAGGTGACCCGCTCCATTCTCGAAGTGCTGCAGAGGTTTCGTCATCCCGTCACCATCGTGACCAAGGGCCATCTCATTGAGCGCGACATCGACATCCTCGCCGAGATGGCGCGCGACAATCTGGCGGCGGTGCATGTCAGCGTCACCACGCTCGATCCAGATCTGAAGCGCATCCTTGAGCCGCGCGCGCCCTCGGCCGCCGCGCGGCTGCATGCCATCCGCTGCCTGCACGACGCCGGCATCCCGGTGGGCACGTTGGTTGCCCCGGTCATTCCGGCGATCAATGATCATGAAATTGAACATATTCTCGCAGCGGTTGCGCAGGCCGGATCCCGCACCGCAGCGTATGTGATGCTGCGGCTGCCGTACGAGGTGAAGGACCTCTTTCGTGAGTGGCTCAGCGCCCATTACCCGTTGCGGGCAGCCCACGTCATGTCATTGGTCAACGACTTGCGCGGCGGTCGTGACAACGATCCTAACTTCGGCTCGCGCATGCGGGGAACGGGGCCATTCGCCGATCTCGTGCGCCGGCGCTTTGAAGTGGCATGCCGGAACGTCAACCTGAACACGGTGCGCCGCGTTCTACTTAATACACGGCTGTTCCAATCGCCGCTGCCGCCCGGTGCACAGCTTGGTCTAGGCTTCTGACGGGCGCTTCCCCAGGTCGCATATGAGCGACGAAATCGGACCTTCGCAGGAGGTGTCCGTGGCATATTATTAATCTATGAAAGCTGCGCGCCCGACACCCGATCGTCCCATGCTGCTGGGGCGCTACAAGTTGCTCGAAAAGATCGGCGAAGGCGGCCATGGCGAGGTGTGGCGCGCGCACGACGCAACGCTCGGCATCGACGTCGCTTTGAAGGTTCTCAGTCCGGCGCTGGCGCGGAGTGAGACGGCCTGGGAGGCACTCGAGCACGAACACGAGATCGCAGGACGGCTCGATCATCCGTCGATTCTCAAAGTCTATAGCCCACAGCGCGACGCCGAAGCGGCCGCACTGCCGATGGAGCTGGCTTCGGGCGGCGATCTGCGTCGCCTGCGCGGCGGCAGCTACCTGCAGATCATGCCGCCGCTGCTTGAGATCGCGGCCGCTCTTCAATACGCGCACGAACACGGCGTCGTGCATCGGGATCTTAAGCCGGGCAATGTTCTCTTTGATGCGCGCGGGCACGCGGTACTGGCCGACTTCGGTGTGGCCGGAACGGCATTTGCCGCAGGCCGCGACAAGATGCGATCCGGCCTGTCGCCGTTCACCTCGAGCCCTGAGCAATTGCGCGGCGAGCAGGCTTCCGTAGCCGACGATGTCTATGGATTTGGGGCGCTCGCGTACGAGCTTCTCGCCGGACAGCCGCCGTACTATCCCCACTTCGACCTCGAGCGAGTGCTCGATCTCGACGAGCCCGTTCCCGAGCTGCGTACTGTGCAGCCCACACCGCCGCAGCTTGTGGCCATCGTGATGCACATGCTGCAAAAGCAACCGCAGCTGCGCCCTGCGTCAATGCGTGCAGTGATTGACGACTTTGAAGCGACGATGAACGATACGCTGCACTTCGAATTTGACGCGGCTCCCGAGCCGCAGACCGCACGGCGCGAGGCGCCCAAGCCGGCGCCTCGGCCGGCACGACCCGCCCAGGCGGTCGACCCGAGAGCGCCGCGTGCGCCGCCGGCCCGAGCAGTGCCCGCACCGGACCTGAGACCTAAACCGGGGCCGCCGCCCATCCGCTCGGCAGCTATCGCGGTGGCCCTCGATCCCGCAAACGCCTCCAACGCGCCAAGCGTGACGCCGGAAGCCGAACTCAGGCGCGCACCGCCGCCCGTCAAAACGGCAGCTGCGGCGCCTGCACCCGCACAGGTGCCACCGAAAGCGGCGCCCACCGCTGATCCTCCTGCCAAGGGCTCATTGCGGGTCTCGCCATGGGACGATCTTAAGATTGTTCCGATGTCGGGGCTGATGCGGCTGGATCCGATCAGAGCACGCCGTTTGCCCTGGGTGGTGCTGGCGCTGCTTGTGGCCGGTGCCGCCGCTGCCTTCTACGCGTTGCCGCGTTATGGTGGCGCTGCGCTTGTCATGCTCGAGAAGGCCATGCCGCCGAGCGTGTTGCCCGCGTCGACGGCGGCTCCTGCGGTGACGCCGAGCGACATCGAGGCCAGAGCCCATCTGCGCGATGTGCGCGCCCAATTTGACCGGCAGATGGCGGCTCTCGAAGCGCGCGGCGCGGATCTCTGGGGCGGCCGCGAATTTGCCGACGCCAAGATTCGCTCGGCGGAGGCGCTGGGCGCTGATGAAGCCGGCAACCCCGTTTTCGCGGCAAAACGCCTCGCCGAGGCGCAGGGACTTCTCAACGCCGTGGAGAAGCGCGCGCCCTCGCCGCAGGTTGCGCAGGAGCTGGCTGCGGCCGAGCGGGCGATCGCCGCGGGGCGAACCCAGGCGGCGAAGCAGTCGTTCGAGGCCGTGCAGCGCATCGATCCGACGAATCGCACCGCGGCGGACGGTCTGCAGCGCATTCGCAATCTCGACACAGCACGGCCGCTGCTCGCGGACGGCGCAGTCGCCGAAGCCGCAGGCGAGCCCGCCCACGCTCTGAGCGATTACCAGCAAGTCCTGGCCATTGACCCCAAGAATGGGCAGGCCATCGCGGGTTTGGCGCGTGCGCGCGCCGCCCTGGGCGACGGTGCCCACGCGACGGCGGCTGAATCGGGCGCCCCGGCGGCGGGCACACGGCAGATGGAGGCAACAACGGGTACACGACCGAGCGAGGCCGCGCCCGCGCCGACCCAGAAAACGCGCGACGCCGGTGCGGCGGCTACGGGCGCAACGCCTGCCGATGCGTCGCAGCGCGCGCGCAACTTCGAGTCGGATCGCCAGCACGCAAGTTCGCTCGAGGCGCAGGAACGTTGGGATGAGGCACTCAGCGAATACGAGGCGGCGCTCAAATCGGATCCCTCGCTCCCCTTCGCCCAACAGGGCAAGGCGCGCGCTGCGGCACGCGCGCTTCTCGCGCAGCGTCTGCAGGCGCTGATCGATCGGCCGGAGCAGCTGGCGAGCGCCGCGGCGCGCGCGGACGCTTTGGCGCTCATCGAGAACGCCAATGAACAAAATCCGTCCGGGCCGGTGCTGCGCTCGCAGATCGCGCGCTTGCAGATTCTGCTGCCCGCGTTCGATAAACCCGTGCACCTCGCGCTGATGTCGGACGGCGCCACTCGGGTTGCGATCCCGAGCGTGGGGTTTTCGGGCGTTTTCTCGCGACGCGACATTGAACTGAAGCCGGGGAAGTACACGGTCGTTGGCACGCGCGACGGCTATCGCGACGTCAGGCGCGATGTCACCATTGCTCCCGGACAGGACGTGCAGACGATCAGCGTCAGCTGCGGCGAGCCGATCTAGCCGAATTCAATCGACTGTTGTAGATGCATGGGCTTGCTCGGTAAGCTGCCGTGCGCTCATGCCAGAAGCTGAACCCAAAGTGGCGCTGCTTGCCGGTGCAACCGGCCTCGTGGGTGGACTGCTGCTCGAGGCGCTGCTGGATGCGGGAGACTTCAGCCGTGTGGTCGCAGTGACGCGCCGGCCACTCGTGCGCGAGCATCCGCGCCTTGCCAACCGCACGGTGCAATTCGACAAAATCGCCACGCAGCTCACGGGCTGCGCCTGCGATGCCGCCTTCTGCTGCCTTGGAACGACCATCGCCACCGCCGGCTCCGAGGAGGCATTCAGACGAGTGGACTTGGAGTACGTTCTCGGCGTGGCACGCGTGGCGCAGGCGGGCAAGGCACAGCGCTTCGTCGTCATCTCCTCCGCCGGCGCCAACGCCCACTCGCGCAACTTCTACCTGCGCACCAAGGGCGAAATGGAGGAGGCCCTCGTGCAGATGGGGTTCGCGGCGCTTCATATCCTGCAGCCCGGGGTGCTTCTCGGCTGGCGCCGCGAGATGCGTCCGCTCGAACTTGCCGCCCGCGTATTGATGCCGCTCGTAAATCCGCTGCTCGTCGGGTCCTATGCTGTCTATCGCGGCATCTCCGCGCGCACGGTTGCGTTCGCCATGCTCGGCGCGGCGCGATCCGGGCGACGCGGCGCTCAGCGCTACAGCTATCCCGACATCCTCGCTCTGGCGCAAAAAGGTGCAGTGCGCGGCGTGCTGTGATCCGCTTCACGCTTTGGTGCAGGACTCATCCGCGATAGTTTTTTAGATAGTTGACGCAACGCTCACCCCGCAGCGCCGACGATAGCTTAGATTGCAAGCACGACAGCTGCGCGGAGGCCCGTTGATGGGCGAATTGCCGTTTGACAGCCGTATGGGGCGGCGAATCGGTTTTGCGCTTGGCCTGTGCGCTGTATTGCCGGTGTTGGTGTTCGCCGCGCTTGCGGCGCGCACCGCCTGGCTAAGTCTGACGCTGACACTGGTGCTCGCTCTTGCCGGCGCTGTGCTTGCGAGTGCGTACCTGGTGCGTCGCTATGGGCCGGCGCTGCGGGCTCTCGCGACCGGCTTGGCTGCGCTGCGGACACGCGAGTTCGTTGCCATCGACGTGCGCTCCTGGGACGAGGCGCGGCTTCTCATCGAAAGTTTCAATCGCGCGGCTGTCGGCCTCGATGAGCAGTTCCGCGCGCTGGAGACCCTGGAGCAGATCGATCAGCTCCTGCTGCGCTCGGTGGATCTCGAACACGTTCTCGATGCCATCATGTCGCGCGTGCAAGCGCTGACGCATTGCCAAAGCGTCGGTATAACGCTGCGCGATGCGGACGCACCGGGGCGCGGCCGCGTGTTCTTTGCGGCGAGCGGTCTCAGCGACTTGCCGGTGAGCCGCGTCGCGCTCGACGACGACATGCTGCAGGCGCTCGCGGAACAGACAAACGGAATTACCATCGTGCGCTGCGAGGAATCGCGCCACAGCTTTTTGAAGCCGCTCGCCGACAGCGGCGCCGTGTTCTTCTGGGTGTGGCCTGTCATCGTCGCGGAGCGGCTCGAGGCGATACTCGCCGTGGGCTATCGCGAGGTGCCCGTGGCGGATCCCTTCGTCGCGCACTGCGGCGGCAAGTTCGCCGAGCGTCTGGTCGTGGCGCTGTCGAAGAGCGCGCGCGACAAGCACCTCTATCGCCAGGCGCACTACGATCCTCTGACCGCGCTGCCCAATCGTCTCTTGTTTCGCGATCGGCTTGCGCAGGAGCTCGCCAATGCGGCCGCAGGCCTGAGTCGCGGAGCGCTCTTGTACATCGATCTCGATCATTTCAAGCGCGTCAATGATTCGGTCGGGCACACCGCCGGGGACCAGCTGCTGACGATCGTGGCGCAGCGCCTGCGCTCCTGCATCAAAGACGGCGACACGGTGGCCCGTTTGGGCGGGGATGAGTTCACGGTCATCCTGCGCAATGTCGCCGAGCCGGACGCCGCCGCCGCGGTCGCTGCGCGCATCATCGAATCCCTGCAGCTGCCGGTGAACATCGCCGGGCGCGACTGTTACGTGTGCGCGAGCATCGGTATCACGCTGTTCCCGGACGATGCGAAGACTATTGATGATCTGATGCGCAATGCCGATACGGCCATGTACCGCGCCAAGGATCTCGGTCGCGGCCGCTGGACGTTCTTCGATCTCAACATGGCCAGCAAGCCCGCGAAGCCGACCGATACGGGTCTGCAGCATGCGCTGCGCGGCCGGGAATTCTCCCTCTATTATCAGCCGCAGTTCGGCGTTGCCGGGGGTGAGCTGGTCGGCGTTGAGGCGCTGCTGCGCTGGCAGACGCCACGCGATGGCATGCGCTATCCGGGAGAATTCGTGCCCGCGGCAGAGGAGAGCGGCCTCATCGTGGACATCGGCGGCTGGGTGCTCGATGCGGCCTGCGCACAGCTTGCCAGCTGGCGCGAGCACGGCATTGCGCCACCGCGGCTGGCGCTCAACGTGTCGGCGCAGCAGTTGCAGCACACTGAATTCCCCAAACTCGTGCGGCGCGCGCTCGAGAAGTACGATCTGCCGTCGGCACTACTCGAGCTCGAGCTCACCGAAAGCGTGCTCGCGAACGCTGCAGTAGGCGCCGCGCTCCTGCGCCTCGCACAGCTGGGCGTGCATCTCGCGCTCGATGATTTCGGAACCGGCTATTCTTCGTTGAGCTACCTGCGTCAATATCCAATCGACACGGTGAAGATCGATCGCACGTTTCTCGACGAAGTGCCGCAAAATCCAGCGTCGGCGACGCTCGTCGAGACCATCATCGTCATGGCACACGCGCTCGGCAAGCGTGTCATCGCCGAGGGGATCGAGACCAATGAGCAGCTGGTTTTCTTGCGCGAGCGTCGCTGCGACGCGGCGCAGGGCTTCTATCTGGCAAGGCCGCTTGCTGCTGCCGCAATGACCGAGCTGCTGCAGGCGCGCATTGAGTTCACGCAGGAGACCCTGGCGCGCGTGGCGAGTAACTGATGCATTATGTTGATTGCTGCCGCGACTTGAGTGACACGCCTGCCAACTACGGCGTCGGACTCTTGACTCTTTTCGGCGACGCTTTGACACTGCGCACTTCGTGAATTAGGCAAACCCGTCGAAAGGCGGGGACGCAAAGCCACCGGTCTAATGGACAAGTTCCTACGACGGCGGGGCTGCCACGGTCGCGCTGCGCGCGAACGGTTGCAATCCCCACTGCCAATGTGAGCTCCGGCCATGTGACCGACCGCTGGTCGATGCATTGGTTCGGGAAGGCACATGACATTGAATCCACAGTTGGCAGCCGCTGGCGAACGCCACGGCAATGCCGCAGATCGCAGCAGTGCTGCGGTCAATATCGATACTTTCGTTATCAACCTGTGTTCTTCGACGACGCCCATGGCGCTCGTCCAACCGGACACACCGGAGCTGAAGCGGTTCAGATTCTTTGTCAGTCGACGACTCGAGGACGGCCGCGAGCGCTTCCGCCTGCACATGGGGTACTTCCAGAGCCTTGAGGAAGCCGAAGACTGGTTGAGCGTCGTGCGCGACGTCTATCCTGGCGCGTGGGCGGGTGAGACGCCGGGCAAACGTCTGCGCGCGCGCGAAGGCACGCCGCCGCCGGCCCCGTCGGCGGAATCTAAGGTCGCTCCGGCGCAGGAGAGCGTCCCTGACACTACGCGCCAGGCGCTTCCCGTACCCCAATCCACAGCGCCGAGCGCTGCGCCTGTCGAGCGCTCAGCTGCCGCGGCTGCGTACTCAGAGCGGCCGCGGTCCGCTGCGCCATCCGCAGCGCCGCCTCCGGTCCCGACCATTGCCGCGTCAGCCCTTGCCAAACAAGCCCCGCCCGCTGCACCGCTCCTGGCCGCTTCGGCGCCCGTCATCAGCAAACAACCGCCGTCGACGCCCACTGTCGCACGGCGTCGCGACGTCGCCGCCACCACGGCCCGAAATGCTCCCATGGCGCCATTGTCCAACGTGCGCGAGGTGCTCGCGGCATTGGATGAGAGTGACACCGGCCACGTCGCTCCAAAATCCACCCCCCGTACGGCAACGGCCGCGATGTCCGCTGCGCAGAGCCTGACGGATACGCAGGTCATGCAGATTCTCGAGGCACGCCGTACCGAGGAGCCAGCGCACGAGGGCGCTGAAAACGTGCCAAGCGGCATTCCTCTGCTGCGTCCCGACGATAGCGGCACGCGCCAGGCGTTGAGATCGGCCGTGCAGGACAACGCCGCCGTCGCTTTTGCGGTACAGCTGCAATGGTCAGTGCAGCCCCTGGCGCTCGATAAAGTTCCACCGCTTGCGATATTCAGTGCCTACACGCTCTATACCGTCGAGGGCCGGCGCGAGGGCCGCGAATGGTACGGACTGCGACTCGGCTTCTTCAACGATGCGACCGCGGCCAAGCAGGTCGCGCACTACGTGCGCTCGGATTTCGCCTCGGTTGCGGTGGTGCCGGTGAGCCTGCAGGAGCGCGGGCGCGCGACCTCCGCAGACCACAAGACGCCCATCATGAGCGTTGCGGAACCGGTGCCCGCGAAAGATCCCGATGAGATCACGCTCCTCGACTCGGAGAGCGAGGTCGCGCCGCGTCCCCCGGCAGCTCCCACAAGCAGTGCCAAGCCGGCATCAGAGGCTGCCCGCGCCGCTGCCGTCCGCAGCAAGAAGCTGCGCAGCAAGGGACTGGCCGCGCACAGCAAAGGACCCTATTCGTTGGAAGAGACGCTCGAGATACTGGGTGCCGGCAGTCTTGAGATAGACGACGGTCGGGGCGAGATCATCAACGAGTCCGGCGTACGCCATCTGCGCGTCGAGGTACGGAAGGATTCAGCGTTTCAACGCCTGTTGACGCGCTTGACGGAGCGCGCCCGCAAGAGCTGATTTTCTACCGGCTGACGCTGCTGATCAGCTCTTGCCAAAGAGCTTCGCGAGTGCGGCCTGCGCTTCACTGATTGCCGCCGTATTCGGCGCTGCGTAGGCGCCGGCGCGCGGCTTGAAATGGTCGCAGAAGTTGGCGCTCGTTTTATCGCGCACTTCTTCCGCCGTGGGCTCGCGGCAGTGCTTCGCAACGCTCGTGTCATACTCCACGCACATGCGGCAGACGTGGAGCTCCGCCCGGCACTGCCGGCATTCCTCAAGCCGGCGCAGGGGCAGGCTCAATTCCGCGAGGCTCGCTCCGCATTTCCAGCAGACCAGATCGTGCGCCATCGACGTATTCTATAGCGTACGCTCGCGCAGGAATTTGTCGAGCACACGTCCCGTATGCGAGAGCGCTTTGCGGCGCGCGACCGCTGCCGGCGTCCCGGCAACAACGATGCGGCCGCCGCGATCGCCCGCCTCCGGACCCATGTCGAGGATCCAGTCGGCCTCAGCCATCACGTCGAGATTGTGCTCGACGACGACGACGGTATTGCCGGCGGCGACCAGCCGGTGCAGCACGCGCAGCAGCTGCTCCACGTCGGCCATGTGCAGTCCGACGGTCGGCTCATCGAGTACATAGAGGGTGTGCCGGCTCTTTTGGGCCCGGCCGCCGGCGCGCACTTCACCGCGCACCTTGGCGAGCTCCGTGACGAGCTTGATGCGCTGCGCTTCGCCACCCGAGAGCGTCGGGCTCTGCTGGCCCAGGGTGAGATAGCCGAGGCCAACATCCTGCAGGAGCTTCAAGGCATGATGCACGCGCACATGGGCGCTGAAGAATTCGACGGCATCATCGACGCTCATCGCGAGCACCGCGGCAATGCTGAGGCCACGCCACTGCACCGTGAGCGTCTCGGAATTGAAGCGCCGTCCGCCGCATACGTCGCACAGCACTTTGACGTCCGGTAAAAAGCTCATCGCGACAGTCTGCACGCCCTGGCCCTCGCAGGCGCTGCAGCGACCCCCGGCGGTGTTGAAAGAGAAGCGGCTCGCCGTGAATCCGCGGATCCGCGCCTCGGTCGTGCCGGCGTAGATGCGGCGAATCTCATCCCAGAAGCCGACGTAGGTTGCCGGACAGGAACGCGGCGTCTTGCCGATGGGGCTCTGATCCACCTCGAGCACGCGATCCAGATGCTCGACGCCGTAGAGCGCACGGCATCCCTGCAGCTCGCGCCGCGCTTTCTTTCTGTGCGCCTCTGCGGCGATGCAGTGCTTGAGGTTCGCGTAGAGCACGTCACGCGCGATGGTGGATTTACCCGATCCCGATACCCCCGTGATGACGACCAGACGCCCGAGCGGGATCCGCACGTCGGCGTCCGCCACGTTGTGCAAGGTGACTCCGGCGAGACGCAGGCACGGGGTGCGCGCTGTCACCGCGCGCTGCGGCACCAGGGAGTGCTGCAAGGGCGTGCGCAGAAAGCGCCCGGTGATTGAGCGCGGATTGCGCATCAGATCCTGCACGGTGCCTGCGCCCACCACCTCGCCGCCCTTCACGCCTGCGGCCGGACCGAGATCCACCACGTGATCCGCGCGCCGGATCGTGTCCTCATCGTGTTCCACGACGACGAGCGTATTTTTGCGGAGCGTGAGCTCCGCGAGCGCGTCGAGCAGCACGGCGTTATCGCGCGGATGCAGCCCGATCGTGGGCTCATCGAGCACATAGCACACGCCCTGCAGGTTCGAGCCGAGCTGGGCGGCGAGCCGGATGCGCTGCGCCTCGCCGCCGGAGAGCGTGGGCGCGGAGCGATCGAGCCCGAGATATCCCAGTCCCACGCGCTCGAGAAACTGCAGGCGCGCGCGGATCTCTGCGAGCAGGTCGTGCGCGATGGCCGCCTCGCGCGGCGCCAGCCGCAGCTGGGAAAAAAACCTGCGTACTGCAGTGATGGGCTCATGCGCCAGCGCCGCAATCGAGCGCGCGCGAAAGCGAACATTGAGCGCTACCGGGTTCAAGCGTGCGCCCGCGCACACGCCGCAAGCGGGCGGCTCGCCCTCGTACCACTCGTTCCACCAGAGCTCCTCCCCCGTGTGTTCCTCGCTGAAGCCGCTCATCGCGAGGCCCGTTCCGAAGCAGCTTGCGCACCAGCCGTGTTTGGAGTTGAAGGAGAACAGCCGCGGATCGAGCTCCGCGAAGCCCCGGCCGCAGGAGGGGCACGCGCGGCGTGTCGAATAGACGTCGATGCGGGCGCCCTGGTTGCCGAGCACGTGCAGCACGCCCTTGCCGAAGTCGAGCGCGCGCTGCAGCGCGGCGTGCAGCTCGACATCGGTGTGGGCATTGACCTCGATATGCGCGACCGGTAGCTCAATGGTGTGCTCGCGAAAGCGCGACAGCCGCGGCCAGCCGGCGGTTGCTACGTTGGTCCCGTCCACACGCAGCGTCTTGAAGCCCTTCTTCGCCGCCCACTTGGCGAGATCCGTGTAATAGCCTTTGCGAGCGAGGACGAGCGGCGCGAGCAGGGTGATGCGCTCGCCGCGATGCTCGCGCAGCAGGCGCGCGGCGATCGCAGCGACGCTCTGCGGCTCGATTGGCACGGCGCAGTCGGGGCAGTGCTGGGTGCCGAGCTTCACGTACAGCACACGCAGGAAATGATAGATCTCGGTGAGGGTTGCGACGGTGCTCTTCCGGCCGCCGCGGCTCGTGCGCTGCTCTATCGCAACGGTCGGCGGGATGCCGTAGATCGCATCGACGTCGGGCCGCGAGGCAGGCTGCACGAACTGCCGCGCATAGGCGTTCAGCGACTCGAGGTAGCGTCGCTGCCCCTCGTTGAAAAGGATGTCGAATGCGAGAGTTGACTTGCCCGAGCCGGAGACGCCGGTTATCACGGTGAAGCGATCGCGCGGAATCGCGACGTCGATATTTTTCAGATTGTGCTCGCGCGCCTTGTGGATGACGATCGCGTGCGCATCGTGGCCGTTAGCGCGCGCGTAGGCGGGCTGCGCATCGGCGACGGCCGGCAGCTGCGCCGCTGCCTTACCGCAGAGGGTGTCCTCGTAGGCTGCGAGCGCCGCTCCCGTGAACGATGCGGCGCAGGCGCGCACTTCGGCAGGGGTGCCGACGCACACGATACTGCCACCGCGGTCACCGCCCTCCGGCCCGAGATCGATGATCCAATCGGCCGCGCGCACCACATCCAGATTGTGCTCGATGATAAGCAGCGAATGCCCGGCCGCGAGCAGCTTGCCAAATGCGCGCAAGAGCTTCGCCACATCCTCGAAATGCAGCCCCGTGGTGGGCTCATCGAAGAGGAAAAGCTTGCCGAGATGCGTCGTGCTCGAGGCCACCGATCCGGCGGCGACCAGATGCCCGGCGAGCTTGAGGCGCTGGGCCTCGCCCCCGGAAAGCGTCGGCACGGGCTGGCCGAGCTTCAGATACTCGAGCCCCACGTCAATGAGCGGCGCCAAGCGCGCAGTCACCTCGCGCGAGTCGGCAAAGAACGCGCACGCCTGCGTGATCGTCATATCGAGGACGTCGGCGATGCTGGCGCGGCGCCCGTCGGCGCCTTCGCGCTTGATGTCGAGTACTTCGCTGCGGTAGCGGCTGCCGGCACAATCCGGGCACCGCAGATACACATCCGAGAGGAACTGCATCTCCACATGTTCGAAACCATTGCCGCCGCAGGTCGGACAGCGGCCGTTGCCGGAATTGAAGCTGAAGGTGCCGGCGCTGTACTTGCGCTCCTGCGCAGCGGGTTCCGCCGCGTAGAGTTCGCGTATGGCGTCGAAGGCGCCGACGTAACTTGCCGGGTTCGAGCGCGTCGTGCGGCCGATCGAGGTTTGATCGACCATCACGACGTCATCGATGAGGTCTGCGCCGCGCAGCCCGGCGAATTCCCCCGGCGCCTCGCTCGGCCGGCCCTGGTACTTCAACAGCGCGGGGTACAGCACATCCTCGATGAGTGTCGACTTGCCCGAGCCGGAGACGCCCGTCACGCACACCATGCGCTTCAAAGGGATGCGCACATCGATATTCTGCAGGTTGTGGGCGCGCGCGCCACGCAGCTCAAGCCAGCGATTCGGACGCCACTCGGCGACCGGCTCTGCGGATGCGGCCCGCGCAGCTCGCGGCGCGGCGACGAGCTTACGGCCGCTCAGGTACTGGCCGGTCAGCGACTGCGCGCTCTTCCTGATTCGCGCGGGCGTGCCGAAGAATACGATCTCCCCGCCGCGCTCGCCCGCACCCGGGCCCATGTCGAGAATCCGGTCGGCCTCGAGCATGATCTGCGGGTCATGCTCGACTACGAGGAGCGAATTGCCCGCATCGCGCAGGCGCTTCATCACCGCGATCACCCGCCGCATGTCGCGCGGGTGCAAGCCGATCGAGGGCTCATCCAGCACGAAGAGCGTATTGACAAGCGACGTGCCGAGCGCCGTGGTGAGGTTGATGCGTTGCACTTCGCCGCCGGAGAGCGTGCGCGACTGGCGGTCGAGCGTGAGGTAGCCGAGGCCGACGTCAACGAGATAGTCAAAACGGCAGCGGATCTCCCCGAGAAGAAGATCCGTGGCCGCATCAAGCGGCGGCGGCAGCGCGAGGCTGCGGAAGAAATCGCGCGCGCGCTCGAGGGGCAGCAGCATCAGATCGTGGATCGAGAGTCCGGGCAGCGACTGCAGGAGCTCCTCGCTCCACTGCGTCTCAGGGGGCCGCATGCGCAGCCCGCGCGGCAGCACCGCAGTGCAGAGCTCGCTGCTGCCGATGCGCCACAGGAGCGCATCGGCCTTCAGGCGTGCGCCGCCGCAGGCCGCACACGGCGTGTAGGCGCGGTAGCGTGACAGCAGCACGCGCACGTGCATCTTGTAGGCTTTGGTTTCGAGCCACGCGAAGAAGCGCCGCGCGCCATACCACACGCCCTTGCTCCAGTCGCCTTCACCGTCAATCACCCAGGAACGCTGCGCGGCGGAGAGTTCACGCCACGGCCGATCGAGCGGAATGCCGCGTTTCTTGGCGTATTTCACCAGGTCCTGCTGGCATTCGGCGTTGGACTTGGTCTGCCACGGACGCACGGCGCCCGCGCGCAGCGATTTGCTTTCGTCCGGAATCACGAGCCCGTAATCGATCCCCATCGTGCGGCCGAAGCCGCGGCAGCTCTCGCAGGCGCCGAGCGGTGAGTTGAACGAGAAGAGGCTCGGCAGCGGCTCGCGGTATGACAGATCGCACTCGGCGCAGTGCAGCTCGCTCGAGTAGCGCCAGCATTCCAGGCGCTCCAGCGGATCATCCGCGCCGACAACGTGAATATTGATGCGGCCGCGGCCGACGCGCAGCGCCGCCTCGAGCGACTCCAGCACGCGCGAGCGTTCCGCGCTGCCGAGGCGCAGCCGGTCCTGGACGACCTCGAGTACCGCGGATTTGCGCTCGTGCAGGCGGCCGCCGGGAGGATCCTCCAGGAAGCGCGTGTAGCCCTGCTTTTGCAGCAGCTCACGCACTTCGGTCGCCTTGAAGTTCTTCGGCACGGGCACGGGGAAGCACACGAGCAGGCGCGGATCGCCGCTGCCGTGCGCACGCCGCAGCATGTCGGCGTACATGCTCTCGGGAGTATCGCGGTGCACGGCCTGCCCGCAGCGGCGGCAGAACAACCGGGCGGCGCGCGCGAACAGCAGCTTCAGGTGATCGTTGAGCTCGGTCATGGTGCCGACCGTGGAGCGCGAGGTGCGCACCGGATTGGTCTGGTCGATGGCAATGGCGGGCGGAATCCCCAGGATGGAATCAACCTGCGGCTTATCCATGCGGTCGAGAAACTGTCGCGCGTACGGCGAGAAGGTCTCGACATAGCGGCGCTGCCCCTCGGCGTACAGCGTGTCAAAGACCAGCGACGATTTGCCAGAACCCGAGACACCCGTGACCACCACAAGCTCGTTCAACGGAATCGCAAGATCGAGATTCTTGAGGTTGTTCTGCCGCGCGCCACGGACCAGGATGGCGGCGGCGGGGACGTCGGTCATTCCTGCATCGCCTTGACGGGTTGAACTCAGATACTGCAGGCAAGACATGCCCGCGCGGATCGGCCATTCTATAAGAGCGATGCCCTATCTGCATGGCCTTGCGCGCGCATCCAGTCAGGCACTCGCGCCGTACTGTACGGGTCGATCGGCAGCCTCCTCCCCCGGCGTCCGCCAGGGGCGGGATTGGTTCTCGACCGGCTGTCGGCGCAATGCGACAAACTGTGCGATTTCCCCTGCCTGAGGCGTAGAATTCGGCGCGAAGGGGGGAGACCGCTAGCGCACCGGCGCGAAAGGTTTCGCTCCGGTCACCGGTCTAGTGACCGGGTTTTCGTTTATAACAACCGGAGAAGCGTTCTTATGAATACTCGCAAGACTGGAAGCATCGCCCTCGCGGCCGCCGCGGCGATCATGTTCTCGACTGCCTCGTTCAACGCCGCCGCTGCCGATGACGGCAAGGTGAAGTGCCAAGGGGTGAATTCCTGCAAGGGCATGTCATCGTGCAAGTCCTCTCACAACAGCTGTAAAGGCCAGAATTCCTGCAAGGGTCAAGGCTTTGTGGAAATGAGCAGCAAGGCTGATTGCGATGCCGCCAAGGCAAAAATGAAGTCCTCCTCGTAACTCCTCAATAGTTACTGACTGGCGCGGCGCCGCGGATGGCCTCATCCGCCGCGCCGCGCTCTTCCAGCATGCTGACCAACCCGTCGTTGGGATTCGGCCTCGGCCTGCGGGTCGATCACTACGATGCGATTCTCAGTGAGCTGCCCGCCGTTGACTGGTTCGAGGCGCTGACGGAGAACTACCTCGTGCCGGGCGGCAAGCCCCTGCACTATTTGATGCGCATTCGCGAGCACTATCCCATGGCGATGCACGGGGTATCGCTGTCGATTGGCAGCGCCGCGCAGCTGGATCGCGCCTATCTTCGCGAAGTGCAGGCGCTCGCGCGGCGCATCGAGCCGGCCTGGATCTCCGATCACCTGTGCTGGACGGGAGTCGGCGGCAAGAATCTGCACGACCTGCTGCCGCTGCCCTACACCGATGAGGCTCTCAAGCACGTCGTCGCGCGCGTGCGCATCGTGCAGGACATTCTGGGCCGGCGCATCCTGCTGGAGAACGTCTCGAGCTACGTGAGCTTTCGCGACTCGCGCCTGACGGAGTGGGATTTTCTGCGCACGGTGGCCGAAGAGGCCGACTGTCTCATCCTCCTCGATGTCAACAACATCTACGTGAGCAGCATCAATCACGAATATGATCCGCACGACTACCTGGCCGCGATACCGGTTGAGCGGGTGCAGCAGATGCATCTCGCCGGTCACCAGAATCACGGCGACTATCTCATCGACACGCACGATTATCCGGTGCCCGATCCCGTCTGGGCGCTCTACGCCGACGCCGTGCGGCGCTTCGGTGCAGTCGCGACGATGATCGAGCGCGACGCCAATATTCCGCCGCTCGGCGAATTGCAGGCGGAGCTGGCGGCCGCCCGCCGGGTCGCCGCCGCCGCGCTCGCCGACACCCGCCTGCAGCGCGCCGGATAATCTCCCGTGGCGCACCTGGCAAGCATCGAGAACGATTTTCAGAATTTCCTGCTGACGGGCCGCGGGGAAATTGCGCAAAGCGTAGTCGGCACGCAGCGAGTGCCGGTCGCGACGCGTCTTGCAATCTACGGCAATGCGTACCGCTCGCGGCTCATCGAAACTCTCGAAGCGCACTACCCGGCGCTGCTGGCGCTCATTGGTGCGGAGGAATTCGCCGCGCTCGGTAGCGACTACGTGCACGCGCACGATTCAAGCTATGCCTCCGTCCGCTTCTACGGCGGCGAGCTCGGCGCGTTTCTCACATCCCACCCGGACTGCGCGGCGCGCCCGTGGCTCGCTGAACTCGCGCGCTTCGAGTGGGCGATGGCCGATGTATTTGACGCTCTCGATGCAACGCCCATCGCCGTGCAGGCTTTGGCGCAGATCGCCCCTGAGAACTGGGCGGCGCTCGGATTTGAGCTGCACCCGGCGCTGCGGCAGCTCGAGCTTTTGTGGCAGGTGCCGGCGCTATGGAGCGCGCTGACGAGCGCCCGTCCACCTCCGGCTCCCGAGGCAGAAGGGCACCCTGTCCGGTGGCTCCTCTGGCGCCGGGATTTGCAGATCTTCTATCGGCCGCTGACCGCGCTCGAAGCCGAGGCGCTCGCCATCGTGCGTGCGGGCGGCAGCTTCGGCGCGCTCTGCAGCGCGCTCTGTAGCGCGCTCGATGAGGTGCAGGCGCCGGCGCGCGCCGCAGCATATCTGCGCGAGTGGGTTGAATCGGGAATGATTGTCGGCATGCGCGCCGGCGAAGAGTAAAATGCGCCGCTTCGCTCGCTCTGCAGTGTGTGTATGCGTATCCTGGTGGTCGAGGACAATGACCTGGTCGCCGATGCGATTGCGCGCGGGCTCGGCGTAGCGGGCTTCGCGGTAGATCGCGCGCCGAGCGCTGAGCTTGCCGCCACGGCCCTCGCGGCGGAACACTTTGATCTGGCAGTGGTCGATATCGGGCTCCCCGGCGAGGATGGCCTGTCGTTCGTGCGCCGCCTGCGCAGCCAGGGTGCGACACTGCCGGTCCTGATTCTTACGGCGCGGGAAACGGTCGCGATGCGGGTGGAGGCGCTGGATTTGGGCGCGGACGACTTTCTGATGAAGCCGTTCGAGCAGTCCGAGCTGGCCGCTCGCTGCCGCGCCCTGATTCGGCGCGCCAATTTGAACACCAATGGGCAGCTGAACTTCGGCAGATTGCGCATCGACGTCGCGGGCCGTCAGTTGCGCATCGACGAGAAGCTCGTGGAGCTGACGGGGAGAGAATGGCTGGTACTCGAGTGTCTGGCGTTCTCAGCCGGCCGCGTGGTGTCAAAAGAGCGCCTGCAGCAGACGATCGCACGCTGGGATCAGGCGATGACGCCAAACGCGGTGGAGGTGTATGTATCGCGCGTGCGCGCCAAACTAGCCGATGCCGCGCTCATTCGCACCGTACGCGGACTGGGATATCGCCTCGATGAGCCTGAAGCTTGACCCGACCCTATCGATTCACCGGCGCCTGCTGATTCTCCTGCTGCCGCCGCTGGCGCTGTTGATGTTGGCCGGCGGCTTCGCCGACTACCGCGCCTCGATGGTCTTCATGCGCACCGCCTACGATCAGAGCCTGGCTGATGCGGCCTTTGCCCAGGCGGCGCTCATCAAAGTGGCCGACGGCAGAATCTCCTCACAACCGCCGTCGCAACCGGCGCCGCGCCCCAACCGCGCCGAAAGATTTTATTATTCGATCTGGGGTCCTGATCGCCTCCTGATCAGCGGCAATCCGCAACTGTCCGCGGCCTCGGGCGCGGAAGGCACCCTCGCTTATGCCGACGCCTGGCTCGGCAGCCATCCCATCCGCGTCGTAACCTACCGCATGCCCACATCCGCCGGCGTGGTCACAGTCAACGTGGCTGAAACCACCAACCGCCGCGAGGCCGCCCGGCATTTCATCCTGACCAGCACCTGGCTCATGGATTTCATCCTGGTCGACAGCACGCTGCTGTTGGTGTGGATCGGCGTACGCTACGGCCTCAAGCCGCTGCTGGCGGTGCGCGGCCAGATCGAGTCGCGCTCGCCCCGGGAGCTGCGACCGCTCGAAACCGCCGCGGTGCCTGCGGAGGTGCGCCCGCTGGTGGATGCGTTGAACGGTCTCTTTGAGGTGTTGCGCGCGGCCGCGCTCTCGCAGCGGCAGTTCGTCGCCGACGCGGCACATCAGCTGCGCACGCCGATCGCCGGGCTCGTCGGACATTTGGAGCTCCTGGCGCAGGATCCGGCTGCCGCCGGCCTCGACGGTCGGCTCGCCGTGCTGCGCGATGGGATGAGTCGCGTCGCGCATTCGGCCAACCAACTGCTCGCGCTGGCACGCGCCGACCCTTCTGCAAACCTTGCGGACCAGTTCCAGATCACCGACCTGGCGCCGCTCATCGAGCGCGTCATCGAGCGCAACGTCGATCGCTCGATCAAGGCGCGCCTGGATCTCGGCGCCGACCTCGAATCCGCGAGTGTCACGGGTAGTGGCTGGCTCATCGAGGATCTGCTCGGCAACCTCGTCGATAACGCGCTGCATTACACGCCCGCCGGCGGGCATGTCACGGTACGCTGCGGGGGCGGGGAGGACGCGCCTTTTCTTGAGGTCGAGGATGATGGTCCGGGTATTCCGGAAGGCGAGCGCAGCCGCGTGCGCCAGCGTTTCTACCGACTACCCGGATCACAGGGCCACGGCTGCGGGCTGGGGCTCGCCATCGTCGAGGAGATCGCCCGCCTGCACCGTGCCGTCGTGACGATCGATGCAGGTGCCGGCGGTCACGGAACCCGGATCCGGGTGCAGTTTCCGGCCGCCCGCAGCGCCGCGCAGGGGAAAACTGCGAACGCCGTCACAGCTTGAGCACGCCGGGTCACTATCGTCAGCTTCACGCAAGGTTCCCTCCCTATGGTTACGCGCATGAACCTGTTGGCCTCTAACAATCACCCTGCAATGGCGCGCGGCCGCGAGCGGATCGCGGGCTTCACGCTCGTTGAAATGCTCACCGTGATCACCATCGCCGCGATCCTGATGGCGCTCGGCGTGCCCTCTTACCAGTATGTGACGAATGCCAACCGCATATCGAGCGAAGTCAATGGGCTCCTCGGTGATATGCAATATGCGCGCTCCGAGGCCATCAAAGAGGGCCAGACCGTCTCGGTCTGCAGCTCGTCAAACTCGACTTCTGGCGCCCCCACCTGCAGCGGCAGCCCGGCGTGGCAGAACGGCTGGATCGTGTTCTCCGATGTCAACGGCAATGGCGCCTACGCCCCCGGCGGCGACGTCATCCTGCGGGTACAGGGCCCGTTTACATTGACCGATACTTTCAACGCCACTCCCGCCAAGAATTTCGTGACCTTCAATCGCGAGGGCTTTGCCCTGAACATGGGGGCCGCGGTCACCATCACCTTGCACGCGGCCGTTCCCGTCGCCGCCAGCACGCGCTGCCTGCAGATCACCATCGTCGGCCAGGTCACGACACAGCTTTCGGGCCAGGGAGCCTGCCTATGAGATCGCGCCCAACAAGCGCCGGCGCCCGCGGCTTCAGTCTCATTGAAGTGCTGGTGGCGCTCATCGTCGTCTCGGTGGGACTCCTCGGTATCGCCAAAATGCAGGCGATCGCCTATTCCAGCACGGGGGTCGCCAGCAAGCGCTCGCTCGCCGCCATCGAGGCCGCGAGTCTCGCCTCCTCCATGCATGCGAACCGCGCCTATTGGTCTGTCAGCGGCATTGCGCCGGCCTCCACCACGGTCACGGGGAATGCGGTCACCGCATCCACGGATCCTGCGCTCCTGGCAGCGGTTGATTGCACATCGGGCGGCGCCGTGCCCTGCACCGCGAGCGCGCTTGCGGCCTATGATCTGGGCTTCGGTCCGACTTCCTGGGCGGCCGCTCTGCAATCGCTCCTCGGGACGAGCGATCAGGCGGTCATCGCCTGCGTCAACCCGGCGCCGCCGCAGACGCCCGTGACCTGCACCGTCACCATCACCTGGTCCGAGAATCAGGTGGCGCTGAATTCACAGGAGGCCGCGGCCGCCAATGCGGCGGCGGCGGCCAACACGCCGGCGGCGCTGCAGCTGCCTTCCTACACGCTCTACATCGAGCCATGAATACGAACCCCATACGCGCCCTTCGTCGGGCGCGCGGCCACCAGCAGGGCTTCACGCTGGTGGAGCTCTCCGTCGCGGTGCTGATCGGTCTCTTTCTTCTGGGTGGCTTGCTGACGCTGGTGCAGGACATGCGCCGCACCTTCGGCAATCAGAACCAGCTCGGGCAGATGCAGGACAATGAGCGGCTGGCGATGACTCTCATCACCGATGTGATTCAAGCGGCCGGCTACTATCCGAATCCGACGCTCTGGACGATCACGACCGCGCTGCCGCTGAACGGACTGTATCCCGCATTCGTGCAGCCCGGACAGGCGATCGCCGGCACGCACAATCCCGCCCCTCCCGGCGACACCATCTCGGTGCAATTTCTCACCGCGCCCAATGACGGCATCATCAACTGCACGGGCGGCAGCAATCTCACCGGCGCGAACCAGCTCTACGTCAACACATTCAGCGCCGATGCCTTTGCCAACTTCAAATGCCAGCTGAACCTCGGGGCGCCCATTCCCCTGGTCAGTCCCACGGGCGCGCAGCTGACGCCACTCAGCGGCGGCGTGACCAATATGCAGATTCTGTACGGCGTGAAAAGGAATTTCGCGATCGTCAATAACAATGCCGACACCTACCTGAACGCCAGTCAGATGCTCGCCGCCGATTGGGGCAACGTGATCTGCGTCAAGGTGACGCTGACCTTTGACAATTCAGCGCTGCGCGCCAGCCAGCCGGGGCAGCCGGCCACCATTCAATTCACGCGCGTCATAACCGTGATGAGCCGCGGGGGGGCGAACACATGACGACACTGCAGCGCGGTGCGCAACGCGGCATGGTGCTGATCTCCAGCATGCTCCTGCTGCTGGTGGTCACCATCATGGCCCTCGCCATTTTTCGCAATTCCGGCGTCGAGGAAAGAATCGCCGGCAATCAGCGCGAAAAAGAACGCGCGCTGCATGCCGCCGAGAGTGCGCAGCAGTACGCCGAATGGTGGCTGTCGAGCGGCCTCGGGGCGACGACGCCCATCGCCTGCATCTCGATGGTGGCGGCCACGACTCCGGTTGCAGGCCAGGTGTGCGCGAACACCCTGCCGACGATTGCGCTGAACGGCAATGTCGCGAATCTGCCCTGGCAGGTGAGTGGCGCGAATGTCGGGGTCACCTACGCGCCACCCAACATGATTCTGAATCCGGCCGGCGGAGTGAACACCTATTCGCAGACGCCGGTCTTCTACATTTCCTATCTGGGTCTGACTGCGGACAGTACGACGAGCAACTACAAGCTCCTCTATCAGGTCGACGCCGCGGGCTACGGGGGCAGCGCAAATGCCGTCGCCGTAGTCGAGAGTACTTATTACGTCACGAGCGGCGTATGCAATCTTGGAGCTATTGGAGGCTGTTGATGAACATCAAATCTTACGCTGCGGCATGGGCCGTCGCGCTTACCGGCCTCATTCCTGCTGCAGCATGGGCGCAGGTCACGGTGGTCGACGACTTCACCCAGGGACAGGCAGCGGTGTCCTGGGTGCCCTTCAACGGCGCGTGTCTCACGGCCGGTACCGGCGGCGGATCGATTCCAGCCTGCGTCGGCCTCCCGTACTACACCGAGGCACTCGTCGGCGGAGCCACCGGAGCCTTGCCCGACCCGGTCGGCAGCGGCGCGCTGCGCTTCACTAACGGCTCTCCCGGCGGCTACCATCAAAACGGCGCCATCGTGCTGAATCCGGCAAACGCGTTTCCTTCCAATGCCGGTGTGCAGATCACATTTACGACGGTCACCTATCGCGGTAACTCGGGCGGCGCCGGCGGCGATGGCGCGGACGGCATCAGCTTCTTCCTGATGGATGCCGCCTATCCGCCCGATATCGGGGCCTTCGGCGGCAGCTTGGGATACACCTGTTCGAATGTGAACTACGACCCGACGCTGCGCGCGGACGGCACACCGCGTGCCTACGACGGTCTCGTGGGTGCCTACCTCGGTCTCGGCATCGACGAGTACGGCAACTTCCTGAATGGCAGTAACCCCTTTACCGGTTACAACGGCGACAATGCGATCAACACCACCGGCACGGCCGGCGGCTTCGGCTATCAGCCGGGTCGCATCGGCATGCGCGGCGCCGGCAGCGTGGGCTGGCACTCGCTCAACAACCGTTATCCCGTGCAATACCCGACGTCGCTCACCCCGGCGCAGCGCGCAAGCTCAGTGCAGAAGACCTGCAACACGGGCGTTCTCTGGGACTACTCGGTCGACCCCAATAACCCGGTGGTCTCCGCACTGCAGCCGCCGGCGAATCAGCCGATTGATTACCCGGCCATTCCGAATGCGTTTTCGCTGACGGCCGTGCAGATCGCCAACGAAGCCGCCATCACACGCAGCGACGGTACGCCGATCAGCTACAAATTGAAGATCACCTCGGGTGGCTTGCTGAGTCTTTCCTACAGCATCAATTCAGGCGCGTACCAGCCGGTGATCAGCGGGCAGAACATCACCGCCTCCAACGGGCCGCTGCCCGCGAACTTCCTGTTCGGATTTGCCGGATCGACCGGTGGCAGCACCAACATCCACGAGATCATGTGCTTCCGGGCGGCTCCGGTTAACCAGTCGGCGAGCTCCGCCGGCGGCAACCAGCAGCAGGCGGCGAAGATTCAAGCGGGCTCGCAGGTTTATTTTGCCTACTACAATCCGGACAACTGGACGGGGTCGCTCACCTCGCAGAATCTGCTGCAGGATGCCCAGGGCAATATCACCGGCTACAGCGTCCCCAATTGGGACGCTTCGTGTGTGTTGACCGGGACCGGCGGTGGGCAGGGCGCGACCTGTCCCTCCACGGGTGCCGCGAGCGTGGCTCCGGAAGCACCTAATGTCCGGACTATTCTCAGCTGGAACGGCTCGCAGGGCATCGCCTTCAGGTTTCCCAATCTCACGGCAGGCCCTGCGGGTCAGCAGGCGACCCTGGATCAGGGTGACCTCCCGTTACCCTACAACGCCAATCGGCTGAACTTCCTGCGCGGCGATCGCAGCAACGAGCAGAACATTCTCGGCGTGGGACTGTACCGTGCCCGCACGAGCGTGCTGGGCGACATCGTCGATTCGAGCCCGGCCTGGGTCGGGCCCGCCTCCTCGCCGTATGGAATCATCTTTACAGACAAGATCGGCACGAGCCCGGGCTTTCCCGAAAACGCCGGCCAGAGCTACGCGGCTTTCAAAACCGCGGGTGCGCAGACGCGCACGAATGTGGTTTACGCGGGCGCCAATGACGGCCTGCTGCACGGCTTCCGCACGGGCTCCTACAGCGCCGCCAATGTGTACCAACCGGCTCTCAATGACGGCTATGAGTTGCTGGCGTACATGCCGGGCGCCATCGTCAATACCATTCACAGCACCACCGCGGGGCTCGATTTCTCGAACCCCCAGTACGGCCATAACTTCTATGTTGACGCCACCCCGGGCACGGGCGACCTCTTCTATCAGGGCACCTGGCATACCTGGCTGGTCGGCGGCCTTGGAGCTGGAGGCGCTGCGATCTATGCGCTCGACATCACCCAGCCCGCCAACTTCACTGAGGCGAATGCCGCGACTTTGGTGATGGGCGAGTGGACGAATCAGACGCTGGTCTGCGTCAACGTGGGCGGCTGTGCCGCCAACCTCGGCAATACCTACGGGGTTCCGCAGATACGCCGCTTCCACAACGGCAAATGGGGCGCGGTGTTCGGCAATGGCATCGGCAGTGCCAGCGGTGCCGCCGGTATCTTCGTGATGATCGTCGATCCGGTGAGTGCGGCCGAGACGTTCTACTACATCGGCACGAGCGCCGCCGCAGGCGGTAACGGTATCGCCTTCGTGACGGCTGCGGACCTTGATAGCGACAACATCGCCGACTATGTGTACGCCGGAGATCTGCAGGGAAATCTCTGGCGCTTCGATCTGACGAACGCCAACCCGGCCCTGTGGGCGGCCTCTGCGAGCCCGCTCTTCACGACGCCGGGCGGCCAGCCGATCACGACTCAGGTGATCGTCGCGTCGGTGCCTGCGAATACCGGCCCGCCACGCATCATGATCGACTTCGGTACGGGCCAGGTGACGCCGTTCACCAACACCAATGCGGCGACCTACGCGAGCGGCGCGCAGGCGCTCTACGGCATCTGGGACTGGAACCTGGGTGGCGCCACGGGCTGGAACACCAAGGGGTCGGTGCAGTACGCGAGTCTGCCCACTCCGCAGACCATCGTGGCGAGCGGCCCGAGTCTGAATCTGCAGACGCAGAGCATCACGACCACGGGCATCTACCGTTCCGTGAGCAACACTCCGGTGTGCTTCAAGGGCTCGACCGGCTGCCTGGGTGGCGCCCCCGCCAACACCCAGTTCGGATGGATTCTGCCGCTGTCGGTGGTTCCGGGAACGCCGCCCAATCCTGCAGTGTCGGAGCAGGTGGTGTTCAATCCGATCCTCGAGCTCGGCATATTCATCGTGAACACGACGATTCCGCCCACCAATTCGCCGACGACGTGCTCATCGACGACGCCGACGGGCTTTACGATGGCGATCAATCCCACCACCGGAGGCTCCTTTCCGGCCTCGGTGTTCGCTGATTCGACCGGCAGTTTCAATAATCTGAACATCAGCGGCGTGGAATGGAACGGCACCGGCAGCGGCGAGGTGGTGACGAGCGGCGGCAACGGGACCGTCGGCAGCAAGGTGTACTACGTGACCCAGACCTCTTCGACGGGGTCGAGCTCCTCGGGCGTGGGTAACGGTAACGGCACGAGCACTCAGCCGCTGCCGCCCCAGCAGATGAATGTGTCGGGCGGCACGCAGGGGGGTCGCCTCACCTGGGTCCAGAGACGTTAGGAGACCACGACATGGCCAGACGATCCTCCCCTCAATCATCCGCAATGACCGGGTTCACCCTGGTGGAGCTCATGGTGACCCTGGTGGTCGCGGCCATTCTCTTCGCCATCGCCATACCCGCGTACCAGAACCAGATCCGCGAGTCGCGGCGCACCGAGGCAAAGACTGGCGTGCTGGATCTCGCGGGCCGCGAGGAGACGCTGTACAGCACGCAGAACCTGTACTCCTTGGTGCCGTTAACTTTGGGCTACGGAGCGGGTGCATTCCCGCTTGCCGTTGGCAGCAACTATTACACTGTGAATGTCCAGGTCCCGAACCCCAACGCCATTGTCACCGTGCCGCCGACGCCGTCGTTTCTGATCACCGCCACGCCGGTGGCGGGCAGCTCGCAGGCTCTGGATGCGGCCTGCCAGTCCTTCTCCGTCGATCAGCTGGGCAATCGGACGGCGCTCGATTCGGGCGGCGCGGATAATACCCGCACCTGCTGGGGCACCTGAGGAGTCGCGCGCCCGCGCCGCCGCGGGGCCCCTCCTGCGCGCAAGTTCCCGGCGCCCACGGCGCTCGCCTGCGCGTGCATCGCTTGAATCAGGGATAATCACCGGCGCACGAAGTTGATGCCGGATCCCGCGCATGCCCCTGCAGTGCTTCGACAATGTCCTCGACATGATCGGCAAGACGCCGCTCTTCGCGGCGCGCCATCTGGATACCGCAGCCTGCAGTGTTTTCCTCAAGCTTGAAAATCAGAATCCCGGCGGCTCCATCAAGGACCGCGTCGGTCTTTATCTCATCGAAGCCGCCGAGCGCGCCGGCTACATCACCCCGGGCGGCACGCTGATCGAAGCGACCGCCGGCAACACCGGACTGGGACTGGCGCTCGTCGCCGGCCAGAAGGGCTACCGGCTGCTGCTCGTCATCCCGGACAAGATGAGCCAGGAGAAGATCTTTCACCTGAGGGCGATGGGCGCCGAAGTCGTGATGACGCGCTCGGATGTGCACAAGGGCCATCCCGACTACTACCAGGATCGCGCCGCGCAGCTCGCGCGCGAGACGCCGAACTCCTTCTACGTCAATCAATTCGGCAATGAGGCGAACCCGCGCGCCCACGAGCAGACGACCGCGCCTGAGATCTGGGAGCAGATGGGTCACGACCTCGATGCCATCGTGTGCGGCGTCGGCACCGGCGGCACGATCACGGGGCTGTCGCATTTTTTTGCGCGCGTCGCGCCGCACGTGGAGATGGTGCTCGCGGATCCCGCCGGTTCAATCCTCGCGGGCTTCGTGCAGACGGGCAAATTAGGCCCGGGCGAGCGCAGCTGGCAGGTGGAGGGCATCGGCGGCGATTCGGTTCCGGTGATCTGCGATCTGTCGCGCGTCAGGAAGGCCTACACCATCACCGACGCGGAGGCCTTCCGCACCTGCCGCGAGCTCCTCGCGAAGGAGGGCATCATTGCGGGCACTTCCACCGGGACGTTGCTCGCCGCGACGCTGCGCTACTGCCGCGAGCAGACGCGCCCGAAACGGGTGGTCAGCTTCGTCTGCGATAGCGGCAATAAATATCTCTCCAAGGTCTACAACGACTACTGGATGATCGATCAGGGCTTTCTCGAGCGCGAGCGCTACGGCGATCTGCGCGATCTCATTGCGCGCCGCCACTGGGAACGCGCTGCCGTGACGGTGGACGCAAGCGAGCCGGTGCTCGCGGCCTATCGGCGCATGAAGCTCTACGACGTCTCGCAGCTGCCCGTCATGCGCGACGGCAGCATCGTCGGCATTGTCGACGAGGAGGATATCCTGCTCAACGTGTTCGCCAATCCCGAGCACTTCAATGAGCCGGTCACGAAGGCGATGGTGAGTCGGCTCATCACCGTAGCGGCGGACGCGCCGGTCTCGAGCCTGATGGAGATCTTCAATCGCGGCATGGTCGCGATCGTCATGGACGGACCTGAGTTCCTGGGGCTCGTCACCCGCATCGATCTTCTCAACTGGCTGCGCCGCAGACTCTAGGGTTCATGAGCGACGAGGACTCCCCGCACAGCTTTGCCACCCGTGTCGTGCACGGCGGCCAGCGACCCGATCCACTGACGGGCGCGGTGATGCCGCCGATCTACGCAACCTCCACCTACGTGCAGTCGAGCCCGGGCGTGCACAAGGGCTATGAGTATTCGCGCACCGCAAATCCAACGCGCGATGCCTTGCAGGCGTCGATCGCAAATCTCGAGGGGGGCCATGCGAGCTTCGCCTTCGCCTCCGGCATGGCCGCGACCGCAACGATTCTGGAGCTTCTCGATGCCGGGTCACACATCGTCGCGATGCATGACCTGTACGGCGGCAGCTATCGCATCCTGGAAAACGTGCGCAAGCGCTCGGCCGGCTACGAAATTACTTTCGCTGACCTCACCGATGCAGCAGCACTCGAAAAGGCCATTCGGCCGAATACGCGGCTGCTGTGGGTCGAGACGCCGACCAATCCACTGTTGAAGATTGTGGATCTGAGCGCGGTTGCGCGCATTGCCAAGCGCCATCACCTCCTCGCCGTATGCGACAACACATTCGCAACGCCTTGCATCCAGCGGCCGCTCGAGCACGGTTTCGATATCGTCGTGCACTCAACCACGAAGTACCTGAACGGCCACTCGGACGCAGTCGGCGGCGCCGCCGTCGTGCGTGCGGACGCGGAGTTGCAGGAAAGGCTCGCTTATCTGCAAAACGCGCTCGGCGGCGTTTCCAGTCCCTTCGATTCCTTTCTCACGCTGCGTGGCATCAAGACATTGGCCCTGCGGATGCCGCGCCACTGCGCGAGCGCCCTTGCGGTTGCGCAGTACCTTGAGAATCATGCGCGGGTCGAACGGGTGTATTACCCGGGGCTTGCGAGCCATCCGCAGCACCCGCTTGCGAAGGCACAGATGCACGGCGGCTACGGCGGCATCGTCACGGCCGTGTTGCGCGGGGATGTCAACAGCACGCGCAAGGTGCTGGAGCGCTGCAAGCTGTTCTCTCTTGCCGAGAGCCTCGGAGGGGTGGAGAGCCTGATCGAGCAGCCGGCACTCATGACCCATGCCTCGCTGCCGGCTGCCATGCGTGACGCGTTGGGCATCAGCGACAGCCTCGTGCGCTTATCGGTGGGCATAGAAGATCCGCAAGATCTGCTCGCGGAACTGCGCCGCGTGCTCGCCTGAGGCGCAGCGCGCGGCCGATGGGGGCTTCATCTGTGTCCGTGCCGGCCTAGAAGCTCGCGAGCACTTCGCGCGCGGCGCGCTGTCCGCTCTGCAGCGCACCCGTGACGGTCGCCGTTTCCCCCTGCGTATCGGTCGCCTCGCCGGCAAAGAAGAGCGCGTTGGCGAGCGGCGCTGCGAGGCGCGCGCGCGCCGCCTGGCCCCCGACCGTGACGTAGCTGTAGGCGCCGCGGGCAAAGGGATCCTGCTGCCAGTCATGGAAGTAGGAGCCTTCAAGCGTTGCCGACGCGAGGCAATCCCTGCCAAACATGGATTGCACGGCGGCGAGCGCCAGCGCCACGATTTCCCGGGGCGAACCCGCGGCCGACAGGCGCGCGGCCTTTGGGCCGCCGGCCCAGGCGACGAGCAGCGGCGCGCGCACCGGCAGCTGCGTCCAAAACGTCGGGAATTGCGCATCCGGCGCATGAAAGAACGTGGCGTTGCGATAGCGTCCGCCGTTGAACTCCTCCCAGAATGCTGAATTGAAGCGCAGCATGAGCTTGATCACCGCACCGGAGGCGAGTCCCTGCAGAGCCGCCCGTTTGTCATCAAGGGCGGGACTGAAAAGCACGGCGCCCGGCGTATCCGCAGGCTGCTGCAGCACCCCCAGCGGCAGGGTGATGATCGCGCGCGGCGCGCTCGCCCGCAACGGCGCGCCGATGCAGGTACCTTCGATCTCCACCGAGCCTTCTGACCAGCGCACGCGGCGTACGATGGTCTGCAGCTGCAGGCGCACGCCGGCGCGCTGCAGCGAGTTTGCCAGCGTTGCCAGCAGCGCATCGTAGCCGCCCTGCGGGCGCGATCGCGACGCATCGTCGTCCAGCATATTTGCGGTCCACTCCGCGGCGATGGCGCGCGCGCTCGCGCGGCGGGTGTCGGCGGCATCAAAGCCTTCCGCCATCATCCGGGCGTAGCGGCGCGCCTCGGGGGAGAGATCCTGCGATTGCTCGAGAAAGCTGTCGAAGGTCGCATCGTTCATCTTGAGTGCCGTGCTCGCGCGCATCGCGCGCTGCACCTCGTAAAAGTAGTCATTGCGCGCCGCCAGCTCGCCCTCGTGCAGCCGAAAATGCGTGTCGGTCGATTCAATGGCCGTTTTGCCGCCGCTGCGCAGGATCGCCATGGTGGTCGCGGCGCGGCCGTGAATGAACTCCGCACCGTATTCGATGGGCACGGCCAGGTCGGGCATTGGGCGCGTCCAGATGCGTCCGCCCATGCGATCACGCGCCTCGAGCAGCAGCATGCGACGCCCGCTGTTGGCGAGTTCGGCGGCGGCAGCCAGGCCCGCTGCGCCCGCGCCGATGATCAGTACGTCCGCTGCGGGATCCGTCATAGCCAATCGCACTTCTCGGCAAAGGTAGAATGATCCCATGCCCGCAAGCCCTATTCCCAGCGCGCTCCTCTGCCATGCCGCGTGCGCCTGCGAGGCGGCACGCTCGCTTAACGTCGCCGTCAGCGTTCTCGGTGGCGGGCGTCTGCAGCTCCTCTATGCGCTCGATGCGGATCCGGCACGCCTGCGCATACCGGCCGAGCGCGCGGCGCAGCGCGGCGATGAGCTCTGGAGGCATACGTGCTTTGAAGCCTTCCTGCGCGTGACCGGCACTGCAGGCTACTGCGAGCTGAACTTTGCGCCGTCGCGCGCCTGGGCGATGTACCGCTTCAGCGCGCGCCGCGAGGGCATGGCGGTCATCACCGACGCGCGTGCTCCCGAGATCGCCGTGCAGCGCAGGCCGGCAGGTTTGACACTGGCCGCGACCGTGGTATGGCGTGACTTAATCAGGGGCGCGCCGCCGCTCAGTGTGCGCATGGCGGCGGCCGCCGTCCTGGAGGATGAGGGTGGTAGTCTTTCGTACTGGGCATTGCGGCATCCGCCGGGGAAGCCCGACTTCCATCACCCCGACAGTTTCACGCTGGAGCTGGCTCTATGAGGTTTGGGATCGACCGGCTCCTCGAGGAGCGGGCATTACGCCTTCCCTTGAAGGGGCGCCGGGTGGCGCTGCTGGCGCATCCGGCCTCGGTCACGTCGGACCTGAGCCACGCGCTCGATGCGCTCATGGCGCAGGGGGATGTGCGCATCGTTGCGGCCTTCGGGCCGCAGCACGGACTGCGCGGCGACAAGCAGGACAACATGATGGAGTCGCCGGACTTCGTCGACCCGGTGCACGGCATTCCCGTCTTCAGTCTGTACGGAACGGCGCGGCGTCCCACTGCGGCGATGATGGACCGCTTCGATGTGCTGCTGGTGGATCTGCAGGACGTCGGCTGCCGCGTCTACACCTTCGTCACGACTCTTCTCTATGTGCTCGAAGAGGCGGCGCGCAGCGGCAAATCCGTCCGGGTGCTCGATCGGCCGAATCCCATCGGGCGCCCGGTGGAGGGGCTCCTGCTGCGTCCCGGCTGCGAGAGCTTTGTGGGCGCGGGCGCGTTGCCCATGCGGCACGGACTCACCCTGGGGGAGCTGGCGCGATGGTTCATCCGCACCGCGCACCTCGATGTCGACTGCGAGGTCGTGACGCTGCAGGGCTGGCAGCCTACGAGCGCCCCGGGCTATGGGTGGCCGCTCGGCGTGCGCGCGTGGGTCAACCCGAGCCCGAATGCACCGAACCTGTGGATGGCGCGGTGCTACCCGGGAACCGTGATGCTCGAAGGCACGACTTTGTCCGAAGGGCGGGGAACCACCCGGCCGCTCGAGCTTCTCGGGGCGCCGGACCTTGATATTCGCGGATTGATTGCGCACATGCAGGCGCTCGCGCCGCAGTGGCTCAGCGGCTGTCGTTTGCGCCCCTGCAGCTTTGAGCCCACGTTCCACAAGCATGTCGGAATGCTCTGCGCGGGCTTTCAGATTCATGTAGAAGACGGATCCTACGATCATCAGGGGTTCAGGCCATGGCGGCTGGTTGCGCTCACGCTCAAGGCGCTGCGGCGGCTCAACCCGGACTATCCGCTGTGGCGCGATTTTCCGTATGAGTATGTGAACGATCGGCTGGCCTTCGATGTCATCAACGGCAGCGATCTTCTGCGCGCCTGGGTGGATGATGCAGACGCGGCGCCTGCGGATCTGGATGCCCTGGCTTTGCGGGATGAGGCGGCATGGCGCGCCGAGCGCCGCGAGGTGTTGCTGTATGAGGATTGAATGGCTGCTGTAATTGCACGCGCGGCGTTCTTTGGCGGTCCCGACATGAGCGCGGATAGGGATTCGAGTCTCGAGAGGGCCGCGGGCGCGCGCTTCGTGCCGGGCGCGCTCGAGACGCTGCGCGCGCGGCGCGCGACCGAGGCGGCCTGAGCCAGACCCATGCAAACGGCCCGCGACATCACGACGTATCGCAAATTCTGGGCGGCGCGCTTCGGTACGGCGCCCTTTCTGCCGACTTCGCGCGCGGAGATGGAGGCGCTCGGCTGGGACAGCTGCGACATCATCCTCGTAAGCGGCGACGCCTACGTCGATCATCCCAGCTTCGGCATGGGCGTCATCGGCCGGGCGCTCGAGGCGCAGGGCTTTCGCGTGGGCATCATTGCGCAGCCTGATTGGCACGGCACCGCTTCCTTTGAAGCACTCGGCCGGCCGAATCTATTTTTCGGCGTCACCTCCGGCAACATGGATTCCATGGTGAACCGCTACACCGCAGAGCGGCGCATCAGGAGCGACGATGCCTACACGCCGGGCGGCGCCGGCGGCGCGCGCCCGGATCGCGCCGTGATCGTCTACGCGCAGCGCGTACGCGAGGCGTTCAAGGACGTGCCGATCGTCATCGGCGGGATCGAGGCCTCGCTGCGCCGCATCGCGCATTTTGATTATTGGTCCGAGAAGGTGCGCCGCTCGATCCTCCTGGATGCCAAGGCCGATCTTCTGGTGTACGGCAATGCCGAGCGCCAGGTGTGCGAGCTCGCGCACCGGCTCGCCGCCGGCGAACGAATCGCGGACATCACCGACCTGCGCGGCACTGCCTTCGCGCGCAGCGCGGTGCCTGCGGAGTGGATCGAGATCGATTCGACCCACCTCGATGCGCCGGGGCCGCTCAATCCGCCGCTCGATCCCTATGCGATGGAACCGGGCGCGGCCCATCAAAGGGAGCGCGCGCGAGCGGCACCACCCGAGGCCCAAGCGGTGCGCTTCATCCGCGGAGTCAAAAACGCCGATCGTGAGCGGAGCGTCATCCGCATGCCCTCTTGCGAGGCGGTGACGGCGGATGCCGTGCTCTATGCGCACGCCTCGCGCATCCTGCATTTGGAATCCAATCCCGGCAATGCGCGCGCGCTCGTACAGCGCCACGGCAACGTGGACGTGTGGCTGAACCCGCCGCCGATCCCGCTCACCACCAAGGAGATGGACTGGGTATACGAGCTGCCCTATCAGCGCCGCCCGCATCCGGCGTACGGCGCCGAGGTGATCCCCGCGTACAAGATGATCCGCTTTTCCATCTCCATACAGCGCGGCTGTTTCGGCGGCTGCACTTTCTGCTCCATCACCGAGCACGAAGGACGCATCATCCAGAATCGCTCCGAGGAATCCGTGCTGCGCGAGATCGGCAGGGTGCGCGACACGGTGCCGGGTTTTACCGGCGTCATCTCGGATCTCGGCGGGCCCACCGCCAACATGTACCGGCTCGCCTGCAAGAGTCGCGAGATCGAGAGCGCGTGCCGCCGGCCCTCCTGCGTCTTTCCGGGCATTTGTCCGAACCTGAACACGGATCACGCGCCGCTCATTCGCCTGTACCAGCGCGCGCGCCAGGTGCCCGGCATCAAGAAGGTGCTGGTTGCATCGGGCGTGCGCTATGACCTTGCGGTCGAATCCCCCGAGTACGTTAAGGAGCTCGCGCAGCACCACACGGGCGGCTATCTGAAGATCGCGCCCGAGGCGCTTGCCGACGGGCCGCTCTCCAAGATGATGAAGCCGGGCGTCGCGGCCTACTACAAATTCAAGGAACTCTTCGACCGCTACTCCAAAGAGGCCGGCAAGGAGCAGTACCTCATTCCCTATTTCATCGCGGCTCATCCGGGCACCTCCGACGAGGACATGCTGCAGCTCGCCTTGTGGCTGAAGAAGAACCGCTACCGCGCGGATCAGGTGCAGGCGTTCCTGCCCGCGCCGATGGCGACGGCCACGGCCATGTACCACAGCGGCAAGAATCCGCTGCACCGGATCACCCGCCAGAGCGAAGAGGTGCGCATTCCCCGAGGCCTGAAGGTGCGGCGCCTGCACAAGGCTTTTCTGCGCTACCACGATGCGAACAACTGGCCGATCCTGCGCGAGGCCCTGCGCCGGATGGGCCGCGCCGATCTCATCGGCAACGGCAAGCAGCATTTGGTGCCCGCGTGGCAGCCGCCGGGCAGTGGCGAGGCGCCCGTGGTCAAGCGTCACGCCAGGCTGGCACGGCCGTTTCGCACCCAGCACACGCGTTAGTACCGTCTTGGTGCGAACCGGAGTAGGGTCGCAAGCATGCGCGGCATTTCCTTCCCGTCCCTCGCCGTCCTGATGCTCGCACTGGGGGTGCCGGTCCTCGCCGCAAGCCCCGCGGGCTCGCAGAATTCAGCGCCGGTCGCGGGTGCGGCCGCGACGCTCCTGCAAATCGACGGCGCGATCGGGCCGGCCACCTCCCGCTATTTCGTGCGCGGCCTCGAGGCGGCCGAGGCGCGCGGCAGCACGCTCGTCATCCTGCAGATTGACACTCCGGGCGGACTTGACACCTCCATGCGCGACATCATTCGCGCCATTCTCGCCGCGCCGATTCCCGTCGTGAGCTACGTCGCCCCCTCGGGTGCGCGTGCGGCCAGTGCCGGCACCTATATTCTTGTCGCGAGCCACATCGCAGCCATGGCGCCCGCGACCAATGTCGGAGCCGCGACTCCGGTATCGATCGGCGGCGAGGAAGCACCGGCGCCGCCCGCTGCCCCGGCGGGTGCGCCCGCCAAGGATGCTCCCGCCAAGGATGCCCACGCCGTCGCGCCCGAGCCCAGTACGCCGATGGAAAGAAAAGTAGTCAATGACGCGGCGGCCTACCTGCAGAGCCTCGCGGAGCTGCGCGGTCGCAATGTGCAGTGGGCCGAGCAGGCGGTGCGCGGCGCCGCCAGCCTTTCTGCGAGCGATGCCCTCAAGCAGCATGTCATCGATCTCATCGCGCGCGACGTGCCGGACCTGCTCGCGCAGATCGACGGCCGCGAGGTGCGTGTGGCTAACCGCTCGGTGAAGCTTGCGACTGCCGGGCTCAGCGTCGAGCGCGTCGATCCTGATTGGCGCACGCGGCTGCTGTCGGTAATTACGCATCCCACGATTGCCTACGGGCTGCTGCTGGTCGGCCTCTACGGCCTGCTTCTCGAGGGCTACAATCCGGGGGTCATGTTTCCGGGCGTGATCGGCGTGATCTCGCTGATGCTCGCCCTGTTCGCCCTGCAGATTCTGTCGGTCAACTATGCGGGGCTCGCGCTCGTGGTGCTGGGCGTGGGCATGATCATCGCCGAGTTTCATGTTCCGGCCTTTGGCTCGCTGGGACTCGGCGGACTCGTTGCGTTCGTCGTGGGCTCGATCATCCTGTTCGATACGGAGACTCCGGGCATGGCAATCGGCTTGCCGCTGATCGGCGGCGTTGCGACCGTCGGCGGTCTGGTGGTGCTCGCCATCGCGTTCTTGGGGGCGCGCGCGCAGCGCCGCCCCGTCGTGACGGGTGAACGCATCATGGTGGGGCAGACCGCCGAAGTCGTAGAGAACTTCAGTGACATGGGGCAGGTGCGCTATGCCGGCGAGCTTTGGAACGCGCACACGACGATGCCGCTGCGCGTCGGGCAGCAGGTGCGCATTGTGAAGGTCGAAGGTCTGGGATTGTGGGTCGAGCCTATTTGAGGCGCAGGGGAAAGTCATGCCATTCACCATCGTTGTCGTTGTCTTCGTCGCCGCTTTGTTTTTCACCACCGTCAAGGTGCTGAACGAGTACGAGCGCGGCGTCATGTTTACGCTCGGCCGCTTCACGGGCATCAAAGGCCCGGGCCTCATTCTGGTCGCGCCGATGGTGCAGCAGATGCGCAAGGTGGACTTGCGCGTGATCGTGCTTGACGTACCGAAGCAGGACGTGATCTCGCGCGACAACGTCTCGGTGAAGGTCAACGCCGTCGTCTACTTCCGCATCGTCGATCCGGGCAAGGCGATCATTCAGGTCGCCAATGTCTTCGAGGCCACGAGCCAGCTGGCGCAGACGACCTTGCGCTCGGTGCTCGGCCAGCACGAGATGGATGACCTGCTCGCGCAGCGCGACAAGCTGAACGCCGATATCCAGCGCATCCTCGATCAGAGTACCGAGGCCTGGGGCATCAAGGTGACGAAGGTCGAGATCAAAAACGTTGATCTCGATGAGACCATGATCCGCGCCATGGCGAAGCAGGCAGAGGCTGAACGTACGCGCCGCGCCAAGATCATTCATGCGGAAGGCGAGAGCCAGGCAGCGCAGATGCTGGTGCAGGCAGCGCACTCGCTCTCGCAGGAGCCGGCCGCCATGCAACTGCGCTACCTGCAGACCCTCGCGGACATTTCCAACGAGAAGAGCTCGACGATCGTGTTTCCGCTGCCGCTGGATCTCATCACGCCGCTGATGAAAAACCGCGGATGAGGTTCGATGGCGGCAGGATCCTCGCCAGCAGCGGCGTGCTGCTGGCGCTTGCCACGCTGCTCGGCGCCTTCGGCGCCCACGCCTTGCGCAGCGAATTGTCTCCCGAGCGGTGGAGCGTCTTCCTGACGGCCGACCGCTACCAGTTCTTTCATTCCCTCGGGCTTCTGGGGATGGGTGTTGCGGCACGCCAGGCGGATGGGGCGCTGCTGCGCTGGGCGGCAGCGCTGCTCGTCATAGGCATCGTGTTCTTCTGTGGAAGCCTGTATGCGCTCGCCTTCGGCGCGCCGCAGCCTGTAGGGTTCCTGACACCGCTCGGGGGCCTGATACTGGTCGCGGGATGGACCGCGTTTGCCATAGCCGTGTGGCGCACTCGGATGCGCTGAGCATCGTCTTGCCAGCCGCGTGAGCGCCTCCGGATTGCCGATCGATGCAGCGCTGCCGGCGCTTTGCGCGGCACTCTCGCAGCATGGGGTCGCTGTGCTGCAGGCGCCGCCGGGCGCCGGCAAGAGCACCGTCGTTCCTCTCGCCATGCTCGATCAACCCTGGGTGGGACAGAAGAAAGTCGTCATGCTCGAGCCGCGCAGACTTGCGACCCGCGCGGTGGCCAATCGCATGGCGTTCACTCGCGGGCAGCGAGTGGGCGAGACGGTCGGCTATCGCATGCGATTGGAGTCGCGTATCTCACGCGCTACCCGCATCGAAGTGGTCACCGAGGGAGTCCTTGCGCGCATGCTGCAGGAGGACCCCGCGCTCGAGACCACGGCTCTCGTCATCTTCGATGAGTTTCACGAGCGCTCCCTGCAGTCCGATTGGGGTCTGGCATTGCTTTTGGATGCGCGCGCGAATTTGTCGCCCGACATCAGGATCCTGGTGATGTCCGCGACGCTCGAGGTGGAACGCGTCGCGGCACTTCTGGACGCGCCGGTCGTTGCAACCGCGGGACGCTCGTTCGCTGTCGAAATCCGCTACGCCGGGCGTGGTGCGCCGCCATTGCCGCAGGGCGCAGCTGCGGGCAGCGCATCGCCCGAGCGGCTGGTCGCGCAATTGATCGAGCGGGCCGTGCGCGAGGAATCGGGCGACGTGCTGGCGTTCCTGCCCGGCGCCCGCGAGATCCGTCGCGTGCAGGAGTTTCTCGAAGCGTCGCGCCTTGCGCCGGAAGTGTGTATCCGGCCTCTGTTTGGCGACCTTGGAGACTCGGATCAGGATGCGGCACTTGCACCCGCCGCGCCGGGCACGCGCAAAATCGTGCTTGCGACCAATATCGCCGAGACCAGCCTCACCATTGAGGGCGTACGCATCGTCGTGGACTCGGGCCTCGTGCGCCGCCTGGTATTCGATCCTGCGACGGGCATGAGCCGCCTCGAGACCGAACGCATCTCGCGGGCGTCGGCCGAGCAGCGCTGCGGCAGAGCCGGGCGCGTGGCGCCCGGCATGTGTTATCGAGCGTGGAGCACCGCGGCGCATAAGAGTCTCGCACCCTTCACGCCGCCGGAGATTCTGGCCGCCGACCTTGCGTCCCTCGCATTGGATCTTGCGCGCTGGGGCGTGCGCGATGCGAGCGAACTCAAATGGCTCGATGCGCCGCCCGCTGCCATGTTGGCGAGCGCCCGCGATTTGCTGGCGCGGCTTGCAGCCCTGGATGCTGACGGCCGCATCACAGCGCAGGGAAGAGAAATGGCTGCGCAAAGCGTGCACCCGCGCCTTGCGCATATGCTGCTGCGTGCCCGCTCGCTCAAGCGCGTGCCGCTCGCGGCAATGCTTGCGGCGCTGCTGTCGGAGCGTGACCTGTTGCACGGTGCGGCGGGTGCCCGCGACACCGACATCCGCTCGCGGCTCGACATCCTGCTGCACGCCGAGGGTTCTGCAGCGGCAAATCGCGCCGCAGTACAACGCTCACGGCGTCTGGCGCGGGAGCTTGCGCAGCGAGCGGGAACCGACCTCAACGCGGTTGGGGAGGCAAAAGAAGCCGGGTTGCTGCTGGCCTTTGCCTATCCTGATCGAATCGGCCGCCGCCGACCTGGAGCCGAGGCACGCTATACGCTGGCCAACGGTCGAGGCGCATTTTTTGCGCAGGCCGACAGCGTGTCGAACCAGGAGTTCATCGTTGCGGTGGATCTGGATGATCGTGACCGCGATGCGCGCATCCGGCTCGCGGCCCCGGTCGAGCGGGCGGATCTCATCGAGCATTTTTCCGCCCGCCTGGTGCGCACGACATCCATCAGATGGAACGCGCGCGAGGAGGCCGTCATCTCACGCCGCGTGCTCAAGCTCGACGCACTCATCGTTGAAGAACAGCCGCTCGATCCCGTGCCGGCAGAGGCGGCCCGGGCCGCAATGCTGATGGGCGTGCGCGAGCTTGGCTTGGCGGCGCTGCCCTGGGATCGCGAAGCGCGCGATCTGCAGGCGCGCATGCAGTTCGTGCGCGGGCTGGCGCGCGCAGACCCGAGCATGTGGCCCGCGGTTGACGACGCGGCGCTCGCCGAGTCCATGGAGACGTGGCTTGCTCCGTGGCTCGACGGCGTAACACGCCGCGAGCACCTCGCCCGGGTGCCGCTTGTGCAGGCCCTGAGCGCGCTATTACCGTGGGATGAGCGGCGCAAGCTTGATGAGCTGGCGCCGACTCACTTGACCGCGCCCACGGGCTCGCGGCTGCGCATAGACTATCTGGACGAGGCCGGGCCCAGCGTCGCGGTGCGCCTGCAGGAGGTTTTCGGGCTTAGCGAAACGCCGTGCGTCGCCGGCGGCGCGGTGCGCGTGACCTTCAAACTTCTCTCTCCGGCGCAGCGTCCGGTGCAGATCACGCGCGACCTGGCGGGTTTCTGGCAGGGCTCCTACGCCGACGTTCGCAAGCATCTTCGCGGACGCTATCCAAAGCACTACTGGCCGGAGAATCCACTCGAAGCGCAGCCGCAGCGCACCGTGCGGCGCAAGGATGCCTAGGCCGTTCGGGGCGCCGTCGAGGCTACTTCAGCCCTTCCGCCTTCAGCGCCGCGATCACCTGCGGCCGTGAGCCCACGCGCTCGTGGAAGCGCTTCAGCGCCGGCCACTGTCCAAGATCGATGCCCACACGGCCAAACCAGCCGAGCACCACAAACAGGTAAGCGTCGGCCACCGTGAACTGCTCGCCCATGAGAAAGTTTTTTGTACCGAGCGCATTCTGCAGCCAGTCCACGCGCTTGGTGAGATTGACGCGCGCGAATTTCTTCATATCCTCGCTCGCGGCGGGATTAAAGAGCGGCGCAAAGGTTTTGTGAATTTCCGAGTTGATATAGGCCAGCCACTCTACCAGCCGGTAGCGTTCCAGCGTGCCGGCCGCCGGCGCCAGCTTGGCGGCGGGATTGAGGTCGGCGATGTATTGCAGCACGGCGACGTTCTCGGTCAGAAGCTCGCCGTTGTCGAGGCGCAGCGCCGGAACATAGCCCTTGGTATTGATGGTGTTGAAGTCCTCGCCGTCCGCAGTCCGCCGGTTCTTGCGATCGACCGACACGGCCTCGAACTTGATTCCCGCTTCGTTCAAGGAGATATAGGACGCCAGTGAACAGGCGCCGGTGAGATAGTAGAGCTTCATGGCCAGACTCCTTGGTCATCGGGTGGATCGCCATGCTAACGTTGTCATATAGGTTCGCAAGGGGGATGGGCGCATGAGAATACTGTCGCTGTGCGTGACCCTGGTCGTTCTCAGCGGGCTCGCGAGCGGCTGCCAGAAGCGCGAGCCGACCCGGCCGGCAGAACCGACCGTAACAGGTGCAAAGACAGGGCGCGGCACGTCCACGGAGAAGGCGCACGGTGGCATCGGCTGCGCGGGATTTGCGGAATCCGTGCGTCGACGACACTTCGATCTGCCCTGACTGGTACAATTTGCCGCGTTGGGCCTGTAGCACAGCGGTTAGTGCAGGGGACTCATCGAAAAGGTGCCTTCATGCGGAAACGCGTGAAGTGGACGGGATGAATTCAGGGGAACCTTCGAGCCGCGCGCATCCACGCAGTTCATGGCAATCCTGAGCCAAGCCGGCGGAGCACCGCCGGAAGGTGCAGAGACTACCTGAGGGCTCGCAGCGCCCTTAATAACAGGCAAGAGCATCCCGCACCCACACGCACGAATGTGCGCGGGTGAAGAGATAGTCCACTCCCGGTGGAAACGCCGGAGCAAGTGAATCCCTTGGTCGTAGGTTCGAATCCTACCGGGCCCAGTTTTCAGATCCGGTCCTATCCGAGGACATGGTAGTCAATTTATTCCGGAGACATCGGTAACAGCTTAGCACCGAAGGGATTGGGGGCACACTCGACGCGACCTGTCTCGTGATCGAAGAATCCCAAGTCGTAGTGCAT
>Ga0210394_10000196_pt1 | contig 146242 bp, 128 predicted proteins | sample IncBWC12MmetaG_FD_160121 | JGI IMG/M metagenome (GOLD analysis project Ga0210394, IMG submission 160121) | Forest soil microbial communities from Barre Woods Harvard Forest LTER site, Petersham, Massachusetts, United States - Inc-BW-C-12-M | ecosystem: Environmental > Terrestrial > Soil >... | reverse complement strand
AAATCGCCAGAAAAAAGTCCGTATTTTCAAGCACTTATTTTCTGGCGGAGAGGGGGGGATTCGAACCCCCGTTAGGGTGTTTATTCCCTAAAACGGTTTAGCAAACCGCCGCATTCAGCCGCTCTGCCACCTCTCCGCGGTGTGAGCCAGAAATCACTCGGCGAGCGAGAATTATAGCATCAATTAGCGTTCTCGATTCTTCCGCTGTGCTTATCCAAATTATCGCGAAGAAGAAATACGGTTTCCTTCGTCCAACCGGGGGGCGGTGGTGGGGAATTGCGGTACGCGAGGAAAAGGCTTTTAAGCGTATCCTTCCCTTTTCGTTGCTTTGAAACTAAAATGGTGCATGAGTAACCGGTACGGTGGGGTGTCATAGGTTCGGCTGGCTTGTCACCCTTCCCTGTAACCTGCCTGCAGCTCTGAAACATTTTGGTCAGCTACGGCGTATGTAAAGTATATCCAAGCTTTATAAAGTCTTTATGCCTGTGGGCGTGATGTGTCCGCCAGCGCGGACCCTCGTAAGGAATGAACGATGAAGACCTGGCAAAAGGTGTCGATTGGTGTCGGGGGTGTGATCGTCCTCGGCGGGATTGTGTTGTTCAGCATCAACCAGGCTAATAAGGGCGTGGTCACGGTGCAGACCGCGAAAGTTGCATCCCAAGATACGCTGATTTCTCAGGTTACGGCTTCCGGCGAGATCAAGCCGACCACCTATACCAACGTGACCGCCCAAGGCTTCGGGAGGATTACGCAGATCCTGGTCAAAGAGGGCGACAAGATCAAAAAAGGTGACCGGCTGTTGCTACAGGAAGCCGTGCAGGCCACTGCCGACGTGCAAGCGCAATCTGCGGCTATCAATTCTTCTGAAATGGGCGTGCAAGCGGCGGAAGCCAGTTTCCGCTCTGCCCAAGCTGACCTCACCCAACAACAGGCCAATCTCGAAAAAGCCAAGCTCGATTGGGAACGTGGACAAGGCTTGTTTAAGGACGGATTGATTCCTAAGCAGGATTTCGACCAACGCAAGTCAACTTATGATGCGGCGTTTGCCGCAGTTGACTCTTCCAAGGCTCGGGTTCAGTCGCTGAAGGCTCAATTGAATCAGACGCAATCGATGGTGAACCAGAATAAAGCGGTGCTTGTCCACACCAAGGACATCTTGAGCAAAACCACCTACGTCTCGCCGATTAACGGAATCGTCAGCTATCTGCCTGTTCGTCTTGGTGAGTACGTGGTGCCAGGAATTCAGAATTCGAACGGAAGCTTCCTGATGACCTTGTCGGATATGTCAGTGGTTACCGCGGAAGTGAAAGTCGATGAAACAGATATCGTCAATGTTAGAACTGGGCAGGACGCTGATGTCACCATCGACGCCGTCCCGGGCAAAGTATTCAAGGGTAAGGTAACCGAAATCGGTTCGCAGGCTACGCTGCGGAGCTCCGGGCTGGCGACTACCCAGAGCACCACAAGCACCCAGGAAGCCAAGGATTTCAAGGTGGTCGTCACGCTTGCTGCGCCCCCCGATAATTTGCGCCCAGGGCTTTCTACCACGGCAAAAATAAAGACTGCGGAGAAGAAGAACGTTGTGGCCATTCCAATTCAGGCGCTGGCGGTGCGGACGCGCAAGGACCTGGAACAAGCGGCTAAGGACGCGAGTAAGAAGGGCAATTCCAGCGTTACCCTGGCCGCTCCTCCGCCGCCCGCGCCGGGTGATCCCAAAAAGGAAGAAGTGCAGGGCGTGTTCGTGGTGAACGGTAAGAAAGCGGTTTTTCGGCCGGTCGAAACTGGCATCAGCGGCGTAACGGACATTGAAATCACTAAGGGATTGCAGCCGGGCGACGAGATCGTGGTCGGTAGCTATAAAGCCTTGCGCACCCTGAAACCAGCGTCCAGCGTCAAGGTAGACAACACCGTACCCAAGAAGCCTGAAGAAGAAGGACAAAGTTAAACTGAGCGCAATGCGAGGAGATGCAAATGGCTGTTGAAGCCACTTCGGTGGATTCGTATCGCGAAGACCTGGTGTCCTCAGGCGTGGTTATCAAGACGCAAGAGCTAGCCAAGGTCTACGAAATGGGCTCTGAGCAGGTGCATGCTTTGCGCGGCGTGGACCTGGAGATACGCAAGGGCGAATACGTAGCGATCATGGGGCCGTCGGGATCGGGTAAGTCCACCCTGATGAATTTGATTGGCTGCCTGGATTCGCCCAGCTCCGGCAAATATTGGCTGGCGGGCCGGCTGGTGAGCGACCTGGATGACGATGAGCTTGCCTATATTCGAAATAAAGAAATTGGCTTCGTGTTTCAAACTTTTAATCTTCTGCCGCGCGCCACCGCTCTTCACAATGTGGAGCTTCCGCTGATTTACAACGGCACGCCGTCGGAAGAACGCATTGAGAAAGCGAAAAAAGCTCTGGAGCGTGTGGACCTTGTGGATCGCATGCATCACAAGCCCAACGAACTTTCCGGTGGACAGCGGCAGCGTGTGGCCATCGCTCGCGCCCTCGTGAATTCGCCGTCCATCGTGCTGGCCGACGAGCCGACCGGAAACCTCGACTCCAAAACCGGCGACGAAATTATGAACTTGTTTCACAATCTGCACGCGCAGGGCAATACCATTATTCTCGTAACCCACGAGCACGATATCGCGCAGCATGCGCACCGCATCATTTATATTCGCGACGGACGGATCGCTTCCGACGAAGCAGTGGTCAAAACTCAAACTGTAAGTATTTGAGATTCGCTGCCGAAGCATACGAATAGACTTCGCGTGATTTAACGCGCTAGTGTCCTTCCTCCTCTTGGTCGCTTAACAAAATTACGCCATCGCGAAAAAGGGGGTTCAAATTCATATCTTTCATCACGCCAGTCTAACGGCGGGAACATTTTGTCGCGCATGACGTACCTTCCTGCGTAATCAACTTTCGAGCAAATGAGGACACATGAGAGCTGTTTTTGCCGTTACAAGAATGCTGTTGGTCTTCGCGTTGTGTTCTTTAGGAATTGGCCGAGTGAATGCTCAAACGGTCCCGGCCCTGGACAAAATCAATTCCCAAGCGGAACTGGACAAGGCTTTAACTACGCTGGACGCTTCTCTCTTCGACGCTTACAACAAATGTGATTTGAATAAGTTCGCGTCATTCTTTGTCGATGACGTGGAGTTTTACCATGACCAGGGCGGTGTGACCCTGGGTAAAGCAAATTTAACCGAAAGCATAAAAAAGAATATCTGCGGCAAAGTCACCCGCGAGCTTGTTCCGGGGGCCCTGCAGGTTTATTACATGAAAGGGTATGGCGCGGTCGAAATGGGCGTTTATCGCTTTCACCACCCGGGCAATGAAAGCAAAGAGGGCGTTGGCGAAGGGAAATTCGTTCACTTGTGGCAATACAAAGACGGCGCATGGAAGATTACGCGGGTCATCAGTTACGATCATCACGCTGCCGCTAAATGACCAGCATTTCGCGGGTTTATTCGTTGACTGGGTAAAATGCCGAGTTTGTCGAAATGTTAGGCCATCAAGAAAACGTAGTTATGTCGAGATCTCCAGCGGTCCTGAGCACGTAATCGCAACGCCGTCCACCAAGGCGGCGGCCGATTTGGCCCTTCGCTATCTATCCGTATTATCATTGAAGGCTGCGAAGGCCATTATATCTGCGCTGTAGTGTCGGGCATCTAATAGCTGCCCGCACCACCGGCTGAAATCGAGTATGTTCGCGACGAAACAAATGGCTTCCCCCACCGGCACACCGCAGTATTCATCTGCTCGCGCAGGGGAATCCATCCTCGCGCGCATTGGCAATACTCCTATGTTGCGGCTAGCGAGCATTGGCCGTGAATTTGAACACGTGGAAATTTGTGGCAAGGCCGAGTGGTTCAATCCCGGAGGTTCGGTGAAGGACCGCCCGGCTTTAGGAATGATCGATGCCGGGCTCAAAAGCGGCGCATTGGTCCCGGGTAAAACCATAATTGATGCCACAAGCGGAAACACCGGGATCGCTTACGCCATGATTGGCGCGGCCCTCGGATACCCGGTGACGCTGTGCCTTCCGAACAGCGCTTCAGACGAGCGAAAGCGCATTCTTACCGCTTACGGAGCAACGTTAGAAATTACTCCAGGCGATGAGGCCACCGATGGCGCAATTCGACGCGTGCACCAAATGGTCGCGGCCGATCCTGAAAAATATTTCTATCCCGACCAGTACAGCAACCCCGCCAACTGGCAGTCGCACTATTACGGCACCGCCAATGAAATTTGGGAGCAGACCGCAGGGCGAGTTACCCATTTCGTGACGGGCCTAGGCACCAGTGGCACCTTTATGGGCGTGACACGCCGGCTCAAAGAATTGAATCCCTTGATTCGCTGTATCAGCCTGCAGCCTGACGCCCCGTTTCATGGTCTGGAAGGATGGAAGCACATGGCCACAGCGCTGGTGCCGGCCATCTACGACGAAACGCTGGCGGATGAAAATATTGAGGTAGGCACGGAAGCCGCGTATCGCATGGTAAAAGTCGCGGCGCGGGAGGAGGGCTTGTTGCTGAGCCCCAGTGCAGCGGCCGCACTTCTGGGTTGTTTGCAGGTGGCCAAGTCAATTCCCGCCGATCACGCGTTGATCGTCACGGTGTTCGCCGATTCCGCGGCAAAGTATTTAAGCGAACGTTTCTGGGATGAGGAGTAGTTCTCATGGGCAACACAGCACAGCTAAAAATCAGTTCCGAGCTTGCCGACAAGATTCGCGCCCATGGAGCGCAGACGTATCCGCACGAGTGTTGCGGCGCGCTTCTTGGTCGAGACACAGAAGTTGCGGATCGGCGAGTCTATCGTGAGATTCATGGACTACATCCCCTTGTAAATCGCCGCGATGATTCTCCCAACAACCGTTTCTCGGTGACCAGCCAGGACGTTCTTGATGCCGAAAACGCCGCCCGCCAGCAAGGCCTGGAAGTCGTCGGGTGGTATCATTCGCATCCGGATCATCCGGCGCGCCCCAGTCAATACGACCGCGATCATGCTTGGCCGTGGTACAGCTACATTATTGTGAGCGTGGCGAACAGGATTCCCGAAGAAATGACTTCGTGGAGGCTCGCCGACGATCGCACCGAGTTCGAAAGCGAAGAAATTGGCTTACAGCGGGTTGCTTCCTGAAGGCGCTTGACCGCGTCAGTTTTTTTTGGTCGTCGAAAGGGGAGCTTAGATGTCTGTAAAAGTGATTATTCCCACGCCGCTGCGCGTGTATGCGGGTAAGGCCGATTCGACGGAAGTTTCCGCCAAGACTGTCGGCGAAGCCCTCGGACAATTAACCGTGAAGTTTGGTGATTTGCGCAAACATCTCTTCACGGAAGATGGCAAGCTGCGGAGCTTCGTGAATGTGTATGTGAACGATGAAGACATTCGTTACTTGTCCAAGGAAAATACGCCGACCAAAGATGGCGACACGATCAGTATCATCCCTTCTATCGCCGGCGGATTCGTTTAGCGACGCGCACGTAACGCGGCGCATCTGCCAAGCTCAGAACCGACAAATATTTAAAATCAGGAACGCGCAATAGCTTCAGAAGAGGACATTACAATGTCGACAAAAGTTCAGCCGATAACATCTCCGCCGAGCTCCACGGGCAAGGCGACGACCTTGACCAACGAAGAAATCCTCCGCTACAGCCGCCATCTGATCATGCCGGAAGTCGGCATGGAGGGTCAGCTGAAGCTGAAAAACGCCAAAGTGCTGTTGATTGGCACGGGCGGGCTTGGCGCGCCGCTGGGCTTATATCTTGCTGCAGCCGGGGTAGGTCATCTGGGCCTGGTCGATTTCGATGTGGTGGATTTCACCAATCTTCAGCGTCAGGTAACTTTTGGTTCCGATGATGTTGGTAAACCGAAGGCCGCCGCCGCGCAATCTCGCCTCTCGAATCTTAATCCCGACATTGAGATCGAGACTTTCGAAACCAAGCTGACTAGCGAGAACGCTCTTGAGCTTTTCAAGAATTTCGACATTATCGTTGATGGCACCGATAATTTCCCCACCCGCTATCTTGTAAACGACGCGTGCATCCTGCTTGGCAAGCCTAACGTGTACGGCTCGATTTTTAGATTTGAGGGCCAAGTGACCGTGTTCGGCATGTCTGATGGTCCGTGCTATCGGTGCTTGTATCCTGAGCCACCGCCTCCCGGACTGGTGCCGTCATGCGCGGAAGGCGGTGTGCTTGGCGTGTTGCCGGGAATTGTCGGCTCCATCCAGGCCATGGAAACCATCAAGCTCATCTTGGGCACGGGCGAAAGTCTGAAAGGTCGCTTGTTGCTTTTCGATGCACTGGCCATGAAGTTTCGTGAATTGAAACTGCGCAAGAATCACAGCTGCCCTATGTGCGGCGATCATCCCACCATCACCAAACTGATCGACTACTACGAATTTTGCGGCGTGCGTGGAGAGGAAGCGCCTGGGCCGGACGTGCAAGTGCCAGAAATAAGTCCGCGGGATTTAAAGTCGCGGTTGGACCGCGGCGATGACCTGTTTATTCTCGATGTACGCGAACCGCACGAATTTCAGATTTGCAATCTCAACGGGCATTTGATTCCACTGGGAGAATTGCCGCGGCGCGTCCATGAGCTCGACTCTTCCAGGGAAATCGTGGCTCACTGCCGCAGCGGAAAGCGTTCTGCCGAGGCCGTCGACTTTTTGCGCAAGGCGGGCTTCCGTAAGATACTTAATCTCAAGGGTGGCATTCTCGCCTGGTCCGATGAAGTGGATCCTTCTGTGCCGAAGTATTAATCATGGAGTGATTTGAGCGTAGATTTCGACAAATCTCAGGAGCGTAAATGGCGGGCACAAAAATCACCGTAAACAGTAACGGAAACCTGCGTATCGAAGGCGATTTCGAGCTGGTCGACCCCCAGGGTAAGCCGTTCGGCTTGGGTGGGCGCACCACCGTCGGCCTGTGCCGCTGCGGGCGCTCCATGAATAAGCCATTTTGCGATGGCACCCACAACGCCTGCGGGTTTGTAGACACGGTAACCGCGCGCGATTTGCCGCCTCCTAAGCCGAAAATCTAATCTCTAGTCACCTAGGTTGTGAGACAGTCTCAGCTTGAGACAGTCGTGAGTCCGTCTTGATACTGGCCTTGTGAACGGGTTAACCACAACGAAACATTAGAAATATCTGTTGCAAAGTCCCGTAATGCCCCTGTTTTCCGCGTCTCGCCCCAATTAGAACTTTCCCATAATTCCTCGCCTCGTCTGTAACCATCATATTTTCAACTATTTACAATGGTCAAAATCCCCGCCTGAACGGGCACCCACTTGCATTCCTTAGGTAGTTGTCACGTTTTCTTAGGCATTTGGGGGTAATAGTGGGCGGTTGGGGCAAAATCGTCGGGTATCTGCGGGCTGAACAGCCGGCCGACTATCGTCGTTCGCTGATAATTTTCAGCGTTGCCCTTGTTACCTTGGCACTTTTCCCTGCCTTGATGATGGAATTGCGACAGGCCAGTCTTGTTGGTTCCCCCCAAACCTATTTGTATCTGGAAGTCGGCGGCACATTACTCAGCTTCTGTTACGCCGCAAACGCGCTGGTACGTTTCCGCGGCACTCATGATCGCACCGCTCTTATCCTGGCTTTCGGATTTGTCCTTTCCGGCATTATCGAGACTGTGGGTTATTTTGGGCTGAATGAGGCTCTCGCTTCCGGCCACGTGGTTCTTTCGAGGGTTCCCACCGGTTGGATGGTCAGCCGCACTCTTTTAGCCATTCTCCTCCTTGCTGCCATCGCGGTGGAACGTTATATGCCCACCGCGCGGCAGCCTAGCCGCGAGACGGCCGGGGCGCTGCTTGTCGTTGCCATCGCCGCCTACGTCACGAGTGCGGCCTTCCTGGCTGCTCCTTCAGATCCTCTTGCGCAGCACGGCAGCGCGTTGTCTCGCCCATGGGATCTGTTCCCTGGGTGCTTATTCCTTTTGGCTGCGGTGTGCTTCTGGTATCGCCTCAAGAGCGACAGGAACTCTCAAACCGCTCCCTCCCTGTATGACTATTCGTTGTTTCTCGTGGCCTCGCTCAATGTCATCTGTCACGTTTCGGCTGCCTTCTCCCGACAGCTTTTCGATGGACCCTTCTTCCTTGCTGAACTGAGCAAGACCACCAGCTATGTGGTGATGTTGGGGGGCGCTTTGCTGGATCAGGCGCGCTTGTTTGACCAGGTGCGTTCTATGGCCGTTACCGATCCACTCACCGGACTAGCCAACTATCGCCGGCTCATCAGCGTCATCGAAGCGGAACTCGATCGCTCTCGTCGCACTCACCACCCTTTCAGCATCGTTCTGCTGGACATGGACGGTCTTAAAACGATCAATGACCGCTTCGGACATTTGACTGGCAGCCGCGCTCTCGTTCGCCTGGGAAAAATTCTGCGCAATCACTCGCGGGCCATCGATACCGCCGCGCGTTACGGCGGAGACGAGTTTGCGTTGATTTTGCCCGAAGCCGGCCGCGACATTGCCACTCGCGTGTTCACCCGCATTCGCGAACGCCTTTCCTCGGAAGACGAAGCGCCATCGCTTTCCGCCAGCGCCGGCGTGGCTTGCTACCCGGAAGATGGCGACTCCGCTGAAAAATTACTGGGTGCCGCCGACCGCGCTTTGTATCGCATGAAAAATCGCGGCAACAGTAACGTACAAAATTTCACGCGCATCGCGGCGTGCCTGTGAACATTATGGCCCCGCGCACACGACCGTTCACCTATCACCGCGGAGAGCAGCGCATTCTCATGGAAGTTCCGGTGTTCCTGGACGGACACCGTAGGCTGCCCGGTACCGAATCGACTTTTACAGAAAATGTAAGTGCGCGCGGCGCGCGTGTGGTGAGTATGCGCCGCTGGGAACAAGGCGAAAAACTAACTTTCGCATCGCGCACCGGAGAGTTTCGTTCCATGGCTCGAGTGGCCTACTGCCAACCGCTGCAAGGCGACGGCTTTGCAGTTGGGGTGGAGTTCCTGGAAGCCAAAGGACGATGGGTTGTTTAATTCTAAAAACGCTTGACGAATTCGGCAGGCGGATAGGAGGGGACCGCTGGAAAAAGGGAAAAACAGTAAACTAGCGCAAATTTTTACTGAGCTTTAAGCGTCGCGACGAGCACCAAACGTCCGGCGCTTTTTGCTTTTTATGCTGCTGATTCCTGATTCAGAATGACAGCTCTCGGATGGTCTTCACTCTGTTTTGCTCGCATGGGATTTGGTTAGGCGCGAATCCAGTTTATCCTGAACAACTTCGCGATAAACTTTCTTCATCTCTTCCACCATATGATCGCTGGAGAATATCTTCCCGATGCGTTCGCGGCCAGCTGCCCCGAGGTCTCGTGCGAACTTCCTGTCCTGCAATAATCGCCTGACGGCGCCGACCATACCCTCGAAGTCGCCTGGTTCCACCAGTAATCCGCTTTTTTCGTTCTCAATAATTTCTCCGAATGCGCAACATCGAAATGCGATCGAAGGAACTTCATAGCTCATCGCCGCCAACAGGGAGGTCCCCAGCCCTTCGAAAGACGACGGAAACAAAAACACATCCAAGGCGGGGTACACCGACTCGATGTCCGTGACAAATCCCGCAAAAATCACCGCCTGGTGAACTCCAAGTTCTCTTGCCAAGGCTTCCAGCATTGGCCTAGACGGCCCATCACCCGCGAGTAACAGCCGGCAACCGCTATATTCCCTGCGCACCTCGACGAGAGCCCGAATCAATAAGTCGTGCCCTTTGTCGGGAGACAAAACTCCCACAGAACCCAACAGCGGCGATTCTCTGGCCACCCTTGCGTCATCGGAAACCCCGGCAACACCCCATCGCATGCGAGCTAGGTGGGGCGACTGGAGTCGTGGGTTTGCGGGCATTTCCACGCCTTCGTAAACCACAGAGATTTTTTCTTTCGGCGCACCCGACTCCACCAGCCGCTCGGCAACCCATTGTGAGATCGCCACAATTCGGGCCGCAGCTCTGTAGCGCGCGCGGGCCAGTGAGCTTTTTGCCAATGGATATCCGACGCGTCTCGAAATTACAAACGCTGTTCGACGGTGCACTCCGGCCAGCCACGCAGCTGTTACGGCATGCGCTTCATTCGCATGCACCACATCAAACGAGCCACGCTTCGTAAGGCTGCGAATTTTCAGGGCTGCGGAAATCCGTGCCCCCAGGGGCATAACGAAGTGCACTTTCAGACGTCGGCGAGCAGCTCGCCTGCCTAAAACGGAACCTTTGACGGTCACCAGTTCCGCGCAGTCGCCCCGCGCATTAAGGGCTTTCAGCAAAAGCAGCGCCTGATTTTGACCGCCGCGCCATTCCGATTCGAGATCCACAAGCAGAATGTTCACGAAGTAGGCCTGCGTTCGCGTTCAAGCTTTTTTGTTTGGATTAGTTTTCCCAGCTTGGCGTATTTCAGGCGTACCGAACGCGCCGCCATTTTGGCGATGAGCGCTCCACGATATCCATCCAGAAAACCGCCGCGCAGGATAAATGTGTAAAACCAACGCCAAGGCGTCGCCAGCAGCATAGCGAATCGCCACTGCCGCTTGCCTTCCCAGTGCATTTGCTGAGCGGCGAGCTCCGCGTACTTTTCTACCTTTGCTTCGTGCTCCTCGAAAGTACGCACCGTGTAATGCAGCAGATCACCATTAAGCCTTCCCGGAGGTCCCACAAAACGCACCGATTCGTGAATGATTCCGGAAAATCGCGCTTCATCGCGATTGTAAAGCCGCCGTTGGAAGTCCGGGTACCAACCGGAATGGTTGATCCAGGCGCCCAGATACCACGTTTTTCTGGCCACCTCATAAACCGGAAATTTTGACTCGGCTTTCTTCCAAGCCAGCAAAGACGTTTGCAGTGCGCTACTTAATTCTTCATCGGCATCCATGGAAAAGATCCACTCGTTTTGCGCGCACTCCGCGGCAAAGTTCTTTTGTTCGCCATAACTCGACCACTCGCGGAAATAAAGACTGGCGCCGTGACCTTGAGCCAGTTCCTCTGTGCGGTCCGTGCTGCCGGAATCGACGATCACAATTTCGTCGACGACCCCCGCTAGCGACGCCAGCGCGCGAGGCAGATTATGCTCTTCATTATAAGTAATCAGGCAAGCAGAGATGCGGTTCATGAGCGGGCAGCCCCTACTGTGCTACGATTACTATTCCCAAACAAGTGAGGAAACGTTCGTGCCCGATCATATTTCACGCAAAGAACTGAAGCAGGACAAAATCAAAGAGACGTTGGAACATGGGGCGGAGGCCGTCTATTCCCATAGCCAGCTCACGCTGGCGGTTTTACTGGTAGTGCTGGTCGCCGCTTGCGTCTATGGCGGCTGGCGAATTTACCACGATCGCAAGACCGCGGAAGCTAACGCGGCATTCGATGCGGCACAGAAGGTTTATAGCGCGCGGGTCGGTCCGCCAGCGCCTGGCGAGCCGGTCGACCCTAACGAGCCGAATTTCCCGGAGGAAGCGACTCGTGCACGGGAGGCTTCCCGGCGGTTCACGGACGTGGCCAACAAATATTCCTACACCTATTACGGGAAGCTCGCCCGCTATTACGACGCATTGTGTCTGGAGGATCTGGAGCAATACAATCAAGCCCTCGAGGAGCTTAAGAAAGTCAGCGACAGCGGCGATCGGGAGCTGTCGGGCATGGCGCAATACCAGATTGGGGTAATCAATGAGCGCACTGGCAAACCGGATGAAGCCATAAAAGTCTACCGCGCCCTTGCGGACAAGAAGCTGGTCTTCGTTCCCCGGCCGCTAGTATTGCTGGAACTTGCCGGAGTTTTGCGGCAAACCAAGCCTCAGGAAGCCGCTAGCGTATATCAACAAATCAAGCAGGAATTTCCCGATTCCACGATTTCAGAGGAAGCCGATCGCGGACTCGGAACTCTTGCGCCAAAGTCCTAGGTCTAATTTCCGGGCTGGTTTGCTCATTGCGAATTTTCAGACGACCTTTCTAAAATCGTAAGATGAACGAAGCAATCTCTACTTCTCACCCTGCGGAGCCCTTCATCGAAACTCACCATAGCCTGCCGCGCTGCGTGCCATGGGCAATGAATGTGCAGAATTCGCGGGGCCGGCGCTATGCTGAGCCGGCGCACTCTTACCGCAATGACTATGTTCGCGACCGCGATCGTATTGTTCACGCGCGGGCCTTTCGCCGCCTGGAAGCCAAAACCCAGGTTTTTACCATGCGTTTCTCCGATCATTTTCGCAATCGCTTGACGCACACCATCGAAGTTGCGCAAATCGCTCGTACCGTTGCGGATGCACTGGGGTTGAACGCCGCGCTTGTGGAAGCACTCGCGCTTGTTCATGACATTGGCCATCCGCCATTTGGCCATGCCGGCGAACACAAACTCGACGAATTGATGCGCGCTCATGGCGGGGGCTTCAATCACAACCTTCACGCCCTGCGCATCGTCGAACATTTCGAACAGCGCTACCTCGATTTCCCCGGCCTGAACTTAACCTTCGAAGTTCGCGAAGGCATCGTAAAGCATTCGCGCGACTATCGCGCCGTGGATTTCCCGGAACTCAGCGAATATCTTCTCGAGTTGCGTCCCACACTTGAGGCACAGCTTATAGACTGCGTGGACGAAATCGCTTACGACACTGCCGACCTGGATGACGCACTCGAAGCCGGTCTCCTGGATGTCAAGGCCCTGAGCCATGGCATTTCATTCTTTGGCTCTGCTTATGCCGCGGTCGAAAAAGAGCATCCCTCCGCGCGTGATAAACTAAAATTTAATGAAGCTTTAAAGCAGGTCCTCAATTTCCTGGTCACCGATTTAATTGAAACGACTCAGGCGCGTGTTCGCGATGCAGGAGTCGCTGTTGCTGAAGATATTCGGCACGCACCACAACGTCTCGCGGAATTCAGCAATGAAGGCCTGAAACTTAGTCGCGAGCTCAAGAGTTTTCTTTTCGCCCACGTATACAGTCATCCCGCAATCACAGAAGACCGCGACCGCTCAGTACGTAGCCTGGAGCAGCTTTTTAAGCATTACTATTCGTCACGAGCATCGATGCCTGCCCCCTACGAAGACGCGGCTACGCAGGCACCTCGAGCAATTGTGGTTTGCGATTACATTGCCGGCATGACTGACCAATTCCTGCTGCGTCAGCATCAGGAACAATTCGGCCTAGGCGAGCTATAAAAAGAATTTGAAGTAAGAACCAATGCGCCAGCGTGAAGTTTTGCGGAAAAGTTATTTTATCGTCCAAACGCATTACAAGCGGAGGTTTGACCGCTATCGAAGCCTCTGCGGAACCACGATACCCTTTGCTCAGACGTGCCGTGCGTGAACGTATCTGGGGTCACGTGCCCGGTCGTCTCCTTCTGCAGGCGATCATCTCCGACCGCCGCAGCCGCGCCAAGCGCGGAATCGATGTCACCCGGATCCAATAAACCCCGCTGCTGCGTGGTTTGCGCCCAGATGCCCGCGAAGCAGTCCGCCTGTAATTCCAGTTTCACCGACAATTGATTTTTCGCTCGCGGATTCTGCTGCACCATCCGTTGTTCTTGACCCTCAATGCCCAGAATTTTCTGTACGTGATGCCCGATCTCGTGCGCGAGAACATACGCTTGCGCGAACTGACCAGGGGCCCCGAAACGGCGCTTCAACTCGTCGTAAAAATCCAGGTCGATGTAAACCTTTTCATCCTGCGGGCAATAAAATGGGCCGGTGGCCGCCTCGGCGCCCCCGCAACCAGACTGAATGGCATCGCGAAATAGCACCAGCTTGGCGTGCCGGTAAGATTTGTTCTCTTGCTGCGGCAGGATAGTGGACCATGTTTTTTGCGTGTCATCCAGAACGAAAGACACAAACTGCACCAGCGGCTTTTCCGCTTCATCGCGTGGGGACGTGCCACGCGGTCGGTTCGGCTCGTTAACCGATGAAGGTGTCGGTGAGCCGCCACCACTCAAAAGAGCAAAAAAATTTGTTTTGAAAACGAAACTGAGGATCAGCAGGATGATCGCGCCACCGATGCCGATGTGCATTCCGCCGAATTGAAACCCGCCGCCACCGCCGTCGCCAGTATCGTCGCGGCGATCTTCGACGTCCGGGCTTTCGCCGCCAGGAGTCCACTTCATCGAAAGATCTCCTTCTACCGGGCCAGAGAATAATAGCATGCGAAAGGATTTGATAATTCTGTTGCAAAAAAGGTGGAGATTTTATCTCCACCTTTTCTAAAGCACTGTCATGAACGCCTGCGTTGTTTAGAAACGGATAATCGGCCCAAAGGTCGCTTTCAAATTATGGTGCGTGTTGTCGTTGAAATACATTTCGTCACCGACATCTAGGCGCAATCCGATGGGACCGAGATGCCCTTCAAGACCGCCGCCGGCATAGAAAGTCCCCATCACGTTGTTTTCGCGCAGACCGGAGACCGAGCTCGTGAAGGTTCCGAATGTCGCTGGAGAATTATCCAAGCGGAAATTAATTAGACCGCCTTTCGCGGTAACAAATGGCTGAATGGCGTGTCGGCCCAGGTTAATGCGCGGCCCAAACAGTCCATGAATCACCCGCATATTCGTGCGCTGCACTATTACCGTGCCGGTCGAATTGTCGGTGAAACCTTCGGTGAAGGCTCTGCTGAAGTCGTAGGACATTTCGGCTTCAAATTTCAGACGCTTATAGGCCACGAACGACGCGCGGCCACCTACGCCTAACAAGTCCGTGTCGGTCTGGGACAACCGAAAATAATCGGCGAAAACGCCAACTTGTACATGCTCGTTCTCCTGGGCGAACGCACCAGGCACGGCCCAGCCTGCGACAAACAAAAGTAAAAACGCGACGCGTTTCATAGCAGTTCTCCTAACGGCTAAATGGAATCAACACCGACACCCGTGCAAAGTTGCGCCACTGATTCTGCTCAGTGGTTTGGATGAAGTCGCTTCAAGGCGGGTTGCTGTAAGAACTGGAGGTGTGCCGGACTTGGAGTCAAATAAACATGGTTTTTACAGGACTTTTCGCGAGGAGATACCGAAGATGCTGTAGGAACAATGCGCTAATTACATCCTCGGCTAGCACACATGTCCGCTCTTATGCAGTCCATTCTGGATATCTTAAGGAACCTCGGCGCGCTCCGGCGTATCGATGCGGATTTCCGTTAAGTCTGAAAGCAGATTTGCGGCCCATCGGTAGATATTGTGTTCGCGGACATGCATGCGCATATGATGCATGCGAGACGCTTGTTGTTCCTCAGGCATGTCCACGGCGCGGTGAATGGCCTCTGCCATTTGCTGAACATCGTAAGGATTAATCAATAGCGCGTCGCCAAGCTCCAGCGCCGCGCCGGCAAAGGTGCTCAGAATGAGCACCCCGCGTTCATCATCGCGCGCAGCGATAAATTCCTTGGCTACCAGATTCATTCCATCATGCAGGGAAGTTACCAGGCACACGGAGGCCGCGCGGTAATACCGATCGATTTCTTCATGAGAGTGATGTTTTCGCAGAAAGACAATCGGTCTCCACCGACCTGTTTGACCGTTTTGGAATCTCGCGTTGATACGATCCGCTTCCGCACTCACTTCATCGAGAAATTGTCGATAGCGCTCGATATCCGTGCGGCTGGGTGCGCCAATCTGCACAAATGTAAAACGTCGTTGATACACGGGATTTAGTTCCAGAAAACGCTCGATGCCGCGAAAGCGCTCAATAATTCCTTTAGTGTAATCCACCCGGTCTACGCCTACGCCCAGCAAGCTAGCTTCAATGCCCAGCTCCGCGCACAGTGCGGCGCGTTCTTCACCGGCGTTGCGCGAGTCGTTGATAGTGCGCGTCTGCTCAGGAAACGCAACGCTGATCGGATACGGCCGCACGCGCGTAACACGGCCCTGACGGTTCACTGCAAAACGGTCCCATTCAGTTAATGCTTCCACCGCCCGATCTACAGTTGAAAGAAAATTGTTGCAATGCGTCTGCGTATGAAAACCGATCAGGTCCGCCCCGAGCAGGCCGTCGATCAGCTCACGCTGCCAGGGACAAATTCCGAACACTTCCGCATTCGGCCACGGAATATGCCAGAAAATTGCTACGCGCGCATCGGGACGGGCTTCCTTCACCATTCGCGGCAGGAGCGCGAAGTGATAATCCTGCGCCAGCAGGATGGGCGATTCCGTGCCTTCCATTTCATCGAGCACCGCGTTGGCAAAATGCCGGTTGGCCTGCTGGTAACACAGCCAGTCGTCCGGACGAAAAACCGGCCGTGTATGCGCGATATGGCAAAGGGGCCACAATCCTTCGTTGGCGAAACCCTGGTAGTAGCCTTTCTCTTCTTCTGCCGTCAGCCACACGCGCCGCAGGTTATAGCTCGGCCGGTCGGGAGGGACGCGCAAGCGATCATGCGAATCAACCGTCTCGCGATCTCCGCTACCTGCGCCGTGCGCGATCCACGTTCCGTCGCAGGCCAGCAGCACCGGTTCCAAGGCGGTAACCAATCCACTGGCAGGAACCATGACGCTCACCGAGCGATTTTCGTTCAGCACATGCATGTACGGTTCACGATTGGACACCACGAAAAGCGGTTGGCCCTTCAATTTGTTTCGCAGGCTGACGCGCAGGCGCTCAGAAGTCCATTGCGAAGCATTGGTGTCGCGCAAACGCGCTTCTTTTTCAGCGGAAGCACGCGCTGCGTTTAAATCACGCGCCAAGTGGGTTACTTCGTGGTGGAGCTCATCGAATATTTCACCCTCGGGAAGCGTCGGCGGCGCGTGTGATTGCCCAGTGCGCAGCGTACGAAGCCATTTGGCCGTGCGTGTCAACGGATTGGTGAACGTCCAGCGCACCAGCACCATCGCTAGCGCGGTAATCAGCAGCGTTTGAATTAGCGCCGTGAGCAGTGCATCACGGAGCGTATGTGAAAGCTGTGTGTCGATGTAGGTGGTGTCGTGATAAAGCGCCAGAACACCCGCCGCTTTGCCATTGCTGTGTAAAGGCAGGGCGTAAATATGCATGGGCTGTCCCTCAACCTTGAGGAACTGTCCATAGCCAGAATCTTTTTCTGCCGCTAGTGTTGCGGTCGCCGGCCGCGATTTAAAAACCGGCGCCAATCCCGGTGTGAGGGCCAGCGCGTTACCACCCGGGTCATACACGGCTACGCCCTTCAAGTGTTCGCGTTGACCGAAACGATCAACCAGCCTTTGCAGATTTTTCTCTCGCCCGTGGTCGAGGAGGGGCTCCACGCTTTCTTGCAAGCTTTCGCCAAGAATTTCCGCGCGGCGGGAAAGATCATTCCGCAGGATGCGCCGTTCGGTGCGCACCTGGTAACCGGCAAATAGCAGTGAAATGACAGCTACGCTGATGATTAACGGCAGGACAATCTTCAGCGTCGTGCGCAAATTAGCTCCCTCAATCCGAGTGCGAAACGCGCGCGCCGATCTGACTGGCCGACGAAAACGGCCGGTAGCATCACAAGCGCTGGGACAAGTATCTTAATCCAAAAGTCGGGCGCCTTGCACGACAGTCATCGGGCGTAAATTGATTATTCACAAATATGTTAGTAAGGCGAGTCGGCCTGCTCGGTGCCGTTACGGGTTGGTTTGAGTCGGGAAAACCTTAGTCGCTTTCTGTGTGAACTCGAATCGCAGCAACCATTCGCTTGGCGCGTTGCGTCCGTCAACTTGCGGTGGCGTGAAAGTCCACCGGCGGGCTACCTGCACGGCCTGATCCCCAAAAAACTTGCTGGAAAAATTGTCCAAGTCCGCGCCGGTCACTTTGCCGGCGTCGTCTACGTGAACTTTTACGCCCACGCGAACCGTCCCTTGTATGGTGTCGCGCGCGCGCTGAGAGATATCGGGCACCACTTGGTAGAGCACCGTGCCCCGGGCTCCAGTTGTTTGTGCCACCTTGGCGGAGTTGGCTGCTGGTTGAGCTTCGGCGGCATCAACCGGACGTCCTGCAACTGGGTTCACGGCGTCACTTGAGGAAACTGTTTCCTTCGCTGCAGCGGAATTCTGCTCCCGTGCCGCTTGCCTTTCTGCCGCCCGTTTTTCGGCCTTAGTTTGCGTGGGAGGTAAGACTGGCGCGGTTCCGGTGCTGGGAGGCGTCAAAGAAGATGGTGCCGGAGCGATTGACGGCTCTACGGTGGCCGCCTGCGGTTGCAACTGAGAAAAGCGGTTGAGCACACGCGGTGCCAGAAGTATCGCGCCCAGCAATATCATCGCCGCGACCAGCGGAATAGCCACGCGAGACTTGCGTGGCGTTGGCTTGGTCGTTGTGTCACGAACCGGCAATGCGGGAAGCAATGTGTGCGGCAGCAACGAAACTTGCTGCGACGCCAAACTTTTCTTCGTAGGCTCGACTGCGGCGACGGCAAGAGCGCTCTCGGCAATTGGCAAGGTTTTGGGCGTTTCGGGATGCTCCAGTGCCGCAACAAGAGTTTCGGGAGACTGTGTTGCGGGCGTGTGAACCTCAGCGTGTTGAACCGCGTCACGATAGGGAGCGGTCGTTGGATTCAACAGTGCCGAAATCTCCTTTAAGGTCGCTCGTCGCGAAGGGTCCACCTGCAAGCAGCGCCGCGCTATTTCCAGATATGGCGTCGGTATGGCCTCGGGTAGCGGCAGTTCAACATCCGATTGGCCGCGGAGTACCGGCGTCCGTTGCGTTAAAGCTTCCACGAGCGTCACGCCCAGCGACCACAGGTCGGCGGCCGCCGAGACTGCCGTTGTCCCGTACCCCGGCGCAGCGTAAATGCCGGTTTGCGTCACAGCAACTGGCGAGCTGCCGATTTCGCTCAACGTGTCGCTCGATAACTTCAGTTGATCGCCTGCCGCCAGGATATTCCCTGGTTTAATCCGTGTATGTGCCAGCCCTTGCGCGTGCAGATAAGTCAGCGCATCCAGAGCTGATTCCAACACCTGTCGCGCTTCGTCCGGTTGCAGTGAGCGTTGCGGGAGAATCTCCGCCAAATTTTCTTCCGCATATTCCATCACCACGTAGAGAAAGTTGGTGTTCGCAAACTCGCAGCGTCCCACGCGAATGAGCTGCAATAAATGAGGATGGGTTAGTTCGCCAGCGACACGCCATTTTGCGAGTTGCGCGTACGCCGACGCGTCCGCCGGAATGAATTTGATCGCGGCCTTCTGCTCGCCGGAACTATTCAGTTGTGTTAGATAAACTGCGCTGTGGTCAGAGCCGCCCAAATATTGGCGCAGCGGGAAGCCATCCACCGCCTGACCTTCCCAAGTCTTCCAGGCTTCGGACATTTTGCACTCCGTAAATCGATTGTGCTGGGTACTACTATTCTAGGCGAGGTGCCACGGTAAGACGCAAGCTCAGATAACAGATTTGGTCATGTGGTTACGTAGGCGGCTTTCGGTGAGGAACAATATTCAAGAGTACATGACGGCACCAGCCTTTTAGATTCGGCTATTCAGCCAACAGCACGTCCTTTGCGCCCGACCCTGATATACTACCTGAGCTACAGGAAATCCCGTCCACCCTGTCTCCCCCAGCGAAAAATTGCATTGTTACGTAGTTTCATCGGCGCTGTAGGCTTCGGTCCATTGTTGGAAGTTCGAGGATTGCAAGACGCCTTCCTTGCCCGAGCCGAGCCGACGCAACTCTGACGGCCATTTCGGTTCTTAAAGTAAATAGGTACATCAAGCGGACATGTCGATATTCAAAGCCTTAAAAAAAAATCCTGATTCAAGTCAAAGCGATCTTCGGCGAGGGCGCCGCCGCAGGACGCTGATCGTCAATATTATAATTATTTCCGTGTTGAGTATGGTTGCTGCGCTGGTGATTACCTGGCAGTCCGGCGGCACTGGATTCTCCATCTCGGATTCCACCAGGCAATCGGCTATCGCTCCACCGAGCTCTTCCGTTCAACCCTCGCCTCCCGCGCTGCCATCGTTATCCGAGGAAGAACAAGACGGCTACAAACTCGAAACCGGGCCTTTGGCAGTAATCGAAGTGGCAGGTCTGGTGCTCCATGACGACAAGCGTAACAAGGATGTGCGCGTTCGAATCTTCTACCCGGTGATTGCCGGCAACTATCCAGTCATCATCTTTTCCCACGGTGCCGGGGGATCCGACACTTGCTGCGAATCTCTGACACACCATTGGGCAACTTATGGCTACATTACGCTTCAGCCCATCCATGACGATTCAGTCGTGCAGTGGCGTAGCAGCGGCGACAAGAACGCACAGTTTCCGCAAGCAGTCCGCGAAGCGCTGAAAAATCCCGCGCTCTGGGAAAGCCGTCCGCGGGATATTTCCTTCCTTCTGGATTCGCTTGCTGTTTTGCAAAAACGTGTCGCGGGCCTCAACGGTAAAATCGATACCAGCCGCATAGGGGTAGCTGGTCACTCGATGGGCGCTTACACTGCGGAGGCTATCGGCGGAGCACTAGTCGATCTTCCGGGTCATCCTGGTCAAAATTTTTCCGATCCTCGCGCGAAGGCCATTCTTTGCCTCTCACCTCAAGGCCCGGGACAGTTCGGCTTAACGGCGCACTCGTTCGATAACATTTCTCTGGCCTTTATGGGCATAACTGGCTCGCTCGACAATTTGGGACCGCTGGCAAATTCGGCGTGGCACAAAATTCCATTCGAACGCGGCCATCCAGACGATAAATATGAAGTGTTCATCCAGGGCGCACGTCACATATCTTTTATCACCGCGGAAACCGTAAACTCCGCTGGGTCTTCGCAAGCCGCAGCAATTCTCGGATATACCAACTCCGCTTCGCTGGCTTTCTGGGACGCATACTTAAAAGAAGACCCCTCAGCAAAAAAATTCCTGCAGTCTGACGCGCTGGAACGTTTCAGTCACGGTGCCGCAAAACTATTACGTCGCTGATTGCGTTGTCCCGGTGTTCAATCCAGATCCAGTTATCATTGCTTGTGAGCGAACTGTTCGTTTATCGCAGTGAGATGCCCGCCTCCGCGGATGTTGTTTACGCCTGGCACGCCAAGCCAGACGCGCTTACGCGGCTCACTCCTCCCTGGGAAAATGCCCGTGTCATAGAACGCACTGGCTCGATAGAACAGCCAGGCTCTCGAGTAAAGATTCGACTTCGCGTCGGTCCTTTCTTCCAAACCTGGACGGCCGAGCATACCGCTTGCGAACCAGGGCGAATGTTTCGCGACGTCATGGTCGCTGGGCCGTTTCGGCGTTGGGAACACACCCATCTATTTATTCCCGATGGACAAAGCAGAAGTTGGTTGGAAGATCGCGTGGATTATGAATTTCCATTAGGCTGGTTCGGAAAATCGGTTGGCGGCGCGTACACGCGCCGACGTTTGTCGCGGATGTTTGTGTGGCGCCACCGCGTAACCGCAGACGCCGTCGCCCAACAGGCACTAATAGCCAATGTCGGCGTCTAACTAATCCATACGAGTGTTTCGCCCGTGTTTACGGCTTGACCCTCTTCGGCCAAGAGCCGCTCCACGGTGCCTGATTTTGTGGAACGAATCTCGTTTTGCATTTTCATGGCTTCGACGACCATCAGACCCTGACCCACTTCCACTTTTTCGCCAAATTTTACGAGCACGCGGACTACCTTGCCCGCCATTGGCGCAGTGATCTGCTGGCGCCCTTCCACTTCCACGTGACCTAGACGCCGCCCGCGCCAAGAGCGTTGATCGGTTACCTCGGCGGTAAATTCGCGAAGACCAGTTTGAATTTTTAGCTGGCCCTCGGAGGAGCGCGCCACGCGAATTTCGTGCGATTCGCCACGAATGAGAATTGACAGCGTGTTCGGAGCAATCTCCGCCACGTCGGCATCCAGCTGCTCACCATTGAGGATGATGCGCCACTGGTTACCCAGGCATTCGAGTTCAACGGTGTGCGTTCTGGTCCCCGCCGGAGATGTCAATTGTACTTCGAATTTCATGGGGTGCGGTCCACTTGCTGTTTGCGGCCCTCGATCTTCCATCGCGACTGGGATTCTTCGCCACCGGCTAAGGATGAGGTAGGTGATGCGGCTGCATTTTGCATGGCCTGCCAAACTGCAGCGCCGATAGCGGCGGCATCTTCACTGCCTTGCTCGACCGGAGCCGCACGATGTTTGCGCAGAAGCAATTCATCAAGCCAGGTAGTGTGAATTTCACCGCGAACAAATTCAGGCTCGCCAAGAATTCGGCGGAACAAAGCAGCGTTGGTCTTGATGCCGGAGACGGTGTACTCCTCTAGAGAGCGGCGTAGTCGCGCGATGGTTTCTTCGCGGCTATTGCCCCAGGCGATCAGTTTACTAAGCAGTGGATCGTAATCGTTCGGGACAGTCCAGCCTTCATACACGCCTTCATCGAGGCGAATGCCCGGGCCGCTGGGCGCGTGTCGAGAAAGAATTTTTCCGGGTGAGGGAAAGAAATTATTGTCCGGATCCTCGGCATATAGCCGAACTTCCATGGCGTGGCCACGGGGCGTGATGGTTTCCCATGCGAATGGCAAGCGGTGGCCGGCGGCGATGGCGATTTGCAATTTAACGAGATCGAGCCCGGTAACCTGTTCGGTCACGGGATGTTCGACCTGCAAGCGAGTGTTTACTTCCAGAAAATAAAAATCCAGATTTGCGTCGACGAGAAATTCTACCGTGCCCGCGTTCGTATAGCCGCCCGCGCGCGCCAGGCGAACCGCGGCGTCGCCCATTTTTTTGCGCAGGTCGGGAGTCATGATCGGCGAAGGGGCTTCTTCAATGACTTTTTGATGGCGACGTTGCACAGAGCATTCCCGCTCCCCGAGCGAAACAACACGGCCGTGAGAATCCGCGAGAATTTGGATTTCCACGTGGCGTGGCTTCAACAAATATTTTTCAAGATAAACGCGCCCGTCGCCAAAACTGTTCTGGGCTTCGGAGGACGCATCGCGAAAGGCGGCCGCTAGATCGCTGAGGCGGTTTACAACGCGCATACCTTTTCCACCGCCGCCGGCAACCGCTTTAAGGAGGACGGGCAGCCCAATGTTTTCGATCAAGGCCTGGGCTTGCTGCAGAGTTTCGATGGAATCGTTTGTACCGGGAACGCTGGGCACATCGGAGCGGCGAGCGAGTTGGCGGCCGGCGGTTTTGGATCCTAGCGCTTCCATGGCTTCCGCGGACGGCCCTATAAACGTGATCCCCACATCTGCGCATGCTCGGGGCAGCGCAGGATTTTCCGCGAGGAAGCCGTAACCGGGATGTAAGGCGTCACAACCGGCGCGATGTGCGACGTCCATCAATTTATCGATGCGCAGATAACTTTCGCCTGACGCTGCGGGGCCTATCGGGTAAGCTTCATCGGCCAGCCGGACATGCAGAGATTTACGATCGACTTCGCTGAATACTGCGGCAGAGCGAATGCCCAATTCTCGGCAAGCGCGCAGGATGCGCACGGCGATCTCTCCGCGATTGGCGATTAGAATTTTTCTGAACATACCCGAAGAATGGTTCGGCGAAATTTTAACACGCAGTGCGCTTGGCCAAAGGCCCGCGTTGGAGTAAGGTGTCCAATCGTTTCAAGACCGGGTGTTTTCAAGGAGGTTGGAGTGCGCAAGCGAATTTTGACCATGTTGGCCGCCGTTTTATTTGCAGGCGTCACGGCGGGATACCCGCAGGAAGCGGCGATCGCACCCCCAGAGAATCTGGTGGTCGATGGCGTACCCAAAATCCCCGCTCCGCTGGCGGAGACCGCAGGCCGCTACGGGTCCTACCGGTTTGCGCTGGTTTCGGATTGGCATCCTACACGGCGTGAGATGCTCATCCGCACTCGTTTTGCGGAGACGCCGCAAGTTCATTTGGTAAAGATGCCCGGAGGGGAACGACAGCAATTGACGTTTTATCCCGATTCGATAGCGAATGCGGAGTTTCACCCCAATGGCGGCGACTATTTCGTTTTTATGAAAGATATTGGCGGCGGGGAATGGTATCAGCTGTACCGCTACGACATTGAGACCGCGAATGTGACGCTGCTGACGGATGGCAAATCGCGGAACCTGCTGGGCTCCTGGTCTTCCGGTGGGGACCAGATTGCCTATGTTTCCACCAGGCGCACCGGACAAGATACGGATTTGTGGGTGATGAACCCGGCCGATCCCAAGACCGATCATTTGTTGACACAGCTGAAAGGTGGCGGTTGGCAACCCATCGACTGGTCTCCTGACGACAAAAATATCTTGCTGCAAGAAGAGATTTCCATCAACGAGACCTACCTATGGCTGGTGAATACGGTGACCGGAGAGAAGACAGCCATAACGCCTCGCGACACGAAGGAAAAAGTGTCCTACGGGTCGGCGCGATTCAGCAAAGATGGCAAAGGAATTTATGTGACCAGCGATCAGGACTCGGAGTTTCAGCGGCTGGGCTTTCTGGATATGTCCGGAAAGAACCCGAAATTTTTGACCAGCGACATTTCCTGGGATGTGGAGTCCTTTGATCTCTCACACGACGGAAAGCGCTTGGCTTTTGTCACGAATGAAGAAGGCCTCAGTGTTTTGCACGTGATGGATACATCGACCCAAAAAGAAATGAAACTGCCAAAATTGCCCGCAGGAGTCATGCAGGAGGTACGTTGGCATCGCGATGGGCATGATTTGGCCTTTTCGCTTACCAATGCGCAAGGAGCGGGAGATTGCTATTCGCTGGATGTGGCAACCGGCAAGCTGGAACGCTGGACGGTGAGCGAAACGGCGGTGAAGACCGATGCGTTTCCCGGGGCCGAGCTGGTTCACTGGAAAAGCTTCGATGGAAAAATGATTTCCGGATTTTTGTACAAGCCAGCCGCGAAATTTACTGGGAAAAGACCCGTACTGGTAGTGATTCATGGCGGGCCAGAAGGGCAATCGCAGCCGGTTTTTCTGGGACGTTCAAATTATTATTTGAACGAACTTGGCATTGCCTTGATTTATCCGAACGTCAGAGGATCGACGGGCTACGGGAAAACTTTTTCGTTGATGGATAATGGATTTAAGCGCGAGGACACCTACAAGGATATAAATGCGTTGTTTGACTGGGTGGCCACCAGGCCGGATCTGGACGCCGACAGAATTGCGGTGACCGGCGGCAGCTACGGCGGCCACATGACCCTGGCGGTTTCCACTTTTTATGGCGACCGCATACGGTGCTCAGTGGACGTCGTGGGAATGTCCAATCTGGTTACCTTTTTGGAGCATACCGAAGCTTATCGCCGGGATTTACGCCGCGTCGAATACGGCGACGAGCGGGATCCTAAAATGCATGATTTTCTGGAAAAAATTGCGCCGATGAATAACCTCGATAAAATCAAGATGCCCATGCTGGTCGTCGCGGGAAAGAACGATCCGCGCGTACCGGTGACCGAATCAGAACAAATCGTTGGCGCGTTGAAGAAGCAGGGGACGCCGGTGTGGTACTTGATGGCGAAAGATGAAGGGCACGGCTTTCGCAAAAAGCAGAATCAGGATTTTCAATTTTATACGACAGTGGAATTCTTAGAGGAATACCTTCTTAAATAGCGAACTGTCTTTCAACGTGCGCTTGGCCGGCGGCGATGACAAGCACTTAATTACAGCGGGATATTGCCGTGTTTTTTGCGCGGATTTATATCGCGCTTGTTTTCCAGGGCTCGCAAAGCGGTTATGATGCGGGTCCTGGTGTCAGCGGGCTCGATGACTGCGTCAATATAGCCTCGCTCGGCAGCCACAAAGGGGTTAGCGAATCGCTCCCGGAATTCTTCGATTTTTTCCTGACGCAATACCTCACGGTTTGATTCAGAAGCCTTATCCAATTCGCGTTTATAGACGATGTTCACTGCGCTTTCCGGGCCCATTACCGCGATTTCAGCGGTAGGCCATGCGAAGTTCGCGTCGGTGCGCAGATGCTTGCTGGCCATCACGCAGTACGCTCCGCCGTAAGCTTTGCGCGTAATTATCGTGATTTTGGGGACAGTGGCTTCGGCAAATGCGAATAAGAGCTTTGCGCCGTGGCGAATGATGCCGCCAAATTCCTGCTGCGTCCCAGGAAGAAAACCGGGCACGTCTTCAAAAGTAATCAGCGGAATGTTGAAGGCATCGCAGAAGCGCACGAAGCGCGCGCCCTTGACTGAAGCGCTGATATCCAGGACGCCGGCGAGAAATGATGGCTGGTTGGCGATGAAGCCCGCGGGCCGGCCATCCAGCCGGGCGAAGCCTACGACGAGATTCTTGGCGAAATGTTCGTGCACCTCGAAAAAATAGCCGTCGTCTACGATCGCGTGAATCGCATCTTTAATGTCGTAAGGCTGCTGAGCATCTTCCGGCACCAGTGTGTTCAGGGATTCGTCACGGCGGTTGAGACTATCGGAAGTGGCGCGTCGCGGAGCGTCTTCCAGATTATTTGACGGTAAGAAGGTCATCAACTCTCGGATCATGGCCAAGCAATCCGCGTCATCCTGGGCGATGAAGTGGGCCACCCCGCTCTTCTCGTTGTGAGTCATCGCGCCACCAAGCTCCTGTTTGGTGACTTCCTCGTGGGTAACGGTTTTGATTACGTCGGGGCCAGTCACGAACATGTACGAAGTTTCGCGAGTCATGAAAATAAAGTCAGTGATCGCTGGAGAATATACGGCGCCTCCGGCGCATGGGCCCATAATGGCGCTTATCTGCGGAATCACCCCGCTGGCGAGGGTGTTGCGCAGAAAAATATCGGCGTAACCCGCGAGCGAAGCTACACCTTCCTGAATGCGCGCGCCACCGGAGTCATTCAGTCCGATAAGCGGAGCGCCTGCGCGCATGGCCAAATCCATTATTTTGCAAATTTTCCGCGCGTTTGCTTCGGAGAGTGAGCCACCGAAAACGGTGAAATCCTGCGCGAAAACGTAAACCAGGCGCCCATCAATGCGCCCAAATCCAGTGACAAAGCCATCACCAGGCGGGCGTTGAGTTTCCATTCCGAAATCGACGCAGTTGTGGCGGACGAACTTATCCAGTTCCTCAAAAGTGTTTTCATCGAGCAACAGGTGGATGCGTTCGCGAGCAGTAAGCTTGCCGGCTTTGTGTTCCTTTTCTCGGCGCTCAACGCCGCCACCGGCTTCGGCCTCCGCGGATAATTTACGCAACTCTTCCATGCGATCGTGATGATTCGAGGCGGAAGCGGAAAGGGTCTTTTTCTTATCAGACAAGCGGTGCTCCAGCGGGTGCAGAATCTTTTTTGCCAAAGATGCGAACAGCGAGATGGGTGGCGAGCCACACTGTGCCAAGCAGGAGTACCACGCCAAGGAGAAGTTCCGCCCCGATGGCCGCAGCACGCTGCGTGGTGGACTGAATGGCGGTGACGTAAATGGTGGTCTGCACCAGGATGAACATCGCGCCGAGACTCATCGCTACGATCAGGATAGTGGTGAAAATGGAAGCGAAAATCATCTTCATAAAGAAGGATAGGCGTCAGGAATCACGCAAACAAGAATAACTCAACTGCCTGGCTTGAGGCTCTGGCGAGACGAAGCCGGCGGCAAAGTTGCAACAATGCTGGTTGGGCCGCTGTCAGCGCAGGCCGGACCAGTCGTCCGCCACCAGAATAGAGTCGCTGGGATTTGAGGGATCGTACTTAACGCTGGCCGGTTGCCCGGCCACCAGGCGTTCGAAACTGATCTGGCCTTCGAGACCGGTAATATCCTGCGCGGTCTGATAGGTCACGCCAGAAATTGCGTAACTGTAAGAAACCAACTGACGCAATTGATTGCCAGTCAGCGGCCGGGCCCCGAATCCGAACAAGGTTTTCGGCTTCGGTGAAGCCTCGGGCGGGTGCTCGGTGAATTCCACAATCTGGCCCTCAGCGATTCGTCCGATCTGGTTTAGATGCAGCCGACGCTTACGCTCCATGGCCTCGGAGCTTTCCGCGGGACGAGAAAACGCGTACCCGATCATCGCTATGGCAACTATCGCGGCAGCAGCCATGGCCAGGATAATATTCAGATCAAGAAGGACAAAATTCAACGTCCAGACTCCAGTCTAGAATGTTCGCGGATACCGAATGGGAACCTTGCGGCGCCAGCAACTTGATGCAGTAAAAATGTTACTGCCCGGGGGACCCACGCAGGGTAGTTTACCGGAATCAACATGCGCGTGAAGGTGCGCCTGAGGAGCATGCGCTGGATTACACAACACACGGCTCAAGATGATTTCAAGCCGAATTCTGGGGATTCAGCCCATCTAGCCGCATCGCGGCTGTAAATATGGTTGAGATCAGCTGGCGCGATGGTGAGGATGTTCGAAGTGGGCGGAGCGAGCTTTCCAGATACACCTTCCAATCCAGGAAACCGTCACGGCGATCAAATACAAAACCGCGCCAAGCATGAAAACTTCAAAGGTGCTGTACCATTCGCGCAAAGCAGAAAAAAACATACTGAGCGTCCAGTAGGTAACCGTCAGAATGCTCCAGGAAATGAGACTGGAAATGAGTAAGTTTGCAGGTTCGCGGAAGAAGCTCAACACCGGGATAAATGCAAGCACTCCCATGATGGCGGCTGCCGCTAGATTGCGCTCAATGGATACGCGGTCAAAAACAGGAATACGGTTGGCGAGATAGATCCAACCAGAAAAAGCCAATGACAGTCCGCCGCCTGCGAGCAGGCCGATGCGCACAGCGGGGTTCCTCAGCAAGTGGAACTGTTGGGGAACCTGAGTTTGTGGGCGAGCCAACATACGTAACGACTCCGACTTAGATATAACCCGGAATTATGGTAATGGTTGCGCTGTTTCTACGAGGGCCGGGGGACTTGGTGCACTTTCATTGCCTGCACGGTCCACTGCTGTGACTACATACCAGTAGCGGCGCGCGGGCTGTACAGAGGTATCACGATAAGCGGGTGTGGGCAACAACTCCGTTGTTAGAAGCTGACCTTTTGTGTCCGGCTGTTCACTCCTATAGACGCGATAGCCAGCAAAATCAGGCTCAACATTGATGGACCACGAAAGATCAACGACCAGAGAATTGTCGGTTTCGCCGGCTATCACCGCAGCGGAAATGGCCTGGGGGGCAGCGGGCGGGAAAGTATCGCGAGGTGTGAGGACGGCAGGCTTAGAGTCGGCCGATTCCAAAGCCACGCCATCTCGGTTTATCACGCAGCGGACAATGTACGCATAGGTCTTGCCGAATTCGAACGACTTATCGCTGTAGCTCTGTTCCGGTTGCGAGGCAAGCAATTGAAGCTTGCCGTTTAAATTCAGTTGCGAAACATCACGGTTCGCAAGGTCCATCAAATCAGTGTCCAGCTCGGCACGATAAATATCGTACTGGACGGGGACGGTCAGCGGATCGCCAGCAGACGTGCGATTCACTGCAGCCCAGCTGACTTCGATGGCAGGCTCGGTGACACGAGTCTCTACCGATCCGACCGGCGCAGGTACTGGAAAGATGCGCAAGGAAACAATATTGGAATTCGCGGAGGCGCGTTTTTGTGACAGACGGGTGCGCGCTGCGTAGATCGCGATCTTACCCTCTTGGGCTTTCGTTTCTTCGGGCCTCAGGGGGTCAGTAAATTGGACCTTATCGCCGACAAAATATTTCTCGGCCAGGGCGCCGGGAATGGTGTCGACCACGCGCAGTGATTTCAAATCCGGCGAGCCATCGGGGTTCGCAGTGCCGCGAAGGATTTCGACCGCCGGGGTTGATAGCAAACGATCGCCGATGATCGATCTGCCAGGCATTGTAAATGTGAGTTGTGCGCCGTCACCGGCCTGGCGTGCGGTTAGATCGCTGATGGCAACAGCGACCGGAGGTGTAGGTGGGACTGGCTCGCCGGGCGCGCCACAGCCAGTAATGATCAGCAAAACAAAACAAATCCAGACGCTGCACAACGGACCGCCCGGGACAATGCCCGACGTTATGCTTGACGCGAAATTCCTGCGGGCTGGCCGTCGGAGTTTCGCGGGCGGGGTGCTCACTCGATTGGACTCTCCGTTTTGGAGTAATGAAGACTACAGGATGTAACGGCTCAGGTCCTGGTTCTTGACGATGTCGGCGAGTTGTTTGGTGACGTAGGCGGCATCGATCTTGACGTTCTTTTTCTTTAGATCCGGGGCTTCGAACGAAAGTTCATCGAGAACTTTTTCTAGAATGGTGTGCAGGCGGCGCGCGCCGATATTTTCAGTTGCCTCGTTGACGCTGGTGGCAAAACGCGCTATCGCGGCTACCGCATCGTCGGTGAAGACCAACTTTACGCCTTCGGTTTCGAGCAACGCGACAGATTGCTTGAGCAACGCGTTTTTCGGTTCAGTAAGGATGCGGATGAAATCTTCTTCCTTCAGGGACTGCAGTTCGACACGAATAGGCAAACGTCCCTGCAGCTCCGGGATTAAATCCGATGGCTTGCTGACGTGAAATGCCCCAGCGGCGATGAAAAGAATATGGTCGGTGCGAATCATTCCGTACCGAGTATTGACGGTCGTGCCTTCGATGATCGGCAGAATGTCGCGCTGCACCCCCTCGCGCGAAACATCCGGGCCATGTCCTGATTCGCGGCCGGCAACTTTATCGATTTCGTCTATGAAGATGATGCCCATTTGTTCGGCACGCTCGACCGCAGTTCGCGTGACCTGATCCATATCGAGAAGCTTGTTTTCTTCTTCCTGGATCAGGTATTCGAACGCATCGGCCACGGACATTTTGCGTTTCTTTTTCTGCTGGCCAAACATTCCAGACAGGACATCTTTAATATTGACGTCCATTTCTTCCACACCCTGATTGGAAATAATCTCGAAGGAAGGCATGGAGCGTTCGCGAACTTCAATATCGACCATGCGCTGATCGAGCTTGCCTTCGCGAAGCTGTACGCGCAATTTTTCGCGGGTCCGGTCGGTTTGTTCGCGTTGCGCCGTAACATCAGCTTCTGTAGACCCGGTGGCAGGTGCTGGCGACGGCGGAAGCAGCAAGTCGAGGACGCGCTCCTCGGCGGCTTGTTCGGCGCGGTCGGCGACTTCGTCAAGCTTTTCCTCGCGAATCATATCGATGGAGGTCTCGACCAAATCGCGAACCATGGATTCCACGTCGCGTCCAACGTAACCGACTTCGGTGTACTTGGAGGCTTCGACCTTGACGAACGGGCAACCTGCCAGTCGCGCAAGGCGGCGGGCAATTTCGGTTTTGCCCACGCCGGTGGGACCGATCATCAAAATATTTTTTGGCAGGATATCTTCAGCGATTTCAGGCGCGAGTTTTTGCCTGCGAACACGGTTGCGCAACGCTACGGCCACGGCACGCTTCGCAGCATTCTGGCCGACGATGTACTTGTCGAGTTCGACGACAATCTCTCGCGGCGTCATGTCGTCGAGGGCAGGCAGCAGTTCGCCCTCTTCGGTAGGTGCGGTTCCATTGGCGCCGCTAGTCAGTACAATCTCTTTATCGGTTTTGGACGGCATCGATTCCTTCTACATTACTTCCAATACTTAGCTACCGCGGCGGCTTGTAACTCGTTGTATTGTGATCCAGCAAGAAAGCCCACTATAGGATGCACTGTCGAAGCTTTGCGGTTGAAAAACCCGCTCCTAGATCTCCTCAACAGTAAAATTCGCATTGGTATAGATACAAATCTCGCTGGCGATGCGCATGGCTTCCATCGCCAGATCTTTGGCGTTTAACTTGGAGTGCTTTGTCAACGCGCGCGCTGCGGCTAAGGCATAGGAGCCGCCGGAACCGATGGATACAATTCCGTCGTCGGGCTCAATGACGTCACCGTTGCCCGACAAAATGAACGTGGCCTTGCTATCAGCGACGATCAGTAACGCTTCCAGATGGCGGAGGGCGCGATCCTTGCGCCATTCTTTTGCAAGCTCGACCGCGGACTTCTGCAAGTTGCCGGAATGTTCCTGGAGCTTGCTTTCGAACCGTTCGAACAAAGTAATCGCATCGGCGGTCGAGCCGGCGAAACCGGCAATAACTTTATCGTTGTAGAGCCGGCGTGTTTTGCGTGCAGTATGTTTCATGACGTGATCGCCCATAGTTACCTGGCCATCGGCGATGAGCACGACTTTGTTGTCCTTACGCACGCACAGAACCGTGGTTCCGTGCATCAGTGCGTCTCCCTGGATATGAGGCATCGGAATATTATACCGCTGACCACCTTCCGGCCCCTAAATTCGTCTGAGTGCACCAGTTTTTTCGCTGCACCAGAGCGTCGCTCTAATGTCTATGTTCGCGTCGCGAGAGCCAAAGCGTTGCGATGAGCGATAGCTTCGATGGTAATCATCGGGTTCACTCCAGAAGCACTTGGAAAACTGGAGCCATCCATCACGAAAAGATTGCGCACTTCCCACGTTTCGCCGTCGGAATTGGTGGCGGAAGTTTTGGGAGAGCTGCCAAGGCGAGCCGTCCCCATGATGTGGAAGGAAAAAAGCGCGAGTCGCCCAGAATCCCAGCCCGTGGAATCCATAGCCTGGGTGAAAGATTCGATCGAACCATTACGGCCTGGCTCGTAAGCGCACCATCTTGCGTGCGGCGAAAAAATATGGCGGGCGCCCGCCGCTTCAAGGATCCGCGCCGCGGAGATAAACCCCCTGCGCAAGTGCGCACGGTCGAAAGGTGAAAGCGCATAGTGCGCAACCGGATGGCCTTGGGGATCCACAGTTACGCGGCCACCATCCTTATCGCGGAGAAGAACGCCAATGCCTACGGTGTTTGCAAGCCGCTCGAGAAAAAACCGATGCTGTGCTGGATTGCGCCACGGAAGAGCGGCCACGGCGATCACGGGCTGCATCGCGGTGGTTTCATATTTCACGCCAAAATTTCCGGTCATGGAGCGATGCTCGTCAGAGTAGATGGCCTGCATCGTTCCTTCCCAGGGACGGATTTCTTCGTCGAACACACCGTTAACATTGGAGACCGGGTGTAAATGCAGGTGCCTGCCGATATGTTCGTTGCGAAGGCCAGAACGGCGCAGGAGTGCGGGCGTATGAACCGCGCCGCAGGCTACTACAACGGTTTTGCAGGCGATGGAAACCCGATGGCCACTTTTCGAGACGGCTTCGACACCCGTCGCGTGGTCGGCTTCAATACGAATTTTCTGAGCGCGTGTTTCCGTTACGATTCGCGCATGATTTTTTTGTGCGTCGGCAATCCAGGTTTTGGTTGCCGATTGTTTGGCGCCTAAGGCGCACCCGACTCCGCAGTAGCCGCAGATTTCTCCCTGGTCGCAACCGACCACGTTGCGCGGCATAGCGTCAACGTGCCAGCCCAGAGCGCGTAAACCACGATCAAGAATCTGCTCACGAGCCGAAATGCGATTGTGATTCTTGTTTACCGAAAGCCGAGTGCACACGGCATCGAGACTACGGGAATATTCATTACTCGTGAACCATGGCACGCCACTAGTTGCCCATTCCGCGCGGATGTCATCTGGCGTTCGAAACGACGTGGTGTAGTTGACGACGGTACCGCCGCCCAAACATTGCCCCGCCAATAATCCGACGCTGTGATCGGCGGTCGCCGCAGAGCCGCCCTCGGTATACAAGCGCTGGTAGCCGGCCAGTTCTGCGCCGTCGAAGTCGCCGTCGTCGTAATATCCGCCGGCTTCGAGGATGATTATGTCCTTTCCGGCAGCCGCTAGCACTGCCGCTGCGGTTCCACCACCGGCCCCGGAACCGATGATGCAAATCTCACAGGATAATTTTGTATCTTGTTGAGGAACACGGGTGGCCAGTTCGCACGATGATCTAGACCGATCGCCGAGCTTCGGGGGGCCCGGATAACCTAATTTGTCCCAGACCGGCGTACGTGCGTCCCGCAAGCGTGGCAACATCACGTAGAGATACGACACCGCTTTGCGCAAAGCCTGAAACGCGGCGCGGCGGCGGCCAAGCGAACTTTCGGCCCACGAGAGCAACACACGAACGCGGGCGTCTTCAGGCAGTGCCGAGAAGCGCGATAAGCGCTTCACCACAATTATGCTGTGCAATTGCGAATCCCAGAAATTCAGAAGCTGCAGAAATTGTTTATGATCACCGCGGCGCGGATTGAAATCCATGGCATCCGCAATCGCTTGGGGGACGCCAAGCTCAGAAGCCGATGGCCAGCCATCGGCCTGGGGCGCGAAAGTGTCGCAAATTAATTGGAGGGAACGCTGTTGCCGGGGAGTTAATTTCATCAGCAGGGCAAGACTAACAAAAGATAGTTGACGGCGGAAGGAAAGGAGCGGGCCGGCTACTTCGGAATGAAGCAGGTTCGAAAACTGAAAACCGTTTCAGATAATCAGTCTCGGGCGTTCCGGTATCTGTCTTTGTCTTTCTTGTTTCCGACTTGCGCGTAGCGTTTTTCGAGCGCAGCCTTCGAGAACATGTCTTCGGGAAGATGGGGATCAAAAGTGCAGGCGTCGTAGAACGCCTGGTAATAACGTTGGCCGTTGCGCTCGCGGGAGACTTGCAACGCGACCATCACGCCGCCCTTACGCTGGTAGTTCGTATAGATAGTTGTTTCCTGCGTACGCTCTTGAGTATTTTCGTCCACGGAGGTCATGACGCTGTGCAGCAATAAATGCGACGAGCGCTCAATCCCCAGTCGCAGGGTGCGTTGATCATCGGAAATTTCCACCCAATCGACTGGCCGCATATCGACGATGCCTTGCCCCGCGTAATTCAGATTGAGATTTGAATTTTGATCTTTAAGCCCGAAGCGCAGCACATTATCCACGTTGTACTTCACCGTCGCGGCGAAATCAGAGACCGCTTGAGCGGGTTCTTCACTGACACCGGCGCGATCCATGGTCCAGCCCTGGTTGCCGTCAAAAGCGTCGATAATGTTGCCCTTTTTTGAGTAGTCAATGCGATGCTTGTCGGGGTAACGCCAGTAATCCTTGAAGTCGATGAAGCCCATCAGTTCGCCGCTATGCCCGAATTGCGCCCGGCGTCCATCGCATTCGCGCTCACGAACTTCGAGATAAGCGGGGCCGCCCAGAGCCTCAGTCAATTGGTGGAGAATCTCGCGTGCCTTGGCGACGCGCCGCTCGGGCATCATTGCATCCGGATTTTGCTCTGGTAGCGTCGCAGCCATAGCCGCATCGCTCACGATGAACGCGGCGCTCGCGAGAACGAGCGCGCACGACAGCCGCGTCCAGGCATTTGGAAGCTTCAGCCACACAAGACCGATCCTCCATTTACATTGATGATCTCGCCGGTCATGAAGTTGGCTAGATCTGAAGCTAGAAACAGAATGGGTCCGGCAATTTCTTCCGCAGTAGCGGCGCGGCCAAGCGGAATGGCCGCCGCCACCATTTTTTGGCCCGCTTTCGAATTAAGGACGTCATTGGACATATCCGTGGCAACCCACCCGGGCGCAACGGAATTGACCAGAATGTTATGCCGAGCGAGTTCCGCAGCTAGCCCTTTGGTGAGGCTGATGATTCCGCCTTTGGATGCCCCGTAATGCGTGTGTAGAGATTCGCCGCGCTGCCCTGCCGTGGAACTTATGGGAATGATCTTTCCCGATTTTTGTTTGATCATGTGCGGCACGGAAAAATGAATGATGGAGTACACGCTGGTAAGATTCACGCGAATCATGTCGTCCCACTGTTTCTCGGTCATTTTGTCGATGGGTAGATCGTCGCTGTTCCAGACACCGGCATTGGGAACCACGATGTCGAGGCGCCCCAGGCGGGATAGAGCGAAGTCCACCAACTTTTTGTTATCCGAGTGGCGGCCAACGTCGGCTTTGAAAGCTTCCACACGGGTGCCGTGCTTTGCCGCGTCCTGCTGCACCTGCGTAGCAGGCTCCTTGGACTTGTAATAATTGAAAACCACGTCCGCTCCAGCTTGGGCGAAGAGTTTGACTGCCGCCGCGCCAATGCCTCTGGAACCTCCGGTAATCAGTGCCGCCTTGCCCGCCAATGAAATCATCTGTCCCCCAACTGTTCTTGAAGCGAATAAACTTTTTCAGCAGACCTGCGCCTTATCAACGCCCTTTAATGTGCAGAATCGTCGCAGCTAAGCTTTTTGCGCGACCGGGCTGTGGGCTTGACTGGCCGCCGCAATGAAATCCCGAAACAACCTTTCAGAAAAGGCATCTCCGAACATGCGTTCAGGATGCCATTGAACACCAACCACCCAGTTCGAATCGCCGGTCCACTCAACGGCTTCGATGGTGCCGTCGGGGGCATGTGCGGTGACTTGCAAGCCTTTCCCGACGCGCTCCACAGCCTGATGGTGTGAACTGTTCACCGGCGCCTCAACGGTCCCGGCAATTTTGGCCAGGCGGCTAGCTTCTTCAAAGCTTGCAGCATGAATCGGGTCATCCTTCGGCTCAGGAACCATGTCGTGCTTGGTATGCGCTATCGGCGTGTCTGTCTCCTCGCGCAGGTCCTGAATCAGGGTGCCGCCCAGATAAACATTTAGGAGTTGGCAGCCGTAACAAATAGCTAAGACCGGTTTTTTTTCGCTGAACGCGTGCTTCAAAATAGCGCGATCGGTATTTTCCCGCGCGCTGTCGGGAGGCTCGGACTTGCCGCGATTTACCTCCCCGTATTCGGCGGGTGCCACGTCGGCAGGGCTCCCGGGCAGGACGAAAGCATCGAGGCTGGGTAATAGCTCTTGGAGCTCACGAGGGCGCTGCAGCGACAGCAGCACAGGCTCACCGCCGGCTGCACGCACGGCGTCCTGATAATTCTTGGTCTTGGCGAGATTGACTGCGGTCTCTTCCGCAGACGTCCGCCAGGGTATCCCGACTCTCGGGGGCTGTGATTTTTGGGGGGACATGGAACCCATGAATCCTAGCATCCCAGCTCGAAGGGCAGCAACTTGGTGGGGCCTGCTATTGACGGCCAAGCCCGCGCGATGCTTTACGCCTTAAGCGGGACGGGAGCGCTCATGGCGAGCTACTGGAGCATACGGCTCATCCAAGCAAAACGAGGGTTGGTGAAAGAATGGCGGTAGCGCGCGAAGACTCTCAGAAAGTTGCTCGAAGGAACTGGTCCAAAGAGTGATGTGGCCTAATTTGCGGCCTGGGCGAGGCGATTTCCCGTAGAGGTGCAGGTGCGCGCCCGGAATCGCGAGAACCTCGGCGCTATCTGGCGTTTCGCCAATGAGATTCAGCATGGCCGCGAAGCCATACACTTTCGTGGAGCCAAGGGGCAAATCCAGAACTGCGCGCAAGTGATTTTCGAATTGGCTGGTTACCGCGCCTTCGATCGTCCAATGGCCGGAATTGTGGACGCGCGGCGCCATTTCGTTGGCCACCAGGCGGCCCTGATATTCGAAAAACTCGATGGCCAAAACGCCGGCATAGTCGAGCTCGGTAAGAATGCGGCGAGCGATATCTTCGGCTTCGCGCTGAAGACCGGGCGCAAGCGACGGCGCGGGCGCGATGGAAAGCCGCAAAATGCCACCGTGATGGCGATTCTGCACCAGCGGGTAGAAAACGATGTCCCGGTTACGCCCACGAACGCCCAGAATGGAAAGTTCCCGCGTAAAAGAAATAAAGCGCTCCAGGATGAACGGGGCCAAGTCCTGTGAGGCTCGTGTCCCGTTCATGCTCGGACCTTTTGCGAAAGCGTCTGCAATTTCGGTTCTTAGCTTCTCTACATCGGCGGCGGTTCGCAGCGTCCACTGGCCTTTGCCGTCGTAGCCGAAGCGGGACGTCTTCAGGATCGCGGGCAAACCAATGGCGGCTACGGCAGCTTCCAGCGATTTGAGATTGTGGACTGGCGCGAACTCCGTAGTTGCGATTCCCAGTTTGCGAAAGAGCGCTTTTTCTTTCAGGCGGTCTTGCGCGACCTCCAAGGCCGCAGGTGCAGGAAAGACCGGAACGCGTTCACTGAGAAATCTGGTGGCGGCAACGGGAACATTTTCGAATTCGTAGGTAACGAGTTCAAGCCCGCTGGCAAATTTTTCGAGCGCGGCTTCGTCGTCAAAATCGGCGGTAACCCGTTGCGCGATGCGGCCTACCGGCGCCTCAGGAGAAGGATCAAGAAAACGGAACCGGAGACCGAGCGGATAGCCTGCCAACGCCAGCATGTAACCCAGTTGACCCCCGCCGAGGATGCCGATGGTCACGAGGATTTCCTCGACTTGTTTCGGCGTGGCTGGGGGCCGTCTTTTTCGAATTGCGATGATGACGGATCTGGAGCTTTGAGGACGCGATTGGTTTGGGCCTCGCGAAATTTGCGCAACGATTCTCGAATTGCCGGATATTTGATGCCCAGAATCGCGGCAGCGAGTAGCGCGGAGTTGATTGCCCCCGACTTGCCCACGGCTAAGGTCCCTACTGGAATTCCGCCAGGCATCTGTGCGATGGAGAGCAACGAATCCAGTCCTTTGAGGGCTTTGGATTCCACGGGCACTCCTAAAACGGGCAGCACTGTCTTCGACGCAGTCATGCCCGGAAGATGCGCTGCACCCCCTGCTCCCGCGATGATCACTTCGATTCCGCGCGCTTCGGCGCCGGAAGCGTATTCGAACAGCAAATCTGGAGTACGGTGCGCGGAGACGACTTTTGTTTCGTGGGGAATGCCCAGTTCCGACAGAGTTTTGGCGGCAGGTTCCAGTGTGTCCCAGTCAGAAGAAGAGCCCATGATCACACCGACGAGCGGTTTGGTGTGCAAATGATTTGTGTTACCGCGCGACGATGATTTCTTATAAGGCATCTTGAGTATGCGTTCCGCTTAAAGACAAAGCAGATGATGAGGCGAATATTCTACGGTGTTTTGGTGTTTGCGGCGACTCGCGCGCGATTTTTCCAATAGGCGCGAAGTTGGCCGATCAGATAAAGCGAGCCGCAGATGAAGATGGCGTCCTCCGGCTGAGCTTTAGCTAAGACATGGTCGAAGGCTTTTTCTGCGTCGGGGATAGTTTCGCAGTGGCGCGCATGATACCCGACGATCTCGGCCAATTGTAAAGCGGATATAGCCCGCGGCGTGCGCGGTTCGGTTAAAACTACTTCGCCGGCCAGAGGAAACAGCCACCCCGCTACTTCGTCCACGGATTTGTCTCGCAGCGCTCCGTAGATGAGCCAGATTTTGCGTGACACGAAATTCTCGGCGAAAAATGCCGCCAACTCACGAGCTGCGGCTGGATTGTGCGCGCCATCGAGATAAACATCCGGATGCGCTTGCAGTTTCTCCAGGCGTCCAGGCCACACGGTGTTCGAGATGCCGTTGGCGATCACCTCGTCGGTGACCTGTAAACCACCACTGGCGAGGACGCGCACTGCTGCTACAGCGTTAAGCGCGTTTTGAATCTGGAAATGGCCCGGTAAAGATGGGGCGATATCAAGGGACCAGCCGGATGAGCCTTCTACAATGGTCGCTTTGATACTTCCTGGTTGAACGCTTTCTGATTTCGCCTGCGTTGCGTTGACCGATTTTTCCTGAATGCGATAAGCCACATTGGATTCGACCACCGGGCAGCCTAGCTCCCTGGCGCGGTTGAGGATTACTCCGCGGGCTTCAGGAAGTTGCGGAGCAACTACGACTGGGGTATTCGGCTTCAGAATTCCGGCCTTCTCAGTAGCAATTTCACGCAAAGAGTGACCCAGGAAATTTTCGTGGTCAAAATCGATGGGGGTAATGATAGTTACCGCCGGCGCGAGAATGTTTGTGGCGTCCAGTCGGCCGCCTAATCCCACTTCGAAAACTGCAAATTCCACTAGTTGCTTGGCGAAGAATTCCATGGCCATGGCCGTGACGCATTCGAAATAGGTGGGGTGAGCGCGCAATATGCCATCGGCAAGCAGTCGCTCGATGGTCCCCTGGATTCGCGTAAATACCGCGGCAAAATCTTCGTCGCTAATTTCTTGCCCATCGATTCGAATGCGTTCATTTATTTTTTCGAGATGAGGCGAGGTATTGAGTCCAGTCCGCAACCCGGCGTGCCGCAAGATCGATTCGAGAAAAGCGGCCGACGATCCTTTCCCATTCGTGCCTGCAATATGCGCACTGGGATATGCGCGACTAGGATGACCCAGCCGTTCGTCGAGGACCGTTATATTTTCCAGATTGAATTTGGCCGCAGCGGCTTGCGTGGGTGCGGCTAATTCCCGGCCGAGAGAAAGCAGGTAGGTTACCGCGGCGGCGTAATCCATTTCTGCGGAAGTCAGTTCAGCAGCAGATCGAGCGAAGTGCCGATGAAGGACTTCAGATCTTTGCGCGGCACGATGGCATCCAGAAACCCATGTTCCAGCAAAAATTCTGAGCGTTGGAAGCCTTCCGGCAATTTCTGGCCGATGGTTTGTTCAATCACCCGTGGGCCAGCGAACCCGATCAGCGCGCCGGGCTCGGCGATATTCAAGTCACCGAGCATGGCAAAGCTGGCGGTCACGCCACCAGTAGTAGGATCCGTAAGCAAGGAGATGTAAGGCAGCCTGGCGTCATCAAGTTTAGCTAGCGCCGCGGAAACTTTTGCGAGCTGCATCAAGCTGATCGTTCCTTCCATCATGCGCGCGCCACCGGAGCAGGACACGGCAATAAACGGCTGGCGCGTTTCGATAGCCAACTCGATCCCGCGGGTCACCTTTTCTCCCACGACAGCGCCCATGGAGCCGCCAATGAACCCAAACTCCATCGCGCAGCAAACCACTGGGCGGCCATTCAGTTGGCCTTCCGCGGTGATGATCGCGTCGTTCATTCCTAATTTCTTGCGAGCTTCGGTCAGTCGGGTGGCGTACGGCTTGGTGTCCGTAAAATTCAGCGGATCGGAGGAAGTCATGCCCGCGTCGTGTTCCGTGTAACGCCCGTCCAGCAGCATTTCCAGACGCTTCTTGGCATCCATTTTGAAATGGAATTGGCACTTGGGACAGACGAAAAGATTCTCTTCCAAATCTTTGCGGAAGACGATGGTGCGGCAGGAGTCGCACTTGACCCACAGTCCTTCGGTACGCACCCGCCGCTCTTCAGGCGGAGTGCTTTGTTCGATGGCTTTTTTGTCGCGCTTAAACCAGGTCATGGATAGTCAGTAGTGCGGACTAGTAGTCGATTCCCCGCTGCGCCAGTATACCCTTCGAATACGGGTGTTTCACCTCGCGCATCTCGGTGACTAGGTCCGCTAGCTCGGTTATTTGCGGGTGGGCATTTCTGCCGGTGCAGATTACGTGAACGCGCTCCGGACGATTTTTTAATGCTACCGCAACTTCGCCTGGGTCGAGCATTTTGTAACTGATGGTGTAGTTGATCTCGTCGAGGATCACTAGATCATATTTCCCGCCGTAAACTGCTTCGCGGCCTGCCTGCCAGCACTCCTGCGCCAGCTTAATATCTTCGGGATCGGTTTCGGCGCCGCCGATCTTTACGAAACCCCGTCCCATGGGCCGGATTTCAAATTTATCGTCGCCCAGCATTTTGGCCGCGTCCAGTTCACCGTAATGCCAGGAGCCCTTGATAAATTGCACCATCAGGACACGCATGCCCTGACCAACGGCGCGAAAAGCTGTACCTAGCGCGCAAGTGGTTTTACCCTTGCCGGGTCCGGTGTAAACAATAAGCAATCCCTTTTCTTCCGGCATCAGAGTCCGATCCAATGGCTTGGGTTATTCGCGAAAACCAAAGAAGTGTGCGGATTGGTCGCTGAAACGTCAAGAGCGACACCTCGAGTAAGCCGGCAAGAAGTCTTCCTACAGCAATTGCAGGCGCTTCACGAGTTCCCCGGCGATGCAATGGATGCGGTCTTGCGTGGCTGCAGGCATCGCCGTTTTTGTTTTTGCATGCGGGTCGGACAAGACGATCCACAAGCCGGGACGGTAAACTTCGTCGTCACCGGGACAAATCGCGCCAGTCAATTGAACCAGCTCAAGCGCAGGAGGCTTGGAATGCGTGAAATCCAGTTTCGCGTTTTCCGGAGAGCCTGCCTGAAAAGGAGGATGAACCAGCAGGTCCATCAAAACACCGCGCGCATCGTCGACAAGATCGCGAAAACCCTGGGAAACCAGAATAGAATCAACGTCGCGCGGCGTCGGCTGTTCCAGTTGATCGAGATCGTAATCGGGCAAAGGCTTATCGAGCGGAATTTCGATCGTTGCTGAGGGCTGATTTACGTCGGCGATGATGCGAATGGACATAGTTGCTGCTTTCGAAATGCAAAAACTACTTTGGGTAGGCGCCGCCGGCGAGAATTGCAAAGGCACGGTAGAGCTGCTCAGCGAGCATAACACGGGCAAGTTCGTGCGAATAGGTCATGGCGCTGAGCGATAACCGTTGCTGAGCCTGGCGCCGAATGTCTTCCGGGAAACCCTCAGCTCCGCCACACACGAAGATCAACTGCCGAGTGCTGCGGTCGCGATGCTCGCCGAGCCACTTGGCAAACGCTTTGGAGTCCTGATTCCCCCCCCCATCATCCAACAGCACTATAGTGGACGGCTGGTCGAAGGTAAATTTCTTTAGCGCCGCTTCTGATTCGCGCAGTTCAGTAACTTCAATGGGCGCGTAACGGCTGATCCGTTTGACGTAATCGTTAATGATGACTCGAAACTCGGGCCGGCGAGTCTTGCCAAGCATGACCAGCTTCAGACGCATTTCTGTCAGGCCATCAGGAAACTGCTTCCCCGGGGAAATGCAACGGGTCTCCCGAGCCGCGGCGGTGGACGCTATCGTGGCCCAGGCTTTCGGGTGAATCTGGGATTTCCAGCTTAGCTGCGGAGCGCCACAAGCGCTCGAGGTCGTAGTAGCGGCGCGCCTGTTCGCTGAACACGTGAACGACGAAGCCTCCAAAATCAAGGAGCGCCCATTCCGCGGACCGCTGCCCTTCCCGGTGCGCTGGCGAGCGCTGCGCGTGTTTGTACAATTGCTCTTCAACCTCGGTGCAAATGGCCTGCACCTGCGGCGTGCTGAAGCCGGTACAGATTACGAAGTACTCCGTAAACGCCCCCAAACCGCTCAAATCGAGAACGGTAATGGCCCCGGCTTTTTTTTCCTGAGCGGCGTGAACGGCCAGTTGCACATCTTTTGGAAAGGATTCTAGTTTCACTGGTATAACCTTTGTTTCAGAATGTATTCCTCTACACGGGCAGCCACCAGCCCGTGAATCGATTGACCGCGATTCGCCCGCCGGCGAATATCTGTTGCGGAAATATCGCTGTTCACATTTTCCAGGAGATAGACGGTGCTGCGATGCAGGTGCGCGACCACCTGCGAAGGGTGCGTAGCTTCAGTTTCTTTTTTAACGTCTGGACGCGCAATCGAGTCCGGCGGAATCACCAGTCGCAGCGCTTCCGGGCGAATGCCCGGGCGATTGGCGACGATGAAATCGCACAACCCCAGAAGCGTTTCGTATTCCTTCCACATCGGAATATCCAGAAATGCGTCGGCGCCAATGATAAAAAAAACTCGGTCGCCGGCGTGGTTGTAGCTGTGCCGAAAATAACGCACGGTGTCGACGGAATAGTGCAATTGTGTGCCGCTGAAGTCTTCTCCTGCTTCGACCAGTGATGGAACGAAGTGAGGATGTTCCGTGCAAGCCAGAGAAACCATCGCAAAACGGTGCGGAAAAGGCGCGAGATGTTGTTTCAGTTTGTGGGGAGGCCGGCTGGCTGCAATGAAATGAATTTCGTCAAAATTGAAGCGCCGGTCAGCCGCGCGAGCGATGGCCAGGTGACCGTTGTGAATGGGATCAAATGATCCACCAAAAACAGCGATGCGACGCGGATGATGCTTTGCAGCGGTGCGGTGGGCTTGCGCGGTGGTCAATGCTTCTCCGGGATTAAAGTGGCCGCCCACATTGCAGGTTGGGCGCCATGTCGCAATTCTCTCATGATTTTTCGTCGCGGCTCGCTAGCGGCGCATTAGCTTCATGGACGCTGGCAGGGACCGGAGTGGCTGACGCGGCGTCAGACATTTGACCATCTGCAGCATCAAGCGCATCGGCAACATCGGGTGCGGGCCTAGGAATTTTGTCCAAAGCATCCGCGATAGAGCGAACCAGCTCCTTTACACCTTCGCCAGTAGCGGCGGAGATGGAATGAAATTCAAGACCTCCCCGCTGGCAGAAATCGCACAACGCTTCGAGGCGTGTGCGGTCGGTAGTGGCATCGAGCTTCGTGGCCACCACGATCAAGGGCTTATCCGTAAGAGTTTTGCTGAAAGCCGCCAGCTCCCACGAAATAACCTCATAAGAGTGGACCGGATCGTCGTCGTTCGAATCGCTGGTGTCGATCAGGTGCACGAGGAGCCGCGTGCGTTCCACGTGACGAAGAAAACGCATTCCCAGACCGGCGCCCTCGTGCGCGCCCTCGATCAGTCCAGGAAGATCAGCGACTACGAACGTGCGCCCTAATTCGGTTCCGTGCGCGCCGGTTCCTCCATCCGCGTTTACCACGCCGAGATTTGGCTCCAGCGTGGTGAACGGATAATTTGCAATTTTGGGGCGTGCCGCGGAAATCACGGAGATCAAGGTGGACTTGCCGGCATTTGGGAATCCCACCAGGCCCACGTCGGCGAGTAATTTCAATTCCAGACGCAAATGACGCTCTTCGCCGTCCTGACCTTCTTCATGTTCGCGAGGAGCTTGGTGCCACGGTTTGGCGAAATGCTGGTTGCCGCGCCCACCGCGCCCGCCGTGCGCTACAAGAACGCGCTGGCCAGGGGTAGCCAGGTCCGCGATGGTCTCATTCGTTTGCGCATCGAATACCGCCGTGCCTACCGGAACGAGCAGCACCATGTCTTCGCCAGATTGCCCGCTGCAATTGGAGCCTTCGCCGTGACGCCCACGGTCGGCTTTGAACTCACGGTTATAGCGATAACGCAGCAGGGTGTTGTCATTAATGTTCGCTTCCAGATAAATACTCGCGCCATGGCCCCCGTCGCCGCCGGATGGGCCGCCGCGCGGGACATATTTTTCGCGCCGAAACGCCACGCAGCCGTTGCCGCCATGGCCTCCCTTTACGAATATTTTTGCTTCATCAGCGAACACGAAACGTCCTTTGAGCTCTTAGCGGAGAAATTGTTGCAAAAACAAAACGGTCCCGGATGACCGGGACCGCAAAAAAATCGCAGACCGAAGTCCGCTTGAATTCATAGTGCCGATACCGTTCAGTTCGTCGCGGATTTCGCGGAAGATTTCGCTTCGTCGGCAGGTTGCACGCTGATAAAGCGCCCGTTGCGGCCCTTATCCTGGAACTGCACGATCCCGGTGACCAGTGCGTAAAGCGTGTCGTCCTTACCTTGTCCGACGTTGACGCCGGCCTGATGCTTGGTGCCGCGCTGCCGAATGAGAATAGTTCCAGCGTTCACAAATTCTCCGCCGAAGCGCTTCACGCCGAGCCGCTGGCCGTGTGAATCGCGGCCGTTTGTAGAGGAGCCGCCGCCTTTCTTATGTGCCATGATGAAATCCTTTTCGGGAAAGTTGCGTTAAATCCTACTGAATAAAATTTGTACTTGTAACTACAGCGAGATCTCGCTGACCTGTACCGCCGTGTAATTCTGGCGATGGCCGCGAGAAATCTTGTACTGATTGGTCTTCTTGAATTTCAGCACAGTGACCTTCTTGGAGCGCCCCTGTTGCACGATCTTTCCAGTCACCTTGGCTTTGGAAGCGTCCGATCCGGAGAGAACTTTCTTGTCTTCCGTGTGCACCGCCAAAACAGATCCAAAATTCACAACTTCGCCGACATCACCGCTAACTCGTTCAATTCGAATAATATCGCCCGGCGCGACACGGTACTGCTTGCCCCCGGTTTTGATTACCGCGTACATAAGCCTCCGCCCTCTAAAGACAAACCATGATTATATGATTTGCGGCCCAATTCCGTCAACGCAGTAAAATAGGCGTAGGCAGCAGCTCGCGGATCTTGCATTTATCGCCGGCAGCAAAAATAGCCTTAACTAGCATGCTGCACTTATAATTCGCGCGTTTCCCACCATTCGGCAACACCCGGGAACATTAGTCGTCTCGAGTGCGTCGCATAACTCCACGGACTCGGAGGTCCAACACATGTACGCCATGAAAAATCTCGCCAAATTGAAACTTCTGGACGCTAATGCCCCGGAAGGCATGAAAGCCTTTTGGGCCTTTGACAAGGCGGCCATGGCGGAGGGCGCTATTCCCCTCAAGTACAAGGAATTGATTGCGCTGGGTGTTGGCTCTACCACGCAGTGCCCATACTTTACGAGTCTGAAGGACGGAAACGAGACGCGGAGTTGCATTTCAACCAAGCGCTCAAACTATTCGAAGCATCTCTCGGCAAATCTCACCCCAACACCAGAACGGTGAGAAATAATTTGAAGAAAATTAAACTTAGTAAAGCTGCGACATTGCGTACGTTGGACAAGCGCGCCGCCACGCCAGGCACACGTACGCGTTAAGTGCACGGGTGGAACTTGTCGCAGATATCCATGAGCCGACCGATGGATGCATGAATAGGAATTTGCACGATTATCAAGCGCGCTATTTCTCAGGATGCAGGTAAGTGTCGAACCACGCAAGGTAACGTTGCATGCGATCGTGAATATAGCTCGGACGCGTGAACAAGTGAAATTGTTCGGGATAGATAACCAGTTCGGTTGGAATTCCGAGCGATGAAATCTGTCTTTACGCCCTAAGCGTGCGGGTGAGCCTTGTCGTAGATGTCCATGAGCTGGCGGATGGATGCATGGGTATATTTTTGTGTGGTAGAAAGCGATTGGTGCCCTAACAATTCCTGGATGGCGCGAAGGTCGGCGCCATCGGCTAGCAAATGCGTGGCGAAAGCGTGCCGCAGAGAATGCGGGTGCAGGTCCCAGTTCATGTTTACCAGGCGTACGTATTTTTTGACGATGCGCCCGACTGAGCGTTGGGTGAGGCGCCGGCCCGCATAATTTAAAAAGACTGCTTCGCTGTGCGGAGTCGCAGTGCTGCTCGCGTAGCCGCCAGAAGTTTGCAGCAGCAGCTGTTCGCGCAGTGGCCAGTATTTATCAAGAGCCTCCTGCGCCTTATTGCCGTACGGCACGATGCGTTCCTTGTTGCCTTTGCCGGTTACCCGGATCATTCGCTCCCTTTGTTCAATATCGACGAGATCCAAGCCGGTCAATTCGCTGACGCGCAGCCCCGCCGCGTATAGAAGTTCCAGCAAGGCGCGGTCGCGACGCAGCAATAAACCTGCTTCGCGAAGCTTCGGTTCGATTCGCAATGCCAGAGCTACTGCAGGCGACCATTGTGTTTTCGATTTGCTTTTACCCTTCGGCAGCGATCCGCCCATGTCCCCCAGGTGATTCAAAAAACTATTCATCTCTTCCGCCGAAAGAATCGAAGGTATGCGCTTCGGCAATTTCGGCGTGGGCACCAGACGTGCCGGGCTTTCGTCTAACATTCCCTCGCGTACACAGTATTTAAAAAATGAACGTAAAGTCGCGAGTTTACGGGCAACGGAAGACTTCTTGAGGCCTTGTTCGTGTAAGTGGGCTACAAATTCGCGAATGATCCCGTGGTTAATCGTGCTCAGCACCGGGAGTGACATTCCAGGCGGTGTTAGAAACGCCACAAATTGGCGCAGATCTTTACCGTAATTCGAGATGGTATGTGGTGAGGAATTTTTAACCGAAACAAGATATTCGAGATAACTTTCGATCGCTTGTTTCATCGGCCACGCTGGACTCCATGCAAAATCATACCTAAACATTAGGATGTGTATAGGAGTTCGGAACGCTGTATGCCTAGATTGAAACTGATGGGGAGATTCAGACTTTTGCTGGCTCGGGAACGACCTCTTCAGCGGTCACGGCCGGCTGTGCTTCTGGGGCGAGCACCTCGAAGTCGCAGCCTTCCTTCAGACAGGTGCGCACGGTTCCGATCTTGCTGCGTTTTTCAACAATAAATGGGGCGCCGCACTTGGGGCACGGCTCCGCGATGGGCATGTGCGGAGTAGTGAAATCACAATCGGGATAACGCGAACAACCATAGAAAACGCGTGGGCGGCCGCGTCCGCCTTTTCCGGCGCTGCCGCGACGAACGAATTCTCCTTCGTTGCACTTCGGACATTTGATGCCCATGGTGATCGGCCGCGTGTATTTGCACTTCGGATAATTTGAGCAGCCGATGAATTCGCCGAAACGTCCGTGTTTCTTTACCAAGCCGGAATCGCACAGGGTGCACTTTTCATCCAGCGGCTCATCAGGCTGGCGCGCGATGCGTGTGCCTTCCACCAGGCGTCGCGTAGTTTTGCAATCGGGATACCCTGTACAGGCCAGAAACACGCCAAAACGTCCACGCTTGATAGCCATTTCCTTACCGCAGTTGTCGCAGTATTCGATCTTATTTTCATCCCCTGGAGGCACTTCCGGGGACAGGTCCTCGATGAACTCGCAATCCGGATAACGCGAACAGCCCAGAAAAAATCCATGACGGCTGATGCGCTCCAGCAATTCGCCTTCACCGCACTTTTCACATTTTTTCCCTGTGGGAATGCCGGCTTTGTAGGAAAGCATCTCGTCGTCTGCTTTATCCAGATCGATTACGAACTTATCCCAGAATTCGCCGACCGCTGTGCGCCAACCGAGCTTACCTTCTTCGATCTCGTCCAGCTCGTCTTCCAGGCGCGCAGTAAAGGTGACATCAAAAATATCTTCGAAGCTGCGAATCAATAAGACGCTGACGCGTTCTCCCAGCATTGTCGGTGTAAAGCGCCCCTGATCTTTCTTCACGTATTCGCGCTCCACCAGCGTGGAAATGATGGAAGCGTAGGTAGATGGGCGGCCGATACCCTTTTCTTCCAGATCTTTCACCAGCGTGGCGTCGTTGTAGCGCGGCGGAGGTTCAGTGAAGTGCTGGTCCGGCCGAATCTTGTCCAGACGCAGGATTTGCCCTTCGGTGACGCGTGGCAAAGCATTACCTTCGCCTTCGTCGGCTTTCTCGTCCTCTTCGCGGTCGGCGATGGATGCAGGCGTTTGATAAACGCGCAAGTATCCGTCAAATTTCTGTACCGAACCGTTGGCGCGAAAGGTGTAATCGCCTGCTGTAATGTCAATCGTGGTTTGATCGAAAATCGCGGGCAGCATTTGTGACGCAACGAAGCGCTGCCAGATCAATTGATACAGCTTGAAAAGATCGTCTTCCAGATATTTGCGGACATCTTCCGGCGCGCGCATGGCGTCGGTCGGCCGAACCGCCTCGTGAGCTTCCTGCGCGTCTTTTTTCGATTTGTAGTAATTGGCCTTTTCCGGCAAATAATTCGAGCCGAAACGCTCGGGAATCAATTCCCGCACTTGCGCAAGAGCATCCGACGAAACGTTCACCGAATCGGTGCGCATATAGGTGATCAGCGCCACCGATCCTTCTTCGCCAAGCTCAACTCCTTCGTACAGCTTCTGAGCCAGCGACATGGTCCGTTTTGCGGTGTAGCGCAACCGGTTGTAAGCGGCCTGTTGCAACTTGGAAGTCGTGAACGGAGGAGGGGGGTTGCGGCGTTTCTCTTTCTGCGTGACACTGGCAACCTGCCACTGGACGTCACTTACGGCTGCAACGATTTTGTCCGCGGTTTCTTGATTGGAAACTTCAACATCCTCGCCTTTGTGCTTAAAAAGCTTGGCTTCAAAGAGCGGCGGCTCGCCGCCATCCAGCATCGCGTGGATGCTCCAATATTCCTGCGGCACGAATTCACGAATCTGAACTTCGCGCTCCACGATCAGGCGCAGCGCCACCGTTTGTACCCGGCCGGCAGACAGTCCGCGGCGTACTTTATTCCAAAGTATGGGAGAAACTTTGTAGCCCACCAGGCGGTCAAGAACACGCCGTGCCTGTTGCGCGTCCACTAGATCGCCATTTACGTCGCCTGCCTTGGCGAAAGCGGCCTTGATAGCCTTAGGCGTAATTTCGTTGAACATTACCCGCCGATATTTGGCGCGATCCGATTTCTTGGTGGCCAGTGTATCGAGCAGGTGCTGCGAGATGGCTTCACCTTCGCGGTCAGGGTCAGTTGCCAGATAAACATTGGGTGCGTTTTCGGCGGCTTTGCGCAGGTCCGCAATTACCTTAACCTTCCCGGGAATGACTTCCAGGGTAGGCTCAAAAATGTTTTCCGCGGTGACCACTACGAGCTTCGGCGGCTTCTTCTCCTCAACGACCTTCTCGCCCTCTTTCGTTTTTGCCTTGGCCTTGCGCTTCTTCTTTTTCTTTTTTCCGTTTTCACTTCCAGGCAGAAGAATGCCCAACGTCTTTTTAGGAAGATCCAAGACGTGACCCAAGGAGGCCTTAACGGTATATTCCCGCCCCAGATATTTATTGATTGTTTTCGCCTTTGCCGGCGATTCCACAATTACTAACGAACGAGCCATGTTGCCTTTGTAACTCCGTAATCTTCCGCAGGAAGGGTCGACCGCAGGGGAGTGTGTCCTTCTCGCTACCTTAGCAGATGCGGAGATTGCGCATCCGGGTGCTTCTTTCGCTGCGACACGCGCCGATTTACTAACCTGATTTGATGTCTAAATCCAGTTACAACATAACCTTACTGAATTGTTGCCAGGCAATTGCCGGACCACGCCTTTCATCTCCAGATCAAAAAGCGTAGCCAGAACCTCGGAAGAGTTCAAGCCGGAGTTTTCCACGAGTTCGTCAATGTGCCTGGTTTCCTCAACTACCAGTAATTGGTAGAGTTTTTTTTCCGAGGCTCCTAAGGCTGCAAAGGCCAGCAGATTCCTTTGTTCCGCCTTTGGGCGTTCGGCCTTCACCAGTGCAGCCCGCACCGGCGTAGGCAACTCTTCAATTACGTCCTCGGCATTGACCACCAGCTTGGCCCCCAGCTTGATTAGCATATTTGGCGCGTAGCTCACCGCTTGGGTCACATTCCCCGGCACCCCAAAGACTTCTCTGCCAAACTCCATCGCTAGGCCTGCGGTTATTAAAGACCCGCTGAACTCTGCCCCCTCGATCACAATCACCCCTAGCGGCATGCCTGCGACAATGCGATTCCTGATGGGGAAATTCTCGGGTGCAGGATGTGTTCCAAGAGGGAACTCACTCAGGATAGCGCCCCCCTCCAAGACTTTTTCGTAGAGCTTTTTGTTTTCTTTCGGGTAACAAACGTCAATGCCGGTCCCTAACACGCCGATCGCGCGCCCGTTGGACGGCCAAGGCCCGTGATGGCCGATGGCATCAATCCCGCGTGCCATGCCGCTTAGGATGACCAGGCCACGCGCTGAAAGGTCACGTCCCAGACGCTCCGCCATTTGTGAACCGTAAAGCGTGGGCCGCCTGGTCCCTCCGATGCTGAGGCAGGGCATGTTCAGGATCTGCGGATCACCCCGCAGATAGAAGAGCACCGGCGGATCATAAATTTGCAGCAGCGTTTGAGGGTATTCCGGCTCTGTCCAGTTCAGCAGCCGACAGCCCGGTATATTGCGGATGCCTGCCAGCTCCTTTTCGGCACGTTTGAAAGCCTCCTTATTATGGATAGCTTGCGCCACCCGCGCGGGTAAGCTGCAGGACTCCAATTCTGTGAGAGAGGCGTGAAATATGCTGTCGGGTGATCCAATCTTGCGCAACAAACGAGCGCACAACCGGCACTCCAGCCCAGGAGTCAGCGCCAGCGCGAGCCAGAAGAGGGAAGCGTCTAGCTCCATCGCGCCTTGAGCGTATGCGTTTGATTACCTATTTTTCAACTATCAATATATTATACGGGCTGCGCGGGATCTTCCGCCAACACGCTTCGGAAGATTCCCATGAAAACATCCACGTCGCGTTCCGAAATGATCAGCGGCGGCCGAAGCTTGATGACATTGTTAAAAGGCCCGTCCGTTCCGGTGAGGACACCGCATTCGCGAAACCGGTTTACCACGTATGCCGCCTGCGCGGTTGACGCGGAACGCGTGACAGGATCCAAAACTAAGTCGACACCCAGGAACAAACCCGAGCCACGCACATCGCCGATGATCGGATACTGCGTTTGCAGCGCGAGCAGCAATTCCTTCAGATAATTTCCCACGCGAAGCGCGCGTTCCTGTAAATTTTCTTCTTCCACCACTTTCAGCACCGCCAATCCCGCGGCGCAGGCCACCGGATTACCTCCGAAAGTGCTGAAAAATTCCATGCCATTGTCGAAGGACCGCGCAATTTCTGACGTAGTGATTGCCGCTGCCAGCGGAAAGCCGTTGCCGATGGGCTTTCCCAGAACGACTATGTCCGGAATCACATTTTGCGTTTCAAAACCCCAGAAGTGCGTACCCAAGCGGCCGAATCCAACTTGCACTTCGTCCGCGATGCACAGACCTCCAGCACCACGAACGCGGCTGTATACCTGCTCCAGATACTGTGGCGGGAAAACAATTTGGCCACCGACACTTGGAAGCGTCTCAGCGATGTACGCCGCCGGTGCGCGGCCTTGCTTGCTCATTTCGTCCAGAATTTCCCCCACATGAGCCGCGTATTTTGTTCCCGCCTGCGAATCATCGCGCCGGTATCTTCCGCGATAGTCATCGGGCATCCACGCGACGTGAACCCACGGTTTCAGTCCATGGCCACCCGGCCCATCAAATTTGTAAGGACTGATGTCGATTAACGTGCAGGTATGCCCATGGTAAGCATGCTCCAAAACGATGATGTCCTCGCGGCCGGTATGCGTGCGCGCGAGCCTGAGGGCCAGCTCGTTGGCTTCACTGCCGGAATTAACAAAGAAACACACACGCAACGGTTCGGGCAGATGTTGCGTGAGTCGCTCGGCATAGCGGTTAACAAGATCGTGCACATATCGCGTATTGGTATTGAGTAACGCAATTTGCCTCTGTACCGCTTGCACCACACGCGGATGGCTATGCCCCACCAGCGGCACATTGTTGTAAGAGTCCAAAAAGGCGCGTCCGCTTTCGTCGTAAAGATGTTGCATCCAGCCGCGCACTATTTTCAGGGGCTTATCGTACGAGATGCTCAGGCTTTTGCCCAACAACTCCCGACGCGCAGTCACCGTTTCCTGAGGGGTGGGATCCTGGGTTGGAAAACGGTTCTTCGGAATACCTACCAGCAGATTGGGATCAGGCGAAAGACCGGTCCAAAGCGCACGCTGCGAAGCATAAGCGACACCGGGAAAATCTGCGCCTAATTCAAGCAAGTCAAGAATAATTTGGAAATGGAGGTGTGGTGGCCAGCCGCCGTTTTCCTGAGACGCGCCGATGCGCGCGAATTTTTCTCCGCGAGCGAGGCGCTGGCCGATTTTCAATCGCGCCAGCGATTCTTTGTCGAGGTGCCCATACAAAGTAAAGAACACACCGGCATCGCCGGCGTCGTGCTGCAAAATTACCAGCGGACCGTAATCAAGCGGCGCGGCATTGTTCGCCAACGTGTGAATTACACCTTCAAGCGGCGCATGGATCGCGGTGGCTGGCTCCGCGAATAGATCCATTCCCAAATGAATGGTTCGCCGCTCCTCCAACGCGCTTGGATCCGCGCCGAACAACGGGGAGCTGTACAGCAAACGCGCTTCGTCGTAACGGCCGATGGCGATCGAGACTTTTTCTTCTTCCATGAGCGCGCAGATGTTTCTGGTCAATGCGAGCGTTTCAGATTCGCGGGGATTGGCACTGAGAAATTGACTGCCAACACTCAAGTCCAGGACGAGACTCGGAGCCGTTCGCAAATCCACATCGAATAACGAAGCTGCACCTGACCCATTTTTTTCCAGCCATCGCTGCATTTTTTCATTTTGCGGAACTGCGTTCAGTCCGCAGGCGTGCCTAAATGTATAGTGCGCGAAACGGCCATTAATTTTTGCAATCCGCTCGAGCGCCTCCCAAGCAGGCGCTTCACTGACGGTGACATACGCGTCGTCCGACTTGATCGTTTTGCGGCGCGCGGAATTTGTAACGCTGACCGCTAGCCGCATGCCGATCAAGTTGTATAACGCCGCGATCTCCACTTCCTGCAGCGGAAATACCTCGTGATATCCAGCTATGACCGATGCGGCGGCTTGCAGTACATCTCTTTTGCCGAGCGTGGCGTAAGCCGCGGCAATCGCCACTTCGGAAACGGTCATCCCAAAATGCATGTCGCCAAAATCGATTACGCTCACAGCTTTGCGAGGTAGCGGCCACGGATCGCTTACCAGCACGTTGTAATCGTTGGCGTCCCCATAAATTACGCTGCGCCGAAAGCTTCCAAGCGAGGGGACAATCTCCGAATCATAAAGTGTCAGGAATTTTTCGACGAGTAAGCGTCGCGATGGACTGACAATTTCGGCTAGATGTTCTTTTATCCATCCGGCGGCGGATAAATCCCATTTCAATTCACGTTGCGCGGCCGGATGAGAAAAACTCTGCAGGCCAGAATCGATCGTGGCTAGCAGCCGCCCCAGGCTCGTGAGAAGTTCCTCACTATGTGGACAAACCCTGGCCAACACCGTACCGGGCACGAACGTCAGCAGCCACACCAAGCGCTTCGTGCCATCGGCTGCCTTGATCTCCGTTTGCAGTTCGCGGCGTTGGGTTGGAATGACTTGCGGGAGAACAACGCCTTCGGCGTGCTTCGCCAGATGTACCAGCGCCTGGCACTGCAAATCGATGAACGAACGCACGCGCGCAGGATGCATCACCTTCAGCACAAAGTGCGCGCCATCTGCTGAAATCAAATGGAAATTATCGTCGTATTCGCCCGGCAAGGACGTCGCCGTGACATCCAGATCATAGAGCTCGCGTGCCAGACGCGAGGCCTCATCCACGGCAATGGGCTGGGCTACGCCGGATTCAAGAAGCATGCGACAAATTCTAGCGGCATCGGCGATGGACGTCTATGCGCCGTACGTTTATCCCACGACTAAGAAAGCAGCTCTTACCGTCTCGTCTAAATTTGTTTGACGGCAATGGGCCCGTTGACGGTCGATAGGTGAATTACCGCCGGAGCATTGCCGAACTCAATCCGTCGTCGGTCTTCATCCCAGGTTTTGCGCGCATCATTGCAAAAGCTGGCCTGACAACTCATCGGAGAATGCCCATCGGATTCCACCAGCAAGCTGGATTGATAATTTTTTGGCACGCGCAGAGTCAGTGGGCCATTCTGAGCGTCGGCCTCCAGCCCCGAACCTTTCCATACTTCTCCGCTTAGCGAGACCGATATTGGCCCGTTTTCCGTGTGAAGCCGCAGTTTGCCTGAATTCCCGACCAAGTCGATAGGGCCATTTTCCGCCGATATATTCGCCTCACCCGAGAAACCCTGCAGCGAAATGGGGCCATTTATGGCCCGCGCCTCTAGCTTGCCATCGAGGTGGTAAATGGAAAGAGGACCGTTATTGGCCCGAAGCACGAGATTTGCCGACCTCGGTGCTCGGACCAAAAGAAAGACCGTCCAATTGTCATGTTCGGAAGGGCCGCTGACAGAAACTCTACCGTTTTCAACAGAAAGTTTTATCTGTGAAAAGATGCGCTCGACGTCATTGCCGGAGGCGTCGGCCGCTTTGCAAGCCGTTACCGAGTAAGTATCTTTGTCCCAACCCTGCACTTGCACGCCGCCATTCACTTCTGACTCGACGCTGAGCGGACCATTGAGCCTTGCAATGGTTCGCTCTTCCGAACGTATTTCGGCAGCGCGATCGTTAATACGAATGTGGAGACTGGCGCAGTCCGCGACCGGGCCGTGCTCGCCTCCGGACATGTTGCTGGAATGATGATCGGTCGGTGCCGGACCCGCGGCGATCGAACCACTCAAAACGCCGGCAAGGAATAAACCGGCCACAGTGATTTTTAGAAACATACGTATCCCTCCAGCTGTACAGACGAAGGTTCAGCTTAAAAGTTCCGTTCAGCTGGGTGGCGACGTAAAGCGGTCAGGGCAGCCAAGAATAATTGTCGTCGCCAATCGGCGGCCCATCTGGTGGCTGCGCTGGTATAGGGATGGGGATCAGTTTGGGATCTTTCTGAAATTGCGCGATTTGTGTGACGGCGAAATAAAGATGAGCGCGCTCTTCGCCGTCTTTCGCTCCATTCTGTGCGCCTGTGCCCCATTTTTTCAGCTCTTCTAATTTCAGCGACGCAATCGCGCGCGCTTGTGGCGAGGCTCGGTCGTTGCTGGCCAGAGACATCAAATCGTAAAGAACTACCGTGTCTACGACCCGCGAGATTTGTCCTAGATATCCAGGATCTCGCGAAGCCTTCCACGTAGCATTCAGAACCGCATCGAGCACTTCTTCCAAACCCGGATTTTTAGCATCGCGCCCGTGAAATTCCACCAACCGCGACGCGCGCTCGGCATTGAAAAGGAATTGGAGCGTGTGTTCAGCTGCTTCCTCGGCCGGCGCCAACGCGTCAAAGGCCGGACTGGTGCGAATTCTAAAGTGCTCTCGCCCCCGTTCGTAGCCTGGCACGCGCGGCGGAATAATGCTCAGCAGCGATTCCGGCAAAGCCAGGACATCGGGCTTTAAGGTTGTGAGTACAGCAGTCAGAGCGCGACGCTGTTCCGCGGGAGCGAGAATCTGTAAGGGGTTCTGCCCGTCGCCGCGCAGCGCGAAGGTGTAGTCCATTCCTCCTATCGATTTGCTCGCCGCTTCCACTTGGTAGCGGTGCAGCATATAGATTGGAACCAAAACATCTTCAATAGTGCTCAACGGTGCGCCGGCGCGAATATTATTTTCGCCGAATCGGCGCAGCGCGGCGGCGCGTACCTGCATAAGGCGGTTCAGCTCATCCACCGAATTCGAGCCCGAATCCCACAGGTGCGCCAGACTGCTTGAAGAGCCGGCCGGCCGGCCATCCTGATCAGTCAAAAATCGCAAGCCGCGCCCGAACGCGTCAGAAAGTATTTTATTCAGCTCGGCGTGTTCGTCCGCACCAGGAGGAAATTCTCGATAGCCGAACGTGATGGATAACTTGTCCCATTCGCCCATGCCCACAGCATACGCATTCGAAACGTCCGGCACACCGTCGCCGCCAAGCGTAACCAGCGGCGGCGGATAGTCCATCACCGACGAGCGGTTTACCGTGCTGGCGGAATAATTGTGTTCCAGTCCCAAGGTATGCCCGACCTCGTGAGCCGCAAGTTGCCGCAGTCGCGCCAGGGCCATCTCCATCATTTTGGGCGAAACAGATTTGCCTTGTTCGTAGGGCGCCAGCAAACCTTCAGCGATTAAATAATCCTGCCGCACGCGGAGGGACCCAAGCGTCACGTGGCCTTTAATGATTTCCCCGGTGCGGGGATCGGTGACGGTTGAGCCGTACGACCAACCGCGTGTCGCGCGATGAACCCACTGAATCACGTTATAACGCAGATCCATGGGGTCGGCGTCTTCCGGCATTAGTTCCACGCGAAATGCATTTTTGTAACCAGCCGCTTCGAAGGCCTGGTTCCACCAGCGGGCGCCTTCCAGCAGTGCGGAGCGGATGGGTTCCGGAGCGCCGCGATCCAGGTAATAAATGATGGGCTGGACCGGTTCGCTAATGGCCGCGGCCGGATCTTTTTTCTCCAACCGGTGCCGCGCGATGAAGCGCTTCACGATTGGCTCGCTCACCGGCGTCGCGTAATCCATATAGCTGATGCTAAAGAAACTCGCGCGTGGATCATAGACACGCGGTTTGTACCCTGGAGGCGGCAACTGCACGAAAGAATGATGCTCGCGAACAGTGATGGATTCGGGAGAGGGCGTAACTTGCTTGACCCATTGACCCGGCTCGTCTCCCGCGAAGGTTAGAACGGATTCGACTTCGGTGTTCATGGGGAAGTTTTTGGTGAGCGGCAGATAAATTGTGCTGCGCGCGGCATCCAGACGGTATGCGCCTTGTTTGGTCTTGCGCAGAGTAGCGGGAATGTCATGAGCATCGCGTAGAAAAAAATCCGTGGCATCCACTAAAACGCGACCTTTTTCTTCAGCGCCAACGGTGAAGCCCGCAATGATCGACTCTGCGAACGAATCGTGCACCGCTCGACGCTCGGTCTGGTCATCGCTGACGGCGCGGTAATCCAGATTTTCCTGCACCAACAAAACTTTTGACCCGCTGCGTTCAAAGCGCACGATTCGGGTCGCGCCCAGTTGTCCGCGATCAAGTCCGATGTCGTTCGAGCCGATTCCGGCCGATAAGCCGCTCTGGTACAGAAACTCCGAATTCCATTTGTCAATTTCGAGCCAAAGCTTGCCTTGCTTAGGATCCCAATAAAGGTTGAAATAACCGTCGAGCTTCTGGGTATTCGCGGTCTTTTCGCTGATTGTGGCAGGCTGGGTATTATTATCAGGGCGCGCGCCAGCGCCGCCCATTGCGGCCATTTGCAAGGCCAGGATGAGCAGTACGGCGCGGGAATATTTCTTCATTTTCAAAACCTCCGGCGGTCCCGAAGGTTTTACACCAGAAGACCTCGGCACGGCCTAAATTTTAGCTGTTATACTAAATCTTCGGCGAGCGGCCGCCATTGTGAGAAAACTTCGCATCTCTGTCGTGCAATACCTGAATACTGCCCCATTGGTGTACGGTTTTACTCGCGGTGCTCTCCAGAATAAATACGATCTTTCGTTTACCGTACCTTCGCAGTGCGCCGATGATCTACGAGATGGTCGCACAGATGTAGCCATTATTCCGGCCATCGAATTTCAGCGCATCGACGATCTGGTGGTCCTGCCGGACCTGGCTATCGCCGCAAAAAAGCGCGTGCGCAGCCTGCTCATCGTATCGCGCAAACCCATCGCGGAAGTGAAGAGCGTCGCGCTTGATGGCAGTTCCCGAAGCACCCAGGCTTTGACACGAATTTTGTGTGCGGAGCACTGGCAGATTAAGCCTGCCTTTTTCGAAGCAACCTTTGACTCCACAGCCACAATTCTCGAGCAAGCGGACGCCGCGTTATTGATCGGCGATCCGGCGCTGCGGCTGGCTATTTCGATTGCCGGCCACGCCACGCTTGGTGCCGCGGGAGAATTGATGTGCAGTCCCGACAAAGCCGGAATCAATGCGACCGAAACTCTTCATGTATACGACGTGGTGCAGGAATGGCGCCGACTCACTGGCCTACCCGCGGTTTTGGCGGTTTGGGCCGGGTGCCGTGAATCCGTGACACCGGAAATCGTTGCCGATTTCGTTGCTTCCAAAGAGTACGGCGTCGCGCGCCTTGGGGAGATCAGCGCAGCAGCAAGCGTCGAACAGAATTTGCCTGCTGCTGATTTGCTAAATTATCTCCAGGAAAATATCGACTTCTCGTTAGACAGCGACAATCTCGCCGGCCTTGAACTTTATTATTGCTTGGCCGCCAAACTAGGACTAATTCCGAGAGCCAAAGCCATCGAATGGGCCAACATCAACACACCTCGATATGCATCTCGATAGAGTTTCACGCGGCGGGCGATTAGGTTCGGATTCATATAGTTCATTCCGCTAGAATAAAGGATAAGCAAGGAACCACTTGAGCCTTACAAAACAAGAAGCACTCGACATGCTGGAATCCGATGACCTGCTGGATATCGGAATGGCCGCGCATCAAATGCGCCTTAAAAAGACTGATCCTCGCGTGGCCACCTACCAGATCGACCGCAACATTAATTACACCAATTTTTGCACCGAATATTGCTCTTTCTGCGCTTTCTATCGACCCTTGGGCGCAAAAGATGGCTACCTTCTGTCCTTCGAATCGATATACCAAAAAATCGACGAGATGCTCGAACTAGGCGGCACCGGGGTCCTCTTGCAGGGAGGTTTACATCCCGATCTTCAAATCGGCTATTACGAAAATTTGCTGCGTTCTTTGAAACAACGTTATCCCCAAGTGCATCTTCATTGCTTCTCCGCGCCGGAAATTCTTTGTATTGCGGAGGTCAGCGAGCTTAGCGTCCGCGAAACTATTCAGCGACTGATGGACGCCGGTTTGCAATCCATCCCCGGCGGCGGCGCGGAAATCCTGGACGATGAAATTAGGTCCAAAATCGCGCGGCTCAAATGCACCAGCAATGACTGGGAAGAAATGCACCGTGTCGCGCATTCGCTGGGCTTGCGCACCACCGCTACGATGATGTTTGGCTGCGGCGAAGAGTTGCGGCATCGCGTAAATCACCTGGAACGCCTGCGCAGGATTCAAGAAGATACTGGCGGGTTTACCGCTTTTATCCCCTGGATGTTTGCGCCGGACAATACCCCGCTCGGAAAAAAGATACCCGAAGCCACCGCGGTAGATTATTTGAAGACGCTCGCAGTTAGCCGGCTATATCTCGATAATTTCGATCACATTCAATCGAGCTGGCTTACCCCTGGGATTAAAGTCTGCCAGGTCGGTCTGCAGTTTGGCGCGGACGATGTCGGCAGCATCTTGATTGAAGAAAACGTAGTGTTTGCCGCGGGCGTTAAAAACCGCACCAACGAAAGCGAGCTGCGCCGAATTATCTCCGACGCGGGATTTGTGCCCGCCCAACGCGATACGTTGTACCGCTCGTATGCTTTGAAGTAGTCACGCAGCTTAATCTTTAGGCGCGGGTCGGAGCAGGATTTCAACTTCTGTATTTTCCGGCAAATCCAACGGATCGAGCAGATGCAATCCGCCATTGCGTACTTGCGCGCGTAATTTGCGTGGCGCGCCTTGCATGTCTTGAGGCAACCTCGGGCGCCCCTCTAACTTCGTCGTTTTGGTCGCAACGGAGGCCTTCGGCTTGCCGGACGTTTCATCCAGCGCCTCATTCGCAAGCGTGTCGGCCTCAGCATTCTGCTCGCGATAGACGTGATCGATGTGAAACGATTCAAGAGCCTGTGACATTTTTTTGGCGCGTTCGAACAACGGCCGCAGATCCGCACTCTTTACCTTGTAATGCCCGCGCATCTGCTGCACCAGCAACTCGGAATCGCTTTCGATGCGCAAGGCTCGCACTCCGTTGGACTGCGCATAGTCTAGTGCGGCAATCAGTCCGTAGTATTCCGCGACATTGTTAGTCATGCGCCCAATGTATTTTTTTAGCTTCGCGACAATCTCTCCACGCTCGTTGCGTACCACCACGCCATAGGAAGCCGGCCCTGGATTTCCCCGGGATCCTCCATCGATATTGGCTTGGAAGGCAGCGGCACGCGGTTTTACGTCAGGCTCGGAGCCCGCAAACAAACCGCTTTCACGTAAAGGGGTCGGGCGACGAATCATCAGGAATTTATTGCCGAGGCCGCCGAAGTCTTATCGCTACCTGAGCCTGAACCGGAATTTGCCACTGGAATAGGGTCCAGGGTGTACAAAATCAATCCACACATTTCGCAGCGATAGATTTCTTCGTTAGTTTCCTGGCGCAGCTCTTGAATAATATGCGGGAGCACCCGCATCCCACACCCGCGGCACTGATCGTCGCGAACTTGGGCCATGGCCGTTCCGTTGTGCCGCTTCGCGATGCGCTCATACAGCTTAAGCAAATCTTCCGGCACTGGAGCAGCGATGCGCTGGCGTTCCGCTAAAGCCACCTTGAGCAATTTTTGTTTTTCATCGTAGCGAGCATGAATTTCCTTGCGGTCGGCCGCCACGCTCGTTTCCGCTTCCTTCAGGTCGGCCTCCGCGTGCCGCACGCGCCGCTCAAACTCTTCTCCGGTCATCATTACATCGAGCTGGCGATCCTCAGCCTTGACTACTTCCGCTTCGGCGTTGGCAATCTCATGAAGCAACGCCTTGTAGGCTTCATTGGTTTTGACCGCGCCACTCTGATCGCGATATTTGCGCGCCCGGTCTTTCCATTGATCGACGTCCAGCTCAAATTTTTTCCGTTCTTTCAGCGCGCTGGTATGTGCTTCTTTGGCCGCCGTGACAGCCGCGCGCGCACCGCTCAGCTTGCTGTCGGCTTCCTGAATCCGTTTGGGATAGCTTTCGATTTCAGTGCGCAACGCGCCAATGTTGTGGTCAACCTGTTGCAGCTCGATAAGGTGAGGTATTGCAGGATGCATTGAGGCCCAATTCTAACACGGCTGCTCTCGTGGACCTCGATTCGCGCCAGCGCCAAAAAGGTTAGCCCGAAACGCGAGCGTCGCGACGAATCAGCGTCCAATCAACAAAAAACCCCAAGCCCAGCGCGAACGGGATGATGCCGAAGGCGGCCGCAGTCCAGGCATCAGGTTCCGCAAATCGGGCGATTATGCCCATCGTTGCCATATAACCCAGTGCACCAGCAACCAGCAGAATGCCCCAACGCCGCGAACGCGCCCCTTGCGACAGTTCCGGTTCCATGGGAATTTCGACGCCCCGCGCCATGGCCGCCAAACGCTCCTGGCTGCGCAGTTTGCGCACGGAGTAGTACGTGTACATGGCGCCGAGAGGAAATCCCAGCGAAAGAATCACCGCGACTAGCCCAATTGTATTGTCCATACCGTCTCCTTTTCGGGAAGTCCGCCATCGAGAGTAGCCAGGCTCGAGGCTCAATTATCCGAAGTTCACTGAATGGTACGGAGAGTTTGCGAGGAATGTTCCGCGAATATGTTCTGTGATTCGACCATACGTCAGGCAGTTAGTTCACTTCATGAACCTGCATATTTTGATCCACCGCCAGATTGGGGTAACGAATAGGCGAGCCGGCAGGCGCAGATGCGTGCCGTGCAATGGCATTGAATTCCGAGCCGGAGCATTCCACGGAGTAACTGTAGCCGTCCCGTTCAGTCCTGGTCATCGTCAACATATTCGAGGAGATGAGATCCGCGCGCGATGCGCAGGCGCCGTTGGAGGCAACGTTAGCGCGCTCTGCTTGCGCAATTTGCAGCAGGTCGCTGCGCACGCCGGTCAAGCTGATAGCTTGCGTAGCCGTGGTGCCGTTGTCGGTAGTGGGCAATTTTTTTAAATAAAAAAAATACGCGCCCAACAGCAATGCTGAGAAAACCAACAAGAGGGCCAGAGCTCGCATGCTGTAATTTTCCTCCTGCCATAGCCACAGCGACAAGACTTGCTTGAATCAAAATTGCCTAGGAAACAACTTAGGTTTTAGTCGCGAGCGCGAACAGCAATTTTGCTAAGCTTCATTCACCCGCTCAAACCCCCTTTCGCGGTGATTCACGTTCCAAGTTCTACATGCTCACTATTTTGCCCGCAGTCGAAGCTCGTGCAATCGAAAGGCTCCGTCAGGAGGAGCTTGAAGAGGCGCGCGCAGTCCAAAGCTTGATGCTTCCCGCGGAGGTTCTTTGCGCCGGTCCAGCAATCATCGCTCATGAATTTCAGCCGGTGGACATCGTAGGCGGAGACTTTGTCGATTATTTTTCCATGGACAACGGTGACGTCGGATTTTACGTTGGCGATGTTTCTGGCAAAGGCTTGCCCGCCGCTATGTACGCCGCCTTGGCGGTGGGAATTCTGCGTAGCGTGCACAAAACCGACCAGTCACCCGGTGAAATCCTATCCGCGCTCAACAAACGTTTGATGAGCCGCGGCGGGTTGCGACGCCACGCGGCGATAATCTACGGCGTTTTCAATTCACACACTTGCGAGATGCACTTGGCCAGCGCCGGAATGCCAGGGCCGCTTCACTTTTCAGCAAGGGGCTGCAGGGTCCTTGATCTATCAGGCATCCCCCCGGGCTTGTTTGCGGACGCCGAATACGAAACTTTGACGTTGAAACTGGAGCCGGGCGATTCCATCCTGGTTTGCTCCGACGGAATTATCGAAGCGCAAAATGCTCGCTACGATGATTTTGGCATTGCTCGCTTGATGACCGTTTGTAACGAGAACTCCAGCGCATCCCCAACAGAACTGTTGCTGCGTATCTTCTCCGCGGTGCACGCTTTCACCGACGTAATCCGCCAGCACGACGATATGGCCGCGGTGATTTTTCACCTTGGTGGATAGGGTCCGTCAATCTGCGAACGATAGTACAGACTGCGCAACGCCAATCCCTTTTTGATTGACACTTTTGATACTCTCTCGTAACAACGGTAGGTAATCTTTAGCCCAGGAGTGTCCTGAATGAAGACAACCTCGCCATATGCCTTTGTCTTGGCGCTGCTCCTTGCGTTGTGCATCGCTGTGCCCCCGGACCTGATTGCTGCTCCGCAATCTTCCAATTCACGCGCTGGTGAAGTGGCTCGCGTGATTCCGTCGGTGAGTATCGCTCGCGGTTCGAAAACTTTGACCGCGTCGGCGAAGTCCGTCGTCGATTGGCAGGATCTCGTGAACACCCAGATCAACGGCCGTGCGCGCATCGCGCTGGATGACGGCTCGGTGTTGAACGTGGGCTCAAATTCCTCGATGCACGTTGTAAAACACGATGCTGGCGCGCAACAGACAGAGCTGGAGCTAACTTATGGCAAGCTCCGCAGTCAGGCGCAAAAAATTGCCAAAGCAGACGGAAAATTCGAAGTACATACGCCCGCGGGCGTTGCGGGTGTCGTGGGCACGGATTTTTACGTGGCTTATGACAACAGCACCATGAACGTAATTGTTTTTGAGGGTTTGGTGCGCGTGTGTAATCTGGCCGGCGTTTGCGTGGTCGTTAAAGCCGGACAGATGAGCAGCGTCCGCAGCGGCGACAACTCTGCGCCTCTGGCTCCGGCCCAAGCAACTCTCGATCTTCTCACTGAGGCAGTGCAGAGTACCGACGTTGGCGGGCCTCCGAGTGCGGTGCAATCGACTACGCACATTGGCAAAGGCACGGTAATTACCTTGGGAGTGCTCGCAGGAATTCCCATCGTCGTTGTCCCCATCGTCACACGCGGGAGCACCAAGACCACACCGGTCACAACCAAATGCAATCCACAGACTAACCCCGCCGCTTGTTGATAGATACGCTCAGTTCCCAGTTTGCAAATCCGGGTACGGTGACAGGAGCAACTGGCATTTCGTAGTTGCTTTAGATTAGATCCCGCAATTACTCGCTGTGAGTCAGTTGCGGCCGGTCACCAACTTTCCTAGGGAGTGCAACGGTCCGACGCTCTGGCCCATCCAATACCTTGCAGCCCAGTTAACTCCGTTTGTATGGTTCGCGGACGCTCGGTTACACTGAATAGTTGCTGCTCCCGTCTAATCGCTTGTGAGGCTCCCTTTGATCTTATTTATGCGTAACAGATGGATTCATGTCCTTTGTGTGCTGACCGCTTTATGCGGCGGCGCACCTGCCGGATTTGCCGGCCCTCCCGACCCGTCGGCGAAACGTTCGCCAGTGTTGGCTGCGTTGCAGGCCGAGATGGAGCGCTCCTTCAAAGCTTTGAAAGCGCAAGACCCGCCCGCCTATTTTCTCGGTTATACCGTCACGGATACGGAGCGCGCGGATGTCTCCGGTTCGAATGGCGCGCTGTTGAACAGCACGGAAAGCCGCAACCGTTGGCTCGAAGTTTCCGTGCGCACCGGCAGCTACACGCTGGATAACTCCCATAAAGTCGGCGAGCGCCAGCAAGCCAATGGCGGCCCAGGTACCTCCGTTCCCGTGGATGACGATGCCGAAGTTTTGCGGCGTGCCATCTGGCTCGAAACCAACAAACAGTACGAGGCCTCTTCACAAGCGCTGATCAAGATCAAAACCGGCAAAGAAGTGAAAGTAGAGACGGCCGAAGGCAAAGCGCCCGATTTTTCTCGTGAGGAACCTCATACCTACGTCGGTCCGCAAGTTTCCATTAATGTCGACCGCAAACCCTGGGAAGAAAAAGTTCGTGCCTACACCAAAGCATTTCGGGATTCCACCGCGGTTATCAATTCCATCGTGACCTTCAGCGGACAAGCTCAAAACGATTACCAGGTAAATAGTGAAGGCACTCAGTTGCAGTTCGGTCAGATTCGTTATCGCCTGGAATTATTTATCCAGGGCAAAGCCCCAGACGGCATGGACATCAACCGTTATTACAATTTTGACTGGGTGAATCCGTCCGAAGCTCCGGACGATAAGGCTGTCTATGCGGCGGAAGCCACTATGCGTAAGGAACTGGAAGGTTTGGTTGCGGCGCCCATTAACGATCCCACTGTCGGACCAGCCCTGCTCACTGGACGTGCCGCCGCCGTTTTCTTCCATGAAGTGTTCGGCCACCGCGACGAGGGGCATCGCCAGAAGGACGTAACGGAAGGCCAGACTTTCTCGAATAAAGTTGGCCAACAGATTTTGCCAAGCTTTTTGAGCATCGTAGACGACACCACTAAGAAGCGTCTCGGCACCCAGGAATTGCTCGGCTTTTATCAGTTTGACGACGAGGGCGTCCCCGCGCAACGCGTCACTTTGGTGGATCATGGCGTGCTGAAAAATTTTGAAATGTCCCGCTCGCCACTCGCGGACTTTCCGCGTTCGAACGGTCACGGAAGGCGCCAGCTGGGTGCCACTCCCGTTTCGCGCCAAGGGAACCTCATCGTAGAAAGCAATAAGATGGTCAGCAACACCGAACTCCGCGCCAAGCTCATCGAGCTGATCAAAGCCCAGAACAAATCTTACGGGTTGCTGATTGACGATATAGCTGGCGGCTTCACCTTCACCGGCCGCGGCCAACCGCAGGCGTTTCAGGTTTTACCCCTCGTGGTTTACAAGGTATTTGCCGACGGCCGTCCCGACGAATTGGTGCGCGGTGTCGACATTGTCGGAACCCCCTTGGCTGCCCTTACGAAGATCGTTGCTACCGGAGACACCACTGAAGTTTTTAACGGCTACTGCGGCGCTGAGTCTGGTTCTGTTCCCGTTTCCGCCGCTTCTCCCGCGATTTTGACCTCCGAGCTGGAAGTGCAGAAGAAAGAAAGCTCCACGGACAGGCCTCCCATTCTGCCGGCTCCGGCGCACGACACGGCTTTTGCCAAGACGGGAGGCCAACTGTGAAATCGGCACGCCTGCTTTTCGCATTTTTCCTTTTCGCAGCAACCATTGCTTGCGGCACGTCCGCATTCGCCTCCGCGCCTCAAGATCCGAAAGACCTGGCTCAAAAAGACAATGACCAGACCTTGCGAGCCATGCATGACGAAATGGAGCGCTCCAAAACCCGTCTGGAGCTGAAAATTCCAGGGACCGATCAACCCGTTCGCCCCTACTACGTGGAATACCGTCTGCTGGATCTGGATTTTCGCGAAATCAGCGGAGAGTTTGGAACCTTATTGAGCAGCAATCATTCTCGCAGCCGTTTCATGGATGTGGAAGCCCGCGTTGGGAATTACAAGCTGGACAGCTCCAATTTTATAAGCGAAGACGGATTCCGCGGCTTCATCGGCTCAACTGGATCTGTGGGCATCGATCGCGATTACGATTCTCTTCGCCAGGATCTGTGGATTGCCACCGATCAGGCTTTCAAGGAAGCCGTAGAAACTTATTCACGCAAACAGGCCTATCTCAGCAGCCTCGCCAGGCAATCCGACATCAATGATTTTTCCAAAGCCGAGCCCGTGCACCTCGTTGAGCCCCTGGTTATGGCCGACTGGACCAATCGCAATTGGGACCAGGAAGCCCGGGAGACTTCAGCCGCATTGCGCGCCTTTCCGCAAATTTACGAAAGTCGCGTCACGTATTACCTGGTCTTCGCAACCGAATACCTCGTTACCAGTGAGGGCACCGAGATTCGCACCAATCGCAGCTTCGCCGCGATCGAGTCTGGCATGAATGCTCTGGCAGACGACGGCACGCCGATCAATCACTTTTATGCTACTTACGCCGTGCGTCCGGCCGATCTGCCCACGCCCGATGCGGTGCGCAAAAATCTCAATGTGACGGGCAGCGAATTGATGGCTCTGCGCTCTGCACCTCCAGCGCCGGACTACACCGGCCCAGTACTTTTTGAAGCGCGCGCCGCAGCTCCGTTGCTGGCCCAAATTCTCGGCCCAGCCGTAAATGGCGCGCGGCCTCCGGTCTCATTCACTCCCGTAATGGAACAACTGTTGAGCGGACTCGGTGGAAAGAGTGACTGGATTACGCGTATCGGAGCCCGTGTTCTGCCAGCTTCCGTGACGGTAGTCGACGATCCCAGCGCCAAGGAATTTCAGGGCACTCCACTGCTCGGTTCCTACGCGGTCGACGATGAGGGTGTGCGGGCGCAAAAAGTGACCTTAGTGGAAAACGGCACGCTCAAGAGTGAACTGATGTCTCGCCGTCCCGGTCCTGATTTCGATCAATCCAATGGACATGGCCGTTCTGCCTTCCTAAGCGACGCCAGACCAACTATGAGCAATCTGTTCTTTACTTCCAAAGAGACCATGTCGCCGGCGGACTTAAAAAAGAAATTTCTGGATGAATGTCGCGATCAAAAGCTGGCGTACTGCCTGATTGTGCGCGAGATGGATAATCCCACTATCAGCCTACTGCACCAGGATGATTTTCAAAGCTTGCTCGCAAGCTACGGCGGCGGTGCCGGCACAGGCGACCGCCTGCCTCTGGTGGTTTATCGCATGTACCCGGAAGACGGCCGTGAGGAGATTATCCGCGGAGCGCGCCTCATCGGTATAAACTCCCGAGCGATTCGCAATATCGCGGGAATCGGCAACGACAATTACGTCTATAACTACATGCAGAGCCAGATAAACGGATTCGCTGGCACTGCTCTCGGCGCTTTTGGCTCGGCGCAAAACGGTTTGCCGGCATCGATTGTCGCGCCCTCGCTACTCTTTGAAGAAGTCGAAGTCCGCGGAGCGCGTGGCGAGCCGAAGCGGTTGCCACTCGTGGCTCCGCCGCCGATGACCGCGTCAAAGTAAGCTTCGTGGCGATTTTCGCCGCAGAAGTAGTATTTTTGAGCTACTACCCATGAAGGAATTTACCAGGCGCGGCTTCATACACGCAGCTGCAACGCTGGGCGGCTACGGCATGCTCATGGGCGTACAGCGGATTTGTTCGTCCGCTTTTGCGGATGGCGTGGAACCAACAACCGGCGCCGGGCCGGTAAAAATCATAAAGTTTGCGGACGACGGTACTTCTCTAGGCGCCTTAACGACCGCCAAAGTACAAAAGAGCTCCGCGCAGTGGAAGTCTCAACTTACCCCCTTGCAATTTGATGTGACCCGCCGGGCCGCCACGGAATGGGCTTTCACCGGCGCGCTGGACAATGAGCACCGCCCCGGCCTCTATCGTTGTATCGATTGCGACAATGCGCTGTTTGATTCCCGGGCCAAGTTTGACTCCGGCACCGGATGGCCCAGTTTTTTCCAGCCTATCGCTAAAGAAAATGTCCGCGAACAAAAGGATTTCTCCTACGGGGTATTGCGTACCGCGGTAGGGTGCACTCTCTGCGACGCCCACCTAGGTCACATTTTTAGCGACGGGCCGCGGCCTACGGGCCTCCGTTATTGTATGAATTCCGCCGCGCTGCGATTCCTCCCGCACAAAGGTTAGGCCTCTCCATCCTTGGGCCTTTCTCAGTAATCCAAAGCACCTCTCCTAAACGTGTGCCCATAAACTCTTTAAACTTAGGATAGTCTAGGCAAACCTGATGGCCATTCTCCAAAACCTGGAGGTCCGGGAAAAGAAGCGTGCTGCGCTGTTAAGCGTGGGCTCGGCAGTGGTGTTGCTCTCCCTCAAAACTTTTTTGGTCGTTCGCACCGGCAGCCTTGGCGTGTTGTCCGAAGCGCTGCATTCTGGTCTGGATTTTCTGGCCGCCATCATCACCTATCTTTCCGTGCGTATGTCCGATCAGCCTGCTGACGAGGGGCATCCGTACGGTCACGGCAAGTTTGAAAATTTCTCCGCCTTCGTGGAAACCGCATTGCTCCTCATTACCGCTGTTTTCATCATCTACGAAGGTATCGACCGCTTGTTCTTCCACCACGTGCATATTCAACCGAGTGTTACTGCCCTGCTGATCCTGCTGGTTGCTCTATCGATCGATATCACCCGCGCGAAAGCACTGGGTCACGTGGCACGCAAATACCACAGCGAGGCAATCGAAGCGGACGCTCTGCATTTTTCAACGGACGTCTGGAGCACCATCGTCGTCATCGCCGGCATTGGACTGGTGTGGGCTGGTGAAACCTGGAATCTTCCCTGGCTGGTGTACGCCGATTCCATCGCAGGTTTGGCAGTCGCAGGCGTGATTCTGTGGGTGGGCTCGCGGCTTGGCAGGCGCACCCTCGACGCGCTCGTGGATGCCGCGCCAGAAGGCCTCCGTCAAGAGATCGCTCGCGCCGTAGCTCGCATGGAAGGCGTCCTGGATGTCGATCGCGTGCGTGTCCGCCGTGCCGGAAATCGTCATTTCGTCGATGCCACCGTGAGCGTCGCTCGCACCACCAGTCTCGAACAGGTCCATGCGCTGAGCGATGCTATCGAGAAACGTATCGGCGAAATTGTTCCCTCCGACGTAATGGTGCACGCCGAGCCGCGCGCCCCTCAAGGCGAACATCTGTTCGAATCCATCCGCGCGCTGGCGCAACGCCTGGGCCTTGCCATTCACGACGTAACCGCTCTGCAGCAAAGCGGCAAGCTCTTTATCGAATTGCACCTGGAAGTTGATGAGAATTTACATCTGCGTGAGGCCCACCGGCAGGCCACTAAGCTTGAAGAAGGCATTCGCGCTTTGCGTGACGCGCCCACGGAAGTAAATATTCACATCGAGCCGTTAGGAACTCACATTGCCACGCCAGACGCCGGTCTGGGTGAAATGAAACTGCTGGCGGGGGCGGTGGAGCAGTTCTTGAACGCTCTGCCCTCCGAATACGATGAATTGGTAAATTGTCATGATGCGCGTGTGCGCCAGGTGGAGCACCGCATCCTCGTTTCCTGTCACTGCACCATGCGAGGCGATTTACCCATCAACAAAATCCATGATGTAACCGCCGCGTTGGTCGACCGCGTGAAGGAACATTTTCCGCAAATACATCGTGTGACCATCCACCCAGAGCCCTTCGAAGAACGTTAGCTCACTCCATGAAGACCTGGTTCGTTGGTCGCGGAGAAATCCTCTTTTCCAGGAGCCTTGCCCGCAAACACTTGCGCCGCAATAGCCAACAGGCTGGGAAAACACACCAGCGTGTAGCGCGGCTCGGGTGTTTCAAGCGTGGCCATGAACACCGTGCGCACCACGATGTAACACACCATTATCGCCACCGCGATTCTCGCCGAGGGATGCCGCCACAACAGCAGCGCACCCCAAGCTCCGAACAACACGTATAGCGAAATCAGCAATTCAAACCCTGCTGTCACCACTTGGTCCACCGGATCGTTTTCCCACGCCTCTGCTAAAGGAAATACCTGCCCTGACAATGGCAACAACTCCATGCGCGGAGAAAACCACAACATAAAAGCTCGCGCCGCCGGTAGCCACAAATACGTGCGTAGCGGATGTCGCGCGGTCCGTTCCCTGGCTAATTGCCCGAAGCCTGCATCCTCTTCCGGCGTGAGTGTCACTTCGTCGTTATACGGCTCGAGCAACGCGGCCACCCGCTCTTTTTCTTCCGGCGTATCAAACGCCCGCGCAGGAACATCGTCCAGATTTATCGGCTGATCATTCAGCTTCCAGGCCACCAGGTAGACATCTCGCACCCGAAATAGCCACGTTTTCTCCCAGGCCATGAAACCAAAGGGCACCAGCTCGCCTGGCAGATTCGAATTTTTTGGCGCCAGAAGTTGCGCTTCATGCAGCGTAATCGCGTTGCGCATGGCCCATGGAGTGAGTGGAAGTAAGCATCCCGCCGCCATGAAGGCAATTATTCGAATGATTTGGCGCCACTGACCCGACCACAGGCTTCCCCGAAGAAAATACCAGGCAATCACCACGCACCCGGTCATAAGTAGCAAAGGCGTTTCCGGCCTGAACAGTGTGCCGAAGCCGGCGGAAATTCCTGCGAACGCGGCGAACCACTCCTCTTTGAAGTGCAAATTGACAGAGTTGGTCTCCACCAACAAAATCGCACCTCGACCCCGCAATAATAGGAGGCACAAAAACAAAATAGTCACCGTGGTAAAAAATGTGGCCACCGCTTCCGTAAGTGGAACCGCCACATAGTTGGCCGTGAAGGGGCACATTGCCGTCAGCCACAACGTCACCAAAAAAACTCGCCACCGGTGCACCCTCCCGGTTGCCAACGCGAACAATGTCGCCGCCAAGCACGCCGCGACCACACACGTCAGCAAATCCACCGCCACCTGCGCAGTCCTTACCCAAAACCGCGCATCCGGCCCGGTCTTGCCGCTCAACCAATAAATCGCCGCAAGAAATGCCGGATACCCAGGCACCCGAATATCCACCGGAGTAATCGCGCCGCCTACGTTCATGGCGTAAACGTGATACTTGAGCCAATTTGTCGCGATTTGCTCGTAAAGTACCGAGTCCCCCGAGCCCGCCGGATATTTCAGCACGAAGAAAAAACGCAGGCACGCGCCAGCCGCTAGCGCGGCAATAGCACTGGAGAAATTTCGCCGCATGAATGAAACGCATCTTACAATAGTGCAGACGGATTCGAGCACTGCGCTCCAACACCGGAGCGCATAGATAACCTACCGTGCCCCTGGGTCGAAAGGTTTCATGAAGGAACGCGGGCCTATATTTTACGACGCGGAGCGTGTGCGCTGGCGCCGCACCAGACGCGTCATGGAAGTTTCCGCCGTGCTGCTTACCGTGGCGCTGACCTATTTCTTTGTGACCGTGGCTGTCAGCGTCGATCTGCCCGCAGGCTTGCTGCCGGACACTAAGCCCAAGTTTTATCCTCTAAAGTTCAAGCCCACAGCCAAGTTGCTACCAGTACGCGAAGGACGCAAGCGTCGCGTGGCTTCCATCGGGTCCGTACCCGCCAGTTACGATCCTCTTCACGCCGCGTTTTTTGTAAGCTGGGATCCCAATAGCATGGCTTCGCTAAAAGGCCATTACAAAGACATCGACCTGCTCATTCCTGAGCAACTTCATTCCGTAACCGCGGATGGCGCGATCACCATTGTCGACTATGAGAACGGACAGAACACCACCAGGGCTACTCCCGACCAGGCCATCGCCATTCTCAAAGAAGACAAGCTTCATCAATGGATGAAATCCGTAAACATTGAAATCCCCGTGATGGGCCTCGTCAATAACTACGACGGCGTCAACTGGCACACCAAGGAAATGGCCGAGATGCTCGCCAGCCCGAATGCCAGGCACAATCTTGAACGCGACATGGTGGAATACGCCACCAAAGCACACGAATCCGGAATCGTGGTCGACTTTGAGGAAGTACCCGACGAAAGCCAGGCGCATTTCAAAAAGTTTTCCGCTGAACTTGCCGCCGCCTTACATTCGGCGAACCTCAAGCTGATGGTCGCCCTTCCCGCTCGCGACGACGCTTACGATTACGCATTCTTTGGCAAACAATGCGATGCCCTGGTGTTGATGAATTACGATCAGCATTGGCTGACATCGCCGCCCGGACCCATCGCCGGACAAGATTGGTATGTGGAAAATCTCAGGCAAATACTAGAAGTCGTACCGAGACAAAAAGTCATCTCGGCCATCGGCAGTTATGCTTACGACTGGTCACTTGCGCCCAAGAAAAAACAGGAAGTCGCGGAATCCTTGACCATTCAGGAAGCCTTGGTTCGTGCCTCCGAATCCGAAACCGCCGTGGAGTTCGATCCAGTCTCTTTGAATCCACATTACTCCTACAATGACGACCACAACCACGTCCACCAAGTGTGGATGCTTGATGCCTTGACCGCCTACAACGAGCTCCGTGCCAATGACCGCATGGGCGTTCAAGGCACCGCATTGTGGCGGCTGGGCTCCGCAGATACCTCCATGTGGCCAATCTGGTCTGCGCGACCCAGCGATGCCGTTCGCAACAAGATCACCGATATTCCGCCCGGGCCAGACCTGATTCTCGAAGGCGATGGTGACATTTGGCACTTCATCGATACTCCTAAACCCGGTCGCCGTAGTTTTACTTACGACCCCACAACCGATCTCTTCACTGGAGAAAAGTTCGAAACCTATCCACTTGCCTATCACATCGATCAACTCGGCGCGGCCAAGAAGAAATTGGCCATCACTTTTGACGATGGCCCCGACACTCGTTGGACTCCCAAAATTCTTGATGTGCTTAAAGCAAAAAATGTGCCCGCTACATTTTTTATTGTCGGTGTCTCCGGTAGCCAGTGGCCCGAATTGCTCAAGCGCGAGTACGCGGAAGGCCACGAGGTGGGGAACCACACGTACACCCACCCCAACTTCGACGATATTTCGCATACCCAATTGCGTTGGGAATTGAATTTAACCCAGCGGCTAATCGAAAGCACACTCGGCGTCAAATCCATTCTTTTTCGCCCGCCCTACGGAATCGACCATGAACCGGAATACGCCGAGGAAGTGTCGCAACTGCCGCTCGCGCAGGATATGGGCTACGTCATCGTGGGCCAAAAAATTGATCCCCACGATTGGAAGTCTCCCGGCGGCAAACAAGTTCCCGCATCCGAAATAGTCGATAACGTACTGACCCAGGCGAGTGAAGGCAACATTATCCTTTTCCACGACGGCGGTGGTGACCGCAGCCAAACTGTCGCGGCCTTGCCTCAAGTGATCGATCGCCTTCGCGCCCAAGGCTACCAGTTCGTGTCTGTCCCGGATTTGCTGCACAAAACACGCGCGTCGATGATGCTGCCCCTGTCTCCCCAGGAGCGCTTCGAAGCACGCGCGGATGGATTTATTTTCAGTTTGTACCGCTGGTTCCGAGTAGGTTTCGCCACCATCTTCATTGTGGGAATAATTCTGGTAAGCGGCCGCGCGGTGGTCATCGGCATTCTCGCCTTAATTGAAAAACTTCGCCCAGATCACTACCTGATGCCTGATCCGCCGCCAGATGTGACCGTTTTGATTCCCGCTCATAACGAAGAAAACGTAATCGTGCAGACTGTTTCTTCCGTCCTGGATACCAACACAAAAAATCTGCAAATCATCGTGGTCAATGATGGGTCCACGGACCATACCGGCGAGCTGCTCGATGAGAATTTCGGCGCCGACTCGCGCGTACACATCATTCATCAAGTGAACCGCGGCAAGTCCGCCGCGCTGAGCCTGGCGATGTCGCAAGCAAAAACGAAAATTGTGGTGACCATCGACGCCGACACCGAGATCGAGCCGGACGCCATCTCCAAATTGCTGCGCCACTTCTCCGATCCTCGGGTCGGCGCCGTGGCGGGTAATGTCAAGGTTGGCAATCGCACCCGTTGGCTTACGCGTTGGCAGGCTCTTGAGTACATCACCAGCCAGAACATGGAGAAGCGCGCTTTCGATCTGCTCAATTGCATTACCGTGGTGCCCGGCGCGCTTGGAGCATGGCGTACCGAGGCCATTGAAGCTGCTGGCGGAATTACTTCCGATACCGTCGCCGAAGACGCGGACCTCACCATCGCCATCCGCCGTCTCGGCTGGCGCATTAGCTATGACGAAGAAGCTATCGCGTGGACCGAAGCTCCCGAAACCCCAAGCGCGCTAATCCGCCAGCGATTTCGCTGGACTTTCGGCACGCTACAATCTTTCTGGAAGCACCGCGATACCTTATTAAGGCCCAAATACGGCACTCTGGGCTGGATTGCGCTGCCAAATATTTTTGTGTTTCAACTGGTGCTGCCGCTCATTTCGCCAATCATCGATTTGATGTTTCTCGGCTCCCTCGCGCTATGGGGCGTTGGCCAACTGCATATCGCCAGATTGCCGCAGCTTTGGACCACCGCCGATGTGCAACGGTCGTTATTTTTCTTCATCGGATTTTTGCTCATCGACGTGCTCACCTGCATGGTGGCCTTCGCACTGGAACGTAAAGAAGATTGGACCCTGCTCATTCCTGTTCTCTTACAGCGCTTCTACTATCGCCAATTAATGTACGTGGTGCTCTTCCGCTCTGTGAAAGAAGCGGTCAGCGGCCGCCCGGTGGGTTGGCGTGGTGTCGAGCCGGATTCTCCTCGTGCTCCGCGTGCTCCCGAAGCACCCGCAAGAACAGTTCCCGCGTAGGATTCCCACCAGAAAGACATGCACAGCAGTTTGACGTCTGTTCCATTCCATATCCCCATTTGCACAGCTTGCAAGCCAATGTGACAATACCTGTATGCAAAAAACATTAACCATTGCTTTAAATTTGTTCGTAATCGGGCTGCTTACTAGCGGCACCCTGCGTGCCCAAGATACTTCTGCGCCTGCGCCCAAAACTCAGACGACTCCGGCACCTAAATCTCAAACTAGTCCGGCGACAAAAACTCCGGGGACTACTCCGGCCAAGCCGCGCACCGCTTCCGGCGCCAGAGCCCCACTCACGTTGAAAACCGATAAAGATAAAGCCAGCTACGCCATTGGAGTAAACATCGGCAAGCAGATGCATAAGGATAGCGTGGACGTGGATCCCGCAATTATTAGTCGTGGAATGAAAGACGCGATCGCCGGCGGGAAATTGCTTCTTACCGACGACGAAATGAAAATGGCGCTGACCAAGTTTTCCGGAGAGTTGCGCGCCAAGCAGGAGGCGGCCATGCAGAAAGCCGGAGAAATTAACAAAAAGGCCGGCGATGACTTTCTGGCACAAAACAAGACCAAGGAAGGCGTTGTGGTCTTGCCCGATGGTCTGCAATATAAAATCCTTAAGGAAGGCACCGGGCCCAAACCCACCGCAACCGATCAGGTTGTTTGCAACTACCGCGGCACGCTGCTTGACGGAACCGAATTCGACAGCTCCTACAAGCGCGGACAACCCGCCACTTTCCCAGTCAGCGGCGTGATTAAAGGATGGACAGAAGCTGTGCAACTCATGCCCGTCGGATCAAAATGGCAGTTGTTCCTTCCCGCCGATCTCGCATACGGGAGCCGCGGCGCCGGCCAAGACATCGGTCCTAACGCTACGCTGATATTCGAAGTGGAGCTGCTCTCCATCCAGAATAAAGCCGCCGCTCAGGCCCCCAACCCGCAAGCGCCTCCCAAATGATTTCGCGCTTGGCTTTGTATCGCCAAAACTGTTGTAGGATATTCCCGCTTCCGCTTTCCAAACTTGTTTTGGTAGCAGCGGTATTTTTGTATTGGGGGGATCATGGCTATCAGTTTTGTACTTAACGGCAAGCCGCAAACCGTTGATGTTAGCCCCCAGATGCCGCTCCTCTGGGTATTGCGGGACACGCTGAACATGACTGGCACGAAGTTTGGGTGCGGCATGGCCCTATGCGGAGCCTGCACGGTGCATATCGAAGGTGAAGCCGCGCGTTCTTGTGTGACTCCCATATCCAACGTCGCGGGCAAAAAGATCACCACCATCGAGGGACTTTCCGCCCACGGCACTCATCCCGTCCAGCAGGCTTGGATGGAAATTAACGTTCCGCAATGTGGATACTGTCAACCGGGACAAATCATGTCCGCAGTAGCACTACTTTCTAAAAAGCCATCGCCAAGCGACGCGGAGATTGACGACGCTATGAGCGGCAACATCTGTCGTTGCGGAACTTACCAGCGCATTCGCCAAGCCATCCATCGCGCGGCAGCGACGCAAAGCCAGAAAGGCTGACTCCAGAGCCTGATATAGGCCAGCGGTGCTGGTACTAACTGGCTAGCCACGCTTCTGGCGATTCACTCGATTTTTTGTTATTCTGCTCAAATCATAGGTACAGGGCTGCATCCTGAATTTAAGGAGCGGCACCGGAGGCCAACATGAGTTTTACTTCGAATACCGGCGGCGCGAAGATCACCGTTCCGGACATTCAGCAGCGAAAATCCCAAGCAGGCTCCCCAAGCACTAAGAAAATCGCGTGTCTCACTGCCTACGACTATCCGACCGCCCGCTTGCTCGATGAGGCTGGCGTGGACGTCATACTTGTCGGCGACTCACTGGGTATGGTGGTCCTGGGCTATGACAGCACACTTCCCGTGACCATCGAGGAGATGTTGCATCACACCCGCGCGGTTCGCCGCGGCGCCCATCGCGCTCTTGTGGTCGCGGATATGCCCTATGGCAGCTACCACACCGACATGGCTGAATCTCTGCGCAACGCCATGCGCTTCATTAAAGATGCCGGCGCGGAAGCCGTAAAAGTGGAAGGCGGCGAGCGTCGCCTGGAACTGATCGCGCGATTCTCTGAAGCGGAAATCCCCGTAATGGCTCACGTGGGGCTGACCCCGCAATCTGTAAACGCCTTGGGCGGTTATCATGTGCAAGGCAAAACGGCAGTCGGCGCCGAACAATTGCTGCGAGATGCTCACGCAGTAGAAGCCGCTGGCGCCTTTGCGATTGTGTTGGAAGCCATACCCCGAGAATTGGCCGCCCAAATCACTAAAGAGGTGCGCATCCCCACTATAGGCATCGGCGCGGGCCCCGATTGCGACGGTCAGATTCTGGTATTAAGCGATATGTTGGGCTTGACCTTTGGCGAGACGCCAAAGTTTTCACGCCAATACGCGGGCGTGGGAGAAATAATCTCGGGTGCAGTACGTCAATACTGCGAGGACGTTCGCAACGTAGCATTCCCTTCGGATGCCGAGTCTTACCACTCGCCGCAAAGCGGCAAAAATCGCAAAACCATTTCTATCACCGGCTAAATCGGCCAGATTACAATCCACTGGAGGAAAAGGTGTCGCCGGACGACATTCGTTTTCTTTACGATTACAATGCCGGGGCTAACCGGCGCTCGCTGGACGGCGCTGCCCCGCTGACCGTGGAACAATTCACCAGGCCGCTTGGCTCCAGCTTTTCTTCGGTGCGTGATACCCTCGCGCATATTTGGGGCGCGGAGTGGATCTGGATGGAACGCTTCGAAGGTCGCTCGCCTGCGTCCCTACCCGATGTCGGGCAGTTCCATGAGATTTCAGCGCTACGAACACGTTGGCAAGAGGATCAGGCGCGTCTTAATAAGTTCGCATCCCGCCTCACGCAAAGCGATTTGGACGGGCCTCATGAATACCGCACACTCAAATTCGGCCATTACACCAATCCCTTATGGCTGTCGATGCAGCATCTAGTCAATCACGGAACGTATCACCGCGGACAAATCACTACCATGCTCAGACAATTAGGTGCGAAGGCGCTTTCTAACGACTTAATTCATTTTTATCGCGAGCGTGCCGGCGCCGCAAACGCCTGACCCCACCCTCCTCGTGGAACTCATTCGAACTGTTCCCTGGATGAAAGAATTCGCGCGCAAGCAGCGCGACGAAAATCGTATTGTCGGCCTGGTTCCCACCATGGGCGCTTTGCATCCAGGCCACCTGTCGCTGATCAAGCAGGCCCGGCAGCAGTGTTCTTCCCTGGTGGCGAGTATCTTCGTGAACCCCACGCAGTTCGGCCCCTCCGAGGATTTTGCGAGCTATCCACGAACTCTGTCGTCCGATACTGAAAAACTGGAGAATGCCGGTGTGCAGTGCCTGTTCCTCCCGGAAGCGAAAGACATTTATCCCCCGAACTATTCCACTTACGTAAATGTCGAGGGGTTGAGCGAGCGCCTGGAAGGCCGCTCGCGGCCCGGCCACTTCCGCGGTGTCAGCACCGTGGTGATGAAACTCTTGCAAATCGTTCAGCCACACTTTGCGTATTTCGGAAGAAAAGACGCGCAGCAGGCGGCAATCATTTCGCGCATGGCAAAAGATCTGAATCTCGACTGTGAAATTGTAATCTGCCCCATCGAACGCGAGCCCGACGGATTGGCCATGTCATCGAGAAACGTCTATTTGAATGCCAGTGATCGCCAATTTGCCACTGTGTTGCATCGCGCCTTGCAAGCCGCGCAACTGCTTTTGCAAAAGGGCACTCGAGATACCCTTTCCTTGCAGTCCGCCATGCACCGCATCCTAGGGGGCGAATCCGGAGCCAAACTTGATTATGCAGAAATTGTGGATGCCCAGACATTCGAGCCTTTAACCCAGATCAACCGCAAGGCCTATGTCCTGATTGCTGCGAAATTTGGCGAAACGCGCTTGCTTGATAACATGCTCGTTGATTTTAGCGACAACGGCCAACTGACCACTGAGTTGTAGCCCTCCAAAATCTGTCGCCGTTCATCACCGTAGCGTTGTTCCAATCATTCCAGGATGTGAAAATAACCATCCTGCTGCGATACTCGTAACGGAATACCAAACAGCCCCGAGATACCTTCGGAAGTAAGTACTTCATCCTTTCGCCCGTCCGCGATAATACGCCCTTCGCAAAGCAAAATTACCCGCTCTATCTCCGGAATAATCTCTGAGACGTGATGCGTCACCAGCAGAATCGCGATTCCCGATTGCGCCAGCTCGCGCATCGCCGCGCGCAAGTGCAATTGCGCGGCTATATCCAGCGCGTTGCTGGGCTCATCAAAAAGTAAAGCTCGCGGATCGTGAACCAGTGCCCGCGCGATTAGCGTTCGTTTGGCTTCGCCCGAAGACATGCGCGCCACCGCACGGTCTGCCAGGTGCGCAACCCCCATGCGTTCCAAAGCGCGATCGGCCAGCGCCAATTGCTTCGGATCGGGGTGATGATGTGGGAATATGCGCGTGCTACTGAAAAATCCTGAGAGCACCACATCGCGGCCCGTGGCGTCCGTAGTGCACGCCCCCAGAAGATCTGGCGACACGATGCCCAACAGCGACCGCAACTCAAAAATATTCCAGCGTTCGCGCCCCAGTATCGAGATAGACGATCCTTCTCGGACAACCGGATAGCACTCCCGCGTTATGGTCTTGATTAACGTCGATTTCCCGCAACCATTAGGCCCCAGGATGCACACGTGCTCGCCAGCTTCGATACGCAGGGAAATATCATCAAGCGCCGGGCGCGCCATTTCAGCAGTCACCGTGTCGGCGACCGCGCTAGCGTCTGCCGTCCCACGAAAAATCGTTACCCGCTGGAGGTTAAGCAACGGCGGTGAGGAACTCATGCGCGAGAACTGAGCTTTGTGATCACTGCGGACCCATTCTAGCCGACACACTGGGGAGTGCGCTCACAAAACCTATCTGACTGACAAACAAGGGATTAAAAGAGGCTCGGGACGAAAAGTAGGAGGTGAAAGCAACAGTTTCACCTCCCGGGGTGGGGTGATGCATGACAGCTTCTGAACGGGTTCAGTAGCCCGCCCTGCCAGGCAAGACTACAGCCTCATTCGCTTACTGCGGTAAACAGTGCGTCAGGAGACTCACCGTCCAAAGGCTTGTCGTTATTGCGTTTTTAACATCTACAATGGCCTGTGTCAACTTTTAAGGGTCGCTAACCTTGGGCGTTTGTTTACTACCAAACATGTAGAACAAGCGTATACCCAGCGCTCGCATGTCTTAGCCGCCGAAAATTTCGTTGATCTTTCTCGCCAGCTTGAAGTCCAACTCGCTGATGCCGCCAACACTGTGGGTATTCAGATCGATCACCACCTTATTCCACACATTGAACCATTCCGGATGGTGGTTCATCGCTTCCGCTACCAGCGCCACGCGAGTCATGTTTCCAAAAGCAGCCACGAAATCCTTGCATTCGAACGCGCGATGCAACTTGCCGCCTTGCAATGTCCAGCCAGCCGCCTCACTCAGGCGCTCTTTGACTTCCATTTCAGTGAGTTTTTTTGCAGCCATTTAGGTTCTCCAATGTTGAAGTATGAGGTGATCCAACACCCGCGGCAAGTGCCCTAGCGGATTTATGGGCTTTAGCGTTGCCTGCTCTAGCGAATTCCTCTATCGTAAAGGTTTCATTTTCTTACAAAATGCCCGGCGTGCCAAAGCCACGCAAAAGGCCAACACATTGAAAAAGAAAATTCGCGCCATCCAATATGGCGTCGGTCCTATCGGCGCCTCCATCGCCAGGTTAATGCGCGAAAAGTTCGCCATCGAAATTATTGGCGCGATCGATACCGATCCGGCCAAGGTAGGCCGCGATCTCGGCGAAATTGTGGGCGCCACCGATGCTCCCTGGGGCGTGAAAATTTCAGACGATGCAGCTCACGTGCTGGGCCAAGCCGCGGACGTGGTGATTCATTCCACTTCGTCGTCGCTGCTGAAGGTCACGGATCAACTGCTGGCCTGTCTGGAAGCCGAATCCTGCGTGGTGTCAACGTGCGAAGAACTTTCCTATCCATATCGCACTTATCCCGAGCTGGCCGCGCGTCTCGACAAGGCCGCGAAAGAGTGGGGTGTTGCTCTGGTTGGTACAGGCGTCAATCCAGGATTTGTCCTGGACAAGCTGCTGGTCACTCTTGCAGCTGTATCGCAACGTATTGAGTATGCCAGCGGACACCGCGTGGTCGATGCGGCCAAGCGCCGTGAGCCGCTACAAAGAAAAATCGGCGCAGGAATGTCTCTGGATGAATTCCGTGAAAGAGTAGCCGCGGGCACTATTAAACATGTCGGCCTCCCAGAATCCGTCGCCATGGTGGCGGATAGCTTGAACCTCGACGTCATTGAAATTACCGAAACAATCGACCCGGTGGTCGCCACAGAAAGAGTCCAAACCCAATACTTGTCCGTTGAGGCGGGACAGGCCGCAGGCATTCATCAAATCGCCCGCGGTCTTTCCAATGGCAAAGAATTAGTTCATCTCGAATTGCAAATGTACCTGGGCGCTAAAGAACCGGGTGACACCGTGGCATTGCAAGGGCATCCCAACATAAGCTTAACCATCCCAGGAGGATCGCCCGGAGACATCGCCACGGCCTCGGTGGTGGTAAATTCCATCCCCGTGATTCTCGATGCCCCGGCGGGATTGCGCACCGCTCGCGACCTGCCGATTGGATTTTTCTCGCCGGACGCGCGCCCGTAATCGGCAGCGAAACAACTTTGTGCATTTCAATATCTCGCTACGCTAAACCTATTTCTTCCAGAACTTCATAACTGCGGAATAATCCAAGTCTTCTTTCGCCGCTTCTTTCACCGTGGAATACGTTTTGAAGGCAGCCTCCGTAGCCGGAAGTTCAACGTGTGTTTGTTGCGCAAGCTCCAGCGCCAGCCTCATATCCTTGTGCATCAATCGCAGTGGAAAACTTGGCGTGTAATTGTCGTTCAACAAGTTTTGCGACTTGATGTCCAGCACTCCTGACCGCGCCATGCTGGACTGCATGACCTCCACCAGTTTTTCTGCTTGCAAGCCCGCGGCGGTCACCAGCGCAAGCGCCTCCGCCAGCGCCTCCACCTGCAACGCCAGTATCAGGTTCATGGCCAGCTTGATTATTTGACCCGCTCCATTGGGCCCCAGATGAAACCATTTCTTCCCCAACACGCGTAAGACCGGCTCAATTTCGGTCAGCGTCGCGGCATCGCCTCCCACCATGAAAACAAGTTCGCCTTTTTTAGCCCCCCAATCGCCCCCGGTGACCGGCGCGTCAAGAAAGCGCACCCCTCGTTCCTCGCAAGCGGCCGCTACCTTTCGCGCAAGAGTAGGGGACACCGTGCTCGAATCAACATAAATGCTGCCACGCTGAAACCCTTGCATCGCGCCGTTCTGCCCCCACAGCACTTCTTCCAGCGCTGCCGGATCGCTGACAATGGAAAGCACGATTTCAGAATTCGCACCCAGCTCCCGCGGAGATGGCGCAAGTTTCGCTCCAGCGGCAACCAGTTCATCAGCGCGCGACGCGGTGCGATTCCAAACCGTCAAGGGAAAGTCGGCTTTCAACAAGTTCATGCCCATGGGCTTGCCCATCAACCCCAGGCCAATCAATCCCACCTTCGTTTGCGGTCCAATTACGGAATTCACAAAAACCTCCGCTCTATCGAAAAACATCTCAGCGATTTTATTCAAGCAGCGAAATCGATTGTAGCGTATTCAATTTTTCGAAGGAGGGAAGATCCAGTGCAGGGAACGCGAGATGAAAAAACCGAAAAATAAGGCTGGATGTTAAATGTTTGATCGTTGAGGTCGCTGGAAAATTACCGCAGCTTTTAAGCGATTGACAGCAGATTCCTCCTCCTCGCTTTCGGGTTCCTGGTTTGCGTCAGCTGTTTCAACGGTTTCTGCCGCGGAGGGCTGCGAAATAAGGGTTCTCTCTTGTGTGGCGGATCCTACAGGTTCCGGTTTTTCCGCTAAACGCACGATGCACGGGTAAGGAATTTCCCAACGAAAGTGCCGGTGCTGGCCCTTCTGTTCGAGGTTCTGCTCCAGGAAAATGGAGCGCCCTGTGTCACCCACAAATGTTCCCGAGGCTGGCAGCAGGATATCGCCCGCGCGATATTGGACTTCCACCTGAAGGCCGAGAAAGGCGGAATAACGGGCCATAGAGTACAGTTTCGAGCCCAGTAGATATATCGTCAATGGTACGTAAGTCCCAGTTACCGGCCAGTTGGCTTTTCGTCGATTCGTACGGAAAATACTTGCCAATAAACTACCGCGCAAAATCTTCGATGACGGCCTCCGCGGCTCGGCGCCCGCTCAGCATGGCACCGTTGATCGACGCATTGTCCCGATGATCTCCGCACACATAAATCCCCGGGCGAACACGCACCGAGCGCTCCGGGGGTTCCAGCGCGCCTGGGTATTGTCGCGGTTGAGCATGCGGTATTTTGTAACTTTTCAAAAGCCGCCACGAACGCGCCACCACGCCAAACCAATTTTTCATTTGTGCAATGACGAACCCGCTTAACTGCGCTTCAGTGAGTTCCTGCGTCCCAAGTACGGATACAGAGATGAGCTGTTTTTCTGCCGGCGCGTACGACGGCGCCACTTGGCTCATCACCGCAAAGTTATTCACCGGTCCAGCGCCATCCCCGTTCAGCGTAAGCATAGGTCGCGGTACAGGAGGCTCTTCAGCGGCATAATAAAAGCAGCTGACGCTTCGTGAGGCTGGTTCAGCCTCTCCTACCAGATGCGCCGCAGACGGCCCGTCGGTGGCCACCACAATTGCGCGGGCCCTCACGCTTTCCCCGCCTGCCAGCGTAATTTCATTTTCGTGCAGGGATTCAACTCGCGAGTTCAAGCGCATCGAATCCCCGCTGAATTTTTCTGCGATCTGCGCCGGAATGGCTCCCATGCCTCGCGCGGGGACACTGGTCGATCCCTCAGACAACATCTTGAACACAAACTCAAACATGCGGCTCGTCGTTTTCAATTCGCCATCCAGTAAGATCCCGCCGAGAAACGGACGAAAAAACCGGTGAATGATCTCCTGGCTGAATCCTTCGGATTTCAGAGCATCCTTCGTCGAGCGCTCCGGCCGCTTAAATATCTCTGCAATGGAACGGTGCTTCAAACGGCTGCGCAGCCGCGCCATGCGCATTTTGTCTCCGAGCGTGCCAAATTCCGACCTTAGCGCCTCTCGCCACATACCAGGCATGCGCCACGGATCCGCGATCGGGTTCATGCGCCCCGCAAACCACGACAATGCCCCTGGAGAAAAAGATTTAAGATCAAGTCGCGAGTAATCCAAAACTTTGCTCGCTTCAGGATACGCGGTGAGTAGCACCTGAAATCCGCGGTCCAACAAAAATCCATCTACTTCGTCGGTGCGCACTCGGCCACCAATCCCGTCCGACGCTTCCACAATTTGAAATGTGATGCCCGCTTCGGTAAGCCGCTTTGCGCAACATAATCCAGCCAGCCCCGCACCAATAATTAAAACGTCCGCACTCGTCGACATGCTCTCGGATTCCCTGTGGAGCTGAATCGAAATCAAATTGACAAAAAGTGAACCCTAATCCTGAGGCATCGGCGCGATATCGCGCAAGTCGTGTTTCAAAAGTTCAGAGTCGACCTCACGGTTGAACAGTTTGTCGGAAAAGTGTGTGAGGTTCGGACGACGAGGCTGAAGGCAGAGGTGCTAATGAGATTTTATGGCCGCACCACGCCGCGTGCTTTTGTTCGAATGCCTTTGGAAAGAACAACGATTGCCTACTGCTGCCCCACAGGCTTCACAGCCGCATCTGCGCTCCCGCCATCCGGGAGTTTACCCGCAGTCTCAATCACCTGCTGTGCCAGGTAATTTGTGGAGCGCGCTTCATCTCGCGCAATCGCCAGGTAAGCCGCGCGCAACAGCTGTTCTTTACGATTTCGCAATGTATCCCGAATCGTTTGCTGTACCTGCGGTTCGGAGAGCCCCCGCAGCCCGGGGGATTCTCGCGTAATCAGTTTCAAAATCCTGTAACCTTCTTTTAGTTGGATAGGCTGGCTCACCTGCCCCGGTTTCAAGCCCAGCACCAGCTTCTTTAGCGCCGGATCAGATTGGTTCAGCGCCGACTCCGGCACATAGCCCATGTCCCCGCCGGTCGCCGCCGAATTCATGTCTTCCGAATAATCCATAGCTAACTGCGCGAAGTCCGCGCCACTGTTCAACCGGTCCATCAGCATTTTGACTTTTCGCTGCGCTTCCGCCTCATTCGTCGCGTCATCATTCTTACGGTTGCGGATTTGCGGTTCTTTTCGGGGAGTAACAACAATCTGCGCGATGCGGAATTGCGGCTCCGCCACATTAAACTGCGCTTTGTTGGCGTTGTAAAAGTCCGCCACATCCTGGTCCGTGATCGAAATTTTGGCCACTACTTCACGGTTCAAAAGCTTTTGTATCGAAAGCTGCCGCCGCAGATCCCGCTTCAAATCATCCACGGACACTCCGCGCTCTTTCAGTTGCCGCTGAAATTCATCTTCCGTAAACGGACTCTTCAGCTCCGTAAACTTATCTTCCACCTCGCCATCGCTGGCTTCCAGGTTCAATTTCTTGGCGCGCTCAATCAGAATTTCGTTGTTGATCAGCTCATCCAGCACATTAAGCTTCAGCGATAACGCTTCCTCTTGCGAAGGCGCTTGCCCTTCCGGATTTATCCGCGTCCGGTAATATTTCTCCACTTCATCTTTGCGAATCTCTTTTCCATTCACTACCGCCCACACATCCGGCGAATGCTGCACCTGCCGGTTGCAGCTCGCCACGCCAGCGACAGCCACCAATCCTGCAAGAGCGATCGGTCTTAACATGGATACACGAACACGCCCGTGGACTGCGCACTTCGCGCGCACATGAAAAACGCGTCGCAACGGATTAGCAACCAAGTGATTGCTCAGGCAGCTTTCTTTACTTTGCCCGCGCGAATGCAGGCCGTGCACACACGCATTTGCTTTCGAGCTCCCGACACCAGTGCGTGGACCCGCTTCAGATTAGGGTTCCAACGCCGCCTCCGCGTATTATTCGCGTGGCTGATCACGTTACCGTAATGCGGCCCTTTGCCGCAAAGCTCACACTTCATCGCCATTTTTTAGACCTGCTTCTTCGGATTATTCGAAAACCGATAGCCCCTAGTCTACCAGACCCGCGCCCTGCGGTGAAAGCCAAGCCCATCCGGTGTTTGGCGGGTGCGCCGACCCCTCAAAATCCACCCTTCTGCGCCTGAATACACCGTTTCACCGATGGACTTGATTGACGCTAGTTGCAAACATCCCGCCTTAGCGAGGCACGCCGATGGCAGGCCTCGTTAAATTTTCAAATTTTGTCCCCGGAGTTGTCGCTACACGAACTCAGACAGTCCTTTAGGTACTCCGCTGGATGGCTACCAACTGGACTGCACCGTACTTTGAATTTGCGGCTTAAATTTATGGAGGAAATATTATGGAACACCAGGCTCTTAAAGAACTTTATATCGATGAACTGAAAGATATTTATAACGCAGAAAATCAGTTGGTGAAAGCTCTTCCGAAAATGGCCAAGGCCGCTAATTCCGAAGAACTCCGCACCGGCTTCGAAGAGCATCTTGAGCAGACTCGCGGCCACGTGCAGCGCCTTGAGCAGATCTTCAAGGAACTGGGCGAGAAGCCGTCCGGCAAGAAGTGCAAGGCGATGGAAGGCCTAGTCGTTGAAGGCGCGGAAACAATGGGCGAAGATTACGAAGATGACGTTATGGACGCGGCTTTGATCGCCGCTGCGCAACGTGTCGAGCACTATGAGATCGCCGCCTATGGCACCGTCCGGACCTACGCTGAATTGTTGGGCGAAGACACCGCCGTGCAGCTCCTAGAACAAACCCTCGAAGAAGAAAAGGAAACCGACCAGAAGCTCACCGACATGGCCAGCGAAATTAACGTGAGAGCCATGGGCGAGGGCTCCGAAGCAGGCTCGGAAGACGAAGAAGAGGCGCCAGCGCGCAAGAAGGCCAAGACCGCGAGAGCATAATTTTTATGACCCCACAAAACGGGCCTGACCAGAAACGTCGTTTGAAGGAAACGGACATCGACCCGAGCGGCGAACTTACTTCCGATCGCTCCGGGGAAACCGAAGGTACCGGACCGGGAACCGGAAGCCGCACCGACAACCAACCGGCGGAAAATCGGGAGGATCCCACTCGATCCGAAACCGCGGAAGCGGAAACCGGGACAGCGAAAACGCTCCGGCGCCAGGCCACGAAGAATGGTTAGTCAACCGAGTAACGTGAGTCGGGGTCGCATGGAAGTCGCAAATGCGGGCCCGACTTTACTTTTTCTCGCAATCACATTACCTGTAGAATTCAAAAATGCCCCTAAACGAATATCGCAAAAAACGTGACTTCAAAATCTCCCCGGAACCTTCCGGAGATAAAGCCGCACCCAAAGCGCCGAAATCTTCCTTAATTTACGTCATTCAGAAACATCGCGCTTCTCAACTCCATTACGATTTCCGTCTCGAATTTCGCGGTACTCTTCTGTCTTGGGCAGTTCCTAAAGGCCCTTCGCTGGACCCCTCGATAAAGCGTCTGGCCATGCAGGTTGAAGATCATCCCGTCGACTACGCCAGCTTTGAAGGCGTAATTCCCGAAGGCGAATACGGCGGCGGCACCGTAATGGTTTGGGATCAAGGCACCTGGACTCCCGAAAGCCCGGACGTCGCAGCGGCCCTTGAGAAAGGCGATTTGAAATTTACTCTGCACGGAAAAAAACTAAAAGGCTCCTGGGTCCTCGTTCGAACCCATGGCTACGGCAGCAGCTCCAAAACTTCCTGGTTGTTAATCAAACATCGCGACTCCTTCGCTTCCCCCACCGTAGATGTAGCCCAGGAAATGCCGCGCTCAGCCGTTTCGAGTCGCCTGCTGTCGGAAATTGCGCGCGATGGTGGTGGTGACGTCGAGAAAGCCGCAACAGGCGACCCAACCATCAAAACCACCGCCAAATCAGCCAAAGCCCCAAAAACTTCACGAACCACTTCCGCGAAAAGCGCTCGCCCGGCATCGGCCTCCAAAACACCAAGCGCCCGCACCCCAAAACGTCGAAAAACTTCATCCTGAGGTGGAGCTTTCGCTCCTCCCATTCCTTTGCCCGACCAAATTCCATTCCGCGCTCTACCAATGCTCGCCACTCTCGTGCGCGAGCCATTCCACAAACCCGGCTGGGTCTACGAAGAAAAGTACGACGGCTACCGCATCCTCGCTTACAAAGAAGGCTCGCGCGTTCGTCTCTATTCCCGTAATGCTATCGACCGCACCGATCGCTTTTTCGACGTTGCCACAGCCATGAGCACTCTTCGCCCCTCCACGCTTTTGCTAGACGGCGAAGTTTCGGTCTTCGATCGCCAAGGCGCCTCTCGCTTTCAATTGCTGCAGAATTTAGGCACCGGCAAATCCGTTTTCGCGGTTTTTGATTGCCTCTATAAAGATGGCCAGGATTTGCGCCGCCGCCCGCTATCGGAGCGCCGCGTTGCCCTGGAAGAATCACTCGCGCCAACCATGCTCCCGGCGAAGAAACGGATAATGGAAAGCCAGAAGCAGGGTTCCCAGAACAAAATAATCGTCCCCTCTTCGCGCCTGTCCTCTAACGGTCTGGAAGCCTACCGCCTTGCCATCCAACGAAAATTAGAAGGCCTGGTCGCCAAGGACCTCTCGTCGCCATACGTCGAGGGCCGTTCTAGTTTCTGGCTAAAAGTAAAAGTCTATCAGGAAGATGAATTCGTGATCGGCGGATTTACCGAGCCATCCGGCTCGCGCAGCCATTTCGGAGCGCTTCTTCTCGGCGCTTACGATCGCGGCAAGCTTCACTTCGTGGGAAAAGTAGGCACCGGATTCAATGACCAAACTCTCGCCATGCTGTTTAAGAAATTCAAACCACTGGTTCGGCAGCAAAGCCCTTTCGTCGATTCTCCGCGAGATCGCGACGTCACCTTTCTGTCTCCGAAACTCGTCGCCCAAATCTCCTACCAGGAATGGACCGCCGACAAGAAACTTCGCCAGCCTGTCTTTCTCGGCCTTCGCGATGACAAAAGCCCGCAGGAAGTCCGCATGCCGGAGTTTGCCGCATGAAAACCAGACAATCTAAATTGAAGAAATCTGTTAAATCTCCCCGGTCGGCGAAAAATACCAAGTCTGCCAACACAACGCGCGGGAAAAGCGAAACAACACCCCAAGCGGCTCCGACGTCATCTAAATTCCCGATCACCGTTTCCAATCCCAATAAAATTTTCTGGCCCGAAGAAGGCTACACCAAGCTCCAGCTCATCGAGTTTTACGCTGACATTTTTCCCAAGCTTCAACCCTACGTAAAAGATCGCATCCTCTCTCTCGAGCGCTGCCCCGACGGCATGCGCGGAGGTTGTTTCTATCAAAAAGAAGCCCCTTCGAGCCTGCCGCCCGGCACGCTCACCAAGCGGATCGCCCACGTAGGCAAATCCGCTAAATCCACAAATTACGTCGTCGGCGGCTCTCTCGCCACTCAACTTGCGCTGGCGAATCTCGGTTGTATCGCCGTCCACGTATCTGGGAGCCGCGCCTCTTCCTTGCGGAAGCCCGACTGGGTTTGTTTCGATATGGATCCCCAATCAGGAAAATTCAGCGATGCCGCGCGCGCCGGCCTGCGACTCAAGGAAGTTCTCGATGTCCTGAAACTGGAATCCTTTCCCAAAACATCCGGTAGCCGCGGCCTTCATGTTTTTGTCCCCATTAAACCGGACACCGATGTGGATGAAGTTCTGATTTTCGCGGAATCACTGGTCGCGGGTCTCGCGGCGCAGTTCCCCAAAGAGCTCACCGTCGAGCATTCCATCGCCGCCCGCAAGCAACGCGTGTATCTCGACCCTTATCGCAACGGTTTTGGCCAGACGGTCGTAGCCCCATACTCCGTGCGGCGCCGTCCCAAAGCCCCATTTTCAATTCCACTCTCGTGGGCGGAAGTTAGCCCGTCACTCGATCCTTCTGAATTCAACCTCGGCAACTACCCAGAGCGGTTGAGCGCTCCTGACCCCTGGCAGGACTTTTTCAAGAATCGCCAGTCTCTAACCCCGGCAATAAATGCCCTGAAAAAAATCTGAAGTGGTGGTGATGAGTTTAATTTTCTGACTGATTGTCGAAGAGAACAAAGAGAACAAAGGGCCGAACCGCTCTTATTTAATCGTCAGTACCAAATAAGCTCAACTGTTTCTCATGCGCAACCGGTGCACGCTCAGGCGCACGCGGCGCTCCGTGCGGCATTCGCTTGCGATCATCAAACACGGTGCGCCCATCCAGCGAAGCAGAGATGGCATGCTCATACGCAACCACCTCCGCAAAATGCGCCACCGGCAGGTACGTTTCCTCCACGTTCCGGACAAATCGTTCCAGCCGTCTGAATCCTTCCACCTTCTCCGTGTGCCCGACCTTCGCGCTGTCCAATCCTCTGCGCAAAACCGCAATCGACTCGTCGTAAGTCTTCAACGGCACAGGAAATGGATGGCGATCCTTCCCGCCCAACGCAAACGAAAAACGCGCCGGATCGGAAAAGCGGCTCGGCGCCCCATGCACCACTTCCGCAATCAACGCCAGGGATTGCAGCGTCCTCGGCCCGAGATTTTCCAGTAACAACAAGGAGGCGAAGTCCCGCAGTTCACGTTCATAAGCAACCGCCAATATCGCCCCAAGCCGCTTCAAATCCACATCTTTCGCGCGCACGTCGTGGTGCTGCGGAACCGTCAATTTCGCCGCTTCGCGCAATGTCACATGCGGCTCGCGCGCCATTCCCAGAATCGCCTTCTGTGCCGCCGCAGCCTGGGCGTCCACCAGGTTCATGATCGTGCCTTGGTGCTGCCCCACAATCGCCGTGTGCGGCTCACACGTAAAATCCCGCACCGAAGCGGAATGCCAGTGATACCGTCGCGCCAGACCATTCACCGGATTCATTCCTTGCTGCACCACGGCCCATTCCCCGGCGTCGCTCACAATAAATGTGTGAAGGTACAGTTGAAAGCCGTCCGCAATGGCATTGTTATCGATTTTCGCCGTCAGCCGGCTGGTGCGCACCAGTGTATCGCCCGCCCACCCCGCGGTATTCGCAACCACCGTCAACTCCGCGGGCGTCTTGCGCGATTGCTTTCCTCTTCCGCCGCAAACATGCAGCCCGAGCTCATGCGCCCGTGGATTCAGTCCACGTTTCAATGCGCTCACCACCGAAGTGGTAATCCCCGACGAATGCCAGTCCATTCCCATCACACTGCCAAATGCCTGAAACCAGAATGGATCGCTCAACCGCGAAAGAAATTCTCCGCACCCGTAGTTATAAATTATATTTTCCGCAATCGCCGAACCCAACTTGGTCATGCGCTCGGACAACCACGCCGGCACCCGTCCGCCATGCAAAGGCAAATCCGCAAATCCAGATCGCTTCATCTCAAATTCATTTTACTCTCAAAACTAAACGTGCATTCCCGCCATAGGCGGCTTGGAAATCGCATTTAAAAAGCATTTGACACTTATTCCATAGTTCCAGTATTATCGAAACATGTCGAACGCGACACCCGCTCAAATCGCCCGTTTCGCCGACATGTTCTCCGCCATGGGCACCGAAGCGCGCCTCCGCATCATGCAACTTTTGATGACCGCTGAACCCAAAGGCATGATCGTCGGCGATATTCAGTCCGAAATCGACATCCCCAATTCCACGCTCTCGCACCACCTCGACAAACTCAAAAACGAAAACCTCGTCACCGTGCGTCGCGAAGGAACCTACCTGTGGTATCGCGCCAATATTGACGCCCTCAAGGATCTCCTCGGCTTCCTCTACGCGGAATGCTGCACGCGCAATCATGTGGTCGCGCCAAAAGATTTAGTTTCGATTTCCAAGTAGAAAGGCAGACACAAATGAGTTCAGAAAATATCAAATCCATCGTGCAGGAAAAGTACGGCGAGGCAGCCAAACGCGCCGCGTCGGGTCAGGCCTCGGCCTGTTGCGGCTCGAGTCCCGCATCCGCCATCGACGGATGCGACCCCATCACCGCGAATCTCTACGGCGAAAACGAAGCTGGCTCCGTCCCGGAAGCCGCCCTGCGTGCTTCACTGGGCTGCGGCAATCCCACCGCTCTCGCGAAGTTGGCGCCCGGTGAAATCGTTCTCGACTTGGGATCAGGCGGAGGCATTGACGTTCTTCTCTCCGCGCGCCACGTCGGCCCCACAGGAAAAGCCTACGGCCTGGACATGACTGACGGGATGCTTACATTGGCCGAAGGAAACAAACGCAAATCCGGCCTGACCAACGTCGAATTTCTAAAAGGTGAAATCGAAAATATCCCATTACCCGATAACTCCGTGGACGTCATCGTGTCGAACTGCGTAATCAATCTCTCCGGGGACAAAGACCGCGTTCTGCGCGAAGCATTTCGCGTACTAAAGCCCGGCGGCCGTTTGGCAATTTCCGATGTGGTAGTTAGAGGAGAAGTCCCGCAACAGATTCGCAAGAGCATGGAGCTCTGGGTAGGCTGCGTCGCAGGCGCCCTGACAGATACCGAATACCAGCAAAAGCTAGCCGCCGCAGGATTCGCATCCATCGACATCGAACCAACGCGCATCTATAGCATTGACGACGCCAAAGAGTTCCTGAATGCCGCGGGCATCGATGCCGATGCTGTCGCGCCTCAAATCCGCGACAAATTCATCAGCGCCTTCATCCGCGCGCAAAAGCCCACCGCCAAAACCTGCTGCGGCCCTACCTGTTGTGCAAATTGAAACTGAGCTTTACCCGTCGCACATAGCCGATCTCTTCCCCAGTATTTTGGCTAAATCGGCCAAGAGTTTTTGTGGTTTCGTATAGCTTTCGCGGCTTAGGATTGCTTGCTTACAATTGGATCGGGTAGCACCTCCTAAATTGTTAGATAGAGTATCAAAAGTCGGTTTTTTGCTTTATCGCCTTCAAACGCACAAATGAACACGATAAGAACATGGTACGCAAGAAAACGGATTCGCTGGATGAATCGGCATTTGTTCATCAACAAGGTCCGCGGCATCATCCATGTGGGTGCCAACGCTGGCGGAGAAGCGAGCAGGTACGATATTCACGACCTGCGAGTGGCGTGGATTGAGCCCATCCCGGAGGTTTTCCGGGAGTTGCAGCAAAATATCGCTCACTTCAACAAGCAAAAGGCGTACCAATATCTAATTGGCGAAAAAGATGAGTCAGAGGTGGTGTTGCACATCTCCACCAACGCTGGTTTATCGTCTTCGGTACTTCCCCTTGCGAAACACCGTCAAGCGTGGCCGGATGTCAGCTATTCACGCGACATCACAATGCCGAGCACGTCACTGCCGATGTTTGTCCAAAAGGAAGGATTGGACCTTTCACAGTTTCAAGCATTGCTGATCGATACTCAAGGTACGGAACTCAGAATCTTGCGATGGCGCGAGTAACATACTGTCAAATTTTAAGTTAATCCAAGTCGAGGTTCCCGACTTTGAGGCATACGCCGGATGTTGTCTTGTTCAAGAAATCAACGATTTTATGTCGGCTCATGGTTGCGTCGGCATCGCTGTGATCGGCTGACCCATCAGATAAAAACGGACGTCGGCAATTACTACGACGTTACTTATGCTCGATCCAGTGCATAACAATTTAGTTTTCAACTAGAAATGCGATCGAGCATAAAGCTGTTTATCCAATCAAGTCTCGGAAGATTGGGCTATAGGTTAGAGTGACGGAGTAACGGGCCCGGGCTATCCGATCACTGGACGCTCAGGCCCGCTCGCCATCACAATCATCAAAAAATAAGTTTTAGACCGAGTTGCATGGTGCGGTTGCCGCCGGTGAATTGGTGAAAGTTTAAGAAGCTGCCTGGTGCAGTGATTAATACCAGCCCTCCGGCAAAGGGATTCGGATTGGTAGTCGAATCCAAAGCTCCATTATTGGATGGGAGTCCGATGCTGAAATTTCGGTGATTGAGAGTGTTGTAAGTTTCAGCTCGGAATTGCACGTTCAGTCGTTCACCGAATTTCGTGCTTTTCAGCAATGCGATATTCCAAAGGTTCAGCGCCGGCGTATTGATCGTGTCGCGGCCGATGATGTTGTTATTAGTTCCAAGACCGGCTTTTACATACTTGGCTGCGGGGTTGGTCGCTACATATCCGGCCACGTTTGCTGCGCCGCCGCAACCGGCGGCCGATCCTGCCACGCTGGTATTTCCGGCTCCGTCCACACAAACGAAGTTAATTCCTGAAGGTACATTAGATGTTCCCGCAGGGTTGAATACCGGGCGATCAGCCGTGGCGCTGCCATTTGCATTGGCATCGCTGCCGTTTAACAGCGTCACCGGTTGTCCACTCTCAAAAAGATAGCTTCCACTGACTTCCCAGCCGTGTATGAAGCCGCCAACGAACCTATTGCCAACTTGCGCATTGGGTAGGTCGTAGACCCATGAGACCGCCACCTTATGGTTGAAGTCCAGCGCAGAACGACCGCGATCTGCTGAAATATCGCGAGCATCCAGCGGGCGACGCGGATTTATGGTGCTGGAGTTCAGCTCATTCGTGGCATCGTCTATTGTTTTTGAGAACGTGTAGTTGCCGCGCAAGTACAACCCATGGGCAAAGCGATGAATAGTATCAACCGATCCTGCATGGTATATGGATTGTCCCCATGGGGCTTCGTCCGTCAAAACTCCGAAGAAACCATCCGCGGCATAAGGTTGGAAAAGTCCCTGCGCCAGGAAGTTTTGAAAATCCGCCAAGCGCTGCGACCCTGCCGGCAAATTCGCTGGAATTTGAGACGTTGACAGGTACGTCGGCAACGGTTTCAGTCCCCCGCCCGGAAACCTCGGATCGAAGGCCGAAACTTCATTGAGCCTGATTTGCACCGGTAACGCGATGGCGTGCGTTCCCAAATATCGCACCTCAATGCTCGTGTCTTTCTGTAATTGATGCTGAATGCTCAAGCTCCAGCTAAGTATCTTGGGCGCAGTCAGGTCCGGAATAAAGCCGGCGGTAAGCGCACGGGCAAGACTTTGCGAAGTGGGGGTGATAAATGGTGAGAGCCCACCTCCCGCGAGAAAGCCTTTGCCAGTGCCGTCGGCAGGGTTCAGAAAACTGGGGCACCAGGATGTGCTCGGCGCGATCTGACAAGTAAGTCCCGGATTATTTTCGAACTGGCGTTGTGGTGGCTGGTTGTTCGTTTCGAAGTTAGTGGGATAAATGTCATAGAAATATCCCGCGCCGCCACGAATCGACCACTTTCCGTTTCCTAGCACATCCCACGCAAAACCAATACGCGGTCCAAAGTTATTTGTATCCGGCTTCGGCGCGGTAAAAAATAGTCCCAGGGCTGGATCATTGGCAACGGCATTAAATGCCTGGTTATTCGCATCGCGCGGTGTGCCGAAATATTCGTAGCGCAGACCCAGGTTGAGCGTCAATCGCGAGGTCACTTTCAAATCGTCCTGTATAAACCCGGCGAAGGCGTTGTCATTGCCGACAAAGGTTCCGTTCCCGACGTTTTGCAGCGCCCCGTTTCCACCGTCGGGCACAAAATCATTCACAAAGGAGTTAAGGGTCGCCCAATCCCATTCGCCTCGCGCTCGCGGCAGAAAAATCGTCTTGTCTATATATTTGCGAATCTCAATTCCTCCTCGCAACGTATGCCGTCCTCGCACGTAGGTCAGATTTTCCTGTAGTTGATAGGTGTTTTGCGTATACCCCTGCGGAGTGCCGGGAAATGGGCCGGTATTTATACTCAGCTCGTCTACTTCCGCGTTGGGAAATGTCGCAAAGTTTGCGGGCGAAACGAAGTTAGGCCCATTCAGTCGCGAATACGACAATCTGAAATCGTTAACCAGCCGCGAATTTATTGTCCATGCATCGGTAAAAATTATTTTTCGCGAGTCCGAAGCCGATGTGCCGTTAAATTGGGTCTGAGGCTGGGCTGGATTAGGCAGTGGGCCGCGAATTCGGTCGAAGAGAAATCGACCTCTCAATTGGTGCTTTCCGAGATTCAAGTCAGCATTGGTGATGAAATCATTTTCGTTCACAAAATTCGGGGCCAATGCTTGGAATGTTCCAACTTGAATCGGTATTCGACCGGAAGCGGTCGTCACGCATGCAAAATCTGGCGTAGTGTCTGCGACCCCTGAATTGCAATGACTAGGGAAATTGTTGGCAGGCGCTGTCGGCGTTTGCGCCAGAATCTTCTGGATCGCGGCGTCAGGCTGCACTAGCGTCATAATTTGCTGTAAACCCGCCGCCGTCGGGGTAGTTATAATTGGACTTCCCGCCGCGAGTCCATTGTTCTGGAATTCGTAACCGCCAAAAATGAAAAGCTGGTCTTTTTTGATTGGCCCACCGATGCTCCCGCCCGCGCGGTTATAGTCAAATCGGTTTTTCACTCCGTTTTCTTTTTGCAGATTGTCTTCCGCGAAATAATTTCTGTTCTGATTATATTCGTGAGCTTCACCGTGCCAACTATTGGTGCCCGACTTGGTGGTGATAATGAATTGACCAGCCGCCGAATGCCCGTACTCCGCGCTGAACTGGTTCGTAAGCAAAGTAAATTCCGCCACGGAATCCTGAATCACCGGCTGCGTAGGACCATTGACCCCCTGATTGTTGTCATCGGCGCCATCGATCGTGAAACTGTTGAATCTCGGCCGCAAACCGCCAATCGCGCCTCCAGATCCGCCTGACGCACCGCCTGGCTGGGTCGTGCTGTTAGGCATAAGCGTGGCGTATTCGAGAACCGACCCCCCTGGTACGGTGATCGGAATTTCATTAACAATCCGCCCGTCAAGACTGGAGCCTAATTCCGACGAAGTTGTCTTGATCAAGTCGCCCGCCGAATTTACCTCCACAACTACGCTTGCTTCTCCCAGTTCCAGCTTCACCGTGGCATCAGCCACCTGACTCGCCGCCACTCGTACACCTTTACCAAGGTATTTCTTGAATCCGTCCTTTTCCACCGTGACGGTATAGGAACCAATCAATAAATTCGGAAATTCGTAAGTCCCATCGCTCGACGCGTTGGTCGACTGCGACACGTTCGTGCCTTCGTTAGTAACCGTGACCTTCGCATCCGTAACGCTAGCCCCGGAAACGTCCGAAACCACCACCCGTAAAGTCCCATCCAATCTCTGGGCCACTGTGCTGGATGCAAAGCTCACCAGGAGTAAACACACGACTAAAAAAGAGAAGGTCAAGCTAGGCCCAACATAAATTCGATGTGCTTGTTCGCGCGTGAGACTGACACAATTCATAAACCCTCCGTCCGTTGTGCAGTTTTGTACTGCACGTAGTGACGAAGACAATTGCATCTGCAGAGCCAATCTGGTTCTGGGCTAAGTTGTTTTGTGAGTGTGGATTAAGGGATTAAGCGAAGCTAACTGAAATAAACAATCGATAGTTGTAAATATTTTTAGATGATTCAGTTTGGGTTCTCATATTAACGCGAGGCGGTCAGCTAACACCGGAGATAAGGGATGACTAAAGACTGACATCCGGTCTTACTGATGCTGATCCGTGTTTGCGACTGGACGCTCTGGACGCTGGATTACAGGGGTCATGGGATCAAGGAGTGGAAACTTCGTTATTTGTCCTTAAATCGCTGAAACCTTGCTCGCCGGTTATTTCGCCATGTAAAAGCGCAAAGGCGGAGATACACGCGGTATCTTCGCCTCTGCAGCCATCGTATGCGTGCCGCTTCTCCGGGCACCGCGGAACCGCGGCTTCGATCTAAAACTGATATCGAAGCGCGAACTCCATTACGCGCGGCTTCGTGATCGTCCCGGAGTATTGTCCTAGCGACGAAGGATTGGTGAGCGCGCCGTTGAAAGTGATGGTCGCCGCGTCGAAACGGACCGAGTTGGTCAAGTTATACGCGTAGGCGCTGAAGCGCAAAATTTGGCGTTCGGTAATGTGGAAGTTCTTGTTAACTCCCAGATCGACACCAAAAAATCCCGGTCCTCGAAAATTGTTGCGCGGCCCGGATTCGCCCGGATACGGCAGCCGAAAGAATTGATTGGCGAAAGCGACCGGGTCGGATCCCAAATTGAATGCAAAAGGATCGCCGTTTGAGTTGAAAAACACGCCGGCCTTTGGCGGTGCGCCGATTAACTCCGCATTGCCGGCAAGCTGAAAGTTTGTATTCCAGGTACCGCCGGCCGGCACAGTGAAAGGAAACCCGCTGGTCCACCGGTAGATTCCGCTGATCTGCCATCCGCCCGCAAACGTATCTGTCATGCGATTCCAGCTGTTACCGAAATGCTTCCCGCGTCCGAACGGCAGATCGTATACCCAGTTGGAGTTGATTTGATGCCGGGCATCGTAGTCGGATGGCCCTCGAAGTTGTTTCGGGTCCCAAGTATTGATAATGGCGCTTAAGCCCCCGTAACGGGGTACCCGTTCCGCGTCGGAGCCTTCGTCGAGTGACTTGGAAAGTGTGTAGTTGAAATCAAATTGCAATCCATGTGTAGGACGGCTTCGCAACGTGAATTGGCCGGCGTTGTACGCGCTGGTGCCTATCGACGACCAGGCATAGAGCGCGGTGAATTGCGGATTATAGAACTGGAACGGCACGCCTCCCACAGGTTGTCCCGGTAACTGCAGACAAGACGGAAAACAATTGGTGTCAAAGACATTGATGAAGTTGCTGGCGCCCAGCGTACTCGCGCCCCAGTTGCACTGGAACATTTCATACATGGATTGCGTGGCCGTGGGATTAGGAGTAGTCGGTCCGTTGCAGTACGTGCCATTCACGCCTGCGGCAGCCGGAAATAGATTTTCAAAATAGGGAATGGACTGAACCTGACTCGGTGGCGTATTGGCATTCGCAAGCTTTGCGAACATTGTAGCGGCCGTGAAGTAATCCATCCCGGATTTCGGGTCTTTAAGATTGAGCGGCATGGCCAGGTCCCGTTGTTGCAACAGGCGATGCCCCAACCGTCCGACATACGTGGCGCTGAAAATTAAACCTCCGGGCAGTTCCCGCTGGAACGAAAGATCAAGCATCTCTGAATAGGGAGTCCTGAGCTTATCGTCAAAACCAAAGGCAATTTGCTGAACGGAATTGGCCAAGGTGCTGACTGGCGGAGTAAATGGAAACGGCGCTGTAGGCGGAGGAACTAACAACTGTCCATTCGCGCTCGCCACCGGTATGTTTTGCAGCCCCGTAAAACGAGCGCTTCCGTCCACCGTCTGCACCGATGCGGCATTGGTGACCACGGTGTTAAGTCCGAACGCGCCGTTTGCATCGTACGTGTCGATAAGTGGTTCACCGAAATGGTCGTACACAATGCCGAAACCGGCGCGAATCGAGGACTTTCCAGGTCCGCCAAACAAGGATTTGAACAATCCATCCGAGGCTGTCGGCGCGTAGGCAATCGAAAGCCGCGGACCAAAGTTTTTATAGTCATAGGGCCAGAAAGGCTGCTTGCCATTGGCTTGTCCGTTAGGCGAATAGCTGATGATCTGACCGCTCGTTTTACCTTGCTCCATCAGTGTCGCGCGTTGCGTGACGAAATCATTCAGGCTGGCATCCGGAGCCACCTGGTTGCCGCTCGTTTCATACGGCGGTTGCAGTAAGGTGTACCGCAATCCTGCGGTGATCGTCAGGCTGGAAGTGACATGCCAGGAGTCCTGAACATACCACTCGTATTCCCATGACTTGAAATGTTTGGGGACCAGCGCGCCTTGTGGTATCTGCACGTTTTGCGCCGTGCGATTATAACCACTCGTTACTTGTGGAATTAACCCCACCAGATTGATTACCGCGTTGTCGTATACCTGCGAGTTGTTGGGATCCACGACCGGAAATCCAAACGCGTCGGGATCCAGGCTTCCCCCGCTGCCGGATGGGCCCTGCTGCAACCAGACCGGATTGGTACTAGCAGCGTTATAGTTGGAAGCATCGGTGGCAAAAACATTGCCAATCAGCCGGATGTTGGTCCCGAATTGCAACGTGTGTTTGCCCTTGGTCCACGAAAGATCATCCAGCCAATTGTGAACTGGAACATGGAACTTCGTGGTTGAGGACGTTTCCGGCGAAAGTGAGGATATTCCCGGATGAAGGTCATCGAACCCGCGAAATGTGACGATCGGTCCGTTTTCGATTCCGAGGTTATCCTGACTCTCGCGTGTCAGTCCGTAATGAAAGCTGTTCACCACCGTTTTTGAAAGAACCGCCGTATACCCCACTGCGATGGCCCGGCTGGTATTGCGCAAGGTGTTCGCAGGTGGCTGGCCAGGAAATTGTGGCGGAAAGGCTTTGCGGTCGGTTTGATAATTTCCCCGAACAAAAAGCCTGTGGCTGCCGGAACGCGTGAGATTGTAGTCGATCTTCGCAATGGTGGTGTTGAGATGTTGCGGCTGCGGAGCTGAGAATGTGAAGCAGGAGAAGTTAAAGCCATCGGAGTTGCCGCAAATATTTGAGTTTGGCAAAGGATATTGTTTGAAAACACTCACCACATTTGGATTCACACCGTTCCCCATCGGACAAGTGCCGGTGGTCAGACAACCTTGATCCATGGCTTTAATATCTGCGGGCCCAACAGCCGTGGTCCCAGCGCCAAAACTATATGGCGTCCCGCTTAGTCCTTGGATAGAGCCGCCCGGGCATTGTGTGACATCCGCGCAAGGGTACAGAACTACGCCGTCGCGCAAGTTTGCGCTCGGAACGTTGCGTATCACTTGTGTATCTTCGGCTAGCCTCTGTCCCTCATAGGTCCCAAAGAAGAACAACCGGTCTTTTAAAATTGGACCGCCGAGCGCGCCGCCGAAAGTATTACGAATGATCTTTCCGGGAATGTTAGGCTCCCCCTCTCCCAATTGCGCGTGTTTGTTAAACCAGTCGTTTGCCGCGGTGACCGTTGGACGATTCTGTTCGAAGAGCGAGCCGTGAAATGTGTTCGTGCCGCTCTTGGTAACCAGCGCCACTTGCCCGCCTGAAGAGCGCCCTTGATCCGCATTGTCGCCCGCGGTCGTTACGCGGAATTCATCAATGGAATCCAGCGTGGAACGCACCGCTCCCTGAAACGCTGTTCCGCGAACCTGATCATTATTGTCTACGCCATCAAGCGTAATGTTCGCTTGGTCGCTGCGCCCGCCGTTCAATGCTCCATTGCGCGTATCGACGTTGTCGTCAACATTCGTTCCGATAAAAGTCGCGCCCGGCTGCAGGCTCAAGACTCCCGCAGGGTCGCGACCCTCAAAAGGCAACGCCAGTATTTGCCGCGAATCGAACGCGTTCCCGATGGTGGCATCGGTGGTGTTCACGGCCGCGCCTGAACTTTCCATCACCGTCACCGTATCTGACACTGCGCCCAACTCCAGTTTGATGTTCACGCGCTGGGTAGACGAGACCAGGGCGTCGACTTTCTCAGTAACAGTATTGCGGAAGCCGTCGGCCTCAACCCGCACAACGTATGACCCCGGTTGTAGAGATACAAATTCATAGTGTCCCTGTTCGTTCGTCTGCGTTGTACGAGTAACTCCGCTGCCGGCGTCTGTCGCGGTCACTCTGGCTGCCGTAACGGCTCCTCCTAGGGTATCGGTAACGTCGCCCACTATAGATGTGGTTCCTTGCTGCGCTAAGACAACGCTCACAATCACCGGGTACAACACCATCAGGAATAGAACACGAGCCCCCGCCTGTATCGACCAACGATTCACAGTGCCTCCGTTAAATTCGCGTGCAACATCTTGGCTGCCGTGAATGGCAATTCCTGTGCCGAAGCGCTCTATTGAAAAGAAACGCGCTTAGAATCTAAAAAATATTAATTGTCTTCAGGTTCAAGAATTTAGTTACAGGTTTGCGAACTGCTGGCCGAGTTGAAAATTTCGCGACACTGCATGGACAGACGCAAAACAGTGGGGAAACACACCTTAACGACATCTACAATTCGCCGTTGGACGTCTTCAGGAGACAGTCGTGCTACGTTTCAAAGTGATGGAAGTTCTGCTGGACTTCTCTAGTAACCCCGGTGGACAAACAACACCACTGCGGCGCCAAATAACACGGCGCCAACAAACAAGGAGATCGCGCCCGCAGTGAACCACCTGGAGGGTTCGAGCGCGTCGAAAAAACCCTTTATGGCCGGAAACGCCGTGCCCTTGGACAATACGGCGGTCGAAACACTTTTGGCTCGGGAGACCACCGGAGGTTGGTCCACAAACTCTGCATGCGCAATAAATGTGTATCCCCGGCGCGGTATCGTTTCGACATAAAAAGGGCGATCATGCGAATCGCCGAGGGTATGACGCAACTTATTCACCGTGGTGTTGACGTTGGCGTCGTAATTGATTTCTGTGTTCCCGGGCCACAGGCGTGACCGAAGAGCCTCGCGCGTGATTATCTGACCCGGATTCTCCACCAGGATAAGCAGCGCCTCAATAACTTTGCTCTGTACTTTTACGCGTAATCCATCTCTAAACAATTCTCGCCGTTCAACATCCAGATGAAATGCACCGAAATGAAGATAATTCCCGAAATGCGGCCCTGCCGGCGAAGATAGATCGTGTTGCTGCGGCGTAGCAGACCTGTATGAATTCACGACTCACCCCTAGCGGCCATTCGAGAATCCGGTTCTTGACATCCTGAGGCATACGTTATACTTATATGTATATACAAGTCAAGTTCTTAAAAGGGCCGAGGTTCTCTTCATGTCTGACATACTCGCCAATCTGGACCTAACCGGAACTGGTTATTGCGCCAGCCTCAACTTTCGCAGAACCTCCCGGATCGTCACTCGCCTGTACGACACCCTCATGCAAGAGTCCGGCGTTCGATCTACTCAATTCGCTATTCTTGTGGGTATCGCCAAACTGCAGCCCGTTGCCATGGGCACCCTCGCGAAAGTGCTTATGCTCGATAGCAGCACCCTCACTCGCAGCCTTAGGCTGTTGCAAAAAGAAAGAATGATTGAGATCTCAAACCGTTCTCAGATGCGCCGCCGTTTTCTGAAATTGACACACTCCGGCCAGAAGGCATTGCAGCGGAGCCTGCCCTTGTGGCGGGCAGCGCATGAACGATTTCTCGCCGAAGTTGGCGCGGATTATTGGATGAAGTTAAGGGACCAGCTTGAAACCATAGCGAAATCCGCAATTATGACGGACCTCTCGCCGCGAAAATGAGCCATGTAATCGATTTAGGTAACCTTCAGCCGACCAAATCAATTTGCAAAAATATCGTTGAAAAAATTTGGTGGACGTGACCGGGATCGAACCGGCCATCGGCGGCCAGGCGCAGTTCAGCAATCGAAGAAAATGGTTTCCTCGGCACCCTGCAACACAACGTTCCATTCCAGCCTGCCATCGCTCAATTTCTTCGCGATGAGCGTATGCCGCCTCCCCGCCTCGACTAACTTAAGAGCGAAGTCTTCGACGTTGCTCTCTTCGTCCGGAAAATAAATCCGTGTCACCAACCGGCGCAATAGTCCCCGCGCAAATACAGAAACCGCAATGTGCGGGGCCTGTAGCGTCCCATCGGGCGCCGCCACGCGCCCGGGCTTGATGGTCTTAAAGCGGAACGATCCATCCGCCTGCGTGGAAACACGCCCAAAACCCCGGAATGCGCTTTGACCTCGTCGTTGTTCCTCTGCCTGACCATCAGTCGCTTGGATATTTTCCGACTCCTGGAGAAATTCCGGATGCACATATTTCCCTGCAGCATCGGCTTGCCAGATTTCGATTACGCCATCCGGTACCGGCTGACCATCGCCGTCAAAAACGCGCCCTACAATTTCGATTACATCTCCAAAAATACCTGGCCCAGTCAAATCGTCGATATAAAATCTCGACAGGCCAATCTGAAAATAGGGTCCCACCGTTTGTGAAGTTGTAGCTTGCAAGCTCATTATTTTTCCCAAGGCGTAGAGTCCCGCCCGCTCAAAACAATGTCGAACCTGTAGCCCAGCGCTTGCTCGCACACCGTAGTCTCCCAATCAAAAAGCGAAATCAAGCGATTACGAGCCTTTTCATCACCCGTGCAATTAAAAATAGGATCAAACGGCAGCAGCGCATCTCCCGGAAAATACATTTGCGTAATTAATCGCGTCGCAAATGCCGGGCCCAACACCGAGAAATGAATGTGTGCCGGACGCCATGCATTGTAGTGATTTCTCCACGGATAAGCGCCCGGCCGAATCGTCATAAATCTAAAATTCCCGTGCTCATCTGTGAGCGTGTGGCCGCTGCCTTCGAAATTTGGATCCAGCGGCGCATTGTGCTGGTCCCCATTGTGCCGGTAGCGTCCCGCCGCATTAGCCTGCCAAATCTCAATCAGCGTGTGCGCAACCGACCTGCTATCTTCATCCAGCACCCGCCCGCTGACGATGATGCGCTCACCAAGCGCTTCGCCATGGCCCTGTCGAGTGAGGTCACTGGCCTTCGCATCGATCGCAGAGGAATTAAAACTCGGCCCCGTTGTTTCCGAAAGAGTGTGTGGCAGGTACACCAGTGGTTTCGCCGGCGCGCGCTTGATAGAGGAAACGTAAGCGGGCTGAAGGTGATTCGGTTGCGTACCAGGTTCAGCCCGGCGATACCCGCGAAATTTCGCCATATCTTGCATCATAGCGCGGGTCGGGAAATCACTTCGCATCGCTCATGGCGTTACCGGCAATCACCGGAAGCAAAAGCGCCGAGGGATGCTCCGCGTCGTGCAGAATCGTGTTTGTCGCTGAAATAAAATCGCGGCTCGTCGCCTGCTCCGCCCCGGTATTCAGGTTGCGGTCGAAGCGCGGGAAATTGCTGCTGGAAACTTCCAGGCGCAGTACGTGGCCCTTCTTAAAAACGTTGCTGGTCGCCCACAAGTCGACCGAGATTTTGTAAATCTGCCCCGGATTCATCAACGTGGACTTCTCTTGCGAATCGCGATAGCGCATGCGCAAAATTCCGTCCGTGAGATTCATCGCGAACCCGTCCGGCGAGACGTCCACCAGCTTCGCCGTAAAATCGGTGTCCGCCGCCGAAGATTTAACCCACAATTCCACTGTAACCGGACCGGTAACTTCTATATCCTCCGCAACCGGCTTGGTCGAATACACCAGCACGTCGTTGCGATTTTCATCCGCGCGCTGATCGCGTGGCCCGGGTTCGTAGTGTTCCATGTCGCAGCACAATGACCCGCCGATCGTCGTCACTGGATTTGCCGGATCATAAGTGAATTTATCCGCCGCTTCTTTTTTTGGCGGCGCAGTGGAAAGTCCCCCATCGCCACCCAGGGAATTTGCCGAACCTCCCGAATGCAGAAAATACCGGGTGGTTTTAGCTTGTGGCGGAGGCCAATCCGCCTCCTCCTGATATTTATTCGCGCCCATCACAAAAATGTGTACCGGCTTGCCTGCCTCGGCAGGCTTCCCCGCGCCGGCTCCTTCGGTGGCAAATTCGTTCTGCACTCCCTTGAAAAGATAGTCGTACCAGTCCAGCACCACTTGCGTCGAAGAGAACTTCAGCGCTTCATCGCCGAATTCCACATCGCCGATGTGCCGCCCAAATCCCGCGTGCCCTCCAATTTGTATCAATAGCCGCTGGCCGTTGCGTGCTTCTTCCGATCCGCCATGGGCCTTGATCCCCATGTAATTCCTCAGCGTGCCGCCTAAAAAAATGTCATACCACCCGCCGATGTGCAGCGCCGGCACGCGAATATCCGAAAAGTGCTCCTCGATCGACCACTGCTTCCAATATTCGTCATAAGACGGGTGTGCCAGCCAATCCAGATAATACGGAGTAATCTCGGCCGTGGCATCAGCTCCCGCGGGCAGCGCGGCGTAATTGAACGCCGGATACTGGGTCAATGGCAGCACCCGCACACCCTGCAGCGCATTCGTATTTTTCGCGATCAATCGCCACATCGTGTTGGTAGCCAGTTGTGTGGACCAATTTTGATCGAACCACTGTTCCAGCGCTCCGCTCTGATAAGTCCAGCCATCGTGATAGTTGCTGGCTGTCACCACCGGGCAGATCCCCGCAAGATGTGGCGGATGCGCGATTGCTGAAAGCATCTGCGTTGCGCCTACATAAGAACCGCCCGTCATGCCCACTTTGCCGTTCGAGAACGGCAGCGCGGCGGCCCACTCGATCGTGTCATAGCCATCCTCCGACTCATGGCGAAACGGATACCATTCGCCTTCCGACGTGTATCGCCCGCGAACATCCTGCACGATGACTACGTAGCCGTGCGTGGCCATCTCATATGCGGGCCCCACCGCCCAGCCCGTGCTTTTATCGTACGGCGTGCGCATCAGGATCACCGGAAATTTCCCATCAGCCTTCGGCCGGTAAATGTCCGCGTAGAGTTTCACGCCGTCGCGCGTTTTCATCCCCACGCCATCCTGCTTGATCACCGCATAACTCTGCTGCGCGCGAACACCGCTCGGCGCCAATAAAGCTACCGCACAGATCGTAAGCATTACGTGTAAGATTTTCCGCTGGAACAAAACCGCCTCCCTCGACATTGAAGTGGGGCACCACATTGCGAAATTAATCGCCAATACTTTGCCATTAATGGGAGCCGGAAAGATAGCGTTCTAAATCGCGTTCTACTCGTAAAACCGGTACGCAGGTGGCCGCGCTAAAGGCCGTTCTGCCAGGGAAAAAAGAGGCCTTGAAATGATGTGTATGCCAACCGAAAACCCGACGTTTCTTTGGAAAGGTATTGTGTCACTGTCGCTGATCACATTCATTTTCGTTCCTGGATCTGAAGCGCAGAGCAATCAAATCGCCGCCACTACTCACCAACCTTGCAAAATCCAATCCACTACCTACGAAGGCTGGCCCGCCCAGCAACTTTCAAACCTGTGGCTAAAATTGATCATCGTGCCGCAACTCGGCGGCCGCGTAATGCAAGTCACCTTCGCGGGTCATCCCTACCTCTTTGTAAATCCACAACTCAAAGGAAAACATTTCCCCCCGCTAACACCGGCCGACAAGACCACCTGGTACAACTACGGCGGCGACAAAATCTGGCCCATGCCGGAAGGCACCCAGGACGACCAGCATTGGCCCGGGCCCATTTCCGATGCATTGGACGACGGTGATTACGCCTTTCGAATCCTCTCCCAAAATTCCAATTGCGCCGTCAGGCTCGAAGGCCCAGCCGAACCAAAAACCGGCCTGCAATACTCGCGCGACATCCGCATTGATAGCGATTCGCCCCAAATCTCTTTCCATGCCGTAATGAAAAATATCTCCACACACGACATTCGCTGGTCCATGCAATCGGTAACTCAGTACGACACTGCCGACCCCCAGAATCCCCAGGACTTCAATCGCGACTTCTGGGCCTTCACCCCCGTGCACCCACAAAGCGTCTACCTCGATGGCTTCCACGTCCGCTCCGGCCTCGCCGACGATCCTTCCTTCGTTGTGAAAAATCAATTGTTCACGTTGCACTGGCTCTATTTGCAAAACGAAGTTTGGCTTGACTCTCCCGCTGGCTGGCTCGCCGTTGTCGATGCACATGCAGGTTTTGCCATGGTCGAGAGTTTCACCTTTCAAAACCACGCCGAATACCCCGGCAAAGCCACAGTTATTTTTTACAAGAACGGCCCATCAGTAGAAATGAACCAGGACGGAATGCCGTTCATCAACGCTGCAAATCTCGAAGATCGCCTGCACTATATGGAGGCGGAAATTAACACCCCGATCGTGAATCTCAAGCCGTCAGAAACGTACGCGTTCGATACCAGATGGTTCCCGACGCGAACCGAAAAAGAATTCTCAACGGTCCGTGAGGCCGGAATTATTGAAGCCGACTTGAGCGCTTCTCGAAAAACACAATCCATCGTTCTTACCGGCAAGTTTGGAGTCTTTGTTCCATGCAGTCTGGTGGCGCTCTTTTATGACCGCAATAATTCCCCGACCAGAAATATTTCTTTGCAAGCCGCGGACCCCCGCAAAGTCGTCGATCTGCACCAGGAGGTCGCCATAATAAAATCTGACGCTCGCATTTCCATACACGTCATCGATGAAAAGGGTATAGATCGCGGAGCACTTGGAGAGGTTGCGATTCCGCAAGCAGATCAATGATTCCAACTGTTTAATTCTTAAACGTGTCCGCTGAAACCCTACTCCTTCCCCTAATCTGCTGCAGCCTCATTTCTGCTCGCCCTTCCTCAATCAAATAAAATTGATCCGCCTTTACATCATGGAATGCCTGACGCCCTCCGCTAGGCCATGTCACCTCGACGGAAGACACAACCGCCGCATCTCCCAAACCAAAATTAGCCCGCAAATCACTCTGCGAAAGATAACTCCCGCCTCCTGCGATCTCCCGAATCTGTGAAATCTTTCCTGAGCTCACCCGGACCCTCGCTCCCAAAGCATCTCTATTGCTTTTCTTCCCCACAAGTTTCAAATTTACAAAATGATTCTCATGCTTTCCCGAATTGTGCAGCAACGTCGGCGGATCTCCATTATTCGCAATAATCACGTCCACGTACCCATCATTGTCGAAGTCCGCAAATGCAACACCTCGTCCGGCCCGTGGCGCTAGGCCCATCAATCCGCCCGCTTCGGCAGCCTCCTTGAATTTCCCGTTGTGTTCATTGTGAAACAGCGAATTGTGCTGCTTGTAGTGTGTCTCCGGAGAAATCTGCTCAATTTCGGGATACACATGCCCGTTGGCAATAAAAAGATCCAGCCATCCGTCGTTGTCATAATCAATAAATCCCCCGCCAAAACTCAGCACGTCACGCGTCGGAACCGTGATCCCCGCCTCATCGCTCACTTCATCAAAATATCCCTTACCCGAGTTATGCCACAGATGGTCCGCGCTTTTCTGAAAGTCAGAAATATATAAGTCCAAATACCCATCGTTATCGTAGTCGCCTAACGAAATACACATCGCCGCCATGGCTTGGCCGCGCGCGGTATACGCCATTCCCGCTACCTGACCCGTCTCTTGAAATTTTCCATTGTGTAAATTTTTGTAGAGGTACGCGGGCAGCCCATCATTGGCAACAAACAAATCCGGCCACCCGTCATTGTCATAATCCGCTGCGCCGACAGACAAATTCTTGCCCTCCGGTTGCAAAATATTTGCCTTGGCCGACACATTCGTAAACGTGCCGTCCCCATTGTTGTGATACAGCGCATTGGGACTTCCGCGGTACGCACTCGGCGGGCAACTCGATATAACCCCGCCAATATCGCAGTAGCGCCTGGCTTTTGCGCCGAAAGCCACATAACTTCCCACATAAAGATCCAGCCGCCCGTCGCGATCGTAGTCCACAAAAACCGCGCCGCTATGAATCGGCCCGGACTCCAGACCAGCCACGCCCGCCTTGGCGGTTACATCCGTGAACGTTCCGTCCCCATTGTTGTGATAAAGCACATTGCTCCCGTATTGCGTCACGAAAAGATCCGGGAAGCCATCATTGTCGTAATCACCCCACGCGCACCCAAGCCCGTAGCCCGTACCTGGCACCCCCGCTTGATCAGTTACATCCGTAAAGGTGTTATCTCCGTTGTTTCGATACAACGCATTCTTAACCTCAATGCCGCGATCATAGCGGTCCCGCCCGTTTACAAAATAAATATCCTGCCAACCATCCTGATCAAAATCAGACACGCACACACCCGGTCCAAACTCTTCCAGGTTGATAGAAATACCTTGATTCCCCTTGAAGTGCACAAACTTGATCCCCGCGGATTTGGTGACGTCTATAAATTCCGGGAAAGGCGCGCGATCAGTTTGCCCGCTCATTCGCGCACCGCATAAAACCAGGACGGTTGTAACCACAAGAACAATAATTCGCGCTGGAATTGATTTGTCCGGCGAGCACGCGGCAACTTTCAGTTTGTTTACCTCTGTTTTGTTGCGAGAGAACGGCAGCGATGATCGCTGCGAAAAACCTTGTTCACCGGCACTAAGTCGTCCTTATAAATTACTGCGGCCGTAATTCCTCGGGAACTGTGGCGGATCTCCGATCGTAGTTCCTCGCACCTGCGGTTCGTCCTGGAAGCGCCCGCGGCGCTACATCCGCGTCAACCAACCCGATAGCCCATTTGATAGCTCCCACATACATTTGTTGCAACCTCGGATCGTCCCAATTCTGCTCGACATGTCCCAACGTCGAGTAATACACGCGTCCCTTCCCATACATTTTGGCCCAGGCTACCGCAAAATCACGATCCTTGCGGTGTACCTGCGGATTTTTCAGGTCAATTTTGCGGCTATCCAGCCTCATCAGCACCCGCACATTTTCGCGCGACCAATCTTTCATCTGGTAAATCTCGTCCTTCAACACAAACTCCTTCGGCCACTGCTGCATGCCCGGAAAGTTCGTGTCTTCCACCACAATAGGCGCGTCAAAAGTCACCCACGGATGCTCATCATAAAATCCGCCGATCATTTTGCGGTATTCCGGCCAGTCCGCAAAGGTGATAGCCGCGCTGTGCACCGCAACAAAACCCTTGCCGTCTTCGCGCACAAACGACAGCAGCGCCGCTTTCTGTTCGCCGTTCATTTCCAGTTCGCCGCCAGTGTAAAAGAGCACCGCGTCAAAATCGTTAAGGTTCTTCGCGTTGTACTCCAGTTTTTTCTTTGTCAGCGCCTCGGTGTCCGTGCGGATCGTGGTGCTCCATAAACCCGATTCGCGGCCCAGTCGCTCGATCGTGGCCGCCGCATGTGAAACGGCCTCGTGCCGGTAGCCTTTTTCTTCCCCGATAATCAGCAGCCGCTTCATAGCTGGAGCGCCGGACAGCGCAACGCACCGCCCGCTGCACGCCACAAACAGAATCGCCAGCGCCAGTCGAAATATTCGCACCGATGCTCCTCGATGTTTCCACCGGACAGCGGTTTCGCCCTATGCTTCAGTGCGAAATCACCTCCACTTGTCCTCTCCTTCAATGATCGTAATGTAGCGATCCACCGGAGGATTTACGAATCGCTGCGTGCGCCCGCTTGGCATTGGCCACGCCACTTCCACCCAATCCATTTTGTCGCGGCTTCCCAAACCCAAAACCACCCGCGGATCGTGAGACGAAAGATAACTACCACCCGCCACCTTCATGCGACTGCGCTTCAAATCTCCGGCCTGGTATGTAACCCTGGCTCCCACCGCATCCGCATTGCACTTTTTCCCGATGAGACGAATTCCCAGCCAGTGATTATGTGTGCCGGCATTATTGCGAAGCAGCAGCGGAGCCCCGTTGTTCACCGAGATCAGCACATCCACCGCGCCATCATTATTAAAATCCCCAAGCGCCAGCCCCCGCGACGACATTGGCGTCGCAAAAAGCGCCCCACTCTCTGCGCTCACGTCTTCAAACGATTTCCCAGTTCCATGAAACAACATCAGCGGCTCTTCATAAGCGCTCTCCCCGTGCAGCGCCTTAATCAGGTCGTCAGGATTCCCATTGGCAAGCAACAGATCAAGATTCCCGTCGTTGTCGTAATCAAAAAACTTCAACCCCCACCCGCTCATGGTCCGCGTAGCTTTGGCGATGCCCGTCGGAATAGCCAGATCGTCAAACGTACCATCGTGATTGTTGCGGTAAATCGCAAAATCCTCGCGGTCGAGGTTGGCCACAAACAAATCCTGCCAACCATCATTATTGAAATCAGCCGCGTCCACGCCCATCCCCGATCGCGGCTTGCCGTTAGCGCTGTAGGCCACGCCCGCCTCGGTTCCCGTTTCCGTGAATTTCCCTTGCCCATTATTTACAAACAAAAAATTGGCAACGGTATCGTTGGTGACGAAAAGATCCATCCAGCCATCATTATTAATGTCCGCAGCCACCACGCCCCAGCCCTTCCCCAGATGCGAACCAATTCCCGACGCTTTGGAAACGTCAGTGAACGTCCCGTCGCCATTGTTGTGAAACAACCAATTCGGCATTGGCTGATAAATTTGCGGAATGCAATAATGCCTTCTACCGTCCTCATGAATCCCGCACGGCTTGTTCTTCTCCTTGCTGAAATCCACAAACTGGCACACGAACAAATCCAGCAGTCCATCATTGTCGTAATCGAACCACACCGCGCTGGAAGCCCACCCTGGCGCCGCGACGCCCGCCTTTTCCGTTACGTCGGTAAACGTCCCATCTCCGTTGTTGTGAAATAATATGCTGCGCCCATACTGCGTCACATAAAGATCCGGGAATCCGTCGCCGTCGTAATCCCCCACGGCCACCCCTTGTCCAAATCCCCCTGCCCCCACGCCCGCTTTTTCCGTCACATCGCTAAACGTTCCGTCACGGTTGTTGTGATACAGCGCATTGCGCAGCGGTGGGTCAGGCGTGTAGAAGTCGCACTTACCGCTATTCACCAAATAAATGTCCATCCACCCGTCATGGTCATAATCCAAAAACGCGCAACCTGCCCCGGTCGTCTCTGGCAAATATTTTCCCGCCGATTTTCCGCTGGAATGTCGCCAGGAAATTCCGCTCGCCGAACCAGGTACTTGTTCAAAAGGGAATTTGCCGGACGGAAAAGCCACCACCAACCGCGGACAAACCACAACTAGCGTCCCCGCAGCAATCCCTCTCAGCAAATCGCGCCGCGTTGGATTTCGCATGTCCAAAAAGCTACGGATTCGTTCCAAAAAATGCGCCTTGCCGTCCTATTCCTGTTTCGCTTCGCCCGGCGCGGAATTCTGCGTCAACTGGCGCTGAATCGCAAATTCCTTCTCTGCTTCTTCTTTCTTCCCGGTACGGCTCAACGCCACCGCCAGGTTGTAATGTGCCGAGGGATTACCTTGCTGCATCCGCACCGCAACTTCCAGCGGCGGTATAGCTTCTTCATAGCGTTTTACAGAAACTAGGCAAAATCCCAGGCTCATGTAAGCGTCCCCAAAACTGGCATCCAGCTTCGTCGCTCGCGTAAAGTGCGCGATCGCATCATCCCACTGTGTTTCCTGTCGCGCCATTTCCCCCAGAATATATTCCGCCCCGGCATTCTGTGGATCGATCTGCAACTCTTTTTGAAATTCCTGCTTCGCGCGTTCAGCACTCTGCGCATTCCCATCCGGACGAGAAAGCAACAGCCTTCCCAACAAATAATGAATGCTCGGTGCATCGGGATGCTCTTCGATAATGGTTTCGTATTCGCGCTGCGCGTCGTCCCATTTGCCTTGCATCTCCAGCGCTTCCGCATTTAGCTTGTGCGCCGGCACCGAACGCGGCGCATTGCGTCCGAGGTCTTGAGCAGTCCGCGAAGAAAGATCCGAGTACGCGTGCACCAGGATAAAAAGAATCTCCGGATCCTGCGGGAATTGATGCCCCAGCGCTCGAGCAAAATCCAGAGCCGCGTCGCGGCTATCCAGCGTCAGGGAGCACCGCAATCCAAGCACCCCGGCTTTTTTTCGTTGTTCCGCAGGTCCTTGCAAAGCTACGGCACGCTTCAGCCCCGGGATTGCTTCCTTGCAGCGCCCCTGTTCCGCCAAACCAATCGCCTTTTCGGTTGTCAGAGACGGTTCTGGACCCGGAACGGGTTTGCTTTTTGGAGTCTGAGCGATGAGCTGCAAAGGAAAGAGCCAAGGTATTACAGCGAATGACAGAATTCTGATCGTACACAGGTTCCTGGACATTTCGTTTTGGCGCCGTTGTCCTCGAACGAAGTTCCACCAAGAAAGCCTCTACAAAACAAAAGTGAGGCAGGCGCGTTCACGCCTGCCTCATCATACGCGGTTCGCGTTTAGTAGTAGAGCTTCAACGCAAACTGGATATTCCTCGCAGGTTGCGATGCCTGAATAACTCCGGTCGTCGATGTATTTACCGTCGTGTTGGGAACAGCCAGGTTCACGCGGTTGAAAGCGTTCAGGAAGTCCGAGCGGAATTGCAGCCTGAATCGCTCGCTAAGCAGGATGTCTTTCTGCAAGCTGATATCCCAGTTGTAATATCCGGGTCCCCGCAATCCGCCGATTTGCGGAGCACAGGTTCCGAACGTCGTCGTGGGGTCCGAGTAGTTGCTGGGGTCGAACCACAGGAACCCCCCCCCCTGCGCGGCTGTCGCGTTTTGCCGTCCGAGGATCGTATTCGTGCCGTTGCAATCTGGGCGCAACCCCCGCGAGCCCGTCGCTGTTGGATCGCTGGCGTTGGTACCGAGGTTCAATGGGAATCCCGTGTGCAGAAAAAGAATCGGGCTCACCGACCACCCGCCCACGATGTTGTTAACCACCGCGTTCGCGTCATGCGCAAATTGCTTGCCCTTGCCCACCGGTAGGTCGTAGATCGCATAGCTCGTGAGCGTGTGCGTGGCATCGTAATAACACGGTGCCCACTCCGCCTTCGGATCATAAATATTTTGCCAGTACGGCGACGCCGTCGACGACGCTCTCGCAGTTGACCAGGTACCGTAATAGCCGGTGCTGTTGGACATACACTTTGAGAACGTATACGACACCTGATATTGCAACCCGTGGCCCATGTTCTTCTGCAACACCGCCTGTAAAGCGTTGTACGACATCGTTCCGTTTGACTGCGTGCCGGATACCGACGAGTCACCAATTGTGGTACCCAGGGTCGGGTTCTTGTCGAAAAATGGGCTTGGGGCTGTGCAAGGTGGTTTGCTGCATGCACTGTTGGGCTCCGCCACCAGCTGCCCATAGCTGAAGGGCACCATTAAGTGCACGCCACGTTGCCACACATACCCGACCTGCAGTGTTGTTTTATCCCCGAACTCATGTTGGACCGTCAAGTTAGCCTGATCAGAGATCGCCGGCTGCACATTCGGGTCCCACAGCCGGAATATTACTCCCGCAAAGCAACTGAAGTTTGGACACGAAAGTCCCGTGTTCGGCGGCGCAATGATTCCTTGCTGCGCGGTCGTGCCGGGCAGCGGCTGCAGTAAATATTGTGTCTGGAATTCTGGACTGCCCGGTGAACCACCGTCGAACGGCGCGTTCAGCGGCAGGCGTAGGTTCGTGCCAGTCCCCTCAAGGTAGGAGGAGATCGTGAACGCGCCACGGAAAACCGTGCGTCCGCCTGACCATCCAGGCGTATATGCGAAGCCTAGCCGCGGCTCGAAATCCTTCCCGCCATAAACTCCGTTGTACAGCGCCCTGCTCGCGCCATTCTTCCCGGCGAAATCAACGTTGCCGGTCTGCATGTTGTAGTTGTCCTGCAGATTGTTTTGTTCCACCCATGGCGTGTGCGCTTCGTATCTTAATCCGGCATTGACCGTCAGATGGTCCGACAGTCGCCAAGTATCTTGGGCATATCCGGCGATAATGTTCGAGGTTTGTGCCCAGCTCCCGCCCGTAAGTCCGCGGCCGAATGAAGTTGGCAAGCCAAGGAAGAAATCTCCCATCCCTTCACCGGTGTTCTGAGCCGGCTTCACAGCAGCGGAGGCCGTAAAATTAGGTCCAAAAGTGATGCCGCCTAAGGAACCGCTATTGCCGGAATAAAACGCGGTGATCTTGTCGAACCAATACTGTGCCCCAATTTTTAGTGTGTGACGCCCGTGCGTCCACGTCACCCCCTCATCAACCTGATACACCTTGCTGTCGAAATTCTGGGTGACCATGCTGTTGCCGATGTTCGTCAACGTCCCGGTGCCTGGGCTCGTAGGCGTGCCTCCGCCAAAATCAACACCGAGAAGGCCCACAATGCTTGCGGGGTTCGAATTCGCTATACCGATGGCCTGACCAAAGGCCCCCACCTTCGGATCCCACGCCGTCCCACTGTTAAGCGTGACGTGATTCCAGCCAAAGCGAGCGTCGTTCACAATGTTCGTCGAAAGGGTATGGGTCCAATCGCCAACAACGCTCCATATCGGAGCGACAACCTGCCCGTTCCCAAGCAGTAAAACCGAGTTTGTGGACGGGTCAACTTGTTCGGCTCGCGTGAAACGTCCGGAGATTTGGTCCTTGTCCGACAATCTGTAATCGACTTTTACGTCACCCTGGTCGCTGTTATATGCATTGCCCTTCAGATTGATCGCGTTATTGGTCAATGCGCTGTTAATGGCTTTTGGATACAGCGGTGACGCGAACAGCGCAGCAGCCACCGGGCTGATCATACTAATTGGTATCTGGTTATTCAGAAATGGCGTTCGTGTCGTTGCCGCCACACACGGTGAACCGCTTACTCCGGTTCCCGCCTGGCACGGATTGTAAAGTTGCACTGGCTTTGCCTGGTTCAATAGTGCTGAAAAATCGCCGCCTTGCTCGGCAGGTGTGAACACGGATATACGATTACCCGCCGGCGGATGGTCAAAGCGCTGCCCCTGGTAGTCCACGAAGAAAAATAGTTTGTTCTTGAGAACCGGACCACCCAGGGTCCCGCCAAACATATTCCATCGCAGCGGTGACACAGGAATTGCCGGCGAGTTCGGATTAATCTTGTTTTCCCATTGATTGGCATTCAACTTGTCATTCCGGAAAAATTCCCAAATATCCCCATGAAAACTGTTCGTCCCGGACTTGATGGTTGCGCTTACGATTCCGCCCTGGAAATTGCCGAATTCAGCCGGAGCGTTATTGGAAATGAGATTAAATTCCTGAATCGCGTCCGGTGACGGCGTGTAACCCAGGAGGTTATCCGACACCTCGTTGTTATCCACGCCATCCAACAAGAAATTGTTGGACTGCTCACGGTTCCCGTTGATAAAAGGCCGCGCGCCGGCGTTTACGTTATCCCCGTTATTAAAACTGCTGGGGTCCGGATGGATGGCCCCGGGCGATAGCAGCGTCAATTCCACATAATTCCGCGTGGCCAGCGGCAGCTTATCGTTGGTGGCCGCATCGATGACCGTATCCACCTGCGTTGACTCCGTCTTCAAAATCGGCGCCGCACCGCTCACTTCAATCGTCTGGCTGACCTGTCCTACCTTCATTTGCGGATCGATACGCCCGACCTGGTTTAGCACCAGTTCAAACGCCGGGTACACCGAGGTTTGAAATCCCTGCTTCTCAACGCGCAATTCGTAATGGCCCACCGGCAACTGCGAGAGGCGATAGAGTCCCGAGTCGCCTGTCGTGGCTGTATAGGTCTCCCCGCGTTCTACCGACTTCGCGGTAACAGTCGCGCCCGCTACTGCCCCACCGCTAGCATCGGTAACAGTTCCGGCAATCGTCGCGGTCACGTCTTGCGCCGCAGCGCTGTGCGTCCCGCCAATCATCACGATGAGTGCCACGCTCCCAAGTACCAAGCAAACCACTCGCAGTCTCTTCATAAAATCTCCCCAAGAGTCTGCCGCCTTCGCCGGCAGACTCTTTCCCGAATTTTGGTCGGATCCAAATAAACGCAAAACACCCCCGATTGCCGCTAGCTATATAGCGGTCGTTTCCACTTGTCAACAAAAAAATATTACTTTATAAGAGAAAAGGATTGTTTTATAAGGGTCTCACCGCGGTGCCCTATAGCATCACCGCCATATAGCACTATTGGTGTGGGGATTCTTGATGCTTTTCGCTTCCATGTGCTTTCATTCATGTTGGCGGAGATTTCCCCAGGCAGACGACAAGTTCGTGGAATGGATTCAGAGCAACTAACGGTTGAACTTTTCTACCGTCTCTATCGTTATGAATTTGTGACGCTTGTAGCTCGGTCCGGTTACGTCGAGGAAATCGAGAATGCTAGCCAAGAAGACAAACGGAATCCCTGCCTATAAAAGGATCCAGGAAGAGATTCGAAGCGGCATTGACGCTGGCCAGCTCCGCGCTGGAAACGTGGTGCCCTCCGAAAGAGAACTCGCCAGAGTTCATGATGTCAGCCTGATGACCGCTCGCCACGCCCTCGCCTCTCTCGAGCGCGAAGGCTTGGTGGAACGCCGTCGTGGAGTCGGCACCTTCGTCGCCGCTCCAAAAATTCATTTCAATAAATTAATGAGTTATACCGAACAAATGGGAAGCCGCGGTTTGACTCCCATTTCAAAAGTGCTCTTTACAAAAGTCATCGACAATGAAGAGGAAGCTACCGCCCGCTTGGCCCTTCCGCCCCGAAGTCGCGTCTTTAAATTGGAGCGCTTGCGCCATGCCGCTGGCGGCGAGCCTTTCGCCTTGGAAACTTGCTATCTTTCTGCCGAACAGTTTTCCGGATTGCAATCCGCCCCATTGCAGAAAGAATCTTTATTCTCCACCTTGCAGCGCGATTATCACGTTGAGCTCAGCTATTCCGACGAAGAAGTCGACGCCACCGCCGCCGATCCACGCACCGCCGAACTTCTCGGTCTGCCAAAGCGCGCTCCGCTGCTGCGCATCCGCCAGGTCATTTATTCCACCAAAGGCGTTGTCATCCTCTATGTCCTGGGACTTTATCGTTCCGATCGGCACAACCTGGTCATCCGCAGATATCGATAGCTGGGACGCCTCTTCTCCGCACCTCGCTCTTTCAACTTTTTTACTTTTTAGTTTTGGTTTTAAAAATTGCTTCGTTTGTTTGGCAATCCGTTTTCGCAATAAATTCGGCATCAACGCAAGCTCCGCTGCAAGTCCTGCCGCAGCGCAGCCTTTATCTGTTCCGTCAATTTCTTACCCCGCGACGTAAGGTAAAACACATCAATCGCCTTTTGCCCTTCGGTATCAACGAGTGCCACTTCAATATTGCATTCCTGCTTGGCCATCGCCGAGCCCATCTCATAAAGCAATCCCGGCCGGTCCTGCGTCACGATTTCCAGCAATGTGCTGTGCAGCGATGACGCATCATCAAAAGTAATTCGCGTATCCACCGCAATCTTCGGAGCCTTGGCCCTCATCGCGCTGTCCCTGCTGTGCAACAACGGCTCCAGCGCCGCTTTTCCATTCACCACATCCGCCAAATTTCTCCGGAAGCGCTCAATTTCCCCAGGATTCAATTCCAGCGTCCGGTGCAAATCGATAAATTGAAATGTATCCAGCACCACGCCCGCCGCGTTCGCAAACGCATCGGCCTTCACAATGTTCATGCCCCAGCCCGCCAACACGCCCGCAATCTTGGCAAACAGCGCCAGCCGGTCCGCGGTAATCACCGAAAGCGAGAACCCATGCCGCGTTCTCTTCACTTCCGTTTGCATCGGCTCGCCCTTCAATTTCTGGTACAGCGCGAAATGTTCCGCAATCTCCGCCGCCGAGTGCACTGCCAGATACCGCCGCGGGAAGCCCTCCAGGAACCTCTCGATTTCGCCTTCCTTCGCTCCCCGCGTTTGCGAACGCACCTGCGCCAGCAGAGAAACCTCCGTCGACGCATGCAGCCGGTCGCGATCCAGCGTTCTACTAAAGTGATTTGAAGTCGCCGCGAACAATTGCCACAACATCTCCGCTTTCCACGGCGTCAACGCCTCGGGGTTTACCGCGTGAATGTCCGCGTACGTGAGCAGCGTCAGCCGCTGCAATCGTTCCTGCGTTCCCACCGTCCTCGCGAACATCGCCACCGTGCCCGCATCGAAAATATCCCGCCGCTGCATCGTCTCGGACATGTCCAGATGGTGCGCGATCAAAAAGTGCACCTCAGCCTTTTCTTCCGCCGTCAGCCCCAGCCTCGTCGCCGCGCTCTCCAGCGCTTCCAGGCTTCCCGTCACGTGATTTCCCACCGCCATGCCCTTGCCCACGTCGTGCAGCAGCATCGTCAGTATCAGCAGGTCCCGTCGCTCTAGCGTCTTCCATAGCGGCGCAAAGTTTTTGCCCAGCGGGTCGCTGCCGTCCCCCAATTCCTGCAGGTGTTCGATCGTTCGTAGCGAATGTTCATCCACCGTGTATCGATGATAGTAATCGCGCACCACCAACGAATCGATGTGCCCGAATTCCGGCAACACTTCCGTCAACAATCCCAATCTCTGCATCGGTCGCAGCGCCACGCCCGGATAATCCGCGCTCAGAATTTCCCGAAGTGTCGCCCATGGTACTTCCGTATTCTGCGCCGGCACCTCCGGGTGCGTTTGGATATACGCGATGGTGCGTTCCGCCTCTCGGCTTAGCGGGACGCCTGTACTGGCCGCTGCTAAAAAAAGCGAAAACGTAATCGCTCGATCCGATAGCGCTCCGGGGGCCACAATCTCAAGCAATCCATCGCGCTCAATGAAAGGCCTTACCGCGCTCGTTTCCAATTTCGGCACCCGCGCCGCGTTAAAAATTCGTCCCCTCAGCGACAACGTCGTCAGCTGCGTTTTTTGTTCCATATGCCGCAGCAATCGCCGGTTCAATGTCCGCGCGTGCCGGAAATACATGCGCATCCATTCGGCAGCGTCATGCTCCGCGGACCCTTTGCCGGTCACTGCGACAATTTTATTCCTGGCCGCAGCACTTGAAATAACCCCTGAAATTCCCCCCGAAATCCCCAGCGACCGCGCCGCCGCCTCCGCTTGTAGTTCGTACGTCAGCGTGTTGTCGTTTCGCCCATTGCTGTAATGCAAAAAACACCGAATCTCGCTCATGAAATCGACCGCTCTTCGCACCAGGTCGTCTTCCGCTGTCATCGTCGGCCGCGTATCCTTTTTCTCTCCGCTGATTTGTTGCATCCACACCGTCGCTTGATAATCCCGCAAGCCGCCTGGCGACTCCTTCACGTTAGGCTCAAGATGAAAAATCGTATTCCCATATCTGGTCAGCCGGTCCTTCGTCAATTTTTGCAATTGCGCCATCAAAAATGGCCGCGCCTGCTTTTCCGAACCGGGCAGGACCTTGCTGTCCAGCTTCTCAAATAGTATTTTGTCCCCGGCCAGGAATCGCCGGTCCAGCAAGGCCAGGTGAAATTCTGCGTTGTCTTCTTCTATGCGTTTGCATTCATCGATGGTTCGCCCCGCGGAGCTCACGCGAAAACCAATGTCCCACAACACCCGCGAAAATTCACCAATCAACGGTCTGAATTCCGCTTCCGCTTTTTCGTTCCCGAATAAAAATAAAATATCCAGATCGGAATAAGGAAAAAGCCACCGCCGCCCGAATCCCCCCAGCGCCAGCAGGGCAAGCCCCTGCGTGTCGTTGCCATGCACACGCAGCACCTCGCCCAAAATGCGCTGTATATTCCGATCCGCCAGTTCACACAACGCCGCCAGCGTTTCTCGCGCACCCGCACCTGCTTCGAATTTCTCGCGTATTCGTTGCCGCTCGTCGTCCGCTTCTGGTCCGAGCGTGGAAAGAGGAGTTATGGATCCTTGCATCGATTTTTTAGCTTGGCCGATCAATTCTTGATAGAACTATAGCGGGCAATGTTGCATCTGTAGAGCTTCTTTTCTTCTCGCTTTTCATTCCCTCACAAGGACGACGGCTCGGGCAGTCTTCGTCGGCAGATTTAACGCTTCATTAACAGGGCAGCACAAACACTCGCTAAATAAATCCATGGCCTTACTTACAGCGCGTTCTCCCCGCGCTCATCATTTCGGATTCGGATGGCCTCGTCGATCTTCGACAAGAAAATTTTCCCGTCGCCGATCATTCCGGTTTTAGCCGTCTTCTTGATTGCCTCCAACGCCTTTTCCACCAACGTATCCGGCAATACCATTTCTATTTTCATTTTTGGCAGCAGGTCCACGGTATATTCCCGCCCGCGATAAATCTCCGTATGCCCTTTTTGCCGCCCGTGACCGCGCACTTCCGTCACCGTCATCCCCTCGATCCCAATTTCGTGCAGCGCTTCTTTCACGGAAACAAATCGCGACGGTTGAATGATCGCTTCAATTTTCATCATGGAGGTGATTTCCAATACTCCGCAATGCGTTCCTCGGCGCGCACGCTATAAATAAGACTCGCGTATCACGCTTCCAGGTTATAGGCCTCTTCTCCGTGCTGTGTAATATCCAATCCTGCCTCTTCATCTTCCGTGCTCACTCGCAGCCCCGTGATCATATCAACGATCTTCAGCAGCACAATCGTCCCCACCAGCGCGAATCCCCACGCAATTAGCACGCCTACCAATTGGTTTCCAACTTGCACCCAGTGCCCGTCTAATCCGCCCACCGCTTTTCCCGCTCCAAAAATAGGATTGATCGCTTGCTGGGCAAATACACCAGTAAGTAGCGCCCCGATCGTTCCTCCCGCCCCATGAACACCAAAGGCATCCAGCGCGTCATCATACTTAAACATTGCTTTAACCTTCGTCACCATCCAGTAGCAAAATGCGCCCGCGCAAACGCCTATCACCAGCGCCGGCATTGGCCCAACAAATCCGGCCGCTGGCGTGATCGCCACCAGTCCCGCCACCGCGCCCGAAATCGCACCCAACGCGCTCGCGCGTCCATTCTTCAACCACTCCGCTGCGCTCCACGCCAAAGCTGCGCTGGCAGCAGCGAAATGTGTAGCTACGAACGCGCTCGACGCCAATCCGTTCGAAGCCAGCGCGCTCCCCGCATTAAATCCAAACCATCCCACCCACAACAAACAAGCTCCAATAAAACTCAACACCAAACTATGCGGCGGCATCGGCTGCTGCGGGAAGCCCGTCCTCTTCCTTAAGTAAAGCGCGCACACCAGTGCCGACACTCCCGAAGAAATATGCACCACCGTTCCGCCCGCGAAGTCCAGCGTCGGAAATCTTCCCCCCAGCGACGCATTCAGAAAACCGCCTTTACCCCACACCATGTGCGCCAGCGGCGCGTACACAAAAATAAACCACAGCACCATGAACAACACCGACCCGCTGAATTTCATGCGCTCCGCCGTCGCCCCGGTAATCAACGCCGGCGTGATAATCGCAAACATCAACTGATAAACCATAAAAGTAGTCTGCGGTATCGTTCCCGAATAATCGGGATTCGGATCCGCGCCCACGCCTCGCAAAAATGCGTGTTCAAACCCGCCAATCAACGGTCCATTTCCGCCAAAACATAAGCTGTAGCCCACCAGCGCCCACATCACCGTGATCAAAGCCATCAGCGCGAAACTTTGCATCATAATCGCCAGGGTATTTTTGCGCCGCACCAACCCGCCATAAAAAAGCGCCAACCCCGGCCCCGTCATCATCAACACCAGCGCCGCGCTCACCAGCATCCACGCGTTATCCGCCGAAGACTGCGCCGCCGTCACCCGCTGGTCCAGTTGAGTCAGCTTCTCGCTGGTACTCGCTTTGGAAAAATCTGTCGGAGCCGCTGCTTGTGCGAACCCGCCTGAAGCGCCCCATAAAATCATCGCCAGCAGCACACAATATCGCCACGGCGAACGCCCGCGGTCCGGCGCCCTCTTACAATAAATTTGAGACAAATGTAGGAACTTCGGAATGATCATCAGTTAATCAAAAAACAAAAAATTCCCTCTAAGCCACTCACAGCCCCGCAATGGCCTAGATGGACTTTATTCGCGCCCGATTATATGCACCCGCTCCTGCCTTGTCATATAAATAGAATTGATTCATCCCACAAAAAATTTAACTAGCAAGCCTTCCCCGTCCACCAAAACTTAAAATCACGCGAAGGGTGCCCCGGGTTCGCAGTTGAGTTTGAACCCGGGTCTTGGGGTTGACGTTATCTTTTGAAGTTATCTTTTTGAAGTTAACGAAAAAATTGACCAGCACGATCTCCTCACACGACTAAGACTCAACACAACACGGAGGGTGCCCCACCCTCGATTTCCAGGGTGGGTCTTTCCGTTGACGTTAGGTTTTGAAATATGTTGACGTTAGGTTTTGAAATACGTCGGGGTCCTTTTTGAGCGCAGCAACCAACGGATAGTTCTCCCATCCAAATTGCCCCGAACAAATTCCACCCACCAATCGCATGTCATCTTCCTTCGTCGTATAATGCACGCCAATGGATAGCCGCTCTAACCAGCGCCGCTTATCCACCCGGACGGAGAATCACCACATGGCCGATCACGCCCCCATGGAAATAAACGTTCGCGCCAGCGGCCCCGTCTCTGTCCTCGACGTCCACGGCCGCCTCACCATTGGCGAATCCAGCGAACAGCTCCACGAAGCGCTGCAATCCGTAATCGACCAGGGCGCCCGCAAAGTCGTGGTCATCCTCAACGGCGTCCCCCAGATCGACAGCTCCGGCATTTCCACCCTGGTGCGCATCTCCATCCAACTAGCTCGCGAAGGCGGCGTCCTTCGCCTGGTCTGCGGCCCCGGTCGCGTCCGCGACGCCCTCACCGTCACCCGCCTCATCGAAGCCATCCCAGCCTTCGAATCCGAATCCGCAGCCCTCGCCAACTTCGCCTAACTAACCGTAGTAAGCCAATACAGCGCACGTTGAGTCGTGGTTGAATTTCTCTAAATTATTTTTGAGGGTGCCCCACTCTCGGTTTTGGAGCGAACTGAAACGGCACCTCGCCGGTCTGCGCGTTCACGATTCGCAGGTGTGCCTGAACGGCGGTTTTCGGCTGGTCCGCCAGCAACGGTTCATAAACCTCAAAGTAAGCCGTTAAATGGTCGCTGGACTTGAAGTGCGTTTGTGCCGCAGGCGTGAATTGCAGACCCTTGCTGACCAGCGGCACATAACCTGGAGCAAGGTTCACTGCGGCAGCTTCCTGAGCCGCAACCTTGGCGTCGCTTAGGGCGGCACCGACAAAGGAAAACCTATGGGAACCGGGCCACTTCCAAATTGAGGAAAAGGGCAGTAGCGGTGCGCTAGAGATCACAATGCTGCAGCCGAGCTAACCGTTCTTCTTCAGCTCCGCCAAGACCAGCTTGGCCACTTCCTTCAGCGTCTCAAACACGCCCTGCCCATTCACCGCCACTCCCTCAATCACCGGCTCGCCTTTTTTCTGTAATTGCTTTGTCAGGTCCGGCACGCTCATCACATTAGGCAAATCGCGCTTGTTCAATTGCAGCACATACGGAATCGTATCGAATTTCAGGTTGTGCTCTTTCAAATGCTCCTGCAAATTCTCCATCGTTTCAAAATTGGCATCCAGCCGCTCTTCCTGCGAATCCGCTACAAACACCACGCCGTCCGCGCCTTTCAAAATCAGCTTGCGGCTGGCCTCATAAAACACCTGCCCAGGCACGGTATAAAGGTGAAAACGCGTTTTAAATCCACGCACCGTCCCCAGATCCAGCGGAAGAAAATCAAAGAACAGTGTGCGGTCCGTCTCCGTCGCCAGCGATACCATCTTGCCCTTCTGGTTCTGCCCGGTATGGTCATACACCCACTGCAGGTTGGCGGTCTTTCCGCCCAGACCTGGACCGTAATACACCAGCTTGCAATTAATTTCGCGCGCAGGAAAATTAATAAACGGCACTAGTCGTAGTTTCGAACCCGGCTAAAATCTCACCACGCACACTAAACCCAGCCGGTATTCGCCCCCATCCTTGTCGATTCTATCCCGACCCCTCGTTGATTCCTTACAGGCACGTTCATCTTAGCGATTTTACGCAATGTTGTATCGTGTCTTCGAATCCCGAACCTCGAATTTCGAACCTCCAACCTCGAGCCGGTGCGTGCTGTTCGAACCTCGAACTTCGAACCTCCAACCTCTAAACAGTGTCCGCGAATTTCGCCCAATTCTCATGCTCTATTTTCCGCTAATGCCTCCGGTAGGTAACGTCACCGATAAGAGTCGCACCAAAATCGCTGCCCAATCCCCAGTCGATCTGGCCACTTTTGCGGCATTCAGCGAACGAATTTTAACCCGGTCCCATCGTCGCCTGAATTCCTAGTTTAGTTGTTTTATATATATCTAAATGGTAAAATGGGCCCATGCATTTAGTGCTATCGGCGCTCGGCGAAATCCTTAAACAACCTTATGTCCTGCTGCGTATTGATCTTCCTTGGTCTATTATTATGTTAACTTGTTACTTCTTTGTTTTGAATAAGTTGTGGACTCTTTGCACTTTTTGGCGCTCTTTTGACGGCCTCGATCCTTTGTTTTCATCATCTTACAGACTCTTTCGCAAAAAAACAGGGGGGTGGGGTACCTGTGACTGCCAAAATTCCGGCAGACTCGGCTCGCAGGAACGCATCATCAAGCTGATAATGGTCATAAACCACCGGATTTTGCGGGTTTCGCATGGCGCGAACATTGACGCGCCATATCACCTCTGTTAGCATGCGCTTCATGGCAAAAGTACGTAAGCCAACTCGGGCATCTTCCTCTCACGTCAAGAGCGCGTCTCCTTCTCGTGCCAAATTGCAGAAGAAAAAGAACTTACCTGCGGCGCATCCCCATCAACGCGGCGGCGTCGAACTTGTCGATCCCCGTGTCCAGGCTCAACTGAAAATCTACGACGAAGCCCTGGCATTATTTCGGCAGCAGAAATTCGCCCGCGCCAAGCAGGAACTGGAAAAAGTTGTGGAAGGCCCCAGCAAAGAACTCGCCGATCGCGCCCGCATGCACGTAAAAATTGCCGAGCAGCGCATGAAGCCGCTGCACGATCAAAATCCGCGCACCGCCGACGAACATTATCAACGCGGCGTCGCTATGATGAACGTCGGCCGCTGGGATGACGCCCGCGAAAGTCTGGATAAAGCGCGGCGCGCCGCCCCCAAAGCCGATCACATTCATTACGCCCTCGCTGCTCTCGATTGCCTCACCGGCGAAGCGGACTCCGCGATGGCCAATCTGAAGGTAGCCATTCAGCTCAAATCCGAAAATCGCTATCACGCGCGTAACGATGAAGACTTCGCCTTCCTCCAGGAAGATCCGCGCTTCACTGAACTGCTGTATCCTGAGAAAGACGGCACCGCCGGCTGATCGTTTGAAAAACCTGCCCGCAGTTCGATCGCCCGCTATTTGATCGAAAATTAATTCGCCGCGCCCGCACGTGAAAAAAAACACCGCAAACCAAAAAAAAAATTCACGCGGATTTCGCATCGTCGCTCTCGGCGGCGGCACCGGTCTATCGGCGTTGCTGCGCGGCTTGAAACAGCACGTGGTCCGCGGCGATGACAAAAATCCCAACGCGGAACGCCCCATCTCCGATCTTGCTGCCATCGTCACCGTGACCGACGACGGCGGCAGCTCCGGTCGGCTGCGGCGTGAAAATCGCATTCTGCCACCGGGTGATATTCGCAACTGCATGGTCGCGCTTTCCAAGGACGAAGCGCTGCTCGGCCGCCTTTTCCAATATCGTTTTCATGCCGGCCGCGGACTGATCGGCCACAACTTTGGAAATCTTTTTCTCGCCGCTCTCACACACATCACCGGAGACTTCACCGAAGCAATTCGCGAAAGCAGCAAAGTCCTGGCCATCCGCGGGCGAATTTTTCCATCCACGCTGGCGAATGTGCATCTTGTCGCCACGCTCACCAATGGCCGCCGGGTGCGCGGCGAAACGCGCATCACCGCTAGCCGCGTGCCCATAAAAAAATTAGAACTCTCACCGAAAAGAGTTCGTCCCCTTCCACTCGCTATCGAAGCCATTCGCAAAGCGGATCTCATTCTTCTCGGCCCCGGCTCGCTGTACACCAGCGTTCTGCCCAATCTTTTGATTCGGGAAGTCGCAGCGGCCATCGCGAGCTCCAGGTCCCCGCGCGTATACATTGCCAATCTCATGACCCAGCCTGGCGAAACCGCGGGATACGCACTGGCTGATCATCTTCGCGCCATTCAAATCCACGCCTCGCGCAAATTAGTGGACTACGTGGTTGCCAACCGCCAACCCGTATCCGCGAGAGTTGCCCGGCGCTATCGTGCACAAGGGGCCGAACCTGTAGTCATCGATTTGCCAGAGCTTCAAAAATTGGGTTGTCGCGTTGTCCTTGATAATTTGCTGGATGAACGCGACGTCATTCGCCACAATCACAAACGGTTGGCGAAGTTGCTGCTGGACAAATTCTGCTGCCCCACTCCCAAGCGTCCAAAGCGCTTCATTCCCGAGCGGGCCATTTCCAAGTTTCAAATTGTGTAACGTTCCTGCTAACGTTTTACCTGCTCATTTGTTGAATATCCTCTGGAGAAATCATGGCCGCCTTCGCACTGATTGAATATAAAGATGCCAGCCCGGAAGTTCGCGCGGTATACGACGACATCATGGCCACGCGAAAGATCGACTGGATCAATAATTTCTGGAAAGCCATCGCGCACGACCCCGCCACTTTGAAGCGTACCTGGGAATCGCTGAAGCAAATTATGGCGCCCGGCGCCTTAGACCCTTTGACGAAGGAATTGCTCTACGTCGCAGTCAGCGTCACGAACAATTGTCAGTACTGCATCGCATCGCACACCGCGTCGGCGCGCAAAAAAGGCATGACCGACCAAATGTTCCACGAGTTGCAAGCGGTGATCGGGATGGCCAACGAAACGAACAAAATGGTTACCGGCTACCAAGTGGAACTCGACGAAAAGTTCAAAGGCCCGCTGTCACCACCACCTGTCCGTTAGTACAGGTCGTTTTTACCCTGTGACCGGGGTACCTATCTGTACAAATTTTCCGAACATAGTACCTCCGTACTATAGCTAGTCCCCCGCGAGGCCTAGACCATAGGGTGATTCCGCGCGAACACTCCGTTCGTTTGTGCTGGAGAAACTGTTCTCGCGAGTGTGCCCATGTCCCCGACTACAAAGGAAAACGAAATATTAACGTCCATTCCGGAAAACGCCATGGCCACCACGGGTCGCCCGGCCGCCACCTCTAATGGGACCTTGCCTGCGGACTCAACAACGCGTACCCAACCTGTGGCACTGGAAGTTCCCGTCACGGTGAACGGAGCCCGCGCAGTTGCAGGTAGCGAAAAGCGCGAGCCTTTTTCAGAATCCACAAAAACAGTTTTGATATTCGGGCACGGTGCGGTCGTGCGTTTGTCTTCTTCGGTGGCTCCCGGCCAATTGCTGTTCCTGACCAACGAGAAAACAAAAAAGGAAGTTGTCTGCCAGGTCGTAAGTTCAAAAAATTATCGCGGCATGAGCGGCTACGTAGAGTTAGAGTTCACCGAGCCGGTCTCGGGCTTCTGGGGAATGCGCTTTCCTGCAGCGACGCAGGGTCATAGTTCAGAAACCACGCCAGCATCTTCCGCCGCAACGAGGAATTCCACCGGCGGTTCGAGCGCTGAATCAAAAGCTCCGGTAACGACTCCGGCGATTCAGCCTGAGACGAAACCGACAATTTCGAGTTCCCCGCGCGTCCCCCAATCTGTCCCGTCAAGCCTGGCTGTTGGTCCGAACCAGATGCCGGCAACGCAATCCGGTTCAACAAATTCGCCAACCGCTCCGCTGGACGCCAAGTCATCATCTTCGCCTGGCGTTGCAGGCGTTGCAAGTGTTGAAGTTCTTGAAACTGCAAAAACGATAAAAACGATGCCGCCGGCGCCGGTCTTCACGTCCAAGACTGCTACTCCGCCGTCGAAATCCATCCTGGATTCAGACGAAATCAAAATACCTTCCTGGCTGGAACCATTGGCGCGCAACGCGGCTGCTGCTTCAGCGGCATTGCCTGAAATCGGAAGTCATACTGCTGCCGAAGACTTCGGCGATATTCCGGTAGTCGACGATCTATCGGTTACCGAAATTACAGACACTCCAGAAAGCGCCAATCGAGACTTACCTTCCTCATCGTTTGGTACTCACTTCCTGGCGGATGCGCAAGATGGTCTGGCAGAGACAGATGAAGCTTCAAGGAAATCCAGCAAAAAGTTCTTGATTGGGGCCATCGCAGCTGGTGCTCTGTTGTTGATCGGCGCCGGAGGCTGGTACGCGCGCCAATCGTCGGACAATGCTACGGCGAACGATACCGCAACCAATACGGCAGCCGTCAGCACGCCAGCGAATGTCGCCAACACCAGCGGCAGCAACAATGAACGTCCGCAATCACAGCCGCAGATACGGGCCTCGGTTCCCGAGAAACCCTCCGCTAAATTCACCGCGGTTTCCACACCCGCGGCAGTGGAACCAAGTGCGTCGTCCGGATCGAAGTCGAATAAATTCGTGGACGCCAACCGGCCAAGCACGAAAGCCAACAAAAACATCGCCACGGTGGATTCCGCATCGGATGTGGCCGCAAGCGGAGATCTCGCTGCGACGACTGATGTAGCCGCACCTCCGCCGCCGAAAAAACAAAACCTCGGATCCGTTAAGCTTTCAGCTCCGATCGTGACTAAACGTGCAGGTGCGGTTGCTACTGAAGAAGCTTTGAATCTTGAGCCAAGTCAGCCTGAAGCGGGATTGGCATCCGGGCTTGTGGGCTCTGTATCCAGACAGCCGGTTGCGCCAAGCAGCGGGTCAGACGTGAAACCCGCAACCTTAATTTCTTCTGTGCCTCCTATATATCCGCAAATGGCAAAGACTCAGCGAATAACCGGCGCAGTGACGATTGACGCCCTGATTGATGCCAATGGACACGTTGCCAGCATGGCGATAGTGTCCGGCCCAGCGCTTTTGCAGGAATCCGCAAAAGACGCCCTGAGTCACTGGAAGTACGCACCAGCGCAACTGCATGGCAAACCTGTGCCCATGCACATCAAGGTAACGATTCAATTCAAGCTGCAATAATTCTGATTTCGCGGCAGTGCTTGCCAAGCGGTATGGAAGATCGCGCAGGCATGCGGTGTGCGGTGTCTTCAATCGCAGAACCTGAAAAATAATCACAACCTCGGTTCAGCAACTAACAATATCATGAAGAATCTGGTCGGCAGCGTGGGCCTTGGAATTTCCAGGGAACGGCGCGGGCGGGAGGATTTCGGGCTCGGCATGCCGTTAAAATGAACGCGGCGGCCGAAGTGCTAAGTTTTAAGCACTGGCCGCCGCGAGGGGTCTACACGCGATGGCGTCCCCGGAAGCGCTTTTGCTCCGGCATCGTATGCATACCACCGACATCTGTGAGAAAGTTACCCGCTCCCCATTCCTGCGTCTGTTCAAAATTGGACATTCGTGCAGTTATTTTTTGTTATTTTCAGAACGCCACTCCGCCGTTGCAGCCGAGTAAGGCCATACACACCAAGCAGTTCCAAAACGGGACTCTCGGCCAGCGCTGTACCCGCGTTCACCGTATGATACTCCCGCGAGGGTAGTGGGATAAGCCCGTCATCCGTCCAGAATCGATGCCAAGCGTGGAGATCAGTTCGCACAAGTCCACTCAGGCAGTAGAAATAATGCGGTTTTTTGACGGTTTTTCCAGTTACAGTTTCCACCCTATCTCTAATGACAGCACACGCCTGTTCATTGACCTTACTCTCCGACGCGACAGAGCTAAGATGAACCCATGCTAAGCAATTTAGGTATTGCCTCTATTTTTTTGCTCTTAATTGTTCCGGCGCTGGGTCAGACTCCTGTCGCGAAGCCCGAACCCGGTCAGGAGCAACGGAATTCCGGGCGGTCGCCGGTCGAGGTAGTGCAGGTTTTCTATACGTACGTCACTGCATACCGCCCACTTGGCATTCCAAAGGGACGGGCCAAGACGGCGCTATGGCCGCTCATCAGCAAACGACTGGTTCGAGAACTCGAAACCCTTCAGTCGTGCGAAGACGATTATTTCAGACGTTACGGGGGATATCTCCGTGCGAACCAGTTCAAACCCGGAATCGGATGGTTGGAGGACGGCCTGTTTTCCGGACCAAACGAAGCGGCAAGCCCGTTGAAGTTCTCGATTCTCAGCAGTAAGACTGTGGGAGAAAACAGAGTTGATGTCCATCTCAGGTTCACACACAAACAGACATATTGTTGCGGTTATTCACCTCAGTACGAGCATTATGAAGGTGTCGTAACCGTGGTTTTAGAGGACGACCGGTACGTCATCGATGATTTCGTCGCTCTCGGCGCCACACCCCTTGTGCGTTTGTCAGATGGATACCGGGGATGCAAAGGTGGCCAGTGGGTTGGACGACCCGGAGACCATCCGAGCTCGACGCCAGAAGATGCGACTGCAGCCTCCTATGAGGTATTGCACACACTTATCGGAAAGCAGGTCACTATTCGCGGGACATTTTCGCTACGCGGTAAGTTTGGACCGTATGTCTTGCTCGGCAATCAGCAGGTAGTCTATCTCATTCCCGGGGGGGCGTTTACATCGGGAGAACCCTACTCTGAAATGGAGGGCAAACTCGTCGCAGCGACTGGCACACTCAGCTTTTATCACTGGCCTAACGCCGAACCAGCAGACCCAGCCTTTGCCCGAGCTCCTGATTATTTTTACCTTGAGGCGGAGACTGCTCACCTGCGGCTGATTAGCCATTGACGCTAATTCGCACATCTTACTTCCCAAATCGAGCTTCTGGGAAGTAGCGGATGGATGGTCGGCTACACGGAGGTTATCGAGTAACGGCGTTCTGGGAGTATGCGGGGTTGGGCATTGGGACAAAATGTGCATGGATGAAATTGCCTCGCGCTCGGGCTCGTCTTTCACTGCAACCGCCTTCGACCGCTAGTTCACTCGAATGCCCAGTTGTGTGATACTTCGATTCCCACTACCAGTCTGCATCACGAGTCCATACTTAACTGCTTTCGTGCGCTCGTTTCAGAAGCAACCCGCATGAAGGCTTGCCGGCCGGATTCTACTGGTGTTGGGAATTAAGCGTTTCCGGGGAAGGCCCAAAGTGTCAGCCACCGCCGCTGGTTCTCCTGTACCTCTCTCGCTGCGTGACGTTCTCAAAATCTCCGGCTTCAAACGGCTGTGGCTGGCACAAATTGTGAGTATTCTGGGCGACTTTCTGGCGGTTTTCGGAGTGATTAACCTCATCACATTCAAGTGGCACGGGACGCCGTTGCAAGTCACGAATGTGCTGATCGCCTTCATTATTCCGATGGCCATCGTCGGACCACTAGCAGGCGTATTCGTAGATCGCTGGAACGTGAAGCGGACGATGATCATCAGCGACCTGATCCGAGCGACGCTTATTCTGGGCTTGGTTTTTGTTACTCGACTGGAACAAATATACGTGCTGTTCTTCCTGGTGAGCACGGTATCGAGCTTCTTTGGCCCGTCGCAGTCCGTAACGTTGCGCACACTAGTTCCGGTGAACGGACTGATGTCAGCGAATGCGCTGATGTCTCAGGCGTTTTACACGATGCGTATCATCGCCCCGGCGGCGGCGGGCTTGCTGGTGTACTGGCTTGGGTACAATTCGTGCTTCTATCTGGACAGCGCCAGCTTTTTCTTCTCTGCTACGATGCTCTCGACAATCGCAATCGTACGCATGGTGAACGCGAAGGATGCCACAGAGAAAACCGTGGGCTCGCTGAGGAAGGATTACACGGCGGGGTCGAGGTTCATCCTGACGCATCCTGCGATTTCCTTCGTCATGATCGCGATGATGACCGCGATGTTTGTGCTTAGCTGCTTTAGCCCACTGATCTCGGTGTATGTGCGTGACCAGCTTCACGCGGGGACGCGAGCCTTCGGAATCATCAGTGCGATGGTCGGTGTCGGACTCATCTTGGGCACGCAGGTTGTAAATGCGGCGGCCAAAGGGTTCTCCAAGAAATATGTGGCGTTGAGCGGATTGTTTGGCCTGTCGTTCGCGACGTTTGTGCTGGCGCTGTTTCAGACGCCGTGGCTCGCTGGCGTGAGCATGTTTGGAACCGGCTTTGCGATCGCCTTCATTGTTGTTCCGGCGCAGACACTGATGCAGCAGGAGACCCCGCATGACATGTTGGGACGGGTAAGCAGTAGCTTTATGGCAGTGTTCTCGCTTTCGCAATTGTTGGGACTCCTCCTTTCCGGCAGATTGGCCAATTCGATCGGAGTGCGGTATTTGTTCACTTCCAGTGCAGTGCTGCTTGTGGTGTTATCTGGGATTGGCTTTTTGTGGCTGCGAGACGACAAACCCGCAGAAGAGAAGGCGATGGCCACGGCGAGCTCCTAATCGCCAAAGATCGCTGCGAGTTGCGCATCACGTTTGCGCAATGCCGTTCACAGCGCCATGCCGCCGGACACTTCGATTCTCTGACCGTTCACCCAACGATTCTCGTCCGAGAGGAGCGCGGCGATCATCGGTCCGATATCGTCCGGCACGCCCGCCCGGCCAAGCGCGGTCATTTCGGCGACACGTTTGTTAATCTCAGGATTGTCACGAACCATACCACCGCTGAAATCCGTCTGGATGGCACCCGGAGCAACGACATTTGCCGTGATGCCTCTCGGTCCGAGTTCTTTGGCCAAGTAACGCGTCAGCACCTCCACCGCTCCTTTTGTCGCGCCATAAGCCGAGCTGCCCGGTAGCGCAACGCGCGCCAGTCCCGACGAAATATTCACGATACGCCCGCCATCTTTAATTAGCGGAAGCAGCTTTTGCGTCAAGAAATACACGCCTTTGAAATGAACGTTAATGATCTCGTCGAATTGCGCTTCGGTGGTTTGGTCGAAATTCGCATGGAGCGAACCACCCGCATTGTTCACCAGATAGTCGAACAGATCGCTCCGCCAACCGTGCAGCGTCTTGCGGACATCCGCCACGAATCCGTCAAATGCGTGAATATCACCGGTATCGAGCCGAAATCCCGCCGCTTTCCTATCCATCGCCTCGACTTCGCGGATGAGTGAGTCGGCCTCTTTCTGGTTGGCGCGATAGGTGAAGATGACATCGGCACCGCGCCGAGCGAGGTTGACAGCGGTATTGCGGCCGAGCCCGCGGCTTCCACCCGTGATGATCGCGACTTTGCTCTTTATCGTTCCAACATTTTCGTTTGCCATAAGTGCTCCTTTACTTTTTTGCTTCAGCTCAGTGTTGTGTTTTTGACAGCATGATCTTGCGACATGTGTTTTATACAGTTCACATCCTTAACGGTGCGAAGAAGCCGCGTGGGTGGTCTGTTCGGGCTCGAAATAGGTCCCTCGTTCAAGGTCGGCAATAATCCCCGGCTGCGTCGGCCGCCATTCCAGTTTTTCCTCAGTTAGCTTGCTTGACGCCGGGCAGTCGACACTAACGAAGTGCGCTAGCCAACCAAAGTGCTGGGCGGCTTGCTCAGGCGACTTGCTGACAACTGGCACGTGCAGGCGGCGGCCGATGACGCTAGCGATATCCCGGAAGGGCACGCCCTCGTCGCCAATGGCGTGGTAGCTCGCTCCTGCGGAACCCTTCTCCAGTACGAGTCTGTAGACATGAGCAGCATCGAGCCGGTGCACGGCGGGCCAGCGGTTAAGACCATCACCCACGTACGCTGAATCCCCCTTCTCACGGGCTAGCTTGATGAGAGCCGGAACGAAGCCATGATCGCCGTCCCCATGGACCGATGGAGGAAGGCGTAGCACGGAGACGCGCACGCCACGCGAGGCCATCGCTGCTGCCTGTTCCGACTTGCGCGGAAAACTGGGAATGGGCGCATCCTGCTCGGTTGCGAGCGGGCCTTGGCGCTGAATGAGCAAGGTTCCGGAAGAGACGACCAACGAGCGGTTAGAGCCCGCGAGGGCGGATCCCAGTGTCTCGATGGCGCGTCGGTCGGTCTCGGCGGCAGGCGCGTAGTTCGAGAAGTCGTGGATAAAGGCGGTGTGGATCACCCCGTCCGCAGCGACGGCTCCGCTGCGCAGACTCTCGAGATCTTCCAGCGACCCGCGATGTACATCGGCTCCTGCGGCGGCAATGGACGCTGCAGCGGCATCGGACCGAGCCAGGCCGAGCACCTTATGTCCCGCATCTATTAGCTCCCGAACGATCGCGGAACCTATGAAACCTGAAGCGCCTGTGACGAAAACTCGCATTTGCTGTTCCTCCTTTTGAGATAGATAGTTGCCTGGCGGAGTCGCTATTGACGAACCGCCAGGACTTCGGTAAAACGGAGAGTGTCTCCGAATCATTAGATATTCGGAGGCTGTCTCCGGTTACATTCTCTTTTTATGCCCAGGAAACTTTCTAAACGTTCCGAACGAAAGCCGCGCGCTGACGCCCAACGCAACCGCGAGCGGGTTTTGGAAGTGGCCAAGGCGGCATTTGCCCGGTCAGGTGCAGATGCCAGCTTGGATGACATCGCCAAACAGGCGGGTGTGGGGCCGGGGACCTTATACCGCCATTTCCCGACGCGGGATGCCCTGATCGAGGCCGTTTATCACACTGAGGTGGAAAAACTGGCGGCAGCACAACGGGAACTATCGGCGAACCTGCCTCCGGTCGAGGCGTTGCGGGCCTGGATGATGCTTTTCGTTGACTACATTGCCACAAAGCAGATCATCGCCTCGGCGCTGAACAGCGTCGTCGGCGGTTCTTCGAGGCTGTACGATTCTTCCCGCGCTCAGGTTACCGGAGCGATCAATGCACTTGTGAAGACTGCCAGGAAGAGCGGCGAGGTACGCAAAGACCTCGAACCATTCGACCTGCTTCGCGCGCTGATTGGCTTCTCCCACATAGCCACCGGCACCGGCTGGCAGGAAAGCGCCAGGAGACTTGTGGATATCCTGATCAAAGGTTCGCGGCCAATCAAGTAGAGCCTGGCGGCTTAACTCCCGGATAGTCGGCGAACCTTACTTAACCGCGTTACGTCGGGGTAGCCCGTGATACGACAAAATGCGCAAGTGCGGCCCAACAATGTGTAGCGCGGCGTCGTTCTCAATTGACAACTGCTGACACCCTCGCAAATACTGCAATCTGCGCATGTAGGAGCAAGGGCACGTCACCGAAGGGCAATGCCCACCTACGATCTCATCGTGGAGGCCTTCATGCCCAATCTAGAGAACCTCAAAAAGCAAGCCAAGCTCATATTGCGATGGCATCGCGAACGCCACTATCCCGTCGCCGCACAAATCCGAGGACATTTGCCTCGTTTCTTGAAGATGCCCGACTCCGAGATTCTTGCCGCGAGCTTTAAGCTCAGCGATGCGCAAGAAATGGTTGCAAGGCAACAAGGCTTCGATAGTTGGCAAGCCCTGAAAACTGGACTTTCGAGCACGTCGCTCAAGGTGAAATCATCGCCATCCAAAGCAACGATTGTCAGTGCCGAGCCGCAACTGTTCGTCACCGATATCAAGAGAGCATGCGAATTTTTCCGTGAGAAGTTAGGCTTTTCGCTGGTATTCAGTTACGGCAAGCCTCCCTACTATGCGCAGGTGGGTCGCGACGCCGCGCGTCTCAGTCTAAGGTGTATCGAGCGACCAGTAATCGAGTCGACGGTCCGTGACCGGGAGGAACTGTTGTCGGCATCTATGACCGTCGCTACAGCGGACGAGATCAAGTTGCTGTTTCTTGAGTTTCAGTCCGCTGGTGTTGCCTTTCACCAGACGCTGAAAAAGCAGCCTTGGGGCGCCAAGAATTTCGTCGTCAAGGATCCGGATGGGAATATGCTGCTGTTTGCTGGACCCGCAAACTAACAACTACTAAGCCGATGTGTGCAGATCGAGTATGTATAGTCGGCAAAGCGGAAGTAATCCTCGGACCTGATTTGTTTGGTGGTCAGGTTGTCAACGTCCTTTTATATTGCGTCGGATTATCGGGACCTGATGACCCGCCGCCCAGCGACGTGTCGCTTGCGAGCTAGTCTGCAGGTTCGTATACTGACGCCCGGCCACCAAACGGCGGGAGGGTAGCCCGCTATTTCCTACTTTCGTTGGCCTTCAATTCAAGTTGCGAAAATCGCGCCACTGGTGCCCAGTCGCGACTGACCCAACTGCGGTTCAGATAGCAAGGAGAGCTTTGCATGGCGCACGGTCCCGTACCGGAAGAAATGAATGTGTACCAAAACGCAGAAGCGCGTTTTGAAGTCGCAGCAAACAAATTAGGACTCGAGCAAGGCCTGTACCGCTATCTGAAATATCCCAGCAAAGAAATCACCCTGTACATTCCCGTTGGCCTGGACAACGGCCAGCTCGAAGTATTCACCGGCTATCGCGTTTTGCACTCTACCGTGCGGGGACCCGGCAAAGGGGGTATTCGTTACGCGCCGGACGTTTCGCTGGATGAAGTGCGGGCCTTGGCGACCTGGATGACCTGGAAATGCGCAGTAGTAAATATTCCCTTTGGCGGCGCCAAGGGCGGCATCATTTGCGATCCGAGGAAAATGTCGCGCGGCGAATTGGAACGCATGACACGCAGATATACAGCTGAGCTCGCAAACTGGCTCGGGCCCGAAAAAGACGTGCCCGCCCCGGATGTGGGCACTGGGGAACAGACCATGGCATGGGTTATGGATACCTACGCCATGCATCTTGGTCAGGCCACCACCGCGGTGGTCACCGGCAAACCCATCGAATTGGGCGGGTCGGCCGGGCGGCGCGAAGCGACCGGGCGCGGCGTAATGATCTGCTGCGATAAAGCGTTGGCGAAAACCGGTATAAAGAAACAAGGCTGCCGCGTGGTGATTCAAGGATTTGGAAATGTCGGCTCGTTGGCGGCGGACTTAATGCAGAAGGCGGGCTACAAAATTGTGGGCCTCGCCGATATCGGCGGCGGACTTTACAACGAAAATGGTTTTGACATCCCCAAAGTGATTGAGTGGGTGTACGTCCAGAAAAAAGCGCTGCAGGATTTTCCCGGCGGTGGCACAAAAATGACCGCCCGCGATGTATTGTTCCAGCCGTGTGAAATAGCTATTCCCGCGGCCATCGAAAATCAAATCACCGAAGAAAATGCGCATGGTGTGCAGGCCAAGATTCTGTGCGAAGGGGCTAACGGACCGACGACCTGGCAAGCCGATTCCATCGTCGATGCCAAAGGTATCTTCACGGTGCCGGATATTCTGGGCAATGCCGGGGGCGTGACGGTCAGTTATTTCGAGTGGGTGCAGGACCGGCAAGGGTTCTTCTGGCGCGAGAGCGAAGTGAACGAAAGGCTTCTCGACGTGATGGAACACGCTTTCGACGAGGTAGTCCGATACGCTGGAACTCACAAGGTTAATAACCGCATTGCTGCTTACATGTTGGCAATCGACCGGGTAGCCAGCGCGTTGAAGCTTCGCGGAATTTACGCCTAGCATCTTGCGGGGACTTGTATTAGGTTCTTTCCCACCACTTCCGTGCGTCCACGGGGCAACCGTAAACTTCCGAGCTTTGCTGACGGAAGTTTGTAGCAAATCTGTTTGGCGCGCCGACCAAAGGACGCGAGGAAAGGGACAGGCCAATGACGGACGCACTCCTGCCGGGTTCGGCGAAAACTCCAGAGCAGCACAGCCGCGAGATTTGTATAGCAGGACGCTGGCTATACGAGCGGGGCTACATCGTCGCTTGCGAAGGGAACCTCTCCGTTCGCTTGGATGAAAACAGAATCCTGAATACGCCCACGTGCATGAACAAGGGCACGTTGTCGCCTGAAGATTTGGTGATTACCGATCTGAACGGCACCCATATTTCTGGAGGCCGCAAAGTCTCATCGGAAGTGGCCATGCACTTGTTGTTTTATCGCATGCGCCCAGACGTGCAGGCCATCTGCCACGCACATCCGCCTACGGCGACGGGTTTCGCCGTAGCTGGACGCGCGCTGGACCAGGCGCTGCTGCCGGAAGTAATAATCGGCCTCGGGCAAATACCCCTGGTGCGTTACGCAACCCCAGGAACTCCCGAATTGAGCGCCGCGATCGAACCGTTCGTTCCGCATTATGACGCGCTGCTGCTCGCCAATCACGGGGCGGTCACCTGCGGGCCGGATCTGCTCACCGCTTTTTTTCGCATGGAGACCATTGAGCACTCGGCGAAAATTACGTTGGCGGCCGAAATGGCCGGCGAACCACAGCTGCTTTCCAGCCGCGAAGTGGCTAAGCTAATGGCCTCGCGGTCGAGATATTTTGTAGCGCCGCCACCCGGTGGAGGTGCCGATCTGCCGATAACCAGTGACGGCGGCGACTCCGCGGGGGAACACGTTTCGCTGACGCGCAGCGAACTTGGCGCACTGATCGACGAAGCGGTGCGCAAGGATCGCACCCGCCGCTGATTCACAGCTCGCTATTGAGTGGCTTGGCTATTTAGGAAGCTTCGCACCAATAACATCAATCCGCTCGATTACCGGCGGTTTGGAGAACAGATCAGGCGCTTGGGCCATGAGCGCTTTGGCTATGGGACCGTTCAGATGGGCCTGGCGCCCGCTTTCGTCCGTGAAGGAGTCGAACACGCCAAAGGTTGACGGCCCCAATCGTAGCGCGAACCACACAGGCGTTGTCGTTTCTTGATTGGCGAGGGCCAGTCCTGTTTCCAGGAACTTCGCGACTTCCTTTTCTTTTCCAGCTTTAGCTTCCAGACGTACGAATAATGCGACTGTTAACATTGGGTTTCTCCTTGGCTGCATCGATTGCAGCGCAGCCAAGATAGTTCTTTGGGTCGCCAAACGCCATTGGCAAGATCGCCAAATTTGATATCATATTTGCCATGCGAATTTTTGTGTTGGCGCTGGATGGCGTATTCGATACGGGTTTGGCTACGGTGCTTGATGCCTTCCAAACCGCGAATGAGCTGGCGGACATGTCTGGCCTGGCTTCGCCGCGGTTCGACGTCGCAATCGTCGGAGTGCGCAAGACGGTCAAGACATCGCAAGGGCTGATCGTTCCAGTTGCCGCAGCTCCCATGCGGATAATGCCCGATTGGGTGGTGGTTCCCGCGATTGGATTCAAGATGCCAGGCCCACTGCAGGCAGCGCTTGCAAGGTCCGATGTGAGCGATGCCGGCGAGATACTGCGCGCATGGGCGGCGCGTGGCGCTGGAATAGCGGCTGCCTGTATCGGGACATTTGTCGTCGCGGAATCAGGGCTACTCGATCACCAGGACTCGACGACCACCTGGTGGCTCGCTCCGTTTTTTCGGCAAAGATATCCCAAAGTGCGCCTCGATGAATCCCACATGATCGTACAGTCCGGGAAATTCGTTACTGCTGGAGCGGCGCTAAGCCACGTGGACCTGGCATTGTGGCTCATCCGGCGGAAGAGCCCAAAGCTGGCGGCGTTGACGGCAAATTATCTGGTTGTGGATTCACGTCCTTCGCAGTCCTCCTATGCTCTCATCGATCATCTTGCCCACTCTGACCCGCTGGTAGAGCGGTTCGAGCGCTGGGCGCGGGGCAGGCTTACGCACGGGTTTTCGCTTGACGATGCCGCGGCGGCCACAGCGTCGAGCAAGAGGACGCTGGCTCGCCGCATGCAAGCGGTATTGGGGAAGTCACCGCTATCTTATTTTCAGGAACTGCGTGTGGAACGCGCGGTGCATCTGCTGAAAACGACCGCCGAGAGTGTAGAGCAGATCGCTGAGCGAGTAGGATACGCCGGTGGCGTAACGCTCAGGGCGCTTCTGCGGCGGCACCTCGGGCAAGGGATTAAAGAAATCAGAAGAAGTGCTGCTTAACGATCTTGGCGGCGTGAAATATGTGCGTTATTGACATTCGCTGTGCTGAGCGAAAGAAGTGTTTAGGACTCATTCGCGGCCTTAACGAGATGTTCGCATTTGTACAGTCACGGGAACATGACTATTGCTAGTGTCCCCTTGTCCCACAAGGAACGAAGCATGGAAGGCGCGATCATTGCGGACACGAATGTAACCCCGCACCCGACGAACCGGGCGCTGATTGCTCCGGCATGGCACACCGTTGTATTCATCGCTATGTTTGTAGGGATTTCAGTTGTCGGTGGTTTTTTTCAGCACGCCGTAAAGCAGCACCCACTGGCAGTAGTACCGAGTAGCAGCGTCATTCCAGGTTACATTTCTGTAGTCGTCTTTGAATGGCTGCTGGTGCTTTACGTCGGCATGGGCGTGCACAAGCGCGGAGTGCGGTTACGCGATCTTATTGGTGGCCGATGGGCGACACCGAAAGACGTCATAAAAGACTTCACTCTGGGCGCCGGACTGTGGGTGTTTTGGATTGGCTTGATGAATCCTCACATCCTGGGTGGTGGAGCGAATGCAGCGCAAGGACTTCTTCCCAGAGGGACTTTCGAGAGCCTTGCGTGGATACCGGTCGCCCTCTCCGCGGGATTTTGCGAGCAACTTGCTTTCCGCGGCTATCTTCAGAAACAATTTCAGGCGATCACCGGCAGCGTCGGGTTGGCGGTCTTGATCCAAGCGATTGTATTCGGCGTTGGTCATCTATATGAAGGAGTGGGCCCGGTAGGAAGAATCACGCTGTTCGGCATTCTGTTCGGGCTACTCGCTGTCTGGCGAAAGAGCTTGAGGCCGGGCATGATAACGCACGCGTGGTCTGATATTTTTGGCGTAATTATTTTCCGCGGAGTTTAAGGTTCCACGGTCCTAATCGCCCCCTCTTGGTGGTTTAAAAGGCGCCCAAAAAGCGATCCAGCATCATAGCCCTTTGAGCGGCTCAGCACGTCAGTCGTCGAGGTCGGTGTCGTGAATGGCTGTGACTGGTTCTTTTGATTTTGAATTTCTTCCACGGACATCAAAATTGTTTGATGGGGCCGCCTCGACCACGACATCGGCGCCTAATCGTTAATTTCCAATCGAAGAATCTGGCCTGCTCCTGGAGGCGCAGCACCAAAATTCGAAATATAGATGGCACCGTTTGGCCCAATCGTCATTGCCGTAGGGACTACGAGCCCTGCCAGAATCTCTTCCACTGCGCCCGAAGGGTTGCCGCGAACGAGCCTGCCCTCACCAGGAGTCGGATTGCCAGGCGCATCCGATAATTCGAGCACATAGAGCCTGTCGCGGTATTCAAAAGCAACTCCGACTATCGTAGTGAATCCAGCGTCCCATATCTTGAAATTTCCACTGGGCGTCAATTTGTGAACGCTCGCACTTCCGCGGACGATCGGAAACGGCGCAAGTGACGACAAGATTGCTGCTAAGGCTGTTGTTGACGGTTCGAAAGATAATGGGCTTGATGCCTTCTATTTCGATCCCACAGAGCGAGTCTGCTACCTGATACAGTCCAAATGGATCCATAACGGGAAAGGCAGCATCGAGGTCGGAGAAGTCCACAAATTCCTTCAGGGCGTAACGGACTTACTCGCATCCAATCTTCCAGTTTTCAACAAGCTGCGCCAGAAGAAAGTTGAAATCGACGCGGCATTAACTGATTCATCGGCAAGGTTCGTTCTCGTCACGGCGTATACCGGGGAGCAACAACTCTCAGTAGAAGCACTTCGCCCGATCAAGGGCTTTCTGAAGGAACAGAATGATCCGACCGGACTCATCAGTTTCCAACCACTTCGTCAAGCGGATCTCCATGCTGTAGTAGCACGTTAGGCAGTCGGAGAATCCGTAAAGCTCGCAGTCCTATTACACGAATGGGGTAAGGTTACTGAACCCTTCCTTGCTTACTATGGGATGGTCGATCTCCAAGATATCGGCACCTGGAAGCAGTTTGGCCAAAGTCTCTACCATCGTAATCTTCGTGGTTTCAAAGGCAGTACCGATGTTAACGAGGGCATAGCCCACCGTAACGCGACACCGGGCAACGAATGGAGGAATGTTCTTTGCCAAAGGCACGCCCGAGCTCATGCAACGTCTGCCCTGCCTTCCAACGACGCCACACGTCGCTCTGCTGCGCCGCCGAAAACCCAAACCGTTTCACCGCCCTCATAAACACCACCTTTGAAAACAGCTTTATACCAGATGGTGTTGCATCGACCGTCTGAGCCCGCACGACAAATCAGGCGCTAACAGATGTTGTGGTATTAGAGAAAGAACACGAAAGAAAACGAAAGAGAAAAACTCCTTTAGGTGAAAAGAAAGAAGTGTGTTCAAAAAGAGTTTGACAGGGCCGACATTGTTGGGATGTCCCGGCTAGCCTGTTCAAAAGGGTTTGGAGAGGCCGAACGTTTCCCAGCTGTCGTAGACTAATCGAGGGGGTCATCCGACGGCGGGCGTGATTTTGTGCCAAGCGAAACGCCGGCGGACGAATGCTCGCGGATGGCGAAGCCTTTTGTCAGCATACTCATTGACACGTACAACCATGAGCGCTTCATCGAAAAAGCGATCGTTAGCGTGCTAGAGCAGGATTTTCCTGCGGCGCAGCGGGAGATTCTTGTGGTGGATGATGGGTCCAGCGACCGGACGCCGGAGATCATTCGGAAGTTTGAGCCGCAGGTGAGATTGCTGGAGAAAGAAAATGGAGGGCAGGCGTCGGCGTTCAATGCGGGGATTCCGGAATGCGGAGGCGAGATCGTCGCGTTTTTAGATGGAGATGATTGGTGGGCGAAGAATAAGTTAGCCAGCGTGACGCAAGCGATGACCGACGATGCGTCGGTGGGAATTGTGGGGCACGGGATTGTCGTGGTGGGGCGCGATGGGAGCGAGCAAGAGGAGAAGTTGCGAGAAGGTTTCACGTTTCAAGCGAACGAATTGGAAGGAGCGAGGCTGTTTCGGAGGCGCGGGGCATTTTTGGGTACGAGCCGAATGACGATTCGAAGGGAATTGCTGCGGAGGATCGGCAAGATTCCGGAAGAGATTAAAATTCAGGCCGACGAGTATCTGTTTACGCTGGCAGCGGCGATGGCGAAGGTAAGGATTTTGGAGGAGGCGCTTACCTACTACCGGATGCATGACGCGAATCTGTTCCAGTTGACCGATGGGGCTGGGACGCAAAAGCTGAGCAATAAACAGAAATCGCTGGCGGCGCTTGCCAAAAACATTTCAGAGAAACTGCGGGGAATCGGAATCGATAATAGAGTGATTCGCGCGGTGGTGCAGTACACGGAAGCGAGTGCGGATCAGTTGAGGCTCTCGCTGAACGGAGGGTGGCCGTGGGAGACAGTAAAGACAGAATGGACGCTCTATCGGATCGTGCATCCCGAGGCCCCCTGGTCCCATCGCCTGTTCAAATTGCTGGTGCTGTCGGGAGCATTACTTACAACCCCGCGGAGTTTCTACAGACTGCGAACGGCAGTAATACAAAATAGCCTTTATCGGCGCGCCCGAGAGCGCTGGCTCCCGGTGCCGGAGATGCAGCACGTCCAAAAAGGAGGGCGCGCAGGTACATGATAAAGGGTGTGATCCACAGGTTCTTGCGGTTGTTTGGCCTCGACGTCATCCATTTTCCGCCGCGCGAGACAATCCGTCCTTCTGATTTCCGCGACGACGAGGCGGAAATCGTGCAAGCCGTGCGGTCGTGGACGCTAACGGGCCCGGAGAGAATCTACGCGCTGATCCAAGCAGTGCGATATATCAGCAGGAACGGTATCGCGGGGGCCGTCGTCGAGTGCGGGGTGTGGAAGGGGGGTAGTATGGCCGCAGCCGCGAGAACGCTGATGCAGATGGGGGATGTGAGCCGCGAATTATATTTGTTTGATACTTACGAAGGGATGTCGGATCCAACCGCAAGCGACATCGATTATTCAGGAAAACATGCCGAAGAAGTGATGCGGATTGATCCCGGTTACAGGTGCAACGCCCCGCTGGAGATTGTAAGGGAGGTGCTGTACGGTACCGGGTATCCGAAGGAAAAGATCCACTTTGTACGCGGCAAAGTAGAGGACACCGTGCCGGGCTTGGCGCCGGAACAGATTGCTTTGCTTCGATTGGATACGGATTGGTACGAGTCGACCAGGCACGAGCTCGTTCACCTATTCCCGAGACTGGCGAGGGCCGGAGTTATCATTATCGATGACTACGGACATTGGAGAGGATCGCGGCAAGCCTGCGACGAGTATTTCGGGGAGAATCGAATACCGATCTTGCTGAACCGAATCGATTATACGGGCAGAATCGCTTTGAAACCGTGACTTCCAGCACGTTGCGAATCCCGCGCCGACGAGGCCGGAGGAGGCTGGACGCAAAGGCGCGTGCGCTTTGAGAATTCTGATCGCCATCGGCGTCCCAAGGGTGAAAAGAAGCGGGAGCCGCCGGGGTCGTGTTGAATCACGCGAGCGAATTGACAAAGCGGGGTCACGCAGTGGACTGCTGGTTTCTGGAGGACGTTCTGCAGCCCAATTGCGGCCTGCTTTCTTCGAAAACGACACACGCATTACAAACTGCGCAACGACTGCCGGATTACCGAATTCAATCGAACAGGTCCGAATGGCGGTGACGGTTTCTCGCTTCGAACGCGGTCAGTAGTTTCGAATCTTGGGATAGGTCCTTCCATGAGAAGGCCGGTTGATGTCAAGGCACACTTTTGTTTTCTTCTTTTCTTCAGTCCTTTCCCATTCAGCTAAGCCGCCCCTGTCGCCATCCTTCCATTCGCACTCTTTGTGAGCGATCT